>Ga0326597_10000146_pt1 | contig 128556 bp, 123 predicted proteins | sample RVTome_12_FD_203789 | JGI IMG/M metagenome (GOLD analysis project Ga0326597, IMG submission 203789) | Soil microbial communities from uranium-contaminated site in the Upper Colorado River Basin, Wyoming, United States - RVT100D185 | ecosystem: Environmental > Terrestrial > Soil > Contaminated... | reverse complement strand
GAACCATATGGCGGCGACAGCCGGCTTCACAGGACGAGGCCTGCACTCGACCATGACGATTACATCGCGATCGTGGAATATGTGAAAAGGCTGCCGTTCGTGGACGCACAGCGCGTCGGTCTGGTGGGGTCGAGTCACGGAGGGGAATTGATCCTCAAGGCGGCGAGCGAAATCGAATTCGCCGCGGCAGTGGCCAACGAGCCGGCGACGGTCGAGTTCCTCAGTATTGACGTGGCTGGATTCCCGCGAAATGCGGATCCGTTGGTCACAACCGTGGAACAAGCAAGGCGATTGGCCAATAAGACCGAAGCGATGGAGCGCATCAGCCGGATCAAGAGTCCGATACGTATCCAAGGGCGGGAGAAGGACCATTTTCAAGGCTTGTTCCGTCTGACCTACGAGTGGCTGCACGAGGCCGGAAAGGACGTGGAGTGGAAGTCGGTCGATCATCCCGAGCACAGCTACATCTATAAGATTCCACGGCGCGACGACGGGACGTTCGAACCGGATCCGATTCAGCAAGCCGTGATCGACGATATGCTGGCCTACTTCAACGCGAAGATGGGTCTAACCGTGACAAGCCGCTGACAGGTTCTTTCAACCCCCGGTCGCCCCTGCCCCAGCTGTTTGAGGATCAGCGTGGCCTGCGCGGCTTCGGTCGAGTTCGGATCGGCGTCGATCACCTTCTGCATGTAGGCCTTCGCACGGTCGTTGTCGCCCTGGTTCAGCGCCACCAGTCCCAGCTTGAACAACGGTTTGCCCCATGTCGGGTTCGCCGAGGCCGCCTTCTCGTACCAGATGGCGGCTGCATCGACCTGCGCCTTGGCGAACTTCACTTCTCCGAGACTGTAGTACGTCTCGGCGGTCGCACCGAGCGACTGAGCCAGCTCCGTCAGGGCCGCATCGGCGGCGTCGAGATCGCCCTTCGCCAGGTAGGTCATCGCCCTGTCCATCTTGGCCGGGCGGTTCGCCGGGTCCTTGCTCAAGACCTCGTCGTAGACGGCGATCGCCTTGTCGTAGTTCTTCATCTGCCGATGGATGTTGGCGATCCGCAGGCTGATGGCCGTGAGGTCGGGGAGTTTCTGCTGCAGCGACGCGTACGCCGCCAGAGCCTCGGCATACTGCCCGTTGTCGTAGGACGCGGCGGCTGACGCCAGCTCTGCCTTCACGTCCTCGGCGAGACCTTCGAACTCTCCTGCTGGAGCCCCTCTCACCAGCTTGACGACCAGGGGAATCCCCCCTTTGCTGGTCGTCCTCGTCTGCATCTGGAAGGGGAGGAAGCCCGGCGCCATGAAGGTCAAAGTCCAGTTCCCGGCTCGGAGTCCGACGATGGTGAAGTGCCCGTTCTCCCTCGTCGTCGTTTCCGCCCTGCTGGGCAACGCCTGCGGATTCTCGGCCACGACGACTGCGCCTGCTACCGGCTGGCCACCCTCGTCCTCGACCTGACCGATGATGGTGGCGAGCTGCGCAGCCGCTGGGGTCGCTGACGCGAGACACAGCGCAACGGCGGCACCAGCAACGAAACCCGTACGGAGCCGTTCGTGCATGGGTCATTCCCCCTGGATGATGGCCCTGGGCGCCGGCCGGCACTCGCCGGTGGCACAACGAATGTCACACGCGGGCACGTTGGCTGGCGGCATCTGGCACGTCTGGAGCAAGTATACTCCACGAGTTCCAGTTCCAGTGTTGTCGGCCGTCGCACCGTCGCGACGACGGTCGACGCGATTCAAGCCCGCCGCGACCTCGTCGAGGCAACCGAGCCCGTCGCCTAGCGCGACACTGGTGGCTTGGGAACGAGGCGAAACAGGGACTGCGCGTTCCGGTCCAGGATGGCCTCCACCTGGTCGGCGGACAGCCCCACGTCCCGCACGTAATCGACACAGCGCTGGTACATCTCGCCCACTTCGTAGGGGTAGTCGCTCCCCAACACGATCCGGTCGGTGCCGAACGCATCACACGCGCAACGCAGGGCCGGCACGTAGCCGTGGGACACGGTGTCGTACCAGAACCGCTTCGCGGTGACGCTCGGCCTTTCCGAGCCCCTGGGCAGGAACATGCCAGCTTGGTTGTCGAGCCGCTGCACGAGCATGGATATCTCACCACCCAGGTGAGGAACGATGATCCGGACGCGCGGGTATCGCGAGGGGATGCCCTTGGCGATCAAGTGGGCGACCACCACGGTATCCTCGATGGTCGCACCGATGGGCCAGGTCAGATTGTACGCCGTGACCAGGGGAGAGCAGGCGCCGAGGCCGTGCGGATGGAAGAACAGAATGGAACCGCGTCGATTGAGTTCTTCCCAGAAGGGATCGAACGCGGGATCCGCCACCGAACGCTCCAGGACGGACGTTCCCATCGTGACGCCCACCATCCCCAAGGTATCGAGCGCCCGGCCCATCTCCTCGATCGAGGCATCCACGTGCGGCAGCGGCGTCGCCGCGTAGGCGACGAAACGATCGGGATGTTGGCGAACGATGTCCGCGTACGCGTCGTTGATGAATCGGGCTGCGGTGATAGCGTCCTGCCTGTCCTCGAAGTACGGGAGCTGGGGTGCCGCCGAGAGCACCTGCAGCTTCACCCCGGCCCGGTCCATCATCTGGAAGCGCGCGCCTAGCTCGGCGGGGCTCCCGCTGCCACCCGGCGCCGGCGCATTCCGCGCGATCGCGGTTCCGGTTCCGCCGCCGCCGAACCGGTCCAGCATGTCGAGATACTCGGTCGGGAAGTAGTGCCCGTGGATGTCGATGCGCAGTCTCTCCGGCGCGTCTGACACGACCGCAGCGGACTGTCTCGCGCCCAGCACCGAGGTGCCTGCGAGCACGGTCGCCACACTGCCGGCGGTGGCCTTCAGAAATTCGCGCCGGTCAACGGATCCAGTTTGTAGGGTCGGCATGGTGTCCTCAACAGTTCAGATTTCCGCTTCGACTCGCGACGTTCGGCCTCTGCACGGAGTCGTATAGCACGATTCGAGGGTGATCGGAAGTCACGTCGGGAGATGGTGCTGGCGGACGAGGAATGGCGGGCCCAATCCGGGCCACACGAACGCACGCAGACGACGTGGTGCGCGGCGCTGAAGAGCGGCACGCAGCGAACGCACGCGGCCCGGCACGCGGCTGCCTTGCGTACGCGTCGATTCCGTGATAGCCCTTTCCCACCACAGGGCACCTTGCAGGAAGGAGACAGCCGTGAAGGCACACACGATGAACCGCCGGCGGGCCCTGAAGACGCTGTCGCTTGGTGGAATCGGGGCTGCGGCCGTTCCGGCGTGGGTCGACCGGTTGAGCGACGTGGCCTTTGCGCTGAGCGATCGGGCGGCTCCAAGGTCGGCCTCGACCGCGCAGTGGACCCCGGCGCTCCTGACACCGCACCAGAACGAGACGGTCATCACCCTCTCGGAGCTCATCATCCCGCAGACCGAGACAGCGGGCGCCAAGGCGGCCAACGTCAACGAGTTCATCGACACCGTCCTCGCAGATGCCCAGAGGGCCGAACGAGAGCAGTTTCTGCGAGGATTGGAGTGGGTCGACACCCGCAGCCACGGGCTGTTCGGTGCGCCCTTCACCCTGGCTGCACCCCAGCAACAGACCACCCTCCTGACGATCATCAGTTCCGCGACGAACAGGACACCGGCCGATCAAGTTGGCGTCGAATTCTTCCGCGCGCTGAAGACCCTCACCATCACCGGCTACTACACGTCGAAGGTCGGAATGCTGGAGGAGCTCGGCGATGACGGGCGCCTGGTCTTCAGCGACTACATCGGGTGCGTCCATCCCGAGCACAAGGGCGCGGCCCCGGCAATCCGGCAGACGGCGCCTGGCAGCAGCAGAGGCGCGCGCGCCGAACCTGTTGACGCGGACCGCGGTCAGCGAGAAGCAGCGGGGGACCGATGATGGCGGCACAAGAGTCCTATGACGCAGTTCTAGTGGGTGCCGGCGCCGTGGGTGGCTGGATCGCAAAAGACCTCACCGAGGCCGGACTCACGGTGGCCGTCCTCGATGCCGGTCGCACGCTCGATCCCGCCAGGGACTTCAACGAACACAAGCGCCCCTGGGAGATGCCGTTCCGCGGACGACGCTACGGGAGCCAGGCGGCACAGGCGCGGCAGCCAATCCAGAAGCAGTGCGTCATGTACGACGAGTACACGGCTCACCAGTTCATCGACGACACGGAGAATCCGTACACCACGCCACCGGACCGTCCGTTCGTCTGGATCCGCTGCCGGCAGGTCGGCGGCCGGTCGATCGTCTGGGCGCGACACGTGTACCGCTACGGCGACTACGACCTGAAAGCCGCTTCACGGGACGGCTTCGGTGTCGACTGGCCGTTCCGCTACGCCGACATTGCCGCCTCCTACGACAAGGTCGAGTCGTTCATCGGCGTGTGCGGCGAGGCCGTCGGGCTCCCTCAACTGCCGGACGGCAAGTTCCTTCCCCCGACACGCCTGAACTGCGGGGAGGAGCTGCTGCGGACGTTCGTCAAGAACAAGTTCGGGCGAACCCTCATGATCGACCGCTCGGCGATCCTGACCAGGCCGCTCCACGGACGGCAGAAGTGTCATTACTGCGGGCCGTGCAGTCGAGGCTGCATGACCCGCTCATACTACAGCAGTTGGTCCAGCACGCTTCCAGCGGCCGCGGCGACGAACCGCATGACCCTCATCCCCAACGCCGTCGTGAGCCACGTCGTCGTGGACGACCGCGGGAAGGGCCAAGGCGTGTACTACGTCGATCGAGCGACCCGAAACCACCGCGAGGTCTTCGGACGGGTCGTGATTCTGTGCGCCTCGTCGTTCGAGTCGGTCCGAATCATGCTGAACTCGCGCTCGAGAATCTATCCGAACGGCGTGGCGAACTCGAGCGGGGTGCTCGGGCACTACCTGATGGACAGCGCCAGGGGTGGGCGGGCGTCGGGTGTGCTGCCGATGCTCCGCGGCGTGTCCGACAGCCCGGGCAACCGCCCGAACGGCACCCTGATCGTCCGGTTCCGCAACGTCGACACCAAGCATCCAGACTTCATTCGTGGCTACGGACTGCAGGGCAGCGCCTCCGACGTGAAATGGGAGCACGCGTACCAGACGCCCGGCTTCGGTGCCGAGTTCAAGAACACGGTGCGGGCGAGTCGCGACTGGCGAATGACGCTGAGCGGCTTCGGTGATTGTCTCCCCTACTTCGAGAACTCCTGCGAACTCGACAAGGAGGCAGTCGATGCGTGGGGCATCCCCGCCCTTCACGTCAACGTGGCGTTCGGCGACAACGAACGGAAGATCGCGAAAGACATGGGCGAGAGCGCAGCCGAGATGTTGGAGGCGGCCGGAGCGGAAGACATCCAGGTCTCGACGGCGCTCTCGACTCCAGGCCTCTCCACGCACGAGGTTGGCGGGGCCCGGATGGGCGACGACGCCAAGACCTCGGTTTTGAACGAGTATTCACAGGCGCACGACATCAGCAATCTGTTCGTCATGGGCGGTGCGGGCTTCCCGACCTCGCCCTGCCCGAACCCGACGCTGACGATGATGGCGGTTGCGGCCCGCTCGTGCGACTACCTGGTCAGGGAGTACAAAGCGGGAAGACTGTAGCGTCCCGGTCGAGAACGCGGAGCGTCGCTAATTCGTCCCGGCGCCAGGGGCAGCCGCATCCAACGGCTCCAGCTTGATGATGGAGGCGCCGTGGTTGCTGCCCACCCAGAAGGTGGCCGGCGTCGTCGCGTTGTCCACCCAGACCCGCCCCTTCCCTGGGCGCGGAGATCCGGCGGAATGCGAAAGACCTCGAGTTGCTCGGTCTTCCGGTCGAACTTCGCGATGGCTGATTGGTAGAACATTCCGATCCAGACGTGTTCGCCCTTGTCGAACCGTATGCACAGCGAGCCTCTCGTCTCCTCGGGATCCAGCAGGGGCAACGGAAATTCCTTCACTTCGCCCCCTTCGTCCGAAGGCGGCGCGCAGCCGCTACGGCTCGAACAGAGGCATGACGAGCTCTGCCGTAGGCACGCTGACACGGAGTCGCTCGGTCCGCGGCGGATAGCAGACTGTCGCGCTGCACGCCTGATGCTTGACGACGATCTGGAAGTCGACGGTCTTTCGCTCGGAGAACCCGAGGCGGCGGCGGAGATCGAACACACGCTCCAATTCGGCGGTCCTGGTGACCGGCACCGCGACGTCGACGACCCCTTCGTAGACGTTCAGCGTCACGCCGAGCGCCTCGAACCGTTTCGGAGTGGTCGGCGGGTAGATCGGCTCGCCAATCCTCATCCCGGGAGACGGCTGGACCGTCACGGTCGTCGCGTGGAACCCTTCCGGGAGCGGCTCCGCGTACACGTGCAACCCGTCGGCCATTTCCAGGCGGACGTGAAGGGTGCTCACCGTTTCCAGTGTGAGGTCTTTGTCCGACAGGAACGCGGCGATCTTCACGCGCTCGTCAAGGTGGGCAGCCTGCGGTGATTCCTCGTGGACCAGCACGCGTCCCAGCGTCTTGTCGAGAATGGTGCCCGCCGAGGCGCGTGTCGCGTAGTGCCTGTTGAAGAACTTCTCCGTGACGACGCCTGATTCATCCACCACATACGTGCCAGGGAAGGGAATGCCGTAGAAGGGCCCGGCGCGCGGGTCATCGGGGTCGATGACGGTGTTCAGAATGCCGAACCGTCTCACGACAACCGATCCGGCGTCCGAGAGCAGGTCGTAGGTGAGCCCGTTCTTGTCCGAGAAACGTTTCAGCGCGACCTGCGGATCGTAGCTGACGCCATACACCCTGATGCCTGCCGCGTCGAACTCCTCAATCCGATCTCGCAGCTCGACCAGCTGCGTCATGCAGTACGATCACCACACCGCCGAGCGAAAGAAGACGACGACGGCCTTCTTTCCATCGCGGTCCTTGTGGAAGTCGATCGGTTCGCCGTGTTGATTGGAGAGGAGGAAGTCCGGGAGCCGCTCGCCGATGGCGGGCCCGGTGGGGAAATCGTCCGAAGCGGGATACACCCGGCCCGGGTGGTCGATGGATACCGCCGGAACGGTCAGGCCAAGCTCGTCGGTGAACGTTTTCCCGGGTGTTGTGACCGCCGTATGGGCTCCACGAACCTCGTGTTGCGCTTGAGCGCGAGCCGGGGCCTGGCCCTCGGCAGACCAGCCTGGCCACACGAAGACCACCGTCGAGACCGCCATGACCTTCCGCCAGACAGGCAGCATCGTCCTCACCGATCGCTCTCGGTCTCTCGCGTGGGTCATGATGGCTCGACTCCCTTTGAACTGTCGGCCGGCGAGCTTCGAGTCCGAACGCAGTCTGCGGTTAAGCTGGAACCTCACGATCATAGCAAGATTGGAATTACGGCGAAAGTAAGGGTTCGACTCGTCTGTCTCTGTCCTACCTTGTCGGCGGCTTCCATCCCTCGGGCGCACGCACGCCCCGCATGTCGAGCCGGTCCACGGAGTCCCTGCTGACCAGTAACAGCGGTGTCCACAGGGTCCCGGCCACCGGCCGCTTTTCCAGGTAATTGATGGCCGCGCGAACGCCCCAGCGGCCGATCACCACGGTCTGCTGGACGACCGCCGCAGCGATCACGCCCGCACGCATGAACTTCTCCGTATCCTGCTGAAAGTCGGTCGTCGCTACGACAATCCTGCCTGTCTTGCCCGACGCGAGAATCGCCTGGGCGGCACCGATTGCGGTCGTGTCCGCGCCGTTGTAGACGCCGTCGATCTGCGCGTAGGTCTGCATGAAATCTTCCATCAATCTCAAACCGTCTGCCGGGGTCGACTGCGAGTACTGCTCGCCAACCACCGTCACATTCGGGAATCTTGCCGACAGCCTCTTCTTGAACGCGTTGCCGCGGTTCTCCGCCCACGAGGTGCCCGGCGCGCCGCGCAGCATCACGACATTGCCCCTTCCCTTGAGGGCCTGGCCCATGAAATCTGCTTGCGTCCGACCGATCTCCTCGTCGTCGGAGCGGACGCGGGTCACCACCTGGTCGCTGTCGGTCATGACGTTGCAGTTGATAACCGGGATTCCAGCGGACACTGCGAGCGCTACCGCGCCCACGGTCCCGGGTCCGCTGACCGCGACGAGGATGATCGCGTCGACCTTGTCGGCCACCAGGTCTTCGATCTGGGATATCTGCCTGTCGAGGTGCTGGTAGCCGCCTGCTTCGAGCAACGCCACCTTGGCGCCGAGCTCGTGCGCCTCATCGATGTACCCGTAGGCCTGTCCCACGAAGTGCGGGTTGGACAAATGTGGAAGGACGATGCCAATCGTGTACTGCCTGGATGGCTTGGGCGGTCTGGGGTATTCACCACCCGGCTCGACGACCTGGGCCGGCCCCGCCGTTTCCGCCTGGACCGCCGTCACGGGAGCATCATCGGTTTGCACCAACGCATTGCCACAGGCGGCAGAGGCGCAAAGGCCGATCAGGAACTCGATCAAGAAAGCACGCTTGCTCATTCCCCCTCCGTTGAGACCCACCGCCGTTGAGAGGGTCAGCTTCGGCCCGGCCGCCCAGAGAGTCTCCTGGCCTTCGAGGCGGGAGACCTTCAACGGCGACGCGCACGGGCCGAATCGATGTAGACCGCAGCAATGATGATCGCGCCGATCACAATGTTCTGGACGTACGATGAGACCTGGATGAGGTTCAACCCGTTGCCCAGGATTCCGAGCACGAGCACTCCCATCAGCGTCTTCCCGATGCCGCCCACCCCGCCGGTGATCTTGCCGCCCCCGATGACCACTGCCGCGATCGAGTACAGCTCCTGCACTTCGCCGAGGGTCGGCTGCCCGGATATGACCCGCGAGGTCAACACGACTCCTGCGATGCCCGCGAACAATCCGCTGACCACATAGACCAGGATCTTGTGCCTCGCCACGTTGACTCCCGACAGGACGGCGGCCTCTTCATTGCTGCCCATCGCGTAGACGTAGCGCCCGAACCGCGTACGGCTGAGCACGACATGGGCGACCACAACCGCGCCCGCGACAATGGCGATCGGGATCGGAACAGGGCCGAGGTGGCCGGCACCGACGACGAGAAACGTGTGCGGCAAGCCAGCGATCGGCAGACCACCGCTCAGCGTCAGGGCCGCGCCACGTGCCGCGACCAACATGCCCAGCGTCGCGATGAACGCAGGCACTCGCGCCTTGGCGATGAGGAGGCCATTGACGAGGCCCGCCAGGCAGCCGGCGAGGATCCCCGCGACAATTCCGCCGGCGAGGCCGAAGGTGAGCATCTGCTGGGCACAGACCACACTGACCAGCGCCAGCAGAGAGCCGACCGACAGGTCGATGCCCGCGCTCAGGATGGCAAAGGTCTGGCCGATGGAGATCAACGCAAGGGGCGAGATCTGGCGCGAGACGTTGGCGATGTTCGTGAGGCTGTAGAAGTTCGGGTTGATCGAGCCGAACACGATCACCATGATCACGAGCACCGCCGGCATGCCGATGTGGCCCCACGGAACCTTGCTCACCATGCTCATGACGGCATTGACCCCGGGTTCCTCCGGCGCATCCTTCAAGGAGACTTCGCTCACGCGTGAACTCCGTTCGAACCCGTCTCGTACGCGGTGGCGCCGCGCATCGCGCAATCGAGGATCTGCGCTTCGGTCGCCTCCTGACGCGTAAACTCCCGGCAGACATGCCCTTCGCGCATCACGAGAATGCGGTCGCTCATGCCCAGAATCTCCGTCAGATCGGATGAAATCATCACGATCGCGGCCCCGCGCTTTACCAGGTCGCCCATCAAGTGATAGACCTCGACCTTCGCGCCCACGTCGATTCCCCGCGTCGGCTCGTCGAACAAAAACACGTCCGCCCGGGAGCTCAACCACTTCGCGATGACGACCTTCTGCTGGTTGCCCCCGCTCAGGTGGAGCGCCCTGCGCTCCAGGCTGGGCGTCGCGATCCGCAGCGAGGAGGCGTACTCGCGCGCATGGGCTCTCTCCCGTTCGATGTCGAGAAGACCCTTCCGCGAGAATCGTGCAAGGGCGCTGAGCGTGATGTTCTCCCTCACCGACATGTCGGCCAGGATGCCGTGTCGCTTGCGATCCTCCGGCACCAAGGCTACTCGCTTGCGAACGGCCTCGGCTGGCGTCTTGATCTCGACAGGCGTGCCATGAAGAAGGAGCCGACCGCCATCGCGCTTGTCGGCACCGAAGATCACGCGCGCAGTCTCGGTACGCTTGGAGCCGACGAGACCGGCAATCCCGAGGATCTCGCCGCGGCGCACATGGAAGCTGATATCGTGGAGGACGCCGTTTCGGGTCAGATGTTCCACCCGCAGGGCTTCCTCCCCGGGTTCGACGCGGCTTCTTGGGAATCTGTCTTTTACGTCTCGTCCCACCATCATGCGGATGAGCTCGTCGCTGGGTGTGCGCGCGACGGGGACCGTGCCCACTCGGGTGCCATCGCGAAGGATCGTGGCGCGGTCCCCGACGGTCTTCACCTCATCCAGGCGATGCGAGATGTAGATGATGGCCACGCCCCTCCGTTTGAGCTCCCGGATCGTTTCGAACAGGCGATCGATCTCGTGCGAGGTCAGCACCGCGGTCGGCTCGTCCATCACGATGAGCCTGGAATCGAGGGAGAGCGCCTTGGCGATCTCGACCATTTGCTGCTGGGCAACCCCGAGCGTCTTCACGACCGCGTCGGGCGGAACCCGCAGGTCGAGGGTGGCGAGGAGCTCGCGGGTCTGCTGAACCAGTGTCCTGCGGTCCACGATCCCCAGGGCACGGATCAACATCGGCTCGCGCCCCAGGAACACGTTCTCCGCAACGCTCAGGTCCGGCGCAAGGTTGAACTCCTGGTAGATCGTGCTGACCCCAAGGACGTGCGCGTGGTGAGGGTTGCGAACGCGCACCGGCCGTCCGTCGAGCCGGATTTCCCCGGAGTCAGGCGGGTAGATGCCCGCCAGAACCTTGATGAGCGTGGACTTGCCGGCCCCGTTTTCGCCCAGCAGCACGTGAACTTCGCCGGGGCGTACGTCAAGACTCACCGCGTTCAACGCCAGAACGCCGGGGAAGCGTTTGACGATCCCACGCATTTCAAGGAATGGCTGGTCCCGGCTCATGACAACGTGGCGTCCAGGAGAATCTTGTCGTCGAGTCCGGACAAGGCGGCCCGAGCTGCGTCGGGCGTCATGGGCGCCTGCATTCTACGTCAGAACGAGATCGCCGCCCCCGGACCGCACGTCCCGACCGAATATGCGTGGCGTTGGTCCGGCCCCGAACGCCTGCGGGGTTCGGTCGACGGTCCAGGGTTCTCTCTCTTACGGCGCAACTCGCGGTAGGATGGTCCCCGGAATGGCGGTTGCCGGAAACGCCGGGGTCGTTCACGACCGAGCCATTCGACGATCGGCGACCGAATCCCAACCGTTCTTGCCGAAAGAAGGACACTCTCCGCATGCAGCCGTTGCCCGAAACCCGTCACATCGAGACCGACGTCCTGATCATCGGCGGCGGCGTTGCCGGCATGATGGCCGTCGTCGGCGCCAGGCGAGCCGGTGTGAAGCCGGTCATCGCGACAAAAGGGACCTATGGGTCAGGCAGTTCGTCGATGGCACGTGGCGGCCACTCACTGGCGTTGGGCCATTCGGACCCCGCGGACAACCCGGAGATTTTCTTCGAAGACATCCGGGCCGGCGGTGAGGACGTCGGGAATCCCCGGCTGATCGACATCGTCAGCGTCGAATCGATCGATCGGTCGGCTGAACTCGATGCCTGGGGCCTCGGATTAGTGAAGCTGGAGGACGGCCGTTACGACCAGAAGTTTGGGGGCTATCCGCATCGGTACCCGCGGATGGTCCATTGCGGCCGGCTGATGGGCAAGCCCTTGATGGCAGCCATGTCGAACAAGACCCGCAACTGGGGCATCGATCCGTTGACCCATGTGCTGTTCGTCGACCTGCTCCGCGATGGCGGGCGCGTGGTCGGTGCCTGGGGATTCCTCTACCGCACGGGGATCCCGATCGTGGTGCACGCCCGTTCCACGGTCATGGCCACCGGTGGCGCGGCGCAGCTGCACGCGCTCAACGATTCGCCGCCCGTCATCACTGGGGACGGATACGCGATGGGGTACCGCGCCGGCGCCCAACTCATCGACATGGAATTCATCGACTATCAGCTTATCTCCGCCGCGCCCGCGAAGATGGCCGGCTATCCGCCTTACTCGACGGGCCTGTTGGGCGGTGGCGGGTACCTTCGGAATCGCGAAGGTGAACGCTTCATGGCGAGGTACGAGCCCGAGCGGATGGAGCGCACGACGCGCGCCATGATCAACCGGGCGATGGCGATCGAAGTATTTGAAGGCCGGGGAACCGACAACGGAGGGGTCTACATCGACATTCGCCACGTCTTCGACGAAGTCAACCGAGGCGCGGCGGCCGAGGTCATCGAGACCTTCGCCAAGAACGGAGTCGATCTGCGCACCGATTTCCTGGAGGTCACGAGCTCGCCGCACACCTATCTGGGCGGGCTGAGAATCGACGAGTGGGGCCGCACGTCCATCGAGGGGCTCTATGCGGGCGGCGAGGCCGCCGGCGGTGTCCACGGAGCCAATCGACTGGGCGGGCTGGCGCTCATCGACAGCTACGTGTTCGGCCTTCGTGCGGGTATGGCGGCGGCGCTCGAGGCGAAGACTCGGGAAGCCCCAGACCCGGAGCGCGGCTGTTGGCAAGAGGGCATCCAGGCTCTGGCGGATCGGGCCGCGCGGGCCGGCAAGGAACCCTCGGCGGACGGGTGGCGACGCGCCGTACAGGATCTGGTCGTGACCTCGCTCGGCCAGGTGCGACGTGAGGATCGGCTCAAGACGGGCCTCGCCGATCTGGCGGCGATCGAGGGCGGGTTCGACGATGTCCACGTCACCGGTGACACGGACGGCCAGAGGTTCGATTGCCTGAGGCGGACGTATGAAACGCGCAACTTGATCGAGGTGGCGCGGATGTTGGGGACCGCGGCCCTCGCGCGGCAGGAGACTCGGGGCGGCCACTTCCGGCTCGACTTCCCCGACAGGAATGACGAGCGGTTCCTCGGCAACTTCATCGTGCGGCAACAGGACGGACGGTGCCTGACCGAGTTTCGCTCCGTGCCGGACCGCGACGACGTGGCTCCGCCGCCGCCGGGCGAGCACTCGACGGGGTTCAGTCTCGATTGAGGAGCGCTGCATCGATGAGGATTGGCACGTTCGTTCGTGTCGCCGCCGGCCTCTTGGGGATTCCGGTCGTCGTTGTCGCAGGCTCGTGCACCACACCGGCGGCATACCCGGAGCGAGGACTCACCCTGATCGTCGCCTATGGGGCCGGTGGTGGGACCGATGCCTCGGCGCGGCTTCTCGCCAACGACCTGGGGAGGACGATCGGTCAATTCGTGACCGTACAGAACATCGCCGGCGGCGGCGGCTGGAACGGCTGGTCGGCTATCGCCCATGCCACGCCAGACGGATACACGATCGGCTATCTCAATGTCCCGAGCATGTTCGCCGGCTATCTGAACCCCGACATCGGCCGGCCGGAGAGCCTCGACAGCTTCACGCTGCTCATGAATCACGTGACCGACTACTGTGTGTGGGCGGTCAGAACCGACAGCCCGTTCAAGTCGATGGCGGACGTGATCGCGGCGGCAAAGAGCAATCCGGGCGGTGTCAGCATCGCCGCGCACGGCTACGGCGGCGACGACCACCTGGCCATCCTCAGCATGCAGGAAGCCACCGGCGTCGAGTTCAGGGTGATCCACAACAGGAGCACCGCCGACTCCAAGGCGCAGATCCTTGGCGGTCACGTGGACGTCGTGGGCGCCAACGTCTCAGAGGTCGTGGCCGAATACAAGGCAGGCGAGATGCGTGTCCTTGGCGTCATGTCGCCCACCCGCTCCGAGTTCCTGCCCGATGTTCCGACGTTCGAGGAGCAGGACTACGATCAGGAATGGGCGGTGTCGCGCGGCATCGCGGCTCCCAAGGGGCTGCCGCATGCCACGGTCGACGCCCTGATGCGATTCCTCGAGGCCGCGATCGCGTCGGAAGGGCACAAGCGGGAAGCGGCCAGGCTCAGCCTCGCGCTCGAGGTGAAGAAGGGCAAGGCGTATGAGGACTTCCTGAAGACCCAGGAGCAACACATCAAGAGGCTGATGGGTTGGTAGGACAGGATGGTTCGAGCATGCCGTGGATCAACCGGATTCTCGCCTTATCGCTGATGGCCGGCGTGATTCCGCTCTGGCGGATGGCAGACCGCTTTCCAGGGATGGGCGCGGTATTTCCCCGTGTCACCCTGGCGGCCGTGGCCACGCTTGCCGCCGCCATGCTGGCACGCAGCGTCATGCCTGCCCGCGTGCGCCGGGTGGAAACCGAGGGGACTCGCGGCCCCCGCGGCATCGTGCGCCCGTTGGTCGGGTTCGCCGTCGGTCTGGGCGGCGTCTACCTGATGCGCCACCTCGGGTTCTTTCCGGCGATGATCGCCTTCGCCGCCGTCCTGTTTCCGGTGCTGCGCGTAGAGAACCGGCGCATCTATCTGATCGCGATCGTCGCCGTTTTGATCGGCATCTATCTCGTCTTCGTCCTCCTGCTCGGCGTCCCGTTGACGGCCGGGCGCACGGCGTAGGCGAAGCGCGGCCACATGGAGATCCTCTCCTTCGTTCTCCAGGTGTTCACGCCGATGAACATGCTCGCCATCGTGGCCGGCGTGGTCAGCGGCCTCGTGATCGGAGGCCTGCCGGGCCTGACCGCCAATCTCGGGGTGGCCCTGCTGCTGCCGGTGACCTTCTCGATGGACGTGACGGCCGCACTCCTGATGTTGATGAGCCTCTACACGGCGGCCATCTACGGCGGCAGTTTCTCCGCCATCCTGCTGCATACGCCGGGGACATCGGCCTCGGCGGCGACCGCCATCGACGGGTTCGTCCTGACCCAGCGCGGCGAATTCGCCAAGGCGATCCGGGTTGCCACGTTCTCGTCGGTGGTCGGCGGCCTCGCGAGTGGCGTCGCCCTGCTCGTCTTCGCCCCGCCGCTGTCCCTCCTGACCCTCAAGTTCGGGCCGGCCGAGTACTTCATGCTGGCGATCTTCGCGCTCACGGTCATCGGCACGGTGTCGACGGGCAACATGGTCAAGGGATTGATCGCCGGCGCAGTCGGCCTGTTCCTGAGCACCGTCGGCATGGACCTCGACTCCGGCTTCCCGCGCTACACCTTCGGCCTCTTCGCTTTGCAGTCCGGCATCAACTTCGTGCCCGCCGTGATCGGTCTGTTCTCGCTGTCGCAGGCGCTCATGATGTGCGAGGACGCGAACGCGACGATCCAGCGCGTGGACTCCAAGGGCGGCGGCTGGCGTTTCCTGCCGTTCCGTGACGAGATCCGCGCGATCCGGACGACGCTGGTACGTTCATCCCTCATCGGCATCGTCGTCGGCATCCTGCCGGGAGCCGGCGCCGACATCGGTTCGTGGGTCAGCTACAACGAGGCCCGGCGCTTCGCCCGCGACAAGTCCCAGTTCGGCAACGGCTCGATTGTCGGCATCGCGGCGTCCGAGGCCGCCAACAACGCCGTCACCGGAAGCTCCCTCATTCCGCTGCTGACCCTTGGAATCCCCGGAAGCACGACCGCGGCAGTCCTTCTTGGCGCGCTGATCGTCCATGGCCTGTTGCCCGGCCACGCCATGTTCGAGGAGCACGCCAGCATCACGTACACGGTGATCTTCGGCTTCCTGGTCGCCAACGTCGTGATGGGCGCCGTTGGCATGACGCTCGGCAAGTTCATGGTCCACATCGCGCGATTGCCCAACGCGGCCATCATCCCGACCATCTTCATCCTGTCGATCGTCGGATCCTATTCGCTCGGGAACAACGTCTTCGACATCTACACGATGATGGCGTTCGGCCTCCTCGGCTACGTCATGCGCAAGTCGGGCTTCCATCCGGCGCCCATGATCCTGGGGCTGATCCTGGGACCGATAGCCGAGACCGGGTTCCGGCAGTCGGTCACCCTGGCCGAGGGGCCAGTCCTGGCGTACATTCTCGGCAGTCCGATATCCCTGATCCTGGCGGTGCTGACGCTGCTGTCGGTGGGCACCGCAGCCTTCCTCGAGTCCCGGGGGATCAGGGCGAAACGCGACGGGTCGGTTGGCGGAACAGCGCGCACCCCATGACCGACGGGCTGCTGACGGACGGACGCATGGAACCGCCGGAGCCCGTGGAGGCGATGGAGCATGCGGTTCTCTTCGACAGGGTCTGTTGACAAGACCGAGGCTGCGCCCGAGGCACGTTCCGGGCTGGAGCCATGGGCGCAGGCTGAGCTGCCTGTTCCGCCCAGGCCTAGAGGATTCGGCTGGGTGGCCGCCGTGGGTCCCGGCATCATCGTGCTCGGCGTCTCCATTGGCAGCGGCGAGTTCCTTCTCGGCCCTGCGGCCTTCGTCCGCTACGGGCTGTCGCTCCTGTGGATCACCGCGGTCGCGGTGTTCCTCCAGACGGTCTTCAACACTGAACTGATGCGCTACACGCTCGCCACCGGGGAACCGGCGTTTACAGGTTTCATGCGCACGCGGCCCTCTTCGACCGCCTGGGCGTGGTTCTATGCGGGCCTGTACTTCCTCCAATGTGGCTGGCCCGCCTGGGCGGGCACCGCGGCGGGCGCGGTGTTCTTCCTCTTTGCGAGCCGCCTCGCCGGACCCGGTGATGACACGGCCGTGTATCTCATCGGCGTCGCGACCTTCATTGTCTGCGTCGGCGTGCTCCTCGTGGGACGACGCATCGAACGCACGCTCGAGCTGCTCAACCTGGTGCTCGTCGTGTGCATTCTCGGCGGCATGCTCGTCCTGGCGTTGGCGTTCGTTCCTCCCGCGACGTGGCTCGGGGCCGCGACAGGGTTCGTCGGCTTCGACGCGGCGCGCGGCGGGTTCGACTTCCTCCCGGCCGGCGCGGATCTCTTTCTGCTCGGCGCGCTCGCCGCATACTCGGGAAGCGGAGGGGTGACGAACATCACGCTCTCGAACTGGGCGCGAGACAAGGGTTACGGCATGAGCGAACGCGCGGGCTACATCCCCGCGGCGATCGGTGGCCAGAAGGTGAACCTCGCACACACCGGGTTCATCTTCCGCCCCGATGCCGAATCGATGCGCCGATGGCACGGGTGGTGGCGCATCGTCCGTGCGGACCAGTGGGTGGTGTATTTCACGGGAGCGCTCCTCGGCATGGCGCTCCCGGCCATGCTCTATGTGACGTTCCTGCCGTCAGGCATTGATATCCGCGGTCTCGGGATCGCCGCCGCGCTCGCGCAGGCTGTCGGCGCTCGCACCGGCGCGGTGCTCGCCGGCACCATCGCGGTCATGGGCGTGTGGATCCTCCTCAAGACGCAGCTCGACATCGTCGAGGGAATGGTACGCGCGATCACGGACATCCTGTGGACCGGCAGTCCCCGTCTGCGCGCGTGGCGCGGCGGCGACGTGCGCAAGGTCTACTACACCGTGCTCGGGATCGTCGTTCTGTGGGGGATCGTCGCGCTACGCCTCGCCCAGCCGATCTTCTTGCTGCTGTTGGGGGCGAACGTCGCCGGAGCCGTGTTCACCCTGGCTTCCCTCCACCTCTTGTACATCAACACGCGGCTCCTGCCGCCGGAGCTGCGCCCACCGGCGTGGCGCCGCGTGTCCCTCGTGGTGATGGCACTCTTCTACGGCTCGTTCGTGGTGCTCTCGGCGCGCAGCTTCTGGTAGTCAGACGACCACGGACGGCTTCGCGAAGAGGCCCAGCGGGCAGGGATGTTGCGCCCCACGGCTTCCCGTGGTGGTTGCCGACGCGTTTAGAGGCCTGCTCGGTTCTTGCCCTTCACCGCGGTGTTGACCACGTTGACCGGCCACGCGCCCGTCAGGACGCGCCGGACCTCGCTCGGCGCTCCCGACTGGAGTCCCACCATGGCCTGCTCGCTGTACCAGGCGGCGTGGGGGGTGATGGTCACGTTGTCGCGGTTGCGCAGAGGGTGCGGATTGGGAAGAGGCTCGGGATCCGTCGTGTCGAGCGCGCACCCGGCGATCCGGCCCGCGTCCAGCGCCCGGACGAGAGCCTGGGTGTCCACGATGGGCCCACGGGAGCAGTTGATGAGGACGGCCGTCGGCTTCATCCGGGCGAAGGCCTCATCGTTCATCATCCCCCGTGTCTGCGGCAGCAGCGGAGGATGAAGCGAGACGAAGTCGGCACGCTCGAGCACCTCGGCGAACTCCTTCTTCTCGCCCGGGACCTGGAACTGTCCCTCCTGAACGAAGGGATCGCAATAGAGCACGCGCATGCCGAACGCCGCCGCGCGCACGGCCACCGTACGCGCGATGTTGCCGAAGCCCACCAGGCCGAGCGTGCGACCCTCGACGCGGAAAAGCGGCTTGCCCGGCGGGAGCTCCCAGCGCCCGTTCCGGACGATTCGATCGTAGAAAGCCACCTTGCGGGCGCTGGAGAGCAGAAGCGCCATGGTGTGCTCGGCGACCTCCTCGATGCAGTAGCTGGGGTTGTTCGTGACGATGATGCCGGCTTCGGTCGCCGCGTTGAGGTCAATGGTGTCCACCCCGATGCCGTAACGGGCGATGATCCTGCACTTCTCCATCCGGGCCATGACATCGGCCGTGATGGGCCCCGCATAGGTATTCAGGAGGGCGTCGCAGTCCTCCGCCTCGGGCAAGAACTCGGCCGGTGACGTCGTCTTCAGGGCCACGAGCGTGGCCAGGTCTTCGAGGGTGTTCTGTTCCACGTCCAACGATTCCCAGACGTAGTCTGTGAGGACGACCTTCGCCTTCTCGACCATGTCTTTCTCCTTCGCTACGCGTCAACCGCCGGGTTCGTCGGTTCGAAGTCTCCCGCCTTCTGCGTCGGCGAACTCTGCGTCCGCTTGCCGCGCGAGCTCCTGCTCGCCTCGGCCGCTCGGGCTCGTGACCCCGCATGGGTCAGGCTGTCCACGAGAATCGTTCGAGCGTTGGCCGTGTGGGCGTGGGCGAGACGAGCGGCACGATTTGCTTGCCGCCGAGCAATGGCTTCGACGATGGCCGCGTGCTCGGCCCACACCTGTCTCGGATAGCCGCTGATGGTCAAGGTGGCGGCCATGGCGCGGCAGATATGGGTCCACTGGCCTCGCATGACATCGACCAGGACGACGTTGCCAACCGCCTCGTACAGACCCATGTGGAAGCGTGAGTCGAGGTCGATGAGGCGGCCGACATCCGCCATGCCAGCGGCTGCCCGCCCTTTCGTGACGATCTTGCGGAAGGGGTTCGGATCGACATCGCTGCGCGCCGCGAGCGTCGAGGCGACGTAGGTATCGATCGCAGCCCGGAACTCGTAGATGTTGGCGATCAACTCGCGGTCGAGCGGGGCAACCGCTGCGCCACGCCAGGTCTGCGTCCGCACAAGACCCTCGCGCTCGAGCACGACCAAGGCCTCACGAATGGGTGCGCGAGACACGCCGAGGCGGGCCGCCAACTCCTCCTGGCGGATCCGGCTGCCGGGTGCGAGCGTGCCGTCGAGAATGGCAGCCCGGATCTCCGCGGTGACGACGTCGGCGAACGGTTTGCGGACGACGTGTCGCATGCTCGCTCCTCAGGTGGTGGGCCTGCCTGTCAAACACAGCTGCCGCCGACCCGCGCGCCGGCCGGCGTCTGGTGTGGCCGAAGCGTACCGGCCGAGTGTCTGCCCCACGATATTCGCACCTCGACGACGGTCGGGACAGCGCCAGGATACCCAAATTTCTCGCGGGGATCCAGGATCCTGTAGAAATTCTGTTTGGATGGGCCAGCGGCAGGCGGCGGCGAGCACCGGGGGGGCGGCTGCGATGCTGCTGGCCCTCGGTGGCGTCCACGGCAGCACGGGCGCCTGGGGCCAATGCTGAGGTGCGCGTCGGGCCGCAGGAACGGGTGTCGAATGCGCCCCCGGCAGGGCCCAGCCTTGACAGACGGGCACCGCGTGTATAACGTCAGCATCCTGGATCCAGAATCCAAACTTTCGGGTTTGGATCGTGCCCTGATTATCGTTGGAGAAGCCGTCGATTCGACGCCACTCGGTGCGTGCGTGTAGACCACACGAAGGTCGTTCCGGGCTCTCACCTCGCCTCGTCGACGTGAGGCGCCCGCACGACGTGTCTCACGCGCTTGTAGAAGTTCCGGCCGATGAAGGGTGCAGACCCGGCGACGCTGATCAGCAGGCCGATCGACGCGGCCTGGGAGCGGTGACGGCGGTGGGAATGACGCCAACCGCATCCCGCTGACGGTTATACGGGTACCTGGAGGTGTCCATGAAAAAATACCGCGGGGTCGTCATCATAGCCGGTCTGGGCTTCCTCGCCGGCACGTTGCTGCTGGGATGCGGCTCGCCACAGCAGGAGACAGGCGCTGAGCCGGGGGCAGTCGCGGCGGACCCGGACCGGAGCGACGAGCAGGTCACCGGCCCCTATGAAGTCGTCAAGGACTGGCCGAAGCCTCTGTCCACCTGGCCGGGGCACGAGGGATGGACGTGGGGATCAACCCAAGGGGTCTTCGCCGAGAATCCCAATCGGATCTTCATCATTCAGCGTGGCGAGCTGCCGGAGTTGAAGCCGCAGATCACCGCGCGGGCGGTCGAGGTCGAGGATGGCGGCGTGAGCGGTCCGGTCCGTCTCAGCGTGCCGATTGCCGGTCTGCCGCGCCGCAATGCATCGGTCGACATCATCGGCAGCCCGGGAGAGCCACACGTCTCGTTCGTCGGCGTCGAGGGCAAGGATTATCGCTGGGAGCATTTGCTGATCGTGGTGGACGGTCAAGGCAACCTCGTCGAGGCCTGGACGCAATGGGACAAGCTGTTCAAGCGGCCGCACCGAATCCTGATCAGTCCCTATGACCCGGAGAAGCGTGTCTGGGTGGTGGACGATGGGCGCAACGCCATCTTCATCTTCTCGAATGACGGGAAGCAGCTGCTGCAGACGATCGGCACGCCCGACGAGTCCGGCAACGACGACAAGCACTTCTGGCGTCAGACCGACATCGCCTGGCTGCCGGACGGCACGTTCTTCGTATCGGATGGCTACGACAACACCCGCGTCGTCAAATTCGACAAGGACGGAAAGTTCCTGATGGCGTGGGGGGAGTCGAGCAAGGGCATGGCCAATCCGGGGCCCAACTTCTTCAACACGGTGCATGGCATGGCCACTGACGCCCAGCGGCGGGTCTATGTGTCGGACCGGAGCAACCGCCGGATCCAGATCTTCGACGAGAACGGACAGTTTCTCGACATGTGGAACCTCGGCGAGTATGCGGTCCCGTATCACCTGTTCATGGCGGCCGACCAGCACCTCTGGTTCGCGGACGGCCACGGCACGTGGAAGATCCTCAAGTACGGCCTGGACGGCCAAATGCTGTACTCCTGGGGCACCTGGGGACCCCTGCCCGGAGAGCTCTGGGGCGTGCATCAGCTCAGCGTCGACCAGGACGGGAATCTGTACGTGGCGGAGGTCTTCAACGGGCGCGCACAGAAGTTCCGACCGAAGAGAGGAGCGGATCCCGCGAAGCTCGTTGGTCAGCCGGTCCGGGCGGCGTCGCAGAACTGAGGCAGCACGACGGCGATTCGCGCGCTGACCCGGGTGATTCCGACACGCGCGAATCGGGCGGTGTTCAGGTGCGCCCACTCGCGGTCACACACAGGGCGTGCGCGCAGCACGCAGGAGGCAAGGTCATGGACCGGCGTGGATTCCGACGTTACCGATCCGGGTTCGTTGCGCTGTTCGATACGGTCGGTGCGCGGCCGCGCCGGCTTCTTGCGGCAGTCGGGCTGGCCGTTCTGCTCGCGTTCGCCTCGACCCTCATGCTCGTCGCACGTGGCGGCAGCCATGCCGTCTTCGCCGCGCCGCGCCTGCCACCACCAGCCTGCGGGAACCTGATCACGCTGTCGCTACCCGACACGGTCATCACATCCGCAACGGTGGTCCAGGCGAGCGGCAACGTACCCGAATACTGCAGAGTGATTGGGGGCGTCGAGACCGTGATTCTGTTCGAGATTGCGCTGCCCACCACGGCCTGGAACGGCAAGTTCTTCTATGTGGGCGGCGGCGGGTACAACGGAAACATCCCGAGTCTCACCTACGCGCTCGCCAGGGGGTATGCGGCGACCGCCACGGACACGGGCCATCGGGGCGAGCACTGGGATGCGTCAGCGCTGTACAACAATCCGCAGGCCCAGCTCAACTACGCGCACCGGGGCGCCCATCTCGTCACGGTCATTGCGAAGCAGGTCGTCAAGGCGTACTACGGCCAGGCGGAGCAGCGCTCGTATTTCATGGGCTGCTCGAACGGTGGCAAGATGGGGCTCGTCGCGGCGCAGCGGTACCCTGAGGATTTCGACGGGATCGTCGTCGGCGGCATGGTGATCGACCGGACGGGGCTCATGCTGATGTTCGACTGGACGCAACGGGCCCTGCTCGGGGCGGAGATTCCTCCGCACAAGATCCCCGCGATGGAACAGGCGACCCTGGCCGCGTGCGACGCCACGGACGGCCTGGTCGATGGCCTGATCGACAGTCCCGACAAGTGCACGTTCGACCCGAAGGTGCTGACCTGTAAAGGCCCGGACGGTCCCGGCTGTCTGACCCCAGCTCAGGTGACCGCATGGCAGAAGATTCTGGATGGGCCGGAGAATTCCGCCGGGCAACGCCTGTATGTCGGATACCCGCCGGGCCACGAAGGCGACTATCCGTCCTACATTACCGGCTTCGGGATCATGCACGGGTATCCTTCCAGCAATTTCATGTACATGGACAGCTTCATGCGCTGGTTCGTCTTCGGCCCGAGCTTCGACTCGGTCAGGCAGTTCGACTACGATACGAGCCCGGCGAAGCTGGTCCCCTTCAAGAAGGATCAGGACGCCGCCCCGGACCTCGCGGGGTTCAAGGCCCGTGGTGGCAAGCTGATCATGTACAACGGCTGGGCCGATCATTCGACGCCGCCCCTGCGGGCTATCCAGTACTACGAAGACGTCCGCACGACGCACGGCGCCGAGACCGACGACTTCGCCCGTCTGTTCATGCCGCCCGGCCTGTATCACTGCACGAGAGGACCCGGGCCCAACAGTTTTGGCGGTAGAGGTCAAGCTGCGCTCAAGGACGACCCGGAGCACGACATCATGAGAGCGCTCGTTCGGTGGGTGGAGGAAGGTGTGGCGCCGGCCAAGATCATCGCTGCGAAGTTCGTGAACGACGATCCGGAGCAAGGGGTCGCCCGCACGCGCCCTCTTTGCCCGTACCCGCAGGTGGCGCGGTATACCGGGTCTGGCAGCATCGATGACGCTGCCAACTTCGTGTGCGCCAACCCGTAATGGCTGGCGCACTGTGGCCGGCTGCGCGGTCTCCGCTGGCGTGGCGCAGGCCGCGACACCCTTGGCGACTCCGGAGGGATTTGAAGCAGTTGCACCCGTCGCCGTAGCGGGGAGAGGGAGAGATCGTATGGACACGAGTTTCATTGGCGGGCCACACGAGTGGGACCCGAGGCGGGTGTACAGTCAGACGGGCGCCGACTGGCAACAGCGCGTCGATTTCGATCGGCTTCGGAGAGAGCGCCTCGAAAAGCTTCAGGCCGAGATGATGAAAGATGATATCGGCGCTCTCGTCCTGTTCGCGGGTGCGAACATCCGGTACGCGACCGCCTCGTATCAGGGCAACTGGAAATACAACATCAACATCCGGTACGCGGTGGTCCCCGCCAACGGCAAGCCGACGCTGTTCGAGACCGCCGGCTCGGATCTCGAGTGCGCCAAGATCGACCTGCCGTGGATGGAAGGGCGCATCCGTCCGGCCATCACGTGGCAGTGGGCGGAAGGCGCCGTTCCGTACATGGCCGGCAGAATGGCCGACAGCGTCATGGAAGTGCTGAAGGAGGCGGGTCTCGCCAAGGAACGCATCGGCATCGACAACCTCGATATGCCGGCGTACGAGGCCCTCCAGAAGGCCGGGCTCAACATCGTCAACGGCTGGCCGGTCGTGTCGAGGGCGCGCGTCATCAAGACTCCGGACGAAATCGAGTTGCTGAAGCAGGCATCCAGCATTGGCGATGCCGCCATGTGGAAGATCAAGTACGAGTGGCTCAAGCCGGGCATTCGCGAGCGCGAGGTCGAAGCCAAGGTGCACGAGTTCATGCTCGAGCGCGGCTGCGAGATCATCTACGACATCATCGTCGCATCGGGCGGCAACACGAGCCCGTACCGCCGGTGGGCGACCGACAAGCTGATTCGCCAGGGCGACTTGGTCATCGTCGACATCAACGCCGTCGGGCCGTCGGGCTACTTCATCGACTTCGTGCGCCTCTTCAAGTGCGGCGGCGCGCAAGGCATGAAGATGACCCAGAAGGAAATCGATCTGTACAAGGAGACCTACGACTGCATGTACGCGGGCCTCGAGCAGCTGAAGCCGGGCAACACGACGGCCGACGTCGCGAAGAAGTTCCCGGAGTACGCTGACGACAAGCACGGCACGGTGACGCTGCAGCAGTTCGCGCACAGCATCGGCATCACGCTCTATGAGGGCATGTGGATCTCGCGCGCGTACTCGATGAAGTACCCGGCCGAGATCAAGGAGAACATGTACTTCGCCATCGAGACGTTCTCCGGCCATCCGCAGCTCGAGATGACCACCCGGCTGGAGGAGAACGTGCTCGTGTCGAAGAACGGGCCGGTGGTCTTCACGCGCGTGGAGCACATGGCCGAAGCGATTTCGGAGCCGCATCCGGCAGCGACTGCGGCCGCGGTCTACGGCGCGGACTACGCGACGCGACCACTCGAGGCCTTGTATAACGGATGACAGTCATGGAGCGTCCACTGGTTGCCGTTGCGGATTTGGTGTTTCCCAACCTGGACGCGGCCGAGCGGGTGCTGTCGGCGATTGGCGCAGAATTGCGCCTCGCCTGCAGTCCAACCCCGGACGCACTCGTGCGTGTCGCACGGACGGCTGACGCCGTCCGTGTGACGTACGCCAGGCGGACCGGTCACGATGATTCAGGAGGCGATGATTCAGGAGACGACCGCCTGCCGAATGGTTCCTGATTCGGCCTCGGCGTGAACAGCGTCATCGCCACGACCACCACCGCCGGCATCGTGGTTGCCCATCGTGGTGACCATGGTGCCCGGCCGCTGCACCGACACAGTGTCGGATCACACGACGGCGCTCGCGTGTGCCGATGCTTGGGTGCGCGCGCGAGTGGGTGAAGTGGGTGCTCAGAGGGCAGACGCCTCGTCATTTCTTCAACCGTGAGACCCTGAAGTCAAGCTGGACGACGGGAGCATTTCATCAAGTGGGAGAACATCATGCCTAGCGAACCATGGAAAAAGGATAAGTGGTTTGTCAGTCCCTGGAACTTCGCCGAACCAGTGCGAGCCGGCCTTCATTTCGCCGACCAGATCAAGGTCCACGACGTCACGTTGCGCGACGGGGAGCAACAGACAGGCGTCGTCTTCTCGAAAGACGACAAGATACGAATCGCGGAAGCGCTGGCGGAGGCGGGCGTTCCCCGTATCGAGGCCGGGATGCCGGTCGTGTCCCCCAGCGATGCGGCCGCCATCAAGGAAATCGTGAAGCGGAACCTGGGACCCCAGATCTTCGCCTTTTCACGGTGCATGGTCGACGACGTGAAGCGGGCGGTGGACTGCGGCGTGTCCGGTGTGGTGATGGAGGTTCCGTCGAGCGAGCACATTATCAAGTACGCCTACCAGTGGCCGCTCGAGAAGGCCATCGCGCTCTCCATCGAATCGACCGCCTACGCTCACGAACAGGGGCTGGAGGTCGTGTTCTTCCCCATCGACTTCACGCGTGCGGACATGAGCTGGGTGCTGGACCTCATCACCCGGGTCGCCAAAGAGGGCCACATGGACGGCCTGGTCCTGGTCGACACGTTCGGCGTCTGCTCGCCCCACGCCATGCAGTACTTCGTGCGCCAGGTGAAGGCCCGCATCGACAAGCGGCTGGAAGCGCACTTCCACATGGATTTCGGCATGGGCGTCGCCAACACCGTCATGGCCCTGGCCGAAGGGGTGGAGGTGCTCCATACGACGGTGCTCGGGATTGGCGAGCGGGCCGGCAACACCCCGATGGAAGAGACGGTCATGGGGCTGCTGACCATGTACGGTATCGACCTCGGCCTGAAGTACGACAAGCTCTACAGCCTTGCGCACCTGGTGCAGGAGCTGTCAGGCCAGCCCGTTCCCAAGAACAAGCCGATCGTTGGCGACTGGCTGTTCCAGATCGAGTCCGGCATCATCGCGAGCTGGTTCATGAACTGCGGTGACACGAATCCCACCGAGCTCTTCCCGTTCCACTGGGACGTGGTGGGCCAGCCGGCTGCCGGGTGGGTGTTGGGAAAGGGCAGTGGTCTGGATTCGGTGAGGGCGGCGCTGAAGAACATTGGCTACAAGCCCAGCGAGGAGGACGTCGCCAAAGTGCTGGCCGCCGTCAAGGACTTCTCCCTGCGCCAGAAGCGTCTTCTGACGCCGGAGGAATTCAAGTCCGTTGCCGCGGCGACTCTTCCGGGCAAGGCCGCGAGCAAGGCGTAGCGGCGTGTCCTCGCACCACGACTGAGAGGAGCGTTCCCATGAAAGCAATGGTTCTGCGGGCGCCGAGCGATGTCGCGCCTGAGGAGGTCGGACTGCCCCGGCTCACCCGGGACCAGGTGCGGATTCGGGTGACCTTCAGCGGCATCTGCGGCACGGATCTGAAGATCTACAAGGGTGCGATTCCGGTGCGCCATCCGCTGATCATGGGCCACGAGATGATCGGGGAAGTCGTCGAAGGTCACGACGATGCCAGCCTCCGAAAGGGGAGTCGGGTCATTGTAGACCCGGCCCTCTTCTGCGGCGCGTGCTTCCACTGTCGGGCTGGCCAGCAGAACCTCTGCCCGCACGGCGTCCTGCTCGGCCGCGATGCGGATGGGGGCTTCGCGGAGTACGTGACCGTCCCGCGAAGTCATGTGTTTCCTCTGCCGGAGAGCATTGACGGCGACACGGCACCGCTCATTCAGGTCGTGACGACCTGTCTGCATGCTCAGCGGCTCGTCAACATCCTACCCGGACAATCCGTCGTCGTCATGGGTCTCGGCGTCACCGGACAATTGCACGTGCAGCTGGCCAAGGCCCGCGGAGCCCATCCCGTCATCGGCGTCACGCGCAGCGCCTGGAAACGACAGCTGGCGGAGGAGCTGGGGGCCGACATGACCCTGTCGAGCGGGCCCGAGGCCGTTCGCGGGGTCTCCGAGGCCACCGAGGGCCTCGGTGCCGATCTGGTCATCGACTCGACCGGGATGATGTCCGCTATCGCCGACGCGATCGCCATGGCCCGCCTGGGAGGGACGCTGCTTCTCTATGGCATCACGACGGCCCACGAAGGCGCCTTGCCGTTCTATCAGTTCTATTTCAAGGAACTCGCGATCGTGAACTCACGAGCGGCGAACGGCGAAGACTACCCACCCTCGATCGATCTGGTCGCACGGGGCATTGTGAAACTGAAGCCATTAGTGACCCACGTTGTCCCGCTGGCGGAACTGGGGACGGCGATCGGCATGCTCGAATCGGACGCAGACCAGCGTATGAAGATCATTCTTGACGGCAATCAGTGAGGACCATCGTGGAGACACGAGCATGAATGACGTCACCCGCACGCCGTTTACCATGGCCCAACGGGAGATCGGAGGCGACAAGCGATGAACGTTCCGCTCGATCCAGGAAAAGGGGAGGGGAGCCAGATCCAGGAACAAGCATCTACGACCCAGGCGGAGCCTGCGAACAGCACATCCAAGGGATCCGCTGTTGCCATCGCCATGTACTGCGTGCTGCTCGCGGCGTACGCACTCATGGCGGCGGACCGGTACCTCTTTCCGGTGCTCGCTCCTGACGTGCGCGGAGAGTTTGGATTCTCGCTCACTCAGGTCGGTCTGCTCACCACGATCTTTACCCTGGGCTTGGGAATCGGAGGGCTGCCGACCGGCTTTCTCCTGTCGCATCTGTCCCGGCGATCCGTGCTGATGACCGGAACTGCGATCTTTTCAGGCGCGACGGCGCTCACGGCGGTCGTTCCGGGATTCTGGACCATGCTCATCTGCCTGGCTATCACAGGCATCGGCATGGCGATGATGGCGACGGTCATGTTTTCCCTCGCGGCAAGCTATTTCTACCGCAATCGCGCGGCCGCCATCGGCTCGGTCAATGTCTGCTACGGCCTGGGTGGCATCTTCGGCCCGATCCTGGCCGGCGTCCTCGTGAGCGCGTATGGGAGCTGGCGCGTCCCGATGGTCGTGTTTGGGCTGGCCGGCATCCTGATGGTCGGCGTGATCGCCCTGACCGTCCGTCCCTGGTTCAGCGAGACACGTCGCGCCACCGACGCTCGGGCAAGTACCGGTGGAGCGCCGACGCTGCTGAACAGGAACACGGTCATTCTCACCGTGCTCAGCGGGATCTTTGGCCTCCTTCTGTATGGCTTTCTCGGACTGTACCCGACCTTCCTCCGGGAGAGCCTGCAGTACACACCAGGCACCGCCGGGTTCGTCATGAGCTTTTTCGGACTGGGAGCGCTCGCCTCGATAGCGGGCGGCTGGTTCGGCGATCGGTTTTCACCGCGGATCGTGCTTTCGACCGGTTTCCTCGGTACCGCGGTGCTTGGATACCTGTTCTTCAACGGACCGGAAACCGTCCTGGCCCAGGGAATCATGACGTGCGTCTATGGCGTGATGGGGAGTGCCGTTCTCTACGTCAATCTGGCGGCCTATCACGTGAAGGCGGTGCAGCGCAGCTTGGCCAGCCGCGGCTCGGGCATGTTCGTGACGAGCTTCTACGGGGCCAGCACCTTCGCCGGCTATCTGATGGGCGCGCTCGTCAGCCGCACTGACTGGGTGGTAGCGGGAGAGATTCAAATCTCGCTGTTTTCCGTTGTTGCAGGAGTCATCGCGTTGGCCCTGCGGCCCGAGGAGATGTCCACGTAAGCGGCCGGCGCGAGACGCACGGTCCGTCGCCGGGATACGGAAGATTCCTCGCAGCCCGTGGCAGAAGTCAGTCCACGGGCTGCGAGGACGCGGAGCGCGAACACCGAGAAACCGAGGGCACGGAGATGCTCCTGATTTCTCCGTGGTCTCTGACGCGGTGGCCATGTTCTCCGTGACCTCGCAGGCCGTGTCGACGTTCACCACGGCCTGCGAGCGGTTGCCGCTGGACCCTGGGATCGTGGCGAGCCGCCCCAGCCTGGGCGCGAAAGGGGCAAGCCAGTCAGGCGCGATCGCACGAGCGCGCGAGCCGGCACGCCCGTGATGTCGGTGAGGACGGGGGATCAGGTCGTGCCGTACAGGCGATCGCCAAAGTCCCCGAGACCAGGCACGATGAACTTCTGGCCGTTCAACCCGGCGTCCACCACCGGCGTGTAGATCGACACGTCGGGGTGCGCCCGCTCGACCGCGGCGATGCCCTCCGGCGCCGCCACGATGCACACGATCCGGATGCGTCTGGCGCCCGATCGGCGCAACAGATCGATGGCCGACACCGCGCTGCCCCCCGTGGCGAGCATGGGGTCCACCACCAGGACGTACGCCTCCGGCAGCCCGGGCGGAACCTTGGCGTAGTACTGCGACGCCACCGCGGTCGCCTCGTCCCGCTGAAGGCCGATGTGCCCGACCCGCGCGTGCGGAACCAGCTCGAGGACCGCGTCGAGCATGCCGAGGCCGGCGCGCAGCACCGGTACCACGACCACGTCGCTGGCGACCTCCCGGGCCCGTGCCGGGCCCAGCGGTGTCTGGACGGTGATGCTGCGGAGCGGAAGATCGCGAAGGGCTTCGGCCGTCAGCAGCCGGCTGATGCGTGCCGTCTCTCCGCGGAACTGCCCGGGGCCGGTGGCGGTGTCGCGGAGGATGCGCAGGGCGTCCTGAACGAGTGGATGGTCGACGATGTGGGTCGGCACGGGGGCCACTATACTCCAGACTCCAGGCCGCGGAGTTGGGGTCCCTCAGCGTTCCGCTCGCCTGCACGGCCCCGGTTGGCCTAAAATCGTCCCCGTGTCCAGGCGCCCAGCCTCGGTTCTCCTGATCCTGCTCCTGGCCGGCGTGTCCTGCGCCCGGGAGTCGGCCGAGGCGCCCGCCGCGGCGCGTCAGGCGGTGTCGCTGCTGGTGACGGGCGGCGACGTGCTCACGCTCGATGCGGAGCGCCGCGCGTTCTCGCCCGGCGCCATCGCCGTGGACGGCGACCGGATCGTGGCCGTCGGTCCCGCCGACGCGATCGGGGCGCGGTTCGAGGCGGCCGAGACGATCGACGCCACCGGGCACGTCGTCATGCCCGGGCTGATCAACACCCACACGCACGCGCCCATGGTGCTCTACCGGGGGCTGGCCGACGATCTGGCGTTGCAGGCGTGGCTCGAGCGCTACATCTTCCCGGCCGAGGCGAAGACGGTCTCGCCCGAGTTCGTGCGCGCCGGCACGCGGTTGGCGGTGCTGGAGATGATCCGGTCGGGCACGACGACGTTCGCCGACATGTACTACTTCGAGGAGGAGATCGCGGCGGCCACGAAGCAGGCCGGGATGCGCGGGGTGCTGGGTCAGACGATCATCCAGTTTCCGGTGGCCGACGCGAAGACGCCGGCCGATGGGCTCGCGCGGGCGGCCCGTTTCATGGAGGCCTGGGTGGGAGACGACCTGATCGTGCCGACCGTCGCGCCGCACTCGATGTATACGCTGGACGCGGCGTCGCTCGAGCAGTCGCGGGCGCTCGCGGATCGGTTCGGGGCGCCGCTCATCATCCACCTCGCCGAGACGGAGTCGGAGGTGCGCGACGCGGAGCGCGCGCACGGCCGGTCACCGACGGCCTGGCTCGAGTCGCTCGGCTTGTGGCGGGGCCGCGCGCTCGCGGCGCACGCGGTCTGGGTGTCGCCGGACGACATCGCCACGCTGGCGGCGCGGCACGTGGGCGTGGCGCACAACCCCGAGAGCAACATGAAGCTGGCGAGCGGCGCCGCGCCGGTGGTGGCGATGCGCGCGGCCGGCGTGGCGGTCGGCCTCGGCACCGACGGGGCGGCGAGCAACAACGACCTGGACATGTTCGAGGCGATGCGCCAGGCCTCGTTCCTCGCGAAGCTGAGCACGCGCGATCCGCAGGCCGTCGGGGCGGGCGACGCGCTCGCGATGGGCACGATCGACGGCGCCCGCGCGCTGGGCCTCGACGCCCTGATCGGGTCGCTCGAAGCCGGCAAGCGCGCCGACCTCATCACGGTGTCGATGAGCCAGGCGCGGCAGACGCCGCGATACAACCTGGTCTCGCATCTCGTCTACGTCACCCGCGGCGACGACGTCCGCGACGTCGTCGTGAACGGTCGCGTGCTCATGCGGAATCGCCGGGTGCTCACGCTGGACGAGGCGGCGGTGCTGGACGAGGCGCGCGCATTCGCGGCACGCGTGCGGGCGGCCGTGACAGAGACGCCATGACCGATCACGAGGCGGCGGATTCGACCATGCAGGTCCTGCTGACACAGGAACAGATCCAGAAGCGCGTCGCCGAGATGGGCGCGGAGATCCTGCGCGACTACTCGTCCGACGAGGAGATCCACCTGATCTGCGTGCTCAAGGGCGGGTTCGTGTTCCTGTCGGACCTCGTGCGCGCCCTGAAGTCCCGCGTGACCCTCGATTTCATCGCGCTCTCGAGCTACGGCAAGGGCACCCGCTCGTCGGGCGAAGTGCGGCTGCTCAAGGACGTGGACCACGCGCTCGAGAACCGGCACGTGATCGTCGTCGAGGACATCGTCGACACGGGGCTGACCCTGCACTACCTGCAGGAGATCCTCCGCGCGCGATCGCCCAAGACGCTGCGCACCGCGTGCCTGCTCAACAAGCCGAGCCGGAGGGAGGTGGAGGTGCCGGTCGAGTACATCGGCTTCACGATCGAAGACCGGTTCGTCGTCGGATACGGCCTGGATTACGAGGAGCGCTATCGCGAGCTGCCGTACATCGCTGTCCTGGCGAACGGCGAGTAGACGCATGCGACGCTTCGACATCATCACCGAGGCCGACGCACGGCAGCTGGCGGTCGGATCGACCGTCGAGCTGGCGGCACGCGGACACGTGACGCCGCTCGCGCGCGACACGCTGCGGGACCGGCGCGTGACCGTCGTCCGGGCCGGGCGTCACGACCCGGACCTGCCCCCGGACCTGGCGCCGGCGAGTCCGGTGACCCGCGTGGCCGTCGGCTCAGACCATACCGGGGTGGCGCTGAAGGCGGCGATCGTCACGCACCTGCGCGGCCGCGGCCTTGCGGCCGACGACCTCGGCGTGCACACGTCGGACACGCCGGCCGACTACCCGGACATCGCGGCCGCCGTGGCGCGCGCGGTCGCGCGCGGCGAGGCGCAGGCGGGCATCGTGATCGATGGCGCCGGCCTCGGATCGGCCATCGCGGCGAACAAGGTGCGCGGCGTCCGCGCGGCCATGTGCCAGGACGAGCGGACCGCCCGGTACTCACGCGAGCACAACGGCGCCAACGTGCTGGCGCTCGGGGCGACGCTCGTGCCCGAGTTCGACGACGTCCGGCGCATCGTGGACACGTGGCTGCAGACGCCGATGTGCGAGCCCCGCTACATCCGGCGGCTCCTCAAGATCCGTCGCATCGAGGAGCAGGAGGCCAAGTCGTGACCGCGCCCCTCACACCCGACATCCAGCGCCTGATCGAAATCGTCACCGAGGAGGTGCTCGCGGCCACGAGCGAGGCGCGACGCGGTGCGCAATGCGGATGCCACGCGGTGCTCGTGGAGTGCTGCCCGGATCGGCTCCGCGGCGTGCTCGACGCCGGTGCCACGCGTCTGGGGCTGCACGCGGTGGGTGGCGCGCCGGACGGTGTCGCCTCGATGATCGACCACACGCTGCTCAAGCCGGACGCGACGCGCACCGAGATCGAGCGGCTGTGCCAGGAGGCGGCGGAGTTCAAGTTCGCGACGGTCTGCGTCAACCCGACCTGGGTGGCGCTGGCCGTCTCGCGCCTCCGCCAGGCCGGCGTCGATGTGTGCTCGGTCGTCGGGTTCCCGCTGGGCGCGACCACGCCCGACGTCAAGCACTACGAGACCCGGCGGGCGCTCTTCGACGGCGCCACCGAAATCGACATGGTGATCAACGTCGGCGCGCTGAAATCAGGCGACTTCCACCTGGTCGAGCGCGACATCGAGGCGGTCGTCGCGCCGTGCCGCGAGACCAGGGCCGTGAGCAAGGTGATCATCGAGGCGGCGTATCTGAACGACGACGAGAAAGTGACGGCGTGCACGCTGGTGAAAGCGGCCGGCGCCGATTTCGTCAAGACGTCCACCGGGTTCGGTCCCGGTGGCGCGACCGTCGCCGACGTCGCCTTGATGCGCCGCGTGGTCGGCGCCGAGATGGGCGTGAAGGCGGCCGGCGGCGTTCGGGACCTCGAGGGGCTCAAGGCGATGGTGGCCGCCGGGGCCTCCCGCGTGGGCGCCAGCGCCGGCGTCAAGATCGTGAAGGAGTCCCGCGGCGAGGCGCCCCGGCCCGCCGGCGCGGCCGCGCCCCGCGGCGACTGATCCGCTGATCCCCTAACCTCGATGTGACCAAAAGCGATCAGTGCTTGGTGCTTGGTGCTTGGTGCTTGGCGCGGAATCCCCCGACGGCTGCTCCTTCCGGCCACCACGGGTGACGGGAGCGGCGACCGCCCGCAGCGGGACACGGACCACGGACCAAGCACCAAGAACGCACCAGGAACCCAGGACCAAGAACCAAGAACCAAGAACCAAGAACTGACACTGATATTGGCCAATTGGGGCCTAATTCACCGGAGCTGCCGTCGTGGGCGGTGCATGGCCATCGGCGTTCCGGACCAGCCAGGGCTTGCTCGCCTCTCCGAAGTACACCGACACGTGGGGGAACGGGATCTCGATACCGACCGCATCGAACGCCTTCTTCAGCCGCCGCCGGTACTCCCGCCCGACCGACCATTGCGCCAGGGGGACGGTCTTGAGGCGGGCCTTGATGATTACGGCCGAGTCGGCGAAGTCGTCGACGCCGAGCACGTCGAGCGGCTCGAGCATGTTCGGGCCGTGAATCGGGTCCTGACGCATCTCGTCCGCGACCTCGCGCATGACTGTGACGACGCGGTCGGTGTCCTCCTTGTAGGCGACGCCCATGTCGATGACGTAGAACGAGAAATCCTTGGTGAGGTTCGACATCTTGTCGATCGAGCCGTTCGGGATGACGTGTACGACGCCCGAGAGATCCCGGAGCACGATCGTGCGCAGCTTGATCGCCTCGACCAGGCCGCCGGTGCCGTTGATGTTGGCGACGTCGCCCACTCGAACCTGATCCTCGAGGATCAGGAAAAACCCGCTGATCACGTCGCGCACGAGCGTCTGGGCGCCGAAGCCGACGGCCAGGCCGGCGATGCCCGCACCCGTCAGGACGGGCATGATGTTGATGCCGAGCTCCTGCAACACCATCAGTGTCGCGATGGCCACGACGGCCGAGTTGCTGACGTTGCGGATCAGCCGGCCGAGCGTTCGGGCGCGCTTGGCCCGCTCGACGCCGCCCGGTCCCGCTTCGTGGCTCAACACCTGCTCGAACCGGCGGGCGGCGGCCGCCATGATGCGCGTGATCGCGTAGGCGAGCACGGCGATCAGCATCACTTGCAGGCCGGATTGCAGAAGCCAGGCCCCGAGGGTCTCGAGGTGCAACCCGCCTTCGATCTCCGCGCCCGCCAGCTCGAGCGCCGGCGTCGTCAGGATCGCCGCCACGACGACGAACACGACAAGCCAGACGATGCGGATCGGCTTGCGCACGATCGGGGCCTTGAAGGAGACCTCCTCGCCCTCTCCGGCGAGCTGCACGAACATCAGGCGCATGACCCTGGCGGCCAGGTAGGCGAACAGCCAGGCCGCCAGGAGGACGCCGACAATCGCCGCGGCCACCCAGGTGACTTCCACGTCGTTTCCGAGCAGACGGTTCAACATCAGCGAGCCTCCTGAGCGCCCGTGCCGCCGGCGGCGCGGCGGACGGGCCGCGCGACCGCGCGCGAGCGGTTTCCGTTCGTCGTTTCGGCTGTTAGGATATCAAATCGGGCGCGGCGTGCGGAGCTCTCCGACCCGCGTGCGGGAGGGGCTGCACCTCGTGCGACAGCTGCCGCACCTCGTGCAAAGCCTCCCGCACGTCGTGCGACGCCCCCCGCACTCTCGTGCGACAGGTCCCTGTAACGAAGCTCCGCCTCACACCGACAAGGTAACGTGAGGCTCCGCTTCGTTACTAGCGTGGGGCTCCGCCCCACACCCCGGCTCGGTCGCTTGCGGGGCCCCACCGCCCCGCGCCGCTCCCTCGCGGGCCGCGCCGTGCGCGGCCTAGCCGTGCTTGCGAGAATGTGACCATTTCGTACACATTCTGGCGAGCAAGCACGGCTAGAGCCGTTCGAAACGCGCGGTGAAGTGGCGCAGCACGCGCGGCGCCGAGACGATCCGGTAGCCGCGAAGCGAGTCCCGCTGTCGAGCCACGTCGATGACCGCTTCGGCCACGTAGTCGATGTGCGACTGGGTATACACGCGTCGCGGGATCGCCAGGCGCACGAGGTCCATCGCGGCCGGCGTTTCGGTGCCGTCAGCGTGGCGCCCGAACATCACCGTGCCGATCTCGACGCCGCGGATGCCCGCCTCGATGTACAGCGCGCTGACGAGGGCGACGCCAGGGTAGGACAGCGGCGGCACGTGGGGCAGCAGCGCGCGCGCGTCGAGGTAGATCGCGTGGCCGCCCGAGGGGCGGATGATCGGCACGCCGGCGTCGGAGAGCTTCTCGCCCAGATACTCGGTCGACCGGATGCGGTAGCGCAGGTAGGCTTCGTCCAGGACCTCTTCGAGCCCCCGGGCGATGGCCTCGAGGTCGTATCCCGCCAGGCCGCCGTAGGTCGGGAAGCCTTCGGTCAGGATCAACAGGTTGCGCGCCTCGGCCGCCCAGGCATCGTCGTTGAGGGCGAGGAAGCCGCCGATGTTGGCGAGGCCGTCCTTCTTGGCTGACATCGTGCAGCCGTCGGCCAGCGAGAACATCTCCCGGGCGATGTCCCTCGGGGAACGGTGCCGCTGACCGTCTTCGCGGATCTTGATGAAGTACGCGTTCTCGGCGAAGCGGCAGGCGTCCAGGAACAACGGCTTCCCGAAGCGGTCGCACAGCGCGCGCACGCCACGGAGGTTCTCGAGCGAGACCGGCTGGCCGCCGCCCGAGTTGTTGGTGACCGTCACCATCACGAGCGGAACCTGCACGCCGCGCTCCGCGAGCAGCCGCTCGAGGGCGTCGAGGTCGACGTTGCCCTTGAAGGGATGGACCTCCGCGGGGCGCCGCCCTTCGGGAATCACGAGATCGAGCGCCTCGGCCCCTTCGACCTCGACGTTCGCGCGCGTCGTGTCGAAGTGGTTGTTGTTCGGCACGATCTGTCCAGGCGCGAGCGTCGTGTGGAACAGGATGCGCTCGGCCGCGCGCCCCTGGTGGGTCGGGATGATGTGGCGAAGCCCGGTCAGCTCCCGGACGACCTTCTCGAACCGATAGAAGGAGCGACTGCCCGCGTAGGACTCGTCCCCCTGCATGATCGCGGCCCACTGGGCCGACGACATGGCGCCGGTGCCCGAGTCGGTCAGAAGGTCGATCAGCACGTCCTCGGCGTGCAGCAGGAAGACATTGAAGCCCGCGGCGGCCAGCGCGGCCTCGCGCTCCTCGCGCGTCGTGAACTTGATCGCTTCGACAGACTTGATGCGGAACGGCTCGATGATGGTGCGGAAGTTCATGAGGGTTTCTTCGCTGACGGTACTCGGGACTCGGGACTCGGGCCAGCCCCTATCGTAACGGTAATCGAAGCGTCGCGCGACAGCCACGCGCCTGCGAGCGGTTCTCGAGGGCCAGCGTACCGCCGTGGGCCTCGGCGATCTGGCGGCTCAGCACCAGGCCGATGCCGGAGCCCTCCGGTTTGGTCGTGAAGAACGGCACGAACAGGTTGCCCGTGTTCGACAACCCCGGCCCGTCGTCCTCGACCCACAGCTCGAGGAGGTCGGGCAGCCCGTCCAGCCGGCGCCATCCGACGCAGACCTGACCCGAGGTCTCGGCGGCCGCCTCGATGCCGTTCCGCAGCAGGTTGATGAGCAGCTGCTCGAGCTGGTCGCGGTCGGCGCGGAGAACGACGTGCGGTCCCCGCGTCACTTCGACGATCTCGATGGCCTGGAGCCCGACGACGCGGTCCACGAAGTCGCCGACGTCGAGCGGCTCGAGCGACGGCGCGGGCAGCCGGGCCAGGCTCGCGTAGGCGCTCATGAACCGGTTGAGCGAATCGGTCCGCGCGCCGATCACATCCAGCCCCCGCGTCACGTCGTCACGCCAGTCGCCGGGCAGCGGGTCGCGGCCCAGGAGCAGCGTCAGGCTGCCGGCGATGGACTTGATCGGCGCGAGCGAGTTGTTCAGCTCGTGCCCCAGCACGCGGATGAGCCGCTGCCACGCCTGCCGTTCCTCCTCGCGGAGCGGCTGGCTGACGTCGGAAATGACGAGCAGCTCGTGCGGGCGGCCACCCTGGCGGAACGCGCTGCGCTTGACGGCCCAGCGGCCCGTGCCGCCCGGAAACGTCGCCGGGATGATCCGCGGCGCTTCGGCCGTGAGGCACTCGTCGAGACCCAGCTCGCCCGCGCGCCGATCGAGCAGTCGCTCCATCGGCTGGCGCAACAGGTGGGTTCCCGCGCGGTTCACGAACTGCAGCCGCTGCTCGTCGTCGAAGGTGAAGACCGCGACGTCGATCTCCTCCATGACCTTGCGAAGGAGCGTGGTGGCCTCGAGCGCGCCCAGGCGCTGGGTGCGGAGCGTGTCGACCAGCGCGTTGACCTCGACCATCACCTCCCCGAGGGGATCGCCACTGCGCGCGCCGCGGGCGCGGATGGAGAAGTCACCCTCGCCGAGCGCCGCCAGCAGGTTCGACAGCGTCTGGAGCGGCACGACGACCCGCTCGCGCAGCGCGAACGCGAAGCCGAAGCAGAAGGTCAGGATCAGCACCGTGAGCGTCCACTGGACCTTGGGGGTGTAGTCGCCCGTCCAGAGGAACATGAGCGAGATGACCGCCCCCGGCAGGGCCGAGGCGAGCGCCATCAACAGCACCCGCCGGTCGTGGGTCAACCGGGGCGGCCGGGTCGAGCGGCGGGAGGTCATGACGCGGGCGCGGGGCGCCCCTACAGCCCGTAGCGCTGCAGGCGCCGGTAGAGCGCGCTGCGGCTCAGGCCGAGGGCCTTGGCCGCCTGGCTCACGTTCCCGTCGTAGCGGGTCATCGCCTTCTTGATCAGGAAGCACTCGACGTCCTCGAGGCTCATGTCCTCGAGTCGGCCCACCGCCTCGCGGGCCTGCCGCAGGCCGAGATCGCTGGCCTTCACCTGCGGCCCCTGGGCCATCAGGACCGCCCGTTCGATCGCGTGGTCGAGCTCGCGCACGTTACCGGGCCACGCATGTTCCAGCATGAGCTGCATCGCCGAGCTCTCGAAGGTGGCCAGCCGCTTGCGGTAGCGCTGGGCATGCTGGCGGAGGAAGTGCTGCGCCAGCAGCGGTACGTCCTCGCGGCGCTCGCGAAGAGGCGGGATCCGGATCTCGATCGTGTTCAGCCGGAACAGCAGATCCTGCCGGAGGCGGCCGCTCGACACCTCCTCGGTCACGTCGGCATTGGTGGCCGAGATGATCCGGACGTCCGCGCGCCGGGTCTTCGACGATCCGAGTCGCTCGAACTCGCCGGTCTCCAGCACCCGCAGCAGCTTCGCCTGCTGGCTGAGCGGCACGTTCGCGATCTCGTCGAGGAACAGCGTGCCCTCGTTGGCCAGCTCGAACCGGCCGACCCGATCGGCCCTGGCGTCGGTAAAGGCCCCGCGCACGTGGCCGAACAGCTCGCTCTCGAACACGCCTTCCGACACCCCGCCCGCGTTGACGGTCACCATCGGGCGGGTGGCGCGCGGCGACACCGCGTGGAGCGCCTGCGCGACGAGCGACTTGCCCGTGCCGTTCTCCCCCATGATCAGGATGTTGGCGTCGGACGGGCCGACGCGCGCGATCACCTGGAGCACGCCCTGCATGGCGGGGGAGTCGGCGATCAGGTTTGGCTGGCCCTCGGTGCGGAGCAGCCAGTTCTCCGCCTCGAGGCGCTGGCCCTTCCGGAGCGCCTGGCTCAGCTCGGCCTGCGTCCGGATGATCGCCAGCAGGCGCGCGTTGTCCCACGGCTTCTGGATGAAGTCGCGGGCACCGCGCCGCATCGCCTCGACCGCCACCTCGACGCTGCCCCAGGCGGTCATGACGACGACCGGCAGGGTCTGGTCGAGCGTCTGGATGCGCGTCAGCAGGTCCAGTCCCTCCTGGCCCGACGTCGTGTCCCGGGCGTAGTTGAGGTCCATCAGCACGACGTCGAACTCGCGGGCGTCGAGGGCGGCGAGGAGGCCGGCGGGAGACGAGGCGGTCTCGAGCTGATACCCCTCGCTCTTGAGCAGCAGGCGCAGCGCTTCGAGCACGTCCGCCTGATCGTCGGCGATCAGCACGCGCGCCGCGGTGCGTCGGGTCATCGGCGTCTGGACGTCGGGCATGGTCGTTCGGTCGAATCCATCGGTGATCGGCATGTCGTCCTCGGCCCGCTTCCGGCTGAAGCGCCGCGTCGGGAGAGGCCAAGAGCCTGCCAACCGACCAGCATCGATGGTAATACTCTGACAAAACGAGAGTTATGGCAACGGATGGAGACACCAGGTTGCCCGAGGGTTGTCCGGTCACGGAACCGCGCGATCCCGAATTCGGACAGCGGCGGGTTCGCAGAAACGGGGGGCCGAGCGCACCTGTTGCCCGCGGGGAGGCGAGCGGCAGGGAGGCCCGAAGGCCCCCCGCGGACGCTCGAGGAGAGGCGGGCGCTATTTCTTCTGGTGGACGTCGAAACCGCTCTGCTCGAGCTCCGCCTCGACCTGCCGGCTGCCGTCCTCCTCGACGACGCGCCCGTCGAAGAGGTGGATGGAGCGGTCGGCGTGCCGCGCGTATCGGGGATCATGGGTGACCATGCAGATGGTCGCGCCCTCGCGGTGCAGTTCGCGGAGCAGGTCCATGACCGCCTCGCCGTTCTTCGAGTCGAGGTTGCCGGTCGGCTCGTCCGCCAGGAGAATCGACGGACGGCCGGCCACGGCGCGCGCCACCGCCACGCGCTGCTGCTGACCGCCCGAGAGCTGGCTCGGGAGATGCTTCGCGCGGTGCGACATGCCCACCTTCTCGAGCGCCGCGAGCACGCGCTCCTTGCGATCGGCTGCCTTCATGCCGCGGTAGGTGAGGGGCAGCTCGACGTTCTCGTAGACGGTCAGATCGCCGATCAGGTTGAAGCTCTGGAAGACGAACCCGATTTCCCGGTTGCGGACACGCGCGCGCTCGGACAGCGGCAGGTCGGCCACCTCGCGGCCGTTCAGGACGTACTTGCCCTCGGTGGGGGAGTCGAGCAGCCCGAGGATTGACAGCAGCGTCGATTTGCCGCAGCCCGACGGACCGGCGATGGCGATGTACTCGCCGCGCTTGATCTCGAGGTGGATACCCGCCAGGGCGTGGGTCTCGACCTCGTCGGTGTAGAAGACCTTCGTCACGCCATCGAGGTGAATCAGGTTGTCGGCGCTCGTGTTCATCGTTTCTCCTTTGACTGTCGGACGTTCTGCCTCTGGCGGATGCGTCATCCCAGACGGACGCGGTCGAACGCGTCCCAGGCGGACATGTCGGACAACACGACCTGGTCGCCCGGCTGCAGCCCCTCGATGACCTCGATCGTCTGCACCGAGCTGCGGCCGAGCTTCACGTTCACGCGCACGGCCTCGCCGTTCCCCGTCAGCTTGAACAGGCCGACCGTGCTCTGCTCCTGGCCGAACGCCGGGCGTCCGACGTAGACGACGTTCTCCAGCCGTTCGAGCTCGATCGTGCCGTCCACGTTGAGGTCGGGGCGCGCGCCGCGCGGGTAGTCCTGGTAGTCCACCGCGAAGGTGACGTCGACGCCGACCGTCCCCTGCTGCGCCGCCGGGTCGATGCGGGCGACCGTCCCTTCGATGATCCCGTTCCGCGTATCCACCGTGGCCTTCTGGCCAATCTGGATGTCGCGAGCCTGCGTCTCGGCGATGCGAATCTCCGCCTTGAGGACCGTCGGGTCGGCCACGCGGGCCAGGTTCGTGCCCGGGCTGACCTGCTGACCCACCTCGACCGGAACCTGCTGGAGGACGCCCATGATGCCGGCGCGCACGCGCAGGTCGTCCTGATACTTGAGCTGAAGCTGGTACAGCGTCTTCCGCCGATCGACCTCGGACGCCTGCGGCGCGAGCTGCGACCCGGCGCCGTCTTCGAGGATCTTATGCCGACGCTGCTCGATCTCGACGCGGTTCTTCAGCTCCTCGGCCTGCGATCGGGACCGCTTCAGGTTGATCTCTGACACCAGTCCGTCCCTGGCGAGCTGCTCGTCCGCCTCGTACTGCAGCTGCGCCTGGCGGTAGTTCGCTTCGGTCTGCGCGACGACCGAGCGCTGGTTGAGCATCTGACTCTCGAGCTCCGCCTGACGGTTCGCGAAGGCGGCCTGGGCGGCCCCGAGGTTCAGCCGGGCCTCGAGCACGGCCTGTTCGAGCGTCGGGTTCGACAGCTCGAGGATGACCGTGTCGGGTTTCACCTGCGCCCCGGGACGCAGGACGATCCGTTCGACCTGGCCCTGCGTGGACGCCGGGATCCACCGCGTGACCTCCGGCACCAGGGTGCCGGAGCCCCGTACCTGCCGGACCATCGACCCGCGCTTGACCGTGTCCACCCAGACGGTGGCGCGGTCGACGGTCGGCGCGGCGGGCTTGAGCCGCGAGACCCCGATCGTGATCAGGATGATCCCGGTCAGCGCGCCGACGCCGTAGAGCGAGCGCTTGATCTTCTTGCGGCGAGCCACCGATGGGCTTCGCTGGATGTCAACCATCGTGAGTCCTCGTGACGTGGTGCCGGGAACAAGACACGCGGGCCCCGGCCATCGCCGGTGCTAAGCCAAAGCACGTGCCAATGGGCCGGGCTGGTGCTAACTCCAATTCTACTAGCGGGTTAGAATGCACACAAGCGCAGCACTTGCGCCCCGATTGCCCGGAGGCGGGACCGTCCGGTCCCGGATCCGGGCAAGCCCTCGCGCGGTCAGCGCCCGCGCCGCACGGTCCGCACGTCGAGGGTCGTCGTCCGGATTGGACGAGTGAAAGGCGCGCGCGGTTTAACCCGCCGCGTGGCAATCCGCGCCTGGTCCCCGAAAAACGCCCGATTCATGACTTGCTGTGACACGACAAAATGGATCACGCAAGCCACGGCGGAGGCAGGCTGCCGTCTCCCGCGTCCGTGAGTACCTCGAGTCGCTGGGTGAGAAGTTCGGTGAGGAGATCGTACCCGTCCACATCGAACGCTAGTGCGGCGGGCGGGGCCAGCCCCGGCGGGGGCGCTTCCGTTTGTCGACGAGCACCAGCACTTCGTCGCAGTCGTTGAATCGCGCCACCCGTCGTGCGATCCCGGCGCGGCGGCTCGGACCCGGCGTGAGGGACGGGTCCCGCCGGAGCAGCGCCCGCACGACCTCGGTATGGCAGCCGCCGAGCAGCGGCCGCTCGATATCGCCGAACGCCCCGCCCGAGACCGCCAGCGCGAGCGCCGTGGTGCCGTCGGCCGTGGCGGCGCGGGGGTCGGCGCCGGCGGCCAGCAGGGTGTCCACGACCGCCAGGTCGCCCTCTGCGGCGGCCATCATGAGCGCGGTGCGAGGAGCGTCTCGATCGTGTGGACGTGCCCGACAGTGGCCGCGACGGCCAGGGGGGCGATGGGGGGGCGTGGCTTGCAGGCGGCGGCTGCGGCCGCGAGGATGAGCAGGCACGGCAGTAGGCGCGTTACCATCTGGAACCTCTTGGCGGTCGGCCGGACAGGGCCGTGAATCGCCAGGCAGACTAACACAAATAACTTTGCAATGCAAAGTCATATCCACACACCGGCACTGGAGGCGCTGGGCTGGACCGACGCGGAAGCGGCCAGCTTCGTCGCCTATTCCGGGCGCGGCCTCGTTGCGGGCCGGGTGACCCGCGAGCACACGCACATCTACACCGTCCGAACCGCGGCCGGCGACCTGCTCGCGCGGGTCGCTGGCCGGCTCCGGCACCGCGCCGGGGGCCGCCGCGACTACCCGGCGGTCGGCGACTGGGTTGCGGTGGCGCCGGCGCACGGCCGGGGGACGATCCACGGGGTGTTGCCAAGGCGCACCCGGTTCTCGCGGAAGATGGCCGGCAGCCGAACCGACGAACAGGTGGTGGCCGCGAACATCGACACGGTGTTCCTCGTCGCGGGGCTCGACCGCGACTTCAATCTTCGCCGCCTCGAGCGGTACGCGATCCTGGCCCGCGAGAGCGGCGCCGCGGCGGTCGTGGTGCTGAACAAAGCAGATATCGCAGACGATCTGGGCGCCGCGGTGGCGGACGTCGCGAGGGTCGCCCCGGCGCTCCCCATTGTCGTCGTCAGCGCCCGTACCGGACAGGGGCTCGACGCGCTCGGTGCCTACGTTCAGCCCGGACGCACGGTCGCGTTTCTCGGGTCCTCCGGGGTGGGCAAGTCCACGATCATCAACGCGCTGGTTGGGGAGTCGCTGTTGGCGACGCGCGACGTCCGCGCGCGCGATGGCCGCGGCCGCCATGCCAGCACCAGCCGTCAGCTCGTGGTGCTGCCGGGCGGCGGCCTCGTCATCGACACGCCGGGCATGCGGGAACTGCAGCTCTGGGAGGTGACCGAGGGCCTCGTCGAGACCTTCGACGACATCGAAGCGCTCGCTGCCGAGTGCCGGTTCCGCGACTGTCGCCACCGTGGCGAGCCGGGCTGCGCCGTACAGGCCGCGGTGGACGCCGGCAGCCTGTCTGCCGGCCGTCTCGAGAGCTACCGAAAGCTCGTGGACGAGATGGCACAACTGGCTGTCAGGCAGGGTGAGCGTGCGCGGCTGGAGAAGAAGCGGCAGGACAAGGTGATCCATCGCGCGGCGCGCAAGCACAAGCCGCGCGGGTGAAGACGGGGGAACACCCCGGCTGTGACCAGTCAGACCGAGAGATAGGCCCGCCGAACCGCCTCGTTGCCCGCGAGCTCCGCCGCGGTGCCCTCGACCGCCAGCCGGCCGGTCTCGAGGACGTAGCCTCGCCGGGCCAGCGCGAGCGCCTGGGGCATGGTCTGCTCGACGAGCAGCAGTGCGACGCCTGCCTGGTTGACGCGGGCGAGCGCGTCGAACAGCTGCCGGATGACGACGGGTGCCAGGCCGAGCGACAGCTCGTCAATGAGCAGGAGCGCCGGGTCGGCCGCCAGCCCGCGCGCGATCGCGAGCATCTGCTGCTCGCCGCCGCTCAGGCTGCCGGCGCGCTGGCGCCGCCGTTCGGTCAGGCGTGGAAACAGGTCGCCAATCATTCCGCCGAGGGCTCGGCGGCGCGCGGGCGCGACGTCATGCCAGGCGACGTCGAGGTGGTCCTGCACTGACAGCGATGGCCACAGCCGCCGGCCTTCCGGGACGTGCCGGAGGCCCAGCCGCGCGATACGGTCGGCCGGACGCCCGGAGATCTGCTGTCCCTCGAACATGATGGCGCCGCTCGACAGGGGCAGGGTGCCCGAAATCGCCCGAAGCATGGTCGTCTTGCCCGCGCCGTTCGAGCCGGCGAGCAGGACGACCTCGCCGGCGTCGACACGCAGCGAGACGTCACGGAGCGCGGCGATCGGTCCGTAGCTCACCGACACGCCGTCGACTGCCAGCATGGTCTCCTCGAGTCCGCCTATTCGCCCAGATACGCCTTCTTGACCTCGGCGCTGGCCAGCACCGCGGCCGGCGTTCCGTCGGCGATGACGCGTCCGTAGTCGAGCACCAGCGCCCGGTCGCAGAGACCGGTCACGGCCGCCAGCACGTGCTCGATGAGGATGACGCTGCGCCCAGACTCGCGGATGCGGCGCACCAGCGCGATGGCCTCGCGCGTCTCCTCCGGCGTCAGCCCGGCCATCGTTTCGTCGAGCAGGATGAGCATCGCGCCGGTGGCGAGGGCGCGGGCGATCTCGAGGCGCTTGCAGCCGGCGAGCGTCAGGCGCCGGGGCGTCGCGCCCGCGCGGCCGGCGAGATCGGTCAGCGCCAGCAGATCGTCGAGGGCGCGATCGTCGAGGTCGTGGTGCCCGCCGAAGATCGCGGCGGCGCGCAGGTGATCGCGCACGGTCAGGTTCCAGAACGGGTGGACGATCTGGAACGTGCGCGCGATGCCGTGGCGGCAGATCGCGTCGGGCGCCCGGCCGGTGATGTCGCGCCCGCGGAACGTGATGCGGCCCGCCGTCGGCTTCGTCGACCCGCCGATGAGCGAGAAGAGCGTCGTCTTGCCCGCGCCGTTGGGGCCGATGATCGCCGTGATCTCCGTGTCGTCGAACGTCGCGGTGATCTCATCCACGGCCCGCACGCCGCCGTAATGCTTCGTGACGCCGTCGAGCGAGAGCACGACGCTCATGCGGGGGTGGCCTCCGGCCCGCGCCGGCGCCGCGCGCGCACCCGTCGCAGGATCGCCAGCAGGCCGGCCGGCTCGTAGCGCATGACCGCGATGAGCAGCAGGCCGTAGATACCGAGATGAAAGTCGGGGAACGAGACCGCCAGCACCTGCTCGAGCGCGAGGAAGAGCGCGGCGCCCAGCGCCGGTCCCCACAGCGTGTTCACGCCGCCGATGATGGCCATCAGGATGAAGCCGATGCTCCGGTTGAACGAGAAGACGTCGCCCGGCTCGACGTAGTACAGGTAGCGCGCGTAGACGGCGCCGGCGGCGCCGACCAGCGCGGCGCTCGCCATGAGCGCCTGGAGCTGCAGCCAGCCGGATCGGATGCCGATGCTCTCGGCGGCGTCGATGTCCTCGCGCACGCACGACAGGCCGAGACCCAGCCGCGAGCGCCGGACACGGAAGGAGATCGTGAGGCTGCCCGCCGCGAGGCCGAGCGCGAGGTAGAACGGCGTGGCCGGGCCGCCACCGCCGATGGGCAGCGTCAGACCGGTCGCGCCCCCTGTGACCGGTTCGAGGACCAGCGCGAAGAGCCGCGTGGCTTCGCCGACGCCGATCGTCGCGATCGCGAAGAACGGCCCGCGCAGGCGCAGGCAGGGCCAGCCCCAGACGACGGCGTACGCGGCGGCGGCCGCGGCCGCGGGCAGGATCGTGACGGCGATCGGTACGTCCTGTCGCACCAGGATCGCGGCGACGTAGGCACCCACGCCGAAGAAGGTCGCGTGCCCGAACGACACCTGCCCGGCCAGGCCGCCCACAAGATCCCAGGCGACGGCGGCCGTCACGTACAGCAACCCGATGATGAGGAGGCGGACGAGGTAACGCGCGCCGCCGCCGGTGTCGAGCAGCAGCGGCGCGGCCGCCAGCAGGAGCAGCGCGACCGCGAGGGCCGCCGCCCGGGCCCGCGACGCGCGGCGGACGCCGGGCGTGGTGTTGGTCACGATCGGATCAGCGAGGGCAGGCCGCCCGGACGTACCACGAGCGCCGTCACGAGCAGCACGAAGCTCACGGCGTCCTGGAGCGCGCTGGTGCCGTACACGCCCGCGGCGGTCTCGGCCACGCCGAGCAGCACCGCCCCGGCAAAGATGCCGAGCATGCTGTCCATCCCTCCGAGGACGATGATGCAGAAGCTCTTGAGGAGGAAACCGCTGCCGAACTCCGGGTTGACGACGTACAGATCGGACAGCAACACGCCGCCGAGCGCGCCGACCGCCGTGCCGAGGCCGAAGGCGTGGGCGTTGATACGCGCGACGTCGAGGCCGCTCAGCTCGGCCGCAAACGCGTCCTGCGAGACGGCGCGAATCGCGCGGCCGAAGTGCGTGAACTTGAACAGGGCCCACATGGCCGCCGTCGCGCCGAGCGCGATCGTGAAGACGAGCAGCTTGGTCAGCGGGACCGGGGCGCCGATGTCCACCGTGGCGAGGCCATAGGACAGCGTCACGGCGCGGTCGTCGCCGGTCCAGACGAGGTAGGCCGCGTTGCGCGCGCACAGCCCCACGCCGAACAGCAGCAGCAGCGAGGCCATCGGCGGCCCGCCCTGTACGTGCCGCACCAGAGCGGCGTAGAGCGCGATGCCAGCGGCGTAGGCGAGCGGCAGCACCAGGGGCAGCGAGAAGAGCGGGTCGAGGGCCCAGGCGGCGTTGAGGGCATACGCGGCGTAGGCTCCGAGCATGAGGACCGCGCCGTGCGCGAGGTTCACGATGCGCATCACGCCGTAGATCAACCCGAGCCCGTACGCCATCACGGCGTACACCCCGCCCAGCAGCACGCCGAAGAGGAGCACGTTGGCCAGGGTGGACATACTCGGGGCTCGGGGCCTCGAGGGGGCCCGGGGCTACGGGGTTCTGATGATCGCCTCGCCCGTCACGGCGTCCGGCGGGTGGATGATCCGCGCGGTGCCGTCGGGCATGTTCTGGACGAGGACCGACGGGTTGTCGATCTGGTATCCCGTCGCGGCGGGAAAGTACACGCGCCGGCCGGGAATGACGGCGCCGTCGCGGTTCATGTCGGCCAGCGCCTGGCGGATGGCGTCCGGTTCGAGCGAGCCGGCCGCCTCGATTGCCGCGAGCAGCGTCCGCGCGGTCTCGTAGGCGAGGCCGGGATAGTAGCTCGTGGCGTCGCCGAATCGTGCGGTGTAGTTCGCCAGGAAGGTCCTGGATTCGGCGTAGGGCAGCGCCGGGGACCACCACTGGCCGCTCACCAGATAGTCGACGCCCGCGCCGAGCGTCTCGCGCGCCGCCGCCTCGGTGCCTCGCGGGCCGTAGGACGTGACCTTGTGGGACAACCCCATCTGCAGGTACGTCCGGTGCTGCAAAACGAAATCCGGGTAATGCGCGTCGGACAGGAACACGTCGGCGCCGGCGGCCCTCAACTTGAGCATCAGCGGCGTGAAGTCCTTGGCGTTGAGCTCGAACGCCTCGTTGAGGACCACGGCGAAGCGGTCGGGCGCGGCCTCAGCTCGCCCGGTGACGCCGTTGCGGAAATCCTGCCCGTGCGCGGTGTTCTCCCACGCGAGGGCGACGGTGAGCGGCCGCGGCAGGCGCCCCGCATCCTGTTCGGCCGCCAGCCAGTCCATGAACGTGTGGCCCATCGCCTCGACCGACGACAGCAGGCCGAAGATCCAGCGGAACCCGCGCCCGAAGATCTCGCTCGCGCCACCGCCGCCGCTCACGTACGGGATCTGCTCGCGTTCGGGGACGATGCTCTGGGCGAACGTCAGCTTGGTCTCGTAGGTGCCGAGCAACGCGTGGACGCCGGTGACGTTCACCAGATGCTCGGCGAGCTGCACGGCGGTCGTCGAGTCGCTCTTGTCGTCGAGCAACGCCAGGCGCACCGGCAGCCGGCGGCCGAGCGTCCGGACGAACACGCCGCCCGCCTCGTTGGCCTCGTCGATCGCCAGCGTGTAGCCGTTCCGGAAGAACAGCCCCGCCCGCGACTCCTTGCCGGTGATCGGCAGCGTGGCGCCGATCACGATCTCGTCGGCGCGCGGGCCGCCGCAGGCCGCGGCGACAGCGAGGACCAGGGCGGCGGCGCAGGTGCGGCTCGCCATGGGTCAGAGCGCAATGTAGGCGTCAGCCTCGATTTCGACGAGCATCGCGGGATCGATCAGGCGGCTGACCTCCACCATGCTCGTCGCGGGCTTGACGTCCTTGAAGAACTCGCCGTGCGCGCGGCCGTACTCCTCCCAGCGTGCGATGTCGGTGACGTAGATCCGGGTACGGACCACGTCCCGGAGCGTCGCCCCCGCCTGGTGCAGTGCGCGCTCGAGGTTCTTGATGGCCTGCACCATCTGCCCGTACGGGTCGCCCGGCGCGACCACCGCGCCAGACTCGTCGGTGGCCGTCGTGCCCGAGACGTGGACGTGCGCGTCGATCCTGACCGCGCGGGAGTAGCCGACGAGCGGCTCCCATTTCGTGCCCGAGGAGATGTTCTTGCGGTCCATGGCTGCCCTCGCGTGTGCGGCCCGCCGGCGCGGCGGCACCGGCGGCTGGCGTGTGGCTGTGAGTATACTGTGGCCCGCGGCGGGGGGACACCCCGCCGGGATAGGAGCGGGGCCAATGCTGCGCATCACGGTGATCGTCGGGGCGGTGCTTCTCGCGGCCGGAGCCGGAACGGCCGGGCAGGAGCCCGGCGCGGCGCGGTCGACGGCGCTCGGCTGGGTGGAGGCGAACGCCGCCCGGCTGGGCGACGTGAACCGGCAGATCTGGACGTGGGCCGAGACGGGGCTCGAAGAGCGCCGTTCGGCCGACGCGCTCATGACGCTCCTCCGGTCCAACGGCTTCACCGTCGACGCGGGCGTCGCCGACATGCCCACGGCGTTCGTCGCGTCATATGGCCGCGGCCGGCCGATCATCGGCATCCTGGCGGAGTACGACGCCCTGCCGGGCCTGTCGCAGGACGCGACCTCCACGCGGGCCGAACGGGCGGGCGCCACGTCCGGGCACGGCTGCGGGCACAGCGTGTTCGGCACGGCGAGCACGGCGGCGGCGATCGCGGTCAAGCAGGCGATCGAGCGCGGCACCATCTCCGGCACGATCCGGCTGTATGGGACCCCCGCCGAGGAGACGGGCATCGGCAAGACCTACATGTTGCGCGACGGCCTGTTCAAGGACGCCGACGTGATTCTCGCGTGGCACGCCAGCGACCGGACCGCGTCCAGCTACAGCTACACGAAGGCGGTCGTGTCGGTGAAGTTCCGGTTCACGGGGCTGCCGGCGCACGCGTCGGCGTCGCCGCACGAGGGGCGCAGCGCGCTCGACGCCGTCGAGCTGATGAACGTCGGCGCCAACTACATGCGCGAGCACGTCCGGGAAGACGCCCGCATCCACTACGTCGTCACGGGCGGCGGCGGCCAGCCGAACGTCGTCCCGCCCGAGGCCGAGGTCTGGTACTACATCCGGGCGAACACGCACGCGGACGTGGAGCGGTATTTCGAGTGGGTCACCGAGATCGCGCGCGGCGCCGCGATGATGACCCGGACGACGCTGGCGGCGGTGCAGGTCGATTCGGACATGCACGAGGTGCTGCCCAATCGCGTGCTGTCCGAGGTGATCCAGCACAATCTCGAGCGCGTCGGGCCGCCGCAGTTCACGGAGGCGGAGCAGGCGTTTGCCCGGGAGACGCAGGCGCCGCTCGGGCGCACGTTCGAGCGGGCGCTGTCCGAGCGGGTCGAGCCGCTGCCCGACGCGCCGGGACAGGGGATGGCCTCCACCGACGTCGGCGACGTCAGCTGGTTCGTGCCGGTCGGCCAGCTCACGGCGGCGACCTACACGTTCGGCGCGCCGGGACACAGCTGGCAGATCGTGGCCTGCACCGGCATGAGCATCGGCGAGAAGGGGATGCTCGTCGCGGCCAAGTCGCTGGCGGGCACCGCCATCGACCTCTACGAGTCGCCCGCGCTCATCGAGCGGGCCGGCGCCGAGCTGCGAACGCGGCGCGAGACCCTCGAGTTCGTCACGCTGATTCCCGAAGGGCAGCGCGCACCGAGGACGATCCGGTAGCTCACACCAGTGGCTGACCCGGCGGCGCCGTCTGCCACCGGGCGGTCTTCCACACCTCCGGCCGGAGGATCGCCAGGACAGTCAGGACTTCCAGACGACCGACCCACATCGCCGCGGTCAGCACGAGCTTGCTCACGGGATGCAGGTGCGCGTAGTGCGCCATCGGGCCCACGAGGTTGAATCCGGGACCGATGTTGCCGAGCGTCGCGATGCTCGCGCTGATCCCCGTGAGAATGTCCGTGCCGAGGCTGACCACGGTCACCGTGCAGACCGCGAACACCAGCAGGTAGAACAGAAAGAACACCAGCACGCCCCGCATCACGTCGTCGGGCACGGTGCGGCCACCCAGCTTGACGGGAAGGATGGCCCGCGGGTGGAGCGTCCGCTTCAGCTCGCGCAGTGTATAGCGCGCGATCAGCACGTGCCGGACCACCTTGGGACCGCCGGCGGCGGAGCCGGCGCAGCCACCGATGAACATCAGCGCGAGCAGCACCATCCGGGCCTGGTCGTTCCAGAGCTGGAAGTCGTCGCTGGCGTAGCCGGTCGTCGTGAGGATCGAGACGACCTGAAAGACGCTCAGACGCGCGGCGTCGGCGAGCGCGGCCCCCTCGCGCCACAGGAACATCGCGCCGAGGGCGGCGGACGCGAGGACGAAGCCCGCGTAGGCCCTGAACTCCTCGTCGCGCACGAGAGCCAGCGGCCGGCCCCGTAGAACCCGGACCTGCAGCGCGAAGTTCGCGCCGGCGAGAAACATGAAGCCGGTGATGATCCACTCGGCGGCGTGGTTCTCGTACCCCATGATCGAGAGCGGGTGCGGCGAGAAGCCGCCGGCGGCGAGCGTGGTGAACGCGTGGCAGATGGCGTCGAACCACGGCAGGCCCACCAGGTGGAGCGACAGCGTTTCGGCCCCCGTGAGCCCGGCGTAGAGCAGCCACAGGGCGGTGGCGGTCTTGCGGATCTGCGGGGTCAGCTTCTCGTCGGTCGGCCCTGGCGCCTCGGCGAAGAAGAGCTGGCGCCCACCGATGGCGAGCCGGGGCAGGATCGCCACGAACAGCGCGATGACGCCGAGCCCGCCGAGCCATTGGGTGAGCGACCGCCAGAAGAAGATGCCGCGGCCGAACTGGCTGAAGTCGGCGAAGGTGGTGGCGCCCGTCGTGGTCAGGCCGGACATCGACTCGAACAGCGCGTCGATGGGCGGGACGTGCGCCCAGACGTACGGCACGGCGCCGACGATCGCCGCGAGAAGCCAGGTGCCGGCGACGACCGCCATGCCTTCGACGCGCCGCAGATCGCGCGGCTCCTCGGCGACACGCCGCATCAAGTGGCCGGCGACCAGCGCGATCGTCGCCGCCAGGACGAAGCCGCCGGCGTCGTGCCGCTCGCCGTAGTACAGGGCGACGGCGAACGGCGCGAGGAACGCCCCGCTGAAGAGGCGAACCAGCACGCCGGTGAGGTGGATGACGATGGCGAGGCGCATCGGAAGGCTGGCTAGCGGCCGGTGAACGCGAAGTAGTCTCGCACCTGCTCGGCGGCGGCGCTGGCGGCGAAGACGATCAGGTGGTCGCCCGGCGCGATGACGTCTTCGCCCCGTGGCACGACGGCGTCGTCGCCGCGCAAGATTGCGCCGACGATCGACTGGGGCGGCGGCTTCAGGTTCCGCAGCGCCGTCGGCGTGTAGTCGGATGGCACCACGATCTCCACCACCTTGGCCTGGCCCTCCTCGAGGACCGCCAGCAGGTTGGCCTTGCCCCCCTCGATCTGATGTATGACCGCCGAGACCGCGGCGCTGCGGGCGGAGATCGCGACGTCGATGCCCACCAGCTCGAACAGACGCAGGTTCGCGGGCTTGCTGACCCGCGTGATGATCTTGCGGACGCCGAGCTGGCGGCCGAGCAATGACGCCAGCAGGTTCCGCTCGTCGTTGTCGATGACCGACACCAGCACGTCACTGCGGCCAATCTGCTCCGATTCGAGCAGCTCCAGGTCGGTGCCGTCGCCGTTCAGCACCAGCGCGCGGTGGAGCCGCGACGCGATCAGTTCGCCGCGTGCCACGTCGCGCTCGAGCACCCGCAGATCGACGTCCGGCTGCTGGTCGAGCCGCTGGGCGAGGCGGAAGCCCACGTCGCCGCCGCCGATGATGGTCACCACCTGGTGCCCCGGCTTCCGGGGTTCGTCGACGACGCGCGCCTGAACCTGCCGCATCGCGTCCGGCGTGCCCATCACGACGATCTTGTCGCCGGCCGCCAGCCGCGTCGACCCGTTCGGGATTTCGAAACGGTCCCCACGCTTGACGGCCACGATCAGGGCGCCGTGCGGGAGGTGGAGCCCGGAGATCGGCGCCACGGTGAGCGCTGAACGATCGCGAAGCCGGTACTCCAGCAGGCGGATCCGGCCGCCCGCGAACGCCTCGGCGTCGATCGCGCCGGGCGCCGCGATGATCCGCTCGATGTCGTCGGCGAGCTGGGCCTCCGGCCAGATGATGCGGTCGATGCCGAAGTGGTCGCGCAGGCTGTCGCCATCGCCAAGCGGCCGGAGGAAGTCGTCCTTCGAGACGAAGCAGACCGTCTCGGGGTGGCCCAGGCCGTTCGCGATCGAGCAGGCGACGATGTTCACCTCGTCGAGCCCGGTGCAGGCGATCAGCAGGTCAGCCTGTTCCACGCGCGCCCGCCGCAGCACGTTCCCGCTGGTCGCGCTGCCGAGGACGAACTCGACGTCGAGCGCGGTGAAAGGCTCGGCGACCGCCGGGTCGTGGTCCACCACGAAGACGTCGTGTTGGGGCGCGAGCGCCTTCGCGAGCGCGTACCCGACCTGGCCGGCGCCGATGATGATGATCCGCATCGTGGAGTCCTGATCCGGACGGCGCCGCCATTGTGGCATCCGGCCTGCCTGCCGGCAAGCCGGGCGGCGGACCTCAGCGCGGCCCCACGTAGCCGATGGCACGCAGCCGCTCGAGCAGGCCGGAGTCGGGCTGGTGCACCGCGGGCAAAAAGCGCGGCGTGACCGACAGGCGGTAGGCCGGGACCCGTGGTCCGTCCGGCGCGTCCAGAGGCGGCGCCATCGTCTCGTCGGGCGGCAGCCCGAGCAGGGCGAGCACGGTGGGCGCCACGCCCAGCACGGGCGCGACGCCGCCGTAGCCCGGCTCGGGCGAGGGGCTCACGACGAGCACGCCGAAGGGACCGTGGTTGTGCTCGTAGCCGTTGAGATTGAAGCCGTGATCCGACACGAGCACCACGTGCGCCGGCGTCCCGAAGGCGTCGAGCACCGCGGCCAGGCCGGCGTCCACCCGCCGGTAGGCCGCCAGCAGCCCCGTGCGCGACAGCGTGTCCCGATCCGGCGGATCAGACCGCCCGTCTGGCGTCAGGCCACGCTGGGACGGACGCAGCCAGCTGTCGTGGTGAGCCACGAGGTCGACCAGCTTCGTGTAGTAGATGCCGAGGTCCGGCCGGCCTTCGGCGAACAGCGACGCGGCCAGGCGGACCCGGTTGCCTTCGCGGACCAGGAGACCCTCGACCGAGTCGAAATCGCCGCCGATCGGCGTGATCACGCGGTCGCCGGCCGCGTCGCCGTGCCGGACCGCGACGTCCCCTTCCTCGTTCCAGGCGAGGAACCCGTCGACGACCTCTTCGCGCAGGGCGTACGGGACCGGGTCGAACACGCCGACGCGCCGTCCCTGCGCGGACGCGATCGTCCAGATTGGCGGCGACGCCAGATCGGCGGTCGACACGAGCCGGTGCCGCCAGGGCGCGACCGGCTCGAGCCGACTGAGCAGGCGGCCGAGGAAGAACACCTCGTGCGTGCCGAACTTCGGCAGCGCGACAATGCGTGAGCTGAGCCCGGCGAAGTTCCAGGACCAGAAGGTCTCGATTCCGCTCCGACCGGCCGGCCATCCCGTGTAGATCGCGCTCCACAGCTCGGGCGACAGACGCATCGCGCCCGGATCGAGCTGATACGCGCGACCGGCGCGCAACAGCCGGGCGATCGCGGGCAGGTCGCCGGCACGCACGAGCACGTCCACCGCGTTCCAGTCCATGCCGTCGACGCCCACGACGAGCACGCGCCCGGGCGTGGCGTCGGGGGCCGGGTCGACCGGCGGGGCGAGAAAGGCCTGCAGCCGCTCGATGGCAGCGTCGCGGTCGCGGCGTGGTACCTGCCAATGCGCGAGCGCGAGGAGGCCGGCCGAGAGCAAGCCGCCGACAGCAACTGTCGCAAGCGGCCCGTGCCAGCGGGTCGGGTAGCGGCGCGCGCAGGTGACGTAGACGAACGCCGCCCCCAACACGACCAGGACGACGTCGAGCGCGGTGTCGGCCGCGAGGCTCACGCGTTCCACGAGGGGCCGATGCGCCGGTTCGAGGCGGGCCATCCAGGCCCACCCGAAGAGGATCGCGGCCACCAGGCTTCCGAGCCGCCGGAAGGTCGGTCCGCCCGGAAAGATCCGGAGCACGAGACTCGCCGCGACGAGCGCCGGCCAGAAGACAACGAAGAACGGCGCGCCAAGCCACAGCGCCAGCCAGGCGAGGCCGGCAACCCCGTCCAGGCGGCCGTTGATCATCCAGGTCCAGGTCGCGATCGGAAGCCCAGTGACACCGGCGGCAAGGGCGCTCGCGATCGCCGGCCGAAGGAGGTGCGTCCGGACGACGGTGTCGGGCGAGGTGACAGGCCGGGATAGGCCCATGGGTGACCGCGGCGGCATCACGCGTGCGAACGGTGCCGAACGCGCTCAGCGAACTCCGGGTTCAGGTCCGCGAGACGGTTGGGGTCGATGCGCCGGGTCTCTGTCAGGGCTCGATACGCGAGGTCCACCGGTGAGACGGCCATGATCCGCTCCAGCCCTTCGAACCAGGCCAGGCTGGCGCGGGCCCGCTCCTGGTCGGCCGCCGCAGCTGGACGGCGCTCGGCTTCGAACGCGTCGAGCGCCCGCTCCAGGTCGTGGTGCGCCGTGCAGGCGCGCGACAGCGCGATCGCATCTTCGAGCGCGACGCGCGTGCCGGCGCCGGTGGAGAAATGCACCGTGTGGAGCGCGTCGCCAAGGAGCACCGTACGGCCAGAGTGCCAGTGGGCGTTGTCCACCAGCAGGAAGTGCTTCCAGCGCATGCGGTCGTTGGTCAGCAGCAGGTGCCCGCCGAGCTCCTCCACGAAGAGGTCCGACAGGTAGCTGCACGCGTCGGTGTCGGTGCGTCGGTCGAGGCCTGCGCGGCTCCAGGTCTGCTCGCTGCATTCGACGATCACGCTACTGTGGCCGGCGTCGAACGGATAGCCGTGCGCGGCGAAGACGCCCGCCGGGGCGCGGCGGAAGGCGAGCGTCAGCGCCTCGAGGCGGAGGCGGACGCCGAGCCAGACGTAGAGGTTCCGTCCCGACCGGAGCGTGGGCTGGAATCCGTCGGCGAACGTCTGTCGGACGAGGCTGTTGGCGCCGTCGGCGCCGACGAGCAGGTCCGCTTCCGGCAGGGTGCGCACGTCTCGCACCGGAGATTGGAAGCGCAGATCGACGCCCAGCTCGCTCGCGCGTCCCCGGAGGGTGGCGACCAGAGCGGTGCGGCGCAGTCCGGCAAAGGGATCGCCGCGGAGTTCGATGCGGTCCGTCCCGTGGTGGACCGCCAGCCGGTCCCACGTGGCGGCATGCCGCTGCAACGCGTCGTAGCTCGGCCGGTCGGTCTCGCGAACCGCGTCGAGGGTCCGGGCGTCGAACGAGACGCCCCAACCGAAGGTCTCGCCCGGCGCGTCGCGCTCGAAGACCGTGACCTGATGCGCGGGGGCGAGCCGCTTCATCAGGATCGCGAAGTAGAGCCCGCCCGGACCGCCTCCGACAATGGTGATTCGCATGGGACGCATCGCCATTCTAATCCCGTCCTTGCGGAGCCCGGCGGCCTTGACAGACGGCCGGCGCCGCCTATATTCTAAGTGACCGATCAGTCATATTAGATGTGCAAGATAAATATATATCTGACAGTTATTTGTACGTGTATAACGCTTATATATGACCGTTAAGTTCGATTCTGTGACGCCCAGGAAATCGGATCGCGCGGCGCGCCAGTCCGCGATCGTCGACGCCGCGCTCGAGGTCTTCGCCCGTCGCGGCTTCAACGCCGCCACCATCGACGAGATCGCCCGCCACGCCGAGCTCGCCAAAGGCACCGTCTACCAGTACTTCGCCAGCAAGGACGACCTGTTCTTCGCGGTCTTCCGCCGTGTGGTCGAGCGTATGCTCGACGAGGCGCGCGCCCGCGCGGCCGAAACCCATCCCTCGGCCGCGGCGCGGCTGCGCGCGCTCGTGGCCGGCGCCGTCGAGATGGACGCCGAGGCGCGGCGGCTGTTCCCGCTCATGTTCGAGTTCTGGGCCGCGTCGGCGTCGGGGTCGTCCGACTTGCGCGGGCGCGTTGCACGCATGTTCCGCGATCTCTACGCCGACTTCGGCGTCGAGGTCGCCGAGACCATCCGCGAAGGCGTTGCCGCCGGCGACTTCGATGCCTCGCTCGACGTCGGCGCGGTCACGGCGGTGCTGATCGGGTCGATCGACGGCCTCTGGCTGCAGGCGTGGTTCGACCCGACGTTGAACCCGACGCGCATGGCGGCCCGTTTCATCGACGTCGTGATCCGCGGCCTGGCCCCGGCTCGAGACCCGAGGTGATCGATGCGAACGACAGTGCCGGTCCGGGTGATCGTGGCGTTGGCGTTGGGCGCGATGGGCACGGGCCGAGCGTCACCCGCGCCGGACGCGCTCGAGATCGCGCGGCGGTCGGACCAGGCGCTGAAGGGGAAGACCCAGCAGGCGCGGCTCGCCATGACCGTGCGGACGCCGGACTGGGAGCGGACGCTCGAAATGGAGAGCTGGTACGCGAACCCCGACCGCATGTTCATCCGCCTCACCGCGCCGGCGAAGGAAGCGGGCACCGGCACGCTCCGGGTCGGCACCAACATGTGGAACTACCTGCCGAAGGTTGAGCGGGTGATCAAAATCCCGCCGTCGCTGATGCTGCAGTCCTGGATGGGCAGCGACTTCACCAACGACGATCTGGTGAAGGAGAGCAGCCTGGTCGAGGACTACACGCACGAGATCACCGGCGAGGAGAGCGAGGGCGGCGACGCCTGCTACCGCCTGGTGGCGACGCCCAAGCCCGACGCGCCGGTGGTCTGGGGCAAGCTGGTGCTCTGGATCCGCAAGTCGGACTACCTGCCCCGCAAGGAGGAGTACTACGGCGAGCGCGGGGAGCTGCGCAAGGTGCTGGCGTTCGACGACGTCCGCCGCGCCGGGGACCGCAACTACCCGATGACGTGGACGATGACGTCGGTCACCAAGCCGGGGCACGAGACGACGCTGGTCTACCACGAGATCCGGTTCGACCAGCCGATTCCCGACCGCGTCTTCACGCAGCAGAACCTCCAGCGACAACACTGAGGCGGGCATGCTGTTTCTGACCATGGCCTGGCGTAATGTCTGGCGGAACCGACGCCGGTCGGCGCTGACGGTCAGCGTCATCGCGCTCAGCCTGACGTTCAACATCCTGATGCGGGGGATCGGCGACGGGTTCCACGAACAGATGGTGGACAACTCCGTGCGCGCGCACATCGGGCACCTGCAAGTGCACCGGTCGGGCTACCACGACGATCCGGGTCTGAACCGCACGCTGCCGGATCCGGCGGCGGTACAGCGCGCGCTGGCCGCGTTGCCTGGCGTGCGCGGGTACTCGCTCCGGGTGCTCGGCGACGGCCTGGCGAGCACCGACGACAACTCGGCGGGCATCGCGATCGTCGGCATCGATCCGACCGAGGAGCGCACCGTGACGACCATCGAGCGGGCGATCACCGAGGGCCGCTACTTGGACGGGCCCGACCCGCGTCCCATCCTGGTCGGGGATCGACTTGCGACGACGCTCAAGACACGGGTCGGCGACAAGGTGGTGTTGCTCGTCCAGGCGGCGGACGGCTCGATGGGCGCGCAGCTGTTCCGCGTCGGCGGCCTGTTCAGGTCCGGATCACCCGATCTGGACCGCAACGTCGCCTACGTCCGGCGGAGCGACGCGCAGGACCTGTTCGCGCTGGGCGACCGGGTGACCGAGGCGGTCGTGCTGCTCGAGTCCTCGGCGGCGGTGGAGGGCGCGCAGGCCTCGCTGGCGGCGGCGCTCGCCGGCGGGACCTACGAGGTGCTCACCTGGAGCCAGGTGGAGCCGTTTCTCGAGCAGTTCATCGTGCTCGACGATGCGTTCTTCTACATCATCGTCGGCATCCTCTTCATCGTGATCTCGATCGGCATCCTCAACACGATCCTGATGTCGGTCTTCGAGCGCGTGCGGGAGTTCGGCGTGATGATGGCGCTCGGCACGCGTCCGCGGCAGGTGGTGCGTCTCGTCGTGCTCGAGGCCATCGTGCTGGCGGCCGTCGGCAGCGCGGTCGGGGGCACGCTGGGCAGTCTGGCGACGCTGTACTTCGCTGACGCGGGCATCGATCTGTCGTCGTTCGCCGAGGGCGCGGCGTCGATCGGGATCACCACGACGGTGGTCTACAGCGAGCTGACGGCCGCGAACGTCATCCTGTCGAACCTCGCCGTGTTCGTGCTCGTGGTGCTCGTCGCGCTGTACCCCGCGGTCCACGCCGCGCGGCTGCGGCCTGTGGACGCCATCCGGCACGTCTGAGGTGTCCATGTCGCTCCTGACCCTGGCGAACGTGACGAAGACCTACGGCAACCACGTCGGCGTGCGTGCCGTGGACGACGTGTCGCTGGTCCTCGAGCGCGGGGCGTTCGCCGCGCTCGCCGGGCCCTCCGGGTCGGGCAAGACCACGCTGCTGAACCTGGTGGGGGGGCTCGACAAGCCGGATCGCGGTACGATCCGCATCGGCGAGGCGGAGATCACGGCGATGCCGCCGTCGGCGCTCGCCGACTTCCGCCTGCGGCGCCTCGGGTTCATCTTCCAGGCGTTCAACCTGCTCCCGGTGCTGACCGTGGTCGAGAACCTCGAGTTCGTGCCGGCGCTGCAGGGCATGGCGGCGGCCGAGCGCCGCCGCCGGGCGCACGACCTGCTGGCGAAGGTCGGCCTGGCCGACGTGGGCGGCAAGCGTCCGAACGAGCTGAGCGGCGGACAGCAGCAGCGCGTCGCGGTCGTCCGCGCGATTCTCACGGAGCCCGACGTGGTGCTGGCCGACGAGCCGACGGCCAATCTCGACTCGGCCAACGCGGAGCGCCTGCTCGAGATGATGCAGGAGCTGAACCGCGAACGCGGCGTCACGTTCCTCTTCTCCACGCACGATCCGCAGGTGATGGCTCGCGCGCGGCGTCTGATTCGCCTTCGCGATGGTCGCATCGACGCGGACGACACCCATTCCTCCGCGACGACACAGACGAGGCCATGATCGCCCACGGCGCGCTGGTCGTGTGGCTGGTCGCCGCCGGCTGGACACAGCCGAACGAGCCGCCGCCATGGAGACACGACGTCTCGGGCCTGTTCAGGAGCCTGTTCGCCGTCTCGCGCTCCTACCAGACGCGGGAGCGCTACGTGGACAGCGTGAACCGGCTGCGCGTCGCGGCCGCGGGCGGACGCGGCGACGCGTTTTCCTACCGGATCGAAATCGACAGCGAAACGCATCTTGGCGCTTATGTCTCGACACCGGAGTTCGCCTACGTGCGGGGCCGCCAGCAGCGTGCCTGGCTCGACCTGCTGCACGTCGTCAGCGACGAGCCGCGCGCGTACTCAGACCTGTCGGTCTACCGGGGCGCGGTGTCGTTCCGGTCGGCCGAGGCCACACTCACGCTCGGCCGCCAGCGGATTGCCTGGGGAACCGCCCGGTTCTGGAGCCCGGCCGATCTGTTCAACCCGATCGACCCGCTGCAGGTGGAGGGGGACGTGCGGCAGGGCGTCGACGCGGTCCAGGTCGACTGGGCGTCAGGTGGATCTCCCCGTATGTCAATGGTTTACGCGCCGAACGCCTCGGGACGTTCGGTGGCCGCCGGGCGGGTCGGCGGAACCGCCGGGGTGTGGGACCTGGCGGCGTTCGCAGGGTGGTTCCGCCACGACTGGGTGGCCGGCGGCGAGGTGGCGGGACAGTGGGGCGGCGCCGGTCTCCGTGGCGAGCTCACGTACCACTGGCGCGGCGACGATGTGTCGCGCGACGCGCTGAGAGTCGCCGCCGGCTGGGACTACGCGTTTCCGAAGCTGTATCTCGTGGCGGAGTACTTCTACAACCAGGGCCAACCGCCGTGCGGGGTGGAAACGGTGTGCGAGGCCCTGACGGCACCCACAGCGGAGCTCTTCACGCGCCATCGTCACTTCATCTCGGGCGGTGCGAGGTACGACGTGACGCCGCTCCTCGAGGCGAACGGCTCCATCGTCGTGGACGTCGCGGGATCGAGCGTGCTGGTCTATCCGACCGTGCGCTACAACGTGTCAGCCAACGTCGACGTGTCAGCAGGCGGCCAGTTCTTCGTGGCCGCGCGTGGCGGCGAGTTCGATCAAGCGCCGGCGCTCTTCTTCGCGCGGATCGACGTGCATTTCTGACGCTTGGTCGAAGAACCTAATGTCGCCGCCATCTGTCCTACCGTGGGACACGTGTCTCGTTGCCGGTCGCGGCTCACTTCGCCCTTGACAGGCGTCTGCGGTCGTCTCACCATGGAGTCCTTCCAGCCCGTCCCGGACCGCGCGTCGGTTTGCGTTCAGGCACGAGGGTGAGCCGATGACGTTTCGAACCTTGATGGTCCTCACGTCCGCGCTGCTGCTGGCGAGCGGTCTCGCGCTGTCCGCCACGCCGATCGGATTCGCGCTGTTCTACCCGCAGCTGCCCGCGGCCGCTGCCTCGGTGGGTCCGGCGACCGAGCCGGTGTGGATTGGCGTGTCGCTCATGCGCCTGTTCGGCGCGACGCTCGCCTGGCTCGGGCTGATCGCCTGGTGTACGCGAGGCATCTCGAGCGTCGAGGCGCAGGACGCGGTGGCCCGCGGCGTGCAGTACGGCGGCGTCATCGGGTTCTTCGTGGCGCTCGCGCAGGAAGTGACCGTGCTGCACAGCGTCGGGGGCGCACTGATGGTGGCGCTGTTCCTGGGGCTCGTCGTGGGCGTCGTGTATTGGCGCGTGCAGCACGCCAAGACAGACCCCTACGGGGCCATCTCGGTCCGCGTCTGACCCGCGCTCAGCGGCGCGACGTCGCTTTCGCGAAATCCAGCCGATCCAGAGCGATGCGGCCGTTGCTCACCACCAGCAGTGCGTCCTCGATGACCCCGACCTCCTCGAGTGGATTTCCCTCGACCGCGATGAGATCGGCCTGATAGCCGGCCTCGACGGCCCCGATCGACGCGCCCAGGCGCAAGAGCTCCGCGGCGGTCGTCGTGGCGGCCTGGATCGCCTCCAGCGGCGAGAGCCCCATCTCGACGAAGTTCCCGATTTCGTGCGAGATTCGGGTGACACTTCCCGCGCCGTAACTGGTGTCGGCGCCCGTCACGAGCTTGACGCCCATGCGGTGGGCCCTTTGGACCGCGCGCCGGAGCCGGGGCAGCATGTGACGTCCGCGCACGAGCAGCGCGGGCTGGTCGTAGTCGCCGCCGGGCTCGGCCAGGTCGACGACGGTGCTGTAGGTGGGCACGAAGAACGTGCCCTTGTCCTTCATCAGCGCCAGCGTGGCGTCCGACAGGTACGTCCCGTGCTCGATGCTCCGGACCCCGGCGCGCACCGCGGCCATGGCGCCCTCGTCGCCGTGCGCGTGGGCCTGGACGGGCACGTTGCGGCTGGCCGCCTCGTCGACGATGGCCCGCAGCTCCTCTTCGGTGAACATCTGCTGTCGCGGATCGGTGTCGGCGGTGCCGGCCCGCTCGGTCGCGTTGACCTTGATCCAGTCGACGCCGCGATCCAGGTTCACCCGCACGACACGACGGATATCGTCGATCGTGCGGACGCCGTTCATCAGATCGCCCAGCGACGGCTCGTTGAGGAACGCCTCTTCGGCGAGGTGTGTCCGCACGTGGTAGCCCGAGGCGAGCACGTCCGGTCCGATCAGGAAGCCCTTGCGCGCGAGCTCGCGGAGACCGACGTCGAGGTAGGACGCGGCCCCGGCGCTGCGCACGGTGGTGACGCTCGACGCCAGGGCGCTTCGCATGGCGCGAAGGCTGGCGATGTGTGTGTGGGCGTCGATCAGGCCCGGCAGCAGGTACTTGCCCTTGAGGTCGATCGCGCGCGCGCCGGCGGGCGGCGCGCCCTGGGCGATCGAGGCGATCAGGCCGTCGCGAAGGACGACGGTCGCGTCGCTCAGCACGCGTCCTGTCCGCACGTCGACGACGTTGGCGTGCGTGAGGGCGACCGGCTCGATGGCGCTCTGCCGCGCGAGCGCGGAGGCGCCGGCGGCGGCGGCGATCCCGAGGCCGACGGCGAGACGAACCAGCCTGCGAATCGTTCTGGCGTTGACGACCTTCACGTCCACCTCCTCTGTGCGGCCCGACGGGCGCGGGCGCGTGGGCCGGCATGACCTAAGATTCTACGGTGAAACCGGCACTCGAGGGCAGGCCCGCGTCGCGGCTCAGCGAATCCGCACGTCGACCCGGAACCGGCGGAAGTTGTGGTAGGTGGCCCGGCCGGTGACGCGCTGCCCGTCGCGCGTCTCGTAGTGCTCGCGCATCTCGGACGGCGTCCAGGCGTCGAGATCGGGGTGGTAGGAGAACGTCACGATCACGCGCGCGTCCAGGCCCCGTCCCGGCTCCCGCGCGCGCAGCTCGCTGCCGGCCACGCGGCCGGTGTCCGGGTCGATCGAGAACGTGCCGCGCGCCGGGATGCTACGGCCGTCCGGTGCGCGAATGATCGTCGGGCGCCTGGTCTCCTCGTACGACACCTCCCACAACACCTCGTCTCCGCGGCGGCGCTCGGCGAGCAAGCGGAAGCGGAAGCGGCCGCGGTTCGCCGGGTGGAGGAAGAACAACGCGGCCGTGGGGACGTTGAAGGTGCGGATGACCGGGCCCAGGTTGTGGCGAGCGCTCTCGTCGGCAATCGCCCGGGCGCGCTCGAGCGCGCCGTCCGGCGCGTCCAGGAACAGACGCTGCAGCCGATCTTCGCGGCCGTGCACACGGGCCCCGTCCACCTCGAACACGTCCCGGAAGGCGATCCACTCGTCGCGGTCGGCCACGCGGACCAGCACGAACTCGGAGCGGAGCGTCCGAACCTCGTGGCGGGCGCCGCGCGGGTCGTCGAAGGTCTGCGTGTACCGTTCTTCGGCGACAACGGTCGAGAACGCATCGCCGTACGCGACGACGTACGCGGACGCCTTGGCGAGCACGGCGTCGAGCGATGACGCGGGGCGGACGTCAGCGGCCGCTCGCGGAGCGGCCAGCAGCCCGACGGTGACCACCGCCGGAAGAATGGCGCGGAACATCAGAGCCCGAGCGCGGCCGAAGCGGCGTCGAACTCCTCGTTCTTGACATAGACGAGGTAGCCGTAGCCACCCTTGCCGTCGGTGACGCCGCTCGACGACATGACGTTCACGCGCGCGTCGAACAGGCGGCGGTGGATGTCGACGAGCGACCCCAGCTCATCGTCGCCCTGGATGAGAAAGGCCCGGTGCGGCCCACGTAGCAGCAAACCCAGCCGCTCGGCGGTCCGGGCGAGCTTGCCGGTGTCCTCCGGAAACACGACGACCTCGGTCTTGTCCATGCCGAGCGGGATGGCGTTGAACGCGAGCAGGTTGATTTCCGCCGTGGCCAGGCTCTTCAGGAATCGATACGCCTCGCCGGGCTTGTCCTCGACGATGGCGTAGAAGTACTCGACGGGGCGGACGCTGACTGCCATGGGGCGCCTCCTCAGGGTGACGACCATCGTCTCACAACGTAGGCTCTGCCGGCCGGGATTGCCAGTCCGGGGACGGTTGCCGCCCGATGCCCTTCCCCCGGGGGTTCCCAGCCGGCGTCCTTCCTGCTATGGTGGAGCGTGCTCTTGAGAGCCTGGACTTGCCAAACAGGGACTGGATTGATGAAATGGGCTGTCAGCCGGACGGGTACCACCCCGGGCCGGCGTCCGGCTGAGCGAGGGACGACCATGAAATATCTGATCGTCCGCCGCGGCCTCAAGTCGACGTACTACGGATTCCTGCGCGTCTTCGCGGCGAACCGCGGCCTCGCCCTCATGGTCGACCGCCGGAGCAGCGATCGCCGGGAGAAACGGGTTGCGGCCATCGGATCCGATTCCGAGCGCCGGACGTGGGAGCGGCGCGGCGCGCCGCCCGAGACGTGGCACACCGGCGACTTCATCGTGACCGAATCGGATGGGGAGTAGGCGCGCGGCGTAGGCGTCGATCCGCGAGCAGAACGTCTCAGCGAGTCCAAGAAAGCACGAAGAGCCCGGCGTGACCGCCGGGCTCTTCGTGCGTACGCCGCCTGCGACGTCGCCTATCGCCTGTCGTGCGGAACCTCGTCAGCAGGTGTTCCCGCGCGTGTTCCAAGTGCCCTGCCTGTAGCCTGGAGCCTGGAGCCGTCTGTCAGATCAGGGATTAGGTGGTGCCGAGGGGCAGAATTGAACTGCCGACACCGTGATTTTCAGTCACGATACTGCTAATTTTCAACGCATTCCTCCGCAGTCCACAACAATCCAGCCCGGCCGCATAAACCCTTGATTTGTTGGGCTTTTCGTGTTTCAATTGATTGCAGTGGGGCCGTCGGCGGTTCACGGCTTACCGCGAGCGCAGTGTGACCCCGGTGTGACCCCGAGACTGGGAGGAATCGGATGTCGCTGCCACGTGACCGCATCATGCGCCCGCGGGAAGTGATGCAGATGCTCGGGCTGAGCCTGCCCACCATCTGGCGCATGCGGCGCCGAGGAGAATTCCCCGAGCCGTTGCGCCTCAGCCCTGGGGCCGTCGGATGGCGCGCTTCCACGATCGCTAAGTGGCTCCGGGGCCGGCACCCGAAAGGACTCGCGTAGATGGCCAACATGTTCACAGATCGATTCGTGAAGGCCCTGCAACCCGGCGCCGATCGGTACATCGTCCGCGACGGGAAGGTCAGTGGCCTCGAGCTGCGCGTCCACCCGGACGGCGTGAAGGTCTGGAGCCTTCGCTATCGCGTCCGCGGCCAGCAGCGGCGGCTCAAGCTGGGCGAGTACCCGCGCCTGACGCTGGCGAAGGCCCGCGGGCGGGCCAATCTCGAGCTGCGGAAAGTGGACGGCGGCGGCGACCCGCAAGCGGAGCGTACCGACGCCAAGCGCGCGGTCGAACGGGCGAAGGCCGACAGCGTGGACGCGCTCTGCGCGGCGTACGTCGAGCGGCACGCGAAGAAAACGAAGCGGACGTGGCGCGACGACCAGAGCAAGATCAACTGCGAGATCCTGCCGAGGTGGAAGGGGCGGCCCGTCACGTCGATCACTCGGCGCGACTGCCGAGAACTGGTGCAAGCCGTGGCCGACCGGGGCGCCCCGATCTTCGCCAACCGGATCGCGGCGCTGCTGTCGCGGGTGTTCCGGTTCGCGGTGGACGACGAGATTGTCGCGGCGAACCCGGCCGGCCATTTGCCGAAGCCTGGCGTCGAAGTCGGTGCCCGGCCTGAAGGCGAGCGGCAGCGGAAGGCTTACGACGCGGACGAGATCCGCGCCATCTGGACGGCGACCGCAAAACTGGCGCCGGCGCCCCGCGCGATCATCCGGCTCGGGCTGCTGACGGGCCAGCGACCCGGCGAGATCACCGGTATGGAATGGGCCGAAGTGGACGGCGCGTGGTGGACGATTCCGGGCGGGCGGACGAAGAACGGCCGGGAGCATCGGGTGTTCCTCACGCAGCCGGCGGGCGACGCGCTCCGCGACGTACCGAAGATCACAGACGAGCCGCGCGTGTTCGCCGGCTGGCGCGGCAAGCGGCAAGTCGCGGCCGTCAACGCGATCGTGTTCGCGGGCGTCCGGCGCCGGGAGAAGCCCCGGCACGCGCTGCGCGACACCGTGGCGACCGGACTCGGCGCGGCTGGCGTGGCGACGGAGGACATTGCCAAGGTGTTGAATCACACGTACGGCCCGCGCGTGACGGCGGGGTACAACGCGTACGGCTACGACCGTGAGCGGCGGCTGGCGCTCATGAAGTGGGCGCGGCGGCTGCAGGCGATCCTCGACGAGAAGCCGGAGGCCGGCGCGGTCGTGTCGTTCGCGCGGGCGTAGAATAGACGGCGGGCGGCTAGGCTGATCACCGAACGCCGGGTGTCCGCGCCCGGTTGCCGCCGAATCTCCCCACGCGGGCTGCTTGCGGAGGCAGCGATGGCGAAAACTCAGCGGGACCAACAGGCGGTGGACCTCCACGACGCGACGGTGCGCTTTCACGGGAGGCTCGTGACCGCCCTTTCGGACGTACGGGGGTACATAACGGCCACGACACGGCCACTGGAGCGACCTTTTCTTGAGGGGCCGTTGACCGCGCTTGAGAAGGCGTTGGAGCGGCACAGAAAGCTCCGGGAGCGTGAAGGGGAGGCGGCCCGGCCGCGCGTGGCGGCCCAGGCGGCACCGGGTCGGCCAAAGACGGATTCACCCGCGACAACGCACGCGCTCGCGGCGGCCCTGCACACGCCCCTGCATGCCGCGGCGCAACGACACGCGCGAGAGTGGCTCGTTGAGGAGTTGATCCGAGAACGCCGAAGTCGGCACGATGCGAAGCCCCGCCGACGACTGACGATCACAAAAGAACTCCTCGAGGCGCGGGGCGCCCGGCCAGCCGAGAGGACAAGGTGCCAACGGTCCCTCGTTGAAAGGTGGGGCGCGCTCACCGACCGGTTGTATCGAGCCGCGAAACGGGCGGACAAAACCTGCCAGAATTCCGCCGACTAGTCCCTTTTTCGTCCAGTTGTCCATGCCTTACCTTTCAACTGAGAGGTGCGGCATGGACAAAGACGAAAAACTGCTGCGGCGACCCGACGTCGTGGCCAAGGTCGGGTTGAGTGGAACGACCATTTGGCGCCTGGTGGCCCGTGGCGCGTTCCCGGCTCCGATTCCGATCAGCCCCGGCCGGGTCTGCTGGCTCCAGAGTGAAATCGAGAAATGGATCGCGGGCAAGGTTGAAGCCGCGCGGCGGGCGGCATGATGACGCCCGACGCGCGAGCGGCCGGCGTCAGGCTCGTCATCGGGGACCAGTCCCACGACCTCGTCGCGCTCCGCGAGGCGCTCGAGGTGGCCATCGCCGGCGCCGTGACGTGGCGCGCGATCGCGCTGGCGGCGCTCGACGACCTGGCCGACTTGACGCGGGCGGTTCAGAAGCTGCGCTCGTCGCACGCCGGCGCGCTCGACGAGTGCAAAAGACTGCGCGCCGAGGCTCAAGACGCGGAGGCGCTGCCATGACCGACCGGATCGGAAATCGAAAATCCTTCGGGCCGTTGCCGGGCGGCGGGTATCTGCTCGATCTGATCGATGAAGGGGTGCGCGTCGAGCTGCGGCACGTCCGGCGTGATTCCTGGCATCAGGTGCATGCCGAGGTGGACGTGTCATGCGATTGGGCGGGCGCGTTACGGCCTGACGACAAAACCAAGAGCATTTCCTGCGCCGACCTGAACTTGTCGTCTCAAGAGCGGCGCGAAGGCCGTGGGAAGTACTGCGCGAGACGGGCGCAATCGCGGCCGGAGGACTTCGATTGGCCCGGCGTGATCGACCTGGCTTGCCGCTTGACCCTCGACGCGGAGCGCACGTCAAGCGGCGCGATCATCCTCGACGATGCGGCAGACGCCGTCGAGTCAGACTTCCACGTTCACGGGCTCAGGATTCCGACCGACGGCGCGTCCGGCTTTGTGGCCGACGGCGGCGGGCTGAAAAGTCTGATGCTGCTCTACGTTCTCGGCCAGCGCGCGCAAGCCGGATCGCCCGTGCTGTACCTCGACAACGAATGGACGGCGACCCGACACAAGACCCGCAAGTGCCGGCTGTTCGGGACTGAGCGGATTGACAATCTCTTTTACTGGCGGCTCGTGGCTCCGCTGGCTGATGAACTTGACCGCGTCCGCCGCTTCGTGGACGAGCACCACATTGCGTTGATCGGCGTCGATTCCGTCTCGCAAGCCGTGGACGGCAAGCTCACCGACGACGACGCGGCCCGCGCGTTCCTGCGAACCCTTAGTGTCTTGCCGCCCAGTATCTGCGCGGCGCACATCGCCAAGAGTCAATTCGGCGCGGAGAAGACCGACGTTCGGCCGTTTGGCTCGGCCTTCTTTCATAACTTCCTCCGCGCGAGTTGGGTGCTGAAGAAACAGGCCGACAGCGATGGCGACGTCGTGATCATCGGGGCGTTCCCCTCGAAACAAAACGACGGGCCGCGGGCCAAGGCCGTCGGCTTTGAATTCAGTTTCACACCCGAGCGGATCTTCGTCCGCGGCGTGGACCTCGCCACCGTCGAGGGCCTGGCCGACTCTCTCCCCCTCTGGCTGCGCATGAAGCACGCCGTCAGCCGTGGCCCGCAAACCCTCGCCACCCTGGCCGACGAGCTCGGGGCCAAGGTGGAAACGATCGACCGTACCGTCCGGCGGAAGAACGGGATGTTTACGCGCGTGCCCGGAACCGATGGCATCGCCCGGATCGCGCTCGTTGAAACAAGGCAGACCGCATGACACCGGACAACTTGTCCGCTCTTTGTCCGGACATGTCCGGGGGACACAACCGGACAAGCGGACAACCCTATTTCTATAGGGTGTCCGGTGTCCGGTGTCCGGCTGGCTGCGCCTGTGCCCGCAAGGGCCGCCCCAGCGAGAAAACTGGCCGTTTTGGCGGATACGGTGATTGATTGTCACGGACTCATCATTCGCTAAGTGCTTGAAAACATGGACATAATAGCGAGCACGGACGTATCGGGGTCACCGCAGGGTCACACCACGGCCGAGTCTCTACCGGTCCGGCAGGCGCCGGAGTCGCCGGTCTGCACGTGCGGAGCTGGGCCGCATCCGACCGACGTGGAGCGTTGCGCCCGTGGCCATCTTCGGCGCGACAACGTGACCAGCCGCAAGCACGGCCTCTATGCCGTGTCCCTGGCCCGCGAGCTGGCGGCCGAGCGTGACGCGTTCCTGGCGGCCAGCCTGACCGACGACGGGGGGGAAGCGGACGTGCCGACGCGCCGGCGGGCGCTGCACGCGTATCGGGCGCGGCTGCACGTCCATATCGCGCAGCTCTCGGACGCGCTCGAGCAGCTCGGGCTGTTCGACTCGCGGGGTCGGTTGCGGGCCGCGTGGCTGTCGCGGCTCGAGGGCCTCATCGGTCGGGCGCAGCAGATCGACAGCACGCTGGGCCTCGAGAGACAGTCGAAGCAGATCCCCTCGTCGCCACTCGCCTATCTCGAGCAGCTTCGGCAGGAAGGGAAGCACGATGCCTGACGCGCGGTTGTCGGAGAACGCGGCACTCGTCAGGACGTTGACCGACCCGGAGGTGTTTGGGCCGCTGGTGGGCGGGCCGTCGTGGGCGCCCTGGCGGGCGTGCTTGTCGGCGCTGTTCGGCGTTGTGCCGGACGACGACGAGCAGCGGGCCCTGATTCTGAAGCACACCGGGCGGTCGCGGTGTCCGACCCGGCCCGCGTCGAGCGGCTGGCTCGTGGTGGGACGGCGCGGGGGCAAGAGTCGTGTGGCGGCGATCGTCGCGGTCCTGATTGCGTGCTTCCGGCGGTATCACTTCGCGCCGGGCGAGCGGGGCGTGGTGATGGTGATCGCGAGTGACCGGAAACAGAGCCGGGTGGTGTTCAGGTATATCCGGGCGCTGCTCAAGCGCGTGGCGATGCTCGAGACGATGGTGGTCGGCTCGACGCGGGAGTCGATTCAGCTCTCGAATGGTGTGGACCTTGAGGTACATACCGCGTCGTTCCGGGCGGTGCGCGGGTATTCGGTGGTCGCGGCGGTGCTCGACGAGGTGGCGTTCTATTCGGTCGAAGCGGACAGCGCGGCGCCGGACAGTGAACTCGTGGTGGCGTTGCGTCCGGCGATGGCGAACATTCCGGGGGCGTTGCTGCTTGGGATTTCGAGTCCGTATGCCAGGCGCGGCGAGCTGTGGCGGAACTACGAACAGCATTTCGGCCAGGACGATGCTGACGTGCTGGTGTGGCAAGCGCCGACGATGGCGATGAACCCCACGATCGACCCGAGCGTCGTCCGGCGGGCGTATGACGAGGACGAGGTGGCTGCCGCGGCCGAGTATGGCGCGGAGTTTCGGAGTGACTTGGAGTCGTTCGTGTCGCGGGACGTGTTGCGCGCGGTGGTGGTGCCGGACCGGCACGAACTGCCGCCGCGGGCGGGGGTACGGTATGCGGCGTTTGTGGACCCGAGCGGCGGCTCGGTGGATTCGATGACGCTGGCGATTGCCCATCGGGAGCGGGAGGGCCGGATCGTGGTGGACGCGATCCGGGAGCGGCTGGCGCCGTTCAATCCCGAGGACGTGACGACGGAGTTTGCGGCGGTGCTTGCCAGCTACCGCGTGACGCTCGTGGTCGGCGATCGGTATGCGGGCGAGTGGCCGGGGTCCCGGTTTCGCGCGTGCGGGGTTTCGTACCGGGCGGCGGAACTGCCCAAGAGCGACCTGTATAAGGCGCTGTTGCCGAAGCTGAACGCGGGCGTGGTGGAGCTGCTCGACGTGCCGCGGCTGGTGCAGCAGTTGGCGGCGCTCGAGCGGCGGACGGCGCGGGGCGGGCGGGACAGCATCGACCATCCGCCGCGCGGGCGCGATGACGTGGCGAACGCGGTGGCGGGCGTGGTGTACGAAGTGGTCCGCGCGACGGAACGCGGGGCGATGGCCGTTTCGATTGGGCCGAGCGGGCGCCAGCCGCGGGCGCCGTCGCGGTTGCTCGAGGCGGTACGGCGGCGGCGGTCGGAGGCGATAGCGGCGGGACTGGCTCAGACAGCGGATTCTCAGGAGTGAAACGACATGGAGAGAAGCGAAATCGTGTTCAGCCTCGAACGGCAGCAGCTTCCCGTTTTGGAATCGACGTTGGCCGTTGTGGAGAAATGGCGGCAGCAGAGCAAGCAGATCGACGAGATCCTATTCTCGCCCGAGGCCCGCGTGGAACACCTCGAGAAGGCCGACCAGGAAGCCTTCGTGGGCGCGGATAAGGCGCTCGAGGCGGCGCTCGAGAAGGATGTCGAACTTTCCAGGCTTCGAGCGGAACGCGCCCGCGTGCTCATGGCAGCCGGCGGCGCGGATCTGCTGTTGCACGAACGGGCCGCCTGGCAAGCGTTTCCCGAACAGCGGGACACCATCGAAGCCGAGATGCGCGGGCGCGTGACGCGGGAAAAGTTCGCGGCGGAACTTCCGGCTCATATCGCGTTGACCGCGGCGCTCACGGACCCGGCCGTGCTCGTGAGGAACTTCGCCGGCGTCGAACTGACGAATGACCCGACGTTGATCCGGGCGGTCGGCCAAGTCACGCTCAGCCGTTTGCAGGTGCTCGAGGCTGGCGGGTCCGCGACAGCCCGACAGCACCTGGCGGAATTTCGGGCCACGTTCAACGCCTGGCAACGGCACAACCCGAGTCACCTGGATCAACTCCGGCGGATTGATGATGCGCTGGCCATGCGGGAATCGAGGGTTCGCTCGGGCCATCAGTGGACGCTGCGGTACGCGAAGTTGACGCTGGAAGAAACCGCCCGGCGGCGCCGCTTGGGGCGCGTGCCTGCGGCGACGTTGCCGCCGGCCGCGTAGAAGGGTGTCGGTGAGTGGTCACCGCGCGCGGCGGGGCGTCAGGCGGGGCTCATGACCGGGCTGGATGGCCCGGGCCGCCTGGCGCCCCTCAGACCGAGCGAGGAGGAAGGCATCATGGGTATGGCACAGGCGGGCGAAGTCTCGCCGAGTCGCGTTGCAACGCATTCCTCGGGCTTCCTGACGGTCTGTGCAGCCTGCGGGGAACTTTTCCGGGCGACGCGGCGCTGGCATTCCTGCTGTTCGCCCGCTTGCCGGCTTCACGCGTATCGAATGAGAAAGCGGGCGGCGCTCGTCGCGGCCCTGCGCGAACTGAGTCCGCACCTCCGGGCCAGCGGAGGCCCCGCGTGGGCCGACCTGCAAGCGGTCGTTGACTGCCTGTTTCCGACCATGCCGCCGACGCGGAGGGCTGATGAATGAACACGGCACACAAGGGCCGGCGCGCGGAACATCGGGCGCGGGCGCTGCTCGAGGCGGCCGGGTTCGAAGTCTGCCGGGCGGCCGGGTCGAAAGGGCCAGCGGATCTCGTCGCCTGGAACACCACGTCGATCCGGTTCATCAGCGTCAAGTCCGGAACGAAGTACGCCAGTGCCGCCGAGCGCGAAGTCCTGGCGATGATGCCGCGGCCGGCGCCGAGTAGCGTGGAAATCTGGCGGTTTCCCACTCGATGCAAAGTGCCGATCATCGAAACCCTGTGACGCGACCCGGCGGCACGAAGGCCGTCGCGTGTCTCTGTCCCTGTCCCATCCATTCCTGTCCGTGGACGGCGCGCGCCATCGAATCCGCGCGGCAGGCCGAGATTGCGTGGCGGCTCCGGCTCACGCTGGCCCGGCGCCCGATCCGGACGATGAGCTGGGAGGACTGGGCGGCGTGAGCGGTCCGGTGTTGTGACCCTAGTGTGACCCCGAGAAATTCACGCTTCGGTTGATTTCTCGTAAGTTGTTGAAAGGAATGGTGCCGAGGGGCAGAATTGAACTGCCGACACCGTGATTTTCAGTCACGTGCTCTACCAACTGAGCTACCTCGGCACGGCAGATCCGCAGCTGGCAAGACAGAAATCTTAGCACAGGGCCAATCGCCGGTGCCACGGCGCCAGATGCATTCAGAATCAGGGCCCGGCTGAAGCCGGGCACTCCGCCACGGGTGCGGAACGCGATCGGCAGGTGCGGATTGGACTTGTACTTCTGCCTCGAATGCGCTACGCTGTCACCGACCATGGCTCCGACCACGGCCGAGCCGACGCCTCCGACGCGGCCACCGCTCCCGCGGCGGCGCGAGCGCCGCACCCGCCGGCTCCCGCTCGTGCTCCTCTTCGTCTCGATGGTGCTGATCGTCAACGCCGTGGTGGGGGAGCGGGGGCTCGCGGCCAGCTGGCGGGCGCGGCAGCTGGCCCAGGCGCTCACGGCAGACATCGACGCCCTCAAAACGGACAACACCGCGCTCCGGGAAGAGGCGCGGCGCCTGACGGAAGATCCCGCCGCCATCGAGCGGGCGGCCCGCCAGGATCTGGGCTTGGCCCGCCCCGGCGAGATTGTCGTCCTGATCAAGCGCCCGAAGCCATAGAGGCTCTGGGCTCTAGCCAAAGCCTCAAGCCTCAAGCCTCAAGCCTCAGAGCCTCAAGCCGCTGTCAGGCCTTGACCGGCTCCGGCTCCGGCTCGGCTTCGGCGGCCAGCCCCAGCTCCTTGCGGAGCCGGGCTTCGATCGCCCGGTAGATGTCCGGGTTCTCCTTGAGGAACGCCTTGGCGTTCTCCCGCCCCTGACCCAGCCGGTCGCCGCCGTACGAGAACCACGTGCCGCTCTTGTCGACGATCTTGCGCTCGACGCCGAGGTCGATCAGGTCCCCCTCGCGCGAGATGCCCTCGCCGTACACCACGTCGAACTCGGCCTGCCGGAACGGCGGCGCCACTTTGTTCTTCACGACCTTGACGCGGGTCCGCCCACCGATGATCTGGTCGCCGTCCTTGATGGCCCCAATCCGGCGGATGTCGAGGCGCACCGACGCGTAGAACTTCAGCGCCCGGCCGCCGGTCGTGGTCTCGGGGTTGCCGAACATCACACCGATCTTCTCGCGAAGCTGGTTGATGAAGACGAGGCAGGTCTTCGATTTCGAGACGACGCCGGTGAGCTTCCGGAGCGCCTGCGACATCAGCCGGGCCTGCAGGCCGACCTGGGCGTCGCCCATCTCTCCCTCGATCTCGGCGCGTGGCACGAGCGCGGCCACCGAGTCCACCACCACCACGTCCACGCCGGCCGACCGCACCAGCACCTCGACGATCTCGAGCGCCTGCTCGCCGTTGTCGGGCTGCGACACGAGCAGGTTGTCGAGGTCCACGCCGAGCTTCTTCGCGTACTGGGCGTCGAGGGCGTGCTCCGCGTCCACGAAGGCGGCCATGCCGCCGGTCAGCTGCGCCTGGGCGATGATCTGCAGCGCGAGCGTCGTCTTGCCGGAAGCCTCCGGCCCGAAGATCTCGACCACGCGGCCGCGGGGCACGCCGCCGACGCCAAGGGCGTGGTCGAGGCTGATCGAGCCGGTGGAGATGACCGGGATCTTCGCGATCGCGTCCTTCTGGCCCAGCCGCATGATCGCGCCCTTGCCGAACTGCTTCTCGATCTGGCCGACGGCCATGTCGATGGCCTTCTGCCGATCGCGGTCGTTGCGCTCTTCAACCATGTCGTGCCTCGAATTCGTACAGACGTCGTCGAGTGGATCGTGGAAAGTGCGTCCTGAGCCCCGAGTCCCGAGTCCCGAGTACCCGGGGGTGTCGTGCAATGGTGTGCATTCTAGAGGCGTGCCGGGCGAATGTCAAGCGAAAACGCCGCGGTTCATGTTCCTATCGTGTGTTCTTGCAGCGACTTACGGATGGATGGACTTTCGCCCGCATTCCAGGGCCTTGGAAAGAAACTCCATCGGAGAACCATGTGACGTGGGGAAATCTGCGGAGCGGAAGGGACGGCGGCCGACCGGGGCGACGCTGCGCGTGCCGTGCACAAGCGCGCGGCGCCCGGTGGGTCGCGCGCGGCGTGCACGCTGGCGCGCGTCGTCGCGGCCACCGCGTACGCGTCGAACTCCGCCGCCTGAAGCCCGACCGTGGTCGCGCTGGTCCGGCGGCGAACGTCGATGAAGGGACGGTGCCTCGGGCTCGGCGCGTGCCACAGCCGACGGAATCCGCCTGGCGTTCGCGCGCGCGCGCGCGCCGGCTGGCCGGCCGCGGCCGCCCAGCGGGCGGGGACCGCAGGTTCGTGGTCGGGTCGGTTCGAGGCCGTCGCGGACACGCCAGCGGCGCCGGCAATTGCCGGCCGCCGGGTGGCGCACGTCCTCCGGTACCGCGCGCCACCGAAGTCCCAGCAGCCGCTAGGGTCCCCAGCAGCCGCACGGCCGGATGCGTCGAGGAAGCACGCGCTGGGGAGGCGCTTCGCGTGACCATCGGGAGCAGCCGTAGTCTAACAAACCTGCGCGCGAAAGGATCCACTCTTTTCGAGGCCATGTTCGGCGGCCGAACTCGATGCGGTGCAGAACGGTGCAGCGTGCCGCGGCACGCACCCGGCCAGCGGAGGTGGGTTGATCGTCGGCGGAACGCCTGCTAACGTCGAGCCCGTGCCCAGTCCCATCGGACACGCGCTCGGCGGCGCCCTGTTCGGGGGGCTCTTCGCCCAGCCGCGGCCCGCCGCGGCCGGGCGAACCGCGGCGGCGCCCTGGTGGCGCGACGCCGCCGTGCTCGGCGTCGTGGGTCTGCTGCCGGACTTGGATTTCCTCGTCGGCCTCCACAGCCGGTACTCGCACGGCCTCGGCGCCGCGGTCGCGGCTGGCGTCGTCGCGTGGCTGCTGACGCGCCGCCGGCCGCGCTGGGCGCTGGCCGTCGCTGCCGCGTACGCGTCACACATCCTGCTCGACTGGCTCGGCAGCGACACGACGCCGCCCATCGGCGTCATGGCGCTGTGGCCGCTGTCCGACGCGTTCTACCAGTCGGATCTCCGGCTGTTCATGGCCATCTCGCGGCGCCACTGGCTGGCCGGCTTCTGGGCACACAACCTGACCGCCGTCGCCTGGGAACTCCTGCTGCTCGGCCCGCCGGCTGCGCTGGTCTGGTGGTGGCGGCGACGCTCGACGCCTCCCGTCAGCGGCCCGTGACCGTCGCCGCGCGCCGAATCAGCCCGACCGCAGGTCGAACATTCGGCGGGCATTCCGTGGGCATGGCTGCGTCAGTACACGTAGAACCCCCGTCCGCTCTTCCGGCCCACGTGTCCGGCGGCGACCATGCGGCGCAGCAGCGGGCACGGGCGGTACTTCGGATCGCCCAGGCCCTGGTGCAGCACCTCGAGGATGGCCAGGCAGACGTCGAGGCCGATGAAGTCGGCGAGCGTGAGCGGACCCATCGGGTGGTTCATGCCGAGCTTCATCACGGTGTCGATGGCCTCGGCGGATCCCACGCCCTCCATCAGCGCGTAGATTGCCTCGTTGATCATCGGCATGAGGATCCGGTTCGAGATGAAGCCAGGGTAGTCTGCGGCCTCCACGGCCGTCTTGCCCAGCCGCGCGCACAGGTCGGTCGCGGTGCGCATGGATTCGTCAGACGTGGCCTGGCCGCGGACGAGCTCGACCAGCGTCATCATCGGCACCGGGTTCATGAAGTGCATGCCGAGAACGCGCTCGGGCCGTCTGGTGGCGGCGCCCAGCGCCGTGATCGAGATCGACGAGGTATTCGAGGACAGGATCACCTCCGGCCTCGTCACGCCATCGAGCGTGCCGAACAGCGCCCGCTTCACCTCGACGTCCTCCACGATGGCCTCGACGACGTAGTCCGCGCCGGCGAGCGCGTCGACCGCGCCGCCGAAACTGAGGCGTCCGAGCGCCGCGTCGCGCTCGGCGGCCTGCAGCTTGCCCTTCTCGACGAACTTGCCGAGGCTCTTCTCGATGCCCGTCCTCGCCCGGTCGAGCGCCGCCGGTACGGCGTCGACGACCTGCACGGTGTAGCCGGCCTGCGCGAACGCCTGCGCGATGCCGCTGCCCATGGTTCCCGCGCCGACGATGCCGACGGTCTGAATCATGATCGGTTCCTGGTGCTGGGTGCTTCGTGCCTGGTGCGTGCCGAGTGCCTGGTGCGTGCTTGGTGCCTGGGGCGTGTCTGGTGGCTTGTGCCCGGTGCGTGCCTCGCGGCGGCGGCTTTGTCTCTCCCGCGCCCGTGCGTGGCACGAAGCACCCCGTACGCACGAGGCACCAAGCACCAAGTCCGCACCCGGCACCAAGCACCCGGCACCAGGCACGATTCGTCAGTCTCGCTCCACCGCCAGCGCCACGCCGTTGCCGCCGCCGAGGCACAGCGTCGCGATTCCACGCGTCGCGTTGCGGCGCTTCAGCGCGTAGAGGAGCGTCGTGAGCACGCGGGCGCCCGAGGCGCCGATGGGATGCCCGAGCGCGACGGCGCCACCGTTGACGTTGACCTTCTCGGGGTCGATGCCCAGCTCGCGGACCACGGCGACCGCCTGCACCGAGAACGCCTCGTTCAGCTCGAACAGATCCACGTCGGCGAGCTTCCAGCCGACCTTCTTCGCGACCTTGCGGACCGCCTCGACGGGGGTCATCATCACGAGCTTCGGCGCCAGCCCGCTCACGGCCTGGCCCACGATCCGCGCCATCGGCGCGAGTCCGAGCGCGGTCGCGCGCTCGGCCGCCATGACGACGAGCGCCGCCGCGGCGTCGTTGACGCCCGGCGCGTTGCCGGCGGTCACCGTGCCGTCCGTCTTGAACGCCGGCTTGAGCTTCGCGAGCGCCTCGGCCGTCGTGTCCTCGCGGATCGGTTCGTCGCGATCGAACACGATCGGGTCGCCCTTGCGCTGGGGGATCTGGACGGGCAGGATTTCGTCCTTGAACCAGCCCTCGCGCGTCGCCCGCGCCGCTTTCTGGTGGCTCCCAGCCGCGTAGGCGTCCTGCTCCTGCCGGGTGACGCCGTACTGCTCGGCCACGATCTCGCCGGTGTTGCCCATGTGGAAGTCCTCGAAGGCGCACCAGAGCCCGTCGTGGATCATCGAGTCGACGATCTGGCCGTCGCCCATGCGCAGCCCCTCACGGACGCGGAGGAGGAGGTACGGGCAGTTGCTCATCGACTCCATGCCGCCGGCCACGGCGATGTCGATGTCGCCCGTGGCGATGCCCTGCGCCGCGAGCATGACCGCCTTGAGGCCCGATCCGCAGACCTTGTTGATCGTGAGGGCCGCGACCTGATCGGGCAGCCCGCCGCCGAGCGCGGCCTGCCGCGCGGGGTTCTGTCCGAGCCCCGCCGACACCACGTTGCCCATGATGCACTCGTCCACCTCGGCCGGGTCGACGCGGGCGCGGGCGAGGGCCTCGCGCACGACGAGCGCGCCCAGTTGCGGCGCCGTGAATCCCTTGAGCGCGCCGAGGAACTTGCCGGTCGGGAGTCGCACGGCGCTGGCGATGAAGGATTCCCGCATATGAAGGCCTTTCTCCGGGAGCTCACCGGACCCGAACAACGAACCGTCGAACCACGTCGGCTCCCAGCATGTCGCGCAGCCGGCTCAGCAGCAGGCCGCGCGACCGCTCGACCTCGCGCGCCCAGGCGGCGGTGGAGGTCCGGATGATCAGCGTGCCGTCCGCGTCCAGTTCGGCCGTCGCCGCGCGGGCGAGCGCCGGTCCGGCCGCCGTCTGCCAGGCGAAGCCGACTTTCGCCGGCGAGAGGGGCTGCCGCCGGAGGAGGTCGAGAACGGCGGCGGTGGTGACCTGCCTGATGGGAACCATGCGCGGGATCGGCCGGATCGCGCCGGCTGAACCCGACGAGTTTATCATTGTGGCCATGCTGATTCTCGCGTCGGCGGCGCCGCGGCGCGCCGAGCTGCTCGCGGCGGCGGGCTTCGAGTTCGAGGTCGTGCCGCAGACGGTGGACGAGACGCCCCGGCCAGGGGAACCGGCGGAAGACTACGTGCTTCGCCTGGCCTGCGAAAAAGTTCGCAGCGTGCGCCGGAAATCCGGCAGTATAGTGATTGGGTCCGACACGACGGTGCTGATCGACGGCCTCGCGCTGGGTAAGCCCCGGGATGACCAGGAGGCGACAGACATGCTGAAAAGGCTGTCCGGACGCACCCACGACGTGTTGACCGGGGTGGCGGTCGGCGACGATCGGCTGCTCAGCGGCATCGCTCGCACCGCGGTACGGTTCTTGCCCCTGACCGACGACGAGATCGCCTGGTACGTGGCATCCGGCGAAGCGCGCGACAAGGCGGGCGCCTACGCGATTCAGGGTCTGGCATCCCGGTTCGTCGAGCGGATCGAGGGGTCGTACTCGAACGTGGTGGGGCTGCCGATCGCGCTCGTGTACCAGCTGCTGCGGCAGCTCGGCGTCGCTCCGGGCCGAGGCGGGCGCGTCGATTGACCACGCGGAACGCACGCGGTATTCTGGAGCCCTGGCGGGTTCCTCACAACTCCTTATGTCACAAAGAGCTATCAGAATCGGCCTGACGAGCGTGATTCTCGTCGCGGCCTTCAGCGGCCTCCTCTACTCGACCCTCAGCGAGGGGACCGAGTACTACAAGCACGTGGACGAGGTCATGGCGGACCCCGCCCCGTGGTACGGCAAGCGGCTCCAACTGCACGGCTTCGTGGTCGAGAGATCGATTCTCCGCAAGCGGGATTCGCTCGACTACAAGTTCGAGATCCGGAACAACGGCGCGGTCGTTCCGGCGCGCTACACGGGCGTCGTGCCGGACACGTTCAAGGACGGCTCCGAGGTGGTCGTGAAAGGACGGCTCGGGCCCGACGGGTTCACCGTCGACCCCAACGGGGTCATGGCCAAGTGCCCGTCGAAGTACGAGGCGAACTAGCGGATCGGCGGCCGGGCGGGTGGCCCGGCGGCTGGTCTTTCTTCTTCTCTGGTTTCCGCTTCTCCTCGCAGGCCGGCGACCGGCTGGCCGGTCGCGCCCCGTGGTTCCCTGCGCTGAGGGAGTAACGCGATGGCTGCACTCGGCACCTTCGTTCTGCTTGCGTCGTTCGTCGTGTGCGCGTATTCGGTGGCCGCGTCGGTGGCGGGCGCACGACGGCGCTCGCGCCGCCTGATCGAAAGCGGGGTCGGCGCGCTGTACCTGACGACGGCGCTGCTGACGGTGGCGTCTGCGGTCATCGTGCAGGCGTTCGTCTCCAACGACTACACCATCAAGTACGTGCAGCGGTACTCCGACGCCGCGATGCCGCTGTTCTACAAGCTGACGTCGTACTGGGGCGGGCTGGACGGCTCGATCATGTTCTGGGCCTTTCTCCTGGCGGTCTTCGGCTCCCTCGCCGTGTACGTGAACCGCGAGCGGCATCGCGAGCTGATCCCGTGGGTCGTCGCGGTGATCGGCGTCGTGCAGCTGTTCTTCCTCTTCCTGATGGTGGTCCACAACAACCCGTTCCAGACCTACCTGACGGAGACGCCGGCCGACGGACGCGGCCTCAACCCGCTGCTCCAGAACTTCTACATGGTCATCCACCCGCCGTCGCTCTACATCGGCTTCGTGGCGATGACCATCCCGTTCGCGTTCGGCATGGCGGCGCTCATCACGGGCTACCTGGACGACGCCTGGCTCCGCGCCGTGCGGCGCTGGACGATGATCGGCTGGCTGTTCCTGTCGTTCGGCCTCGTGCTGGGCATGCTGTGGGCCTACGAGGAGCTCGGTTGGGGCGGCTACTGGGGCTGGGATCCGGTCGAGAACGCCGGGTTGCTGCCCTGGTTCACGGCGACGGCGTTCCTGCACTCGGTCATGGTGCAGGAGCGGCGCGGGATGCTGAAGGTCTGGAACGTGACGCTCGTCATCGTCACGTTCTTCCTGACGATCTTCGGCACGTTCATGACGCGGTCCGGCGTGGTGCAGTCGGTCCACGCGTTCGGCGAGGACCGCGAGCTCGCGTGGATGTTCACGGTCTTCATGGTGGCGATCCTCACGTCGAGCTTCGGACTGGTCATCTACCGGCTGCCGCTGCTGCAGGCGCGCCACGAGCTGGACTCCTGGATCTCGCGCGAGGCCGCCTTCCTGGCGAACAACTGGGTGCTGCTCTTCTCGGCGTTCTTCGTGCTGTTCGCGACGATGTTCCCGACGCTCAGCGAGGCGGTGATGGGCGAGCGCCTCACCGTCGGCCCGCCGTTCTTCAACAAGTGGATGCTGCCGATCGGGCTCATCCTGCTGTTCTTGACCGGCGTCGGGCCGCTGCTCGCCTGGCGCAAGTCCACCTCGTCGAACCTGCGGTACCAGTTCCAGTGGCCCGTGCTCGTCGCGGTCGTCACCGCCGTCGCGCTCTTCGCGCTGGGCGTCCGGGTCTGGACCTCGGGGCTGGCCTTCGCGCTCTGCGCGTTCGTCGGCATGACGATCGCCCAGGAATTCTGGCGCGGCGCGCGCGTGCGCAAGGGCGCGACGGGCACCGACGTCCTCACCGCGATGATCGGCCTGGTGGCGCGCTCGCGCCGTCGCTACGGCGGCTACATCGTCCATTTGGGCATCGCCCTGATCTTCCTCGGCTTCGCCGGCGAAGGCTTCAAGCAGAGCGAGCAGGCGCTGCTCAAGCCCGGCCAGCAGGTGACCGTGGGCGAGTTCACCATCCGGTACGACGCGCTCCGGATCACCGACGACGGCCAGAAACAGATGATCACGGGGCACGTGACGGCGTTCAAGGGCGAGACGTCGCTCGGCGAGATGAGGCCGGCGCGCTGGTTCTTCCGCAAGCACGAGGACCAGCCGACGACCGAGGTGGCCATCCGGCGGAGCCCCTCGCAGGACCTCTACATCATCCTGGCCGGGTACGACATGCAGACCCAGTCGGCCACCTTCGAGGTCGTCGTCAACCCGCTGATCAACTGGATATGGTTCGGGTTCGGGGTGATGGCCATCGGCACGATCGTCGCGCTGCTGCCCGAGGGCGCCCTGGCCCTCGCCGCGGCGAAGGTGCCGGCGGGTGCCGCCACGACCGGCCTCCTGCTGTGGTTCCTGCTCGCGGGCACGGGTGTCGCGCGCGCGCAGCACGTCGAGAGCGCCGAGACCGTGCCCGTGATCCCGCGAACCCAGCTCGAGAAGGAGCTCCAGCAGGAGATCGTGTGCCTGTGCGGGACGTGCGCCAGGCTGCGGGTGGGGGAGTGCACCTGCGGGTTCGCCGCGCAGATGCGCGAGGAGATCGCGACGCTCGTCGAGCAGGGGAAGACCCGCGACGAGGTGTACCAGTACTTCATCGCCAGGTTCGGCAGCCAGGAGCCGCTCGCCTCGCCGATCGACCGCGGGTTCAACCGGCTCGCCTGGATGTTCCCGTACATGCTTGGCGGCGTCGGCGCGTTGCTGGTGATTGGCGCGGCCATGCGGTGGTCGCGCCGTGAGCGGACGGCGCCCGCTCCCGCGACCATCGTCGCGGACGCGGACGCCGAGCTGCAGGCAAAACTCGATGACGAGCTCCGCGACCTCGACTGACGGCGGATTCCGTCCCTGGCACTTCTTCGTCCTCGCGTCCCTGATGGCCGCCACGGCGGCGGTCGTGATGTCCGGGCACCCGCAGCCCGCGAACCTCATCCTGATCAGCCTGACGATCGGCACGGCCGGTCTCGCCGGCATCGGGTGCTATCGCATGATCGCGCCGCTCGCGCTCGACGAGAGCCCGACCACGCCCGAGTCGCTCGGCGAGCGGGCGCGCGCCGGCCTCGAGCGCGAGAAGAAGCTCGTGCTGCGTTCGATCAAGGAGCTTGAGTTCGACCGGGCGATGGGCAAGGTCTCCGAGCCCGACTTCGAGGAGATGGCCTCGCGGCTCCGCGTCCGGGCGATTGCCTTGATGAAGCAGTTCGACGCTGCGGGCGCCGGCTACCGCCAGATCGTCGAGCAGGAGCTGCGCGTGCGCCTCGGCCGCCCAGGAACTCCGCCGGCACCTGTGGCTGCCGTCGCGACGGAGCCCGAGACCGCGCCGGACGCGGACCTGGCCGGCGAGAAGGCACAGGTACCGGCCGCGTGTCCCGCGTGCGGCACCACGAACGACGACGACGCGAAGTTCTGCAAGCGGTGTGGCCGGCGCATGGCGGCCTCGTGACGCGACGGACGGACCGGATGATTCGACACCCACGCACTGATCCGGCGAGCGCCCGCCTCCGGCGCGCGGCGCTGACGCCGCTCGCCGCGGCCATCCTGCTGGCGGGCGCCCCCGGCGCCGGCGCGCAGGAGCCCACCGGCCCGGCCATGCCCGGCGCCGCGCAGATGTCCGGCGTGCCGCTGCCGGCGGGCGACCTGCCGAACGGCGCGATCTCGGTGCGCCTGATCCGCGGCGACGTGTCGCAGAACCTCACCGGGCATCCGGTCGAGCTGCACGGCGGACCCGGCGTGCTCTCGCTCACGACCGACGACAGCGGGCGGGCGCTGTTCGTGGGTCTCGCGCCCGGCACCGCCGTCCACGCGCTGGCCGTGGTGGACGGGACGCGGCTCGAATCGCAGACCTTCCCGGTGCCGTCGGCCGGCGGGATCAAGGTGATGCTCGTCGCGCCCGACGCCGCGATGGCGGCGCGCGCCGCCGAGGACGCGGCGCTCGCCGCCAGCCCGGCCCAGCCGGGGGTCGTCGTCCTGGGCGGCGAGTCGCAGTTCATCGTGGAGCTGGAGGATGACACGCTCCAGGTGTACTACCTGCTCCAGATCGCGAACAACGCGCGCGCGCCGGTGGCGACCGCCGAGCCGCTGGTCTTCGATCTGCCGTCGGGCGCCCGTGGCGCCACGGTCCTCGAGGGATCGAGCCCGCTGGCGGGGGTCGCGGGACCCCGGCTCACGGTGAGGGGCCCGTTCCCGCCCGGAAAGACGATCGTGCACGCGGCCTACCAGCTGCCGTACCGTAGCAGCGGCGTGAGGATCACGCAGAGGCTGCCGGCCACGCTGGAGCGCCTTTCGCTCGTCGTCGAGAAGGTCGGCGCCATGCACCTCGAGTCGGCGCAGATGGCGAGCCACGGCGACATGCCCGCCGACGGCAAGGCCTACCTGGTGGCGAACGGCCCCGCGATTGCGGCGGGCCAGACGCTCGACTTCACGATCACCGGGCTGCCGTATCGGGCGACGTGGCCCACGACGCTCGCCCTGGCGCTGGCGGTCGTGATCCTCGGCGCGGGTGTGTGGGCCGCGACGGGGAGCGGCGCCCGCCGCGGCGACACCGACGCCAGGCGCCGGACGCTGCAGGGCCGCCGCGACCGCCTGTTCGCCGACCTCGTCCGCCTCGAGGCGCAGCACCGGAATGGACAGGTGGACGAGCACCGCTACGCGACGCGACGCCGCGAGCTCGTCGGCCAGCTCGAGAAGATCTACTCGGAGCTCGATCAGGGGCTGGCGGCATAGGAACGCGCTTGGACTTCACGCGGCTGACGCTCACGGAGGTCTCCCGGCATTTCGGCCGTCGCCGGGCGCTGACCCGCGTCTCGCTCTCCTGCGATGCCGGCGAGGTGATCGGCCTGCTGGGGCCGAACGGCGCCGGGAAATCCACGCTGCTGGGTATCCTCTCGACGCTGGTCGCACCCTCCTCCGGCGAGGTGCGCTACGGTGAGGCGACGGTCCGAGGCGCCGGCGCCGCGCTCCGCGCCCGCATCGGGCTGCTCGCCCACGACCTGCACCTCTACCCCGAGCTGACCGCCGGCGAGAACCTGGAGTTCTTCGCGCGCCTCTATCGCGTGGCCGACGCCACACGGGAAGTGGCCGCCGCGCTCGATCGCGCCGGGCTGGGCGAGCGGCGCGACGACGTGGTGTCGGGGTTCTCGCGCGGCATGCGCCAGCGGCTGGCGCTCGAGCGCGCGCTGCTGCACCGCCCGCGGCTCGTCCTGTTGGACGAGCCGTTCACCGGCCTGGACGATGCCGCGACGTTCGCGCTCGTCGAGCGGCTGCGCGGCCTGCGCGGGCAGGGCTGCATCCTGATGCTCGCCACGCACGACCTCGAGACCGTCGAGGGACTGCTCGACCGTGTCGCGGTGCTGAGGGACGGGCGGCTCGTGGAGCTGTCGGGCGCCGGCGGGTCGCTGCGCGAACGCTTCCGGGCCGTCACGAGGTGAGGAGGCCGAGGAGGAGTTGACCGCGGTGGGCGCGGAGCATCCGACCACGGAGCGCGCGGCCGGCGCGGCGCGCACGGAGAACATCGAGGCCTGGTCACCGGGAGGCGAACGGCGATGAACGAGACGCACGAAGAGGGCGTGATCGGAAATGCGTCGAGCCTTCGTCCCCTCCGCGTACTCCGTGGTGAGGGCTTCGGGTCCTCCGAGCCCTCCGTGTTGCAGGCCCGCGATCTCCTCGAGGCGATGTGAACACGTTCTTCTCGACCGCTTTCCTCGTCATGAAAAAGGACCTCACGATCGAGGTGCGCAGCAGGGAGATCCTGTACACGACGCTGTTCTTCGCCGTGTCCTGCGTCCTCGTCTTCGCGTTCAGCTTCGTGCGCGACGGGCGCCCGCTCGAGGACGCCGCCGCCGGCATCCTCTGGATCGCCATCGCGTTCTCGGGAACGCTGGCACTCGGCCGGACGTTCGAGCGCGAGCGTCATGGTGAGACGCTGCGGGCACTGATGATGGCGCCGGCGGATCGCCCGGCCATTTACGTCGGCAAGTTACTGGGCGTGCTGGCGGTCATGGCGACCGTCGAGGCCATCGTCGTCCCGCTGGTCGGCCTCATGTTCCAGGCGCCGATCCTCGCGCGCCCCCTGCTGCTGGTCGCGCTGCTGGTGACCGGCACCTTCGGGTTCGCGGCGGTCGGGACGCTCTTTGCGGCGATGCTCGTGCGCGCGCGGAGCCGCGACGTCCTGCTCCCCGTTTTGCTGTACCCTATTACGGTCCCGGTCATCATCGCGGGCGTCCGCGGGACCGCCGCGCTCTTCCAGGCCGACGTGGACGAGCCGATGGCCAGAGCGTGGATCGGCATGCTCTTGTTCTTCGACGCCGTGTTCGTGACGCTCGCGCTCTGGACCTTCGAGCCGGTCATGACCGAGTAGGGGACTGACGCAGACGGGACTCGGTACTCGGTACTCGGTACGCCGTACTTGGGGGTCGGGACCTTCATCATGTCGAACAAGACGTTCCTTGCGGTGCTCGTCGTGGCGATGCTGCTCTTCGCCGTGGCGCCTCTGATGATCGCCTGGGCGCCGTACGAGGCGACGATGGGCCTCGTGCAGAAGATCTTCTACTTCCACGTGCCGGCGGCGATGGCCATGTTCGTCTCGGCCTTCGTCTGCGGCATCGCGAGCGCGCTCTACCTTTTCAAACGGAACGTCCGGGCGGATCGGTGGGCGATCGCGGCCGCGGAGCTGGTGGCGCTCTTCGGCCTCGTCGTGCTCATCAGCGGACCGCTCTGGGCGCGCAAAGCGTGGGGCGTGTGGTGGCAGTGGGACGCGCGGCTGACCTCGACCCTCGTGCTCTGGATGATCTTCCTCGGCTACCTGCTGCTGCGGCGCTACGGCGGACCGGGATCGGACAAGCTGTCGGCGGGCATGGCGCTCTTCGGCATGGCCAACGTGCCGTTCGTGTACATCTCCGTGAACATCTGGCGCACGGTCCATCCGACGACCAACGTCGTCATGACGCTGAGCCCGGGCATGCGCGGGGCGTTCTGGTGGTGTGTCGCGGCGTTCATGCTGCTCTACGTGCTCGCGCTGGCGGCGCGGGCGCGGCTCGAGGATCAGCGCGCCCGGCTCGAGGAGCTGTACCTGGCGCTGGACGATGACCTCGCGTAGCCGTGCGCCTTGAAACGCCGTGATTGACGGGACACGATGATGACAGAAAGACCGATCGTCGGATGGATGGTTCGCGTGATCGTGTTCGTGGCGGCGCTCGCGGTGGCCGCGCCGGCGCCGGCTGCGCTCGTGACCGCGCCGCAGCAGGCGCCGGCGGGGCAGTCGGAGTTCGTGCCGATCGACGAGCTGCCGCCGGCCGAGCAGCTGCCCGCGGCGCCGCTGCTCATCGCGGCCTACGCGGTCGTCTGGGTCGTGCTGCTGGCGTACGTGTGGTCGCTGTGGCGGCGCCTCGGCGTCGTCGAAAAGGAGCTTGCCGACGTTGCACGCCGGATCGAATCGGGCCAGCGGAGGGCGTGATGGGCGAGATCAGCGCGGCGCACTTGATCTATATTCCCGCCACGTTGCTGGTCGGCGTCGTGGTCGGCTGGATCCTCGGCTCGCGGGCGGCGGCCGATGCCTACGCCGCCGAGCTCAGGCGGCGGGAGGAAAGGGCGAGTAAGAAGTGAGAACTGAGAACTGAGAACTGGGAACTGCAACCTCTTCCGCTACGAGATCCAGACCAGGCTGAACCGCACCACCCGCCACTGACCCACGTCGCGCGTCAGCACAGCGAACCATCCCTCGGTCCCGGCGACCTCGACGTAGACCAGGGCCTCGCCACCGTCGCGTCCAACCCGTACACCATTCCGTAGCCTATTCCGCAGGCATTGCGCGGGCCTTCCGTGGGCGTTCCGTGTCTTCACCGCCCGGCCGCCAGCCGGGTCGCCAGCACGGGCGGCAGGCCCGCATCGCGGATCGCCTGTTGCGCCGCGTCGACGGGATAGACGACGCGGCGCAGCTCGATGCCGCCGGCCTCATCGTCCAGGATCGCGAACGCGGCCCGCGGGTCGCCGTCGCGCGGCTGTCCCACCGAACCGGGATTAACCAGATACAGGTGATCGGGCTCGAACGTGACGAGGGTGATGTCGCCTTCCTCCGGGAGCCGGGCCTCCAGACGGCGGCGGCCGCGGACGAAGGCGACCGGCAGATGGGTGTGCCCGAAGAGGCAGACGGGTCGCGCGACCGCGTCGAAGGCGATCGCGGCGTCGGCGCCGTCGAAGATGTACTCGTCCTCGTCGGCCGGCGAGCCATGGCACACCTCGATCCGATCGCCAACCAGCCGCGGGCCCGCCGGCAGCGATCGGAGGTACTCCTGATTGCCGGCCGTCAGTGTCCGGTGCGTCCACAACACGGCCTGCCGCGCGATCGCGTTGAACTCGTCCGGCGAATCGACGCCGCACGCGACCTTGTCGTGGTTGCCGCGGATGACGACGAGCGGGTCCAGGGCCCGCACGCGCTCGACGACCTCGTTCGGCGCGGCGCCGTAGCCCACCAGGTCCCCGAGAATCACCACGCGGTCGTAGGTCCCGGCCGGCGCGGCCGCGAGCACCGCCTCGAGGGCGTGCAGGTTGGCGTGGAGATCGGTCAGGACGAGGTAGCGCATCGGAGCCCTGCGCGTGCGGTCAGCGATCGTCTTCGAGCGCCTCGAGAACCCGCTCGACCAGCTCGCCGAAGGGGGCGCGCCGGGCGTCGAGCCGCAGATGGGCCTCCTCGTAGCCGACCTTGCGGATCGCGAACAGCCGCGCCATCTGCTCGCGGTCGGCCGCCAGCGGCCTCCGGCCGTCGGCCGGCACGCGTGCCAGCAGCTCCTCGAACGGGACGTCGAGCCAGATCGACAAGCCGTCCCGGTTGATCGCCGCGCGATTCTCGGGGTCGAGGAACGTGCCGCCGCCGGTCGCGACGACCGCGTGGCGGATCGGCAGCAGCAGGCGGACGATGTCGCGCTCCAGCGTGCGGAAGTAGGGTTCGCCGTGCTGCGCGAAGATATCGGCGACGGTCCGGCGCTCGCGCGCCTCGATCAGCTCGTCCACGTCCTCGACCCGCCAGGAGAGGCGCTCGCCGAGCGCGCGCGCGAGGCTCGTCTTGCCGGCCGCCATGAATCCGACGAGGTAGATCTTGTCCGCCTTCACCCGCACAGGCTCCGCAGCGTCGCGAAGAACCCCGGATACGAGACGTCGACCGACTCGGCGCCCGCGACGGTCGACTCGGACTCGGCGCCGAGCGCGGCGATCGCGAACGCCATCGCCAGGCGGTGGTCACCCGCCGCGTCGGCGCGGCCGCCGCGGAGCGGTCGCCCGCCCGCGATGACGAAGCCGTCCGGCAGCTCCCGGGCGTCGGCGCCGAGCGCGCACAGCCCGGTGACCAGCGCCGTGATCCGATCGCTCTCCTTGACTCGCAGCTCCCCCGCGCCGGTCACCGTGAGTCCGCCGCCGAGCACGCCGAGTACCGCCAGGGCGGGCAGCTCGTCGATCAGGCCGGGTACCTCTTCGGGGAGGATGACCAGCGGTCGCATGGTCCCGTGGCGAACGCGGAGCCGGCCGACGGGTTCGCCAGCTTCGATCTCGTCGGCATCGGCGTCGATCTGGGCTCCGGCGCGCTGCAGCACGTCGAGGAACGCGAGGCGTGACGGGTTGAGCCCGACGCCGGTGATCTCGACTTCGGACCCCGGCAGTGCCGCGGCCGCCACGGCCCAGTAGGCCGCGGCCGAGGGGTCTCCGGGCACGCGCGCCGCGATCGCGCGCATCGCGGCGCTCCGGTCCACGGCGGCCCACCCTGGACCGTAGAGGACGTGCGCGCCGAACGCCCCGAGCGCGCGCTCCGTATGATCACGTGTCGGCGCCGGCTCGGTCACGATTGTCCGCCCCGCGGCGTGCAGACCGGCCAGCAGCACCGCGCTCTTCACCTGGGCGCTCGGCACCGCAGTGCGGTAGTCGATCGCGGTGAGGTCGGCGCCGGTCACGCTCAGCGGCGGGCGGCCGCCGGGCGCCTCGACGCGCGCGCCCATCTGCGACAGCGGATCGATGACGCGCGCCATGGGGCGGCGTCGCAGCGAGGCGTCGCCGGTCAGCGTCGTCGTGAAGCGATGGGCGGCCAGCGCGCCGGTCAGCAGGCGCATGGTCGTCCCGGAGTTCGCGGCGTCGAGCGCGGCGTCCGGCGCCGACAGGCCACGCCAGCCTCGTCCCTCGACCTCGACGCTCAGCGAGTCGGCGTCGGTGCGCTCACGAATCGTGACGCCGAGCTGCCGCAGGCAGCCGAGCGTGGCGGCGGCGTCGACGCCGGTCGAAAAGCCCTCGAACCGGGAGGTCCCCGTCGCGAGCGCGGCGATCAGCGCGTAGCGGTGCGAGATCGACTTGTCGCCCGGCACACCGATCCGGCCCTGGACGCACGGCGCCGGCGCCACGATTTCTGTCGACTCGACGGGCATCCGTGGCACTATAGCACCTTGTCCCGCCGCGGCCGCGGCCCTCGGTCGGGCTTGAACGGACCTGAGCGAGTGTGTTATCTGACACGTCGGTCTTCATGGACAACAGCGGCCACGTCGTCCGTCTCGAAATCCACAGCAGCTTCGAGATGCTGGATTTCGTCCAGCTGGTGAGCGATCGCATCGGTCAGCTGGCGGGCCTCGACGAGGAGGCGCTGCACTGGATCGGCGTGGCCGTGCGCGAATCGGTCATCAACGCCATCAAGCACGGCAACCGCGAGGACTACGCGAAGCTCGTCACCATCGAGTTCACGTTCACACCGCGCACGACCCCGACGGAGTTGCGGATTCGCGTCACCGACCAGGGAGAAGGCTTCGATCCCGACGAGGTCGGCAACCCGCTCGCGCCCGAGAACCTGCTCAAGTCGAGCGGCCGTGGCATCTTCTTCATGCGCAGGTTCATGGATGACGTGGCGCTCCGGCGACGACCGGAGGGCGGCACGGAAGTGCGGATGCTGAAGAAGCTGGCGCCCGCCGGCTGATGGTCCGCGGCCGACCCTGCCATGGCTCCCGACCCCCTGCTGCTCGCGACGGCCGTCGAGGTCGTCGTGCGCGCCGGCGACGTCCAGATGGCGCGGCTCGGCGCCCCGGTGCGCGTCGAACGGAAAGGGCCGATCGATCTCGTCACCGAGGTCGACGTCGCCATCGAGCAGATGTTCCGCGCGCTGATCGCAGAGCGGTTTCCCGATCACCGGGTGCTCGCCGAAGAGCTCGATGACGCCGGCGGGCGCGAGTCGTCGCCGTACTGCTGGGTGTTCGACCCCATCGACGGCACGACGAACTACGCGCACGGCCTCCCGATCTTTTGTGCCTCGCTCGCGCTCGAGATCGACGGCGTGGCGACGGTCGGTGCCGTGTACGATCCGACGCGGCAGGAGCTGTTCACGGCCGAGCGGGGGGTCGGCGCGTGGTTGAACGGCACGCCCCTGCGGGTGTCGGGCGCGGCGTCGCTCCTCGAGTCGATGCTGTGCACGGGGTTTCCCTACAACGTGCACGACACGGTCGAGGAGATCGTCGGCCTCTTCGGCCGGTTCGTCGGGCAGGCACGCGCCGTGCGGCGCCTCGGGTCCGCGGCGCTCGACCTGTGCTACGTCGCCGCGGGGCGTTTCGACGGGTTCTGGGAGCAACGCCTCCACCCGTGGGACACGGCGGCCGCGGCGTTCATCGTCGCGGAGGCCGGCGGGCGCGTCACGACCTTCTCCGGCGGCCCGTACCAGTCGCGGCAACCGAGCCTCGTGGCCACCAACGGCCGCATCCACGACGACATGCTGCGGACGATCCGCGAGTTCATGGCGGCCCCGGGCCGTTCACGAAACCGGACGCAGTGATACCCGGCACGGACAGGTTCCCTGCCAAACCGGCCTGTTTTCGCGCGAAACCCCCGCGTGCCGCTGGCATCGTTCCTGCTCCGCTCCTGGCAGTCGGGCGCCCGCCAGCGGCGACCCGGCGTGGCATCGTCCGAGTGTCAAGGGAGTGCATCATGAAGCGTGCAACCGTCGCCAGCCTGATGGCCGTCGCGGTCGTCGGCGCCGCGGGCCAGGTCCAGGCGCAGGTGAATCAATCGGTGAGCTTCAACGTCGGCTACTACGCGCTGCGCGCGGAGGACGCGCGGCCGGCGGGCGACGTCCTGGTCGAGAACCTCAGCTTCCTGGCGTTCGACCTCGCGGACATCAACGGCGCCACCGCAGGCGCCGACTGGCTCGTGGGCGTCGGCGACTACGTCGACCTGGGCGTCGGGATCGGCTACTACAAGCGCACGGTGCCGAGCGTGTACCTGTCGTTCACGAACGCCGATGGCAGCGAGATTCCTCAGGAGATGAAGCTGCGCGTCACGCCGTTGTCGGTGACCGCGCGCTTCATGCCGCTCGGCCGGCGCGCCGCCGTGGTGCCCTACGTCGGCGCCGGCGTGGCGGCCTACCGGTGGCGCTACACTGAGACCGGCGAGTTCGTGGACTTCACGGACAGCACGATCTTCCGCGCGTCGTACGTGGACGAAGGCACCAAGACGGGTCCGGTCTACCTGGGCGGGGTCGTCGTGCCGATCGGCGACGTGTTCGCCATCGGAGGCGAGTTCCGGTACCAGAAAGCGACCGCGGACCTCGACCCCGCGGTGGGCTTCTTCGGGGATCAGATCGACCTCGGCGGCTACGTCTCGCAGTTCACCTTCCAGATTCGCTTCTAACCTCAGGGCCGGCGGGCGCGCGCGTCTCGCGGTGCGCGCACCCGCCCCGTTCGCGGCGGCGGCGCGGCGTTCTCGGCTATAATCACAGGCTCCATGAGTCGCATCGCGGCCTGGGTTGAGGCCTTCGCCCTGGGCATCGGGGGCCCGGGGCTCTTCGTGGTCGCCTTCCTCGACTCCTCCTTTCTGTCACTCCCGCAGATCAACGACCTGCTGGTCATCTGGATGGTGATCCAGCATCCGGAGCGGATGCTGTACTACGCGGCGATGGCGACCGCCGGATCGGTGGCAGGCTGCCTGGTCATGTACGGGCTCGGGCGCAAAGGGGGCGAGGCGTTCCTGCGGCGGCGGTTCAAGCCGCGCCACCTCGAGCGCGCCCAGCGCCTGTTCCAGCGCTACGGCTTCATGGCGGTCATCGTCCCGGCGCTGCTCCCGCCGCCGGCACCGTTCAAGCTGTTCGTGGTCCTGGCCGGCGTCGTCGCGATGCCCGTGACGACCTTCACGTTCGCCGTGGCCGTGGGGCGCGGCCTGCGCTACGTGCTCGAAGGCCTGCTGGCGGTGTGGTACGGCGAGCTCGCGGCCGAGTACCTGAAAGAGCATCCCCTCGAAGTCTCCCTCGTGCTCTTCGCGGTGGTCGCAGCCGGGGGCGCCGTCTACTACCTCTGGAGACGTCGCCGCTCACGCTGACGAGGCATTCGGGGCTAAGGACCCGTCCGGGAATAACCCCAATAGGCACAGTAGCTTGTATTGACCGCCGGACACCCACACGGCTAAAATGACTTATTTACCCGCGTGGGAGCGTGCGTGCCTGATCTGTCTGTCGTCATCCCGGTCTACAACGAGGCGCCCAACGTCACCGAGCTCTATCGCGAGCTCGCCGAGACGCTCGGCGCCTGGGGCCGTCCCTTCGAGCTGCTGTTCGTCGACGATGGCAGCACCGACGGGACGTTCGAGATCCTGGCCGGCCTGCAGGCGGACGACGCGCGTGTCCGCGTGATCCGCTTTCGGCGGAACTTCGGGCAGACCGCCGCGTTTGCCGCCGGCTTCGCGCACGCCCGTGGCCGCTACATCGCGACCTCAGACGGCGACCTCCAGAACGATCCCCGGGATCTGCCCCTGATGGTCGAGCGGCTCGAGCAGGGGTCCGACATCGTCTGCGGCTGGCGGAAGGCCCGCCAGGACCGGTTTCTCAGCCGCCGGCTGCCGTCGTTCCTCGCGAACAAGCTCATCTCGTTCGCGACCGGCGTGCGACTGAACGACTACGGCTGCTCGCTGAAGGTGTTTCGCGCCGAAGTCGTCAAGTCGATGCGGTTGTACGGCGAGATGCACCGCTTCCTGCCGGCCATTGCCAGCGAGTTCGGCGTGCGGATCGCCGAACAGGTCGTGCACCACCGCCCGCGGAAACACGGGCGCTCGAAATACGGGATCGGGCGGACGGTCCGGGTGCTGCTCGATCTGGTCACGGTGAAGTTCCTGTTGAGCTACTCGACGCGGCCGCTGCAGATGTTCGGGCTCGTCGGGCTGCTGATGGGCGCGGCCGGGGTCGCCATCACGGCCTACCTGTCGTACCTGCGGCTGTTCGCCTACCAGTCGATCGCCGATCGCCCCTTGCTGCTGTTGGGCATCCTGCTGATTTTTGCGGGCATTCAGCTGGTCACGCTGGGCCTGCTCGCGGAGATGCAGGCGCGGACGTACCACGAGTCGCAGAACAAGCCCATCTACGTCATCCGGGAGATTCGCGAGATGACGACGGAGGGTGAGGCCGTGCGCGGCAAGGACCGGGCATGAGCGGGACCGCACAGCTGATGCGGTCGGGGCTGTTCGCGGCCGGGCTGGCGGCCCTGGTGGTGGCGGCGAACTGCGGCGGGAGCCCGACGGCCCCCTCCGGTCCGGCGCTGGGCCTGACGTGCCCGGCGGCGGTCGAGGTGGTGAGCCCCGACCGCGGCCCCGTGCCGGTCACCTTCGACACGCCGGTCGCGACCGGCGGCAGTCCGCCGTCGCCGGTGACGTGCAATCCGGCCTCGGGCGCGTCGTTCCCGGTCGGCGTCACGACCGTGGCGTGCAGCGCCCGCGACAGCGCGGGGCGGACGGCGTCGTGCGCGATCCCGGTGACCGTGAAGAACCCGCCCAACGTCGCGCCGGTCATCACGGCGCTGACGCTGAGCACGACGACCACCGAGATCAACGGGGCGGTCCAGGCTCAGGTGACCGTGCAGGACGCCGAGACGTCTGCCGACCAGCTGAAGTACGAGTGGACGGCCGATCGCGGCACGTTCACCGGGGAGGGGGCGTCGCTCGTCTGGCACGCGGCCAACGAGCCGCAGACACCCGTCGACGCGCGCCTGACCGTGACGGTCGTGGAAAGCTACGAGGCCGTTGGGGTGGCCGGAGTCGCCGCCGAGCACCGCGTCTCGAAGACCAGCGATCCGATCCGTGTCCACAACTCCACGGCCGAGATCAGCTCGCTCGTGACGACGTTCCTCGGGGACTTCGCGAACTCCTTGGTGTCGCCGGAGGTCACGGTCCGCAATTTCTCCGACAGCTGTCGGGGCAAGGCGGACGAGCTGTCCGACGTCCAGTACAACCGCCAGAACTACCGCATTCTCTCGTCGAGCTTTCACGTGGAGCGGGTGACGATCAAGACGCCGTACAATTGGGCCGAGATCGACGCCCCCTGTGCGTTCACCTCGCTGAAGCTGGCGACGGGCGAGACGGAGAAGGTCGCGGGCACCTGCAAGCTGACGACCACCTACGAGCAGCGGAAGTGGTGGCTCTGCGACAGCCACTTCAGCGGCAGCTTGATTCCGTCGTTCAGATCCTTCTTCGGCATTCGCTGAACCGCGGCAGATCCTCGAGGTCGCGCATGCGCCACACCACTCCGAACGCCTGGTGGTTGGCGGCCGTCATCGCGGTCGCTCCGGCCCTCACCGCGGCCCGGCCTGGCCCGCAGCAGCCCTCCGGGCATCTGCGCGCGATCGGCGCGCGGCTGGTGCGCGCCGACGGAACGGCGTTCGCGTGGCGCGGCATCACGGCGTTCCGTCTCCTCGAGCATCTGGCCGCCGGCCGCGAAGGTGAGGTGGTCGCGTACCTCGACTGGGCGGCAGCCGAGCGCCTGACGGTGGTGCGGGTGCTGACCATGGCCAGCCATCTGTTCACACTCGCCCCTGAGGACGGCGTGGCCCGGCTCGACCGGCTCCTCGATCTGGCCGCCGCGCGCGGCCTGTTCGTCGAGGTGATCGCACTGGCCGACACGGCGTCGGCCGACGTCGACTTGGCGCGCCACGTGGCGGCGGTCGGCGCGGTCTGCGCACGTCACCCGAACGCGCTCCTCGAGCTGGCCAACGAGCCGGACCACCCGACCCAACACCCGGACCTGGCACGGCCGGAGACGCTCGCCGCCCTCCGTGGCCTCGTTCCGCCGGAGGTCCCGGTGGCGGTGGGCGCGGTCGAAGACCCGGTGGTCCTGGGCGCCGGGGATTACGTCACCCTTCACGTGGATCGCGGGCGCTCCGACGATCCCTGGGCCCACGTCTGGGCCGTCGTCGAAGCCTACGACCGGGTCGATCCGCTCGACCTGCCGGTCATCAACGACGAGCCGATCGGCGCCGGCGAGTCGAGGGTGCCCGGCCACCGCGACACGGATCCCTCCCGGTTCCGCGCCGTGGCGCTGCTGTCGCGCTTCCTCGGCATGGGTGCCACGTTTCACTACGAAAGCGGTTTGAACGGTCGGATCCCGCAGGGAGTCGAGGCCGCGTGTCTGGCGGGGTGGCTCGACGCGTGGCGCGTGTTGCCCGAGGACTTCGAAGCGCGGGCCCGGTTTCGCGGGTCTCCCGGGCCGGATGGTCCGCTCGCCGGCCTGGAGGCGGGGCCGGCGGCGCGGCTGTTCGAGGTCGAGGCGGGATCGGCGCGGTGGGTGCTCGGGCTCGCCGTCACCGACGACGTCCGGCCGGTGGTACGCGAGGGATGGCGCGTGGCCGGGATCTGGCAGTGGCCGGGTGTCTGGCTGGCTCAGTTCGCCGAATCGTCGAGCGGCCCGGAATTCTTCGTCGAGCCCGCCGCGTGACGCCGGCTGAAGGGCGCCGCCCCGGCCACGCAGCCTGGCAGCGTTGCCAGCGCGCAGATGAGGAGAGACGCCGGCGGCAGGTCGATCGCGATGACCTCGTGGGTGCTGCTATCATGTCGTCTCACGACGGGGAATCAGCACTGCCGACTCGCGAACTCCACGTTGTCCTCTTTTCTGGTGGGCGAGGCTCGACCGCGCTCGTGCGGCTGCTCGCCCGGCACCCGTCCGTCTCCTTGACCCTGGCGATCAACGGCTACGACGACGGGGCCTCGACGGGAGAGGTCCGGCGTTTTCTCGGTGACAGCCTGGGTCCGTCCGATTTTCGGAAGAACGCGTCGCGGCTCGCGATGGAGCGCGCGTGCGCGTCGCTGGCACTCATCGGGCTGCTGGATTACCGTCTGCCGGCGGATGCGACGGCGAACGACGCGCGGGGGCTGTGCGCCGCGCTGCGAGATGAGGCGCCCGTACCCTCGCGGCTGAGCTCCGCCGACGTCTTCGTGCGGGGACTCGAAACCGAGACCCGCGCCGCGATCGCCGGGCGGCTCCGGCGGTTCGAGGACGAGATGGCCGCGACCGGGCGTCCGTTCCGGTTCGCTGACTGTGCCGTGGGCAACCTGGTGTTCGCCGGATCGTTCCTCATCCACGGCCGCGCCTTCAACGCCGCAGTGGACGACTACTGCGCCCTGCTCGGCCTGCCGGCCGGCGCGATCGAGAACGTCACCGACGGCAGCAACGCGTACCTGGTGGCGATCGGCGCCGACGGTCAGGTGCTGGGCAGCGAAGAGGAAATCGTCGATGCGACGCGTCGGAACCGGATCAGCGACATCTACCTGATCGGGCGCCCGTTGAGCGAGGCCGACCGGGAGTTGCTCACGGGCGCCGCGCCGGAGGATCGAGCCCGCCACCTCGCGAGCCTGGCGACCGCGATGCCGCTCAACCCACGGCTCGGTGCGCGGCTCGCCGAGGCCGACTTCATCATCTACGCGCCGGGCACGCAGCACTCGAGCCTGTTTCCGTCCTACCTGACGGCGGGCCTGAGCGAGGTGCTGGCGCACAACCTCACCGCCATCAAGCTGCTCATCACCAACATCCAGTCGGACGCCGAGATCGCGGGCGCGACCGCGATCGAAATCATCGAGCGCGCCATCTACTACCTGCAAGGGAAGGGGCAGGGGTCGATTCCCGCACCCTGTCTCATCACGCATTACCTGCTGAACGAGCCGGGGGCGGCCGGCGCCGACGCCCCGTACGTTCCGCTCGGGCGGCTCGACAACCTCGAGGACCCGCGCCTGTTTCGCATCGGGTCGTACGAAGACGGCGTGACGGGACGGCACGACGCCACACGGGTGTTGCAGCCGTTTCTCGACTCGCTCGCGCCGCGCCGCAAACAGGTCAAGGTGGCGGTGCTGCTCCACCACGCGACGTCGGCGAACAAAATCGCGCAGTCGATTCTCGAGATGGTGCGGTTCCGCGTCCAGGAGCTGCCACTCGACGTCACGGTGTTCTACGAGTTCGAAGCGGGCCTCGCGCCACGCTTCGAGGCGAGCCTGCCCTTCGCCGTTCGGAATCTCGCCACGGCCAGCGCCGGCGACGCCGACGAGCGGCTGCGAACCGTGTTGGCGGAGGAGGACTTCGACTACGTCGCGCTCTTCGAGTCGTCGGGGATGTATCGCGCCGACGATCTGGTGGGGCTGCTCGCGCAGCTGCCTCACGGGCGGCTCGACGCCATCTGGGGCAGCCGCCGCCTGTCGGTGCGCGACATCGAGGCGTCGTACCGCCTGCGGTACCGGCACAACGCCGGGATCGGCGCGCTCAGCTTCGTCGGCAGCCACCTGCTGAGCCTGGCCTACCTGCTGCTGTATGGCCGGTACGTGTCCGACACGCTGTCGGCGGTGCGCGTCGTCCGGTGCGCCGACGCCTGCGGGGTCACGGTGCCGTTGACGCACCGGCAGGTCAACCATCACCTGCTGACCGGCCTGCTGCGCCGAAAGGCAGAGCTGCTGGAGCTGCCCGTCCGGTTCTTCCCGCTCTCGCCGGACCGGGTGCGTCGCACGACGATCTGGGAGGGGCTCCAGGCCTTCGCCTTCATTCTCTGGCGGCGGTTGAGGGTGGCGCTGCGCGCGCCGCGGCCGGCGCCGCTCGCGGCGGGCAGCGGTGACCACCGCGCCGATCCACCGGTCGGCTCCTGAGGCGCCGATGGACGCGAGCGACCGCCTGCTCATCGTGCCGGCTGCCGGCCGGGGCTCCCGACTGGGCGAAGACGTGCCGAAGCTGCTCGCTCCGGTCGCAGGGCGTCCGATGGTCGATCACCTGCTCGACCTCTACGCGGTGCACGTCGGCCGTGTCGTCCTGGTCGTGCATCCGGAGGCGCGCGCGACGGTCGCGCGTCACCTGGAGGAGCGCGGTCGCACCGCCGTCCTCGCGGAGCAGCCCCAGCCGACGGGCATGCTCGATGCCATCCTCGTGCCGTTTGCCCTCGTCGAGCAGTGGCAACCGGCTTGCGTGTGGATCACCTGGTGCGATCAGGTCGCGGTGCATCCCCGTACCGTCGAGCGTCTGGCGGAACGGTCGGCGGACGCCGCCGCCCTCGCCGTGCTTCCGACCGTGACGCGGCGTGCGCCCTACGTGCACCTCGAACGCGACGCCGGGGGCCGCATCGTGCGGGTGCGCCACCGGCGGGAAGGCGACGACTTGCCGGACCACGGCGAGAGCGAGATGGGGCTGTTCAGCCTGTCGCGGGCGGCCTACCTGCGCTGGCTGCCGGCGTTTGCGGCCGAAGTCGGCCAGGGTGCGCATACCGGCGAACGCAACTTCCTGCCGTTCATTCCCTGGCTGGCTGAGCGGGGGCGCATCGAGACCTTTCCGGCGGTGGACGAGATGGAATCGGTGGGCGTCAACACCCCGGAGGAGCGCAACCTGGTCGAGCGCTACCTGGCCGGCCGGGCGCGCGGATCGTCGTCATGACGACGCTCCCACGCGGCGTGCTGTCGGTCGTCATCCCTGCGTACAACGAGGAGCGGTTCGTCGGTACGTTGCTCGACCGGATCGCCGAGGTGCACCTCGAGTCGCTCGGCGTCGGCCGGCAGGTCATCGTGGTGGATGACTGTTCGACGGACCGGACGCCGGAGATCGTCCGGGCGCGGCCAGGCGTCACCTATTGCCGGCTCGAACGTAACAGCGGCAAGGGCGCCGCCGTGCGCGCCGGGCTGGCGCGGGCGACCGGCGACTACCTGATCATCCAGGACGCCGACCTCGAGTACGATCCCGGCGACTACCTGCCGATGCTGGAGGCCCTGCTGGGGGGCGCGGGCGACATCGTGTACGGCAGCCGCTACCTGAAGCCTGGGGCGCGGGGCCCCATCGCACGGCTGCTGGGCGCGCGCCACCCCGGTCAGTCCTGGGCCGCGTACCTCGGCGGCCGCAGCCTCAGCCTCGTGGCGCTCGCGTGCACCGGTCATTACCTGACCGACACCGTCACGGCACTCAAGTTGTTCCCCCGTCCGCTGCTGATGTCGCTTCGTCTCGAGACGACCGGCTTCGAGCTCGACCACGAGATCACCGCCCGGATGCTGGCCCGCGGCCAGCGGATCGTGGAGGTGCCGATTGCGTACTATCCGAGGAGCCGCGACGAAGGCAAGAAGATCGGCATACGCGACTGGTTTCGTGGCGCGCGGACGTTTCTCCGGTACCGCCGCGGCTAGCCCCGGATTTCAGCAGGCGCCGCCCGCACCGCGAAGACCGCCGCCTCCACGTTGTAGAACACCGGCGTGAACAGATCCGGGCGCAGGCCGAACTTATCGAGCGCGGCCCCCGGGTACGACAAGCGTTCGGCGTTGTCCATGTAGATGTAATCGATGCCGAGCTGCCGGGCGAGACGCCAGGCCTCGCGCGCGTCCGTGGTCTCGTAGATGCGACGCACGACCGCGGTCTGGGCCTCGTACTCCGGTGTCTTCAGCAGCGAGATCGGCAGGCCGGCGGGCATGCGGCGCTCGGCGAAGCTCGGGATCAGACTCCACGTGTCACGCCCGCGCGCCGTGGGTTCCATACAGACGACGGCGTCGGGCCGCGTGTAGCGGCGAAGCCACGTGAGCGCCGCGTGCTCATCGGGCGTCACCGGGACCGTCCACCGGAATCCAGGCCCCATCGCCCGATTGGTGATGTCCTGCGCATTGTAGGCGTCGACGAGGATGGTCGGCAGGCCGATCAGGACCAGCAGCGTGCCGGTTGCGAGCACGAGCCGGCGTGCGGATCGCGACCGGCCGTCTTGCACGAAAAACCGGGCGACGAGGACCGGCACCGCGACCAGGAAGATCTGCGTTCCCCTGAAGCCGACCCAGAACAGGTCGAGCTGGAGCACGAGCGTGTAGGCGAAGAAGAGCCCGAACGCAGCCGTCGCGGCTCCCGGCGCGGCGGCCGCGAAGGGGAGACGGCGGCGTGGCCACAGGCCGAGCACCGCCGGAATCAGCACCGGGCCGAGCGACAGCAGGAGCGTCCCGACTGGCGACATGGTCGCGGGACCGGAGAAGCCGAAATGGAGCGTCCCGCCCGCGCCCGTCAGCATCCGGTTCAGCACGGCCCAGCCGAGCGCGACGGCCACCGGTACTGCGGCCGCTGCATGCCACAACAACAAGGACGGATGCTCGCGGCGGCGCGCCCAGTTGGCGGCGATCGCCACGCCGTAGCCCAGCGAGAAAATCCCCCCAACGAACGGGTTGAATGCGGTGGCCCCCCCGAGGGCCACGCCGGCGATCGCGATGGCCCGAGGGTCGGCCGCAAGGCCCCCGCTGGCCGCGACGGCGAGCCCGACCAGGCCCAGCGCGCCGGCCATGGAATGCTGGGGCGTGTACCACAGGGCCCGCTGCAAGCCGTCGACGCGCAGGCCGTGGAAAAACCAGGTCGAGATGGCGTCGATGTTGAGTTGGGTCAGCCACGAGAGCGGCACGCCCTTGGTGAGCGCGTCCCAGACGGCGTAGAGACCTTCGGCGCTCGAGGCCAGAGTCGTTAGCACCATCGCGCCGCCGACCGCGCCGGCGCGCGGAACGGCCACCCAGGCGGTGACGAACATCGCCCCAAAGAAGAGGAGGCCCGAGGCGAGCGCGTTGATCTTGAGCGCGCGCTGAACGTCGCGGAGCGGCGCGGGACCGCGCGCGCTCGCGATGGCCGGAACGAGCATGTAGGTCCAGTAGTAGTGCACCGGCTGGCTCGCCAGGTACGGGTTGCGCGGGGGCCACTCGAGCCTGGCCAGCTCGGCGGTGAGGGCCGTGTGCCACACGAAGTCGGCGGTGAAGTAGGCACGGTAGTACCGGTTGCCCTGCGCGTCCTGCCTGCCGACATTGGCGAACGGGGCGCCGACGAGCACCGGGACCAGGGCCAGCACGAGGACCAACGCGGCGGTCTCGCGCAACCCCCAGGGCGGCAGAACGATCAAGGGAGACCGGACCCGCGCCGCCGCCGTGCGGGTGACGACGGCCAGCGCCAGCCACGCGATCACGAAACCGGTCCGCGTCGGCGCGCCGGACACGACCGGGACCCACCAGACGAGCGTCGTCAGGGCATAGCCGACGAGCGAGCCGGCGATCCACGCCGCCGGCTGGCGGCGGCCGAACAGCGCCCAGCCGATCGGCCAGCCGGGGGCGACGACGAGCACGTAATAAGCGAGGTACGACAGACCGCCGGCGCCGTGACCGACCCACCAGGCCACGGCGGCGACGAGTCCGGCCAGCCCGCTCCAGAGCATCCACGAGGGCCAGTGTCGCATCGCGGGCCTCAGACGTCGGGCGGGATGGGCGCGCTCCTGGTTGCCGGCGTCCGCCCCGGTTCGCCGTTCCATCGACCGGTGGCGTACAGCAGCCCGCCTGGAAGATTGCCGACGATGCCGAGCGCGACGAAGAGGACCGACAGCGCGAACGCGTCAGCGGCCGGCACGCCCACCTGGCCGAAGAACCACACGAAGGCCACTTGGCTCGTGCCCAGGCCGTTCACGGTGACCGGGACGAGCATGATGAGCAGGATGAGCGGGATGAACACGAAGTAGGCGACCGGCGCCGCGGATACATGGATCGCGGCGCCGAGGCAGATCGCCTGAACGATACGGAGGATCTGCACCGCGATCGAGCCGGTCAGCACCTCGGCGAGGTTCGCGCGGTGGCCGGCGTACCGGCGCACGGCGTCGATCAGACGCGTCGCGACCTGCCTGGCGCGGGTGCCGGGCAGGCCGCGCGCGACCGCTTGAAGCGGGCGCGCCGCACGATCGCTGAAGATCACGGCGGCCGCCACCGCGCAGACGGCGCTGGCGATCCCGAGCGGCGCGAGGACGGTGCGGGCGGCGAACGTCCGGCCCGCGAGCGCGAGGCTGACGATGCCGAGCATCAGCAGAGCGAGCACGCCCAGCAGCCGGTCCATGACCACCGACGCGGCCGACTGCGCCGCGTTCACCTGGAGGCGGGCCAGGCTCCAGGCACGGACCACGTCGCCGCCGACGCTCGGCAGGAAGGTGCCAACGAAGGTGCTGACGAAGAAGATCCGCATGACCGGCCAGAGCGGCGGCCGGGTCCCAGGCTCGAGCGCGCGCAGCAGCACCATCCAGCGGGAGGCCATCAGGACACGGTCGATCGCCACGAGGGCGACCGCCGCGGCCAGCCAGCGCAGGTCGGCGCCGCGGCCGGCGTCGATCACGGCACCGGGATCGGATCGCCAGAAGACGAACAGCGTGAGCCCGGCGGCGACTGCGAGGCGAGCCAGGCGGGCGGCGGAGGGCAGCCTCATCGGAACGGCGCGCCGGCCGCGACGCTACGGCGCCGTGGGCAGCGTCTCGATGTGCCTCGATGGATCACGCTTGACCGTGTAGGCGCGTCTGAGGAACTTGGCATACGGCACGACCTGTTTCATCGCGCCGACGTTCACCTGGCAGGGGCTCAGGCAGGTGCCGCACACCTGCTCCTTGATCTCCTCCCGGTGCACCAGGTTGGCCTCGGCGAAGTAGAGCGCCTCGGCGCTGTCGTCGCGCACGTTGCCGAGCGACTTCGAGTTTTCGCAGTAGAACAGATCGCCGTTGGGGTTGAGCAGCAGCCCCTGGCTCTGGAACGGGCACGGCATCGTCCGGTGGTAGCCGTTGGCGATCATGTCCGCGTAGTGCAGGTACATGAAGGCCTGGCCGCTCAGAACCGACTCTTCCTTCACCCGGTCGAGGAAGAACGCCCGCATGAACTCCTCCTCGCGAGCGCCGAAGCCGATCGTGGATTCGAGCGCCTTGTTGTTCAGCATGTTGTCGGTGAACCGCAGCATGTTGAACACGATGTCGAGACCACGGCTGCGCGCCCAGGCGAGGATGTTCTCGGCGTCCTCCATGTTCGTGGCGAAGATCGTGGCGGCGAGGCCGAACTGGAAATCCCGCGTACGCGCGGCGAGCGCCTGCATCGCGTCGATCGTCTTGCAGGCCTTGTCGAAACCGTTCTTGACGTGCCGCACCTGGTCGTGGATGTCGCCCACGCCGTCGAGCGAGACGCGCACGCTGACGAGGATGTCGCGCGCGGCGCAGAACTCCACGATGCGGGTGAGCATCGGGATGGCGCGGTGGGGCGTGAGCCCCGTGGTGTTGATGCCGAGCTTGCGCAGGCGCGGCAGCCGGCGCTGGAACAGCTCGACCATCTCCGGCAGGTCGTTTCGGGTGGTGGGCTCGCCGCCCGAGATGTTGAGATTCTCGACGGCGCCCCAGAACGGGTGGCCCATGGCCTGGTCCAGCTCGGCCAGTGTCATGTCCGACTTCCGGTCGCCGTGCTTCCAGTTGTGGCACATCTCGCAGCGGGCGTCACAGACGAACGTGCAGTTGTAGATGAGCACGGTCGGCCGGATGGCCTTCAGGCGCGAGACGATGAAGCTGTTCACCAGATCGCGCGGCACGCCGGCGGCGGCCCTGGCGATGTAGTGGAGCCGGAAAGTATTGACTGCCATAAGTTTCCGGAGTCGGCTCCATCGTAGCCCGTCGCGTGGAAGGGGTCAAGCGCCCGGCGGGCCGCACGGGGCGCCAGGACGGGTGACCGGGCCCTGCCGAGCCCGGTCCCCGTCCTGGCCGATGGCTATCGAACGGTCGGAAACTGCGGGCGCGGGCCGGCACCCACCCAGACGTTCTTGATGATCATGCCCGGAATCGTGGCATCCTGAGGGCCCCCACGGCCCACCGGCGCCCCGAGGTGGATCACGTGTGGCACCGGGCGGTACGGATGGCCGTCGGTGGTCAGTTGGTACTGCCAGATGATCGACCCGTTCTGGCTGTCCTTGCGCACTTCCAGCCTGGCAAAGCCGTCGCGCCAGGTGACCTTGAAGAAGTACCAGTCCTCGTCGGACATGCCGCCGGCCGGGACCGAGCGGGGAGCGTCGTGGATGCGTCCATCGTCGGACCCCTCCCCGGTGATAATGCGGAACGTGATCATCCCTGGCGTCACGTAGTCGCGGCCGCGCTTCTCGACGGTGAAGCGGTAGTCGTTGGTCGTGATGTCACCGCCGCCTTCCTGCATGCCCATCACCTTCGACTTGTCGCCGGGCGACCCTTCATCGATGCCGGTGACCATCAGCGAGAACTCGCCCTGGGTGAGCGTCGCCGGCAGCGTGTAGCTGATGTGGCTCTCGTGCGTGTTGAGCCGCACGCCGATACCGGGAAGGAAATCCACCGATCCGCTGGCCGCGCCCGCCGTCTCCCCGTCGGTCATCGGGTCGTACAGCTCCGCGCCGAACGCGGAGGTGCGGATGTAGCCTTTCAGCTCCGGCGTGACGAACCCCGCGAGGCTCGACCAGGGACCGTACTTGCCCTCGTACTCGGCCCGCGCCCGCCAGCTGTAGGGCTTGTCGCCTTCGAGGCCCGACGGGACGACGAACGAGGTGGTGCCGCTCCCGGCCGTGACCAGGCCCGACTCGGCGACGACCGCGCCCGCCGCGTTCATGACCTGGAAGAAATAGCGCAGGGGCACCGTCGCGTACGGCGTCGATGCGTTGGTGACGTTCAGGGTCGGGGTGAGGATCTCGACCCTGACGTTGTCGACGGGCGAGACAGGTGTGGGCGCCGTCGCCTTCAGGGTCGATCCGTCGGCGGCCGCGCCGACGCCGGCCGGCGGCGTCGAGCTCGGCGACGTTGGGTTGGCGGAGTTTCCACCGCAGGTCGTGACTGCCAGCAGCAGGCCGAACATGACGAGCTTCTTGAACATCGATCCACTCCGTCTACAGAATGCGAATCCAGCTGAACCGAACATCAGCAGGTCTCTAGAACCGAATCCGGGCGCCCGCGCCGGCCGCGAAGCCGCCGGCGTCGATCGGCGCCGTCTGGCCGTCGGCCATCTTCAGATCGACCGTCGCCGCTGCGTAGCGGATCAGCACGCCAATCCCCACGTTCTGCGTGAACATCACACTGGCGTCGGCACCGATGTGGAAGCCCGCGGCGCTGGCGTCGACCTGAGCCGCGGTGGCTCGGTCAATCGTGGCGGTCGTAAACGGCGCGCCGGTTTCGGCGACTGACAGGGATTGCACGACGTCCTGCTTCACCGTGAAGAACGACGGGCCGCCGAACACTCGAAGGTCGAAGCGCGGGGTGATCGGCACGCGCCAGCCGACGCTGATGTGGACGGCCATCTCGCGGTTCTGCAGGCCGCTCGCCGTGGACGTCACGTTGCGCGGGCTGTCGAAGAACAGCGGGTGCGGGAGTGACGCGTCCAGCGCGGCGTCACCGGTCGTCTTGAGGCGCTGCGTGTAGGCCGCGCCGACGAACAGGTCGCGCCAGAGCCGCGCGCCGCCGCTGATGTCGACGAAGCCGGCATTCTGGGCCTTCAGCGTCGTCGAGTACGTCGCCGTCTCGTCGTAAAGGGAAAGGGACCCTGCCGTCGAGAAGGTCTGCGACTGTATCTGCATACCGAAATCGACGTTCACGTAGACCTTGTCGGTTGGGGACGGGGCGGCGGCCTGCGCGCGGGCCGGCTCGGGCGCCATCGCCAGCGCGGCCGCGCTCAGCAGGAGAAAAGTACGCACTCGGTTCATCGCGGTCCTTTCGGCTCGTTCACGTTGGAAATGTGTGCGTTGCGGCAGCGGCGCCACCCCAGAAACAGGCTGGACACACCCTACCCGTCCTGTCGCGCCTTACTCCGAGTCCGGTACCGATGCGGGATCTGGGAGATCCCGGCAGGCCAGACAACGGCCGCTAGGGTAGCACGAGAGGCGGAAGGGCTCAAAGGCCCCGCGCTGACCGGCCCTGACGGCGGACGGGCCGGTCGGGCTCGTCCGGTGGACGATTCGCTACTGGGCCTCGCAGGGGCGGACGGCGATCTGGCTCCCGGTCATCGGCGCACCCCAGACCGGAACCTGGGCTCCATCCGAGTCGAGCAGCACGTCCCGTTGCACCTGGGATGAACCGTTGCCCATGCAGAGGATGTCGCAGGAATACCCGTCGCACTGCAATCCGCCGGTCTTGACCAGCAGGCCCCACGGCCCGCCGGCGGTGCCGGCCTTGTTGATGTCGCTCGCCGACCCTCGGAGGAACGCCACCACCTCGCCCGACGACATGTGCGCGCCGTACTGGCTCCGCCGGCACTCGAGGATGCCCTGCGGCTGCGTGCTGCCGCAGCTCCCACCGGGAGTCGGCGCGGGAGGCGCCGCGGTGGTTGAGAAGGCCACGAGAGCCGACCAGGGGCTCGACTCGTCCGGGTCGCTCGCCTTGACCCGCCAGAAGTACGACGTGCTGTACGCCACGGCCGTCGACCAGCTGGTCTGGCCGGCCTGCTCGCCCACGTTGGCGGCGGCCACCAGCTGCGTGAATCCGGCGTCGCGCGCTACTTCGAACCGATAGGTGATCGGCCCCGCGGGCCCCGTCCGACTCGCGTTCGCGACCCGCAGCACGGCCGTGGTGGTGGTGACCGCCCCGTTCCCGATGGGCTCGAGCGGCCCCGGCGGCTGGATGATCACCGGAGCCAGCACGACGAAATGGGTCACCGCCGCGAAGGGACCCGTGTTCGCGCCGTCCTCGGCGCGCACGCGCCAGTAGTAGGTCCGATCGGTCGGGAGGGTATCGGTGAGGGTCAGCGACGTGCGGCCGTCGCCGCCCGGCGTCAGGCTCGGGTTCGTGAACAGCATCGACGTGAACCCGGCGTCGGCCGCCAGTTCGAGGCGGTAGTACAGCGGCCGGACGCCCGACGTCGACGCGTTCTCGAACGTCAGCGTCACGGGCTGTTCCTTGGGCTTGAACGTCCTGCCCGTCGGCGGCTCGAGCGGACGCGGCGGCGTGATCTCCACGCCCGGAATCGGGCCGGCGATCGACGGGCTCAGCGGGTTCTCGCTCTTCACCACCTCGCAGGCGCTCGCGGCGACCAGCGCGGCGGCGGCAACGGACGTGACGAGACGACTGCAGCGCTTCATGACACTCTTCCCTGGTTCGAACGGTCGACGGCGACCGGCGATCGACGGCACCTGCGAAACCGTGCAGATCCGTCTATCGGCCGGACGAGGCGCCTGAATTAGGGGAGGGAACCGCGAGAAGGGGAGCCGGTCAGTGTACATTGTCAAGAATACGGCGGATCTTGAGGTCTGTCAAGGCCGGTCACGCCCGACCGGCGGAACCAGCAGGCCCGGCGCGAGCGACGGGGCGGCCGCCTCCTCGAAGAGCGCGGCGATGGCGTCGAAATACGTGGTGGCGATCGCCTGGTAGCCGGCGACGGTCGGGTGGATACCGTCGGCCCCGAGCAGCAGGGGCATGTCTGCCGCGATGACCGGGTAGATGTCCACCGTCCTCGCCCCTTTCGAGGACGTCAGGGCCACGACCCTGGCGTTGTAGGGCGGGACGCAGTCGGGGCAGTTCGCCTTCGGGCCGCCCGGCCGCATCGGCGGGATCGTGCCGACGACCGCGATGGCACCGAAGTAGATGACCTCCCTGGCCAGGTCTTCCATCCGGACCGCGGTCTGGTCGGGTCCTAGCTGGGCGTTCAGGTCGTTGGTCCCCTCGGCGAGAATCACGACCTGCGGCCGGTTGGCCTTCAGCTCGTGCTGCAGGCGCGGCAGCGCGTCGGCGGCGAACTCGCCCGCCTTGCCCGCGTTGACGACCGTCACCGTCTGCGCCGTGTAGCGCGCTGTGAGCTGCTGCTGCAGTCGCGTCGGGTAGCTGCTCGCGAGGTCGAGCCGCAGGAGCGTGGGGGCCGGAGACACCACGCCCTCGGTGATGCTGTCGCCGAACGCCATGAACTTCGTGAACTTCAGGCGCGGCGGCGCCGCGACGGCCACCGAGAACGCACAGGTCTTGGTTTGTCCCGCGGCGTCGCGTGCCGTGCAGCTCACCGGGGTTGTGCCGATGGCGAAGGGCGACCCCGACTCGGGCTCGCAAGTGAGGGTCACAGGAACCTGGCCGCCGGTGGCAATCGCCTCGAAGGTGACCGCGAACGGGTTGCCATTGGGCGACGTCTTGGCCACGTCGGCCGGGCAGGTTAGGTTCAGTGTCGGCGGCGGCGGCGGGGGAGGCGTCGGCCGCGTCGGCGAGCCTCCGCAGGCGGCGAGCGCGGCCATGAGGGCGAGCGCTGCACCGGTGATCCGCAGCCGGCCGGTCGAGTCGAGAGCGACGGGGTGACGATCGATCTTCTGGAGACGAGTTCTGCGCATGCCTGTCCCGTCGATGGGAGCGCGGCTGAGCAGTGTAACACACGCACGCCGTTCGGGCCGGAGCCGATCGCCGCATGTCGATGACTGCAAAAGAGTTATGTTGACCGCTCGCGAACCGGGCGTATAATGCCAGCGGCGCATGCGCATCCTGATGATCGCCCCGGAGCCGTTCTTCGAGCCCCGGGGCACGCCGTTCAGCGAGTACCACAGAATCCGCGCGCTGCTGGATCTCGGTCACACGGTCGACCTCGTCACCTACCCGTTCGGGCGCGACGTCGAGCTGCCCGGGCTGACGATCTTCCGCTGCGCCCGGCCGCCTCTGATCCGGCGCGTCCGGATCGGTCCGTCGTGGGCAAAGCTGTCGCTCGATCTTGCGCTGTCGGTGACTGCCGCCCGTCGGGCGCTGGTCGGACGGTACGACGCGGTGCACTCGCACGAGGAGGGCGCGCTCATCGGCGTGCTCCTGGCACGCGCCCTCGGCGTGCCGCACCTCTACGACATGCACTCGAGCCTGCCGCAGCAGCTCGAGAACTTCGCCTTCACCCGCTCCCGGCTCGTGGTCCGGGCCTTCGCCTGGTTGGAACGCTTCGTCGTCCGGCGTTCCTCGGTGATTATCGTGATCTGCGCCCAGCTGTTCGATGTCGTGCGGGCGATCGACGCGACCGTTCCGACGGTGCTCATCGAGAACGCGCCGGGCTCGGGGGAGGCGCCGACCGCAGGAACCGGCGCGCGCGTGCGCGCGGACCTCGGGCTGTCGCCGGACACCCCTGTGGCGCTCTACACCGGGACGTTCGAGGCGTACCAGGGGCTTGACCTGCTGTTCACGGCCATGCGCGTCGTCTCCGCGCGTCAGCCGCGGGCGCGCCTCGTCCTGGTCGGCGGCGAGGCGGCCCAGGTGGCGCGGGAACAGGCAAGAGCCCGCGAGATGGGCGTCGCGGGAGCCGTCCTGTTTGTCGGCCAGCGACCGGCCGAGGAGATCCCAGCCTTCCTGGACGCGGCCGACCTGCTCGTCTCGCCGCGCAGCACCGGCACCAACACGCCGCTGAAGATCTACCAGTACCTGCGCGCCGGCAAGCCCATCGTGGCCACCCGGCTCCTCACGCACACCCAGGTGCTCGACGACGGTGTGGCGACGCTGACCGGCGCGACCGCGGAGGAGTTCGCGGCCGGCATGCTCGCCATGTTCGACGATCGGGCGCGGGGCGCCCGCCTGGGCGAGAACGCGAAGCGGCTGGCCGAGACCAGGTACACGTACGAGGCCTACTTGGAGCGGACCAGGCAGGCCTGCGCGCACCTGACCGGCCGCGCGACCCCGCAGGTCGCGGGAGGCATGGCGTGACCCGCGCGCAATCGCCGCCCGACCACTACAGCTACAACGTGTACGCGGACCCGGCCAAGGCGGCGTCGTTCGACGCCGAGCGATTCGGCGGACCGATCGGGCGCCTGCTGGCGGACACGCAGGAGGCGGTCGTCGCCGGGTTCCTGGCGCCGCTGGAGGGGCGCGCCGTGCTCGACGTCGGCACCGGCACCGGCCGGGCCTCGATCGCGCTGGCGCGCCGGGGTGCGACGGTGACCGGAATCGACGCCTCGGTGGAGATGCTCGCCGTCGCCGCCGAACGAGCCCGCGCCGAGGCGGTGGCGGTGACGTTCGTGCCGGGCGACGCGCACGCCCTGGCGTTTGCGGACGGGGCGTTCGACGCGGTCGTGTGCCTGCGCGTGCTGATGCACACGCCGGACTGGCGCCGCGCCCTAGCCGAGTTGTGCCGCGTCGCGCGCGGCCGCGTCGTGTTCGACTATCCGGCGCTCGTCAGCGCGGCGGCGCTGCAGGCCGGCCTCCGCCGGGTGGCGGCACGACGGGGACGGCGGGTGGAGGCGTACCGGGTGTTCACCGAGCGAACAGTGCGCGCGGAGCTGGCGCGTCATGGGTTCCGCATCGTGCGGGCGCACCGTCAGTTCGTTCTCCCGATCGCGCTGCACAGGATCGTGGGGTCGCCCAAGCTCACCCGTGCGATCGAAGGGGCGCTGGCCGCCGTCGGCCTGCGCTGGCTCCTCGGGTCGCCGGTCACGGTCGCGGCGGAGCGGTGCGCGTCCTAGTCACCGGCGCGACCGGCTTCACGGGCGGGCACCTGGCGCGGGCGCTCGGGGCACGCGGCCTCGTGGTACGGGCCCTGGTGCGTGCGCCGGAGCGCGCGCGGGCGCTCGCCGAAGCGGGGATCGAGCTGGCGGCGGGTGACCTCCGGGATTCGGCGTCGCTTCGGGCCGCCGTGCGCGACGTCGAGGTCGTGTATCACGTTGCGGCGCTGTACCGGGAAGCGGGTCTGCCCGAGCGCGAGTATTTCGCGGTCAACGCCGTGGCGGTCGGCATGATCGTCGAGGCGGCGGCGGCCGCCGGCGCCACGCGCGTCGTGCACTGCAGCACGGTCGGCGTGCATGGCGACGTGGAGCGGCCCCCGGCCGACGAGGATGCGCCGCTGCGGCCCGGGGACGTCTACCAGCGGAGCAAGGTGGAAGGCGAGGCCGTCGCCCGCGCCGCGGCGGTTCGCACCGGCATCGAGGTCGTCATCGCCCGGCCCACCGGCATCTACGGGCCGGGTGACCGCCGGCTGCTGAAGCTGTTTCGAGGCGTCGCGCGGCGGCGGTTCCTGCTGCTGGGGCGCGGCGACGTCTTCTACCACCTGACCTACATCGATGATCTGGTCGAGGGGTTCAGGCGGTGCGGGGAAACGCCTGGAGTGGGAGGTCGGACCTACATCCTGGCCGGAGGCGAGGTGACGACGCTCGCCGAGCTGATCCAGGTGATTGCCGGCGAGGCGGGCGTGCCGCCGCCGCGGCTGCGCCTGCCGGTCTGGCCCTTCTGGGTGGCCGGCGCGCTCTGCGAGGTGGCGTGTGCGCCGCTGGGCATCGCGCCCCCTCTCTACCGGCGCCGCGTGGATTTCTTCACGAAGAGCCGGGCGTTCGACATCGGACGCGCGCGCCGGGAGATCGGCTTCGCGCCCCAGGTCGACGTGCGCGACGGGATTCGGCGGACGCTGGCCTGGTACCGGGAGCAGGGGTGGGTCTAGCGTCCGCGCGGAGTGCCATGTCCGAGATTCCGAAAGCCCAGGAACAGCTCTTCGACCGGAAGCGGTCGGCGCGGCAGAAGTACGCCGACCTCGTCGTCGGACGCCCGGGATGGAGCGCCCTGCTGATCCACGAAGCGGTGACGCTCGTGTCGCAGTGGGTGCCGGGCGCGCTCGGGCTGGTGCTGCGCAAGGTGCTCTACCGGCGACTCGTCGCCTCCTGCGGGCGCAACGTGGTGTTCGGGCAGAACGTCGTGCTGCGGCACCCGCACAAGATCCGGATTGGCGACGATGTGGTCATCGACGACGGCTGCCTGCTCGACGCCAAGGGGACGAGCAACCACGGCATCACGATCGGCAGCGGCGTGTTCGTCGGGCGCAACACGATCCTCTCCTGCAAGAACGGCGACATCGAGCTGGGCGATGCCGTGAACATCGGTTTCAACTGCGAGGTGTTCTCGGCGAGCCGGGTCGTCGTCGGTCCGAGCGTGCTGATGGCGGCCTACGCGTACGTCATCGGCGGCGACCACGATCGCGCCGACAGCGCGCGGCCCATTCTCGAGCAAGGCCGCGTGTCGGCGGGCGTCACGATCGGAGAGGGATCCTGGATCGGGGCCGGCGCGAAGATCCTCGACGGCGTCACGATCGGCGCCGGCGCCGTGGTCGGTGCGGGCGCCGTCGTTCGCACCGCCGTGCCCGACCGGGCCATCGCCGCCGGCGTTCCGGCGAAGATCGTCGGGATGCGTGACGCGAAGACCGCGGGCGCCGGCGCCTCCTCGACCGGGCAGCCATGACGAGACGGCTCAACGTCCTGCAGGTCTGCGATCACCTCGGCTGGGAGGGATCGCGCATGCACGGGGTGAAGCGGCTGTTCGGATGGATGATCCCGCGCTTCGACCCGGCGGCGTTCGACGTTGCGCTGGTCAGCCTCCGGAAGCGCGACCTCTCGGAGGAGACGCTCGACGCGCTCGGCATCGACATCACCTATCTGCACCGATCCAGGTTCGACCCGGCCACGCTGACCGCGTTGCTCAAGGTGATCGACCGGAAACGCATCGACATCCTGCACCTGCACGGCTACGGCGCGACGACGTTCGGCCGGCTGGCCGGAGCGATGCGCCGGCTGCCGGCGATCGTGCACGAGCACGCCAATCTGACCGACACACCCTGGTTTCAGAAGGTCGCGGATCAGGCGCTCGCGCCGTTTACCGACATCGGCATCGCGGTGTCCGAGAGCACCGCCGAGTTCCTGACGCGCGCCCGCCGGATGCCGGCCGATCGCGTCAAGGTCGTGTACCTGGGTGTGCCGCTCGAGGAATTCAGCCGGCCACGGAGCCCCGATGAGATTGCGGCCGCGCGCCGGGAGCTCGGCGCGGCGCCGTCCGACGTCCTGGTGGGCAGCGTCACTCGGCTCCACGATTCGAAAGGCAACTCCTACCTGGTGGACGCGGCCGCGCAGGTGCTGCGCGAGCGCCCGCAGGCGCGGTTCTACCTCGTCGGCGAGGGGCCGCTGCGCGACGATCTCGAGGCGCAGGCCCGCGCGCTCGACCTCGGTGACCGCTTCGTCTTCCACGGGTTCGCGCGCGACGTGGCGCGTGTCGTGTCCGCGTTCGACCTGTCGGTGTTTCCCTCGCTGTGGGAGGGCACGCCGCTCACCGTGTTCGAGGCGCTGGCGATGGGCAAGCCCATGGTCGCGACCGACGCCGACGGGCTGCTGGACGTGCTGACGCGCGACCGCGACGCCGTGATCGTCCCGCGCCGCGACGCCGAGGCGCTCGCGCGCGCGATCGTGCGCCTCATCGACGCGCCGGCCGAGCGGGCGCGCCTCGCGGCCGCCGCGGCGCAGACCGGACGCCAGTACGACATCGGGCGGTTCGTGCGGAAGATGGAGCGGCTCTACGTGCTGCTGCACGAGACGTCCCGCGCCACGCACCGCCGCGGAGTCCTGACGGCCGATCTGGGGTTCCTGACCGACCGTCGCAGCTGATGCTGGTGTGACGATGGCGACGACTTCAGACAACGCGCGCGCCCGATACGCCGCCGGCCGGCTCACGGCGCTGGCCACCGGCGTCTTCCTGCTGGCGATTGCGGTCTCGGTCGATTTCCCCAGGGCGAGCCTCGGCTTCAAGGGCGACGAGGCGACCTACTACGGGCTCGCGAAGAGCCTGGCGAGAGATGGGGATTTCACCTACACGCGCCAGGACCTCGTGCGCGTGTGGGAGGAGTACTCGGCGCCGGAGGGCATCTTCCTCAAGCGGGGCCGCACGGTACGGCTGGACGTCGGCGGACCTTTTCCCTTCGTGCATTGGCGATCGGCGCCCGACCCGGATCCGACCCGCCTCTACTTCGGCAAGGCGTACATCTACCCGCTGGCGGCCGCGCCGTTCGTCTGGCTCTTCGGCACCAACGGGTTCCTGGTGCTGCACGCGTTGCTGCTCGCGCTCGACGTGTGGTTGGCGTACGTGTGGCTCGTCGCCCGTGGCTCGTCGCCGCGGGCGGCGGCGACGTTCGCGGTGGTCTTCCTGTTCGGCTCCGTCGTCCCGGTCTACTTCGTCTGGCTCACGCCGGAGGTCTTCAACTTCTCGCTGGCGCTGATGGCGGTGTTCCTGTGGAGCGTCAAGGCGGCCGGCGAGCCCGCCCCGGCCGGATTCCTCGGCTCCCGGCGATCCGACTACCTCGCGGCGCTGCTCGCCGGCGTCGTCACGTTCTCCAAGCCGACCAACGCGGTGCTCATCGTGCCGATGGTGCTCTTTGCGGTCTGGCGCCGGCGATGGGCCCATGCGCTGGCGATGGGAACGGTGTTCACCCTCACGACCGCCGGGCTGTTCGGCGTCAACGCCGCCGTGACCGGCGAATTCAACTACCAGGGAGGCGAGCGCAAGACGTTCTACAGCGTGACCGGTTTCCCGTTCGCCAACGAACGCGAGACGTTCGACAGCATCGGAAGCATCCACGGGCGGAGCGAGGCGCTCGTCGACACGCTCGTCAGCGAGAACACCCTGCCGGTCATGTGGCGCAACCTCGGCTACTTCGCCTTCGGGCGGCACAGCGGCCTGGTCCCCTACTTCTTCCCCGGGGTGCTCGCGCTGGGGGCGTTCTTGGTCCGGCGGCGCGCGCAACGGGCGTGGCAGTGGATGCTGGTCGGAGCGCTGGCGTTCGGCATGTTCGCCCTTCTGTTCATCACGCCGTACACCTGGGCGGGCGGCGGGGGGTCGATCGGCAACCGGTACTTCATCAGCTTCTATCCGCTGTTCCTGTTCCTGACACCGCCGCTGGCCGGGGTGCGGCCGGCGCTCGTGGCGCTCGCGGTCGGCGCCCTGTTCACCGCCAAGCTCGTCTGCAATCCCTTCTGGACGTCGTTCAATCCCGGTGAGCACGCGAAGGCCGGGCCGCTGCGCTTGCTGCCGATCGAGCTGACCATGCTCAATGACCTGCCCGTGGCGGCGAAGCCAGACCGGATCAAACGCGTGCTGAACGGCGGCGTGCTGGCCTACTTCCCCGATGACAACGCGTACGGCCTCGAAGGCGACGCGTTCTGGGTACGCGGCAAGCGGCGGGCCGACGTGATCCTGCGGGGTCCGCTGGCCGAGCGGTCGGACGGACAGCTGGTCGGACGCCGCATCGCCCGGATCACGGTCCGCGTCCAGAACGGTCTCAGGACCAATACCGTGACGATCGACACGGGACGCGACGACCGGTCACTGCAGCTCGGGCCGCACGAGCTCCAGACCGTCACGTTGGACATGGCCGCCGGGCTGCCCTATCGCCCGTATGACACGCCGACCAGCTACGTCTACGTGCTGAGCATCCGCACTCGCGCCGGTTTCGTGCCGTTCCTCGAAACCCCGCCGTCGAGCGACGCGCGCTTCCTCGGTGCGATGATCACGATCACGCCGGAGTTCCAGTGAGGCTCAGCCGGTTTCGTTGAGAAACCCCTGGATGTCGGTGGGCCGATCAGCCGCGCGCGGGGGGCACGCCGAACGCCGCATCGAGTGCGGCGATCTCCCGCGTGACGCGAGCCTCGGACCAGCCGAGCTCGTCGGCGAGGACCTCGGCGCACGCGGCGACCACCTGCGTGCCCGGGTGCCGCGCGTGACCGAGCGCGGTCCGGCGCAGCACGACGTCGCCGAGCGTCTGCGCCATCTCTTCGCGCACGGCGTGCGCGATCTCCGCCTTGAGGACCGGGCACGCGGGCGCGAGCCGCTCGGCCAGATCCGGACGCTCGGCGGCGATCGCAAGGACGCCCGGACACCGCGAGCCGTACAGCCGCGTCAGATTGGCGACGACGTCCGGATCGAGGTCGAGGCGTCCCTTGCGCATCGACTCGATGGCCAGTGCCTCGATGTCCGCGATGCCCGCGCCCGGGAGGGGCTCGGACTCGGTCGTGCAGCGGGGGCGCGGCCGGCCGAGCTTCCGGCAGACGCGGTTCACGGCGCGCGACGCCACGCCGCGCGCGGTCGTGTACTTGACGCCGACCATCGTGACGACGCCCTGGACCCCGTCGGCGGCGTGGTCGAGGATGTCGGCTCGCGGCTTCAGCATCGGGACGCCGTCGCGTCCCACCACGGCCGGCACCAGACCGTGGTGCACCAGCGTGACGTCCTGCGGGCCGACCGCGAGCGCCGGGAACGCCGCGTTCGCCTGCCGCAGGAACTCGCCGACCTCTTCCGCGTTGGTGCGCGCTCGGTCCGGCGTTCGGACGTCTCGGGACTGACTGGTGCCGACCAGCGCGACGCCGTGCCACGGCACGAGCGTGAGCACGCGTCCATCGGGTCCGGCGGCGGCCAACGCAAGCTCGGAGGCTCGCCGCGTCGTGACGACGTTCATGGTCTGGACGAGCGGGAACATCCGCTCGACGCCGAAGGCCGCCATGAGGCGCCCGGCATGCGATCCGGCGGCGTTGAGCGTCACGCGCGCGCGAATGTCGAACGCGGCGCCGCCGAGCGTGTCGTGCGCCCGTACGCCGATGACCGTGGCGCCGGATCGCAGCGCCTCTCCGGCCTCGACGTAGTTTGCGAGGTTGGCTCCGTGCTGGGCGGCGCCGATCGCGAAGGCGAGCGTGAGCCGATGCGGCTCGATCGTCTGGTAGTCGTACCAGGTGGCGCCGCCGGTCAGCCCTGCGGGCTCGAGGCCCGGGAACAGGCGCTGGCAGGCCGCTCGCGACACCAGACGGCCCGCCGGCAGGTGCAGTTCGGGCACCACGCCAACGTTCCGATCGCGGGCGAGGAAGGCATCCAGACGGAACCCGAGGCCGAGGGCCAGACGGTTGCGGCGGAGGCCGCGAGAGGTGCCCATCAGGAAGGGCAGCGGGCGCAGCAGGTGCGGCGCGATCCGCGCCAGCGCCCGGCGCTCGCGGATGGACTCACGCGCGCGCGCCAGATCGCCCGACTGCAGCGAGCGCAGCCCGCCATGGACGGTACGCTGGTGGTTGAATGAGAGCGCGGCGCCGAAGTCGGAGCGCTCGATCAGCGCCACCCGGAGACCACGCCGCGCCGCGTCGTACGCCGCGGCGAGGCCGTGGATGCCGCCGCCCACCACGAGCAGGTCGAACTGCTCGTCAGCGAGGCGGGCGAGGTCGCGGACCATGCGCCACGTATTCTATAGTATGTCGCTGTGGCTGCCACCGGCGAGACCGTCGCGTCGCGCGTGCGCGAGTACTGGAACGTTCACATCCACGATCTCGAGATCACGCGCCATCCCGTCGGGTCGGAGGGGTTCTTCCGCGACCTCGACGAGTACCACTTCGAGAAGCTGCACCATCTGCTCCGGCTGGTGGACTTCGACGGCCACGCCGGCCTCCGCGTGCTCGACCTGGGGTGCGGCGCTGGCACCGACGCGATTCGCTTCGTCCGCGGCGGCGGCCGGGTGACCCTCGTCGACGTCGCCAGATCGGCGATCGCGCTGGCGCGCGCCAACTTCGCGATCGACCAACTGGCGGCCACGTTCGTCGAAGCCGACGGCGGCCGATTGCCCTTCGCCGACGAGACGTTCGACTTCGTGTACGCGCACGGCGTCGTCCAGTACGCGGCCGATGACCAGGCGCTCGTCGCCGAGTGCCATCGGGTGCTCAGGCCCAGCGGCCAGGCTGTCTTCCAGGTGTACAACCGGATCTCCTGGCTCAACGCCCTGTCGAGAGTGATGCGCGTGGGGCTCGAGCACGAGGATGCGCCCGTCCTGCGGAAGTACTCGAGCGGCGAGTTTCGCCGCCTCCTTCGCGTGTTCCACGAGGTACGTCTGGAGACCGAGCGGTTTCCCGTGAGGTCCCGTCTCCACAAGGGCTGGAAGGGGGCGCTCTACAACGGACTGTTCGTCGGCACGTTCAACGCGCTCCCGCGCCCGCTCGTCCGCCGCTACGGCTGGCACTTGCTGGGGTTCTGCTCGAAATAGGCGACGCCGGGTGCGCGGAGATCGTGCCGTGACCGGCTGCCGCCCCGTGCACCCATGGCCCGCATCGTCGTCGTGACGTCGACGCCGCCGTTGACCGAAGGTGGCCATCTGGTCATCGCGCGGTCGCTCGTCCGTGCGCTCGAGGAGGCGGGGCACGAGGCGGGCATCGTGCTCACCCCACAGAACCGTTTCGGGCGCCAGGGGCCCGCGTACCTCGCCAACTGGTTCACCGACGTAGGCCGGACCGGTGACGGACGGACCACCGATCAGGTCATCAGCTTCCGGTTCCCCAGCTACGCCGTGCGCCACGAGCGCCACGTCTGCTGGCTGAACCACCGGATGCGCGAGTACTACGACCAGTGGGACCGGTTCCACGCGACGTTGTCCTGGAAGGGACGGATCAAGGAGGGGTTGCGACGCCGGGCGATCCACGCGACGGATCACTACCTCCTCACGCGCAACGTCACGAAGCTCTTCGCGCAGTCCCGCAACATCCAGAACCGCCTCCAGCGCTTTGGCCGCATTCCGTCCGAGGTGCTGTACCCGCCGCCGCCGCCCCGCGCGTATCGCTGCGACGGGTTCGCCGGTGGGATCTTCCTGGTGTCGCGGCTCACGCCGCTCAAGCGCGTCGATCTCGTGCTGGCCGCGATCGCGCGGCCCGAGGCGGGCCGCGTCCGCCTCGCCGTGGCCGGCGACGGCGAGGACGCCCCGCGGCTCCAGGCGCTGGCCCGGTCGCTCGGGGTCGACAACCGGGTCGAGTTTCTCGGGCGGATCGACGATGAGCAGCTCGTCGCGCGCCTCGCCACCTGCCGCGCGGTCTGCTTTCCGCCGCTCGACGAGGACTACGGGTTCGTCACCGTCGAGGCGTTCGCGTCGGGGAAGCCCGTGGTCACCTGCGACGACAGCGGCGGTGCGATGGAGCTGGTCGAGGATGGACGAAACGGCCTCGTGACGCCCCCGACGCCCGAGGCGCTGGGGATCGCCCTCGCGCGGGTCGCCGCCGACCGCGCGTTCGCCGAGCGGCTGGGCCACGCGGCCGCCCGCACCGCCGCGAGCCTCACGTGGCCGAGGGCCGTGGAACGGCTCATCGGGTAAGATCGTTAGGAGAGACGCCGCCGGTACTCGGTACTCGGGGCTCGGTACTCGACGGCACGCCTGTTCTTTGCCTTTCCCGAGTACCGAGCCTCGAGTACCGTCTGCGTCAGTTCCCCATGTCCTACGCCTCCTCGACACCCGGCTCAATCCGCCCGCCGATCTCGCGCGGGAGGCGCGGCGGGCGATCGGAGCGTGAGGAGATCAGGCTGCCGGCTCCAGGCTGCGGGCTTCAGGCCGGTCACGGTGCGGTCCGGCTTCGTGCCCTTCGCGTTCATCGTCTCTTCCTGTGCACGTCGTGGACGGGAAGGCAGCGTGATCCATCCTGAAGTCTGAAGGCTGGAGCCTGTTGCCTGAAAGCGTCAGGAGATCCGATGCGAGCGGTCGTCCAGCGTGTCAGCCAGGCGCGGGTGACGGTCGACGGGGCCCCGGTCGGGGCGATCGAGCGGGGTCTGCTCGTGTACGTCGGCGTCGCCAACGAAGACGGCCCGGCGGACGTCCAATACATCGCGGCCAAGGTGCGTGAGCTGCGTGTCTTCGAAGACGAGGCGGGGAAGATGAACCGGTCGCTCACCGACGCCGGCGGCGCCGTCCTCGTCGTGTCGCAGTTCACGCTGTGCGGGGACTGCCGAAAGGGGCGGCGGCCGTCGTTCGACGGCGCGGCGCCGCCGGCGCTCGCGCGCGCGCTGTACGAGGACGTCGTGCGCGCGCTGCGGGAGGCCGGTGTCCCGGTCGAGACCGGCAGCTTCCAGGCGCACATGGCGGTGGAGTCCGCCAACGACGGCCCGGTGACGCTGCTCCTGGACAGCGGGAAGACGTTCTAGGGAACCTCAGTGAGGCGAGGGTCACCGAAAGGAGCACTCATGCGGATGTGGCGGTGGTGCGCGGCCGGGCTGGTCGCCGTGGCGTTCGTGTCCGGGCCGGCGTGGGCGCAGCAGCGCCCGCTGGCGACCGAAGACCCGGAGACCATCGGGGTCGGGTTGATCCTGCTCGAGGGCGGGATGGACTACGCCAGAGACCTCGTCTTCCCGGCCTCGGGGCTGACGGGCAACCTGCTGCGGCTGCCGACCATGGGCGTCAGCGTCGGCCTCAGCTCGATCGCTGAGTTGCAGATCGACGGCGGGTTCCACGACCGCCTCACGGTGACCGATCGCCAGGACGCGCCGCTGTCGCACATGCTCACCTTCGAGGGCGATCGCACCTCGTCGATCGAAGACGTCGTCATCGCGACCAAAATCCGGCTGGCGGGAGAGACCGCGGGGCGGCCCGCGTTCGGCGTCCGCCTCGCCACGAAGCTGCCCAACGCCAGCAACGAAGCCGGCCTCGGGCTCGACACGACCGACGTCTACGTGACCGCGCTCGTGGGCAAGACCGTCCAGTCGATTCGCGTGGTCGGCAACATCGGCCTGGGCATCCTGGGCGACCCGACCCGCGGCGACGAGCAGAACGACGTCCTCGTCTACGGGATTTCGGTGGCCCGCGCGGTTGCGGTGGGGCTGGAGGTGGTGGGCGAGGTCAACGGGCGGGCCCACACCGCCAGCGGCGACCCGCCCCCGGGGACCGAGAGCCGCGCCGTCATGCGCGTCGGCGGACGCTACACGCGGGGCGCCGGACGCGTGGACGGCGGGCTCATCATCGGCATGACCTCCCGCGATCCCAGCGTCGGCTTCACGCTGGGTTTTACCTACGTCTTCAACGCGTTCCGCCTGCCGTAGGGGGGAAATAGGGTCAGACCCTATTTCCCCGGCGGCGGTGTCCTCACGGGAAATAGGGTCTGACCCTATTTCCCCCCGCCCACGGTAAGCACCCCGCCGGCCGCCGTCGTAAACGAGAGGCGATCTGGCTCTTCGTGTCTTCCTTCTCACCTCAACTGGGGGTTCATCCCATGCCATCGAGACTTCGCGCGACATTCGTGTTCGCGGTCGGTCTGGCCGCCTTCGTCGCGGCACCGATCGCGGCACAAGGCCCCGGCGGACGGGGCCAGCAGGAGGAGCCTGCGCCGCCTCCGGTCAATCCGTCGGATGACCCTCTGCTCAAGACGTTCAAGTGGCGGTCGATCGGCCCCGCGAGCATGGGTGGTCGCATCGACGACATCGAAGCCGTCGAGAGCAACCCCTCGATCATCTACGTGGGCTTCGCGACCGGCGGGATCTGGAAGACCGTGAACAACGGGACGACCTGGAGCCCCATCTTTGATACCTACCCAGTGTCGTCGATCGGCGATATCGGCCTCAGCCAGTCGAACCCGAACGTCATCTACGTCGGCACGGGCGAACCCAACAACCGGCAGAGCTCGTCGTTCGGCAACGGGATGTACAAGTCGACCGACGGCGGCAAGACGTTCACGCACATCGGCCTGGAGGCGACCCAGACCATCGCTCGCGTGGTCGTGCATCCGAAGGATCCGAACACCGTCTACGTGGCGGCCCTGGGCCACCTCTTCGGGCCTAATCTCGAGCGCGGCGTCTACAAGACGACCGATGGTGGGAAATCCTGGCAGGCCGTCAAGCAGATCGACGCCGACACCGGCTTCACCGACCTGGTGATGGACCCGTCGAACCCCGACACGCTCTACGCGGCGTCGTACCAGCGCCGGCGCCAGCCCTTCGGCTTCAACGGCGGCGGACCCGGCAGCGGCATCTGGAAGACCACCAACGGCGGGAAAACCTGGACGAAGCTCGAGGGCAACGGGTTGCCTGCGGGGCTGCTGGGCCGCATCGGGCTGGCCGTGTCGCGGTCCAGCCCGCGGACCGTCTACGCACAGATGGAGGTCGGCGCCAGCGCCGGCACCGGCGGCAACGTCACGGACGACGGCAAGCCGCGGCCGCCCGGCGGCCGGGGCTTCGGCGGCGGCGGGTTCGGCCAGCAACAGCCGCAGGGGCCGCCCGACGCGAAGAAGAGCGGCGTGTGGCGGTCGGACGACGGCGGGCGGACCTGGCGGGTGATGAGCAACAACAACAACCGCCCGATGTACTACAGCCAGATCCGCGTCGACCCCACCAACCCGGACATCGTCTACACGATGGGCGGGCCGTTCCACAAGTCGACCGACGGCGGCAAGACGTTCAACGTCGTGCAGGGCATCGCGCACAGCGACCACCACGCGCTGTGGGTCAACCCGCGCAATCCGAACCACCTCGTGCTCGGCAACGACGGCGGCCTCGACGTGAGCTACGACCAGGCGGAGACCTGGGAGTTCGTCAACACGATCGCGGTCGGGCAGTTCTACGCCATCGGCGCGGACATGCGGAACCCGTACTATGTGTGCGGGGGTCTGCAGGACAACGGGAGCTGGTGCGGTCCCAGCGCGGTCCGCTCCAGCAACGGTATCACCAACGCGGACTGGTATCGGGTCGGCGGCGGCGACGGCTTCTACGCGCTCATCGACCCGACCGACTGGACGACGGTGTACTCGGAGTCGCAGGACGGCAACGTCGGCCGGCTCGACCTGAGGACCGGCCGGCGGGCGAACATCCGGCCGCGCGCCGCGCCGCCGCCGCGGCGGGGCCCGCAGACCGAGGCGCAGCGCCAGCAGGCCGAGCAGCAGCAGATGATGCAGCGGATGGCGGCGCAGTTCGGCTTCGGCGGCGGGCAGCAGGAGGCCAACATCGTGCCGGAGCCGGAGCCGGGGATGGACATCCGGTACTTCTGGAACACCCCGCTGCACCTGTCCCCGCACAACCCGCGCGTGCTCTACGTCGGCGGCAACCGGCTGTTCATCTCGCGCGATCGCGGTGAGACGTTCACGATGACCGGGGACCTCACACGCACGATCGACCGCTTCTCGCTGTCGCTCATGGGTGTCGACGGGATGGCCCCGATGGCGTCGAAGCACGACGGCGCGGGAACCAACAGCGTGATCACGACCGTCGCCGAATCGCCCGTGTTGCCGGGCGTGCTGTGGGTGGGAACCGACGACGGCAACCTGCAGGTCAGCCGCGACGGGGGCGCGACGTGGTCCAACGTGGTGACGAACGTGAAAGGCGTGCCCGACGGCACGTTCGTGTCGCGGGTCGAGCCGTCGCGCTTCGACGCCGGCACCTGCTACGTGACGTTCGATGGCCACCGGACCGACGACCACACGCCGTATGTCTTCGTCACGAAGGACCACGGGCAGAGCTGGGCGTCGCTGGCGGCGAACCTCCCGGCCGGGAACCTCAACGTCATCCGGGAAGATCTCAAGAACCGCGACCTGCTGTACCTGGGCAGCGAGTACTTCTTCTTCATCTCGCTCGACGCCGGCAAGAGCTGGCAGCGGTTCTCCACGGCGCTGCCGACGGTCCGGATCGACGACATCCTGGTGCATCCGCGCGACAACGACCTCATCGTCGGCACCCACGGCCGCAGCATCTGGATCGTCGACGACCTGACGCCGCTCCAGGCACTCACCGCCGAGGTGCGGGCCAAAGACGCGCACCTGTTCCCGCCGCGGCCGGCCACACAGTGGCTCCAGGATCCGCAGCGCGGCTACAACCTGGGCGGCGCGAAGAACTTCCAGGGTGACAGCCCGGAGCCGGGCACGGCGATCAGCTACTACCTGAAGGCGGCCGCGTCGGGTGACGTGACGATCACGATCAGCGACGTCACCGGCGAGGTCGTCCGGACGATCGACGGGACGAAGGAGGCCGGGCTCAATCGCGTCCAGTGGGATCTGCGTGGCAACCCGCCGCAGATCCCCGAGGGCATGGCGCAGAACATGCCGAGACAGTTCCGCCGGGCCGCGCGTCAGGGCCCGCCCGTCGAGCCCAGCACCTACCTGGTGAAGCTGGCCGTCGACGGCAAGGCCCTCACGACGACGGTCGTCGTCGAGGCGGACAGCCTGGGGTACTGAGGCCGGACCCCGTTGCGCTATAGTGCCTCCGCTGCCGTTCCCCGAACCACGAAAGGACGCACCATGAACGCCCGCCGCGCCCGTCCGGTTCTCCTCCTCACGCTGTTGCTGGCGGCCGGCTGGCAGGCGGCGCCCGTCGTGCCGCGCCTCGCCGCGCAAGCGGCCATCCAGACGCCGGAGCAGTTCGCCGGATTCCGCATCGGCACCGACAGCAAGCTCGTGGGCTGGAACAAGATCGTCGAGTACATGCGCCTGGTGGCCGACCAGTCGCCACGCGTACAGGTCCGGGAGCTCGGCAAGTCGACGAACGGTCTCCCGTTCATCGCGGTCGAGATCAGTGCGCCCGAGACGCTGCGGGACCTCGATCGGTTCAAGGCGCTCGAGCGGAAGCTGTACTTCCAGGGCGGCGCCCCCACCGCCGCCGAGCGCGACGAGATCTTCCGGGCGGGCAAGGCGGTCGTCCTCATCACCTGCAGCATTCACGCGACCGAGATCGGAGCGTCGCAGATGTCGCTCGAGCTGGTGCATCGGCTCGCGACCGACGAATCGGCGCAGGTGAAGAAGATCCTCGACAACGTGATTTTCATCCTCGTGCCCAGCCTGAACCCGGACGGTCAGGCCATGGTGACCGACTGGTTCATGAAGCACGTCGGCACGCCCTACGAGGGCACGTCCACGCCGTGGCTCTACCATCCCTACGTCGGGCACGACAACAACCGTGACATGTACATGTTCACGCAGGTCGAGAGCCAGCACACGGCGAAGCTGCTGTGGCACGACTGGTTCCCCGCGGTGTGGCTCGACGAGCATCAGATGGGCAGCGGCGGCGCGCGGATCTTCGTCATGCCGGCGACCGATCCGATCAACCCGAACGTCGATCCGCTCATCTACCGGTGGAACGGCATCTTCGGGCAGTCGCAGGCGGCGGCGCTCGAGGCGGCGGGCAAAGAGGGGATCATCTACAACGCGACCTACACGAACTTCTGGCAGGGGGCGATGGCCTGGAGCGGCTGGTGGCACAACCAGGTGGGCCTGTTGACCGAGGTCGCCAGCGTGCGGATCGCCGCGCCGACCGAGCAGCAGAAGGCGCGGCCCGGCGAGACGCCGCCAACGGGCGGAGGCGGGGGCCGCGGCGGCGGGTTCCAGGACCGCGACCCGAACGAGCCCCTGCCGCCGCCGCGCGACGTGAACTCGCGCACGGAGTACCCGCGGCCGTGGCTGGGCGGGCGCTGGACGTTGCGCGACATCGTGGACTACGAGCTGATCGCGTCGATGGCGCTCCTCGAGGCGGCGGCCGACCGGCGCGAGACCCTGCTGCGTCACGTCTACGAGATCAACGCACGCACGGTGAACGCCGGAACCATCGACGGCGTCGCGGCCATTCTCGTGCCGGTCGACACGCAGCCGGATCCGCGGGAGGCCGTCCACCTCGTCGAGCGGCTCCGCATGGGCGGCGTGGACGTGTCGCGCGCCGGCGCGGCCTTCGAAGCCGACGGCACGACCTACCCGGCCGGGACCTTCGTCATCCCCATGACGCAGGTCTTCGCGCGCTACGCCAAGGACCTGCTCGAGAAGCAGACGTACCCGGAGGTGCGCCGCACCCCGGACTCGCCGCCCGAGCCGCCCTACGACGTCACGGCGTGGTCGCTCGGCATGCTGCTCGGCGTCGACACGGTGTTCGTGCGCCAGCCGGTGCCGGTGGAGGCGCAGGTGACGCCGGTCGGCGACGACCGCCGCGCGCCGGCGGGCCGGGTGACCGGCTCCGGATCGCGGTTCGTGTTCGACTACCGTGGCCCCGACACCGCGATCGCCGTCAACCGGTTGCTCGAGGACGGCGCGGAGGTGACCTTCGGGCCGGGCGACGCGTACGCGCGCGTGGCCGTGACGGGCGTGCCGCGGGCGCGCATGGAGGCGATCGCCGGCGAGGTCGGCCTCGACGTGCAGGCCGGCGCGGCCGCGCGCGGCGTCACCGGCACCCGCATCCGCGCGCCGCGCGTCGCCATGTATCAGCCCTGGGGCGGCGGCAACATGGACGAGGGCTGGACGCGCTGGGTCCTCGAGCAGTACGAGTTCACGCTGACCACGCTGCACAACGCGGACGTGCGCGCGGGCACGCTCCACGATCGCTTCGACGTGATCATCCTCGCCGACCAGTCCCCCGGCTCGATTCTGACCGGGGGCGGCCGCGGCGGGTCGGTGCCGCCGGAATACCGCGGCGGCATCGGCGACGAGGGGCTCGCGGCGCTGAAGGCGTTCGTCGGCGCCGGCGGCACGCTCGTGACGCTGGGCGCCGCCTGCGATCTCGCCATCGAGCGATGGCCGATCCCCGTGCGCAACCTCAAGGCGCAGTACAGCCGCGACGAGCACTTCGCGCCCGGCACCATCGTGAACGTCCAGGTCGATACGGACCAGCCGCTCGGCTACGGCGTCGCCGCCAGGACCTACGGCTTCTACCGCAACAGCCCGTTCTTCGCCCTCGTCGAGGGCTTTCGGTCGCAGGCCACGACGGTCGTCGCGCGCTATCCGAACGCCGGCATCGTCGCGTCCGGGTGGCTCAAGGGGGAGGAGCTGATGGCGGGCCGCGCCGCCGTCGTCGCAGTGGACATGCAGCCCGGGCGGATCGTGCTGTTCGGTCTCAGACCGCAACACCGGGCCCAGACGCACGCGACGTTCCCGATGCTCTTCAACGCGCTGTACCTGTCGACGGCAGGAGGGACGGCGCGGACGAACTGAGGCGAGAGGTCCGGCCGAAGCCGGACACTACGACTACGACGAAACACGCACGACGACGACACACAACGCACGACGACGATACGCAACGCACGACGACGATCAGCCAGTCGACGGAGATGGCGACGCCGGGGCGGGCGCCTGGGACGGCGGCGTCTCGGCCACCTCAGCCGATTCAGGGCGCCAGCCCAGTTCGGCCAGGCTGCCGCGCGCGTCGTCGCGCTCGAGCGCGTAGATGGCCACTGCCGCGACGTGTCCCTTTCGGGGCACGAAGCCGAGCGTCATCGGGAACGTGCGCTGGCCGCGGCCTGGCGGTCGGCCTGGTGCTGCGCCTCCGACTCGCGCAGGTGAGCGCGCAGTTCCTCCCTCCCAACCTCCACGAGCAGCGTCGACCGGTCTTTGTCTCCCTTGCCGCTGCGGACAAAGACCAACCCCTGGTCGGAGTCGACATCCTTTATCCGAAGCTCGCAGCACTCCGACACCCGCTGGCGCACCGCCAGGTGAGCCAGGTCATCGCGCACGACCTCCGACTCCACGCGAGGATGGGGAACCCCCTGCTGCTGGGCGGCATAGTCGAGGAACCGCCGCACCCAGCGCACGAAGGAGGGAGCCGCCGCCGGTCGCACCAACTGGGCCTTGAGCAAGAACTCGCCGAACTGCTGCGAGGAAGGCAGGTGACTCGCACTGGCAGAAGGGCTTGCCCCCGGACTGAATGGCGTCAATAATGCCCGCGGGCGGTGGGTGGTTCCCAAGAGCGAGTGGATGCGCACCGGGTGTCTGACCAGTAATTGACGCCATCCACCTATATGAAGTTAGGCGCACATGGGATCGTGGGCTCTTCTCCACGAGTAGCAGTGATTCGTTTGGTGGCTTCAGACGATTGAATGTAGGAGGGTTATATGAGCGGACGGGCGCAGGTACTCGCAGATCGACTTCAGCAAGGCGCGCAGCAGCTAGCTGCATTCGTTGAAAGCCTCTCCGATACGGAGTGGCACATGAAGCTGCCAAAGGACGGGCGCACTGTGGGCGTAATCGTTCATCATGTTGCGAGCGTCTATCCCCTTGAGATTCAGCTCGCTCAAAGTGTGGCTGCCGGGAAGCCGATCGTTGGCGTCACCTGGGATGCGGTGGCCGAAATGAACGCGAAGCACGCGCAAGAGCACGCCGGGGTGGGGAAACCAGAAGCGTTGGAACTTCTGCGCCAAAACAGCCAAGTGGCGGCTGACGCGGTCCGCACGTTCTCGGACGATCAGCTGGATTGCGCCGCCCCAGTGTCGCTCAACGGGGACGCCCCGCTGACGGCCCAGTTCCTCATCGAAGATCACGCCCTTCGGCACAGCTTCCACCACCTCGCACGGATACGGACGACGGTCGGACGCTAACGAGGTGCAACCGGGAACATAGGTAACAAAGTTAACCGGGAACATGGGTAACACTTGTCCGGTTACGAGAGAAAGAGGAAAGGGCCGGTGGGAGCTGTGGGAAACTGAGG
>Ga0326597_10000145_pt1 | contig 128652 bp, 131 predicted proteins | sample RVTome_12_FD_203789 | JGI IMG/M metagenome (GOLD analysis project Ga0326597, IMG submission 203789) | Soil microbial communities from uranium-contaminated site in the Upper Colorado River Basin, Wyoming, United States - RVT100D185 | ecosystem: Environmental > Terrestrial > Soil > Contaminated... | reverse complement strand
TCGTGCGCGTAGCCCAGGCTACGTAAACGATTTTGGGGGTCCCCGTAACGCCGCCAGGGGCGTCCAGGGGGCGGCGCAGCAGGTGGTGTGATTCTTTCATGGGCTCAGAGCCTGTGAAGGAATCGCCCACCGTCGCGAGACGGACCCTGGGCGATCCTGGCAAGGCACGGGGGTGCACAAAATCGTGCGCGTAGCCCAGGCTACGTAAACGATTTTGGGGGTCCCCGTAACGCCGCCAGGGGCGTCCAGGGGGCGGCGCAGCAGGTGGTGTGATTCTTTCACAGGCTCTCAGTGGTGGCGGGCGCCGGCCAGCCCCTGGGCGGCCAGCCAGTCGGCGCTGATGCCGGCGGCGGGCGCCTCGGCGGCGCGCTCGCCGAGCAGCAGCCGCTCCAGGTAGCGGGCGACCAGGTCGACCTCGAGGTTGACCCGGCGGCCGGGAGCAACGTCGGCGAGGGAGGTCCCGGCCAGGGTGTGCGGCACGATGTTGAGGTCGAACTCCGCGCCGTCGACGGCGTTGACCGTCAGGCTGATGCCGTCGACGCAGATCGAGCCCTTGGCGGCGATGTAGCGCGCCAGCCCGGCCGGGGCGCGCAGCCGCAGGCGCAGCGAACGGCCGTCCACCCGTCGCGCGATCACCTCGCCGACGCCGTCGACATGGCCGCTGACCAGGTGGCCACCGAGACGGCCGGAGGGGGTCAGCGCCAGTTCGAGATTGAGCGGGTCGCCTACCCGCAGCGCCCCGAGGGTGGTGCAGGCGACGCTCTCGGCGGAGACGTCGGCCCAGTAGCCGTCGCGCTCCCTGGCGGTCACGGTCAGGCAGACGCCGTTGGTGGCGATACTGTCGCCGAGCGCGACCTGGGCCAGGTCGAGGCCCGCGGCGTGGACGCGCAGGCGCAGGTCGCCGCCCCGCGGCTGCAGGGCCGCGACGCAGCCGACCGCCTGGATGATCCCGGTAAACATTTAACTTGGATGCGCCCGCAAAATTACGAGTCTCCGGAATCGGCCGCGGCGTTGCAAGGGCCGGGCCGGAGGGTGAAGCGCAGGTCGGGGCCGACCTGGCGCACCTGGTCGATCACCAGCGTCTGGCGCGCCGCCATCGACGTCAGCGCCGGCAGCCGCAGCAGCGGCCGCGCGCTGTCGCCGAGCAGGGTCGGGGCGACGTAGAGCCGCAGCTCATCGACCAGGCCGGCGGCCAACAGCGCTCCGGCCAGCGTCGCCCCGGCCTCGACCAGCGCCTCGTTGACCTGGCGCCGGCCCAGCTCCTCGAGCACGGCGACCAGGTCGAGCCCGGCCGGCTCGCCGGGCAGGCGCACCACCTCGGCCCCGGCGGCGACCAGCGCCGCGGCGGCCGCCGGCCGGTCGACCGCGCTGCAGACCAGGCTGCGGCCGGGCGCCTGGAACAGCCGCGCGCCGGGCGGCGCCCGCAGTCCCGGGTCGAGCACCACCCGCAGCGGCGCCAGGAGGTCGGGGTCGTAATGCTGCGGCAGTTCGTCCGGGTCGAGACGCACGGTCAGCGCCGGGTCGTCGGCCAGCAGGGTGCCGAGGCCGGTGACGATGGCGCAGCTCCGCGCGCGCAGCCGGTGGACGTCGCGGCGCGCCGCGGCCGAGGTGATCCAGCGGCTCTCGCCCGAGGCCAGCGCGGTGCGCCCGTCGAGGCTCTGCGCCAGCTTGACCGTGACCCACGGCCGGCCGGTGCGCATGCGCTTGACAAAACCGCGGTTGAGCGCCTCGGCGCCTTCGGCCAGCAGCCCGCAGGCGGTGGCGATGCCGGCCGCCTCGAGCCGGGCCAGCCCCTGGCCGGCGACGCGCGGGTTGGGGTCGACGTGGGCGGCGATCACGCGGCCGACGCGGGCGGCGACCAGCGCCTCGACGCACGGCGGCGTGCGGCCGTGGTGGGCGCACGGCTCCAGGGTGACGTAGGCGGTGGCTTCGCGCGCCGCCGCGCCGGCGGCCGCCAGCGCGACCACCTCGGCGTGCGGGCCGCCGGCGCGCAGGTGCGCCCCCTCGCCGACCACGGCGCCGTTGCGCACCAGCACGCAGCCGACCTGCGGGTTGGGCCGCGCCGTGTAGAGGCCGGCGCGTGCCAGCTGCAGCGCGCGCGCCATCCAGCGGTGGTCGGCGGCGGTGAACGGCGTCCCGGGCGCGCTCTCAGCCACGCCGGCGTCCGTCCCGCGGGGTGCCGTCGGGCAGCAGGGTCAGCTGCTGGCGGCGCATCTCGGCGCTCGGCGCCTGTTCCAGGCGGTCGATCTCCTCGCGGAAGGCGTTGACGTCCTGGAAGCTGCGGTAGACCGAGGCGAAGCGGACGTAGGCGACCTCGTCGAGCTCGCGCAGCTCGGCCATGACCCGTTCGCCGATGTCGCGCGACGGCACCTCGCGCTCGCCGCTGGCGCGCAGCGCGCGCAGGATGCGGCCGATCGCCTGCTCCACCGCCTCGGTGTCGACCGGTCGCTTCTCCAGCGCGCGCAGGATGCCGCCGCGAAGTTTTTCCTCGTCGAACGGCACCCGGCTGCCGTCGCGCTTGACCACGCGCGGCATCACCAGCTCCGCGGTCTCGAAGGTGGTGAAGCGCTCGCCGCAGCCCTGGCACTCGCGCCGGCGACGGACGTGGGTGCCCGCCCCGGCCAGGCGCGAGTCGATCACCTTGGTGTCGGCGGCGCCGCAGAAGGGGCAGTGCATGGTCCGGCCGTAGCGTTCCCGTCAGCCGTAGACGGGGTAACGCCTGCAGATCGCCAGCGCCTGGTCGCGCACCCGCGCGATCACCTTGGCGTCGCCGCGGCTGTCGATGACGTCGCACATCCAGCCGGCCAGTTCGCGCGCATCGGCCTGGTCGAAGCCGCGCGTGGTGATCGCCGGCGTGCCGACGCGGATGCCGCTGGTGACGAACGGCGACTGCGGGTCGTTGGGCACGGCGTTCATGTTGACGGTGATGTGGGCCGCGCCGAGCCAGGCGTCGACCTCCTTGCCGGTCAGGCCGGCCTGGATGAAGCTGACCAGGAACAGGTGGTTGTCGGTGCCGCCGGAGACGACGTCGTAGCCGCGCGCCATGAACACCTCGGCCATCGCCCGGGCGTTGACCACCACCTGCCCCTGGTAGCTCTTGAAGTCCTCCTCCAGCGCCTCCTTGAAGGCGACCGCCTTGGCGGCGATGACGTGCATCAGCGGGCCGCCCTGGGTGCCGGGAAAGACCAGGGAGTTGAGCTTTTTTTCCACCTCCGGGTTGGCCTTGGCCAGGATGACGCCGCCGCGCGGGCCGCGCAGGGTCTTGTGCGTGGTCGAGGTGGTGACGTCGGCGATGGCGACCGGGCTCGGGTAGTGGCCGGTGGCGACCAGCCCGGCAACGTGCGCCATGTCGACCAGCAGCCAGGCGCCGACCGCGTCGGCGATGGCGCGGAAGCGGGCCCAGTCGACCACCCGCGAGTAGGCCGAGAAGCCGGCGATGATCATCTTCGGCCGGTGCTCGTGGGCCAGCGACTCGACCTGGGCGTAGTCGATCTCGCCGCTGGCCGGGTCGAGGCCGTACTGCACCGCATGGTAGAGCTTGCCGGAGAAGTTGGGCTTGGCGCCGTGGGTCAGGTGGCCGCCGTCGGCCAGGCTCATGCCGAGCACGGTGTCGCCGGGCTGGCACAGGGCCATGTAGACCGCGGCGTTGGCCTGCGACCCGGAGTGGGGCTGGACGTTGGCGTAATCGGCGCCGAACAGCACCTTGACCCGCTCGATCGCGAGGCGCTCGGCGACGTCGACGAACTCGCAACCGCCGTAGTAGCGCTTGCCCGGGTAGCCCTCGGCGTACTTGTTGGTCAGCACCGAACCCTGCGCCTCGAGCACCCGCGGGCTGGCGTAGTTCTCCGAGGCGATCAGTTCGATATGCTCTTCCTGGCGTCGCCGCTCGTCCTCGATGGCGGTCTGCAACTCGTCGTCGAAACCGGCGATGCGCATCTCTTTGGCAAACATCCGCTGCCCCTGTGGCTGGAGGTGGGGGAAAGGGACCGATTCTACCCCAGGGGCGGTCCGGCCCCAACGCTCCGGGTCACCCGGCGGCGTCCGGCGGGCCGTGACGACCCCAGCGGTAGAGCGCCTGGACGTGGTTGCCGCTGCCGCTGTACTCGAGCCGGTCGCAGATCGAGCGCAGCAGCGGGATGCCGCGGCCAAAGAAGCTCCGGTTCTCCTGCAGCGGGGCGAACACCTCGGCGTAGTCGAATCCGGCGCCATCGTCCTCGACGGTGAAGCGCAGCAGGCCGCCGGTGCCCTCCGGGGCGTGCTCGATCTCCAGGCGGATGCAGCCGTGGTCGAGTCCGGCCAGGCGCTGCTTGCGCAGCTCGTAGTAGCGGATGAACCCCTCGGGGGTCTGTTTCAGCGCCGAATCGAGGCGCAGCAGGCCGTGATCGAGGGCGTTGCTGAACAGCTCCATCAGGACCGCGTAGAGCTGCTCGCGGTGCTCCTGCAACCCCTGCAGGTCCATCAGCAGGTGCATCACCAGCGGCAGCGGGTCGATGCTGCGCAGGGCCTCCGGCACCAGCTCGATGGCCAGCGACCAGCGCATCGGCGCGCGCGGGCGGAAGGCGCGCGGCACCTCGGCGCGGGGTGCCGAGGCCCAGCCGGGATCGCAGGTGATCTCGATCAGCGACAGGTCGTCGCCGAGCTCGCCGCCACCGACGAAATCGCCGAGCGTGCGCAGCAGGCCGTCGAACAGCGCCTCGGCCTCGGCCTCCTGCGTCACGCGGGCGACCAGCCGCTCGAGCCCGAACATGCGCCCCTCCGGGCTGCGCGCCTCGATGACCCCGTCGGAGAAGGCGAGGATGCGGTCGCCGGCCTCGATCTCGATCACGAGCACGCCGCGGTCGAGCTGCTCGCTCTCGACCACGCCCAGCGGCAGGTGGTCGGACGGCAGGGTGTCGACCCGGCCGTCGCCGCGCCGGATCAGGACGTCGGGCATGCCCCCGTTCCACAGCATCAGCTTGGTGTGGGTGGCGTCGAGCTCGATCAGGGCGGCGGCAAAGAAGAGGTCGGTCGGCAGGATCACGCGCAGCTTGTCGTTGATCGTGGCCAGGATGTCGCCGATCGAGAAGCCCTTGTCGGTCATGCCGTAGAAGATGTCGGCCACCGGCACCGTGCCGATGGCCGCGCTCAGGCCGTGGCCGGTGAAGTCGCCGAGCATGACGTGCAGGCCGCCCGAGGGCTTGCGCGCGGCCAGCAGCATGTCGCCGTTGAAGATCGCCATCGGCGACAGCAGGTACTTGATCTGGCGCGCGTCGAGGTTGCCGCTGTGGACGATCTTGGCCAGCACCTTTTCCGCCACCTGGTGCTCCTGCAGCAGCCGCCGCTGGTGGCCGGCGAGTTCGTCGCGCTGCTGGCGCAGGGTGTAGTGCAGCCGCCGCACCCGCTCGAGGGCGTCGATCTTGGCCTTGAGGATGACCCGGCTGTAGGGCTTGGTCAGGAAATCGTCGCCGCCAACGGCGACGCAGCGCGCCAGGGCCGCCTCGTCGCTGAGGGCGGTGAGGAAGATCACCGGCACGAAGCGGTCGCCGGCCAGCTGCTTGATCTGGCGCGCCGCCTCGTAGCCGTCGAGGACCGGCATCATGATATCCATCAGCACCAGGTCGGGCTGCCAGCTGCCGAACTTGACCACCGCCTCGCGGCCGTCCTCGGCGACTTCGACGGTGTACCCCTCCTTGGTCAGGATCGCCTTGAGGATCAGTCGGTTGACGTGATCGTCGTCGGCGATCAGGACGCGCGTCGACGCGCCGCCGGGCAGCTTGGTGGGGAGGGAGTGTGGGTTGTTGCCTTCGGCCATCCGTCGCCGCTCCCGCCGGCGTGTCGCCGCCGGACCGCGACGCGGCCGCTCAGGCGACCTTGAAGAGCTTGTGGAAGTTGGAGATGGTCAGGATCTTGTTGATCGCCGGGCTGCAGTTGACGATGGCGATGTCGGCGCGGTCACCGCCGGCACGCTCGCGCAGCAGCAGCAGCATGCCGAGGGCCGAGCTGTCCATGTACTCCGCCTGGGCGAGGTCGATGACGTAGCGGGCGTCCTCCTCCTCGGCATGCTCGAAGGCCTGGCGGAACTCCTGGTGCAGGTCGAAATCGAAGCGCCCGGTGATCGTGATGGTCACGACCCGGCCGTCTTCGGAACGCTGGATAGTCAGTGGCATGAAGCGCCTCTCTGGCTGGCGACCCGTATCCCGGCGCAGCTGCCGGTCGCAGTCGTTCTGATCCCCCTGACGGCCCACGTCGGCATGGACCGCGAGGAACGGAATTGTTCCAGTTTCGCGATGGGAATTCAATCGCTCGCTGCCGCCCCCGGCATGACGCTGCTGGCGGCAGTCCCTATAATAGCCGACTTTACCCTGCCGGATCACCGCGCCGATGGCCCAGTACATCTACACCATGAACCGGGTCGGCAAGATCGTGCCGCCCAAGCGCCAGATCCTCGCCGACATCTCGCTCTCCTTCTTCCCCGGCGCCAAGATCGGCGTGCTCGGCCTCAACGGCTCCGGCAAGTCGACGCTGCTCAGGATCATGGCCGGGCTCGACCGCGAGATCGAGGGCGAGGCGCGGCCGCAGGCCGGCATCCGCATCGGCTACCTGCCGCAGGAGCCGCAGCTCGACCCGGCCAAGGACGTGCGCGGCAACGTCGAGGAGGCGGTCGCGCCGGTCACCGAGGCGTTGGCCCGCCTCGACGCCATCTACGCCGCCTACGCCGAACCCGACGCCGACTTCGACCAGCTCGCCGCCGAGCAGGCGCGGCTCGAGGCGGTGCTCCAGGCCGGCGACGGCCACGACCTCGAGCGCCATCTCGACATCGCCGCCGACGCCCTGCGCCTGCCGCCGTGGGAGGCCGACGTCACCACCCTGTCGGGCGGCGAGCGGCGCCGCGTGGCGCTGTGCCGGCTGCTGCTGAGCAAGCCCGACATGCTGCTGCTCGACGAGCCGACCAACCACCTCGATGCCGAGTCGGTGGCCTGGCTGGAGCGCTTCCTGGCCGAGTACAGCGGCACCGTCATCGCGGTGACCCACGACCGCTACTTCCTCGACAACGTCGCCGGCTGGATCCTCGAGCTCGACCGCGGCCGCGGCATCCCGTGGCAGGGCAACTACTCCTCGTGGCTGGAGCAGAAGGAGCAGCGCCTAGGCCAGGAGGCGCGCGAGGAGGCGGCCCACCAGCGCACCATCCGGCACGAGCTGGAGTGGGTGCGCAGCAACCCCAAGGGACGTCACGCCAAGAGCAAGGCGCGTCTCGACCGCTTCGACGAGCTGCAGTCGCGCGAATTCCAGAGCCGCAACGAGACCAACGAGATCTACATCCCGCCGGGCCCGCGCCTCGGCGACCTGGTGGTCGAGGCACGCGACCTGAACAAGGGCTTCGGCGACAAGCTGCTGCTCGACGGCCTGTCGTTCGACCTGCCGCCCGGCGGCATCGTCGGCGTGATCGGCCCCAACGGCGCCGGCAAGAGCACGCTGTTCAAGCTGATGACCGGCCAGGAGCAGCTCGACGCCGGCACGCTGCGCATCGGCGACACCGTGCAGTTCGCCTACGTCGACCAGAGCCGCGACCACCTCGACCCGAAAAAGAGCGTCTGGGAGGAGATCTCCGGCGGTCACGACATCATCGCCGTCGACCGCTACGAGGTGCCGTCGCGCGCCTACGTCGGCCGCTTCAACTTCAAGGGCTCCGAGCAGCAAAAAAGGGTCGGTGACCTTTCCGGCGGCGAGCGCAACCGGGTCCACCTGGCCAAGCTGCTCAAGAGCGGCGGCAACGTGCTGCTGCTCGACGAACCGACCAACGACCTCGACGTCGAGACCCTGCGCGCGCTCGAGGAGGCGCTGCTCGCCTTCCCCGGCTGCGTGGTGGTGATCTCGCACGACCGCTGGTTCCTCGACCGCATCGCCACCCACATCCTCGCCTTCGAGGGCGACAGCCGGGTGACCTGGTTCGAGGGCAACTACGCCGACTACGAGGCCGACCGCCACCGCCGCCTCGGCACCGACGCCGACCAGCCGCACCGGATCAAGTACAAGCGGCTGGTGGCCTGAGCGCCGCGCCGATGGCCGCCAGCGACCGTTTGCTGACCCGCGCCGAGAGCCTGCTCGCGCGCCTCGAGACGCTGCTGCCGGGCGGCGCCGATCCGGGCGACTGGTCGGCCATCGCCTACCTCTGGCGACGCCGTTACGGCCGCGGCCGGCTGGAGCCGGTGCGCCACCCGCACCGGCTGCTGCCCGACGACCTGCTCGGCATCGAGCGTCAGGTCGCCCGGCTCGACGCCAACACGCGCCAGTTCGTCGCCGGCGCGCCGGCCAACAACGCCCTGCTCTGGGGCTCGCGCGGCACCGGCAAGTCGTCGCTGATCAAGGCCCTGCTCAATGCCCACGCCGACGCCGGGCTGCGCCTGGTCGAGGTCGACAAGTACGAGCTGCTCGACCTGCCGGACATCCTGGCGCTGCTCCAGGGCCGGCCCGAGCGCTTCGTCCTCTACTGCGACGACCTGTCGTTCGAGGCCGAGGACCCGAGCTACAAGGCGCTCAAGGCGCTGCTCGACGGGTCGGTCAGCGTGCCGCCGGACAACGTCCTGATCTATGCCACCTCCAACCGCCGCCACCTGCTGCCGGAGTTCTTTTCCGAGAATCTCGACACCAAGGTGGTCGACGACGAGATCCACCACGGCGAGGCGGTCGAGGAGAAGGTCTCGCTGTCCGACCGCTTCGGCCTGTGGATCAGCTTCCACCCGTTCGACCAGACGCACTACCTGGCCATCGTGCGCCACTGGCTCGGCCGCCTCGGCGCCCCGCTGGAGCCGTGGCCGGAGATCGAGGCCGAGGCGCTGCGCTGGGCCCTGGCGCGTGGCTCGCGCAGCGGCCGCACCGCCCACCAGTACGCCCGCGACCGCGCCGGACGGCAGGCGCTGGCCGGCGGCTGAGCGCCCGTGGCCAGCATTCCTGCGACCACCCCACCGCTGATCGTCGCCGCGCAGCTGAGCAAGCGCTTCGGCGACCGCCAGGTGGTGCGCGCCATCGATTTCACCATCGCCCCGGGCCAGTGCTTCGGCTTCCTCGGCCCCAACGGCGCCGGCAAGACCACCACGCTGCGCATGCTGCTCGGCCTGTCGCCACTGAGCGGCGGCACGCTGAGCGTGTTTGGCCTGCCGATGCCGGCCGCCGGCCGCGCGGTGCGCGCGCGTATCGGCGTGGTGCCGCAGGCCGACAACCTCGACCCCGACTTCACCGTGGTCGAGAACCTGCACACCTACGGCCGCTATTTCGGCCTGGCCGACGCGGTCCTGGCGCCGCGCATCCGCGAACTGCTCGCCTTTGTCGAACTGGGCGACCGCGCCGACACCCGGATCGACACCCTCTCCGGCGGCATGAAACGGCGCCTGACCATCGCCCGCGCGCTGATCAACGACCCCGAACTGGTGATTCTCGACGAGCCGACCACCGGGCTCGACCCGCAGGTGCGCCACCTGATCTGGGCGCGGCTGCGCGAACTGCTCGGCCGCGGCAAGACGCTGCTGCTGACCACCCACTACATGGAGGAGGCCGAGCGGCTGTGCGACGACCTGGTGATCATGGACCAGGGCCGCATCCTCGAGCGCGGCTCGCCGCAGGCGCTGATCCGCCAGCACGTGCCCGGCGACGTGGTCGAGGTGCGCCAGCCTCCGGCCGGGCTGGCCGCGGCGCTGGCCGAGGTGGCGGGGGTCGGGCTCGAGACCGTCGGCGAATCGCTCTACTGCTACACCGGCGACGCCCACGCCCTGGTGGCCAACCTGGAGGCGCGCGGCGGCCTGACCTACCTGCACCGGCCGGCCAGCCTGGAGGACGTCTTCCTGCGCCTGACCGGGCGCGAGCTGCGCGAATGAGCCGCGCCGCGAGCCGCCTCGACTGGCGCCTGCCGCGCATCCGGCCAGCAGCGCTGACCGTCTGCCGGCGCAACTGGCGGGTCTGGCGCAAGCTGATCTGGGCCGGCCTGCTGATGAACTTCGGCGAGCCGTTCCTCTACCTGCTCGGACTCGGTTTCGGCCTCGGCGTGTTCATCGGCCAGATGGCCGACATGCCCTACCTGACCTACCTCGCCTCGGGCATCGTCGCCGCGTCGGCGATGCAGACGGCGACCTTCGAGGGCATGTACTCGGTGTTCACCCGCATGGTGCCGCAGCAGAGCTACGACGCCATGCTGGCCACCCCGCTCGAGGTCGACGACATCATCGCCGGCGAGATGCTCTGGTGCGGCATCAAGGCGCTGATCGCCGGCGTCGCCATCCTCTGCGTGGCCTGGCTGCTCGGCGCCGTCGCCGACGCCCGCGCCCTGCTCGCCATCCCGGTGATCTTCCTCGCCGGCCTCTGCTTCGCCGGCCCGGCGATCACCATGAGCGCGCTGTCGCCGAGCTACGACTTTTTCGCCTACTACCAGACCCTGCTGCTGACGCCGATGTTCATCCTGTGCGGCGTCTTCTACCCGACCTCGACCCTGCCCGAGGCGATGCAGCAGGCGATCCAGGTGCTGCCGCTGACCCACGCCGTGGCCCTGGTGCGGCCGCTGGTGGCCGGCATCCCGCTCGGCGACGTGCTGCTGCCGCTGGCGGTGCTGGCCGGCTACGCGCTGCTCTTTTTCTACCTTGCCGTGGTGCTGGTGCGGCGGCGGCTGATCGTCTGACCCGCCTGCTTCATCCCGTGGGGCGTGATGGCCCGAACGTGGCGGTTGCCTGCGCGATGGCGTGGGTGGCCAGGCGTGCGGCACCCGCCGGCGCATGGCGCTGCAGCCGCAGGACCCCAGGGGTCCCGCAGGACGGCACGCCCGGAACCGCGGCCCGCCGCGGCGCTTGCCGCCGGCGGGCGCATCCCGGGGTGTCCGGTCCTGGCACCCGCGCAGGTAAGGTTCTGGTGGTTACAGCCCGATGTCCAGGATGCAGGCGATGATCGCCTGCGCGTCCTCGGCCAGTTCGCCCGCGTCCTCCGGATTGAGCTTGTACGCGCCCTTGGCGTTGAATTGGCCCAGCTTGAGCACCTGGTCGTGGTAGTCGTACATCTTCTGCGAGGCATCGGCGAACTTGGCGTAATCGAGCTTCGTGTCCGCATCCCCCAGCTTGGCCAGCAGGCCGGCCTCGTCCCTGGCCGCGCTTTTGCCGGCGAAATCCGCGGCCTGGGTCTTCAAATACAGGCCCGTGTTGTCGTTGGCGCCAATCAGGCCGCGGCACTCGCTGATGGTCGAGGCGCTGGCCAGGCCCGACGCGAGCAGCAGGGCGGCGGCGCAACCCATGGCCAGGGTGTTCCGTGTGCGTGTCTTCACTTTCGTATCCTCGTGTGGACCTGGTTTAAAGGCATTGCCGACCGGGTGACGCTCCGACCGGGCTGGTCAGAAGTATTGTCGAGATCCCACACCACAACAATGGGTATAAAGTCGGATTTTGCCCTGTACCAAGGTACAGACGGCGCGGACGAAACCGGGCCGACCCACCCTGGCAACGCCCGCAAGGTCATGCGCGCGTGCTTGACGGCCTTGGCCAGAGATTGGTTCTTCCCGATCTGCCTGGCGCCGCGGCCAGGGCACCCGAGAGATACGGGCTGGCTCCAGCCCGCCGTCTGCTTCAGTCGTCCTGGATGAACGCAACCGCCAGGTCGGCGACGTCGTCGACGTAGAGGTCGCGGAAGAAGTGGTCGGCGCCGTCGATCACCTCGAGCCGCACCCGCGCCCCGTCGGCGACCGGTTGCACCCGCGCTGCCAGCCCCTTGACCACCTGGTCCTCGCTGCCGGCGATCACCAGCGCCGGCTTGGCCAGGCGCGGCAGCAGCGCCGGCGTGTCGCGCCGCGGATCGTCACCGTAGTAGGCAACAAAGGCCGCCGGCGTCACCTGGGTGTCCTGGCAGTAGATGAAGTCGACGCCCGCCTGCATGGCGTCCGCCTGGCCGCCATCGACCAGGGCCTGCATCCGTCCGAGCAGCGGGCCCAGTTCCGCCCCGTAGCGCTGGCGGTAGGCGGTCGCCTCCGCGGCGGCGTCCCAGGTCATCGGCGCCAACAGGAGCAGCTTGTCGAGAGCCGGGCGATCCCGTTCGGCGGCGTACCAGGCGGCCTGGTTGCCGCCACGCGAGTGCCCCAGCAGCACCACCTCGGCGACCCCCTGGCGCGCCAGCCAATCCATCCAGCCGTCGATCTCGTCCAGGGCGTCGGCGTGCCGGTGGCGGTGCGGCGTGGCGCAGTCGTACATCCCCTGGCGCGCCGGCAGGCCGAGGCTCAGGTTGATCGCCAGCGAACTCAGCCCACGCTCGCTGAAGGCCTGCTGCAGCGCGGTCATGATCTCCATGCGGCCGTGGGCCAGGGTGCCGTGGGTCATCAGGACCACCGGTCCGCGCGGCCACTCGGGACCGGTCTCGAGGTGGGCCTTGAGGGTCAGGCCAGCGCGGTCGAGCTCGACCTCCCCGGCGTGGGCGAGGCCGTGCAGGGCCAGGACCAATGTGGTGGCCCAGAGTATCCGCTTCATCTTCTCTCCTCCTGTTGCTTGTGATTCCTGGTCTGGTCGTTGCCGGCTCAACGCGGGTCACACGCCCGGTCCGGCCCCGGCCGGACGACCATCGCATCCGTCGCCGCGTCCGGCCCGGGCTCTGCGCCGATGCCGCGCCGCCAATGCTCGACCCGGTCGCGCAACCGGATCAGATCACCGTCCAGGGCCGGCTGGCCATACCACCATTGGTAGTCGGGCGACTGGTGACCGGCACCGAGACGGACGTTGCGCAGGTGGCCGTCGACGCGCGCCAGCAGCGCAGCTCGCGTCTCGTCACCGGTGGGCAGGCAACCGGCGATGGCCGCCGCCTCGCGCCGCTTGAGCTCGGCCACGGCGACCAGCCGCGCGCCGGCCTCGAGCTGGGTGGTGGCGAAGCGCGGGGCGTGGCAGCCGCCGCAGACCCAGACGGCCTGCTCGCGCCCCCGCGCCGGGTCCATGCGGTTGCCGTGGTCGCCGTCGTGCAGGTGGCAGTAGGCGCAACCGGGGGCGCGGTAGCGGCCGCGCTGCAGCGGCGCGTTCCAGTCCGGCGGCGCGAGGGTCAGCAACACCCCGTGCTTGGAATTGGCGTGGCTGGCGGCGGCGGCGCCGGCATGGCAGCCGCTGCAGGTGGCGTCGTCCCGGGCGCGCGGCAGGCGACCGTGCGTCGCGCCGTGGCAGGCGCTGCAGCCGACGGCGGCATGCGGGCCGTCACGCTGGGTCGCCAGCAGCCCGGCGTCCTGCCCGACATGGCAGGCCACGCACTCGGTGTCGGTGAACTCGCCGGCCGGGGCCTCGGCGGCCACGGCGCTCGCCGGCAGGCCCAGGGCCAACCACGCCAGCAGCAGCGTCAGCCGCCTGAGACGCTCAATCGTTGGCACGGTTGTGCTCGGTGTAGGGGCCGTCCAGCCACAGGGTGCCGGGGTCGGTGCGCTGGCCGCCGGCGCCCTGCTCGGCCGTGCCGACGGCGCGCAGATCGGCGGCCCGCGCAGTGATCGCCGCCAGGTCGCGGTCGAGGGCGGCGTGGCCGCGCGCCACCCCGGCCGCGTCGCCGTGGGCGGCCGCCTTGTAGGCGCCGAGGTTGGCGAAGTACCACATCTCGAAGTAGTCGCGCTCGATCCCCGAGACGTTGTAGAACGCCGACGCCTGGCCTTCGTAGAAGCCGATGCGGGCGCGCGGGAAGTAGCGGTCCCACAGGCTCGCCGGGTAGGCCGGCCGCTCGCCCGGGCCGGGGTGGAGCAGGTCGTCGCCGCGCAACGCCTTGAGCGTCCGCTCCGCGGCACCGAGCTTGCGCCACGCCCGCTTGCGCTCACCGTCGAGCTCGCCCAGCCAGGCGGCCGCCTGCGCGCGCGGGTGGCAGTCGGCGCACAGCTCCACCCAGCGCGCGCGCAGCACCCGGTTGGCCGAGGTGTTGGGGTTGATCTCGAGGACGCCGAACTTCCACAGCGCCTTGTCGGCCACCTGGTGGCGGCCGCGCTCCATATGGCAGTAGGCGCAGGTGGGCGCCTTGTAGTTGCCCTTGGTCAACGGCTTGCTCCAGTCCCAGCCGGCCCCCTCGGCCAGGTAGAGCTGGCCGTGGGCGGAGGCGAAGTAGGTGGCGTCGTCGGGGTGCGGCGGGCCCGAGTGGCAGGTGATGCACGCCTCGGGACGGCGCGCCTCGGCGGCCGAAAAGCGGTGGCGGGTGTGGCAGGAGTCGCACTTGGTCGCCACCGAGTGGCACTGGACGCACGCCTGCACCTCGGCCTTGGGCTTGTCGACGAAGTGCGGCGCCTCGACCGCCCGCTCCATCGCCAGCACGTGGCTCGGGAAGCCGTAGCGCGCCTCGTCCAGGAACTCGCCGTGCTGGGTGGCGTGGCAGCCGCCGCAGACCGCCGGGTCGGGCAGGTGCAGCGCCTGGTGGTCGGCGCCGTGGCAGGCGGGGCACATGACCGGGTCCGCGGCCGCGGCATGGCCGCTGGCACGCCAGTCGGCGACGATCCCCGGGGTCGCGGCGTCGTGGCAGGCGATGCACTGCGCCCCGGTGAACACCCCCGCCACCGTCTCCGGCGGGCGGTAGAAGGTGGCCGGATCCCAGTAGACCTGCGCCGGCTCCGGCGTCCAGGCGTGCGAGTAGCGCCCGCTGCCCGGCCCCGAGCGGCTCCAGTCGACCCAGGCGTAGCCGAGCGGGATGGCCAGCAGGGCCGCCACGACCGGGATCAGCAGGTAGCGGGCGCGCACCCGGTCACCCCTGTCCGCGCCGCCGGCGCAGCGCCCGCACCACGCCGACGACCATGAGCAGCAGCAGCGGGCCGAAGATCCAGACCAGGTAGCCGAGGTCGTCCGGCGGCGGCGCCGGCGCGACCGCGTCGGTGACGTGGTCGGGGCTGTGGTGGGCGCCGGCCACGCCCGCCAGTCCCAGGAGCAGCAGCCAGGGCAGGCGCTTCATGCGCCGACCTCCGCCGGCACGGCCGGCAGGGAGGTCCGTCGCAGCGTCTTCCGGCGCCCCGGGCGGTCGGCCCGGGCGGCGGCGGCGGCGCGCTGGCCGGCCGCGGTGGCGGTGACGATCAGGTCGGGGCCGTGGACGCAGTCGCCGCCGCTGTAGACCCCGGCCCGGGTGGTGCGGCCGTCGCTGTCGACCGTAACCTGGCCGGCGTCGAGGGCGATGCCGAACCCGGCCAGCCAGGCGGGCGCCGACCCCTGCTGGCCGACGGCGACCACGACCTGGTCGCACGGCTGCAGCGCCGCGTCACCCCCGGCGACGGCGACGTGCACACCGCTGACCCGGGTGGTCCCCACGAACGCCCGCGGCGTCTTCCCGTAGTGGAACTCGACCCCTTCGGCGGCGGCCAGCTCGCGCTCCTGCGGGCTGGCGCGCATGCGCTCGGCCGGCCCGCGGTAGACCACGGCCGCCGCCTCGGCGCCGGCCCAGAGCGCCGCCCGGGCGCAGTCGATGGCCGTGTCGCCGCCGCCGAGCACCAGCACCCGCCGTCCGGCCACCCGCTCGCCGGCGTCGCCGCGGTTGACGCGGGCGAGGAAGTCGAGGGCGTCGTCGACCCCGTCCAGGTCGCGGCCGGGCAGCGGCAGGTCGCGGGCGGCGCGCGCGCCGAGGCCGAGAAACAGGGCGTCGTGGCGCGCCAGCAGCGCGCCGAAGCCGGCCTGGTCGACCTCGTGGCCGAGGACGAAGCGGATGCCGGCCGCCTCGAGCAGCGCCTGGCGGCGGTCGAGCGCCCGCTTGTCGAAGCGGAACGGCGGCAGGCCGCTGGCCAGCATGCCGCCGATGCGCCGGTCGCGGTCGTGGACGGTGACCTGCCAGCCGGCACGGTTCAGCGCCACGGCGAACGCCAGCCCGGCCGGGCCGGCGCCGATCACCGCCGCCGTCGCCCCGGCGGGCGCGACCTGCGGCCGGTAGGGGCGCCAACCGGCGGCCAGCGCCTCCTCGACCACGGCGTGCTCGACGGCGCCGATGGCGACCGCGCCGACCCCCTGGGTGGTGCGCGCGCATGCCCCCTCACAGAGCCGCTCCTGCGGGCAGAGCTGGCCGCAGAACTCGGGCAGCGGGTTGGTCGTGTGCGCCAGCTCCGCCGCCGCCACGAACTCGCCCCGGGCGGTGAGGCCGAGCCACTCGGGGATGCGGTTGTGCAGCGGGCAGGCGCCGCGGCAGGCGGGCTCGCCACAGTCGAGACAGCGCGCGGCCTGGACCCGCAACGCAACGGGGTCCAGGCGCGCGCCGTGCGGCGCCGCGCGCGGCGGCAGCGCCGGCGGCGGGTCGCGCCGCTGCAGGTAGCTGGCGTCGCGGCGCAGCCCCGGCCACAGCAGGTTGCGCACGTCGCGGATCTCCAGCGCGTCGGTCGGGCACGCGACCACGCAGCGGGCGCAACCCATGCAGTCCTCGAGCGCGCTCACCTGGCCGGTCGCCTTGCCCTGGCGCAGCACCGGGATGCCCATGTCGCACGCCTGCTCGCAGCGGGCGCAGTCGATGCAGCGCTCGGCATCGAGCTTGAGGTCGTAGAAGCCGGCATGGTTGAGCAGCCCGAAGGTGGCGCCGAACGGGCAGAGCGAGCGGCAGTAGAAACGGTTGCCGACCAGCGGGGCCATGAAGAAGGTGCCGAAGTAGGTCAGGCCGACGGCCAGCCAGAAGCCGCCGACAAAGCCCACTGTCAACCCGGTCGGCGGGTACTGGGTTGCCACCAGGACGCCGGCGTACCAGACGAAAAAGAGCCACTTGACGTGGCGGAACGCCCACATCCAGGGACCGCGCAGGGTGCGGCGGCGGAACGGGAAGCCGACCGTCTCGCGGATGCCGACGCACGGGCAGCCGAAGGCGCAGATCACGCGCCGGCCGAACAGCAGCACCAGCCCCAGCACCAGGAAGAAGGTCAGCGTGCCCGGGGTGTGCAGCGACGGAAAGACCGGCTGCGCCCAGAGGTAGCCGGCGTAGGGTTCGAACATCGGCAGCAGCCACGGCAGCAGCCACCAGAAGGCGGTCACCACGGCGACCAGGATCACCAGCCGCCGGCGGGTGTAGCGGTTCTGCTCGGCGCGGATGCGCCACACCCCGAACCCCAGGATGATCGCGTACTCGGTGTAGCGGTTGAGCCAGATCGGGCTCTCGAACAGGAACAGCCAGCTCTCGTTGAGCCAGCCGACGAAGGCCAGCGTGAACGCGGCCAGTGCGAACAGCTGCACCGGCCAGCCGTAGCGCACCGGCAGCGTCTGCTGCTCGCTCGCGCCGGCGGCCGGCGCGGCGCGGGTGAAACGCGGCGGCGCGTCGCCGGTCACTTCAGGCATGGCCGAGCCTCCCCGCGCAGCTCACGACCGACCGCCCCGCCACGGCAACAGCCGGTGCCGTGGCGGGGTTGCCGGCAGGTGCCGCGGCCGGCGCACATCAGAACACCAGCACCCGGTCGCTGGCCAGCGTCCGCTCGGCCAGTGTCGCCATGGTGCTGCGCTCGGCGCCGTCGATCAGGTCGGCGTCGGTGAGACCGCGCGCGTCCATGCAGGTGCCGCACAGCAGCAACTCGCCACCGCGGGCGACCGCCTTGGTCATCAGCTCGAGATTGTAGAACCCCTGCGGCACCTTCTGGCCGCGCCTGGCACACCCTACGGCATCGGCCAGCAGGAACACCGTCACCGCCGCCCCGGCACTGGCCAGGGCCTTGGCCAGGCGCAGGCCGTTGTAACTGCGTTCGGTGCCGTAAGGCGGATCGTTGAGGATCAGCAGCGTCTTCATCACCATTCTCCTTAGTGAACCTGATTCGACCCCACGGCCGGTCGTGGCGCCCCGCTGGTCTCCAGGCTGACCAGCGGCACCCCGGCGCGGTAGACGTGCAACCGGCGCGGCCCCAGCGACTGCCAGGGGCCGACCGCGCCCAGCGGTTCGCTGGCGACCACGGCCACGGCCGCATCCCCGATCTCCAGGCGTGCGCCATGCAGGCGGTCGTGGGCGTGGGCGATCAGGTGCACCCCGTCGGAGAGCAGGAAGTTGAACTGGCCGTGGGTCGCGATCAGCTCGCTGGTCGCGGCGGCCGCGGTGAACCAGTCGCCGTCCACCGGATCGCCTGCCTGCGGGAAGACGCGGGCGATCTCCTGCAGCAGGTAACAGAACGCCTGCTCGGAGTCGGTGGCCCCGGCGTAATGGCACTGGCGCGGCGGGCAGCACGAGGCCGGGCCGAGGATCTCCGGGATCTTGCCGTTGTGGGCGAAGGCCCAGTCGAGGCCGCAGCAGGCGCGCACGAACGGGTGGGTATTGGCCAGCGTCAACGCCGTCGGCGGATCGGCCTTGCGCACATGGGCGATGACCAGGCCGGCATGCAGCGTCCTCGCCAACGCCGCGAGGCGGGCGCTGGAGGCGCCCCGGACCGGCTCCTTGTCCAGCACGAACCGGTCCGTCTCCCGATAGGCGACGCCCCAGCCGTCGGGGTTGTCGGCCGTCGCCCCGCCGCGCTGGGCGAACTCGGCGAGCAACGGTGCCAGCGGCACCGGCTGCGCGCTGCTGAGGCCGAACAGTTCACACATCGTCTCTCCTCCAGCTGCTCACCAGCGGAATCCGAGCCAGTACTTCTCGAGCAGCAGCTTGCGCAGCTGCTGCCAGCGGCTCGGCGGCTGCAGCCGGACCTGCGGCGCCGGCTCGGCGTAGAAATTGCCGCTGCCGAAACCGGCCCGGCCGCCACCGGTTTCGACGAAGCAGCCGCCGTGGCCGTCGAAGCGGGACGCCGCGCCGCGACCGCGGATGCGCTGCAGCAGCTGGCTCGCCACCGCCTCGGCCTGGGCGTGGGCAAAGACCCCCGCCTTCGGCAGCGGCTTGCCGTGCGCCAGCGGGATGGTGGTCACGTCGCCGAGGGCGAAGACCCCGGCAAAGCGGGTCTCGAGGGTGGCGCGGTCGACCGGGATCCAGCCCGACTCGTTGGTCAGCCCGGCCGCGACGACCACTTCCGGGGCGCGGTGCGGCGGCACGTAGGCGAGCAGGTCGTAGGCGGCCGTGGCGCCGCCGGCGAACTCGATCCGGCGCGCCTGCGGATCGACGCGCACGGCCGCGTGCTCCGGGTGGTAGGCGATCTGCTGCGCCTCGACCAGCGCCCGCACCTGGGCCGAGACCGCGGGTCCGGCCACCGGCATCGGCCCCGGTTCGGGCGAGTAGAGATCGAGCGCCACCGGCCCGCGCCGTCCGCGCCGGCGCAGGCCGTCGTCGAGCAGCAGCGCCATTTCGTAGGGGGCCGCCGGGCACTTGAACGGCAGCGCGGCGATCAGCACCGCCAGGCGACCGGAGGCGAGGTCGGCGACGGCGTCGCGCAGCGCCTCGGCCCCGTCGGGAAGGTAGAAGTTGTACCCGGCCGCGGCCAGTCCGGGAACCGCCTCCGGCGCCTGCTCGGCGCCCAGCGCGATCACCAGGTAGTCGCCGGCCAGCTCGCGCCCGGCCACCTGCACCGTGCGGGCGACCGGGTCGATCCGTTCGACGGCGCCCTGCACCACCTCGATCCCGGACCGCTGCTGGCGCCGCAACGGGCGTTCGATCGCGGCGCGCTCGCGCCGGCCGCTCGCCAGCCACAGCAGCGACGGCTGGTAGAGCAGCTGCGCTTCGCGCTCGACCAGCACCACCCGGTGGGTCGACGGCAGGGCGCGGCGCAGCCGCCGGGCCACGGTGGTGCCGCCGATGCCGGCACCGAGCACGATGACGCGACGGGGGCTGGCCATCAGGTCGCCTCCGCGGTTGCTGTGGCCGTCGATGCGGTCACGCTGGGCAGGCCCGCCGCCCGCCACGCCGCCATGCCGCCGCTGACCACATGGACCCCGGCGAAACCCTGCGCTGCCAGCCGCCGCGCCGCGGCCAGGGAGCGCTTCTGGGTGGTGCAGATCAGCGCGATCGGGCGGCCCGCGTGGCCCTCCAGCTCGGCCAGGCGCCCGTCCAGCTCCTCCAGCGGGAGGTTCAGCGCCCCGTCGATGCGGCCGTGCGGGCTGGCGGCGAAATCGTCGGCGCTGCGCAGGTCGACCAGCAGCCAATCGGGCTCCTCGCGCAGCCGCCGGGCCAGCTCGCCGACCTCCAGCGTCGCCCCGCGCCGCAGCCGCCCGACCAGTCGCGGCAGAAACCAGACCAGGGCCAGCGCGGCGAGCGCCAGCAGGCCGGTCTGGACCCAGCCCTCGCCGCCCGCCAGCGCCGCGCGCCCGGCGTGGCCGAGCCAGCTGTAGGCGGCGGCGCCGGGCAGCATGCAGAGCGCGGTCGCCAGCAGGTAGGGGGCGAAGCGGATCCGGGTCAGGCCGAGGGCGTAGTTCAGCAGGTTGAACGGGAACAGCGGCACCAGGCGGACGAAGGCGACAAAGCGCCACCCCTCGGCGGAGACGCCGTCGACCAGCCGGCGCAGGCGCGCCCCGGCGCGGCGCTCGACCGCGTCGGCGGCCAGGTAGCGGGCGACCAGGAACGCCAGCGCGGCGCCGGCGGTCGCCCCGGTCAGGCTGTAGAGCGTGCCCAGCCACGGCCCGAACAGGGCGCCGCCGGCCAGGGTCAGCAGCGAGCCGGGGAGGAACAGCACCGCGGCCAGCGCGTAGAGCGCCATGAACAGCAGCGGCCCGGCCGGCCCGGCCGCGCTCAGAGTCGCCTCGATGGCGGCCGGGTCGAACCGCTCGCGGTAGGCCAGGGCCACGGCGATGGCGCCGGCCAGCAGCAGCGCCAGGACGGCGCGCGACACCTGCTTAGTCATGCTTCACCTCCGCGTTCATCCACTGGCGCCGGTTGATGGCGTAGCCGTCGACCGCGCCGCGAAACGGCAGCGCCAGCATGCCGGGCAGCCAGCTCACCTCCCGCGACGCGCGGTGGGCGCGGATGCCGATCACCATGCCGCGGTGGCCGGCGCGCGGCTGCGCCCGGTAGGTGCCGAACAGCCGGTCCCACCAGGCCAGGTTGAAACCGAAATTGGAGTTGGCCTCGTCGTCCTCGATGGAGTGGTGCACCCGGTGCATGTCGGGGGTCACCAGCAGCCAGCGCAGGGCGCGGTCGAGCGCCGGCGGCAGGGTGACATTGGCGTGGTTGAACATCGCCATGCCGTTGAGGATCACCTCGAAGATCAGCACCGCCAGGACCGGCGGACCGAGCGCGGCGATCAGGCCGAACTTGATCCCCATCGACAGCACGATCTCGAGCGGGTGGAAGCGGGCACCGGTGGTCAGGTCGTAATCGAGGTCGGCGTGATGAACCCGGTGCAGGCGCCACAGCGCGGGTACGGCGTGAAACAGCACGTGCTGGACCCAGATCGCCAGGTCCAGGGCGACCAGGGCGAGCCCCAGCGCCAGCCAGGAGGGCAACTCGACGTAGTTCAGCAGCCCCCAGCCCCGGGCGTGGGCGAACACCGCCACGCCGATCGCCGCGGTCGGGAACAGCAGCCGCACCAGCAGGGTGTTCACCACCACCAGGGCGAGGTTGTTGCCCCAGCGCACCGACCGCGACACGGCGCGGGCGCGACACGGGGCGATCAGTTCCCAGGCCGCCATCAGCGCAAAGATGGCGCCAAAGGATCCGAGGCGGATCATGCTCTCCTGGAATCCGGTAAGCTCAGTCATGGTCGACTCCGTTGCAGCAGAAATGGGTTGACGTGTCCATGGTTAGATGCTCAACTATTCAACTGAACGGTTGAATACTGAAACAGAGAACTCCCTATGTCAAGAAAAACCGGTCCCAAGCAGGCGCTGTTCGAGCAGCTCGCCCAGATCGCGGCCGCGCTGGGCAGCGCCGCGCGCCTGGAACTGCTTGATTTCCTTGCCCAGAGCGAGCGCAGCGTCGATGATTTGGCCAAGCTGACCGGGCTTTCCGTGGCCAACACCTCCAAGCATCTCCAGCACCTGCGGCGCGCCGGGCTGGTCCACGGCCGGCGCGAGGGCCTGCGCGTGATCTACTCCATGGCGGGCGACGACGTGATGGCCGCGATCATGGCGCTGCGCGACCTGGCGGAGTCGCGGCTGGCGGAGGTGGACCGGATCATCGCCAGCTACCTGGCCAGCAAGGACGACCTGGAGCCGGTCTCCTCGGACGAGCTGATGGCGCGGGCCACCGAAGGGCTGGTCACCATCCTCGACGTGCGCCCGCCCGAGGAGTACGCGCAGGAACACCTGCCGGGGGCGCTCAACGTCCCGCTCGGGGAGCTTGAGTCCCACATCGCGACCCTGCCCCGGGACCGCGAAATCGTCGCCTACTGCCGCGGCCCGTGGTGCGTGCTGTCGTTCGAAGCCGTCCAGCTGCTGCGCACGGCGGGTTACCAGGCGCGACGCCTGGAGGGCGGGCTTCCCGAGTGGCGCCACGAGGGCCGGCCGACCGCCTCGGATCACTGAACCCGGTCAGGTAGCGGCGCCTGGCTGCTGTCGTCGCAAGGACTCAACGACCGTCACATGGAACCATCGCAATGAACCGACACCTGACACGCGCCGCGATCCTGATCTCGACCCCATTCCTCTTCTCCGAGGCGCTGGCCCAGACGCAGCCCTATGCGGGCCATCACGGCCCGATGGGTGACTGGAGCTGGGGCTGGGGCTGGGGCGGGATGATCCTCGGCCCCCTGCTGATGCTCGGGTTTCTTGCCGCCGCCGTGGCCGTCGTCGTGCTGGTGATCCGCTGGCTGGGGGGGACCCAGGCGGCGCCGGGCGCCGCACAAGCCGCGGACAAGTCGGCGCTGGAAATACTCAAGGAACGCTACGCGCGGGGCGAAATCGACAGCGACGAGTACGCGACCCGCAAGCGCGTACTCGACGAGTGACTCTCGGGCCGCCCGGTACTCCGGGAGCCATCCCACCCGGGCGACCCTGGCCGATCCGGTTGTCGGGCTGGGTGACCGTTCCATGCCCTCGCCACGGCTCGCAGCAGCACTCGGTCGACTCGCAGTGAACACATCCGGAACGGGTTGCGGCGCCGTTTTCCCGCTGCCGGCGAGCGGGCCAGGCCGGCCACGGTAACGACCGGCGTTCCGGGGCACCGCCATGGCGGCCGCACTCTCGTCGGTCAGCTGGGCCTTGACCCGCCCAGGCAGGGGCGTGCCGATGGCATGGCCGGTCAACTGCAGGCACCATACCGTCACCGACCGGACGACTCACATGCAGCGACCCGCATGACCCAGGCACAAACGCTGATTCTCCTCATCCTGCTGCTGACCATGGGGATGTTCCTGTGGGGACGCTGGCGCCACGACATGGTGGCCACCGGCGCGCTGCTGGCCTGTGTCATCCTCGGCCTGGTCGACCCGGCCGCTGCCTTTGCCGGCTTCGGCCATCCGGCGGTGATCACCGTGGCCTGCGTGCTGGTGCTGAGTCGCGGCCTGCAGACCTCCGGCGTCGTCGACGTGCTGGCGCGGCACCTGCTCCCGGCGGCGGCGGGCCCGGTCCTGAGCCTGGCGGCCCTGGTCGGGCTGGGCGCGCTGCTGTCGGGCTTCATGAACAACGTCGGGGCGATGGCGCTGCTGATGCCGGTGGCGGTCCAGCTGGCGGACCGCCTCGAGCTGCCGCCCGGCCGGGTGCTGATGCCGCTGGCGTTCGGCACCATCCTGGGCGGCATGACGACCATGATCGGCACGCCGCCGAACCTGATCGTCGCCGGCTTTCGCGCCCAGACCGGCGCCGGCAGCTTCGCCATGTTCGACTTCACCCCGATCGGTCTCGCGCTGGCCGTGACCGGGGTGCTCTTCATCGTCCTGGTCGGCTGGCGGCTGGTCCCCGTGCGCAAGCGCGCGGGCATGGAGGAGTTCGAGACCGGCGCCTACCTCACCGAGGTTCGCCTGGCGGAGGAGAGCAAGGCGGTCGGCATGACACTGCGCGAAGTCGAGGCCGCGCTGGAGAAGGCCGATGCCCAGGTCCTCGGGCTGGTGCGCAACGAGGTGCGCATGCACGCGCCGCAGGCCTGGCGCAAGGTGCAGGCCGGCGACATCCTGATCATCGAGGCCGAAGTCGATGCATTGGCCAGCGCCCTCTCCAGCCTCGGACTGGGGCTCGAGGAGGCGGTCGCGGCGGATGAGGAGGAGGGCGCAGCCGACGACGACCCCGCCCCCGCGAGCGGCGACCGGGACGACGAGTCGGCCACGGCCGACGAGATCGTGTTGCAGGAACTGGTGGTGCGGCCGGGCTCCGCGCTGTCCGGCCGCGCGGCCAGCGAGTTGTCGCTGCGCACCCGCTACGGCCTCAACCTGCTGGCCGTGTCGCGCGAGGGCGCCCGCTCCATGGCCCGGCTGCGCACCCTGCGCATCCAGGCCGGCGACCTGCTGCTGATGCAAGGTCCGGAGGAGGCCCTGGCCGAGTTCGCGGCCGACTACGGCTGCGTGCCGCTGGCCGCGCGTGAACTGCGCCTGCCGGATCGGCGCCAGGCCTTCAGCGCGGCGGCGATCATGCTCCTGGCCGTGGCCGGCGCCGCCTTCGGCCTGCTGCCGGCGGCGGTCTCGTTTGCCCTCGGCGTGCTGGCCTCGATGGTCTTTGGCAGCGTGCCGCCGCGGACCGTCTACCAGGCGATCGACTGGCCGGTGATCGTGCTGCTGGGCGCGCTGCTGCCGGTGGCCGGAGCCATGGCAGCGACCGGCACGGCCGACCTGATCGCCCGCCTGCTGCTCGATCACCTCGCCCGGGGCGAAGCGGTCGTCGGCCTGGCCCTGATCCTGGTGGTGACCATGTTCCTCTCCGACCTGATGAACAACGCGGCCACCGCGGCGGTCATGTGCCCGATCGCCATCGGCACCGCCCAGTCCCTGGGGGTGAGCAGCGACACCTTCCTGATGGCCGTGGCGATCGGCGCCTCGTGCGCCTTCCTGACGCCGATCGGGCACCAGAACAACACCCTGATCCTCGGCCCCGGGGGCTTTCGCTTCGGTGACTACTGGCGCCTGGGGCTGCCGCTGGAGATCCTGGTGGTGACCGTCAGCCTGCCGCTGCTGCTGCTGGTGTGGCCGTTGTAGCGCGCGCTCGGCCGCCGCGCTGGCGGTACAGAAGGGCCGTTCACGGTGTGGTCACCCCAGCCAGCGGCGCGCGTTGCGGAACAGCCGCAGCCACGGCCCCGCCTCGCCCCAGCCGTCCGGGCGCCAGGAGAACTGCACGCTGCGGAAGACCCGCTCGGGGTGCGGCATCATGATGGTGAAGCGGCCGTCGCGGCTGGTCAGGCCGGTGATGCCCCCGGGCGAGCCGTTGGGGTTGGCCGGGTAACTGCTGGCCACGGCGCCGCGGCCGTCGACATAGCGCAGCGCCACCAGCCCCGCGTCGAGCAGCCGGTCCGGGTCGTCGGCGGCGTCGAACTCGGCCCGCCCCTCGCCGTGGGCGACGGCGATCGGCAGCCGCGAGCCGGCCATGCCAGCGAGGAACAGCGACGGCGACGGCAGCACCTCGACCAGCGCCAGGCGCGCCTCGAACTGCTCGGAGCGGTTGCGCACGAAATGCGGCCAGTGGTCGGCGCCCGGCACCAGTTCGCGCAGGTTGGCGAACATCTGGCAGCCGTTGCAGACGCCGAGGCCGAAGCTGTCGGCGCGGCCGAAAAAGGCGGCGAACTGGTCGCGCACCCGCGGATTGAACAGCACCGACTTGGCCCACCCTTCGCCGGCGCCGAGGACGTCGCCGTAGGAGAAGCCGCCGCAGGCGACCAGGCCGTGGAAGTCGTCCAGCCCGACCCGCCCGGCGACCAGGTCGCTCATGTGCACGTCGACCGCGGCGAAGCCGGCACGATCGAACGCCGCCGCCATCTCGACCTGGCCGTTGACCCCCTGCTCGCGCAGCACCGCCACCCGCGGCCGCGCGCCGCTGGCGACCTGCGGCGCGGCGACGTCCTGGTCCGGATCGAAGGTCAGGCGGCTGCCGCCGAGCCCGGGGTCGTCGCCGTCGAGCAGCCGGGCGTACTCCTCGTCGGCGCACGCCGGGTCGTCGCGCAGTGCCTGCATGCGCCAGCTGGTCTCCGACCAGGCGCGATGCAGCTCGCTGCGCGCGGCCTCGAACAGCACCGTGCCCCCCTGCCGCAACAGCACCCGGTCGTCGACGGTCGCGTGGCCGATCCGGTGCACGTCCGCGCCCAGGCCGGCGGCCGCCAGGCGCTCGACCACGGCGCCGACCTGGTCGGCGCGCGCCTGCACCACGGCGCCGAGTTCCTCGTTGAACAGCGCCGCGACGGCGTCGCGGCCGAGGCCGGCGAGGTCGATGTCGAGGCCGGCGCGGCCGGCGAAGGCCATTTCGCACAGGGTCGCCAGCAGGCCGCCGTCGCTGCGGTCGTGGTAGGCGAGCAGCATCCCGGCGCCGTTCAGCTCCTGGATGGCGGCGAAAAAAGCGGCCAGGCGCGCCGGGTCGTCGAGGTCCGGCGCCACGGCGCCGATCTGGCCGTAGACCTGGGCCAGGGCCGAGCCGCCGAGGCGCTGGCGGCCGCCACCGAGGTCGACCAGCAGCAGCTCGGTCGCGCCCAGGTCACAGCGCAACTGCGGCGTCAGCGTGCGCCGGGCGTCGGTCACCGGGGCAAACGCCGAGACGATCAGCGACAGCGGCGCGACCACCTCGCGCGGACCCGCTTCCGACTCCCACGCGGTGCGCATCGACAGCGAGTCCTTGCCCACCGGGATGGCGATGCCGAGCGCCGGGCAGAGCTCCATGCCGACCGCGCGCACGGCGTCGAACAGCGCCGCGTCCTCGCCCGGGCTGCCGGCCGCGGCCATCCAGTTGGCCGACAGCTTGACCTCGCCGAGGGCGGCGATCGGCGCCGCGGCGAGGTTGGTCAGCGCCTCGCCGACCGCCATGCGCGCCGCCGCAGCGGCATCGAGCAGCGCCAGCGGCGTGCGCTCACCGACGGCCATCGCTTCGCCGACGTAGCCGTCGAAGCCGGCACAGGTCACGGCACAGTCGGCCACCGGCACCTGCCACGGCCCGACCATCTGGTCGCGCGCGACCAGGCCGGTGACGGTGCGGTCGCCGATGGTCACCAGGAAGCCCTTGTCGGCGACGGCCGGCAGCCGCAGCACCCGCGCGACCGCCGCGGCCAGGTCGAGGCCGGCGCCGGTGAAATCGTCTGCCGCCGGCGCGACGCGGGTGGCGTCGCGCTGCATCTTCGGCGGCTTGCCGAGCAGCACCTCCAGCGGCATGGCCACCGGCTGCGCGCCGAGCAGCGGGTCGGTCACCGCCAGCAGCGGCTCGGCGGTGGCCGTGCCGACCACCGCGAACGGGCAGCGCTCACGCGCGCACAGCGCGGCGAAGCGGTCGAGGTCGGCCGCGGCGATGCCGAGCACGTAGCGCTCCTGGGCCTCGTTGCACCAGAGCTCCCTGGGCGACAGCCCCGGCTCGTCGGTCGGGATGGCACGCAGGTCGAAGCGGCCGCCGCGGCCGCTGTCGTTGACCAGCTCGGGCAGGGCGTTGGAGAGGCCGCCGGCGCCGACGTCGTGGATCGAGATGATCGGGTTCGCCGCGCCCTGCGCCCAGCAGCGGTCGATCACCTCCTGGCAACGGCGCTGCATCTCCGGGTTGCCACGCTGCACCGAGGCGAAATCCAGCTCGGCGTCGCTGGCGCCGCTGGCCAGCGACGAGGCGGCGCCGCCGCCGAGGCCGATCAGCATCGCCGGGCCGCCGAGGACCACGATCAGCGCGCCGTCGGGCAGCGTCCCCTTGGCGACGTGGTCGGGGCGCACGTTGCCGTAGCCGCCGGCGAGCATGATCGGCTTGTGGTAGCCGCGCAGGGCGCCGTCGGCGGTGGCCAGCTCCAGGGTGCGGAAGTAGCCGGCCAGGTTGGGCCGGCCGAACTCGTTGTTGAACGCCGCGCCGCCGATCGGGCCGTCGCGCATGATCTCCAGCGCCGAGGCGATCCGCTCCGGGCGGCCGTGGTCGACCTCCCACGGCCGGACGTAACCCGGCAGGCGCAGGTTGGAGACCGAAAAGCCGGTCAGCCCCGCCTTCGGCTTGCCGCCGCGGCCGGTCGCCCCCTCGTCGCGGATCTCGCCGCCGGAGCCGGTCGCCGCGCCGGGGAAGGGCGAGATGGCGGTCGGGTGGTTGTGGGTCTCGACCTTGATCATGATGTGCGCCGGTTCGCGCACGCCGCGATAGACGCCGTCGGCCGGATCGGGGAAGAAGCGCTCGGCCTCGGCGCCGGCGATCACCGCGGCGTTGTCGCTGTAGGCCGAGAGCACGCCGTCCGGGTGGCGGGCGTGGGTGTTGCGGATCATGGCGAACAGCGACCGCGCCTCCGCCACGCCGTCGACCGTCCAGTCGGCGTTGAAGATCTTGTGCCGGCAGTGCTCGGAGTTGGCCTGGGCGAACATCATCAGCTCGACGTCGGTGGGGTCGCGGCCGAGGCGGGCGAAGGCGGTGCACAGGTAGTCGATCTCGTCGGCCGACAGCGCCAGGCCGAGTTCGCCGTTGGCCGCCTCCAGCGCCGCGCGGCCGCCGGCCGCCAGCGGCACCGTCGCCAGCGGCCGCGGAAGGTCATGCCGGAACAGCCCCTCCAGCGCCGCCAGGTCGAGCCCGACCGACTCGGTCATGCGGTCGTGCAGCAGCCCCAGCAGCGGCTTCAGCACGGCGGCCTCCGGCCCCTCGGCAGTGCCGTCGTCGAGGGTGTAGACCCGGCCGCGCTCGAGTCGCGCGACGGTGTCGAGGCCGCAGATGCGGGCGATGTCGGTCGCCTTGCTCGACCACGGCGAGCGGGTGCCGAAACGGGGCACCACCAGGATCCGCCGGCCGGACAGCGAACAGGGTTCGGTCGCCGGTCCGTAGGCGAGCAGCCGCTCGAGGCGGCCGCGCTCGGCGCCCTCCAGCGGCCGCTCGAGGTCGACCAGATGGAAGTAATCGACGGCCACCGCCCGCAATCCGGGCAGGTGCGCCTGCAGCGAGGCCAGCAGCTGGTCGATACGGAACGGCGACAGGGCCGGGCGGCCCGGGATCAGCAGCATGGATACCCTCGTGCGTCAGCGGGACCGGGGCCAAACGAGGGCGCCATGATACCGGAGCGGCAGCGGGCGCGGAAACCGCGCCGGGCCGCGTGCGGACGGGTTCAGACCAGTTCGCGCCAGGCGAGCCCGGACACCTGCCCGGCCACCGGGATCTCCTCCGGCGTGCAGCCGAGCACGGCGGCGAACAGCGCCCGGACCCGGTCGGGGTCGTTGTTGGCCGCGCTCAGGTGGGCCGCGACCAGGTGCTGCAGGCGCCCGGTGTCGAGCCGTCCGAGCAGCGCGGCCGCGTCCTCGTTGCACAGGTGGCCGAGCGGCCCGCCGATGCGCCGCTTCAGGGCCGGCGGGTAGCTGCCGGCGGCGAGCAGGTCGCGGTCGTGGTTGGCCTCGAGGACCAGGGCGTCGCAGCCGGCCAGCGAGCGCTCGACGTGGCTGGTCGAACCGCCGAGGTCGGTCACCAGGCCGAGCCGGTGGCGGCCGTCACTGACGACCAGCTGGCTCGGCTCGCGGGCGTCGTGCGGTACCGCGAACGGCGCCACCTCGAGGGCGTCGACGGCGAAGGTGGTCCCGGTGTCGAACAGCCGCAGGTCGGGCAGGTTGGCGTCGCGCAGCGCCTGGCGGGTGCCGTGGGTCATCCACACCGGCAGGCGGTGGCGACGCGCCAGCGGGCCGACGCCGCTGGCGTGGTCGGCGTGCTCATGGGTCAGCAGCAGGCCGCTGAGTTGCCCCGGTTCCAGGCCGAGGCGCGCCAGCCGGCGGGTGGCCTCGACCACGGAAAAGCCGCAGTCGACCAGCAGCACGGTGGGGCCGTGGGCGACCAGCCAGCCGTTGCCGCCACTGCCGCTGCCCAGGGCCGCGAAGCGCACGGCGGCGGGTCGCGGCCTACTTCAGCTCCTCGTAGAGCAGCTTGAGGATGCTGTCGGCGGTGTCGCCGCTGGTCGCGGCGCCCTGGTCGTCGAGGATGTCGACCCGGGTCTCGGCGCCGTCGGCGCGCAGGCGGATGCCGTAGTTGCGGACGTCGGAGGCGTCGTCGCTATTCCAGAAGGCGAGCTTGGAGAAGAAGCCCTTCTCCGCCTTCGGTTTCAGCTCCTGGTAGCGGACCCGGTAGAGCCCCTCGTCGCGATTCTGGTCCTCGACCGCGAAGCCGATGCGATCGAGGGCGACGCCGGTGCGGCGCCAGGCCCGGGAGAAGTCCTCGAGCACGACCAGCCCGGTCGCCGTGGTGCCGGCGGTGAGCAGCCGGGCGCGGTCGGGGCGCGGCGCCGGTGCCGCCAGCTGCTGGCGCGCCCGCGCCTCCTCGGCGCCCCAGAACATGGTCAACCGGACCAGCATCTCGGCCTCGAGCTCGGGGTCGCTCGGCCGCGCCTGCCAGACGAACTCCGGCCCCTTGGCCACCTGTTCGAGGCCGCGGTGGGTCAGGTAGACCTCGGTGGTGCCCGGCTCGGCGCCCTTTTCCAGGCGCACGCGGTAACGGTCGAGGGTCGACGAGGAGTAGAGGTTCTCGACAAACGGGATGTTGGTCAGGACGTTGCGCAGGGCGCTGCCCGGGATCGCCGCGCGGTTCTCGGCCCACTCGGTCTCGAGGATGCCGAGCAGCGGGTCGTCGCGGGTCAGCAGGAAGCCGAGCTGGAGGAAGAACTGGCGCGTCGCCTCGTAGACCTCGGTCGGCTCGCTGCGCACCACCAGCCAGCGCTTGTCGCCCAGCCGCTCGGCGCGCACGCCGGCGACGTCGGGCAGGGTGCCGCTGCCGACGGCCTGGGTGGAAGCCGGCTGGCGCTCGCCGGCGTAGGCCGAGTAGGTGGCCGACGCGCGCGGGTTGATGTCGGGCACGACCAGGCGGTCGTCGATGCTGCTGGAACTGAGATCCGGCGGGATCTCCAGCTGCGGCACCTCGTAGGCCTGCTGGTACTCGATCTTCTTGTCCTGGATGACGATGTCGCGGGTGGCGCAGGCGGTCAGCGTCAGCGCGACAGCGGCCACGGCCAGGCCGCGCAGGAGGGTGTGACTCGGGATCGTGTGGTCCACGGATTCTCCCTGGGAGTGATGGTGCACGCGGGGTGGCCCGTTCAGCCGCCGGTGACGACGCCGGCCGCGGCCAGGGCGGCGCGCACGGTGGCATGGTACGCCGCGGCGAGCGGGGTCAGGGGCAAGCGGATGCCGGGCGCGATCAGGCCCATCTCGGCCAGCGCCCACTTGACCGGGATCGGGTTGGACTCGACGAACAGGTCGCGATGCAGCGCCGCCAGCGGGGCGTCGATCTGCGCCGCGGTCGCCGCGTCGCCGGCCAGCGCGGCGACGCACATGTCGTGCATCGCCCGTGGGACGACGTTGGCCGTGACCGAGATCACGCCGCGGCCGCCGCGCAGGAGCAGCTCGCGACTGGTGGCGTCGTCGCCGCTGTAGATGTCGAGGGCCTCGCCGGCGCCGTCGCGGATGCGCTCGACCCGGCTCAGGTCGCCGGTGGCCTCCTTGATGCCGACGATGTTGGAGACCGCCGCCAGCCGGATCACGGTCTCCGGCAGCATGTCGCAGGCGGTGCGCCCGGGCACGTTGTAGAGGATCTGCGGGATCGCCACCGCCTCGGCCACCGCCTTGTAGTGCAGGTAGAGCCCGTCCTGGGTCGGCTTGTTGTAGTACGGGGTGACCAGCAGGCAGGCGTCAGCGCCCGCCTCCATGGCGCAGCGGGTCAGGTCGATCGCCTCGCTGGTGGAGTTGGCGCCGGTGCCGGCGATCACCGGCACGCGACCGGCGACCAGCTGCACCACGCGCCGGATGAGGTCGCAGTGCTCGGCGTGGTCGAGGGTCGCCGACTCGCCGGTGGTGCCCACGGCGACGATGCCGTCGGTGCCATTGGCGACGTGGAACTCGACCAGCCGCTCGAGCGCGGCAAAGTCGAGGCTCCCGTCAGCCGCCATCGGCGTGACGAGGGCGACCATACTGCCATGAAACATGGGTTCAAACTCCGTCGGGCCGCCGGCCTCTGCCCGGCCGGTAGCGCCTTGAAACTCAGGCATGGTACTGGCGTGACCGGCGCCTGACAAGGGCGCCCGAAGCCCCTCCGGGGCTTACTTGCTGATCGTTGGGGGGCGCTGCATACTGCCGCAAAACCCCCCTGGAAACCCGCCATGAAGCGACTGCTGGTGATCTCGGCCCTGGGCGAGGACCGCCCCGGAATCGTCGACGACCTCTCCCAGCTGATCCTCGACGCCGGCTGCAACATCGAGGACAGTCGCGCCGCGGTGCTCGGCGGCGAGTTCGCGGTCATGCTGATGGTCTCCGGCCTGTGGAACCAGGTGGCCAAGCTCGAGGCGGCGCTGCCCAAGAGCGCCGAGACGCTGGGCATGCAGATCTTCTGCCGGCGCACCGACGCCCGCGGCGCCCAGGCCGACCGCCTGCCCTACATGATCGAGGTGGTGGCGCTCGACCACCCCGGCATCGTGCACAACCTGGCCCACTTCTTCGCCGCGCGCAGCATCAACATCGAGGACCTGGTGACCCACACCTACCCGGCGGCGCACACCGGCTCGCCGATGTTCGCGGTCAGCCTGACCGTCGGCATCCCGGCGACCCAGCACATCGGCACCCTGCGCGAGGAGTTCCTCGACCACTGCGACCAGCTCAACCTCGACGCGGTCATGGAGCCGGTCAAGAACTGACGCCACGCCCTACCCTACTGCAAGGAGCACCCGATGAGCCCGCCCAAGGTCGGCAACAAGGCCCCCGATTTCACCCTGCCGGCCACCGGCGACCAGAAGGTCAAGCTCTCCGCGCTGCGCGGCCAGCCGGTGGTGCTCTACTTCTACCCCAAGGACAACACCCCGGGCTGCACCCAGGAGGGGCAGGCGTTCCGCGACCGGCACGCCGCGTTCGCCGCCCATGGCGCGATCATCCTCGGCATCTCGCGCGACAGCCTGGCGAGCCACGCCCGGTTCAAGGCCGGACAGGCGCTCCCGTTCGACCTGCTGGCCGACACCGATGAGCGCGCCTGCCGGAGCTACGACGTCATCCGCGAAAAGAACCTGTACGGGCGCAAGGTGGTCGGCATCGAGCGCAGCACCTTCCTGATCGACGCCGCCGGCACGCTGGTGCGCGAGTGGCGCAAGGTCCGGGTCGAGGGCCACGCCGAGGAGGTGCTGGCGGCGGTCGCGGACCTGCGGGGGCCGGCACCATGATGATGACCTCGCGCAAGCCGAAGATCGCCGGCAAGCGGCTGTTCGTGCTCGACACCAACGTCCTGATGCACGACCCGACGGCGCTGTTCCACTTCCAGGAGCACGACGTCTTCCTGCCGATGGTGGTGCTCGAGGAGCTCGACGCGCACAAGCGCGGCGTCTCCGAGGTGTCGCGCAACGTGCGCCAGGTGAGCCGCTTCCTCGACGAACTGCTCTCCGACCACGACGTCGCCGCGATCGAGGAAGGCATCCCGCTGGCCGGGTCGCTGACCTACAACCACTCCATCGGGCCCAGCGGCCGGCTGTTCTTCCAGACCCGGCTGCTGGCGGCCAAGGTGCCGAGCGAGCTGGTCGCACACAAGGCCGACAACGACATCCTCGGCATCACCCTGGCGTTGCGCGAGGCCTACCCCGACCGCAACGTCACCCTGACCTCCAAGGACATCAACCTGCGCATCAAGGGGGCCGCGGTCGGGCTCCACGTCGAGGACTACTTCAACGACCAGGTGCTCGAGGACGTCAACCTGCTCTACTCGGGCCACACCGCGCTGCCGGCCGATTTCTGGCAGACCCACAGCAAGGAGATGACCGCGTGGAAGGAGGAGGGGCGTACCTTCTACCGCGTCAGCGGCCCGCTGGTACTCGACTGGCACGTCAACGGCTTCCTGCACCTCGACGACGGCGAGCCGTTCGACGCCATCGTGCGCCGGGTCGAGGGCGACAGCGCCGAGCTCGAGCTGGTCGACGACTACAGCGGCCCGAGCCACGCCATCTGGGGCATCACCGCGCGCAACCGCGAGCAAAACTACGCCCTCAACCTGCTGCTCGACCCGGAGATCGACTTCGTCAGCCTGCTCGGCATCGCCGGCACCGGCAAGACCCTGCTGGCGCTGGCCGCCGGCCTCTACCAGACCCTGGACGAAAACCGCTACCGCGAGATCATCATGACCCGGGTCACCGTCCCGGTCGGCGAAGACATCGGCTTCCTGCCCGGCACCGAGGAGGAGAAGATGACGCCGTGGATGGGCGCGCTGATGGACAACCTCGAGGTGCTGACCAAGACCGACATCGGCGGCGAGTGGGGCAAGGCGGCGACCCACGACCTGCTGCACAACCGGATCAAGATCCGCTCGCTGAACTTCATGCGCGGGCGCACCTTCCTCAACAAGTACATCATCCTCGACGAGGCGCAGAACCTGACCGCCAAGCAGATGAAGACCCTGGTCACCCGCGCCGGCCCCGGCACCAAGGTGGTCTGCCTCGGCAACATCTCGCAGATCGACACCCCCTACCTGACCGAGACCTCGTCCGGCCTGACCTACATCGTCGACCGCTTCAAGGGCTGGGAGCACAGCGGCCACGTCACCCTGCTGCGCGGCGAGCGTTCGCGCCTGGCCGATTACGCGACGGAGAACCTCTGAGCGGCGCCCGTTCGCGTCGGCGCGCCCATGCACCCCGAAACCTACAGGTTGATGGCCGAGGTCGAGGACCGCCACTGGTGGTTCCGCGCCCGGCGCGACATCACCCGCGCCGCGATCGAGCAGCTCGCCCTCGCCCCGGGCGCGCAGCTCCTGGAGGCGGTTGCGGCACCGGCGGCAACCTGGCGATGCTCGCCTCCTTCGGTGACCTCCACGCCTTCGAGCCCGACGACCTGGCCCGGGCGGTGGCTTGCGCCAAGGGCGTGGGACGGGTGGTCGCCGGCGGCCTGCCGCACGCCCTGCCGGCCGCACTGGAACGCGTCGATCTGATCTGCGCCTTCGACGTGCTCGAACACATCGACGACGACCGCGCCGCTGCCGCGGCCCTGGCGCAGCGCCTGGCGCCCGGCGGCCACCTGCTGGTCACCGTGCCCGCCTACCGCTGGTTGTGGAGCCGGCACGACGACGCGGTCGCCCACAAGCGCCGCTACACCCGGGGCGAGCTGCGGCGCGTACTGCGGGGCGCCGGCTTCGAAGTCCGCCGCTGCAGCTACTTCAACAGCCTGCTGTTTGCGCCCATCGCCGCGGTGCGCCTGGGGCGACGGCTGCTGGGTCGCGAGGACGACGGCACCCGAGAGATGGCCCTGCCGGGTCCCTTCCTCAATCGCCTGCTCTACCGCATCTTCGCCTTCGAGCGCTGCCTCCTGGCGCGGGTCGACCTGCCGTTCGGCGTCTCGCTGCTCGCGGTCGCGCGCAAGCCGGCCTGAGCCGGAACGGGTCAGTCGCCGAGCACCGTCACCTCGCGCGGCGACAGCGTCAGCAGCTCCGCCCCGTCGGCGCCGAGCAGCACGGTGTCCTCCAGCTTGACCATGGTGCCGTCGTCGGCGCAGGCGTGCAGTTCGACGGTCAGCACCATGCCGGCCTGCAGCTCGAGCTTCGACCCGCGGCTCAGGAACGGCGGTTCGTTGATCTCCAGACCGACGCCGTGGCCGGCGAAGTGGGCCCGCTTGCCGTTGGGAAAGGCGAGGAACTCGGCGCCGATCCCGACCTGGTCGGCGAACTCCTGGGCGCAGGTATAGAACTGGCCGGCGCTCCAGCCCGGGCGCATTTCTCGGCACAGCCGGTCGGCCACCTCCTTGACCGCGGCGTGCAGCTCCAGCGCCCGGGTCGACGCCCGGCCGAGGGCGTAGGTGCGCGACTGGTCGGCGTGGTAGCCGTCGACGCAGGTCGGGATGTCGACCACGAACAGGTCGCCCGGCTGCATCACCCGGCGCGACGCCCCGGCCGGCACCGCCGGGCTCAGGCCGACGCCGGAGATGGTGAACACCACGCCGCTGATCTCGCCGATGTTGGCGCCCGAGGCGAACGGCCCGCGGCCCATGCTGAAGTCGATGTCGCGCAGGAAGTAGGCGCCCTCGTGGCCGGCCAGCCGGTGGCCGTGCTCGATCCGGGCCGAGCCCTCGAGCTCGGTCATCCCGGCGCGCACCCCGGCCACCGCCGCGTGGTGGCCGGCGTCGACCGCGCCACAGGCGCGGCGCACCGCATCGACCTCGGCCGGCTCCTTGACCATGCGCTGGTGCAGGATGGTCGGCGACAGGTCGACCAGCTCGCCGCCGTCGAGGGCCGCACGCAGCCGGCGGTAGCTGGTCACCGGCATCAGGTCGAGTTCGCTGCCGAGCCGCGCCCCGGGGGCGAAGCGCTGCTTGAGCAGGGTCACCGGATCGCGCAGCGCCACCAGGTGGGGCGCGGCGAGCCCGGTATCGCGCGTGGCGAAGTCGAGGCCCGAGCGGACACCCAGGACGTAGTCGTCGGGCGTCACCACCAGCCAGCCCGGCTGCGCGGTGCCGGTGTAGTAGAGCAGGTCGCGCGAGTGGAACAGCAGCGCGCCGTCGAGGTCGCGTTCGCGCAGCAGGGTCTGCAGCTTCTGGATCCGGCTGGAGTGGGACATCGGGCCTCTCTGGTTGGTCCGGGTGGTGGACGCCCCGCTGCCGGGGAAGCGCTAAAGATACCCGCATCGCCCGCACGGCGCTGGCGGCGGCGCACATCGTCGGCTACACCAACGCCGGGATCGTCCTGGCGACGCTGCTGTCGCTGTTCCTGTTCCAGGAACAGGAGGCGTGGCCGCAGCGCCGCCGCGACGCTGATCAGCGCCGGGCTGATGGTCATGAGCCTGGACCTGTGAGCAGCGCGGGCGGCAACCCGCATGCAGGGATCAGCGTTGGATGCGCAGGTCGGGCAGGTCGACGCTGCCGATCACCTGCAGCACGATGCCGCAGCCGCAGCAGAAGACCACGCTGGCGGCCAGGGCGGCAAAGATCGGGTCGGCGGTGCTGCCGCTGGCCGCCACGTAGGCGGCGGCCAGCCCGGCGACGACCGCGCCGAGGTAACTGATCCAGGCGCAGACCAGCGCGCTCTTCTGGCCGAAGCCGCGGGTTTTCATCGGGTCACCTGGGAGTTGCTGGCCGACCGGTCGGGCCAACGGCATGGTGGGCGTGAACGGCGGCGCGCGCCTTGATGCCGGTCATGGTCCGCCGGGCGTGGCCGGGGCCGGGGTGGTGCCGCCCGCCGCCTCGTCGCCGTCGTCGAGCCGCGGCCAGGCGCTCATCACCGCCTGCACCAGGGTCGCCAGCGGGATGGCGAAAAAGACCCCCCACAGGCCCCAGATGCCGCCGAAGAACAGCACCGCGACGATGATCGCGATCGGGTGCAGGTTGACCACCTCGGAAAAGAGCAGTGGCACCAGGACGTTGCCGTCGAGCGCCTGGATCACCAGGTAGGCGATGACCACGTAGTAGAACTCGGGCGCCAGCCCCCACTGGAAGAAGGCGACCAGCACGATCGGCAGCGTCACCACCACCGCGCCGACGTAGGGGATGATCACCGACAGCCCGACCGCCACGCTGAGCATCATGGCGTAGCGCAGCCCCATCAGGGCGAAGGTGGTGTAGGTGACCACCCAGACAGCCAGGATCTCGACGAACTTGCCGCGCACGTAGTTGGCGATCTGGATTTCGACGTCGGCCCAGACGCGGTTGGCCAGGCCGCGCTGGCGCGGCAGGTAGCGCTTCAGCCAGGCGACGATCTGCTCCTTGTCCTTGAGGAAGAAGAAGACCAGCAGCGGCAGCAGCACCAGGTAGACCAGCAGGGTCAGCAGGCCGACGATCGACGCCAGCGAGTAGCTCAGCAGCGACTGGCCGAGGGCGGCGATCTCACTGCGCACCGAGGCGTTGATCTGCGCCAGCTGCTCGATCGAGACCAGCTGCGGGTAGCGCTCGGGCAACTGCATCAGCATTTTTTGCCCGTTGGCGACCATGCCCGGCAGCTCGCCGACCAGCTGGGTCAACTGCTGGCTCAGCAGCGGCAGCAGGCCGAACAGCACCAGCAGCAGCACCGCCATGAACAGCGTGAACACCAGCCACACCGCCGCCAGCCGCGGCAGGCGCAGCCGCTGCAGCAGCCGCACCAGCCCCTCGAGCAGGAAGGCGATCACCAGGCTCGCCAGCACCGGCGCCAGCATGCGGCCGAAGTAGACCACCACCAGCGTGCTGACCAGCAGCAGGACGCCGAGGATGATCGCCTCCGGATCGGAGAAGTAGCGCCGGTACCAGGTGCGCAGGGTGGTGATCACGCCCGGGTCCCGTCGTCGGCGGCCCGTTCGGCGTAGGCGCGGCCGAACAGCGCCTCGAGTTCGTCGATCACCTCGTCGGCGCCACGGCCGTGCAGCACGTGGGCGGTGACCAGGGTGGTGGCGGCATCGAGCAGCGGCGCCGAGTCGAGCATCGGGTAGGTCGCGCGCAACCGCTTGAGCGCGGCGATCACGCTCTCCTCAGCCGGGCGCGGCAGGTCCAGTGGGTGCGCCGGCGGCGCCGGCCGGGCGTGGCGGGTGCGCAGGAACTCGGCGAACTCGAGCAGGACGCGGCGGCCGTCGCGGTCAAGCGCGGCATAGCACGCCTGCAGGCGCTGGCGCGCGTCGCTCACGGTCCCGGGCGTCCCGGCATCAGGCCTGCTGCTCGCGTTCGAGGTCCCGGGCCACCTCGGCGGCGCAGTAGTTGCGGGCGAAATTCAGCAGCTCGTCCATGGCCCGCTGGCGGAACTTCTGCTTCTGGCGCACGAACGAGAACGGCCGCTCCAGCGGCGGGTCGAGCGGGATGCTGACCAGGGTGCCGAGACGCAGTTCCTTGACGATGGTCGCCGAGGAGATGATCGAGATGCCCATGCCGGCCTCGACCGCGCCCTTGATCGCCTCCGGGTTGCCCAGCTCCATGATGATGTCGAGGTCCTCCGACGCCATGCCGTTGTCGGCCAGGTAGTCGAGGATCACGTCGCGCGTCCCCGACCCCTCCTCGCGGCAGATGTAGGGGTAGCCCATCAGCTCCTGGATGGTCACCTTGTCGCGCGTGGCCAGCGTGTGGTCGGGGGGGACGATCGCCACCAGGCCGTCGCTGCGGCAGACCTCGACCTGCAGGTTCTTGTTCGCCACCGGGGCCTCGACCACGCCGAGGTCGAGGTCGTTGTTCTCGACCATGGTGACGATGCCCTCGGTGTTGGCCACCTGCAGGTAGAGCTTGATTTCGGGATGGTGGCGCTTGAAGTCGCCGAGCAGCGCCGGGAGCATGTACTCGGCGATGGTGGTGCTGGCGCCGATGATCAGCGAACCGCTGACCTCGCCGGTCAGCTCGCGCACGGCGTTCTCCATTTCGGCGTAGAGGTCGAAGATCTTGACCGCCCGCTCCTGCACCACCTCGCCGGCGCGGGTCAGGCTGATGCGGTTGTGGGTGCGGTCGAACAGCCGGGTGTTGAACTGCTCCTCGAGCTGGCGCACCTGGAAGGTCACCGCCGGCTGGGTCATGTGCAGCGCCTCGGCCGCCTTGGTGAAGCTGAGCAGCTTGGCGACGGTGTGAAAGACCTGCAGTCGGCGATCGGACATCGCGCGCTCCCCTGGTGAATTGCGGGCTCTTCAGGCCCGCTCGTTGGCCAACCGCGCCGCGTACTGCGCAGCGGCCATTATAGGGAGCGGCACCAGCGGCAACCAGTGCGCCGTGCCCGGGCGGTGACCCGCTTACGCCGCGCGCACGGCGGCCGGGGCGAAGGCGTAGAACAGCACCGGGATCACCACCAGCGTCAGCAGGGTCGCGACGGCGATGCCGAACAGCAGCGCGATCGCCAGGCCGCTGAAGATCGGGTCGTCGAGGATGAACAGCGCGCCGAGCATCGCCGCCAGGCCGGTCAGCACGATCGGCTTGGCGCGCACCGCGCCGGAGCGGATCACCGCCTCGGCCAACGGCACCCCGCGCGCCTGCTCCTGGTTGACGAAATCGACCAGCAGGATGGAGTTGCGCACGATGATGCCGGCGAGCACGATCATGCCGATCATCGAGGTCGCGGTGAACGGCACGCCGAACAGGGCGTGGCCCGGCAGCACGCCGATGACGGTCAGCGGGATCGGCGCCATGATGATCAGCGGCACCAGGTAGGCGCGGAACTGGGCTACCACCAGCAGGTAGATCAGCACCAGGCCGACCGAGTAGGCGATGCCCATGTCGCGGAAGGTGTCGTAGGTGACCTGCCACTCGCCGTCCCACTTGATGGCGTAGTCGTAGGGGTTGGCCGGCGGCGCGACCAGGTGCTGCGCCAGCTTCTGCCCGGCCACCGCATCGTCGGCGAGGCCGCCGTACATGGCGAACATGGCGTACAGCGGGCTGTCGGTCGCACCGGCCACGTCGCCGGTGACGTAGACCACCGGCAGCAGGTCCTTGTGCTGGATCGACGGCTCCTGGGTCGCCGCCGCGACCGCCACCAGCTCCGCCAGCGGCACCAGGCCGCCGTGGCCGCGCACGCGCAGGTCGAGCACCCGCGCCAGCCGCGCCTGGTCGGCCACCGGCAGTTCGGCGCGCACCGGCACCGCGTAGCGCGCGGTCGGCTCGTGCAGGTAGCCGAGGTCGGCGCCGCCGAGGGCCGCCCCCAGGGTGTCGACGACGGCCGCCTGCGAGACGCCGACCCGAGCCGCCTTGGCGCGGTCGATCCGCAGCCGCCACTCGCGCGCCGGCGCCTCGACGCTGTCGTCGACGTCGACCACCTCGGCGGTCTGTTCGAAGCGCTCGCGCAGGGCCGCGGCCACGCGCACCTGGCCGGCGTGGTCGGGACCGTAGACCTCGGCCACCAGCGGCGCCAGCACCGGCGGCCCCGGCGGCACCTCGACCACCTTGACCCGGCCGCCGTGGCGGCTGGCGATGGCGCTCAACGCCGGCCGCACCGCCTGGGCGATGGCGTGGCTCTGGCGCGCGCGCAGCGCCTTGTCGACCAGGTTGACCTGGATGTCGCCGAGGTGGTCGCCGCGGCGCAGGTAGTACTGGCGCACCAGGCCGTTGAAGTTGATCGGCCCCGAGGTGCCGCTGTAGAGCTGCAGGTCGGTCACCTCGGGCACCGCGCCGAGGGCGCCGGCCAGCTCGTCGAGCACCGCGGCGGTGCGCTCCAGGCTGCTCCCCTCGGGCATGTCGAGTACCACCTGGAACTCCGACTTGTTGTCGAACGGCAGCATCTTCAGCACCACGTGACGGCTGGCCACCAGCGCCACCGAGGTGGCGATCAGCAGCACGATCGCCAGCAGCAGCCACCAGCGCCGGCGGCGCGCGCCGTCCCCCTCGAGGAACGGTCCGACCAGGCGCTGGAACAGCGGCAGCAGCCGGTCGGCCGACTCCGCGTGGTCCGCACCGGCGTGCGCGAGCCGGCCGAGCAGGCGGTAGCAGAGCCACGGCGTGATCACGAACGCCACCAGCAGCGACAGCAGCATGCCGATGCTGGCATTGATCGGGATCGGGCTCATGTAGGGCCCCATCAGGCCGGTGACGAAGGCCATCGGCAGGATCGCCGCGATGACGGTGAAGGTGGCGAGGATGGTCGGCCCGCCGACCTCGTCGACCGCGCGCGGGATCACCTCGGCCAGCTCGCCGCCGGCGCGGGCCAGGTGGCGATGGACGTTCTCGACCACGACGATGGCGTCGTCGACCAGGATGCCGATGGAGAAGATCAGCGCGAACAGCGACACCCGGTTGAGGGTGAAACCCCAGGCCCAGGAGGCGAACAGCGTCACCGCCAGGGTCACGATCACGGCGACGCCGACGATCAGCGCCTCGCGCCAGCCCAGCGCGACCAGCACCAGCGCGACCACCGAGACGGTGGCGAAGATCAGCTTGTGGATCAGGGTCTGCGCCTTGTCGGCGGCAGTGGCGCCGTAGTTGCGCGTCACCGTCGCCTCGATGCCGTCGGGGACGTGGATGCCGCGCAGCTGGGTGAAGCGCTCGATCACCTGCTCGGCCACCGCCACGGCGTTGGTGCCGGGCTTCTTGGCCACCGCCACGGTCACCGCCGGGTAGACCCCGGCACCAGAGCCTTCGCGCGCGGCCGGCCCGCTGACGAAGCGCACGTACTGCTCGGGCCGGTCGGGACCGAGCTCCACCGTGGCGACGTCGCGCAGGTAGACCGGGATGCCCGCATGGACCCCGACCACCAGCTCGCCGACCTCCTCCGGGGTGCCGAGGAAGGCGCCGGCGCGCACCCGCACGGCGCGGTCGCCGGCGACCACGGCGCCGGCATCGGCCGCGGCATTGGCGCTCGCCAGCGCCCGGCGCAGGTCGTCGAGGACGACGCCGTGGGCGGCCAGCCGCTCCGGGTCGAGTTCCACCCGGACCACCCGGTCGGGCCCGCCGAGGGTGTAGATGTCGCGCGTGCCGGCGACCCGCGCGAGTTCGGTCTCCAGGGTGTGGGCGACCCGCAGCAGGTCGGCGGCGCCCCGCTCCGGGTCGGCGGTCCACAGCGTCAGGGCGACGATCGGCACGTCGTCGATGCCCATCGGCTTGATCAGCGGCTCGCCGACGCCGAGCCCCGGCGGCAGCCAGTCGCGGTTGGAAAAGACGGCGTTGTACAGACGCACGATCGCCTCGGTGCGATCCTCGCCCACCTCGAACTCGACGGTCAGCACCGCCAGATCGTCGCGCGCCAGCGAGTAGGTGTGCTTGACCCCCTCGATCTCGGCCAGCACGCGCTCGGCCGGCGCGCTGACCAGGCTCTCGACCTCGCGCGCCAGGGCGCCGGGAAAGGGGATGAAGATGTTGGCCATGGTGACGTCGATCTGCGGCTCCTCCTCGCGCGGCGTCACCAGCAGCGCGAACAGGCCGAGCAGCAGGCCGAGCAGCGCCAGCAGCGGCGTGATCTCGTTGCGCTGGAAGCGCCGCGCCAGGCCGCCCGACCAGCCGAGGCGCTGCACGTCGCTGGCGTCGTGGTCGCTCACCGGCCCACCTGCCCCTTCAGGGCGACGCCGGCGGCGACCGGGTCGATGGCCACCCGCTCGCCCGGCGCCAGCCCGGCCAGCACCGTGCGCCAGCCCTGCTGCAGTGCGCCCGGGCGCACCTGGCGCAGGCCGATGCGGCCGTCATCGGCCACCACGTAGAGCGCGGTCAGTTCGCTGCGCCGCACCAGCGCGGCCTCCGGCACCACCAGCCGGGTCTCGACGCCGACGGTCACCGCGAGCTTGACGTGCATGCCCGGGAACAGGCCGTCGCCGCTGCCGGCCGGGAGGTCGGCGCGCACGGTGACGGTGTGGGTGGCCGGGTCGGCGTAGGGATAGAGCGTCAGCCCGGTGACCGGCAGCGGCGGCCGGCCGGCGGCGCGGATCTCGGCCTGCGGCGTGCCGCGCAGCGCCGGCACCACGCTCTGCGGCACCTGCCCGGTGACCCGCAGCTGGTCGAGCGACAGGCCGCTGAGCAGCGGCGTCCCGGGCTGCGCCGCCTCGCCGACCTCGACGTGCCGCGCGGTGACGATGCCGCTGTAGGGGGCGCGCACGACGGTGTGCTCGAGCTGCGCCTCGGCCTCGGCCAGGCGCGCCTGGGCCGCGGCGACGCGGGCGCGCGCGGTGTCGCGCGCCGCCAGGGCGCTGTCCAGGCTGGTCTTGGCCACCAGCTGGCGCTGGTAGATCTCGCGGATGCGGGCGTACTCCTGCTCCGCCTGCGCCAGCTGGGCGCGCGCCTCGGCCAGGCTGGCCTGCGCCGCCGCGGTGCGGGCGCGCGGCTCGGTGTCGCGGAAGCGGACCAGCACCGCCCCGGCGGCGACGTAGTCGTCGACGTCGAACAGCACCTCCTGCACGGTCCCCGCGGTCTCGGCGGTGACGGTCGCCCGGTTGACCGCCTCGACGCTGGCGTCGAACAGCCGCACCTGGGGCAGTTCGCGCAGGTCGGCGACCACGGTCTCGAGTTCGGCGGCCGGCGTCGCCAGCGGCAGCAACAGCACGGCGGCCAGGATCGATCGTAGCTGCATCTGGTCTCCTCCCTGGGAACGGTTCGCGCTGGCGTCATCCGCGCCGGCGCGCGCGGCCGGCCGGCCCGCCTGCCGGTGGCCATACATTAGCATATTCTAATATACAAACAAATGTGGCTCATGGAGCCGGTCCCTTTGCTACCATCGCCCGATGCCTGCCGTCCTGTCACCGCCCGCCTCCCGGGTCGGCCTGCCGCGCCGTTTCGCGGCCATCCTCTACGACACCCTGTCGCTGTTCGCGATCTACTTTTTCGTCACCTGGCTGCTGGTCGCCCTGGCCGGCGGCGCCTTCGCTCCCGGTCACCCGCTGCTGCGCGCCCTGCTGTTCGCCCTCGGCTGCCTCTTTTTCGCCGGCTTCTGGACCCGCGGCGGCCAGACCCTGGGCATGAAGAGCTGGCACATCCGCCTGGTCGGCGCCGACGGCGGCCCGGTCGGCTGGGGGCCGGCCCTGCTGCGCTGCCTCGCCGCCCTGCTCTCCTGGGCCTGCCTCGGCGCCGGCTTCTGGCTCGCCCTGCTCGACCGCGACCGGCGCACCTGGCACGACCGCCTCTCCGCCACCCGCCTGGTGCGCAGCGACCCGCCTCAAGCGTAGTCGCCCGGCGCGCAGCCGGCGGCGGGTCAGCGCACGCGCTGCAGCGCCGCCGTGGCGACGGCCAGGAACAGCAGCGACGGCAGCAATGCACTGAGCACCGGGTTGAGGTCGAAGGCGTGGCCGGCCTGGCTGAACAGGCGGGTGGCCAGGTGGAACAGCAGGCCGACGACGATGCCGATCACCAGGCGCCGGCCGAGCGGCGCGTTGCGCGCCGAGCCGAAGGCGAACGGCAGCGCGACCATAAGCATCACCAGCCCCTGCAGCGGCGCCGTCAGCTTGCTCCAGAACGCCTGCGCGTAGCGCCGCGGGTCCTCGCCCAGCGCCTCGAGGTGGTCGACATAGCGGTGCAGCGCGCTGGCGGTCAGGTTCTGCGGCTTGAGCATCGCCACCTGCACCAGGGCCGGGTCGAGCAGGGTCGGGCGCTCGAGCCGTTGCAGTCGTTCGCTGACCACGCCGCCGTCGGTCAGCCGGCTGCGGGTGGCGTCGTGCAGGGTCCAGCGGTCGCCGCCGAAGGTGGCGCGCCCGGCGTTGACCGCCGCGACCAGCCGGCGCTGGTCGTCGAAGGCGTAGACGGCCACGTTGACCATGGCGCCGTCGGGATAGACGTAGCCGATGCGGACGTAATCGGGACCGTCGCGCAGCCATACCCCCTGCTGGGGGTGGCCGGCGCTGACGTCGCGCTGGGCGGTGGTGCGCAGGTTGGTGGCGTAGGTCTCCGACCAGGGGGCGACGTACTCGCCGAGCACCGCCGCCACCAGCACCAGCACCAGCCCGGCCTTGGCCACGCCCCAGGCGATGCGCAGGATCGACACACCGGCCGCGCGGATGGCCACCAGTTCGCTGCGCGCGGCCATGCCGCCGAGGCCGAGCAGGCAGCCGATCAGCGCCCCGGTCGGCAGCACCTCCATGATCCGCCGCGGCAGGGTCAGACCGACGTAGGCGAAGGCGTCGCCGACGTCGTAGGCGCGTCGCCCGATCTCCTCGAGCTCGATGATCAGGCCGAAAAAGGCGTCCAGCGCGGCCAGCGCCGCGACCGCCAGCAGCGACGCCTTGAGCACCTCGACGGCGAGGTAGCGATCGAGCGTGCGCATCGCCCTCATGCCGGCTGGGCCCGGCTCCACGGCCACCAGCGGAAGCCGAGCTGGCGCCGCAGCAGCCACCAGGCGAGCAGCAGCGGCAGCAGGTGCGCCCACCACAGGCCGGCTTCGGCCGCCAGCCGGCCGCTGCCGATCAGGGTGCGGCCGGCGCCGAGCAGGTTGACGTAGAGGACGTAGACCAGCAGCGCCAGCAGCAGCCGGGCGTAGCGCCCCTGGCGCGGTTGGCTGTGGCTGATCGGCACCGCCAGCAGCGCCAGCAGCAGCACCGACAGCGGCAGGGCGATGCGCCAGTGCAGTTCCGCCCGGTGGCGCGGGTCGCTGGACGCGAGCAGCACGGCTGAGGCCAGCGCGTCGGTCTTCTGGATCGCCCCCGGGGTGATGTCCGGCAGGCGCAGCCGGTAGCGCTCGAAGGCGAACGTCCGGTAGTCGCCGCGCCCGGGGGTGCCGTCGTAGCGGGTGCCGTCGTCGAGCACCAGGTCGCGGCGTCCGTACAGCGGATCGACCTCGAAGCGCGCCCGCGCGGCGTTGATCAGTACGGCACCGTCGGGACGCAGCAGCTGGGCGAAGATGCCGCGCATGCCGCCGTCCCGGTCGACCCCCTGGACGTGGTAGACCAGCTGCTCGTCAACACGGCTGAACTGGCCGGGGACGATGGCGCTGACCAGCGCCTGCGCCCGCGCCTGGCGCAGCACCTGGTCGGCCAGCGCGGCGCTGGCCGGCCCCACCTGCCAGGCCAGCAGCGCGGTCAGCGCCGCCACCGGCAGGGCCGCCAGCAGCACGCCGCGCAGCAGCTGCCCCGGGCCGTAGCCGCAGGCGGCCAGCGCCACCATCTCGCTGTCGCTGTACATGCGGCCGAGGCCGAGCAGCAGCGACAGGTAGAAGGCCGCTGGCAGCAGCAGCACCAGCACCGAGGCCAGCTTGAGCAGCAGCAGCGACAGCAGCAGCTCCCCGGCCAGGCGCCCCTCGGCGATCTCGGCCAGGTAGCGCGCCAGCTGGTTGCTCAGGTAGACCATGACCAGGATGGCGCTGACCGCCGCCAGCAGGCGGTAGCTCTCGGCGACGATGTGGCGGCTCAGCAGTGTCGGCATGGCTCGGCTCGGGCGGGCCGCGCGGACTGGCCAGCTGCGGCGATTCCGTTAGACTTGGGCGATCGGCAGACCCCGGTGGCGCTGTAGCCTACGCCATCCGGCGGGCCAGCGACACCCGACCCCACGGCACCAGGAGCGAGCATGAAATTCACCCCCAGGAGCGGTCATCCCCAGAGCCTGCGCAGCGGCTGTGCGGTGGTCGCCGTGCACGAACCGCGCAGCCTCTCCGCGGCCGCCTCCGAACTCGACCAGGCGGCCGGCGGCCAGATCTCGCGCCTGCTGCGGCGCGGCGACGCCAGCGGCAAGCCGGGCAAGACCATGATGCTCCACGGCGTCGCCGGGGTCAGCGCCGAGCGCGTGCTGCTGGTCGGCTGCGGGCCCAAGGGGGCGGTCAGCGAGGTCAACTACCGCAAGGCGCTGACGGCCATGACCGAGGCGCTCGAGGGCAGCGGCGCACGCGACGCCGACTGCCACCTGACCGCGCTCCGGGTCGACGGGCGCGACCTCGCCTGGAAGGCGCGCACCGCGGTCGAGTGCGTCGCCGGCGCGCGCTACCGCTTCGACCAGCTCAAGAGCGGCAACGGCCAAGCCAGGCCGAAGCTGACGGCGCTGGGGCTGGCGGTCGACAGTCGCCGCGAGTTCGCCGCGGCCGAGCGCGCCATCGCCATTGGCGCCGCCGTCGCCGCCGGCGTCCACCTGGCCCGCGACCTGGGCAACCTGCCCGGCAACGTCTGCACCCCGACCCACCTCGCCGCGGCCGCGCTGGCGCTGAAGAAGGGCCGGCGCCACGTCAAGGTCAGCGTGCTCGAGCAGGCCGACATGGAGCAACTCGGCATGGGCGCGCTGCTGTCGGTCGCGCGCGGTAGCCGCGAGCCGCCGAAGCTGATCGCGGTCGAGTACCGCGGCGCCGGCAAGGAGGCGGCGCCGCACGTGCTGGTCGGCAAGGGCATCACCTTCGACTCGGGCGGCATCAGCATCAAGCCGGCGGCGGCGATGGACGAGATGAAGTTCGACATGTGCGGCGCGGCCAGCGTGCTCGGCGCGCTGCACGCCTGCATCGAGCTCAAGCTGCCGCTCAACGTCGTCGGCCTGGTGCCGAGCTGCGAGAACCTGCCCGACGGCGCCGCCAACAAGCCCGGCGACATCGTCACCAGCTTCTCCGGCCAGACCGTCGAGGTGCTCAATACCGACGCCGAGGGGCGGCTGATCCTGTGCGATGCCCTGACCTACGCCGAACGCTACGCGCCGCAGGCGGTGATCGACATCGCCACCCTGACCGGCGCCTGCGTGATCGCCCTCGGCAGCCAGGCCGCCGGTCTGCTCGGCAACGACCGCAAGCTGGTCGGGCAGCTGCTGGCCGCCGGCGAGGAGAGCGGCGACCGCGCCTGGGAACTGCCGCTGTGGGAGGAGTACCAGGAGCAGCTGAAGAGCAACTTCGCCGACATGGCCAACATCGGCGGGCGCGAGGCGGGCACCATCACCGCCGCCTGCTTCCTCGCCCGCTTCACCAAGAAGCTGCGCTGGGCGCACCTCGACATTGCCGGCGTCGCCTGGCGCGGCGGCCACCACAAGGGGGCCACCGGACGCCCGGTGCCGCTGCTGGTGCAGTACCTGCTCGACCGCGCCGGGAGCTGACACCGGCGTGACCCAGGTCGACTTCTACATCGTCGAGCGCCCGGACCGCGACCGCCTCGGGGTCGCCTGCCGGCTGGCGCAAAAGGCCTACGACGCCGGCCGCAAGGTGCACCTGCACAGCGCCGACGCCGATCAGGCTGAACGCCTCGACCGGCTGCTCTGGACCTTCCGCCAGGGCAGCTTCATCCCGCACGCCCTGGCCGGCACGCCCGAAGCGGCGGTGGCGCCGCTGGTCATCGACCACGCCGGCGAACCGGAGGCGCCCTACCAGGTGCTGTTCAACCTGGCCGCCGACGTACCGCCCTTTTTCAGCCGCTTCGAACGGGTGATCGAGGTGATCGGCCGCGAAGCGGACGAGGTGCGCGACGGCCGGCTGCGCTACCGTTACTACCGTGACCGCGGCTACCCACTCTCCGACACCAAGGTGTGACCCCATGAGCCGATTCCCAGACGACCAGGACCGCTACGACATCCGCCTGCCGCCGGACGCCTTCGACGAGGCGCTGGAGGAGGAGGACGAAGCGGAGTACGACGACGACGTGCGCGTGCCGGTGCTCGACGACATCGTCCTGCCGGGTCCCGGCCTCGCCGCGCCGGCCGCGCCCGGCCCGCTCGACCCGCGCCAGGCCGAGCGCCTGCACGCCCTGATCCGCGAGGCGGTCGACCTCGCCCTCGACGACGCCCTCGACCTGCTGCGCAGCGAACTCCACGCTCGCCTGCACGACCACCTCGACGAGCGCCTGCCGCTGCTGGTCGCCGAGGCCTTGCGCGACCAGGAGCGCGACTGACCGGACGCTGCCGGCGCCGCGTCCGGCTCGGGTATAATGCCCGGCTCGCCCCGGCCGGGGCCGCAACCGAACACCCCCGACAGCGGACGACATGGACAAGACCTACGACCCGCAGGCGATCGAGCAGTCGTGGTACGCCACCTGGGAGAAGAACGGCTGGTTCGCTCCCCAGGGCGAGGGCACGCCCTACTGCATCATGATCCCGCCGCCCAACGTGACCGGCACCCTGCACATGGGGCACGGCTTCAACAACACGGTGATGGATGCCCTGATCCGCTACCACCGCATGCGTGGCCACGACACCCTGTGGCAGCCGGGCACCGACCACGCCGGCATCGCCACCCAGATGGTGGTCGAGCGCCAGCTCGAAGCCGAAGGCAAGAACCGCCACGACCTCGGCCGCGAGGCGTTCATCGAGCGCGTCTGGCAGTGGCGCGAGCAGTCCGGCGGCTCCATCACCCGCCAGCTGCGGCGCATGGGCGCCTCGCTCGACTGGTCCCACGAGCGCTTCACCATGGACGCCGGGCTGTCGCGCGCGGTGACCGAGGTGTTCGTGCGCCTGCACGACGCCGGCCTGATCTACCGTGGCAAGCGCCTGGTCAACTGGGACCCGGTGCTGCACACCGCCGTCTCCGACCTCGAGGTGGTGAGCCAGGAGGAGTCGGGCCACCTGTGGCACATGCGCTACCCGCGCTGCGACGGCCAGGGCTTCGTCGTCGTCGCCACCACCCGTCCCGAGACCATGCTCGGCGACACCGCCGTGGCCGTGCACCCGGACGACGACCGCTACCGCGACCTGGTCGGCCAGCGCGTCGAGCTGCCGCTGACCGGGCGGACGATCCCGGTCATCGCCGACGCCTACGTCGACCCGGCCTTCGGCACCGGCTGCGTCAAGATCACGCCGGCGCACGACTTCAACGACTACGCCATCGGCCAGCGCCACGACCTGGAGCTGATCAACATCCTGACCGTCGACGCCAGGATCAACGACCACGCCCCGGAGAAGTACCGCGGCCGCGACCGCTTCGACGCGCGCCAGGCGGTGGTCGCCGACCTCGAGGCGGCCGGCCTGCTGGAGAAGATCGAACCGCACCGGCTGATGGTGCCGCGCGGCGACCGCTCGCACAGCGTCATCGAGCCGTTCCTGACCGACCAGTGGTTCGTCGACCTGACCCGCGCGACCCAGGACGACGGCCGCCCCGGCGGCCTGGCCGCCATCACCCGGCCGGCCCTCGAGGCCGTGGCCGACGGGCGCATCCGCTTCATCCCCGGCAACTGGGTCAACACCTACAACCAGTGGCTGGAGAACATCCAAGACTGGTGCATCAGCCGCCAGATCTGGTGGGGCCACCGCATCCCGGCCTGGTACGACGACGCCGGCCGCATCTACGTCGGCGAGAGCGAGGCGGCGGTGCGCAGCCGTCACCGCCTGGCCAACGACGTCGTCCTGCGCCAGGACGACGACGTCCTCGACACCTGGTTCAGCTCGGCGCTGTGGCCCTTCTCGACCCTCGGCTGGCCCGACGAGACAGCCCGGCTCAAGAGCTTCTACCCGACCAGCCTGCTGGTGACCGGCTTCGACATCATCTTCTTCTGGGTCGCCCGGATGATCATGTTCGGGCTCTACTGCAAGCACGAGGTGCCGTTCCGCGAGGTCTATATCCACGGCCTGGTGCGCGACGCCCACGGCCAGAAGATGTCCAAGTCCAAGGGCAACGTGCTCGACCCGATCGACCTGATCGACGGCATCGACCTCGACGCCCTGGTCGAAAAGCGCACCCGCGGCCTGATGCAGCCGCAGCAGCGCGCCAAGATCGAGCAGCAGACGCGCGCCGAATTCCCCGCCGGCATCCCGGCATTCGGCACCGACGCGTTGCGCTTCACCTTCGCCGCGCTCGCCTCGCCCGGGCGCGACATCAATTTCGATCTCGGCCGGGTCGAGGGCAACCGCAACTTCTGCAACAAGCTGTGGAACGCCGCCCGCTTCGTGCTGATGCACACCGAGGACCAGGACTGCGGCGACTCGGGCGGCGCGCTGGAGCTATCGACCGCCGACCGCTGGATCGTCTCGCGCCTGCAGCGCACGGTCGAACGGGTCACCGAGCAGTTCGCCGCCTACCGCCTCGACCTGGTCGCCCAGGCGCTCTACGAGTTCACCTGGAACGAGTACTGCGACTGGTACCTGGAGCTGGCCAAGCCGCAACTGCAGGCCGAGAGCACCACCGCGGCGGCCAAGCGCGGCACCCGGCGCACCCTGGTCAGCGTGCTCGAGACCCTGCTGCGCCTGACCCACCCGCTGATGCCGTTCATCACCGAGGCGATCTGGCAGCAGGTGGCCCCGCTGGCCGGCAAGAGCGGGGCGACGATCATGCTCCAGCCCTTTCCCGAGGCGGAAAAGCGGCGCCTCGACCCGCGCGCCGAGGCCGAGCTCGAGTGGCTGATGGCCTGCGTGCTCGGGGTGCGCCAGATCCGCAGCGGCATGGACATCGCCCCGGGCAGACCGCTGCCGCTGCTGGTGCAGAACGCCGACGCCGACGCGCGCGCGCTGCTCGCGGACCACGGCCCGCTGCTGCAGGCCCTGGCGCGGCTGGAATCGTTGACCGTGCTCGCCGCTGAACAGCCGGCGCCCGAGGCGGCCACCAGCCTGGTCGGCGACCTGCGCCTGCTGATCCCGCTAGCCGGCCTGATCGACACCGCGGCCGAGCTGGCGCGGCTGGACAAGGAGATCGCCCGCCTCGAGGAGACCGTCGGCCGGGTCCGGGCCAAGCTCGACAACGCCCAGTTCGTCGCCAAGGCGCCGGCGGCGGTGGTCGACAAGGAGCGGTCGAGGATCGCCGACGCGCAGCGCGACCTGGCCCAGCTCGGCGAGCAGCGGGCCCGGATCGCCGCGCTTTAGAGTCCTCGATCAGGAGATCAGTGAACCCCTCGCCTTGAGGCGATGGATCGTGAGCGATGAAAATGACCAGGAGGGTTGAAGTCTCCTGGAGGCTTGGCGAAGGGTTCCTTCTCCCCCAGGGAGAAGGACAGGATGAGGGGAGTGATACCAGGGTGCGGTTGCGAGTTCTGATCCCCTCACCCTAACCCTCTCCCTGAGGGAGAAGGGACAATCGGCCGGATGGCCGATCGATCCGACTTGCAGCCGTAACCGGAAGCCACCGACTTCAGCCAGTGGAGTGTTCACTCTCCTGTCACGGGTCTTATGGCGGGCTCAGCAGCTGCCGCCGGCCGGGGGCTTGCCGGCCAGGCGCAGGCAGGGTTCGGCGTCGCGCGCCAGGCGGAAGCCGAGCGTGATGGCGCGGAACTTGACATGGCCGCCGTCGCGCGAGGCGGCACGCAGGTACTCCTCGGCATCGAGCCAGGAGCCGCCGCGGCCGACCCGCGAGCCCGGTGCTTCCGGCTTGGCGCAGCGCGTCTCGCTGCCGCCGTAGCGCGGGTCGTAGGCCGAGCAGGTCCACTCGCCGACGTTGCCGCTCATGTCGTGCAGGCCGAGGCCGTTGGGCGGCCGGCTGCCGACCTGGTGGGCGCGGCCGCGGCAGTTGTCGGCATAGCAGCCGTAGGGATTGGCGCGCTCGGCGCCGCAGTAGCGCTGCGGCTGGCCGCCGCTGCGGCAGGCGAACTCCCATTCGGCCTCGGTCGGCAGGCGGTAGGGCCGGCCGGTGACCCGGCGCAGCCACGCGGCGTAGGCGGTGGCCTCCTCCCAGGTGACGTTGATCACCGGCTGGCGCCCGCGGCCCCAGCCCTCGTCATGGGGTCGCTCGCGGCCGGTCGCCGCGGCAAAACGGTCGAACTCGTCGAAGGTGACCTCGTGGCGGGCGATCTCGTACGGCTTGACGCAGACCTCGTGCTGGCGCTCGTCTCGTTCGCCGGCGCGGTCGTCCCGGGGGCTGCCCATCTGGAAGCAGCCGCCGCCGACCGCCACCATCTCCGGCTCCCGGGCCTCGGCCGCCGCCGTGGCCGCCGCGCAGAGCAGTGCCACACCGGCCAGCAGGGCGGTCAACGTGCGCATGTCGCGGGGGCTGGTCATGGTTGGCGGGCAGTCTAGCAAAGCGGGCACGGCCGGGATTTGAACCAGGTCACAACTTCGGGTCGGGGTCACGCCGGGGCCAGATCGCGGGGCCGGATCCATGCCAGCAGCCGCCCGCAATCGCGCTCGAGCGCCCCCCAGTCGTCGGGCAGGGCGATCCGGGCGAGGGTCGCCGTCGGCAGGCGCTTGCCGTCCGCCGGCGCCGGCAGCTCCGGTCCACAGAGGTAGGCCAGCAGCTCCTCCAGTCCCGGGTTGTGTCCGACCAGCAGCACCCGCCGCGCCGGTGCTGGGCAGGCGGCGAGCAGCGTCAGCAGGGTCGGCAGGTTGGCCAGGTAGGCGTGCGGCTGCCAGTCGATGGCCGGGCAGCCGAGCACCCGGCAGACGCGGCGCGCCGTCTGCCGCGCGCGCCGGGCGGGCGAGGCGACGACGTGGTCGGGCTGCAGCCCCCGGGCCTGCAACCAGCCGCCGATGCGCGGGGCGTCGCGCTTGCCGCGCCCGTTCAGCGGCCGCTCGAAGTCGGTCGCCGCCGGCGCGTCCCAGGCCGACTTGGCATGGCGCAGCAGCAGCAGTTCGCGTGCGTCCTCCATGGTGCCGTAGGGTACGCGGCGCCTCAGCGACCGCGCATCTGCACCGGCTGACGGCGCGCGCCCCAGTGGCCCGGGCGCGCCTCGAACACGCCCGCAAGCGGCGTGCCGCAGCGGTTGCAGCGCCCCTCGGCGTCGAGGTTCCAGACGCCGAGCACGTACCAGTCGCGCCCGATCAGCTGCTGCCCGCACTGGTGGCAGTAGGTGCCGCCCCCCTCCGGGTCGTGGACGTTGCCGGTGTAGACGTGGCGCAGGCCGTGGCGCCGGGCGATGTCACGCGCCCGGGTCAGGGTCGCCGGCGGGGTCGGCGCATGGTCGAGCATCTTCCAGTCGGGATGGAAGGCGGTGAAATGGAGCGGCACGTCGGGGCCGAGCGCGGCGGCGATCCAGGCGCTCATGGCGTCGAGTTCGGCGTCGCTGTCGTTCTCGCCCGGGATCAGCAGGGTGGTGATCTCGACCCAGACGTCGGTTTCGTGGACCAGGTAGACCAGGCTCTCCTTGACCGCCTCCAGGTGGCCGCTGCAGAGCTTCTGGTAGAAGCGCTCGCTGAACGCCTTGAGGTCGATGTTGGCGGCATCCATCCAGCCGAAGAACTCGGCGCGCGGCTCGGGACAGACGTAGCCGGCGCTGACCGCGATCGACTTGACCCCGACCGCGCGGCAGGCGCGGGCGACATCGATGGCGTACTCGAGGAAGATCACCGGGTCGTTGTAGGTGTAGGCGACACTGCGGCAGCCCAGCTCGCAGGCGACGCGGGCGATCTTGTCCGGCGCGGCCGCGTCGGCCAGGGTGTCCATTTCGCGCGACTTGCTCATGTCCCAGTTCTGGCAGAACTTGCAGGTCAGGTTGCAGCCGGCGGTGCCGAACGACAGCACCGGCGTGCCCGGCAGGTAGTGGTTCAGCGGTTTCTTCTCCACCGGGTCGATGCAGAAGCCGCTGGAGCGGCCGTAGGTGGTCAGGACGATGGTGTCGTGCTCGCGGGCGCGGACGAAGCAGAGGCCGCGCGTCCCTTCGTGGAGCTTGCAGGCACGCGGACAGACGTCACACTGGACCCGGCCGTCGTCGAGCCGGTGCCAGTAGCGGGTCGGCACGCTGGTCGTCGCGCCGACGCGCTGGCTGGCGGTGTTGGTGGCGGGGTTCATGGCCACACCTCGCGCAGCGGTCTCCTCAAACCAAGACTAGCCGAGATCGGCCCGATCCGGGTCGACTATCCTAAGGTTAGCCAAAGGAGACGGAACCATGGCGCGTACCCGCGAACCCGCCGTGGCCGGCCTGTTCTATCCCGCAGACCGCGCCACGCTGGCCCAGACCGTCACCGACCTGCTGGCCGGCGCCACGGCCCGGCTCGGACCGCCGAAGGCGCTGATCGTGCCGCATGCCGGCTACGTCTACTCCGGCCCGGTGGCCGCGTCCGGCTACGCCCTGCTGGCGCCGGTGCGCGCGCTGATCCGGCGCGTGGTGCTGCTCGGCCCGGCCCACCGGGTCGCCTTCAGCGGCATCGCCCTGCCGAGCGCCGCGACCTTCACCACCCCGCTCGGCCCGGTGGCGCTCGACAGCGCGGCCCTCGCCGACCTGCGTCAGCTCACGGGCTGTCGGTCGAACGACCAGGCGCATGCGCTGGAGCACAGCCTCGAGGTCCACCTGCCGTTCCTGCAGCAGGCGCTGGACGACTTCACCCTGGTCCCGCTGGTGGTCGGCGAGGCCGAGCCGGCTGTGGTGGCGGCGGTGCTGGAGCAGCTCTGGGACGGGCCGGAGACGCTGATCGTGGTCAGCTCCGACCTCAGCCACTACCACGATTACGCCACCGCGCAGGCGCTGGACGGCGCGACCACGCAAGCGATCGAGGCGCTCGATCCGGCCCGCATCGGCTATGGCCAGGCGTGCGGTCGCAACCCGGTCAACGGCCTGCTCGAGGTGGCGCGCCGCCGCGGCCTGAAGGTGACCACGGTCGACCTGCGCAACTCCGGCGACACCAGCGGGTCGCGCGACAGCGTGGTCGGCTACGGCACCTATGCCTTCCACTGAGGCGGCCTACAGTCCAGCCGAACGCCGCCAGCTGCTCTCCCTGGCCCGGGCCTCGATCGACCACGGCCTGGCCCACGGCACGCCGCTGCAGCCCGACCTCGACGCCCTGCCGGCGGCCCTGCGGGACGCGCGCGCGGCCTTCGTCACCCTGCAGCTCGACGGTGCGCTGCGCGGCTGCATCGGCTCGCTGGAGACGTCCCGGCCGCTGGCCGAGGATGTCGCCCAAAACGCCTTCGCCGCGGCCTTTCGCGACCCCCGCTTCAGCCCGGTCAGCGCCACTGAGGGGCCGCGGCTGGCGGTCGAGATCTCGGTGCTCAGCCCGCCCGAACCGCTCATCTTCACCTCCGAGGCGGAGCTGCTGACCCTGCTGCGCCCCGGGGTCGACGGCCTGATCCTGGCCGACCGCGGCCGGCGCGGCACCTTCCTGCCGTCGGTCTGGGGCCAGCTGCCCGAACCGCGTGAGTTCCTCGCCCACCTCAAGCGCAAGGCCGGCCTGCCGGCCGACCACTGGTCGGCGACGCTGACGCTGGCGCGCTACACCACCGAGTCGTTCGGCTAAGAGGGGTCGGAGTCGGTTGCCCCCTGGACCCGCCGATGCCGATCCCCTTAGTCAACCGACTCCGACCCCTGAAATGAGGGGTCGGAGTCGGTTGCCTCCTGGGCCAGCCGGTTCCGGCCCCCTAAGTCAACCGACTCCGACCCCTGGCTTCAGGGCCGTGGCGGGTCCCGCCCGCGGCCGGTAGAATCGCAGGCCCCAGCGGCCGGGCGACGCAGGCGATGTACCGCATCAGCAAACAGATCAGCTTCTGCTACGGCCACCGACTGCTCGACCACGCCGGCAAGTGCCGCCACCTGCACGGCCACAACGCCCGCGCGGTGATCACCCTCGAGGCCAATGAACTCGACGGCCAGGGGATGGTGCGCGACTTCAGCGAGGTCGGCGACGCACTCAAGGCGTGGGTCGAGCGCGAGATCGACCACACCATGCTGCTGCACCCCGACGACCCGGTGCTGCCGGCGCTGCAGGCGGCCGGCGAGCGGCTGTTCACGATGAAGTACAACCCGACCGCCGAGAATATCGCCCGCCTGCTCTACGAGGTCGCGCGCGAGGCCGGCTTCCCGGTGGTCGAGGTGGTGCTGTGGGAGACCGACAGTGCCTGTGCGACCTACCGCGAGGAGCGCGGGTAAGCGGCGCCGCCGCTCACCCTGCCCTGCGGTCCGCCGTCACTCCTTGCCCGGCGTGGCGCTGATCTTGTGGATGCTGAGGTCGGCGCCCCTGAACTCCTCCTCCTGGCTCAGGCGCAGGCCGACCGTCGCCTTGAGGGCGCCGTAGACCAGCACCCCGCCGCCCAGCGCGACGCCGACCCCGAGCGCCGAGCCGAGCAGCTGCACCAGCGGGTGGACCCCGCCCACGCCGCCGAGCGCCTCGAGGCCGAAGATGCCGGCGGCGATGCCGCCCCACAGGCCGCACAGGCCGTGCAGCGGCCAGACGCCGAGGACGTCGTCGATCCTCCAGCGGTTCTGGGTCAGGGTGAAGGTCCAGACGAACAGCGCGCCGGCGACCGCGCCGGTGGCCAGCGCCCCCAGCGGATGCATCAGGTCGGAACCGGCGCAGACCGCGACCAGCCCGGCCAGCGGCCCGTTGTGGACGAAGCCGGGGTCGTTGCGGCCGACGAACAGCGCCGCCAGGATGCCGCCGGCCATTGCCATCAGCGAATTGACCGCGACCAGCCCGGAGATCGCCTCGACGCTCTGCGCCGACATGACGTTGAAGCCGAACCAGCCGACCGACAGGATCCACGCGCCGAGCGCCAGGAACGGGATGCTCGACGGCGGGTGGGCGGTCATGCCGCCGTCCCTGCCGTAGCGGCCCTGGCGCGGCCCGAGCAGCAGCACCGCGGTCAGCGCCACCCAGCCGCCGACCGCGTGCACCACGATCGAGCCGGCGAAGTCGTGGAACGGGGCGCCGAAGGTGGACTCGAACCAGCCCTGGATGCCGAAGTTGCCGTTCCAGGTGATGCCCTCGAACAGCGGGTAGACCAGGCTGACCAGCAGGAAGGTCGCGACCAGCTGCGGGTAGAAGCGCGCCCGTTCGGCAATCCCGCCCGAGACGATGGCCGGGATCGCCGCGGCAAAGGTCAGCAGGAAGAAGAACTTGACCAGCTCGTAGCCGCTGCGCTCGAGCAGGGACGGCGCGGCGTCGAGGAAGCCGGTGCCGTAGGCGACCGCGTAGCCGATGAAAAAGTAGCCGATGGTCGAGGTGGCAAAGTCGCAGATGATCTTGACCAGGGCGTTGACCTGGTTCTTGGCGCGCACGGTGCCGACCTCGAGGAAGGCGAAACCGGAGTGCATGGCCAGCACCATGATGGCGCCGAGCAGAACGAACAGGACGTCGACGCCTGCCTGTAGTGATTCCATGGGACCCTCCTGGAACGTGGTTCCCAAGGAGCTAGCAGGTATCGGGCCATCTATAATTTCTTTTTATTTCATATGGATATAAATCGTACCGGGATGCATCTGCACCAAATTGGTGCGCACAGGCACGCCTGCGCTCCATTGTGATGCGCGTCATGGGGCGCGAGCACCGCGACGGTGCGCAGGCGCGGTGGCGGCGGCGGGATGCCGGTGTACTGCTTCGTAGCTCCTGGCCCATTCAGAGCCCCCCACAAGTGTCAGGCCAAGGCGCAGCGCGCCGACAATGGCCGCAGTCCTTGGCCAGCGCTGCAACGCTGGCATGGCGCTTGTGGGGGGCTCCCTTGGGGCGCGCCGCTGGTAGGCCAGCAGCTACAAAGCAGTACACTAGGCTCTGGCCAGGAGCGTCCCGGGGGTCGGGACCCGGCAGCGAAACCATGCACGACAGCCACACCACCTTGGGCCGCTGCGCGCGGCACGCACTGTTGCTGCTGGTGCTCGCCGGCGCGGCGCCGCTGGCGGCCGACCACGTCGACGAAAAGCTGCTGGCGCGGGCCGAAACGGTGCGACCGGGCGACCTGCCGGCGCTGGAACGCCGCGCCGCCCAGGGCGATGCCGAGGCTTCCATCCTGCTCGGCGAGGTCCACCACCGCGGCCGGATCGTGCCCCCTGACGATGCCATCGCCACCGGCTGGTTCACCCTCGCGGCCGAAACCGGGGTGCCGCTGGCGCAGTACTGGCTGGCGCGCAAACACGACCTCGGCACCACCCTGAACCACGACCAGGCGGTCGCCGCCGAGTGGTACCAGCGCGCCGCCGGGCAGGGCCACGCCGAAGCCCAGAACCGGCTCGGCGAACTCTACGAACACGGTCTCGGAGTCGACCAGGATTTCAGCGAGGCGTTGGCCTGGTACCGGCGTGCCGTCGAGCAGCGCCACCCGGCCGCCGAAGCCAACCTGGCGGCGATGCACTACCACGGCCGTGGCGTCGACCGTGACTACCGGCAGGCCTACACGCTGTTCCACCGCGCCGCCCGCGACGGCAACGAAGCGGTCCTGCTGATCCTCGGCAACATGGTCCTGCACGGCCTCGGCACCGCCCCCAGCGTGGTCGACGCCTACGGCTGGTTCAGCCTGGCCAGCCGGACGCCGGGCGGCAGCCAGCACCATGCCGAACTGGCCGAGCAGATGCTGGAGAAACTCGGTCCGCACCTGAGCGACGCCCAGATCGGCGAGGCCCTGGCGCGCAGCAACGACTGGCAGGCCGGCATCGCTCCCGCGCACGACTGATCTCCCGCGGCGGGGTCAGTGCCCGGGCGCGGACTTCAGCAGCAGCAGGCCGACCACCAGCAGCGCCGCAGCCAGCAGCGACGGCAGCGCGAACCCTCCCGACAGCTCGGCCAGGCGCCCGGCCACCGCCGGACCGATCAGCTGGCCGAGGCCGAACGCCGCCGTCATCCAGCCGATCACCCGCCCCGGGTGGCGGCCGGCGACCTCGCGGGCGGCGGCCAGGCCCAGGGCGGTGATGCCCATGAAGGTCGCCCCGAGCAGCGCGCCGCCGAGCAGCAGGGCCGCGGTCCCGCTGCCGTAGCCGGCCAGCAGCACGCCGCCCGCCTCGATGGCGTAGGCGAAACGGAGCGCATGGATGACGCCGACCCGGCGCGCCAGCTGCTGCCAGACCCACACCGACGGCGCGGCGAGCAGGCCGACCACCACCCACGACAGCGGTTCGACCAGCGCCGCGTGGTCGACCTGCCGCGCCATGGCGACGATGAACGTCGCGGTGACCACGTAGCCGAAGCCGAACAGGCCGTAGGCGGCGACCAGGCACAGCAGAGCGCGGCGCCGTTCGGGTGCGGTTTCATCGACGCCGGCCGCCGCATGGGCCACCGGGCCGGCGGGCGGCGGCAACGGCTGCAACAGCCAGCCGCTGGTGCCGAGCGCCAGCAGGCAGGCGGCGCCGAGCAGGCCCCACTGGCCGTGCACCCCGAAGCCGGCCAGCCGGCCCAGCTCGATCACCCCGATCGACAGCACGATGCCGACCCCGACCCCGGCGAAGTGCAGCGCGGCCAGACCCGGACGCTGGCGCTGCTGCAGCTGCTCGACCACCGTGGCGGTGCCCAGCACCAGGCAGAAGGCGCTGGCGACCCCGGCGAGCAGCCGCAGCAGCAGCCAGGCACTGAAGCTGTCGGTCACGGCGCCGAGCGCGGTGGTCAGCGCGCTGCCGGCCATGCCGGCCAGCAGCCAGGCGCCGCGACTCGGACGCTGGGCGCAGGTCGCGGCGAGCAGTGCACCGAGCAGGTAGCCGAGGAAGTTGGCGCTGGCGACATCGCCGGCCTGGGCCAGCGACCAGTCCAGGGCGCTGCGCAGCGGCGGCAGCAGTGGCGTGTAGGCGAAGCGGCCGACCCCCATCGCCGCCGCCAGCAGCAGCATGCCGGCCAGGGCGACCGTGCGCGCCGCGGGGGCGGCCGCGTCGCCGCCGGGCGCCGACCCGCCCGCGCTCATCCGGGCCCCGCCGCTGGCGGGCGCGGGTCCGGCCGCGGCCGGTCACCGGCAGCGCGGTGCATCCGGGCGATGCACGATCGCCCGCAATAGCCACCGCCGCCGACACGCTGCTGCACTACGGAGAACCCGACGGCCCGGCGTCAGAGGACGTTGCGCAGCATCAGCTCGCGCGGGTGCGGCTCGAGGTAGTGCTGACGGTCGATGTAGGGGTCGGGATGGCGGCGGAAGTGGTGCCGGAACAGCGTCAGCGGCACCACCAGCGGCACCTCGCCGTGGCGGTAGGCGGCGATCACCGCGCCCAGTTCCGCCCTGTCCTCGGCATCCAGTGCCCGTTTCAGGTAGCCGGCCAGGTGCTGCAGCACGTTGACCTGGCGCGCGCGGCTGGTGCGCCGTGCCAGCAGCGCCATGACGCCCTGGATGTAGGCATCGGCCTGGCTCTGCAGCCGGCGGCCGTCGAGCGTGGCGACCCGCTGCCCGAGCCGCTTGGCCTCGCCCGGGTGGTGGCCCATCAGCACCAGCTTGTGGCGAGCGTGGAAGTCGACCAGCCGCGCCTTGGTCAGCCCTTGCGCCACGAGCTGCTGCCAGCGGTGGAGCACGAACACGCGCTGGATGAAGTTCTCGCGCAGCACCGGGTCGCCGAGGCGGCCCTCCTCCTCCACCGGCAGCAGCGGCCAGCGCGCCCGCAGCGCGCGGGCGAAGATGCCCACCCCCTGACGCACGCCGGCGCCGCCCTGCTCAGGGTAGACCTTGACCCGCTCCATGCCGCAGCTCGGCGAGTCCTTTTTCAGGATGTAGCCGCACAGCCCGGCCAGGGTCTCGACCCGGCTGGCGGCGTGCGCCGCGAGCGCCGCGGTGACGTCGAGGTCGGGTTGGCGCACGCCGACCGCGCGCGGGTGGTCGACATCGCCGACCAGCCGGATCGGCGGCCGTGGCAGGCCGAGGCCGGCCTCGAACTCGGGACAGACCGGCACCAAATCGAACTGGTCGGCCAGCGTGCCGCAGATGTAGCTGTCGCGCTTGTGGCCGCCGTCGAAGCGCACCGCGCTGCCGAGCAGGCAGCTGCTGATGCCGACCCGGAGCGGCGCGCCCGCCTCGCTCACGCCAGCCCCTCGAGCAGCGCCGCGGCGGTCTCCACGCGCGCGAACGGCACCGCCAGCGCCGCCATGAATGCCGCCTGCACGTCGGCTGCGGCGACCCGGTGGCCGGTGAACTCGAGGTCGCGGGTGGCGCAGGCGTCGGCGGCGACGCTGCAGCGGTAGCCGAGGTCGAAGGCGGCGCGGGTGGTGGTGTCGATGCACATGTGGCTCATGGCGCCGCAGATCAGCAGCGCCTCGACGCCGAGCTGCTGCAGCAGCGGCTGCAGGTCGGTGTCGCGGAAGCTGTTGGGAAAGTTCTTCTCGATCACCGGCTCGCCGGGCAGCGGGTGCAGGGTGGCGTGGATCTCCGCACCCGGGGTGCCGGGCAGGAAGAAGGTCGCCCCCGGACGCAGCGACAGGTGGCGCACGTGGACCAGCGGACGGCCGTCGGCACGGAAGCGGGTGAGCAGCCGCGCGGCCTGGGTCGCCGCCGCATCGGTGCCGACCAGCGGCATCGCTCCACCGGCGAAGTAGTCGTTCTGCAGGTCGACGAGCAGCAGGGCGGTGGTCATGGACAGCCTCCTTGGGTCGGGTGGTCAGGGCGAACGCCGCCGCGCCCCCCCCGACGGGACGGCTGAGCATAGCAGCGGGTAAAGGATCCGGGCGACCGGCGCGCGCTCTGCGCACGCGGCGACCGGCGATCGGCGGCTACCTGGATTTGCGCACGCGAATCGACCAGTAGCCCTTGACCTCCTGCATGCCGAGGAGTTCGTGGCCGTACTTTCTGGCCCAGGTGGGGATGTCGTTGGTGGAGCCCTTGTCCGAGGAGAGCACCTCGAACACGTCGCCGACATGGGCATGGGTAATGGCCGCGACCAGTTCGTTGAGTGGCTGCGGACAGAACGCGCCGCGCGCGTCGATCATGCGTTGATCAGGCATCTCTGCTCCTCCTCTTGCGGCCGCTGGCGGTCGCGGTCGCCCGGTGGGTGCACGGCCCCTTGTCGCGGATGCGCACCATCGATTGGGTCAATTCTTGATGTTGTCGTGGACCCGTCCGGGTCCGTGCCGCCAGGGGCAGGAACATGATTATTACCTCATCCGAGCCCAAGGCAACAGGGCCTGGACATGAGAATATTTTATGACCCGGAGACCGCCGATCAGCGCTTAGGTCCTTGTTTGCACTGCAACATTTTACCTTTAGCTCTTGGATCAATCGCTTGCGCTGACGATCTCGAAACGGTCGGCATCGAGGGCTGCCGGGAATTTTTGACGGTAACTGACCAGACCCTCACCGTGGCAGGTGACATGGTGCAGTCCGGCGCACTCCTTGCCATCGACCAGCAGCTCGCCGCGGGCGTCGAAGACAAGGCTGTCACCGGCATAGTCGACGCCGTTGCCGTCGCGGCCGAGCCGGTTGACGGCGGCCACCAGGCACTGGTTCTCGATCGCCCGTGCCTGCAGCAGCGCGCGCCAGTGGTCGCGGCGGGCGGCCGGCCAGTTGGCAACATAGAGCAGCAGGTCGAGGTCGCCGCGGTTGCGGCTCCAGACCGGGAAGCGCAGGTCGTAGCAGACCAGCGGGCAGATGCGCCAGTCGCCCAGTTCGAACACCTGGCGCTGCCGGCCGGCCAGGTAGTGCTGGTGCTCGTCGGCCATGCGGAACAGGTGGCGCTTGTCGTAGCAGGACCAGTCGCCGTCGGGACGCATCCAGAGCAGCCGGTTGCGGAAGCCGTCGGCCCCGGCCCAGCGCACGCTGCCGGCGACCACGGCGCCGGTCGTCGCCGCCTGCTCTGCCAGCCACGCCAGGGTGGCATCGCCCGGCTGCACCGCCGGGGCGTGGTCGTCCATGGTGAAGCCGGTGGTGAACATCTCCGGCAGCACGATCAGGTCGCAGGCCCGGTCGAGGCCGGCGAGCAGTGCGCCGAGGGCGGCGCGGTTGGCCTCCGGGTCGTGCCAGGCGAGTTCGGTCTGGACCAGGGTGAGGTTCAGATCGCGCACAGGCGTTGCGCGGCCCGTTCCAGGGTCGCGTCCTCCTTGGCGAAACAGGGGCGGACCCGCCGCAGGTCGGGCGGCGGGTCGGCGTAGAAGACCGAGACCGGGATGGCCGCGACGCCGTGGGCGGTGGTCAGCCGCCGCGCCATGGCGAGGTCGTCGACGTCGGCGATGGCCGCGTAGTCGGCGAGCTGGAAGCAGGTCCCGGAGGTCGGCGTGGAGCGAAAACGGGAGCCGGCGAGGCGCACGCAGAACAGGTCGCGCCTGGCCTGGCAGAAGACCGGCAGCGCGGCGGCGAGCTGCGACATGACGCTGAAGAGGGTCGTGCCGACGCCGGGCAGGCGGGTGGCGGGGGTGAACGGCATCGTCGTCGTCCGTCCGGGCGGGGCGCCAGTGTGCCAGATCAACCGCGGACGAGGTAGCGGCGGGCGCCGGCGGGAGTGACCCGGCGCCGGCCCGGTCATCTACTGTACTACTTCACTCTTGGAGGCACCTTCAGCGAGTTGCTGGCCGGTCAGCTGCAAGGCGCGCTTGCGCAGGAATGGCAGGGTCCTTTCAAGCAAGCGCAACGCCGCAGATGGCCGGCCAGCAGCGCGCCCGAAGGGAGCCCCCCGAAAGCACCATGACCGCGTTGCGGTGCTGGACAAGGACCGGGCCATGGCCTGCGCACCGCGCCTTGTCCTGGCACTTTCGGGGGGCTCTGAATGTACCTCCAAGAGTGAAGCAGTACACTACAATCGGCCGATGGATCACGGAACCCCTCGCCGCGCCAGGAACGGGCCCCGGTGCTGAAACGCATCCTGCTGCCGTCGGTCCTGCTGATCCTCGCCTACGGCTTCTGGCTCAGCCCGGAATTCAAGACCATCGCCGCCGGCGTGGCGGTGTTCCTGTTCGGCATGCTGGCGCTGGAGGAGGGCTTCCGGTCGTTCACCGGCGGCGTGCTCGAGCAGCTGCTGCGGCGGACCACCGACCGGCTCTGGAAGAGCCTCGCCTTCGGCGTCATCGCGACCACGCTGATGCAGTCCAGTTCGCTGGTCGCGGTGATCACCATCTCGTTCCTCAGCGCCGGCCTGCTCGGCCTCGGCGCCGGCATCGGCATCATCTTCGGTGCCAACCTCGGCACCACCACCGGCGCCTGGCTGGTGGCCGGCCTCGGCCTCAAGGTCGACATCGCCGCCTACGCCATGCCGCTGCTGGTGTTCGGCGTCATCCTGGCGCTGCAGAAGGCCCGGGCGCTCAAGGGCGGCGGCACCATCCTCGCCGGCATCGGCTTCCTGTTCCTCGGCATCGCCTTCATGAAGGAGGGGTTCGACACCTTCAAGGCGACCCTCGACCTGGCGCAGTACGCCATCCCCGGCCTCACCGGTGTACTGATCTACACCCTGGTCGGCCTCCTGGCGACGGTGGTGATGCAGTCGAGCCACGCCACCCTGGTGCTGACCATCACCGCGCTGGCGGCCGGCCAGGTCAGCTACGAGAATGCCCTGGCGCTGGCGATCGGCTCCAACGTCGGCACCACCGTCACCGCCATCCTCGGCGCGTTGAGCGCCAGCGTCGAGGGGCGCCGGCTGGCCGGGGCGCACCTGGTCTTCAACCTGGTCGCCGCCACCCTCGCCATCGTCCTGCTGCGCCCCTTCGCCAGCGCCGTCGACGGCCTCGGCAGCCTGCTCGGCATCGGCGCCGACGACTTCACCCTGAAGCTGGCACTGTTCCACACCCTGTTCAACCTGACCGGCATCGTCATCATGCTGCCACTCCTCGGGCCGCTGGTGCGGCTGCTCGAACGCACGCTCAAGGCCGCGGCCCGGCACGTCTCCGAACCGCGCTTCCTCAACGACTCGGCCATGACCTTCCCGGACACCGCGGTCGAGGCGGTGCGCAACGAGACCCTGCACATCTACGAAAACGGGCGCGACATCATCGCCGCCGGGCTCTACCTGCGCCCGGCCGACCTGACCGGCGAGGTCGACCTGGCGCAACGGGTCGCCAGCCCGGTGCACGGCAGCCCACCCGACATCGACCAGGCCTACGAGACCCGGATCAAGCCGCTGTTCAACGCCGTCATCGCCTTCATCAGCCAGTCCAGTTTCAGCTGGGAGGAGCGGCAGATGGCCGACCTGCACTGGCTGCGCGACGCCAACCGTCTGCTGATCGAAGCGATCAAGGCGACCAAGCACCTGCAGAAGAACCTGGCCATCTACGTCCGCTCCGCCAACCCCTACATCCGTGACGAATACAACCGGCTGCGGCTGCAGATCGCCAGCGTGCTGCGTGCGCTGGAGCAGGTCCGGACCCAGGCCGACACCGACCTCGCCATCCTCGCCCTCGACCACATCCGGGCCACCCTGGAGCAGAGCGACAGCGCCTTTTCCGACCGCCTCTACGCCCTGATCCGCGAGCGCCGCATCACGCCCCAGATGGGCACCTCGCTGATCAACGACACCGGCTACGCCTTCGACATCCAGCGCGGTCTGGTCGCCATGGCGACGACCCTGTTCGCCGGACCCCCACACCAACTGGCGCCGGCGCAGCGCAAGCTGCAGTTGGACGAAGAAGAGATGACTGCGGCCCTCGGCCCGGGGGCGTCCGCCGACGGTACGCCGCCCGGCCAAGCGAATGGAGCGTGAGATGAAGACCCGTAAGCTGCTCGCCAGGCTGATGGCCTACCTCGACGGCGATGCGCGCCAGCGCCGCCGGGAGCGCGACGACCTGATGACCGTGCTGGACAAGCTCAAGCGCCGGGAAAAGAAACTCAAGCGCCAGTTCGATGACGAACGCGACGCCGAACGGCGCGCGGCGCTGCAACAGGAGATCGACATCATCCACGCCCAGCGCAAGAAGGGTGTCCGCCTGCTCAAGGAGGAGTGAGCCCAATGCCGGGACCGCCCCCCGCCGCCCTGGCTGCGCTGGCCGACGCCCTGCGCCGGGACGCCCGCGCCCACGGTCATCGCCGGCTGCTGCGGCTGGCCGGCGAACACGCCTGGTGCCACGCCGCCGCCGCCGCGGCGAGCGCCCCCGGCGGGCGCCTCTGGATCGGCACCGGCCGGCCTGACGGCCGGCCCGCGCTGGCCGCGCACCAGGCGCGCCAGGTGCTCGGCCACGAACACGCGACCGTGGTCTACGACGCTCACGCCGGGTTCGATGCCGACGCCTTCGCCGCCGTCACCGGCACCCTGGCCGGCGGCGGCCTGCTGCTGCTGCTGACGCCGCCTGGCGCCCGCTGGCCAGGGATCCCCGATCCCGCCCTGGCGCGCCTGCTGGGCCCAGGGGCGGCCGCTGCCACCGGCCCCTGCCGCCGCCCCCGCCGGCGCCGGGCCGCCGCGCCCGGCGGCCGACGGCTGCATCAGTGCCGACCAACGGCGCGCCGTCGCCGCGGTGGTGCAGGCGGCCACGGCCGGGCTGCCGGCGGTGCTGACCGCCGACCGCGGCCGCGGCAAATCGGCCGCCCTGGGGTTGGCCGCGGCCGCGCTGCTCGCCGGCGGCGCGCGGCGCATCGTCGTCACCGCCCCGCGCCGTTCGGCCACCGACGCCCTGTTCCGTCATGCCGCCGAACGCCTCGGCCTGGCCGGTGCCCAGGGCGACCTGGTCGCGTCGGGCGGCGGCCGGCTCCGCTACCTCGCCCCCGACCAGCTGCTGCGCCATCCGCCGGCGGCCGACCTGGTGCTGGTCGACGAGGCGGCGGCGCTCCCGGTGCCGCTGCTGGCCGCGCTGCTGCGCCGCGACCGGCGGATCGCCTTCGCCACCACGGTGCACGGGTACGAGGGGACCGGTCGCGGCTTTGCGCTGCGCTTTGGCGCCACCCTCGACCGGGTCGCGCCCGGCTGGCGCCAGGTGGTGCTGACACAGCCGGTGCGCTGGCGGGCCGGCGACCCGCTGGAGGCGCTGCTGTGCCGCGCCCTGCTGCTCGACGCCGAACCGGCGGCCCGGCTCGATCCCGCCGCCGCGGTCGCGTGCGCGGTGGTCGACCAGGCGACGCTGGTCGCCGACGAGACCACGCTGCGCGCCCTGTTCGGGCTGCTGGTGCAGGCCCACTACCGGACCACGCCGGCCGACCTGCGCCAGCTGCTCGACGCCCCGGGCGTGACCGTGCACCTGGCGCGTCAGGGGGCGCAGGTCGCCGGCGTCGCGATCACCATCGACGAGGGGCGCTTCGACACCGCCACCGCGTTCACCGTCTGGGCCGGCCGCCGGCGGCTGCGCGGCCACCTGGTCGCCCAGTCGCTGGCCAGCCATGCCGGCCTGCGCGCCGCGCCGGAACGGGCCCTGCGCCGGGTCCAGCGCATCGCCGTCGATCCGCGCCTGCGCCGCCGCGGCATCGGCCGCCAGCTGCTCGCCAGCGTCGCCGCCGAGGCCCGCGCCGCCGGCTGCGACCTGGTCGCGACCAGCTTCGGCATGACCCCCGACCTGATCGAGTTCTGGCACCGCGTCGGCTTCACCCCGGCGCGGGTCGGCCTGCGCCGCGAGGCGGCCAGCGGCGCCCACGCGCTGATGGCGTTGCAGCCGCTGTCGCCGCCGGGGACGGCGCTGGTCAACCAGGCCGCGGCGCGGCTGGCGCGGCAGCTGCCGGCGCTGCTGACCGGACCGCTGGCCGATCTCGAGCCCGAGCTGGCCTCGCCGCTCGCCGCCCTGGCTGCCCCGGGCGAATTCGACCGACCGCCGGACGCCGACGACTGGCGGGAGGCGGCCGCCTTCGCCTTCGGCCGGCGCGGTCCCGACAGCGCCCTCGACCCCCTGCGCCGGGTGGCGTTGCTGCTCCAGCAGGACGCTGACTGCCCGCTGCCCGAAGCGGTCGCTCGCGCCCTGCACGCCCGCTGTGTCGCCGGCGCCGACTGGGGCACGGTGGCCGGGCTGCTCGGTGTCGCCGGCCGCGCGGCGGCGACCGAGCGGCTGCGCGCCGGGCTCCGGTCCGCGCTGCGCGCCCGGGGCGACGTCGGCCTGGCCGAGCTGATCGCCCGGCTGGCACCGCAGGACGGCCCGCCATGAGCGCCGTCCTGGTCTGGTTCCGCCGCGACCTGCGCCGCGCCGACCACCCGGCCCTGCACTGGGCCGGCAGCGACGGCCGCCGGGCCGTCCCGGTCTACGTCCACGCCCCGCACCAGGAGGCGCCGTGGCCGTCCGGGGCGGCCAGCCGCTGGTGGCTGCAGCGCAGCCTGGACGCCCTGGCGCGCGACCTGGCCGCCGCCGGCACGCCGCTGACCCGCCTCGCCGGCGACGCGGCCGAACAGCTGATCCGGGCGGCACGGGCGGCCGGCGCCGGCGCGGTCGCCTGGAACCGCGCCCTGGAACCGGCGCTGGCCACGCGCGACGCTGCGGTCGCCGCGGCGTTGGGCGCCGCCGGCCTCGAGGTGGCGCAGTTCGACAGCGGCCTGCTGCACGCCCCCGAGCGCCTGCTGAAAAGCGACGGCACCCCCTACCGGGTCTACACCCCGTTCGCCCGGCGCCTGCGCCAGCAGCTGGCCACCGGCGCCAGCCCGCTGCCGGCCCCGGGTCGCCGCCGGCGCGCCACCGCGCCGCTGCCGCTCGACCGCGGCCGCGACACCCCCGGCCCGGCCGAGGACCACCCCTGGCAGGCCAAGCTGGAGCCCCACTGGCGGCCGGGCGAGGCGGGCGCCTGGGATGCCCTCGAGCGGTTCCTCGAGCGGGCGGTCGCCGGTTACGCCGAGCAGCGCGACCTGCCCGGCGTCGCCGGTACCAGCCGGCTGTCGCCCCACCTCCACTTCGGCGAAGTGACCCCGGCGCAGCTGCTGGCCCGGCTGGAGCCGTTGCTCGCCGGCGCCCACGGCGCGATCCGCGGGGCCGAGCGCTTCCTCGCCGAGCTGCTCTGGCGCGAGTTCGCCCACCACCTGCTGTGGCATTTTCCGGACAGTCCGCAGCGGTCGCTGAACGTGCGCTTCGACGAAGCCTTCTGGGATCACGACGCCGGCCTGCTGCGGCGCTGGCAGCAGGGACGCACCGGCTTCGCCCTGGTCGACGCCGGCATGCACGAGCTGTGGCAGAGCGGCTGGATGCACAACCGGGTGCGCATGGTCGCGGCGTCGTTCCTGACCAAGCAGCTCGGTCTCGACTGGCGTCTCGGCGCGCAGTGGTTCCACGAGACCCTGGTCGACGCCGACCTGGCCAACAACACCCTCGGCTGGCAGTGGGTCGCCGGCTGCGGCGTCGACGCCGCGCCCTACCACCGGATCTTCAACCCCGAGTTGCAGGCGCAGCGCTTCGATCCCGCCGGCGATTACCGCCGGCGCTGGCTGCCGGCGGCCTACCGGCGCCGGCCGCCGCCGCCGCTGGTCGACCTGCGCGCCGCGCGCAGCGCCGCGCTGGCCCGTTACCGGGAACGGGGCCGGCGGCAGGTCTGATCTGCGCCACCTGCTGCGGTCGCCCGCGGCGACCGCCGCCGTGGCCGGCGGGTCGTCGACGATCCGGCCCGCGGGATCCTGGTGTGCGGCCCGCGCTCAGTGGGTGGCGCCGCCGCGCGGCCCGCGCACCGCCGCCAGGCGGATGACCGCGGTGCTGTCGTCGAGTGCCGCGGCGACCGCCTCCGGCACCTCGGTCGCCGCGGCGCTGCCGAGCAGCGGCGTCGCGTCCAGCCCCTCGGCATCCATCAGGCTGGCCAGGCGCTGCACCGAGGCGAGCAGCTGGTTCTGCTCCCACGGCTGCAGCCGGGCCAGGCGCTCGGTGAACGCCTCCTGGAGCAGCGGCGGCGCCTGCCGCAGCGCCTGCCGGCCGGCCGCGGTCAGGCGGTTCTGGACGCAGCGGCGGTCGACCGGCGAGCGGCTGCGGTCGACCAGTCCCCGCCGCTGCAGGCGGCCGAGGATCTCGGTCACCGTCGCCTGGCTGAGCCGGACCCGCTCGGCCAGGCCACCGACGGTGCCGCCGCCGCTGGCGGCGAGCTCCTTGAGCATCAGCAGCTGCGGCCCGCTCAGGCCATGGCTCTGCAGCAACCGCTTGGAGTGCAGGTCGACGGCCCGGATCAGGCGCCGCACGGCCACCAGGACCGCCTCGCCGAGTTCCCCGGTCGCTGCTTCTTTTGCGTCGTCCACTATGTTTTTCATGGCCTGTCTGCCCGGCGCTGAAGGTGGAAGGGTCTTAATAACATTATGTTATGTATAATCGATTATTGATAAATATTTAGTGCACGTTATAATTACCACTTTAAATTCCCCGAGTCACCTCCGAACCCCGTTGATGCACTATCCCAACCGCTCCTCCCAGGACGATTTCCACCTCTTCCACCGCGAAAAGCGCGCCCTCCGTGGCGGCGCGATCCTCCTCGCCACCCTGCTCGGCCTGGCTGCGGTCGCGTTCGTGCTGCCGCGCGTCCAGACGGCCGTCACCTGGGCCGCCGACCTAGTACCGTGACCCATAGATTTCGACACGACCAGCGAGTCGCTGACCGGTCAGCTGCAAGGCGCGCTTGCGCCGGAAGGGCGGGCCCCCTTTCAAGCAAGCGCAACGCCGCAGATGGCCGGTCAGCGGCTCGCCCGAAGGGAGCCCCCAGGATGCGCCAGGCCGGCGTTGCAGCGCTTGCCAAGGGCTGGGCCATTGCCTGCGCGCTGCGCCTTGTCCTGGCACATCCGGGGGGCTCTGGTCGTAGCGAAATCTATGGGTCACGGTACTAGTGGCCACCCTGCTCGCCTGACCTCCACGGAGACCCGAACCATGTGCGGCTTCTACGGCGAGTTTCGCCACGATCAGCGCCAGCCCGACCTCACGGCACTGCAACGAGCGAGCGCCCGGCTGGCGCCCCGCGGGCCCGACGGCGCCGGCAGCTTCCACCAGGGCGACCTGGCCGTCGCCCACCGCCGGCTGAAGATCATCGACCTGACCGAGCACGGCCAGCAGCCGATGATCGACAACGAGCTCGGCCTCGGGCTGGTCTTCAACGGCATGATCTACAACTACCGCGAGCTGCGCGACGAGCTGCGCGGCGCCGGCTACCGCTTCTTCTCGACCAGCGACACCGAGGTGGTGCTCAAGGCCTACCACGCCTGGGGCGAGCGCTTTGTCGAGCGCCTGCAGGGCATGTTCGCCTTCGCCCTGTGGCAGCGGGACCGCCCGGGGGTGCTGCTCGGGCGCGACAGGCTCGGCATCAAGCCGCTCTACTACGCCCCGGTCGACGGCGGCGTGCGCTTCGCCTCGACCCTGCCGGCGCTGCTCGCAGCCGGCGGCTTCGCCACCGCCATCGACCCGGTCGCGCTGCACCACTACCTGACCTTCCACGCCGTGGTCCCGGCGCCGCATACGATCCTCTCCGGGGTGCGCAAGGTGCCGCCCGGCTGCCTTCAGCGCCTGACGCCGGACGGGCCAGGCGCGGCCGAACCCTACTGGACGCTGCACTACGGGCCCGAACCCGGCGACGAGGCCAAGGAGCTGGTCGACTGGCAGCAGGAGGTCGGGTCTGCACTGCGCACCGCCGTGAAGCGGCGCCAGATCGCCGACGTGCCGGTCGGCGTGCTGCTCTCCGGCGGCCTCGACTCCAGCCTGATCGCCGGCCTGCTGGCGGAGATGGGCCAGCGCGACCTGAAGACCTTCTCGGTCGGCTTCGAGTCGGTCGGCGACGTGTCGGGCGACGAGTTCGCCTACTCCGATATCATCGCCGGCGAGTTCGGCACCGACCACCACCGCATCCGGGTTCCGACCGCCGGCCTGCTCGACGCCCTCGGCGACTGCGTCGACGCCATGTCCGAGCCGATGGTCAGCCACGACGTCATCGGCTTCTACCTGCTGTCGCGCGAGGTGGCGAAACAGGTCAAGGTGGTGCAGTCCGGCCAGGGCGCCGACGAGGTGTTCGGCGGCTACCACTGGTACCCGCCGCTGGTCGGCAGCACGCGCCCGGTGCGCGCCTACCGGCGTGCCTTTTTCGACCGCGACCAGCGCGACCTGCGGGCGCTGGTCCACCCGCGCTTCCACGGCCGCAACCACAGCGGCCGGCTGGTCACGCGCCACTTCGCCCAGCCCGGCGCCGACGACCCGGTGGACAAGGCGCTGCGTCTCGACACCCAGGTGATGCTGGTCGACGACCCGGTCAAGCGGGTCGACAACATGACCATGGCCTGGGGTGTCGAGGCGCGGGTGCCGTTCCTCGACCACGAGCTGGTCGAACTGGCCGCGCGCATTCCGTCGCGCTTCAAGCTGCTCGACGGCGGCAAGGGGGTGCTCAAGGCGTTCGGTCGCACGGTCATTCCGCCGGCGGTGATCGACCGCCCCAAGGGCTACTTCCCGGTGCCGGCGCTGAAATACCTTCGCGGCGCATACCTCGACTTCGTCCGCGACATTCTCAACCAGCCGCAGGCGCGCGCGCGGTCGCTGTTCGACCCGGGCTACGTCGCGCGGCTGCTGGCCGAGCCCGAGGCCGGCATCACCCCGCTCGGCGGCTCCAAGCTGTGGCAGGTGGCGCTGCTCGAGTTCTGGCTCCAGCGCCACGGCATCGAGGGAGGATGAAGTGAACAAGCGCAAGCGCCACCGCTACGAGCGCCAGAACCTGCCCAGCGTGCAGAACTGGAAGCGCCCCACGGGGCCGCTGGCGGAGGGCCTGGCCAAGGACGTCGCCGTCGACTGCGGCTGGGGCCGGATCCTGTTCGCCCACACCTTCGCCAGCATCGAACAGCTGGTCGCCGAGATGATGGCCGGCAGCCGCGACCAGCGCGACATCGCCTTCTACCTGCGCGACCCGCACGTGGCCGTCTCGCTCGCCCCGCACGAGCTGTTTCTCGACCCCTCGCACACCTACCGGCTGTGGCTCGACCGCTACCAGCCGCAGGCCAATCCGCCCAAGGCGTTTTTCGTCCGCCGCGTGGTGTCGCGCGACGATGCCCAGCTGATCGACGACCTCTACGCCCGCCGGCACATGGTCCAGCCGGGGGTGAAGTTCGTGCGCGAGCTGCGCGAATCGCGCGTCATCACCTACTTCGTCGCCCAGGAGGGGGTCGACGGGCCGGTGGTCGGCGCGGCCATGGGGCTCGACCATGTCGAGGCCTTTGGCGACCCCGAGGGCGGCTGCAGCCTCTGGTGCCTGGTGGTCGACGCGCGGGCCAACCACCCCGGCGTCGGCGAGGCGCTGACCCGCTACCTGGCCGAGCACTACCAGGCGCGCAGCCGGCGCCACCTCGACCTGTCGGTGATGCACGACAACGTCTCGGCCATCCGGCTGTACGAAAAGATCGGCTTCGTCCGCGTCCCGGTGTTCGCCCTCAAGCGCAAGAACGACATCAACGAGGCGCTGTTCACCGCCCCGCCGCCGGAGGAGACGCTCAACCCCTACGCGCGCATCATCATCGACGAGGCGCGCCGGCGCGGCCTGATGGTCGAGGTCCTGGACAGCGACCTGAACCTGTTCCGGCTCACCTTCGGCGGGCGCAGCATCACCTGCCGCGAATCGCTCAGCGAGCTGACCTCGGCGGTGGCGATGACCCTGTGCGACGACAAGAAGCTGACCCACCGCACGCTGGCGCGCGCCGGCCTGAAGGTCCCGCAGCAGGAGCTTGCCGGTGACCCCGACGCCAACCACGCCTTCCTGGCCCGCCACGGCAGCGTCGTGGTCAAGCCGCTGCGCGGCGAACAGGGCGCCGGTGTCAGTGTCGACCTGCGCGACGAGGCCAGCCTCGATACCGCCATCGCCGCCGCCCGCGAGCACTGCAGCTCGGTGCTGCTCGAGTCCTTCCACGCCGGCGAGGACCTGCGCGTGGTGGTCATCGGCGGCCAGGTCGTCGCCGCCGCGGTGCGCCGCCCGGCCGCGGTCCGCGGCACCGGCCAGCACACAGTGCGCAAACTGATCGAGAAGGTCAGCCGCCGGCGCGCGGCGGCGACCGGCGGCGAGAGCCGCATCCCGCTGGACGACGAAACCGGGCGCTGCGTGGCCGCGGCCGGTTACACCCTCGACGACGTGCTGCCGGAGGGGGCCGAGCTGGTGGTCCGGCGCGCCGCCAACCTGCACACCGGCGGCACCATCCACGACTGCACCGACCGCCTGCACCCGGAGCTGGCCGCGGCCGCGGTCAAGGCGGCGCAGGCGCTGCAGATCCCGGTGGTCGGCCTCGATTTCATCGTGTCGACGCCGGCAGGCCCGGACTACGTCATCATCGAGGCCAACGAGCGTCCCGGCCTGGCCAACCACGAACCGCAGCCGACCGCCGAGCGCTTTCTCGACCTGCTGTTCCCGCAAACCGTCTGACCGTCCCGCTATACTGATTCGGCCATGAACCTGGACGCACTCACGTCGCCGCTCCCGCTGACCCGCACCCGGCTGCTGGAGATCGACACCGACTACCTGTGCAACACCCTGCTGCGGCTGGTCAAGACGCCGAGCCCGGCCGGCTACACCGACCGCGTGGTGCACCTGGTCGGGCACGAGCTGCAGAGCCTCGGCATCCCGTTCGAGCTGACCCGCCGCGGCGCCATCCGCGCCACCCTGGCCGGCCACGTCAGCAGCCCCGACCGTGCCGTGGTCGCCCATGTCGACACCCTCGGCGCCATGGTCAAGGCGCTCAAGCCCAACGGCCGCCTGGAACTGGTGCCGATCGGCCACTGGAGCGCGCGTTTCGCCGAGGGGGCGCGCGTGCAGCTGTTCACCGACACCGAGTCCTACCGCGGCACCATCCTGCCGCTGAAGGCGTCGGGGCACACCTTCAACAAGGAGATCGACACCCTGCCGATCGGTTGGGAGTACGTCGAGCTGCGCATCGACGAGACCGCCGACAGCATCGACGACCTGATGCGGCTGAACATCCACGTCGGCGATTTCATCGCCATCGATGCCAATCCGGAGTTCCTGGAAAACGGCTACATCGTCTCGCGCCACCTCGACGACAAGGCCGGCGCCGCGGTGCTGCTGGCCACCGCCAAGGCGCTGGTCGAGGCCGACATCACCCTGCCGACCGACCTGCACCTGCTGTTCACCATCACCGAGGAGATCGGCTCGGGCGCCTCGGCGGTGCTGCACGGCGACGTCGCCGAAATGGTCACCGTCGACAACGGCACCACCGCGCCGGGACAGAACTCCAGCGAGTTCGGCGTCACCGTGGCCATGGCCGACACCACCGGGCCGTTCGACTACCACCTGACCCACCACCTGCTGCAGCTGTGCAAGGAGTTCGGCGTCCCGCACCAGCGCGACGTCTTCCGCTACTACCGCTCCGACAGCGCCGCCGCGGTCGAGGCCGGCAACGACATTCGCGCCGCCCTGATCGCCTTCGGCATCGACGCCTCGCACGGCTACGAGCGCATCCACGTCGACGCCCTGCTGTCGCTGGCCCGGCTGCTGGTCATCTATGCCCAGAACCGGCCGGTCGCCGCCCGCGACCGTTTCGACCTCGGGCCGCTCGAGGGACTGCCGCTGCAGCACCCCTGAGGCGATCGCGGCCTGGGAGCCGCTCCTGTCTACGTGTGATCCAGCGACCCGTGCAAGCGGCGCCTTGCCCAGCCTGCGAGACACGCAGGAATGACATGTAGGTCGGGCTTCAGCCCGACAAACGCCGCGTCGGGCTGAAGCCCGACCTACGAAGAGCCGTCGCCCGGCACTGGTCCGCGGCCACCCGGCCGACATCCCGGCCCTTTCATCTCCAGTTCATCCGCCCGCTGCAGGCTCTGCCCAGGCCTGACACCGGAGCGCACGATGAACACCGAACACACCGACTACGTCTGGGATCCGCTGGTGCGGATCTTTCACTGGGTCCTGGTCACCGCCTTCGTCGTCGCCTGGGCGACCGGCGACGACTGGATGAACCTGCACGAACTCGCCGGCTACACCATCGGCGGCCTGCTGCTGTTCCGTCTGCTCTGGGGGCTGATCGGCCCACGCCACGCCCGCTTCAGCGACTTCGTGCGCCCGCCGCGCGAGATCGCCGCCTACCTGGCCGATGTCGTCCGCTTCCGTGCCCGCCGCTACGTCGGCCACAACCCGGCCGGCGGCGCGATGGTGCTGGCGCTGCTCGCCTGCCTGCTGCTGACCGTCGTCAGCGGCGTGCTGACCCTCGGCTTCGAGGAGTTCCGCGGACCGGCGGCGGGTTTCGCGGCCGCGGTCGGCGACGGCGTCGCCGACTTCGTCGAAGAGAGCCACGAGCTGTTCGCCAACCTGACCCTGCTGCTGGTCTTCGCCCACATCGCCGGCGTACTGCTGGCCAGCTTCCAGCACCAGGAGAACCTGGTGCGCGCCATGGTCACCGGGCGCAAGCCGCGCGTCACCGACCACTGAGAGCTTGAGAAGAAATCGTAGCGAGCGGTCCGAGCGCAAGGCGGACGGAGCGCAGCGACGAGACATATCAAATCGATAGGCGAGGAGCGAGCACCGCCCAACGCAGCGATCGGGCCGCGCAGTAGATTTCTTCTCAAGCTCTGAATGGAGGAACCGACGATGAAACGCATTTCATTCACCCTGTTGCTGCTCGGCGCGCTGGGCACGGCCCAGGCCGGCGCGGTCGACGACCTGCTCGCCCGCTACGCCCAGGCCGGTGCCGGCCCGTTCGACGCCCACCGCGGCGCGACCTTCTGGCAGGCCATGCGTCCCGGTCCGGACGGCACGCTGCGCAGCTGCGGCGACTGCCACGGCGACGACTTCACCCGCCCCGGGCGCCACGTGCGCACGCGCAAGGAGGTCCCGCCGCTGGCGCCGTCCGCCAACCCGCAGCGGCTGACCGAGACGGTCGAGATCGAGAAGTGGTTGCGGCGCAACTGCGACTGGACCGTCGGCCGCGACTGCACCGCCCAGGAGAAGGGCGACCTGCTCGCCTTCCTGCGCACCCTGTAAACCCCGAGGAGAGCCACCATGAACCCGATTGCCCTGACCCTCGTCGCCCTGCTCGCCAGCACCCTGCTCCTCGGCGCCTGCAGCGAGGGCCTGGCCGACAGCGACCGCCACCGCGCCGCCGGCACTGACGCCTCCGGCTGGCTGGCGCGCGGCGGCGACGATGACGACGACGCCCGCACCCGGCTGGTGACCGCGGCCGACCCGCGCTACGCGGAGGAGTGCGGCGCCTGCCACCTCGCCTACCCGCCGGGCCTGCTGTCACGCGCCGACACCGCCAAGCTGTTCGACGGCCTGGCCGACCACTTCGGCGACAACGCCAGCCTCGACCCGCAGCTGACCGCCGAGCTGCGCACCTTCGCCCTGGCCAACGCCGGCTGGAACGACGCCGCCACCGCCGCCCGCGGCGACGCCCCGCGCATCACCACCACGCCCTGGTTCGTGCGCGAGCACGACGAGCTGCCGGCGCGGCTGGTGACCGCCAACCCGGAGGTCGGCAGCTTCGGCAACTGCGCCGCCTGCCATACGCGGGCCGCGGACGGCTCGTTCCGCGAACGCGACATCCGCATCGCCGGCCACGGCCGCTGGGACGACTAGTGTCCGGTCACGAACGTGACCGAACACGAGACGCTATGCTTGCGCGCATGCCTCGTTCCCTCCCACCGCTGCTGCTCGCCCTCGGCCTGCTGCTGACCGGCGGCGCCCACGGCGACGACCACGCCCGGGCGCGCGCCTGGGTCGAGTCGGGCCAGGCGCTGCCGCTGGCCGAGATCCTCGCCCGGCTGCCGGTGGACCTGGCCGGGCAACTGCTCGAGGCGGAGCTGGAAGAGGAAGACGGCCGGCCGGTCTACGAACTCGAATGGCTGACCCCCGACGGCCGCGTGCTCGAGCTGGAGGTCGACGCCCGCGACGGCCGCGTCCTGGCGATCGAGCCGGAGCGGGATTGATGCGCCTGCTGCTGGTCGAGGACGATGCCGCCCTGGCCGCCGGTCTGCGCGACGCCCTCCAGGCCCAGGGCTACGCCGTCGACGTCGCCGCCGACGGCGTCGACGGCGGTCACCTCGGCGCGGTCGAGCCCTACGCCGCCGTGATCCTCGACCTCGGCCTGCCCGGGCGTCCCGGGCTGGAGCTGCTGACCGCCTGGCGTGCGGCCGGCAACGCCGTCCCGGTAGTGATCCTGACCGCCCGCGACAGCTGGCAGGAGAAGGTCGCTGGCCTGCGCGCCGGCGCCGACGACTACCTGGCCAAGCCGTTCGCGTTCGCCGAACTGCTGGCCCGGGTCGAGGCGGTGATCCGCCGCCACCGGGGCCGGGCCAGCGCCACCCTCGAGGTCGGCGGCCTGACCCTGGACGAGGCACGGCAGCAGGTACGCAGTGGCGCCGGTGCGCCGCTCGACCTGACCGGCACCGAGTTCCGCCTGCTGCGGGTGTTGATGCTCCACCCCGGCCGCATCCTGTCGCGCACCCAGCTCTACGAGCAGGTCTACGGCCACGCCGAGGAGCGCGACAGCAACGTCATCGAGGTCTACGTCCGCCGCCTGCGCGACAAGCTCGGCAGCGCGGTGATCGAGACCCGCCGCGGCCAGGGCTACCTGTTCCGGGGCCTGGACCCGTGACCTCGCTGCGCCACCAGCTGGCGCTCGGCCTGGCCGGCGGCACCGTGCTGCTGCTGGTCGCGCTCTACCTACCGATCGCCGGCACCATCCGCAGCCTGGCCGAGGAGCAGACCCGCAGCCGGCTCGAGCACGACGCCGAGACCCTGCTGGCCGCGCTGGTGCTCGACGGCACCGCCCCACGGCTGGCCGACGCCGGCATCCACCCGATCTACCGGCGGCCGCTGAGCGGCCACTACTACGTGGTCCGCGCCGACGCCGGCGAGTTGCGCTCGCGCTCGCTGTGGGACGAGACCCTGGCCGAACCGGCGACCGCGCTGGCCCATGTCCGCGGCCCGCGCGACCAGCCGCTGCTCGCCTACACCGGCCACTACACCAAGCAGGAGCAGCCGGTCAGCATCACCGTGGCCGAGGAGCTGACCTCGCTGGAGGCGGCGATCCGGGCGTTCCAGTGGCGCTATGCCGCGGCCAACGGCCTGCTGCTGCTGGCGCTGCTCGGCCTGCTGCAGCTGGTGCTGCGTCGCGCCCTGCGCCCGCTGGCGGCGACCCGGGACGACCTGCGCCGGCTGGAGCACGGCGCAATCGAAACCCTCGACGAGGCGCGCGGCCCGGCCGAGATCGCGCCGCTGCTGCGGGCGTTCAACGCCACCGTCGCCGCCATGCATCGGCGCACCGCGCGCGCGCAAAAGGCGGTCGGCAACCTGGCCCATGCGCTCAAGGCGCCGTTGACGGTGCTCGGCCAGCTGCGCGAGCACCCGGACCTGCGCGATCACGACGCGCTGCGCACCGCCCTGGGCCAGCAGGTCGAACGGCTGCAGCATGCCGTCGACCACGAACTGCGGCGCGCGCGCACCGTCGGCTTCGCCCCGCCCGGGGGCCGGGTCGACCTGGCCACGGTGGTCGCCGAGCTGGCCGCGACCCTCGATCAGCTCCACCGCGACCGCGCCCTGGCGCTGGAGGTCGCCGTGCCCGGCCCGCTGCCGGTCGCGGTCGACCGCCAGGACCTGTTCGAACTCTGCGGCAACCTGCTCGACAACGCCTGCAAGTGGGCCGCGCACCGGGTCCGGGTCGGCGTGGCGGTGGCCCCTACCACGCTGACCCTGGCGATCGAGGACGACGGCCCCGGCGTGGCCGCGGCGCAGCTGGAGGGGCTGCGCCGCCGCGGCCAGCGCCTCGACGAGACGGTCGCCGGCCACGGCCTCGGGCTGGCCATCGCCGCCGACATCGCCGCCCAGTACGGCGGCGCGCTGGCGTTCGACCGCGCCCCGGGACTCGGCGGCCTGCGCGTGCGGGTGACCCTGCCGGCCGCCGCCGGCTGAACCCGCGGCCGACCCACGCTCGGCGCGACCGGAGTTAAACTGGCCCCCTCCTCACCGGCACGGAATTCGCCCTTGACCACGATCACCCTCTACAGCGCCCCCAGTTGCCCCTACGCTCAGCGCACCCGCCTGCTGCTGCACGAAAAGGGGCTCGCCTTCGAGCTGGTCGAGATCGACCTGAAACAGACCCCTGCCTGGTACCTGGAGCTGTCGCCGACCGGCAAGGTGCCGCTGCTGCAGCACGGCGACGACCGCGTCTGGGAGTCGTCGGCGATCAACGAGTACCTCGAGGAGCGCCATCCCGAACCCCCGCTGATGCCGGCGACGCCGCTGGCGCGCGCCCGGGTGCGCATCGCCGTCGATTTCGCCAACACCGTGTTCGCGCCGCTCTACTACAAGCTGCTGCTGGCCGAGACCCCGGCCCGGCGCCAGCAGATGGCCGCGCGCCTGGCCACGACCCTGGCGGAGATGGAGCGCGACGGGCCGGGCGCCGACCGGGACGGGCCGTGGTGGTTCGGCGCCGCGTTCACCCTGGCCGACATCGCCTGCTACCCCTTTTTCGAGCGCTTCCCGGTGCTCGCCCACTACCGCGGCTTCGAGCTGCCGGACACCTGCACCGGCCTGGCGCGCTGGCTCGCGGCGATGCGCGGGCGCGCCTCGGTGCAGGCGCAGGGCCAACCGGCGGCGTTCTACATCGACGCCTACCGCCACTATGCCGACGGCAGCGCCGACGGCAGCACCGCGCGCGAAATGCGCGAAGCGTAACCGGACAAGGGAGCCGCGCATGACCCGGATCGCCGTCCTCGACGACTACCAGGGGGTCGCCCTCGACCTGGCCGACTGGGGGCCGCTGCAGGCGCAGGCGGAGGTCGTCGTGTTCCGCGAGCCGTTCGCCGACGAGGACGCCGCTGCCGCGGCGCTGCAGGGGTTCGACGTGGTCTGCGCCATGCGCGAACGCACGCCGTTTCCCGCCACCCTGTTCGCGCGCCTGCCGCGGCTCGAGCTGCTGGTGACCACCGGCATGCGCAACCTCGCCATCGACCTCGACGCCGCGCGCGCCCACGGCGTCATCGTCTGCGGCACCCAGTCGCCGGGCCACTCGGCATCGGAACTGGCCTGGGGGCTGGTGCTGGCGCTGGCGCGCCGGATCGTCGCCGAGGACCGCGCCACCCGCCGCGGCCTGTGGCAGACCACCCTCGGCCACGACCTGCGCGGGCGCACCCTCGGCATCCTCGGCCTCGGTCGCCACGGCGGCCTCGCCGCCGGCTACGGCCAGGCCTTCGGCATGCAGGTGCTGGCCTGGAGCCAGAACCTGACCGACGCCCGTTGCGCCGAGGTCGGCGCCACCCGGGTCGCACTGGAGGAACTGCTGGAACAGGCCGACGTGATCACCATCCACCTGGTCATGGGACCGCGCTACCGCGGCCTGATCGGCGCCGCCCAGCTGGCGCGGATGAAGCCGACCGCGCTGCTGGTCAACACCTCACGCGGGCCGATCGTCGACGAGGCGGCGCTGGTCGCTGCGCTGCGTGAACGGCGTATCGGCGGCGCCGGTCTCGACGTCTACGACCACGAGCCGCTGGCGCCCGACCACCCGCTGCTGACGCTGCCGAACTGCGTGCTCACCTCGCACGTCGGTTTTGTCACCGAGGAGACCTACCGGACCATGTACGGCGAGACCGTCGAATGCGTCACCGGCTGGCTGGCCGGGACGCCGCTGCGCCTGCTGACCTGACCCCGGGCGGCGTCAGCCGCGGCCGACGAACGGCATCTTGGTCGCCATGATGGTCATGAACTGGACGTTGGCGTCGAGCGGCAGGTTGGCCATGTAGAGCACCGCGCTGGCCACGTGCGCCAGATCCATGCGCGGCTCGGGCCGGCTCGAGCCGTCGGCCTGCGGCACTCCGACGGCGAACTTCTCGGTCATCTCGGTGGCGGCGTTGCCGATGTCGATCTGGCCGCAGGCGATGTCGTGGGCGCGCCCGTCGAGCGAGGTGCACTTGGTCAGGCCGGTGATGGCGTGCTTGGTCGTGGTGTAGGGGACCGACTGCGGGCGCGGTGCGTGGGCCGAGATCGAACCGTTGTTGATGATCCGCCCGCCGCGCGGCTGCTGCCCCTTCATCAGCCGGAACGCCTGCTGGGTGCAGAGGAAGTAGCCGGTCAGGTTGACGTCCAGCGAGCCCTGCCAGTCGGCCAGCGGGATTTCGTCCAACGGCTTGCCGGGGACGAAGATGCCGGCGTTGTTGAACAGCATGTCGAGCCGGCCGAAGCGCTCCCGGGTGGCGTCGAACAGCGCCACCACCGCGTCCGGGTCGGCGACGTCGGTCGGCGCCACCAGCACCTGTTCCGGGTCGGCCCCAGCCTCGGCGACGGTCTGTTCGAGGGGTTCGCGACGCCGGCCGGCGAGCACGACCCGGTAGCCGTCCCCGAGCAGGGCCGTGGTGACGACGCGGCCGATGCCGCTGCCGGCACCGGTGACGAGGGCGACCTTGGACGGGGTGGGCATGGCGCGGACTCCTTGGACTGGGTGGCTGGATCGGGACCAAATGGTACCCCAGCCGGGCCCGCCTGCAGGTGCGCAGGATCACGCCGCTGCCAGCGCATGTCCGCACGGTTCAGCGTCCAAGGGACGCGCCCGATGCCCCGCTCCACGGCCGGACGGCCGCAGGGCTGGGAATGGCCGCCGGGTGCGGATCAGTTCCGGGCGGAGTCGCTGCTGCGGTCGACCACCGGGGCCGGGTCGTCCGGCGCATCGTCGCCCGCCTTGTCCGCGGCGGCGGCCAGGGATTGGCTGGCCTGATCCGACGCCGGGGTGGTGCCGACCACGGCCTGGGCCTTGGCCAGGCCGGTGGTGTCGGAATCGGTCGCGGCCGCGGCCGTCGCCGCCCCCCTGCCGCCGGCGTCCGCCGCGTTGCCCGACCCGGCTGCAGCGGCTGCAGCACCGGCGGCGCCAGCACCACCCGCGCCAGCGCCGCCACCGCCAGCGCCACCGCCAGCGCCACCGCCAGCGCCACCACCGGCTCCACCACCGCCACCGCCGCCCGCCTGGGCGGCGGCCGGGGTCACGCCGAAACCGTCAAGGCCGGAGGGGACCGCCAGCATCAGCGCGGCGGCCGCAAGGCTCGCTACGACAAGGGTCTGGATCTGTTTCATGTCTCTGCTCCTCGACTACGCCACAGGCCCCCCGGCCTCGACGAGTAGACCCGGCCCGGGCGGTCAGGGTTCATTGCGGGTGCGTGCAGGGCATGCGGGCGAAGGGCGGGCGGGCCAGTGTCGCCCGGCCCGGAAAGACGCAGGGGGCAGCGCCTGGCGCGTGCCCCCTGATTCGATTGGTGGCTATGGGTAGATTCGAACTACCGACCCCATCATTATGAGTGATGTGCTCTAACCAGCTGAGCTACATAGCCAATGAAGAGGCGGAATTTTGCTGGCTGCCCCCGTGGGGTGTCAAGCCGCCCGGTCCCGCCGTCGCGCCTCAGACGTTGAAGCGGAAATGCATGACGTCGCCGTCCTGCACCACGTACTCCTTGCCCTCGAGCCGCAGCTTGCCCGCCTCCTTGGCCCCCTGCTCGCCGCCGCAGGCGATGAAGTCGGCGTAGCCGATCACCTCGGCGCGGATGAAGCCGCGCTGGAAGTCGGTGTGGATCACCGCGGCGGCCTCGGGGGCGGTGGCGCCGACGCGCACGGTCCAGGCGCGCACCTCCTTGGGGCCGGCGGTGAAGTAGGTCTGCAGCCCGAGCAGCCGGTAGCCGGCGTGGACGACGCGGTCGAGCCCCGGCTCGTCGAGGCCGAGGTCGGCGAGGAACTCGGCCTTTTCGTCGTCGGCGAGTTGGGCGATCTCGGCCTCGATGGCGGCGCAGACCGCCACCACCTCGGCCCCCTCCGCCGCGGCCTGGGCGCGCACCGCGTCGAGGTGCGGATTGGCGCCAAAGCCGTCGTCGGCGACGTTGGCGATGTAGACCGTCGGCTTGGCGGTCAGCAGGTGCAGTTCGTGCAACGCCTTGCGCTGGTCGTCGCTCAGCGCCAGCGCACGCACCGGGGCGCCGCCGTCGAGGTGGGCCTCGACCCGCTCGAGCAGCGCCTTGTGCGCCAGCACCGCCTTGTCGCCCGACTTGGCCGCCTTGGTCGCGCGGTCGCGCGCCCGCTGCACCGTCTCCAGGTCGGCCAGGGCCAGTTCGGTGTCGATGACGCCGATGTCGCGCGCCGGATCGACGCGGCCGTCGACATGGACCACGTCGTCGTCGTCGAAGCAGCGCACCACGTGGGCGATGGCGTCGGTCTCGCGGATGTTGGCCAGGAACTTGTTGCCCAGCCCCTCGCCCTGGGCCGCCCCGGCCACCAGCCCGGCGATGTCGACGAACTGCATGGTGGTCGGCAGCACCTTGCCGGGCTTGACGATGGCGGCGATGGCGTCGAGCCGCGGGTCGGGCAGCGGCACCACGCCGACGTTGGGGTCGATGGTGCAGAACGGGTAGTTCTCGGCCGCGATGGCCGCCCGGGTCAGGGCGTTGAACAGGGTCGACTTGCCGACGTTGGGCAGGCCGACGATTCCGCATTTGAAGCCCATGACCGGGTCCTGTGCTAGCTTTGGCGTGCCGGGCGGGCACCTCGCGGGGCGGCATTGTATGCCGCCGGCAGCGACGGGGGAAATCGCGCGGTCTCGCCCCCTCTGGCCGGAGTCCCCTTGGAAACGCACCTGCTCCTGCTCGCCGCCCTGTGGCTGGCCTATTTCACGCTCCACTCGCTGCTTGCGTCGCTGGCGTGCAAGCGCTGGCTGGCGGCGCGCCGGCCGCGGCTGATGCCCGCCTACCGCCTCGGCTACAACGCCCTAGCCGTGCTGTTGCTGCTGCCACCGGTCGCGCTGATGCTGGCCTGGAACGGGCCGCTGCTGTGGGCCTGGGAGGGGCCGTGGGCGTGGCTCGCCCACCTGCTGGCGCTGGTCGCGCTGGGGCTGTTCGCCTGGTCGCTCACCGGTTACGACGGCGGCGAGTTCAGCGGCCTGCGCCAGTGGCGCAGCCGGCACGCAGGGATCGAGGACCAGGCGACGCTGCACCTGTCGACGCTGCACCGCTTCGTCCGCCATCCCTGGTACCTGTGCGCGCTGCTGCTGATCTGGAGCCGCGACATGGACGCGGCTCGGCTGCTCAGCGCCCTGCTCGCCACCGGCTACTTCATCCTCGGCTCACGCCTCGAGGAGCGCAAGCTGATCGCCTGCCACGGGGAGGCCTACCGGCGCTACCGCGCACGGGTGCCGGGCCTGCTGCCCTGGCCGGGGCGCCGTCTCGACGTGCGCGCGGCGCGCGAACTCGAGGCCCTGGCGCGCGGCGACCGGGAGCGGCCGGCCGGGTAGTTCCGGGGCGGGAAAAGGTGTCGCCCGGGCAGTCCTTTGCCCGGGCGACGTGGTGCTTCCTGCACCTATACGGCTGGCGGGAGGGGATGCCAGCCGATTCAGCAGCGATCGCAGGCGATCGCCTGGGTCAAGGGGCGCTCCCATGAAGCGGGCGCATCTCCCTGAACCGTCTGTTGGGCGACGTCATCTCGCTCATCCCTACGTGCGATGTCGAACAGACGGAACCTGTCCCCACACGTAACCTGATTCGCTCCTGTGGTGCGATGGTTCAGATGAAGGAGAGTTTATGAATAAGCTCATGATTTCATTAGTATCCCTATCCATGGCGGCAGTGGCACTACCGCTTCAGGCAGCCCCGATGGCCGACAAGAGTCTGTATGAACGGCTTGGCGGTGTCTTTGCCATTGCTGCGGTCGTTGACCATTTCAGCGACGCCCTGGTAGAGAACCCCATGGTAGGGAAGAGTTCGAAGAACCCGGCTCTCAGGGCATGGCACACCAAGAACCTGGGCCGGTTGCCGGGCCTCAAATTCATGCGCACCCTGTGGGTCTGCGAAGTCACGGGTGGTCCGTTCAAATACTCACCGACCAAGCCGGGCCAAACTCATTTGGGCCTTGAGGAAGCACATCGTGACCTCAAGATCTCGCCCGAAGAATTCGATGAAGTTGCGGCCGAGCTAGGGCGCACTCTTGATTTCGTGAAAGTACCCGCGCTAGAGAAGGGCGAGGTCCTCGCCGCCTTCGCAGCACATAAGGACGAGGTGACGGCGGGCTACAAGACGAAGTGATCATGGCTGCCCTGCGCTGCAGCGACCGCGGCTGGCTGGGTCGCCCGACACCAGGTTCACAGCGACTCGTTGAACATCGGATAGACCAGCCAGGCGATCAACCCGGCCACCACCACCTCCTTGTACCCGCCAAACGAGTCGAGCAGGACATGGGCCACTCCCGGATTGGCGCCGACCGAATCGATGAACAGCATACCGACCAGGACGGCGAGCAACACGCGCAGCAGCTTCATTGACATGGTCATGGTCATGGCCGTGATCTCCACCTTTGGTTGCTGCAGAGTTTGGCAGCGCGACACCGTGCGCGCGTGGCACGCGGTCGCAGCGGCCCTGTGACGCAGTTCACAAAACGGAAAAGATTTCAGTTATTTGACTGGACGTCCCGGGATGGATGCGCGACGGTAGGCCGGCCCTCAGGGATGACCCGAAGGACGTTGTACATCCCTGTGGACGGGTCCTAAGCTGAATGAATCGGGCAGCGACGGCCCTGCCGGCAGGATGCGCGCAGGGTCTCAACCTGGAGTAGCGACATGAACACGACCTACCGATCCATCACCCTCGGCGGTGCCGCCCTGGCGGCCGCCGTCGCCCTCGCCTCCTGCGGCGGCGGCGGTGGCGGCAGCGCCACGCTGCAGACCGGCTCGATGAGCCTGGCGATCACCGATGCGGCCATCGCCGGCCTGCCGGACGGCGCCAAGGTGATGATCACCATTACCGGCGTGGAGCTGAAGCCGCAGCAGAGCGAAGCCGTCCAGATCGACTTCGACCCGCCCAAGGTGATCGACCTGCTCTCGCTCAGCGGCAACGTTAGCGAACTGCTGTTCCAGGACGAGGAGGTCCCGGCCGACAGCTACAACTGGATCCGGCTCAAGGTGCTGGCCGGCCGCGGCCAGTTCGACTCCTTCGTCGACATGACCGGCGACGGCTTGACCGGCGACGACGTCTCGCTGTTCATCCCCAGCGGCAACCAGAGCGGGCTGAAGCTCATCGCCGCCAGCGACAAGATCGTGGTCGAGCCCGACGGCGAGGTCGATTTCACCATCGACTGGGACGTGCGCAAGTCGGTGTTCATCAACGACCCGCAAGGCTTCGACGACTACGTGCTGCGCCCGGTGATCCGCATCGTCAACGACCTCGAGGTCGGCTCGATCAGCGGCACGGTGACCACCGAGCTGGTCGACAACCTCTCCGACCAGGAAGGGGCGACCTGCGCGGTCTACGCCTTCCCCGGGCCGTTGTCGCCGCTCGACGATGTCGACGACGGCGTCGCCGGAACCGACGCGGACGACGGTCCCGAGCCGATCACCAGCGCCAACCTCGAACCGGTGGTGGTCGACGAGGTCGTCACCGCCTGGAGCTACACCCTCGGCTTCCTCGAGGCCGGCGCCTACACCCTGGGCCTGACCTGCGATGCCGAACTCGACCTGCCAGATGAGGACGACGACGGCGAGGTGGTGTTCGGCGACCAGGCCGAGGCCGAGGTCAGCGCCGGCGCCGACACCGTGGTCGACTTCCCCAGCGGCGGCTGAGGGCGGCGCGCCACGGCGGGCAGAAGCCGCGGGACGGGAATGGTGGGCCGTGAAGGATTCGAACCTTCGACCAACTGATTAAAAGTCAGCTGCTCTACCGACTGAGCTAACGGCCCCGGACAGGGCCCGCATGATACCGGAGCGGGCGGGGAGCGGAAACCGCGGACTCAGTGCCCGCCTGGATGGGCGCTCAGACCGCGGCCAGCCGGCGCATGCCCTTCGGCAGCAGGTGCAGGTCGACCAGGGCGGTGAGCAGCGCGGCGGTGAAGCCCGCCTCCTCTTCGTAGACCAGCTTGTAGTACTGCACCTTCAGCGCCAGGGCGGAGCCGAGGATGATCGAGACCAGCGCCAGGAACGAACCGAGCGCCAGGGTCGACGTGCCGGTGATGCCCTGGCCGATGGTGCAGCCCATGGCCAGCACACCGCCGACCCCCATCAGCAGGCCGCCGACGATGTGGTAGGCGAAATCGCGCAGGTCGACGAACCACTCGAAGCGGAAGGTGCGGCTGATCAGCGCATGCAGCAGCGCGCCGACCGCCACGCCGAGGATGACCACCATGCCGAGCGTGACCAGCGACGCCTTGCCACCCTGGGCGAGGTAGTTGACCAGCTGGCCCGGCGGTGAGATGAAGGTGATCGACTGGGCGCCGACGGCCAGCGGACGGATCTCCAGCCAGGAGGACTCGTCCAGCCACGCCTGGCCGAGTTCGCCGGCGGTGACGTACCACAGCGCCGTGACCGCCAGCCCGACGGTGAACGCCCCGAGCAGGTTGTCGAAACTGCCGCGCAGCTCCCGCTGGCGGAAGGCGTAGACCAGCAGGGCGAGGCCGATGACCACGCCGGCGACCAGCTGCCCGCGCAGCGGGTCGGCGCCGACCGTCGCCGCGGCGAGCGAGCCGACGTCCTGGCTGGCGACACCGTAGTCGGCAAAGTTGATCGCCACCGGGTTCATCCACTGCAGGAAGACGTTGTAGCCGAAATTGGTGAACATCATCAGGTAGGCGCCCAGCCCGATCATCGCCAGCACGAACAGCGACTTCAGGTTGCCGCCGCCGAGCCGGACCACGGTCTTGTTGCCGCAGCCGCTGCCCAGGGTCATGCCGATGCCGAACAGCAGGCCACCGAGAAGGTAGCGCGGCCAGACGAACATCGGCACGCGGTAGGGCGGTTGCGAGGTGTCGTTGGCGGCGGTCATGCTCATGTCGACCAGGCCGCCGGCCTGCAGCGCGACCACGCCGAGCATGGCCACGGCGATCGCCAGCAGCCAGGCGGCGATCCGCCCCCGGTCACCCATGTTGACCAGGTCGGAGACCCCGCCCATGGTGCAGAAACCGGTGCGCTGGACCACCGCGCCCATGATCAGGGCGATGGCAAATCCGGCCGACATGACCTTGGCTGCGATACTCAGTTCCACTCCTGCTCTCCTCTGTGGTCGTGCGCGCGCTGGCCCGCGGGCCGCATGCGTCTTTGGACCCATGATCACCCAGAGTGGTGCCGCAACTGAATAATTCTTATGGGATAGGGTGCCGACCGGGGCCGGACCACGACCCTCAGCGGTAACGGGTCGGGTCGGTCACCCCGGCCGCGGCGAAGCCGTCGCGGCGCAGGCGGCAGGCGTCGCAGCGCCCGCAGGCGCGGCCGTCGGCGTCGGCGCGGTAGCACGAGACGGTCAGGCCGTAGGCGACGCCGAGGCGCTGTCCCAGGCGGATGATCTCGGCCTTGGAGCGGTCGATCAGCGGCGCCTGGACCCTGAAGCGCTCACCCTCGACCCCGGCGCGGGTGGCCAGGTTGGCGAGGCGCTCGAAGGCGGCGATGTACTCGGGACGGCAATCGGGGTAGCCGGAGTAGTCGACGGCGTTGACACCGATGAACAGGTCGCGCGCGCCGAGCACCTCGGCCCAGCCGAGGGCGATGGCCAGAAACACCGTGTTGCGTGCCGGCACGTAGGTGACCGGGATGCCCTCGCCCGGGGTCTCGGGCACGGCGATCGCCGCGTCGGTCAGCGCCGAGCCGCCGATGCTGCCGAGATCGAGCCGCACCACCTTGTGCTCGGTCGCGCCGAGGGCGCGGGCCACGCGCGCCGCGGCGGCGAGTTCGGCGTCGTGGCGCTGGCCGTAGTCGAAGCTGATGGCGTGGCAGCAGTACCCTTGTTCGTGGGCCAGCGCCAGCGTGGTCGCCGAATCGAGGCCGCCGGAGAGCAGCACCACCGCCGCCGTCCCCGGCGCCACCGCGTCAGCGGCCACGCGCCTCGCCCCAGAGCAGCTTGTGCAGCTGCAGTTGGAAACGGACCGGCAGGCGGTCGTCGAGGATCCACTGCGCCAGCTCGGCCGGGGCCAGGGCGTCGAACACCGGCTGCATCAGCACCTCGCAGCGGGCGGCGAGGTCGTGCTGCGTCAGTTGCGCCCGAGCCCAGTCGTAGTCGGCCCGGTCGGCGAGCACGAACTTGACCTGATCGGTCGGGCGCAGCAGGTCGAGGTTGGCGTAACGGTTGCGTTGCTCTTCACCCGACCCCGGCGCCTTGAGGTCCATGACCACGGTCACCCGCGGATCGAGGCCGGCGATGTCGAGCGCGCCGCTGGTCTCCAGCGAGACGGCGTGGCCCGCCGCGCACAGCCGTTCCAGCAGTACCCGGCAGTCGGCCTGGGCCAGCGGTTCGCCGCCGGTGACGGTGACGTGGCGGACCCCGCAGGCGGCCACCTCGGCGAGGATGGCGTCGAGGTCGCGCCAGGCACCGCCACTGAAGGCGTAGGCGGTGTCGCACCAGGTGCAGCGCAGCGGGCAGCCGGTCAGGCGGACGAAGACCGTCGGCCAGCCGGCCGAGCGGGACTCGCCCTGCAGCGAGCAGAAGATTTCGGTGATGCGCAACTTCGCCATGCTCGGCCGCCACCCCGGGCCGGGGCGGCCACGAATTCAGCGCCCCTCCTGGGCCATCCTCTCGAGGCGGTTGGCGGCGAGGCGCGCCGCGGTGCTGTTCGGATACTTCTGGCGCAGTTCGGACAGCACCGACCGCGCCTGCTGCCACTCCTGCAGTTCGTAGTGGGCGTAGCCGAGCTTGAGCATGGCGTCCGGGACCTTCGGGCTGCCCGGGTGCTGGGCCAGCACCAGCTTGAAGTCGCGCGCCGCGGCAGCGAAGTCGCGGGTGACGTAGCGCGCCTCGCCGAGCCAGTACTGGGCGTTGTCGCTGTAGGTGCCGCCGGGATAGCTGGCGAGGAACTGCTCGAAGGCGGTGATCGCCTCCGGGTAACGGCCCTCCTTGAGCAGGTCGAAGGCGGCCTGGTAGGCGAGCTGCTGCTTGGCCGGATCGACCGCGGTTGCGGGCGCTTCCGGCGCGGGCGGCGGCGCTGTGGCGGCCTCCGGCGGCGCGACCGTGGCAACCGGCGGCGGCGTGCTGGTCGCGGGGGTGTCGGGCGGCGCCTCCGGGAGCATGACGGCGGGCGGCGACGCCGCCGCCGGGGCGGCGTTGCCGACCTCGGCCCGGCGCAGGCGGCGGTCGATGTCGAGGTAGAGGTCGCGCTGACGCTGCTTGATCCCGGCCAGTTCGTGGCCGTGCAGCTCGACCTCGCCGCGCAGCTTCTGCAGCTCGGCCTGGAGCTGGTCGAGACGCATGACCATGTCGACCAGCGTGCCGCTGTCGAGCAGCCGTTCGACGCGTGCCAGCCGCCCCTCCACGGTGGTCGGGGCCGCGCTGGTCGGTGCCGCGATGGGGGTCCCGCCCGGACCGACCACCGGTGGCAGTTGCTGCGCGGCCGCGCTCCCGGCGAGAGCCGCCAGGAGCGCGACCAGGGCGCGGTCGCGCAGGCGCATGGAGCGGCCGGTCAGCGGGCGGGGTAGACGATTTCGACCCGACGATTCTGCCACCAGGCGTTCTCGTCGTGACCGAGCGCGACCGGCCGCTCCTCGCCGAAACTGATGGTCTCGAGCTGGTTGCCGCCGGCGCCGTTGAGCACCAGCAGACGCTCGACCGCCTGCGAGCGGCGCTCGCCCAGGCCGAGGTTGTACTCGCGCGACCCGCGCTCGTCGGCATGGCCTTCGAGACGCACGCGCAGGCCCGGGTTCTCGGCCAGGTAGGCGGCATGCGCGGTAATCAGCTGCATGCTCTCCGGCTTGACCGTGCTGCTGTCGAAGTCGAAGTAGATCACCTGGTTCGACAGGATGTTGGCCGGATCGTCGAGCGGGTGCAGGGTCGCGCCACCGCCCGGCTGCACGCCGCTCGCCTGGGCGCTGCCCTGGTCGGTGGCGCTGCCGCTGGCGCCAGCCTGGCCCTCGGCCATGCCCTCCTTGCTCTCGCCCGTGGTCCCGCAGGCGGTGAGCAGGAACAGGCCTGCGGCAACGGCAAAAAGACGGAATCCATTATTCATTTTGAGATGCTCCTCGTTGAGGTTATTTGCGGTAGGGCGACCAAGCCGGGTCGCGTACATCGCCTTCCTGGAGCAGGAGGCGCTGGCGCACCCTGCCGTCGACCGAAACCGCGGCCAGGACACCGCGATCGTGACCTGCGGTGGCGTAGATGATCATGCTCCCGTTGGGGGCGAAACTCGGTGACTCATCGAGGGCCCCGTCAGTCAGCAGTTGCAAAATACCGCTGTCGATCTCCAAAACCCCGATAGAGTACCGATTGTTTCCCCCGTGCACCAGTGTCAGCCGCTTGCCGTCGGGCGAAAAAGATGCCCGTGCATTGTAGCGGCCCTCGAAAGTCACCCGTTGCGGTTCGCCGCCGGTGGCCGGCATGCGGTAGATCTGCGGTCCGCCACCACGGTCGGAGGTGAAGACCAGGGTCCGGCTGTCGGGCGACCACGCCGGCTCGGTGTCGATCGCCGGGTTCTGGGTCAGCCGCTCCAGCCGGCTGGTGGTCAGGTCGTAGACGTAGATCTCGGGGTTGCCGTCGCGCGACGAGGTCAGCGCCAGCCGGGTCCCGTCCGGGGACCAGGCCGGGGCGCTGCTGCTGGACCCGGCCGGGAGCAGGCGCCGGCGCTGGCCGCTGAGGGTGTCCTGGAGGTAGATCTCGGGCCGCCCCTCCTCGAAGCTGACGTAGGCCAGCCGGTTGCCGTCCGCCGACCAGGCCGGCGACATGATCGGGCGGTTGGAGTTGAGCACCGCGCGCGCACCGAAGCCGTCGGCATCGGCAAGCTGCAGCTGGAAGCTCTCGCGCCCCCCGGCACGGCTGGCGACGACGTAGGCGACGCGGGTGGTGAACGCCCCGCGCTCACCGGTCAGCGCCTCGTAGATCAGGTCGCTGACCTGGTGCGCCGTGCGCCGCAGGCCGTCGGCGGTGGTCGGGATGGAGTAGCCGATCAGCTGCTCGCCGCGAAACACGTCGAACAGCTGGAACTGCACCTCGAGGTTGCCGCCGCCGCGGTCGTGCACCTGGCCGACCACCAGGCTCTCCATGCCGAGGATGCGCCAGTCGCGAAAGCGCACCTCGCTGCCCTGGTGCGGGCGCGCCAGCAGGTCCTGCTCCGGCAGCGGCTTGAAGCGCCCGCTGCGGGCCAGGTCGTTGGTGACCACCTCGGCCACGTCCTCGGGCGGCAGCGCGGTGGCGCCGCTCCAGCCGAACGGCACGATGGCGATCGGCAGCGCCCCCTCGGCGCCCTGGGTGATTTCGATGGTCAGGATCGCCGCCGCGTCGCGGGTGAACAGCAGCACGGCGAGCAGCAGCCAGCGGGTCGGGTATCGGGAAGACATGCGGTGATCAGCCCTCGGGTTTGAACACGAACTGGAACTCGCGGAAGAAGCGGTTGTAGATGGTGACGTCGGACGGCACCGGCAGCGGCGAGGCCTTCTTGACCGCCGCCTCGGCCGAGCGGTCGAACAGCGGGTTGCCGCTGGAGCGGACGATGCGCGCCTCGAGCACCTCGCCGAACGGGTCGAGCCGCACCAGCAGCAGTGCCTCGAGCTTGTCCGGCAGCCCCGGCGAGCGCAACCAGCTGCGTTCGACCCGGTCGCGGATCAGGGCGGTGTAGCGGACCGCGGTCGACTGCGCGACGCGGTCGGCCTCGGCGGCCTGGCGCGTCGCCTCGGCCTCGATCTCGCGCTTACGCTGGGCCGTCTCCTCGGCGCGGCGCTGGCGCTCCGCCTCGGCGGCCGCCTGGCGCTTCTGCTCATCGGCCTTGCGTTGCACCTCCAGGGCCGCCAACCGCGCCTCCTCGTCACGCCGCTTCTTTGCCGCCGCCTGCTTCTGCTGTTCGAGTTCGGCCAGGCGCTTCTGTTCGGCCACCTGCTGCTGTTTGACCTCGGCCTGCCGTTTTTTCTCCGCCTCCTGCCGCCGCTTGGTCTCGGCGGCCTCGGCCACGCGCTGCTGTTCGAGTTCGGTCAGGCGCTGCTGTTCGGCTGCCTGTTGCTGTTTGACCTCGGCGAGGCGTTTTTTCTCCACCTCCTGCCGCTGCCTGGTCGCGGCGGCCTCAGCCGCGCGCTGCTGCTCGAGCTCGGCCAGCCGTTTTTGTTCGGCCGCCTGCTGCTGCTTGACCTCGGCCAGGCGCTGCTCCTCGCGCTCGCGGGTCTTGATCGCCTCGTCCTTCTTGCGCTCGCGCTCGGCCTCGAGGTCGCGGATCTTCCGCAGCTCCTGGTCGACCAGGGACTGGTCGACCGCCACCGCCTCGACCACCGGGGCGCGCGGCACCGATTGCAGCTGGCTGTCCCAGTCGAGGCCGAAGGTGACCAGCACCAGCAGGGCGGCGTGGATCAGCAGCGCGTAGAACAGCGCGCGCGGGTTGCGACGGATCTCGGACCACATGCCGGGTCAGCCTTCCCGGTCATCCGGCGGTTCGGTGATCAGGCCCACGCCGGGCGCCCCGGCCGCCTGCAGGATCACCATGGCGTCGATCACCCGGCCGTAGTCGACCTGCTTGTCCCCGCGCACCATCACCGGCGTCTCCGGCTTGTGCCGGAGCACCGCGGCGACGCGCGCCAGCAGGGTGTCGCGGTCGACCGGGACGTTCTCGCCGTCGCCACCGACATTGAGGTAGTAGCGCCCGGCCGCGTCGACCGTCAGCACCAGCGGTTCCAGCGCCTCGGGCGGCAGCGGTTCGGCGCTGGCGCGCGGCAGCTCGACCTTGACCCCCTGGGTCAGCAGCGGCGCGGTGATCATGAAGATCACCAGCAGCACCAGCATGACGTCGATGTAGGGGACGACGTTGATCTCGGACATCGGCCGCCGGCGCTGGCGGGTGCGGGCGCGGGTGCTGGAGTGGGCCATCCGGCTGCTCAGTCGCCGGCCTGGCGATGGAGGACGGCGGAGAACTCCTCGAGGAAGTTCTCGTAGCGGTTGCCCAGCCGCTCGGCGTCGTTGGCGAAGCGGTTGTAGGCGATCACCGCCGGAATCGCCGCGAACAGCCCCATGGCCGTCGCCACCAGCGCCTCGGCGATGCCCGGCGCCACCAGGGCGATGGTCGCCTGCTGCACGTTACCGAGAGCGCGGAAGGAGTTCATGATCCCCCAGACGGTGCCGAACAGGCCGACGTAGGGGCTGGTCGAGCCGACCGTGGCCAGGAACGACAGGTGGTGCTCGAGGGCGTCGTTCTCGCGCATCAGCGCCACCCGCATGGAGCGCTGGGCCCCCTCGATGACCGCCTGTCCGACATTCCCCTCCTTGCGCCGCAAGCGGGCGAATTCGCGAAACCCGGCCTCGAAGATGCGCTCCATGCCGCTGGCCGTGTAGTCGTCGCGGCTGATCTCCTTGAACAGCGCGCCGAGTTCGGTCCCGGACCAGAAGCGCTGCTCGAAGGCGTCGGCGTCGCGCTGCGCCCCGCGGAGCACGCGGCCGCGATGGAAGATGACGAACCAGGACATCAGCGACACCAGCAGCAGCGCCAGCATCACCAGCTGGACGATCGGGCTGGCACCCAGGAACAGGTGGATGATCGAGAGGTCGGTGGTCAACGGGCTATCTCCGCCAGTAGGTCATCGGGAAGCGGCCGCGGCCGGAAGCCGTCGACCGCGAGGCAGGCCACGCGCACGCGGCCGCGACACAGCGGTTCGGCCTCGCCGGCGCGGGTCACCGCCTGCGCGAACACCAGGCTGGCGCGGCGCCGCTCGGCGACCTCGGCGGTCACCTGCAGTTGGTCGTCGAGCCGGGCCGGGCGCTGCAGGTCGAGGTGCACCTCGCGCACCGCGAACAGCAGCCCGCGCTCGGTGGCGAGACGTGCCTGGTCGAAGCCGAGCGCGCGTAGCCACTCGGTCCGCGCCCGTTCCAGGAAGCGCAGGTAGTTGGCGTAGTAGACGACGCCGCCGCTGTCGGTGTCCTCGTAGTAGACCCGCACCGGCCAGGAAAAGTGCCCCGCCTCAGTCACCTCCACCTCCCGGCGGATCGAACAGGCCGGGCAGCGGCGCCTGGTCGGTGGCCGCGGCCGGGGCCGGCAGGCCGAAGTGGCGGTAGGCGCGCGGCGTGGCGACGCGGCCGCGCGGGGTGCGCATCAGGTAACCCTGCTGGATCAGGTAGGGTTCGAGCACGTCCTCGATGGTGCCACGCTCCTCGCCCAGCGCCGCGGCCAGGTTGTCGACCCCGACCGGACCGCCGCTGAACTTGTCGATCACCGCCAGCAGCAGACGCCGGTCGAGGGCGTCGAAGCCGTTGTCGTCGACATGCAGCAGGGCCATGGCGCCGCGCGCCACCGTGCCGTCGACCACCCCGTCGGCGCGCACCTCGGCGAAGTCACGCGCCCGGCGCAGCAGCCGGTTGGCGATCCGTGGCGTGCCGCGCGAGCGGCGCGCGATCTCGTCGGCGCCGTCGTCGTCGACCGCCATGTCGAGGATCCGCGCCGTGCGGCGCACGATCCGGCCGAGCTCCTCCGGGGCGTAGAACTCGAGCCGCTGGACGATGCCGAAGCGGTCGCGCAGCGGCGAGGTCAGCAGCCCGGCGCGGGTGGTCGCCCCGACCAGGGTGAACGGCGCCAGGTCGAGCTTGAGCGAGCGCGCGGTCGGCCCCTCACCGACCATGATGTCGATCTGGCGATCCTCCATGGCCGGGTAGAGGATCTCCTCGACCACCGGGCTCAGGCGGTGGATCTCGTCGACAAAGAGGACGTCGTTGGGCTCGAGGTTGGTCAGCAGCGCAGCCAGGTCGCCGGGGCGCTCGAGCACCGGGCCCGAGGTCTGGCGCAGGCCGACGCCCATTTCGTGCGCGATGACATGGGCCAGCGTGGTCTTGCCCAGCCCCGGCGGGCCGAAGATCAGCACGTGGTCGAGCGCCTCACCGCGGCCGCGAGCCGCGCGGATGAAGATCTCCATCTGCTCGACCACCGCCGGCTGGCCGATGTAGTCGCTGAGCAGCTTGGGCCGGATGGCGCGCTCCAGCGACTCCTCCTCGGGGCTGGCGGTCGGCGCCACCAGGCGATCGGGCTCGATCATCCTAACCACGCACCGTCGTCTGCAGGGCGCGCCGGATCAGCTCCTCGGCCGACAGGCTCGGGTCGGCCACCTCGCGCAGCCGGCGCGCCGCATCGTCCGGCTTGAAGCCGAGCGAGATCAGCGCCTCGCGGGCGTCGTTCTCCGGCGCCGGCTTGCCGCCCGCGGCCCGGCCGCTGCCGGGCTGGACGTCGGGCAGGCGGTCGCGCAGCTCGACCAGCAGCCGCTGCGCGGTCTTGCGGCCGATGCCGGGCAGGCGGGTCAGCGCGGCGACGTCGTCGTCGCGCACGCAGCGCGCCAGTTCGTCGGCATCGGTGCCGGAGAGGATGGTCAGCGCCAGCTTGGCGCCGATGCCGCTGACCTTGATCAGGTTGCGGAACAGGTCGCGCTCGGCCAGGGTGGCGAAGCCGTACAGCACCTGGCTGTCCTCGCGCACCGCCAGGTGGGTGTGCAGCACCGCCTCGGCGTTGACCGGGGGCAGGACGGCGAAGGTCGACAGCGGCGCCTCGACGTCGTAGCCGACGCCGCCGACCTCGAGCAGCAGCAGCGGCGGCTGCTTGTGCAGCAGCGTGCCGCGCAGCCGCCCGATCATCGCATCCTCCCGGCGCGCAACCGGCCGCTGGAGCCGACCCGGTCGGCCAGGCGCCGGGCCTGACCGTGGCACAGCGCCACGGCGAGCGCATCGGCGGCGTCGCTCGGCGGCGCCGCGGTGAGCGCCAGCAGGCGCCGCACCATCTGCTGCACCTGGGCCTTGGTCGCCGCCCCGCTGCCGACCACCGCCTGCTTGATCTGGCGCGGCGTGTACTCGCCGATGGTCAGGTCGTGGCTGGTGCAGGCGCAGATGGCCGCGCCCCGGGCCTGGCCCAGCTTGAGCGCGGAATCGGCATTGCGGTGCATGAAGACCTGTTCGATGGCGCTCTCGTCCGGGGCGTGGGTGGCGATCACCTCGCCCAGGCTGGCGAAGATCTCGCGCAGCCGGGCCGGCAGGTCGCCGTCGCCGCAGCGCACCGTGCCGCTGGCGACGTAGCGGCTGGTCGGCCCGTCGAAGTCGACCACGCCGTAACCGGTGATGCGCGATCCGGGGTCGATGCCCAGGATGCGCGTCATCGCCGTCCCGCTTGCGGCGGCCGGCGGCGGGGGTCAGCGCTGGAGAAGAGATCGAAGCACGCGGTTGACGGAGCGCAGCGACGAGATATCGGGTCGATCGGCGAGCAGCGGGCAGCGCCCAACGCAGCGAGCGGGCCGCGCAGTCGATTGCTTCGCGAGCGCTCAGCCATCGAGCCCCTCCAGCACGGCATCGTCGAAATCGGCGTTGGAGTAGACGTTCTGCACGTCGTCGAGGTCCTCGAGCATCTCGAGCATGCGCAGCAGCCGCTCGGTCACTTCGGCGTCCACCTCGACGCTGGTCGAGGCGCGCAGGGTCACCTCGGCCTCGTCGAGGGCAAAACCGGCCTGGTGCAGGCGGTCGCGCAGCGTCTCGAAGGTATCGGGCGCGGCGAGCACCTCGATCGAGCCATCGTCCAGGGTCTGGACGTCGTCGGCCCCGGCCTCGAGCGCCACCTCCATCACCCGCTCCTCGTCGCTGCCAGAGGCCAGGCCGAACTGCGCCACCTTGGTGAACAGGTAGCCGACCGAGCCGTCGGTGCCGAGGTTGCCGCCGCACTTGGTGAAGGCGTGGCGCACGTCGGCGACGGTACGGTTGCGGTTGTCGGTCAGGCAGTCGACCATCACCGCCACCCCGCCCGGTCCGTAGCCCTCATAGCGGATCTCCTCGAACTCCTCACTGTCCTGGCCGCCGGCGCCACGCTTGACCGCACGCTCGATGACGTCCTTGGTCATGTTCGCGCCCAGCGCCTTGTCGATGGCCGTGCGTAGCCGCGGGTTGGTGCTGGCATCGTCGCCGCCGTGCCGGGCGGCGGTGGTGATTTCACGGATCAACTTGGTGTAGAGCTTGCCACGCTTGGCGTCCTGGGCCGCCTTCCGGTGGCGGATATTGGCCCACTTGCTGTGACCGGCCATCGAGTCCTCGGGGGAAAAACGGGTTCGCGAAAGTGTATCACCGCGCCGCTGGCGGGGTCAGCAGAACCGGGTCACACATTATGGAGATCTGCTGGAAAGTGGCCGCTGCGCAGGAACCCGGCGGCCGCGGCGGCGGCCGTCGGGGCGGCGACCAGGGTCAGGTGGGTCAGCGCCAACTCGACCCGTTCACCGGCCGCGGCCAGCCGGGTTTCGGCGACCCGGACGGTGCCGTCGCTCGGCCCGTCGACCCCGGTGACCCAGCGGCCGAGGCCGAGCGGCCGGGTGCCGGTGACGATGCCCAGGTCGCAGCCCGCCGGCAGCGTCCCGCTCCAGGCCGCGGTGACGTCGCCGGCCGCGCGCGCCAGCAGCCAGCGGCCGGGGGCCACCCGCGCCAGGCGCTGCCCGGCGAGGCTGCCGGCGAACGGCGTGCCGAGGGCGACCACCCGGGTCGGCCGCGGGGCCGCGTGGGCGGCCAGGGCCAGGGCCAGCCGGCCGCCGAGGCTGTGGCCGACGAACAGGGTCGGGAACGGCGGGCCGAGGTCGCGGGCGAGCCGCGCCGCCGCCCCCGCCACCCCCTCGCGCCGCGGCCACCAGGGCGGCGACTCGGTGACGAATCCGGCCGCCCGCAGGCGGCGGGCGAGCAGCGCCATGGAGAGCGCCGGCATCCACAGGCCGTGCAGCAGCACGACCCGGGCTGGCACGGCCTCCGCGGCGGACTTCAGGGCGAGGCGGCGAGCATGCGGTCGAGCGCGGTGCGCGCCTGCGCCGCCTCCTCGACCGGTACCTGGACGCGGTTGACCACCTGGCCGTCGACCAGGCTCTCCAGCACCCAGGCCAGGTGCTGCGGGTCGATGCGGAACATGGTCGAGCACATGCACACCGTCGGCGACATGAACTCGGCCACCTTGCCCTCGGCCTGCACCTCGTGGTGCAGCCGGTTGACCAGGTTCAGTTCGGTGCCGACCAGCCAGTGGCTGCCCGGCGGCGAGGCGCGCACGCTGCGGATGATGGTCTCGGTCGAGCCGACGACGTCGGCCTTCTGGCACACCTCGAACGAGCACTCGGGGTGGGCGATGACCCGGCCGTCGGGGTGCTCGACGCGGAAGCGGTCGATCTGCTCGGGGCGGAACATCTGGTGCACCGAGCAGAAGCCCTTCCACAGGATCACCCGGGCGGCGCGGATCTGCGCCTCGGTCAAGCCGCCGAGCGGCCGGTCGAAATCCCAGGTCACCATCTGCTCGAGCGGGATGCCCATGGCGTGGCCGGTGTTGCGGCCGAGGTGCTGGTCGGGGAAGAACAGCACCTTGGAGCGCTGCGCGAACGACCAGTCGAGCACCTGGCGGGCGTTGCTCGAGGTGCAGACGATGCCGCCGTGGCGGCCGCAGAAGGCCTTCAGGTCGGCGGCCGAGTTGATGTAGGTGACCGGCGTCACCTCGTGCTCGACGTCGAGCACCCGGCCCAGCTCGCGCCAGGCGCGCTCGACCTTGGCCAGGCTGGCCATGTCCGCCATCGAGCAGCCGGCCGCCAGGTCGGGCAGGATCGCCACCTGGTCCGGACGCGACAGGATGTCGGCCACCTCGGCCATGAAGTGGACGCCGCAGAAGACGATGTACTCGGCCTCGGACGCGGCCGCCAGCCGCGACAGCTTGAGCGAGTCGCCGGTATGGTCGGCGTGGCGGAACACCTCCTCGCGCTGGTAGTGGTGACCGAGGATCACCACCCGCTCGCCGAGGGCGGCGCGGGCAGCGAGGATGCGCGCCTCGCAGTCGGCGTCGTCGAGGTCGGCAAAGTGCTGCTGGGCGAGGGCGCTCTGACTCATCGCGGCGGTCTGCTCCGTGGTTTCAACTCGGTGTGATGGCGCTCTAGAGTGATCATGCTGCGCTGCAAAAAGGGTGTCAACCCGACGGAATCAGGGCCATCAGCGCCGCGCGATCGGTCCACGACGAGGCCCTGGCGACGGCGGCGTCGCGCGCCAGCCAGGCGGCCTCGGTGTGCTCATGTGGGGCCAACCGCAGCGGCACCCGCCCGGTCAATTTGACCACGAACAGGTGCTCCTCGTTCTCGACCACGTCGGGATGGTAGCGCACGCGCCAGGCCGGCAGGATGGCGAAACGGTTGACCCGGCCGGTGGCGGTCGGGACGGCGTCGATCCCGGTCTCCTCGCGCAGTTCGCGCGCCGCCGCCGCGGCGGGGGTTTCGCCCCAATCGAGGCTGCCGGTCACCGACTGCCAGAAATCGGCCGGCTGCCGGCGCCGCAGCAGCAGCGCCTCGCCGGCCGCGGTGACCACCACCACCAGCACCGACACCGGCTGCTTGAAGCCGGTCGGGTCCGGGGCCGTGCGGGGAGTGGTCATCGCTCAGGTCGGGTGACGCACCCGCAGGTTGAGTTCGTCGAGCTGCAGCGACGTAACCGGTGCCGGGGCCTGGGTCAGCGGGCAGCTGGCCGACTGGGTCTTGGGGAAGGCGATGACGTCGCGGATCGAGCTGGCGCCGGTCATCAGCATCACCAGCCGGTCGAGGCCGAAGGCGATGCCGCCGTGCGGCGGGGCGCCGTACTTCAGGGCGTCGAGCAGGAAGCCGAACTTCTCGCGCGCCTCCTCGGCGCCGAGGCCGAGCAGCGCGAACACCGTCTCCTGCAGGTCGCTGCGGTGGATGCGGACCGAGCCGCCGCCGACCTCGGTGCCGTTGAGCACCAGGTCGTAGGCGCGCGACAGCGCCGTGCCGGGCGCGGCGACGAGCGCCTCCGGGTCGTCGACCTGCGGCGCGGTGAAGGGGTGGTGCAGGGCATCCCAGCGCTGCTGCTGCGGATCCCAGTCGAACATCGGGAAGTCGACCACCCAGACCGGGCGCCAGCCGCGCTCGACCAGGCCGCGGTCCTCGCCCAGGCGCACGCGCAGCGCGCCGAGCGACTCGTTGACCACCTTGGCCTGGTCGGCGCCGAAAAAGACCAGGTCGCCGTCGGCGGCGCCGGTCCGCGCCATGATCTCGTCGATCACCGCGTCGGGCAGGAACTTGAGGATCGGCGACTGCAGCCCCTCGCGCCCCCGGGCCAGCTCGTTGACCTTGATGTAGGCCAGCCCCCGGGCGCCGTAGATGGAGACGAAGCGGGTGTAGTCGTCGATCTCCTTGCGTGTCAGCTCGCCGCCGCCGGGCAGGCGCAGCGCGGCGACGCGGCCGGCGGGGTCGTTGGCCGGGCCGGCGAACACCTTGAACTCGACCGCGGTCAGCAGGTCGCCGATGTCGACCAGCTCCAGCGGGATGCGCAGGTCGGGCCGGTCGGTGCCGAAGCGGCGCACCGCCTCGGCGTAGCTCAGGCGCGGGAACGGCTCCGGCAGCGCCTGCTCGAGGACGCTGCAGAACAGCGTGCGCACCATGCGCTCCATCAGCGTCATGATCGCCTCCTCGTCCATGAACGAGGTCTCGATGTCGAGCTGGGTGAACTCGGGCTGGCGGTCGGCGCGCAGGTCTTCGTCGCGGAAGCAGCGCACGATCTGGTAGTAGCGGTCGAGGCCGGAGATCATCAGCAGCTGCTTGAACAGCTGCGGCGACTGCGGCAGGGCGTAGAACGAGCCGGCCTGCAGGCGGCTCGGCACCAGGAAGTCGCGCGCCCCCTCGGGCGTCGCCTTGGTCAGGAACGGCGTCTCGACCTCGTAGAAGCCCTCGTCGTCGAGGAACCGGCGCAGCGCCCGTGCGACCTCGTTGCGCAGGCGCATGCGGGCGAGCATCACCGGCCGGCGCAGGTCGATGTAGCGGTAGCGCAGGCGCACGTCCTCGTTGACGTCGGAGTCGTCCTCGATGACGAACGGCGGGGTCTCGGCACGGTTGAGGATCTCGAGCTCGCCGCACAGGAGCTCGACCTCGCCGCTCGGCAGCGCCGGGTTCTCGGTCCCTGCGGGGCGCCGGCGGATGCGGCCGGTCACCTTGAGCACGTACTCGCCGCGCACCCGCTCGGCCAGCGCAAAGGCGGCGTGGGTGTCGGGATCGACCACCACCTGCGCCAGCCCCTCGCGGTCGCGCAGGTCGATGAAGATCACTCCGCCGTGGTCACGGCGGCGGTGAACCCAGCCGCAGAGGGTGACGGTCTGGTCGATGTGGGCGGCGTTGATCTGTCCGCAGTAGTGGCTGCGCATGCTCGATTCCCGGGCGGCGGCGTAAAAGGGGACGAATGGTAGGACCGGCGCCACGCAGGTGCAACCGGGCGGACGCCCGGCAGCGTGGTCAGGTCAGAGCCTCAAGCTCTCAGTCGGTCGAGCAGGGGGCGGCGGGGCAGCTGCCGGACGCGGCGCAGGGCGGCGTCTCCGGCTTGGCCTTGGATTCGGCCTCGTGGACGTTGCGCTTGCCGTCCTGCTTGAAATCGGTCTCGTACCAGCCGCCGCCCTTGAGGCGGAACGACGGTGCCGAGATCAGGCGCTTGAGCGCATCCTGGCCGCAACCCGGACAGGCCTCGAGCACCGGGTCGCTCATCTTCTGGATGGCCTCGAGCTCGTGGCCACAATTGCCGCAGCGGTATTCGTAGATGGGCATCACGCACCTCACGCGAGAGGAACCAGGCCAGACGATGGGGGCGATCGGAGGCCGCTTCAAGAGTGGCCAGTATACCCTGCAACGGCTCGGCAAGGACAGCCGCGACGCATCAAAAAGCGCCGTCGAATCAGGCATCTCCGGCCGCGGATCAACCCAGGCCCAGCTCCTCCGGCTCATCGCCCGACTGCTTGGCGTCGAACTCGCGCAGCCGTTCGACCGCCTTGACCAGCTGGGTGTGCTCATGCTCGCCGAGACCGAACTGGACGTAGCGCTTGGCGTGCTCGGCCAGGTTCTCGAGGATCTCGACGCGGTACTGCAGGTAGGCCAGGGTCTTGGCCAGGTGATCCGGGTCGCCCGCATCGTGGATCGTCTCGGCCGCGGCCAATGCCGCCCGGTGCTCCTCTTCCGTTGGTTTCACCGCCGTCTCCTGTTGACCTGCATCATGCGTGCTGGTGTGATGCCAGTATATAACCTCGCCCACCTTCCCACCGCCGCGCCGGCAACGGTCCCGGCCAGGCCCGATGCACCGCTCGCACACCACCCTGCCCCAAGCCCGACGCGACGACCTGCGCACGCTGCGCGGGCTGCTGCCCTACCTGTGGCCCTACCGCGGCCGGGCCCTGCTCGCCATCGGCTGCCTGCTGCTGGCCAAGCTGGCCACGGTCGGGGTGCCGCTGGCGCTGAAGGCGATCGTCGACCACCTCGAGGCGCTGCCGGAGGCGAGCGTCGTGGCGGTGCCGGTGACGCTGTTTCTCGCCTACGGCGCACTGCGCCTGGCCAGTTCGGCGTTCACCGAACTGCGCGACGCCCTGTTCGCCCGGGTGCGCCACGGCGCCATGCGCCAGGCCTCGGAGCAGGTGCTGCACCACCTGCACGACCTGTCGCTGCGCTACCACCTCGAGCGCCGCACCGGCGCGCTGTCGCGCGACATCGAGCGCGGCACGCGCAGCCTCAGCAGCCTGCTCAACTACCTCGCCTTCAGCGTCCTGCCGGTGCTGGCCGAGTTCACCCTGGTGGCGGTCATCCTGCTGCGCGGCTACGACCCGTGGTATGCGCTGATCACCTTCGTGGCGGTCGCCGTCTACATCGTCTCGACCTTCACCATCACCCGCTGGCGCATGCCGTTCCGGGCGCGCATGAACGCCCTCGACTCGCAGGCCAGCGCGCGCGCCGTCGACGGCCTGATCAACTACGAGACAGTCAAGTACTTCGGCAACGAGGCGCACGAACTCGACCGCTACGGCGCCTACCTGCGCGACTGGGAGGAGGTGGCAGTGCGCAGCCAGACCTCGCTGTCGCTGCTCAACGTGGTCCAGGGCGCGGTGATCGCCGTCGCCGTCACCGCCATCATGCTGCTGGCCGGCGGCGGCGTGGCGCGCGGCGAACTGAGCCTCGGCGACCTGGTGCTGGTCAACGCCCTGCTGCTGCAGCTGTTCCTGCCACTCGGCTTCCTCGGCGTCGTCTACAGCCAGCTGCAGCACGCCCTGTCCGACCTCGAGGCGATGCTGCTTCTGCTCGAGCGCGAGCCGGAGATCCGCGACCGCCCGGCGGCACCGCCGCTGCGCCTGACCGCCGGCAGCGTCCGCTTCGAGAACGTCGCCTTCGCCTACCAGCCGGAGCGGCCGATCCTGCGCGACGTCGATTTCACCATCCCGGCCGGCCGCAAGGTGGCGGTGATCGGGCCGAGCGGCGCCGGCAAGTCGACCCTGGCGCGGCTGCTGTTCCGCTTCTACGACGTCACCGGCGGGCGCATCACCCTCGACGGCCAGGACCTGCGCGAGGTGACCCAGGCGAGCCTGCGCGCGGCCATCGGCATCGTCCCGCAGGACACCGTGCTGTTCAACGACAGCCTCTACTACAACATCGCCTACGGCCATCCCGACGCCGACCGCGCCGCGGTTGAACGGGCGGCGCGGCTGGCCCACCTCGACGGCTTCATCGCCACCCTCCCGGACGGCTACGACACGGTCGTCGGCGAACGCGGCCTGAAGCTCTCCGGCGGCGAGAAGCAGCGCGTGGCCATCGCCCGCGCGCTGCTCAAGGACCCGCCGGTGATGGTCTTTGACGAGGCCACCTCGAGCCTCGACTCGGAGTCCGAACGGGTGATCCTCGAGGCGCTGGCCACGGCGGCCCAGCGGCGCACCACCCTGGTCATCGCCCACCGCCTGTCGACCGTGGTCGATGCCGACCAGATCCTGGTCATGGACGGCGGGCGCATCACCGAGCGCGGCCGCCACGGCGAACTGCTCGCCGCCGACGGCCTCTACGCCGCCCTGTGGCGACTGCAGCAGGAGGACCGCGGCGCGGCCCCCGCCCTCGCTGGAGCCTGAACCCGGCTCAGAGCTTGAAAAAATCTACTGCGCGGTTCGATCGCTCCGTTGGGCGGTGCGCGCTCCTCGCCTATCCACTTGATATCACTGCTGTCCCCATAAACTCCCTCTCCCTCAGGGAGAGGGTTGGGGTGAGGGGGCCAAATCCAGCCAACCCCCTGATTTCTCGATCCCTCATCCTTCTCCCTGGAGGAGAAGGGACGCAACTGATTGATTTTTTCTGGTCATCGCGATTCTCCGGCGGGCAGCGGCGCGAAGATGCGCTCGAAGCGGGCGCGGTAGGCGTCCGGGATCGGCTGGCTGGCGAGGGTGCCCGTGTCGACGCAGACCGTGGTCATGCGCGCGTCGACGCAGAGCCGGCCGCCGACCTCGTACAGGTAGCGCAGCCCGAGCGAACTGCGGCCGAGGTGGAAGCAGGTCACGCGCACGATCGGCCGGTCGCCGAAACGCAGCGGATGGAGGAAATCGACCTCCGAACGGACCATCGGGAAGGCAACCCGCTGGTGCTGGATCAGGTGGTAGTAGCGCACCCCGATGTACTCCTCCCAGAGATTCTCGAACGCCTCGTGGAGGTAGTTGTGGATGCGCGGGAAGTAGGCGATCCCGGCCGGGTCGACGTCGCCGAAGCGGACCAGGTGGCGGGTCACGAAATACTCATGGTCGCCGTCGCGCGAGATCGCGGTGGCCAGCAGGTCGGGGATCATCGGGCGGCCTCCGGGGCGGCGAGCTGGGCGAAGAATTCCAGGTAGGCGTCGGCCAGGCGGACCCAGTCGAAGTGCTCGCGCGTGGCGCGAGCCACCGCGTCGCGGTCGAAACGCGCGGCATCGATCGCCCGCACCCATGCCGCGGCGTCACGCTCGGCGACCAGGCGCCCAGTGACGCCGTCAAGCACCGCGTCACGGACCCCTTCGAGGTCGCTGGCGATCACTGGCACGCCGCGGGCGGTGGCCTCGATCACCGCGATGCCGAAACCCTCGGCGTCACCGGGCACCGCGATGTTGGGCATCACGGCCAGGTCCGCGCGGGCGAGCAGCGCGCGCTTGCGTACCTCGTCGATCCGGCCGAGCAGGACCACCCGACCGGTCACCCCGGCAGCAGCCGCCGCGCGCTCGATCGCGGGACGCTCCGGCCCCTCCCCACCGACCAGGTAGACGGTCGTCGAGTCGAGCCGCGGCAGCACCTCGGCGACGAACCAGGCCGTCCCCTTGCGTCGGATCAGGCGCCCAATCGACACCAGCACGCGCCGACCCGCGAGCCCCGCGGGAAGGTCGCCGCCCGTCCCGGGCGCACCGGCGGCGTCCGCCAGCGACGAGCAATGGATGCCGTTGGGAATCACTCGGCAACGCGTCGGCGACACCCCGCGTTCGACGCAGGCGTCGCGGGTGAAGCGGCTGACCGCAACCACGCCGTCGACCCGCGCCAGGGCGCGGGCGACGAGCGCCTGGTAGAGGGGATGCGGGTAGACCACGTCGAGGGCGTGGGCGGTGACGGTGACCGGCACGCCAGTGACGCGGCGCGCCAGGACCGCCAGCGGCGCCAGCGCCGCGTCGGCGAAGTGCACGTGCCGGTAGCGCCGCGGGTGGCGCAGCAGGTGGCCGACCACGCGCGGCAGGAACAGCGGCAGGCCGCGCCGACCGTGCCGGTTGGCCAGCAGCCGCACCGGGACGCGCGCCGCCAGCGCGCGGTGCAGGTCGGCGGCGTAGCGTTCCATCCCACCCACGCCGGGTGGGAAGTTGCGAGTCACGAGCAGAAGGTCGTTCGCCTGCCCGTGGCGCCAACGATGAGGGTGAAATCCCGCCCCTTCGATCAACTGGCTGCATCCAGCGCTGCGCCCAACGCTGCGACCAGCGCGTCGTTCTCCTGTGGCTTGCCGACGGTCACGCGCAGGCAGTCGGCCAGCTGCGGCGCGCTGCCGTCGAGCGACTTGACCAGCACGCCGGCATCTTTAAGAGCGCCGAACAGCGCGCCGGCACGCCCCGGCGGGACGCGCAGCAGGATGAAATTGGCCCGGCTCGGGTAGGGGGTGATCCCGGGCAGCGCGGCCAGCGCCGCGTGCAGGCGCTCGCGCTCGGCGCGGATGCGCGCCGTCTGCTCGGCGAACAGCGCTTCGTGCTCGAGGGCGAAGGCGGCGCTGGCCTGGTTGAGCACGCCGATGTTGTACGGCAGGCGCACCTTGTCGAACTGCCCGAGCCAGGCCGGCGCGCCGGCGAGCAGGCCGAGCCTGAGACCGGCCAGGCCAAGCTTGGAGAGCGTGCGCATCACCACCAGGTTGGGGTGGTCGGCAAGGCGCTCCAGCCAGCTCGCCGCGGCGAACGGCGCGTAGGCCTCGTCGATCACCACCAGCCCGGGCGCCGCCGCCAGCAGCGCCTCCAGGGTGGCGTCGTCGAACAGGTTGCCGGTCGGGTTGTTCGGGTAGGCGAGGAAGATCACCGCCGGCCGGTGGGTCGCGATCGCCGCCAGCATCAGGTCGCGGTCGAGGGCGAAGTCGGCGCCGGCGAGCGGCACGCCGACGTAATCCATGCCGGTGAAGGTGGCGATCATCCGGTACATGACAAACGACGGCTCCGGCGCCAGCACGGTGCGCCCCGGCTCGGCCAGGGTCAGCGCGATCATCTGGATCAGCTCGTCGGAACCGTTGCCGAGCAGCAACGCGGTCCCCTCCGGCAGGCCGAGCGAACGGCGCAGCGCCGCCTGCAGCGCGGCGGCGCCAGGGTCGGGATAGCGGTTGAGTTCGACGGCGCGCAACCGCTCCAGCCAGGCGTCGACCATCGGCGCCGGCCAGCCGTAGGGGTTCTCCATGGCGTCTAGCTTGATCAGGCCGGCCGCCGGGGGCACGTGGTAGGCGCTGAGGGCGCGGATCTCGGGCCGGATCCAGCGTTCGACCAGGCCGGGGGCGTCGGTCATGGCGCCTCAGTCCCGGCCGTCACGGCGGTATTCGGCCGAGCGGGCGTGGGCGGTCAGCCCCTCGCCCCGCGCCAGCCGCCCGGCCACCGCGCCGAGGCTGGCCGCCCCGGCCGGCGAGCAGTGGATCAGGCTGCTGCGCTTCTGGAAGTCGTAGACCCCGAGCGGCGACGAGTAGCGCGCCGTGCGCGCGGTCGGCAGCACGTGGTTCGGCCCGGCGACGTAATCGCCGACCGCCTCGGCGGTGTGGCGGCCCATGAAGATCGCCCCGGCGTGGCGGATCGCGGGCAGCAGCGCCGCGGGATCGGCCACCGACAGCTCGAGGTGCTCCGGGGCAACGTGATTGACCACCCGCACCGCGTCGGCCAGGTCGGCCACCGCGATCAGCGCGCCGCGGGCGCCGAGCGACGCCGCGATCACTTCGGCCCGCTCCATGGTCGGCAGCAGCCGCTCGATCGCGGCGGCGACGGCGTCGAGGAACGCCGCGTCGGGCGAGACCAGCAGCGCCTGGGCGTCCTCGTCGTGCTCGGCCTGCGAGAACAGGTCCATGGCCACCCAGTCGGGGTCGCTGGCGCCGTCGCACACCACCAGGATCTCCGACGGCCCGGCGATCATGTCGATACCGACCTGGCCGAAGACCAGGCGCTTGGCCGCGGCGACGTAGATGTTGCCCGGGCCGACGATCTTGTCGACCGCCGGCACCGTGGCCGTGCCGTAGGCCAGCGCCGCCACCGCCTGCGCGCCGCCGAGGGTGAACACGCGGTCGACGCCGGCGACCGCCGCCGCCGCCAGCACCAGCGGGTTGAGTTCGCCGCCGGGCGCCGGCACCACCATCACCAGTTCCGGCACGCCGGCCACCTTGGCCGGAATGGCGTTCATCAGCACCGACGACGGGTAGGCCGCCTTGCCGCCGGGGACGTAGAGCCCGACCCGGTCGAGCGGCGTCACCTGCTGGCCGAGCACGGTGCCGTCGGCCTCGGTGTAGCTCCACGAGGCGAGCTTCTGGTGCTCGGCGTAGGTGCGCAGCCGCGCCGCGGCCAGCGCCAGGTCGGCGCGCAGCTGGGGATCGATCGCCGCCAGCGCGGCGGCCAGCTGCGCCGGGTCCACCTCGAGCTCGGCCACGCTCGTGGCCGGGAGCCGGTCGAAACGGGCGCTGTACTCGAGCAGCGCCGCGTCGCCGCGCGCGCGCACGTCGGCGACCACCGTGCGCACCGTCTGCTGCACGGCGTCGTCGGCCACCCCTTCCCAGGCCAGCAGGCCGTCGAGGGCGGCGGTGAAGCCGGGGTCGCGGCTGTCGAGACGGCGGATCCGGGACACGCTTGCCCTCCCTGGGTCAGGCGGCGGCGCGCGCGGCGACCGCCGCGGCGAGCCGGGCGATCAGCGCCTTGACGCGATCGTGGTTGAGCTTCATCGCCGCCTTGTTGACCACCAGCCGCGAGGAGATGGCGCACACCTCCTCGACCGGCTCCAGGCCGTTGGCGCGCAGGGTGTTGCCACTGTCGACCAGGTCGACGATGCGGTCGGCGAGGCCGACCAGCGGCGCCAGCTCCATCGAGCCGTAGAGCTTGATGATCTCGACCTGTTCGCCGCGCGCGGCGTAGTGACGGCGCGTGCTGGCGACGTACTTGGTCGCCACCCGCAGGCGGCCGGCCGGCAGGCCGGCGCCGACCGGGGCGGCGACCATCAGCCGGCAGCGGGCGATGCCGAGGTCGAGCGGTTCGTACAGCCCGGCGCCGCCATGCTCGAGCAGCACGTCCTTGCCGGCGACCCCGAGGTCGGCGGCGCCGTGTTCGACAAAGGTCGGCACGTCGCTGGCGCGGAGCACCAGCAGGCGGACGTCGTCGCGGCGGGTGCGCAGGATCAGCTTGCGGCTGGCCGGGTCGTCGAGCGGGTCGATGCCGGCGGCGACCAGCAGCGGCAGGGTCTCATCGAAGATGCGCCCCTTGGACAGGGCGAGGGTCAGCGGCGGCGGCATGATGGGACCTCAGCCGGGCACGCGACGGATGCGCGCGCCGAGCATGGCCAGCTTCTCCTCGATGCACTCGTAGCCGCGATCGATGTGATAGATGCGGTCGACCGTGGTCTCGCCGTCGGCGACCAGGCCGGCCAGCACCAGGCTGGCCGAGGCGCGCAGGTCGGTGGCCATCACCTGCGCCCCGGTCAGCCGCGGGATGCCGGTGATGATCGCCGAGTTGCCCTCGAGGTGGATGCTGGCCCCCATGCGCTGCATCTCGAGGACGTGCATGAAGCGGTTCTCGAACACCGTCTCGGTGATCGTGCCGACGCCGTCGGCGACGGCGTTGAGGGCGGTGAACTGGGCCTGCATGTCGGTCGGGAAGGCCGGGTAGGGCGCGGTGCTGACGTTGACCGACTCGGGCCGGCGGCCCTCCATGTCGAGCTCGATCCAGTCCTCGCCGGTGGTGATCCTGGCCCCCGCCTCGCTCAGCTTGTGGGTCACCGAGTGGAGCAGGTCGGGCTGGGTGTCCTTGACCCGCACCTTGCCGCCGGTCATCGCCGCCGCCACCAGGTAGGTGCCGGTCTCGATGCGGTCGGGCAGGACCGTGTAACGGGTGCCGCTCAGCGCCTCGACGCCGTCGATGGTGATGACGTCGGTGCCAGCGCCGCGGATGCGCGCGCCCATCTGGTTCAGGCAGCGCGCCAGGTCGATCACCTCGGGCTCGCGCGCAGCGTTCTCGATCACCGTGCGCCCGTCGGCCAGCGTGGCCGCCATCATCAGGTTCTCGGTGCCGGTCACGGTGATGATGTCCATCACCAGTTCGGCGCCGTGCAGCCGCTTGGCGCGGGCGCGGATGTAGCCGTTGTCGACATTGATCTCGGCGCCCATCGCGGTCAGCCCCTGCAGGTGCAGGTTGACCGGGCGCGTGCCGATGGCGCAGCCGCCGGGCAGGGAGACGTCGGCGCGGCCGAAGCGCGCCAGCAGCGGGCCGAGCACCAGGATCGACGCGCGCATGGTCTTGACCAGCTCGTAGGGCGCGTAGAACTCGCTGATGGTCGAGGCGTCGACCTCGATGTTGAGCTTGTCGTCGACGGTCAGGCTGACGCCCATGCGCCCGAGCAGCTCCATGGTCGTGGTGATGTCGTGCAGGTGCGGGACGTTGCACACCGTGACCGGGTCGTCGGCGAGCAGGGTCGCGGCCAGGATCGGCAGCGCGGCGTTCTTGGCGCCGGAGATGCGGACCTCCCCGTTGAGCGGGAAGCCCCCGTCGATGATCAGCTTGTCCATCATTGAATGGGCCCAGCAGGCGTCGAGGCGCCCGGAAAACGGGTCAGTCTACCCGAAGCGCTCAGTCGGCGGCGAGCGCCAGCACCGCGTCGACGCCGCAGGTGTCGGCGATGGCCAGCAGCGCGGCCGGGACGTGGTGGAAACTGAGGCTGCAGCCGTCGCGCAGCGCCGCGCGTTGCCACGCCAGCAACAGGCTCAGGCCGGCTGAATCGGCGCGCGCGACCCCGGCCAGGTCGACCCGGGCGCTGCTGCAGCCGGCGAACAGTTCGGGACCGCGCTCGGCCAGCGCCGCGACGGTGTCGAGACCGAGCGTCCCCGACAGCTGCACCACGCCGTCGGCGGCCCGGCGCGCGTCAGCCGCCGCGGGCATCGAGGTTGCGCTTTTTCAGGCTGTCGATCAGGGCGTCGAGGCTGCCGCCGCGGATGTCGTTGGCGAAGGTGTTGCGGTAGTTGCCGACCAGGCTGAGACCGTCGATGGTCACGTCGTAGATCTTCCAGCCCTGCTCCTGGCGCTCCATCCGGTAGTGCACCGGGATGCCGAGCCCGCCCGGCTGGTCGATTTCGGTACGTACCGTCACCTCGGTGTCGCCCGGTTTGACGGTCAGCGGCGGGTACTCGACCACCTCTTCGGTGTATTCGAGCAGCGCGGTGGCGTAGGTGCGCACCAGCAGGTCGCGGAACTCCTTGACGAAGGCCTCGCGCTGGGCCGGACTCGCCTGGCGCCAGTGCTTGCCCAGCACCAGGCGCGCCATGGCGACGAAGTCGAAGTGCGGCAGCACGATGTCGATGATGAACTGGTCGACCAGCCGTGGGTTGGCGTCGAGCGCGGAGCGCTCCTCGCGGATCTTGGCCAGCACCTTTTCGGTGGTGTCGATGACCAGCTCGCGCGGGTCTTCGCTGGTCGCGCCGGCAGCGGCCGGCAGCAGCAGCGGCAGGCAGCACAGGGCGATGAGCAGGGAACGTAACGGTTTCATCTGTAGGCTCCGGCGACACGCATCAGTTCGACCACCTCGAGGTTGTAGTCGTTCACCGTGGTCAGGTAGCCGGTGTGCGCCAGGGCGTAGCTGCGGAACGCCTCGATGACGCGGTCCATCCGCTCGCTGCCGGCCTCGAAGTCGGCGTAGGCGGCCAGCATCCAGCGCCGCCCGGCGCGGCTCGCCTGGGCCATCTCCTCCACCCCCTCGCGCCCGGCGCGCACCTTGTTGAAGCGCTCGGCGACCTCGAACGGGATGCCCAGGCGGGCAAACGCCTGCTTGTCGACCAGGGCGTCGAGCTCGGCCTCGGCCTGGGCGATGCGCGCCGACTGCACGCCGCCGGCCCAGTGCCACTGCATGCCGACGACCGGGGTCGCCCCGGCATGGTTGAACGGGTCGTCGATGAACGGGCTGTGGAGGGTGTCGCGATTGGGCGCGTAGGCCGCGGTGCCGACCACACCGACGTAGACGTTGGGCCGCTGCTCGGCCTTTTTCGCCTGCACCAGCGCCCGCCGCGCGCGCAGGCCGGCCTCGAGCTGGTCGATTTCGGTGCGTTCGCTCAGCGCTCGCGTCTGCAGCTCGTCGAGGCCGATCTCGGGCAGCGGCAGCGGCTGGATGTTGCGCTCGGCGATTTCCAGCGGTTCCCCGCTCGGGATCCCGGTCAACAGGCGCAGGCCGTCGAGCGCGATCCGCTCGATCGCCGCCGCCTGGGCCAGCGACTTGCGCAGCAGGCCGCGTCCGGTCTGCAGGGCGTAGAGGTCGGACATCTTGTGGTTGCCCCGGTCCTCGTCGATTCCCGCCTGCAGCTGCCGCTCGGCCTTGACCACCCGGGCATCGATGTCCTCGAGCAGTTCGCGGGAATTGCGCGCCGTCAGGAAGCCGTAATAGGCCTGGGTCACCTGCATGCGCGTCTCGATGCGCTGCAGGCGCACGTCGCCGCGCTTGACGTCGACGTTGCCCTGCGCCGCCTCGGTGTAGTTCTCGACCTTGCCGAAGGTGAGCAGCGGCTTGATCAGCTTGAACTGCAGGTTGGCCCAGGGTGAGAGCTTGTCGAGGTCGTCGCCGTCGGTGCGAATCGCGCACGGCGTGCTGGTGCAGGTGTTGCTGCCGTTGGTGAAAAAGCCGTCGTCGCTGCCCGGCGCGATGGCGAGGAAGGCGTTGACGTCGAGGAACAGGTCGTCGCCGGCGAGCGCCTCCTGCAGGAGGCCGCGGGCGGCGTCGACCAGGTGCTCGCGCTCGCTGATCCGAGGATCGGCCTGCAACGCCAACTCAACGGCGCCATCGAGGTCGAGGGTGGTGGCGGCGACGGGGGCGGCCAGGGCGAGGGTCGCGAACGCGGTCGTCAACTGCTTGAACATGCTCGGCATTCCTTACTCGGTTTGTCCTTCGGTTTGTCCTTCGGTTTGGCCTTCGGCGGCCTTGCTGAACAGGAACTTCCCGACGATCTGCTCCAGCACCAGCGCCGACTGGGTGATCTTAATCTCCCCGCCCGGTTCCAGGAACCGGTCGTCGCCACCCGGCTCGAGGCCGATGTACTGCTCGCCGAGCAGCCCGGCGGTGAAGATGCTGGCGCTGGTGTCGCGCGGCAGGCGGTCGAATTGCGGCTCGATGGCCAGCCGCACCACCGCCTCGTAGCGCTCGCTGTCGTAGGCGATGGCCGCCACCCGGCCGATCCGCACGCCGCCGGCGGTCACCGGCGAGCGCACCTTGAGGCCACCGATGTTCTCGAACCGGGCGATCACCTCGTAGCCGTCGGCCTGGCTGAAGGTGCTGAGATTGCTGACCTTCATCGCCAGCACGAACAGCGCGCCCAGACCGGCGGCAATGAACAGCCCCACCCCGACCTCCACCGCCCGTGTCGTGTTCATCGTCGGTTCACTCCCCGAACATCAGTGCCGTCAGGACGAAATCGAGTCCGAGCACCGCCAGGGCGGTGTGGACCACGGTGCGGGTCGTCGCCCGGCTGACCCCCTCCGCCGTCGGCGGGGCGTCGTAGCCCTCGAAGACGGCGATCCAGGAGGCGACAAAGCCGAAGACCACGCTCTTGATCACGCCATTGTATACGTCCTCGTGCAGGTCGACCTTGGCCTGCATCTGCGACCAGAAGGCGCCGTCGTCGACGCCGAGCAGGCCGACGCCGACGAAATAACCGCCGAACACGCCCACCGCGCTGAAGATCGCCGCCAGCAGCGGCATGGAGATCAGGCCGGCGACGAAGCGCGGCCCGACCACACGCTGCAGCGGGTCGACCGCCATCATCTCCATCCCGGCCAGCTGCTCGGTCGCCTTCATCAGGCCGATCTCGGCGGTCAGCGCCGAGCCGGCGCGGCCGGCAAACAGCAGCGCGGCGACCACCGGCCCGAGCTCGCGCACCAGCGACAGCGCCACCACCACGCCGAGCGACTCCTCGGCGCCGAAGTCGACCAGGGTGTTGTAGCCCTGCAGGCCGAGCACCATGCCGACGAACAGGCCGGAGACAATGATGATGATCAGCGACAGCACACCGACCGAGTGCATCTGCGCCACCACCAGCCCGGGGCGCGGCAGCAGCGTCGGCAGGCCGGCGAGGACGCGGAACAGGAACAGGTGGCCGCGGCCGAGGCGCTGGAACACGCCCAGACCCCAGCGCCCGAGCAGCTCGAGCCAGATGGTCACGCCTCCTCCCCGCCGAGCAGGTCGTCGGCCAGGTCGGGCGCCGGGTAGTGGAACGGCACCGGCCCGTCCGGCTCGCCCTGCATGAACTGCCGCACCCAGGGCGATTCGCTGGCGGCCAGCGCCGCGGCGCTGCCGCCCTCGATCACCTTGCCGCCGGCGATGACGTAGATGTCGTCGGCGATGGCCGCGGTCTCGGCGACGTCGTGGGAGACGATCACGCTGGTCAGGCCCATGGCGGCGTTGAGGTCGCGGATCAGGCGCACCAGCACCCCCATCGAGATCGGGTCCTGGCCGGTGAACGGCTCGTCGTAGAGCATCAGCATCGGGTCCAGCGCCAGCGCCCGCGCCAGGGCGACGCGCCGGGCCATGCCGCCGGAGAGTTCGCCCGGCTGCAGCCGGCGCGCCCCGCGCAGGCCGACCGCCTCGAGCTTCATCAGCACCAGGTCGCGGATCATCGGCTCCGGCAGCGTGGTGTGCTCGCGCAGCGGGAAGGCGACGTTGTCGAAGACGTCGAGGTCGGTCAACAGCGCCCCGCTCTGGAACAGCACCCCCATGCGCTCGCGCAGCTTGAACAGCGCGCCGCGGCCGAGCTTCGCCACCTCCTGGCCGTCGACCACGATGCGCCCGGCATCGGGCCTGAGCTGGCCGCCGATCAGGCGCAGCAGGGTGGTCTTGCCGGTCCCGCTCGGGCCCATGATGGCGACCACCCGGCCGCGGCGGATGGTCAGGTCGAGGCCGTTGAAGATCGGCCGTCCGGCGCGGGCGAAATGGACCCCCTCGACACGGATCAGGATGTCTTCGGTGGGGTCTGCGACCATGGTCGGGGATCCTGGCGGGACAGCGGCGGGAACCCGGCGGCGACGCCGGGAGGCGACAGTCTCGGGGAGGCGGCGGGGCGAGTCAAGGCGGCCGCAGTCAGTCTGGCCGGCGGCCGTGGCGCCGGGGATAATGGTCAGCTCCGGCCCCAGGCCGCCCGCATCCGACCCCATGCTGTTGCCGACCCTCGCCGTGCTCGCCGGTTTCGTCGCCCTCACCTGGGGCGCGGACCGCTTCGTCCTCGGCGCCGCCGCGACCGCGCGCAACCTCGGCGTGCCGACCCTGGTGATCGGCCTGACGGTGGTCGGCTTCGGCACCTCGGCCCCGGAGGTGCTGGTCTCGGCGACCGCCGCCTGGGACGGCAACACCAGCCTGGCGATCGGCAACGCGATCGGCTCCAACATCACCAACATCGCCCTGGTGCTCGGCGCCACCGCGATGATCATGCCGCTGCGCGTCCACTCCGGCGTGCTGCGGCGCGAGTTCCCGGTGCTGATGGCGATCATGCTGTTCACCCTGGCGCTGCTGACCGACGGCCGCCTCGACCGCCACGACGGCCTGCTGCTGCTGGTCGGGCTCGGGGTGATGCTCTACTGGATGGTCAACCTCGGCCTGCGCGCCCGCCGCAACGACCCGATCCAGTCCGAGTACGCGGCCGAGATCCCGCAGGCCATGCCGCTGACCACCGCCCTGCTCTGGCTGCTGGTCGGGCTGCTGGTGCTGCTGGCCAGCGCCCGGCTGCTGGTCTGGGGGGCGGTCGAGATCGCCGTCGCCTTCGGCGTCAGCGACCTGGTCATCGGCCTGACGGTGGTGGCGATCGGCACCAGCCTGCCGGAACTGGCCGCGTCGGTGACCAGCGCGCTCAAGCACGAGCACGACATTGCCATCGGCAACATCATCGGGTCCAATATGTACAATCTCCTGGCGGTGCTCGGGCTGCCGGCGGTGATCCACCCCGACACCTTCCCGGCCGAGGTGCTGATGCGCGACTTCCCGGTGATGATCGTGCTGACCCTCGGGCTGTTCGCCGCCGCCTACGGCTTCCGCGGTGCGGGGCAGATCAACCGCTACGAGGGCGGCGCCCTGCTGGCCGCCTTCGCCGGTTACCAGCTGCTGCTGTTCCACACCGTCTGAACGCCCGACCCAACGGACCCGAACCCGATGCACGACCCCACATCGCCCCGCCCCGACCCGACCGCCGCGACCGTGCCGCCGGAGGTCGAGGCCGACCAGCTGTGCGCCCTCGGCCTGGCGGTGCTCGAGACCGAGGCCGAGGCCCTGCTCGGGCTGCGCCAGCGGATCGGCGCGGAGTTCGTCGCCGCCTGCCGCCACCTGCTCGCCTGCCACGGCCGCATCGTGGTCGTCGGCATGGGCAAGTCGGGCCACATCGGCGGCAAGATCGCCGCCACCCTGGCCAGCACCGGCTCGCCGGCCTTTTTCGTCCACCCGGGCGAGGCGAGCCACGGCGACCTCGGCATGATCACCGCCCAGGACGTGGTCCTGGCGCTGTCCAACTCGGGCGAGACCGACGAGATCCTGACCATCCTGCCGATCATCAAGCGCCTCGGCGTGCCGCTGATCGCGCTGACCGGCGTGCCCAACTCGACCCTCGGCCGCCAGGCGACCGTCTGCCTCGATGTCAGCGTCGCGCGCGAGGCGTGCCCGCTCGGCCTGGCCCCGACCGCCAGCACCACCGCCGCCCTGGCCATGGGCGACGCCCTGGCCATCGCCCTGCTCGAGGCGCGCGGCTTCGGCGCCAGCGATTTCGCCCGCTCCCACCCCGCCGGGCGCCTCGGCCGGCGCCTGCTGCTGCTGGTCGACGACCTGCTGCACACCGGCCCGGACCTGCCGGTGGTCGGCGCCGAGGCGCCGGTGGCCGCGGCGCTGCTCGAGATGAGCGCCAAGCGGCTGGGCATGACCGCCGTGGTCGATCCCGCCGGCGCCCTGGTCGGCATCTTCACCGACGGCGACCTGCGCCGCGCCCTCGACCGCGACATCGACGTCCACCTGACCGCGGTCGGCACGGCGATGACCCGCGACTGCAAGACGGTCGCCCCCGGCACCCTGGCGGCGGAGGCGCTGCACCTGATGCAGACCTACAAGATCAACGCCCTGCTGGTGGTCGACGGCGACCGGCGCCCGGTCGGCGCGCTGAACATCCACGACCTGCTGCGCAGCGGCGTGCTGTGACGGTGGCCAGCCGACCGGCCCACGACCCGCTCGCCAGCCTCGACGCCGCCCTGCTGGCGCGCGCCCGGGCGGTGCGCCTGCTGCTGCTCGACGTCGACGGCGTGCTGACCGACGGCGGCCTGCGCTACGACGACGGCGGCGGCGAGGCCAGGACCTTCCACGTCCACGACGGCCACGGCCTGAAAATGTTGCAGGAACAAGGGGTTCCTGTCGGCATCATCACCAGCCGCGAGTCGCCGCTGGTGGCGCGCCGCGCGGCCGAGCTCGGCATCGCCCACCTGCGCCAGGGCTGCACCGACAAGCGCCAGGCGTTGGCCGACCTGCTGGCCGCCCTCGACCTGACCGCCGACGCCGTCGCCTACGTCGGCGACGACGTCATCGACCTGCCGGTACTGGGCCGGGTCGGGCTGGCCGTGGCGGTGGCCGACGCCCACCCCGAGGTCCGCGCCCGCGCCCACTGGACCACCCGCGCCGCCGGCGGCCGCGGCGCCGTGCGCGAGGTGTGCGACCTGCTGCTGGCCGCCCACGGGCGGCTCGCCGCGGCCCTGGCACCGTACCTCGACTGACCGATGCGGACCTGGCTCACCTGGCTGATCGTGGCGGGCTTCGGCGTGACCCTGGCGCTGACCGACTGGATCCAGGAGCTGGCCACGCCGGTGAGTGCGCCACCACCGGTCGCCGACCGCGCCCCGGACAGCGTGCTCGAGAGCTACCGCATCACCCTGCACGCCGAGGACGGCCAGCCGCGCTACCGGCTGCAGGGCCCGCGGCTGAGCCACTACCCGGACGACGACAGCAACCTGCTCGACCAGCCGCACCTGACCGTCTACGCCGCCGCCCAGGATCCGTCCTGGACGGTCGCCGCCGCCAGCGGCCGGCTCTCCGCCGGCGGCGACGAGCTGCTGCTGCACGGGCCGGTGACCCTGGAGCGGCTGCCCGGACCGGACCGCCCGCCGCTGCGCATCGACACCCGCGACCTGCGCGTCGAACCGCACAACGACCTGGCCGAGACCGCGCAGCCGGTGCGCATCACCGCCGAGGACTACGTGGTCGACGCGGTCGGGGCGACCGCGCGGCTGTTCGACAGCGGCAGCCTGGTTGATCTGCACAGTCAAGTGAGGGGACGCCATGACCCGATCGTCCGCTAGCACGCCGTTGCGCGCCGCCCTGCTCGCCCTCGCCTGCGCCGGGGCCGGCCCCGCCCTGGCGCTGACCAGCGACCGCGAGCAGCCGATCGACCTCGAGGCCGACAGCGCGCACATCGACGAGCGCACCGGCATCAGCGTCTACACCGGCAACGTCAAGGTGACCCAGGGCAGCACCAGACTGCTCGCCGACCGGCTCACGGTCGAGCGCGGCGCGGACGGCAACCACCTGGTCGCCGAGGGCCGGCCCGCCACCTTCAGCCAGCTGCCCGACGGCAAGCCCGAGCCGGTCGAGGGCCGGGCGCGGACCATCGACTACCACACCGCCCGCGAGCAGGTGATCCTGACCGGGGCGGCGGAGGTGTGGCAGGCCGGCAACCGCTTCGCCAGCGAGCGCATCGTCTACGACAGCGCCGGCGACATCGTGCGCGGCGGCCAGGCCAGCCCCGGCGCCCAGCCGGGCGAGCGGGTGCGCATCACCATCCAGCCGCAGCCGGCCAAGCCGTGACCGGACCGCGCCGGTGACCGAGCTGCGCGCCACCGGCCTGGTCAAGGCCTACCGCCAGCGCACCGTGGTCGACGGCGTCTCGCTGCACGTCGAGCGCGGCGAGGCGGTCGGCCTGCTCGGACCCAACGGCGCCGGCAAGACCACCACCTTCTACATGATCACCGGCCTGGTGCGCGCCGACGCCGGCCGGGTCAGCGTCGACGGCGTCGAGCTCGGCCACCTGCCGATGCACATCCGCGCCCGCCACGGCATCGGCTACCTGCCGCAGGAGCCGTCGGTGTTCCGCAAGCTCAACGTCGCCGACAACGTGCTCGCCATCCTCGAGACCCGGGCCGACCTCGACCGCGACGCCCGCCACGCCCGGCTCGACGCCCTGCTCGACGAGCTGAGCATCGGCCACCTGCGCGACAACCCGGCGCTGAGCCTCTCCGGCGGCGAGCGGCGCCGGCTGGAGATCGCCCGCGCCCTGGCCACCGAGCCGCGCTTCATGCTCCTCGACGAGCCGTTCGCCGGCGTCGACCCGATCTCGGTGATCGACATCCAGCGCATCATCCGCCACCTGTGCGAGCGCGGTATCGGCGTGCTGATCACCGACCACAACGTGCGCGAAACCCTCGGCATCTGCCAGCGCGCCTGCATCATCAACGACGGCCGGGTGATCGCCGACGGCGACCCGGACAGCATTCTGGCCCACGACGAAGTGCGCCAGGTCTACCTCGGCCATGAATTTCGGCTATAAATTAGGCAGGGAACCGATGAACTGCCGCGACCGCAAGTCCTTAGTCCGCCGCCATTTCTGGCACTGCAACATCCCGGCACATGGGATAGAATGCCGGGCCGCCTGACGCGGCCAACCCGGTCCTGCAGCGCCCCTTAACACATGAAACAGTCCCTCCAGCTCCGTCTCGGCCAGCAGCTGACCATGACGCCGCAACTGCAGCAGGCCATCCGGCTGCTGCAGCTGTCGACGCTGGAGCTGCGGATGGAGGTGCAGCAGGCGCTGGAGTCCAACCTGATGCTCGAGGCCGACGACGACCTCGAGGTCAGCCCCGAGACCGAGCGCGACGAGCGTGACCAGGCCACCGAGGCCGAGCCCGACGCCGGCGCCGAGCTCGACCTGGAGGTCGACGCCATCCCCGAGGAGTTGCCGGTCGACAGCGACTGGGACGACCTCTACGGCAACACCCCGCTCGGCACCGGCAGCGCCCCGAGCGACGACGACCGCGAGTACGAGGCCGCCGACGCCAGCGGCCAGGGGTTGCGCGACCACCTGCTGTGGCAGATGCGCATGAGCCAGATGAGCGCGTCCGACCAGGCCATCGCCGAGGCGATCATCGACGCCATCGACGACGACGGCTACCTGCACGCCGACTTCGCCGAAATCGCCGCCAGCCTCGACGACGCGGTCGAGCCGGACGAGGTCGAGGCGGTGCTGCACCAGGTGCAGAGCTACGACCCCCCGGGGGTCGCCGCGCGCAGCCCGGCCGAGTGCCTGGCGCTGCAGCTGCGCCAGCTCGACCCGACCACGCCCTGGGTCAACGCCGCGCTGCTGCTGGTCGAACAGCACCTGGAACTGCTCGGGCGCCAGGACCTAGACCGGCTGGCGCGGGCGATGGGGCTCGGCCTCGACCACCTCAGGCAGGTGGTCGCGCTGATCCGCACCCTCAACCCCCACCCCGGCTCGACGGTGCCGTCGCAGCCGGTCGAGTACGTCATCCCGGACGTCATCGTCCGCCGCAACAACGGCAGCTGGCGGGTCGAACTGAACCAGGACGTGGCGCCGCGGCTGCGCATCAACCCGAGCTACGCCGGGCTGGTGCGCCGCGCCGACAGCAGCGACGACAACCAGTGCCTGAAAAACCACCTGCAGGAGGCGCGCTGGTTCCTCAAGAGCCTGCAGAGCCGCCACGAGACCCTGCTCAAGGTCGCGCGCTGCATCGTCGAGCGCCAGCGCGCCTTTCTCGAACACGGCGACGAGGCGATGGAGCCGCTGATCCTGCGCGACGTCGCCGAGATCGTCGGCATGCACGAGTCGACCATCTCGCGGGTGACCACGCAGAAGTACATGCTGACGCCGCGCGGCGTGTTCGAGTTCAAGTACTTCTTCTCCAGCCACGTCAGCACCAGCGACGGCGGCGCCGCCTCGGCCACGTCGATCCGCGCCCAGATCAGGAAGCTGATCGGCGAGGAGGACGCCGCCCGCCCGCTGAGCGACAGCAAGCTCGCCCGCCTGCTCGGCGAACGCGGCATCCAGGTGGCGCGCCGCACCGTCGCCAAGTACCGCGAGGCCATGGCCATTCCTCCGTCGAATGAACGCAAGCGCCTGATGTAGGGGACATCAGGACCAACCAAGGAGCCCACGATGCAAATCAACCTGACCGGTCATCACGTCGACATCACCACGCCCATGCGCGATTACGTGCTGGGCAAGTTCGAACGTCTGGAACGCCACTTCGACCGGGTCACCAACGTCCACGTCATCCTCAGCGTCGAGAAGCTGCGGCAGAAGGCCGAGGCCGAGTTGCACCTCAACGGGGCCCAGGTCTACGCCGACCACACCGAAGAGGACATGTACGCGGCCATCGACGGCATGGTCGACAAGCTCGACCGCCAGCTGAAGCGGCACAAGGAGAAGACCAAGAAGCATCGCGCCAACGGCAGCGATCCGCTGCCGGCCGAATGAGCTTCAGGCGGGGGCCGGCCGCCGGCTCCAACCATTAAATATCATGCAAATCATAGATATAATCGATCCTGAGCGGATCATCACCGGGGTCCAGGTCGGCAGCAAGAAGCGCGCCCTGGAACTGCTCAGCGAGCGCCTCGCCGACAGCACGCCCGAGCTTGGCCAGGCCGAGACCTTCAGCGCCCTGCTCGGGCGCGAGAAGCTCGGCAGCACCGGTCTCGGCCACGGCGTCGCCCTGCCGCACGGCCGCCTGCAGGGGTGCGGCCGGCCGGTCGGCGCCCTGATGGTGCTCGAGCAGCCGATCGACTTCGACGCCGTCGACGGCCTGCCGGTCGACATCCTGTTCGCCATGCTGGTGCCCGAGGCCTCGACCGACGAACACCTGCAGCTGCTGGCGCAGCTGGCGGAGCTGTTCGGCGATCCGGCCAACTGCCAGCGGCTGCGCAGCAGCGACCGGGAAGGCATCTACCGGCTGCTGACCGAATGGAGGCCGAGCAGGAACTGACATGACCGCTCCGGCCACCGTCAACCAGCTCCACGCGACGCTCGCCCAGCGCCTGGACCTGCGCTGGGTGGCGGGTCGCGCCGGGGCCTGGCGGACCCTCGCCGGCACCGACGATCCGGAGCACCGGGCGCTGCTGATCGGCTACCTCAACCTGATCAACCCCAAGGCGGTGCAGGTCCTCGGCCCGACCGAGATGCACTACCTCGAGGGGCTCGACCCCGACGGCCACCGGCAGACCCTGGAGCGCCTGTTCGCCGCCAGCCCGGTGCTGGTGGTGGTCAGCGATGGCCAGCCGGTGCCCGCCGCCCTGGCCGAAGCCGCCGAGGCGAGCGACACCGCGCTGATGGCCTCGACGCTGGACAGCCACGAGCTGATCGACCGCCTGCGTTTCGACCTGCTCGACCTGCTGGCGACGCGCCTGACCCTGCACGGGGTGTTCATCGAGGTGCTCGGGGTCGGCGTGCTGCTGACCGGGGCCAGCGGCGTCGGCAAGAGCGAGCTGGCGCTCGACCTGATCGCGCGCGGCCACCGGCTGATCGCCGACGACGCCCCGGAGTTCACCCGCGTCGCCCCCGACCTGGTCATGGGTGCCTGCCCCGAGCCGCTCGGCGACTTCCTCGAGGTGCGCGGCCTGGGCATCCTCAACGTGCGCATGATGTACGGCGACAACGCGGTCAAGCACGCCAAGTACCTCGGCCTGATCGTCAACCTGCTGGAGGAGCACGGCACGGCCAACGAGTTCGACCGCCTGACCGGGGTGCTGCACGAGCGCGACGTGCTCGGGGTCAAGGTGCCGGAGGTGCCGCTCTACGTCGACCCGGTGCGCAACCTCGCGGTGCTGGTCGAGGCGGCGGTGCGCCAGCACCTGCTGCGCCGGCGCGGCTACGACGGCGGCGAGGACCTGGCCGCGCGCCAGCTGGCGTTGACCACCGCGGACGCCGCCGGATGAAGCTGGTCATCGTCAGCGGGCTCTCCGGCTCGGGCAAGAGCTCGGCGCTGCGCATGCTCGAGGACCTCGGCTTCTTCTGCACCGACAACCTGCCGCTGCCGCTGCTGGAGTCGTTCACCGCGCAGATGCTGCGCGGCAACGCCCCCACGCTGGTCGCCGTGGGCATCGACGCCCGCAGCCGGGTCGACGACGCGGTCTCCCTGCCGGAGCGGCTGGAGACTTTACGCGGCAACGGCATCGACTGCGAGATCCTGTTCCTCGAGGCCGACGACCCGGTGCTGCTGGCGCGCTTCAGCGAGACCCGGCGCAAGCACCCGCTGACCCACGACGGCGGTCCGCTGGAGGAGGCGATCGCGCGCGAGCGCCTGCTGCTCGGGCCGATCGCCGCCAGCGCCGCGCTGCACATCGACACCAGCCGCAGCAACATCCACCAGCTGCGCGAGACGGTCAAGCGGCGCGTGGTCGAGCGCCCCGGCGGGCAGATGTCGCTGGTGTTCCAGTCGTTCGGCTACAAGCACGGCGTGCCGCGCGACGCCGATTTCGTCTTCGACCTGCGCTGCCTGCCCAACCCCCACTGGGAGCCGGACCTGCGCGACCTGACCGGCCGCGACGACGCGGTCAAGGACTACCTGGCGCGGCGCGACGAGGTGCGCCAGATGGAGCGCCAGCTGACCGGCCTGCTCGAGACCTGGATCCCGCGCTTCGCCGCCGAGAACCGCAGCTACCTGACCGTGGCCCTGGGTTGCACCGGCGGCCGCCACCGCTCGGTCTACCTGGCCGAGCGGCTGCGCGCCCACTTCGCCGACCTGCGCGCCGACGTCAGCGTGCGCCACCGGGAGTTAGGACCGTGACCGATAGATTTCGCCACGACTCGCGCGCCGCTGACCGGTCACGGTATTCAGGCTGATGGCGGTCGCGGTGCTGCTGGTCACCCACGGGGGCATCGGCGAGGAGCTGCTGGCGAGCGCGACCCGTATCCTCGGCAGCCGCCCGCTGCCGTGCGCGGCGTTCGCGGTCGAGCTGAACAGCGATCCCGAGCGCGTCGCCGGCGACCTCGCCGCGCAACTGGCCCGGCTCGACCAGGGCGACGGCGTGCTGCTGCTGATCGACCTGTTCGGGGCGACGCCGGGCAATGTCGCCTGCCGGATCGCGGACGCCCCGCCGTACGCCGTCGTCACCGGGGTCAACCTGCCGATGCTGCTGAAGGTGTTCAACTACCCCGCGCTCGACCTCGACGCCCTGGCCGACAAGGCCTGCGACGGCGGCCGCAGCGGCGTGCTCCGGGTCAGTGACCTCCACCCGTAAGGGAAACCACAGCCATGCCCAACCGGGAAGTCACCATCGTCAACAAGCTCGGCCTGCACGCCCGCGCAGCGGCCAAGCTGGTCACCGTCGCCTCCGGCTTCGGCGCCGAGATCAAGCTCCGGCGCGGCGAGCGCGAGGTCAACGGCAAGAGCATCATGGGGGTGATGATGCTGGCCGCCAGCCAGGGCACGCAGATCCAGCTGCAGGCCGAGGGCGACGATGCCGACCCGGCCCTCGACGCCCTCGAGCGGCTGATCGCCGAACGTTTCGGGGAAGCGGAATAGGCCGCCCGGGTGCCCATCTCATGGCCCCTTGAGCGCTGGCCCGACACCCCCCCCGGCGTGCCGGATGCCCGGCGCCGGACGCCCGGCGCCGCCGTCAGCAGCGGCGGGCGCGGCCCCGGCCCGGGGGGTGCGCCGTGACCATGTCGCTGGTCGGGCTCGGGGTGTCGCGCGGGGTTGCCATCGGCCGCGCCCACCTGCTCCAGCGCGGCCAGCCGGACATCGTCGAGTACACCCTCGAGCTCGGCGAGGTGGCCGCCGAGGTGCGCCGCTTCGAGGTGGCGCTGGCGGCCGCCCGCGACCAGCTGAGCGCCATCCGCGACCAGATCCCGCAGGAGACCGCGCGCGACATCGCCGCCTTCATCGACACCCACCTGCTGATGCTCGAGGACTCGATGCTGACCACCACCCCGGTGCAGCTGATCCGCGACGAGCGCTGCAACGCCGAGTGGGCGCTGCGCCGGCAGCGCGACGCCGTCGCGCAGGTGTTCGAGCAGATGGACGACGCCTACCTGCGCACCCGGGTCGACGACATCGACCACGTGGTCAACCGCATCCTGCGCATCCTGCTCGCCGGCGACCACCCACCGCAGGAGCTGGCCGAGGCAGCGCTGAAGGGCCAGGTGATCATCGCCGACGACCTGACCCCGGCCGACACCGTGCTGATGAAGAGCCAGGGCGTGGCCGCCTTCGTCACCGAGTACGGCGGCCCGATGTCGCACACCACCATCCTCGCCCGCAGCCTGCAGATCCCGGCCGTGGTCGGCGCCCACCATGCGCGGCGCACCCTGCGCCACGGCGAGACCCTGATCGTCGATGGCGAGCAGGGGGTGGTGATCGCCGACCCCGACGCCGCCACGCTGCGCCACTACCAGACCCGGCGCGCCAACGAGCGGCGCCGGCGCAGCTCCCTGGCGCGGCTCCGTCACGCCCCGGCGGTCACCCGCGACGGCTGCGCGATCAGCCTGCAGGCCAACATCGAGCTGCCCGACGACCTGCGCGCGGTGCGCCAGGTCGGGGCCAGCGGCATCGGCCTCTACCGCACCGAGTTCCTCTACATGAACCGGGCCGAGCCGCCGACGGAAGAGGAGCAGTACGCCGACTACCGGCGCATCCTGCGCACCATGCAGGGCCGGCCGGTGTTCATCCGCACCCTCGACCTCGGCGCCGACAAGCAGGTCGACCCGGGCCAGCCGTCGACCGCGGTCAACCCGGCGCTCGGCCTGCGCGCCATCCGCCTCTGCCTGAAGGAGCCCGAACTGTTCCGCCCGCAGCTGCGCGCCCTGCTGCGCGCCTCGGCCCACGGCCCGCTGCACATCATGTTCCCGATGCTCTCCACCACCCAGGAGCTGTTCCAGGTGCTGGCCCTGGTCGAGGAGATCAAGACCGAGCTGGCGGTCGCGGGCACGCGCTACGACCCGCTGGTGCCGCTCGGCGCCATCGTCGAGGTGCCGGCGGTGGCCATCGCCGCGTCGCTGTTCGCCCGCCACCTCGACTTCCTGTCGATCGGCACCAACGACCTGATCCAGTACACCCTGGCCATCGACCGCATCGACGACGAGGTCAACTACCTCTACGACCCGCTGCACCCGGCCGTGCTGCAGCTGATCCACGAGACCATCAAGGCGGGCCAGAAGGCCAACATCCCGGTGGCGATGTGCGGCGAAATGGCCGGCGACCCGCGCCTGACGCGGCTGCTGCTCGGCCTCGGCCTGACCCAGTTCAGCATGCAGCCGGCGTCGCTGCTGGAGATCAAGCGGATCGTCATCGACACCGACGTGGCCAAGCTGCGCCGCCGGGCACTGGCGGTGCTGCGCGCCACCGACCACGCCCAGATCGCGACGCGGGTGGCGCGGTTGAACGGGGACGGCTGAGGCCGGGCCGCCCGGCTCGCGACCAGTCCTGTAAGTCGGGCTTCAGCCCGACAGCCGGGGTCGCGTCGGACTGAAGTCCGACCTACAAAAAAACTCTGGCTTGCGGTTTTCCCGTAGGTTGGGCAAAGCGCAGCGTGCCCAACAGCGACGCCATGGCAGCGCTGCGGGCATTGAACCGGCACAGGCGGCGGAGGCAACACGAACCGGGCGGCGCTTCCGGCGGCCCGGTCCGAAATGTTGGGCACGCTTCGCTTTGCCCAACCTACGCGTGGCTGTAGGCCGGGCTCGTGCCCGACAGCCACGGCCGCGTCGGACTGAAGTCCGACCTACAAAAAAACTCTGGCTCGCGGTTTTCCCGTAGGTTGGGCAAAGCGCAGCGTGCCCAACAGCGACGCCATGGCAGCGCTGCGGGCATTGAACCGGCGCAGGCGGCGGAGGCGACACGAACCGGGCGGTGCTTCCGGCGGCCCGGTCCGAAATGTTGGGCACGCTTCGCTTTGCCCAACCTACGCGTGGCTGTAGGTCGGGCTCGTGCCCGACAGCCACGGCCGCGTCGGACTGAATTCCGACCTA
>Ga0326597_10000144_pt1 | contig 128686 bp, 110 predicted proteins | sample RVTome_12_FD_203789 | JGI IMG/M metagenome (GOLD analysis project Ga0326597, IMG submission 203789) | Soil microbial communities from uranium-contaminated site in the Upper Colorado River Basin, Wyoming, United States - RVT100D185 | ecosystem: Environmental > Terrestrial > Soil > Contaminated... | reverse complement strand
CCGCGTGCTGCGCTGCGCGCGCCTGGGGCTTCGCTCCGCACGCGGTCCTGCCCCACGACCCCCGAGGAACGCCTCAAAAACGTTCCGACGTCGTCTTGCATCGAGAGAGCCTTTCATGGATAGGGTGGGTTCCGCCCGCCATCATGGGTTTGGTGTGAAGGAGGTTGGGTCGCGGCGGGGGCGCAATAGGCAATATCCTGTCTGGATGGTGGTAAGACGTCGCTGGATTGCCCGCGCCATCGCCAACGACTGGGCGACATGAGTCAAATCGCTTGGGCGTCAACCCGCCAAGTCGGGGCTGGAATTTTGGTTCGGGGGACGGGGTTTGCGCGGTCCGATCAACCGGCCTGCGGCAGACGAAAATCCGCAAGGACGGGTACGTTCACCCCTTGGCCGCCCTTCATTCGAGTGGAGAAGAAGAGGATTTCGAGGTTCTCGACTTCGTGGGACTTGGGATTGAGGCGGGCGATCACCCCATAGTCTAGTTCCTCCGAGTCCTGCTCGGCGTATGGGCGGGTCTTGCCCAGGTAGAGGATGTCGCCTTCGGCGTCGTACTCGACTGTCAGGGGCGCGACCATTCGATAACACCTTGCGTAATGCGGCGGGTCACGTACGCCGTGACAGCCCAGTGTCGCTTCCGGGGGACTGCGCCGCTGGATTCCTCAGTAACCACCGCGACCACCACAATCTTACCACCCAGCAGGTCGTCAAACCAGCGAGAAAAGAGTCGGGTCCCGGAAAAGCGAGAATCGCTGCGAACTTCGTCCGGATCGGTCAGCGTCCGTGCCAGTCGGTCCAAACTCTCGGCGTCGAACTCCGGGTGCCCGAGGCGGATGTGATCCCAGCGTTCAACCGTTAACTCCACGTCGCCGACAAGGTACGGGCAAGGAAAGCGCGTCATCGCGGGCGCAGAATATAGGACCAATGCCTCGACCCGTCACTCGCAATCCGGCGCAACTTCACATGACTACCGCGTTGACCCACCATCACGAACCCAAACGTTGCGAGGATTCGTACGACGTCGTCTCCGCTTAAATTACGCAGCTTCGCCGGCACGCGGGAGCGGCTCCAGCTCAATGGCGACGAGGATGGACGGGTTGGCGATGAGTCTGAAGTCGCTGGGACCTTCACCGTCCAACGCGAGGAGGATGACTTCCTTGAGATTGGCGACCGCCTCATCGAGGGTGTCGCCCTGTGTTACGGCATGAACGTCCGGACACTCGACGACGTATCCGCCGTTGTCGGGGTAAACAAAAGCTTTGACGTTGTGTTTCATCGGACCGCCCTCGCCCGGCGTTCTAGCCTCAAGCCTTGTATCGGCGTCTCGTCGTGGCCGATCTTTGTCGCGCACCCACCAATATCCGATTTGCAGGGTTGCTGTCAATCGGCAAACGCTTCCCTCCCGCCTTCACCTCGCGTCGCGCGTCAGTTTTGGCGGTCGCGAGGATGACCCCCGGCAAGAGCAGCGCCGCGCAGGCCGGCCGTTCCCCGGCCAGGCCATAACGCCCCGGGCCGATCGATTTGCACTTTCTTGCCCGGTAGTGAGAATAACCTGACCGCGGCGACGAATATCCCGGCGATACGTGAAGTCCGCGAATCGGGTGTGAGGTGTACGATGATCCAGTTCTGCATTTTGGGCGGCTACGAGGGCCGGGTCCGACCGGAGCGAAAGTTTTACGTCACCTTCATGGGCGGTTGTGACCTTAAGCGAGCAACGGTCGCCCGGCAGATTCTGACCCAGCGATTACTAGAACGCGAGGGCAAGACTCAGGCCCCGCGGCAGTTCTTCCTGACCATCATGGGCGGCGTGGATATCACCTGCCCGACCCTGGCCGAGGAGTTCATCGATCTCCGCGAAATGATCAACAGCGGGGCCCTTTCCATGGACGACTGGGACCGGGCCATGGCCGACCTGGGGCGGTCCGATGTCTCCATCGCCTCCTTTACCCTCATGGGCGGCTTCGCCGAAAACGAATTGCCCACCGAGGAGCAGGAAATCGAAAGCCTGGCCGTCCAGCGCCACCTGGGCGCCATCTCCGAAAACGCCGGTGAAGTGCTCCAATTCGGCGTGGGCCGGCGTGACGCCGAACGCCGCGCCACTCTTCGTCGCGCCATCCTCGCGGACGCGTGAGCAACGCTCCGCTAGCCCGCATTTCTCAGCAGTGGATGGACCGAGACGAGATTGGGGGCCGGGGCGAGGAAGTGAATCCATGTGGCCGGGCGGTGACGCGGAGGTAGGAACCGACGGGCGGTGCAACAGAGCTGGAACACTCGAAGAAAGGCCATCGACGGGGTCGCCCAGCACGGTTCGCACGCACCGGCGGCGCGATCCATTCTCAACTTGTACGCAAGGAGCCCCGCGCGGGGGCCAGTTCCGTGCCTTGCAATCCCAGCCGCTGAAGTGCGGTCATCGGCATGTAGGCTACCGCGGAGAACCACAGGCGTAGTTCATTGGCCCGCATGGCGGTGGAACTGGTGCGGTCGGCGAAGAGGCACAGTTGTTGTTCCTTGATGCGGTACTCCAAGTCGCCGCGGGCGCAGTATACGTCCTCGTACAGTGACTTCGCCTCCCGTTGCTCGGGCGGAAGCGAAGTGACCACAAGACGCGGGTCGGCCTCCTTTCTCCAGGTGCTCGGCCTTGCCCGCCACTCGACGCTCCCGAATCCAACTGTCCCGGCTCCCGAAGCAGCAAGGCCCCGGCGTCGGAGCTGATCCTTCCACCATCGAAGCCGCCCGCGACTTCCCGCCGACCGAGGCCTTGGAACAGAAACGATTCCGCGTTGCCCCCTGTGGTCATCAAGGCTGCCTCCTTGCGTGCCATAAAACCCTACTGCCAGAGTGTTCTATGCCACAGGATGCAGCCTTTATTTATCCCCTTGGGTAGAAATCCGGGCTACCCGGCCTTTTTGCTTGCACCCCCTTTGACAATCGGCAATTGGAGACCGGCGATCCTTCGTTAAAGAATCGGCAGCGGCACTCCGTCTCGTTCGGGGCCCGGATCCTCGTCCAAAACCGAAGAGCCTACCGACGATACGAGCGCTTCGAAGTCCGCCGGGCGAAGGGTCCGCAGGTCGAAGCAGATCGCATCATCGCGGACACGGGCGACCACCGGGATCTCGGCCTCACGCAACGCCGCGACGGTCGCATCGACGGAATGACGGGCCGGTCGCCACTGCACCACCACCGTGGCAAGCTCCTTGCCCGGCATCGAACCGCCGCCCACGAATCCCACGTCCGAACACACGAAAAAGTGTTCATCGGGCATAGCCTTTTCAAGCTGTTCGAGCAGCGAACGAGCGCGATTGGCCAGTTCGTCGGTCGATGCCGCAAGCATGGAAAGCGCGGGAACGCTCACCAGTGCGTCTTGCGGATCAAGGTAATGTCGCAACGTCGCCTCCAGCGCCAGCAGCGTCAGCTTGTCCACGCGATAGGTCCGCATCAGGGGGTTGGCTTCGAGTTGTTCGATGTACGCTCGCTTCCCGACGATCAATCCGCACTGCGGCCCGCCCAGCAGCTTGTCGCCGGAAAAGCAGACCAAATCCGCGCCGGCAGTCAGCGACGCGGCGGCCGACGGCTCCTCCGGCAGCCCCAACGGCACAAGGTCGAACAGCACCCCGCTCCCCAGGTCGTCGACCGCGACCAACCCGTAGCGATGGGCCAGCGACGCCAGCGCTTCGATGGGCACGTCCTCGGTGAACCCCACGATGCGGTAGTTGCTGGTGTGCACCCGCAGCAGCATGGCCGTTTGATCGCCGATCGCCTGCTCGTAGTCCGAAATGCGGGTCCGGTTCGTCGTGCCGACTTCACGCAGTACGGCCCCGCTCGCCCGCATAATATCCGGCAATCGGAAACTCCCGCCGATCTCCACGAGTTGCCCACGCGAGACGATTGCCTCCTTCCCCGCCGCGAAGGTCGCCAGTATCAAGAAGGTCGCCGCGGCGTTGTTATTGACCACGGTGGCGGCCTCCGCCCCGGTGATGGAGGTGAGACTGGCCGCGATGTGACTGCCGCGCCGCCCGCGATCGCCCGACGACAGATCGTATTCCAGGTTGCAGTACCCTGACGAACCATCGACGATCGCCTCGATGGCCGCATCGCACAGCGGCGCCCGACCCAATCCCGTGTGCAGCACGATCCCCGTTGCGTTGATCACCCGGCGAAGCGACGGCGTGGAGCGCTCCAGAAGCTCCACCTCCGCTCGCGCCAGTACATTATGCAAATCAACCGGCTCGCGCAATTGCCCGGCGAGGATCGCCTCCCGAGTCGCATGGATCGCCGCCTGCACCGCCGCCACCACCGTGTTCCGCGGCAGCCCGTGCAGCCACTCCCGAACTTCCTCGTGTTCGAGCACCGCCGACACCGAGGGCAGCGAGCGGAGCGATTGTTTGGTATCGGGCGTCATGGACGAGTTTTAAGCTCGCGAGAAGCGGAGGATTTCACTGACCCCGTCCCACAGCGGATACGGCTTCGCCATTGATGGGTTCGATGCGCGTGACGTGGATGGGATCACAGTACACGGATCGTTCCGGAATCACATCCGTGCCGGGGTCGAGCCCGATAACGACTTCCGTTCGACCTACAAACATGAGTTCTGGGTGACGCACGTCGTACGAAGACCCGTCCGAAATATGCACGCGAATCGGACGAAACGGTTGCCGGCGGAGATGCTTGGAGATTTCATCGGCTCTCATGGTTCTTTATTCTATCCCATTGATGACGCCGCCGGCAAGTGGAGGCTTGCACTATTCTAGGGCTTCCTTTCGACCAAAACTCGCTGATCGCCGACGCGTTTCGTAAAGCCGACGCGATCCAGGTATTCTACGAACGGCACCACGAATTTGCGACTCGAATCCAAGGCCTCTCGCACCTGGGCCACGGACACCGGACCGACGCCCGCGATCAGCTCAGCCACCTTCGCTCGAAGCTGTTTCTCCACTTCTACGTACAAGTAGAGGTCCGGTGCGACGACGACAAGTTCTCCCAACGCAACCGCGAGCGTCGCTAGACGCGCCATCCGTTTCGCGTCCACGCGCGAAGCCGCGGCCAATTCGTCCAACGACGGGGGGTGAAACCCCCCGTTGCGCAACGCCGCGACCATGCTTTGCAAAACTCGTTCATCGGCCGTCGAAAGGCTCGGGGCGAATGCCGGCGAACAGACGAACTTCCCGAGCAGCTTGACCGACTTGCCCTGCACGAGCCGATCGAAGAGCGGCCGTGCCAGCGCCCGGTTCATTGTCACCCGTTCCAACCAGCCAAGGACGGCGTCGAGCAGCCGCCCTGGAAGGTCGGGATGAGCGCGGTGATGGCGCTCCAGCCAACCGGCCAGGCGCGCCGTCAATTCCGCGATTGCCGCCGGTGTTGCATAGACCTCGGTTCCCTGGACCCGGATCCAACGGCCTTCTTCCTTGAGTCGTGCGTAGACGGCGCGAAGCTCATCGAGCTCGACGCCCGCTCGCGCACAAACTTGCAGATCGGTGGGTGTGGTGAAACCGGCCAGCCGCAACACCTCAGCGACCCGCTCCGCGACGTCGCCGTGTTCGAGCCGCCGCAAGGCTTCACTCTCCCCCGCCGAATCACGCCGCTTGCGACGCGCGATCGGACGCAGTACAGTGCCGCCGCCGATGGTACGAGTGGCGGAAGCGTTTCGCAGAATAAAGTGCTGCCCGTACGTCGTTGTAATCGGCTCCCCGCAACGAAGCTGTGCATAGGCCGACGCACCCGGCCCCAGCGAGTCTCCTTCAAACAGAACGACGCGCACGGGGACCTCCGTCGTGCCGATCTCCAACCGGACGGTGGCCGTCGATTTCAACGGACGCCCGTAGGAGGTCAGACACCTCAATTGTACGTCGATCATCCGCGAAGGCTGTAAGTACCCCGGAGTCGCCAGCTCCGCGCCGCGCTGAATGCGATCGCGGTCGATGCCGCTGACGTTGATCGCCGCCCGTTGTCCGCGAGCGAGCTGCTCATGCTGAACCCCGTGGGTCTGCAAGTCGCGCACACGACATGGCTCGCCGACGGGCCAGACCTCCAGCATGTCCCCTGCCGAAACCTGCCCGCGGAGCACCGATCCCGTGACCACCGTCCCGCGCCCTTGCACCGCGAACACCCGATCGACCGCTATCCGAAACGGCGTCCGCTGCGCCTTTCGTTCGATCCTCTGCGAAACGGCGTAAATTGCCTGTTTCAGTTCCTCGATTCCCGCGCCCGTCACAGAGGACACGGGACAGATCGCGGCCCCTTTCATGGGCGTCCCGCTGAGCAATTGCCGGACCTCTTCCGCGACCAGTTCGACCATGCTCGCTTCGACGACATCGATTTTGGTGATGGCCACGACGCATTCGCGGACTCCGAGAAGTTGCAGGATTTCCACGTGCTCCACCGTCTGCGGCATCACCGAATCGTCCGCCGCGACCACCAACACGGCGATGTCGATGCCCGTCGCCCCGGCGACCATGGTGCGAACGAACCGTTCGTGCCCCGGCACGTCCACCACCCCGAATCGGGTGTCCCCTACTTCGAGCTCCGCGAAACCCAGCTCGATGGTCATTCCCCGCCGCTGCTCCTCCGGCAGGCGATCGGTGTTGGTTCCCGTCAGGGCGATCACCAGCGAAGTTTTTCCATGGTCGATGTGTCCGGCCGTCCCGAGGATGAAGTGCCGGGATGCGAGAGTCTGCAACGCATGGAGTGAGGAAGGTGTTGCGGTCACAGCAGCGATTATCGAAGGCCGACCAGCTACCGCAAGTGGACAGTGGTTGCGCGCCTGCTATTCTAACGATCGGAGATGCGAACATGCGAAGGAATATCAACCGTAAACGATCCTCTATATGCGGCGTTGTTTTGGCTCTGAGCGGTAGCATTCCATTCGTTGCCGGTGAGGCTCCCCCGTGGATCGCCCGCGGCGTGAAGGGCATGGTCGCCGCGGACTCGAAACACGCTTCGCAGGCCGGATTAGAGATGCTCCAGGCCGGGGGCAATGCGATCGACGCCGCCGTCGCCACTTCGTTTGCCCTCGCGGTGACTCGTCCGTACAGCACCGGGCTGGGCGGCGGAGGGTTCATGATCGCCCGCTTTGCCGACGGCCGCGTCGTCGTCCAGGACTTCCGCGAGACAGCCCCGGCCGCAGCCACGTCGGATATGTACATCAAAGCCGCTGAGCTGAAGCCCGGTGGGCTCAGCCCCAGCGAGTTCGGCCATCTCGCCGTCGCCGTTCCCGGCATGGTTGCAGGTCGGTGTCAGGAATTGGCACAGTATGGCACGCTACCCTTGAAGCGCGTTCTCGATCCGGCGATCCGATTGGCCAAGTCCGGCTATCCGGTGGACGACGATTACGTCAGAAACGCGCGGGCAGTGCTCGACAAGTACGAGACCCATGCATCGTTGAAGGAATCGTGCTCTTACGTCTACCGCGTGCATCTGGCGAGCGGGCGCCTGTGTGCCGCGGGCCAAACGCTCGTGCAGCCCGAACTCGCCCGTCTGCTGGAGGGAATCGCCGACAACGGCCCGGACTTCTTCTACAAGGGTCCGGTCGCACAGGGAATCGCCCGAGAAATGCGTGCCAACGGCGGGATCATCACTGAGCGTGACCTCGCGGATTATCACCCCCGCCTTCGCGAGCCGCTCCTCTCCACGTATCGCGACTACAAGCTGATCCTTATGCCCTCGCCGTCCTCGGGCGGAGTGGCCCTGGCCGAGACGTTGAACATCCTTGAAAAGCTGGATTTCCAAGCGGTCGCGCGGCGCGATCCGATCCTCGCGATGCACTTGCAACTGGAGGCCATGAAGCACGCCTTCGCCGATCGCGCCCGCTGGCTGGGCGATCAGGACTTCGTCCGGGTGCCGACCGGACCGCTGATGTCCAAGGCCTATGCGTCCGAGTTGGCCAAGCGCCTCCACCCCGACCATGTTGTTGAGATCGCTCAATACGGTTCGACCACTTTGCCCGATGACTCGGGCACGTCGCACTTCTGCGTCGCCGACAAGTTCGGGAACGTCGTGGTAAGTTCGGAAACGATCAACACCGAGTTCGGCTCATTGGCCGCGGTCGACGAATGGGGCTTGATCCTCAACAACGAGATGGACGACTTCACCGCCGAGCCGGGCAAGCCCAACGCCTTTGGCCTCGTGCAATCCGCACAGAACGCAATCACCCCGCGAAAGCGCCCCTTGTCGAGCATGTCTCCGACGATCGTAATGAAGGATGACAAGCCGTTCCTGCTACTCGGCGCTTCCGGCGGACCGCGGATCATCAGTTCGGTGCTCAATGTACTTCTGGGCGTGACGGACTTCGGTCTGTCACTGGAAGACGCCATGCAGCGGCCTCGACCTCATCATCAATGGAGCCCGGACTTGGTTTTCTTCGACTCGGTACCGCCGCACGCGGACATCGCCACGGGCCTCACGAGCCGCGGCCACAAGCTCGCCGACAAGAAACGCACGGGCATCGTTCAAGCGATCGTTCGGACCGAAGATGAGTGGATCGGCGCGTCCGATCCCCGAAAGGGCGGCCAACCGGCGGCGGAATAATGGAAGTCGTGTCGAGGGGATGTTAACCACGAATTGTGATCATTAGTCGCTCGTGGGCACAAGCGGGAAATAACGTAGAATGTCTGAAGTTAGCGATGTTCGAGTTTGCTACACGAAATCGGGATTGCCGCGTTTTGTCATAGAAATAACGCACGATGAACTCAACAAGTACAAAATTGTCAAAGGTCCCGATCCTGACGAGGTTAAGCGGTCGGCTCTTTCGATCGCTGCACAATGGGACGAAGCTTGGGTGCGAATTCATGACCGATCGGCGGCGAAAGAACGGGCACGTGAGAAGACGGAAGAAGCAGCGCGAGCCACAAGAAACCTTAATGAAATTCTGCTACACACGCTTAATGTAAATGATATTGTCGATTGGAATAGGCTTAAGAATAATAGTGATTGTCACGTTGCTAAGCCTCGCAAACCGGGTCTGCCACCCAAGCCAGCTCCGTGCAATATACCCCGAGAACCGCAGTCAACCGATCTAGTTTATTGGGGAAAGAAAACTTTACTCGACTATCTCATTCCAAAACGATATTCCCGTCGCCAACAATGCCAGCGCGCGAAATATCTTTTGGATCTCGCCAGATATGAGAAAGAAAAGGCGGTAGCGATAGAGAGAACGAATGCGGGCATTCGCGCGTACAACGAGACTACTGTCGCACTTCAGAAGCGATATGAAGCAAACATTCGGGAATGGGAACTGCAGCGTTCGCAGTATTTGGAAGAGCGCGACGTTCAGAATGCCACAATCGATCGCCGACGCGATCAGTATCGTCAGCGACATCCAGATGCAATACTGGACTACTGCGAAATAGTCCTGGGAAACTCTCAGTATCCGGAAATATTTCCGAAACAGTTCGATTTGGACTTCGATTCGTCCACGAAGATTCTGATTGTCGATTACCAACTTCCAAGGCCAGACGACATACCGACGCTAGTTGAAGTTCGCTACGTTCAATCCCGAGAGGAATACTCGGAAAACCACATGACTGATGCTCAGCACAGGAAGTTGTATGATCACGTCGTGTACCAAACTGTTATTCGTACTCTTCACGAGCTCTTTGAGGCGGACGTTGCGAATGGGTTAGCTTCTGTGGTGTTTAACGGCTTCGTTCATACGGTAGATCGGAGAACGGGACTGGATGTGGAAGCGTGCATTGTATCCGTCCACGCCACCAAAGAGAACTTTGCCGGACTTAGGCTCGATCGAATTGATCCCAAGGCTTGTTTTCAGAAGCTGAAAGGCGTCGGTAGCTCCAGCTTGCATAGCCTAGCGGCAGTCGCGCCAGTAATGGCAATGAATAAGGAAGATCGACGATTTATAGAGTCGTACTCAGTTTCGGGCACTTTGAACGAAGGCGTGAATGTCGCGTCTATGGACTGGCAGGACTTTGAACACCTTATTCGGGAGTTGTTCGAGAGGGAGTTTGCGAACGTTGGTGCAGAAGTTAAGGTTACACAGGCGAGTCGCGACGGTGGAGTCGACGCGGTTATCTTTAACCCCGATCCGATACACGGGGGTAAAACGGTTATACAGGCAAAACGCTACACAAACGTAGTGGGGGTCGCGGCCGTCAGAGATCTCTACGGAACACTTATGAACGAAGGAGCTAACAAGGGGATACTCGTAACGACGGCCACTTACGGTCCGGATGCGTACGAGTTTGCGAAGGACAAGCCTATTACTCTCCTAAACGGTAGTAACTTGTTGCATCTTCTTCTAAAACATGGTCATAAGGCGCATATCGATCTTCGCGAAGCGAAGAAGGCACTTTCCTGCGAACAGGAAGAGCGATAAGGCGTGGCGATAACTCTTAACATCGTATTGCGGGTCGTCGATGATGGGACATGAAGAAAAGGTGCTGGTGGTTGAGCGTAGTATCGTCGAGCAGGCCGGGATGTTTCAAGGCCTGACCTTCGATGTCGAGCGGTACCTGAGCCGCCTTCTCGCTCCCGGCGTGCCCCGCTTCATGGTCCGATCGGAGGCGGAGACGAACCCCGATTTCAAGCAACTCATCCCCTACGTGATCATGAGTTGCGACGGCAAGATCCTCAGTTATGTCCGCGGGCGGCGTGCGGGAGAGACGCGGCTCGTGGGGTGCCGATCGATCGGCATCGGCGGACACATCAACCCCACCGACGGGATGCCCCTGTTCGACTCGGACTTTCACGATGCCTACCTTTCCGCGGTGGAGCGCGAAGTCGCGGAGGAGGTGTCGGTCGAAGGCGGCCATCACGATCGGGTCGTGGCGCTACTCAACGACGACTCCACCGACGTGGGCAAGGTCCACCTGGGCATCGTCCACCACTGGCGGCTGGAAGCTCCGCTCGTGCAAAAGCGCGAGCAGATGATCACCCAAATGACCTTCATGACCCCGGCGGAGTTGCACGAGGTGCGCGAGAGCCTCGAGACTTGGTCGCAATACTGCTTGGACGGCCTCGGGGATAAGTTACGAGTTACGAATTACGAATTACAAAAGAACCAAGGGTGAATCGTGGTCTGCGGACTAAGTCGATGTTTTGATTTGAAATCTGAGATTCGAGATTCGGAATTAGTCTTTCGTAACTCGTAACTCGTAACTCGTAACTTGTAACTGGTAACTTGTAACTCGTAACTCTTCGTCACGGCGTTATGAGACGATGGGCATCAGCCTATGACTCCCAACAAGACAGCACGGGTCGGCATCATCGGCGGCACGGGACTTAGTGACGCACTCGTGGCACTAAGCGGCGAGGCCGTGCAGGTCGAGACGCCGTTCGGACCGCCCAGCGCCCCGCCGATCATCGCCCATTGGGAAGGCGTCGATGTGGCCTTCCTTTCACGACACGGAGCGGGGCATCGACTGAATCCCTCCAAGGTCCCCTACCGGGCCAACATCTGGGCGCTCAAGCAACTCGGCGTTTCCGAGATCATTGCTACCGGTGCCACCGGCAGTCTCCGCGAGGACATCGAACCCGGACATCTCGTCTTGTGCGATCAAGTGATCGACAAGACGTTCCGCCGGGCGAGCACGTTCTTCGACGAAGGAATCGTCGCCCACGTGGAGTTCGCCGATCCGTTCTGTGCGACGCTGCGAAAGTTGCTCGCAGAGGCGGGGAAGCGCGTTTCGACGACCGTCCATCACGCGGGCACCTACGTGTGCATGGAGGGGCCGCAGTTCTCCAGCCGAGCGGAGTCCAACATGCACCGTCAGTGGGGCGGCGATCTCATCGGCATGACCTGCATGCCGGAGGCGAAGCTGGCCCGCGAGGCCGAACTCTGCTACGCCCTCATCGCCCTACCCACGGACTACGACTGCTGGCGGCCGGTCGATCCGTCACGAGGCCCGGACGACCTGCTCCCCGAAATCCTCGCCAATCTCCGCCGGGCGACGGACAACGCCATCGCATTGATCCGCGAAGCCCTGAAGTTAATGAATGGCCCGCCAACCCCGTGCAAGTGCCACGACGCTATGAAATCAGCCATCTGGTCGGACAAAAATCACATCGATCCCCAGGTGCAAAGGCGGCTTGATCCGCTCATCGGTCGTTACTTGGCCGATAATGACGGTACTATGATGTAGAGACCGTCGTGAGCGGGGATCGCGTATGATTCGTGCCGTCGGAGAGCCGTCCAAAATCAAAGAACGCACAACGCCGCAGTGGGCCGTGCGCGTTGCTTCCGCATTGGCTTGGGCGTGCGTTGGCGGCTCGGCGCTTGCGCAGGTGGACGATGTGCCTCCTGTGGCGGCGGAGCGAGTTGCCGTCGACCGCCCGCGGGCCAACGTGGACAATCCGGAGGTTTACCTCAACGACAGCTTTGAAGTCTCTGACGCCCTCGCGAAAGCACAGGTGTTCGTAAGTCGCGAGAGATGGACCGAAGCAGCAAAGATTCTCCAGCGGGCCATCGACGGCGCGGGAGACAAGCTGGTGCGCGTGGCCGGCGGCTCCTATACCGGCATCCGCCAATACATCAGCGATCTCATCGCCCGCTGGCCGCAACCGGGCATCACCGCATACCGCAACTTGTTTGAGCGTGACATGGAGGACGCCGTCGCCGGCGCCGCGCACTCTCACACCGTGGACGACCTGATTCCGCTTTTTGAACGCTACTTCTGCACCGCCGCAGCCGCGACGCTCGCCGACACCATCGGGCAGTTGGCCGTCGAATCGGGCGACCTCGGACTCGCCGAGCAGACCTTTCGACGAGTGCTCGATCGCCACCCGGACGCGGCGACGCACGCTCCGCGCTATCGGGCGATGCTCGCGTTGCTGGCCGCCATGCGCGGCGAGAGCGCCGCACTCGGTGACGATGGTGACGTCAAGATCCGCTGGATGGGTCAGGAACGGCCCTTGCGCGACATTATCGCCGAGATCGGCAAGGGCTTCGCGGGTTTGAAGGAACCCATGCCCGCGGATCGATGGCCCATCTTCGGCGGCGATGTGGGGCGCAACCGCACGGCCTCTTGCCGGGTGGACGATCCCGGATTGCTGTGGAGGTTCGATCTCCTGGAGCTGCCCCCGTCCGGCGAACAACGCGAGGGGCCGGAAGCCGTTGCCCGCGGCAAGACGGACAGCGCCCGCGAGCTGACCATCTTCCCCATCGCCGGCGACGGGTTGGTGTTCGTGCAACGATTTCGGGATATCGTCGCCTTGTACCAAAACACCGGCGCTCTCGCGTGGCGCTTCGGCGGCGACCTGCGTCCCACCGGCGGGTTCGATTACCTGGAGGACGCTCCGCCGGGGTGGGATGCGCCGACGTTGCATGACGGGCGGCTGTACGCCTCCCTTCCCGGCGACGAGTCGCCTTACTACAGCTACGAGACGCCTCGTGCGATTTCGGAGTTGGTTTGTCTGGACGCCAAAACGGGTCGCCTGATCTGGCAGGTCAATCAACGCTTGGGTGACGACCCATTGAGCGAAGTCACGTTCGATTCGACGCCTTTGGTGAAGTCCGGGCGGGTGTACGTCGTCGGCCGCCGGCGGCGGACGTTTGGGTTCGAGGACTGTTATCTGTACCGTTTGAATGCCTTGGACGGTAGCGTGGAACATCGGACCCATTTGGGCAGCGCTTCGACGGGCACGTTCGGCACTCGTCCGGCCACCCGCACCATCGCGGGCATGCACGACGACGCCGTCTATGTCTGCACCAATCTCGGCTCCGTCGCGGCGGTGTCGGCGCACACGGGGGCCGTCCGATGGTTGCGATTGTATGACCGGGTCAGTTTCGAAGCCGCGCAGGGGAGCGGGCGCTCGGCGCGAGATGTCAACCCGTGGCACTTTAACCCCGTCCTCTGGGACGACGGCCGGCTGATCTGCGCGCCGACCGATTCGACCAACGTCGTCGTCCTGTCCGCCCAGAGCGGTGAGATCGTTCAATCGATTCCCCTCGTCCGAATCGCCGAGATGGAAGCCTTGCTCGGTGTACACGGCGGCCTGCTGTGCGGGGTCGGCAAAGAAGCATTCTGCTATGACCTGACCGTCGGCTCCATGCGATGGTCCGCGGCGCTCCCGGAGGGTACGCGCCCATTCGGACGCGGCCTCTGGGCGGAGGATGAACTTCTGGTTCCCCGCCGCGAAGGACTGAGTCGCTTCCGTGTGTCTGATGGTCGACGAGTGGACGCGCCGTGGGACGCCGAAGGGGAGGGAGGCAATCTTCTCGTCCTGCCCGATCAACTGCTGGCGGCGGGCGGCGGGCGAATCGCAGCCTACGTTCGCAAAGCCGAGATTTGGAATGCCCTGCGCGAACGCATGGCTGCCGCACCGTCGGATCCATTGCCCGCCCTGGAGCTTGCGGAAGTCGCCCTTGGCGCAGCGGAATACGCCGACGCCGTCGCCATGCTTGATGAGGCCGTTCGCCGCGCGGACCGCTCCGGCCGGCCCGCCGAATCATCCCTGGCGGATCGCGTCTTCGCCGACGCCTTGAAATTCGCCGACGTGCTCGCCCAACGCTCCAAACTCGAACCGGAGACGCTCGACCGGCTGTATACCTACGCGTCGAACGCCGCGCGGGATACGGAGTCGAACATTTGGTATCGGTTTGTGTTCGCGGAGAAGTTTGATCGCTACCATCGGCCGGATAGAGCGCTGCGGCTCTACCAGCAGGTCTTGCGCGATCGGGCGTTGCGCGATTGGAGCGCGTCCACGGTTCAAGAGCAGCAGCGCGCATCGTCCACGTCGCACGCCCTAGGGGCGGCGCGTGCGGGGGTTGCGGCCCAGGCACGGATCGCCAAATTGCTCGAACAGAACGGTCGCCCTCTCTACGCCCCCTACGAGGCTGAAGCGGAACAGTGGCTCGCCAGCGGTCGGGCCGTGGGCGATGAGACGGCTCTTCGCCAGGTCGTGGAGACCTTTCCCAACAGCGAAGCCGCGCCCCAAGCGCTGATCGTCAGCGGCGATATCCTCGCGAAGTCGGGTCGCGCCGAGGCCGCGGCGAGACAGTACGCCAAAGCCTATCATCGCTATCCAAAGCAGATCGACCGCCCGGCCATTCTCCGCAAAATCGCCGACACTTTCGAGAAGGCCGGTATGCTCGAGCACGCCTATCGCTGGCTCACCAAGGCCTTGCGTGAGTATCCGACGGCCATGGTCGAGCACGACGGACGATCGATCAGCATGGCCCAGTATCGAGACCGCCTCGCGGCCGCGCGAGAACGCGTCGAGCCCCTGCGCCCCAAGGTCACACTCCCCTTGAACCATACTTACGAACGCGAGTTTGAAGGGACCGTCTCCTTGCTTTCGCCTTGGTTTGCCGAGGAGCCGACTTCGCGCTGGTCTCGTTACTACGTTCACACTTCCGCGGGGATTCGGGCGTTCGACTCCCGCGATGGGCGGGAACTGTGGTCGGAACCGACGAGTGTACCGACCGGCGCGGAGTTGCTGATTGCCCGCTCTGACGTGGCCCTCTTCGCATCTGCAAATGAAGTCTTCGCCCTCGACGTCACCACCGGCGCAAAACGTTGGTCGCACGGTGAACCTCCCAAGCACCTGGCCGACCCTGGGGCGGATTGGGAAGGGGGCGGCGCCTACCGCACCCACGCCGTGCAGGGCAACCGTCTGGTCAGCGTGCGCGACGACGGGCGCATCACTTGCATCGCCATCGACACGGGCAAGCTGCTTTGGTCGCAGATGCGCCGCCCCGCGGCGCTCGGTCGGGTCAGGCTCGTCGATCCGTGGGTGGTGTACCACGTCTCGCAGGACGGGCGGGCGGTCTTGTGTCTGGTGGAGGCCGAGACGGGGGCGTGGCTCGACGCGGTGATGACCGACGAGAAGCGGCCGATCGAGGATCTCTTCGTGACCCTCGAAGGGCAGATCATCGTGGTCACTTCGCAGGGGGTTTCGTCCTATGACGCGGAGACGCGGACGAGGCTCTGGCAGTCGCCGCTGAGCGGTCCCCCGCGTCCGGCATCGCTGCTCCTCGACCTCGACGCCGTCTACGCCTCCGACGACGGCGGCGACCTTCGCAAAATTGATCTCGACGACGGCCGCCTGCTCTGGCAATCGGAGCGCCTCGTCCAACGCGGCGCGGACGACCTCACCGTGCAGCGCGAGGGCAGCAATCTCATCATCAGTACGACGGCCTCGGTCAGCGCCGTGGATTCCGTGACCGGCCTGACCCTGTGGAAGGGCACGACGCCGGAACAATGCCGCTTGGTCTCACGCCTCATCACCAATGCGTACGTAGTCGCCGTGGACCTTTCCGACGGCCTGCGCGAAGGCCGCAGCGCCGCCTATTTCTACGACCACCGCAACGCCAGCGGGGTTATTCCCAAAGACGGCGGCGCTCCCGACCTCGGCCCCCTCGCCGACGTCCGCGCCGTCCTTGCCTTCGACCACGCCCTTATCATCCAATCCGGCTCGACCATCCGCGGCTACGCAAACAAATAGGTTCAGTACCGCGACAGGCATGGAGCGGCCCGCCATCCGAGCCCCAAGCGCAAGCGCGGGGCCCATCTCCCCCCTTGGCAAGGGGGGACAAAGGGGGGTCCCGATCCAAGCCGCGACCGTGAGAGAGCGGACAATCCGAACCCCAAGCGCAAGCGCGGGGCCAATCCCCTCTCCCCACGGGAGAGGGTTAGGGTGAGGGCCCATCCGAGCCGCCGGCGCAAGCCGGCGGACAATCAGCGCGTGGAGCGCAAGCGACACGACCCATCCGAGCCGCGATCGTGCGAGAGCGGACAATCCGAACCCCAAGCGCAAGCGCGGGGTCAATCAGAGCCGCCGGCGCGAGCCGGGGGACTATCCGAGCGTGGAGTCCGCCGCAGGCGGACGACACGACCCGTCCCAACCCTCGTCCCTTCGTGCCTTCGTCGCTTCGTCGCTCCGTCGCTTCGTGGCTCGGTTTCTGCGTTTCTGTGTTTTTGCGTTTGCCCAACCGCGTAGCCGCCTAGACGGTGGGCGGGAATACGGCATTGACGTTTCGTATCCGGTCTGCTAAACTTACCAGGTATGCAATCGAACACTCACGGCCCATCCAAAATCGAGGTGTTGCTCGAACCCGACCTTGAAACATTCGTAAAGGAAAAGGTTCGCGCCGGGCAGTATGCCAACGTCAGCGAACTAGTCAACGAAATGTTCCGGCTCCTACGGGATCATGAGGAAGCGTTGATGCCGACCGATCCGGCGGAACTCGCGGAACTGCGTCGCAAGATCGCCGTCGGCATCGAGCAACTCGACCGCGGCGAAGGCATTGAACTCGAGAGCGCATCCCTCGGGATTTTCTTCGGGGACATCAAGGCCCGCGGTCGAGAGCGGTTGCGTACAAAGCGACCTGAAAAATGAGTCGCTATCGGATAGCGCCTCAGGCGCAAACCGATCTTGACTCCATCTGGGACTACATCGCCGCCGACAACATCGCTGCCGCCGATCGACTGCTTGAGACCTTTCGTATTAAGTTGGCTCTTCTCGCCGAGGCGCCGGGTCTGGGCAGGCCACGGGACGAGTTCGCCCGTTCCTTGCGTAGCTTTCCCGTCGGAAACTACCTCTTGTTCTACCGCCCGATGGCCGACGGGATTGAGCTGGCCCGCGTTCTTCACGGAGCGCGTAATTTACCGCCGCTTTTCAATACGCATTAGGATGCGCGCCCGGCACGAGCCGGCGGACAATCAGCTCGTGGAGCGCAAGCGACACGACCCATCCGAGCCGCGACCGTGAGAGAGCGGACAATCCGAACCCCAAGCGCAAGCGCGGGGCCAATCCCCTCTCCCCACGGGAGAGGGTTAGGGTGAGGGCCCATCCGAGCCGCCGGCGCAAGCCGGCGGACAATCAGCGCGTGGAGCAGTAGCGACACGACCCATCCGAGCCGCGATCGTGAGAGAGCGGACTCTTGTCCCCGCCCGGAGGGCGCGCGATCGTTGCCAGAGACTTCTTGTCCCTGGTAAGTGGCCTTGTTTTCCCTGACCATTGCAATTACAATGGGCTTTTGTCTTTTCGATCGCGGTAATCGCGTCCGGGGAACATGTGGAGGAGAGCCCTATGAAGCCATCAATTTGGGACATCGCGCGTCGTTGTTATGCAACAACACGCCGGGCTTGCGTCATAAAACCCCGGCGAGCCGCGGGCTTCAGCCCGCGCGGAGTCTTGGATTCACCTTCGAAGGTGAGGGGGTCTTCGGATGCACGCTTTCCGGGAATCCGAAGCGCTTGCGCCGTCCTTTGCGCCTGTGTCAGCGTGGCACTAAGCCAGGCGGGAATCGCGTATGAACTACAGCCGTCGGTGGTCGCCAGTCCGACCGGCACCGCCTACAGCGTCCATCACCGTGTGGGCGCCGATCTGGACGGAAGCGGGCCACAGTCGATCACGTGCTTTTTCATTCACAATCCCGCACTGCCCGGAGCACCCGACGACATTGTGAGCTTTGACGGGTTGCCGGAACCGATTCGAACGGACTTGTTCGGAACGGTGCCGTCCGTCAACGAGTCGGATACCGCCCAACCCAACGGACGCCGGTTGCAGATCATTTCTACCAAATCTCCAGTGAGCACGGATTTGTTTCCGGCTGGGTTCTCGCAGGGCGGCGTGCCATTGACGGACGCCTGTTTCGCGATCGGTCTAGTGGATGCGCTGACCTGGGTCGGCTCGGACACCGTCATCGCTGCGACTATCGAGTTTCTTACGGACGACGTGGTCGCGGCCGGACCATTCGACGCGATCAGCTTCTTTCCCCTTCCGTGGAACGGCGTGGTCGAACTCACGTTGCCGAATGGCGCGGGCAATGGATTCAACGGAGTGCGGCTCTCGCTGCTAACCGAAAAATCCGTCGTGGTGGTGAATGACGACTGTCGAGGTCAGGTTGTCGCATCCGATGGCGATACTTCCTTCAGCACCATCGGGGCGACCACGGACGGTCCCGACGAGCCCACAGTGTGCAATTTCTTTTCCTACTCCGATATTGGATCGGATATCTGGTATCGCTACACGGCCACATGCACCGGAAACCTGACCGTCGACTTATGCGACAGTGACTATGACAGCAAGGTCGCCGTGTACGACGGCGGTTTCGAGTGTCCGATCGAAAGCCCTCCGCTAGAGTGCAATGACGACTACTGCGGCATTCATTCGTACATGACGGTACCCGTCGTCACCGGGCAATCCTACACGATTCGGATCGGCGGATTCCTTGGCGTTCAGGGAACGGGCACGATGACACTAAGCTGCAGTATCATCCCACCGCCTAGCGGGGCGTGCTGCGACGACGGCGTCTGCCGCGGAACGCTGACGGAAGTGGACTGCCAGAATCAGAACGGCACGTGGTTTCAAGGCGAAAGTTGTCCGAGTTTCATTTGTCCGGTTTTGCCGCCGCCCAACGACGAGTGTTCGGATTGCATCCGCGTCGAGACCGGCGTGACGTACGAAGGTCGCACGACGGCGGCCAGCGGTACGGACATCACCTCCTGTGTATACAACGACACATCGGACGTATGGCATTGTTGGACCGCGGACTGCACAGGCCGCGTGTCGATCACTACGTGTGGGAGCACGTTCGATACGACGCTGGCGGTGTATGACGCCTGCGGTGGCGAGCAACTCGCGTGCGACGACGACGGTTGTCCCACGCTGCCTGCGGGGCGGTCCAAAGTGACCCTTGATGTGACCGAAGGGACGACCTATTTCATTCGCGTGGCGGGACACGATGGTGCGTCCGGCGACTACGTGCTGACTGTGGAGATTTGCAAAAACGCCTGCTGTCTACAGAGTGGGTTGTGCGGTCTCGCAACGGCAGCGCAATGCGAAATCGCAGGCGGCACGTCGCTCAGCCCCGGTTCCCTTTGCCGGGGCGATTTGGACGGCGATGGGATTGACGACACGTGTCAGGCCGACTGCAACGGAAACGGCGTTCCCGACGTGGATGACATCGCCGTTTGCGCGGGTGATCCGAGCTGTGCGGACTGCAACTCGAACGAAATCCCCGACGAGTGCGATATTGCCGCTTGCGCAGACGATCCGAGTTGTGCGGACTGCAATGCGAACGGAATCCCTGACGAGTGCGATATCCGCGAGGGCAGCAGCGGGGATGCGAATGTCAACGGCATCCCTGACGAATGCGAAGACGGCGCATGTTGCGATCTTCTTGCCGGAGTCTGTGCGGAGAACGTGTTGGACGTGGGCTGCTCGGGGGCACATCGGAGATGGACCAAGGGTGCGGTCTGCGTTGACGTAGTCTGCGAGGCCGTCACCGGCGCGTGCTGTGACCACGATCCCTTCGGCACCTGCACGGACGGCGTCACCCAAGCGGCGTGCGACTGTTCGACGTGCGAATGGGAGAAACTGGGTTCCTGTTCAGAATTGGATTGCCCGCATAACGCCATCCCCACGGTCTCCGAGTGGGGCCTGGTGATCCTTGCCCTTCTACTGCTAACCGGGGCGAAACTGGCCTTCCGTCACCGTGAGGTCCGTTTCCACTCCCGCACTTAAACCGACGTTTTCGCCCGGAGGGCGCGTGTCCGTTGCCAGGGACTTCAAGTCCCTGGTGGGCGGTTCAGTTTTCCCTTTTCCGCCCGGAGGGTGGGCGAAGTTTTCGTTCGCCCTCCGGGCGACAATAAAAAAGAAGGCCTTGTCCGAGGACTAAAGTCCCCGGCAACCACCGTTTGCCCTCCGGGCAACGCAGGAATCCGCTGATCGGTCAAATTCGCAATCCGACCGAGCGCCTGTGACGTTATTAAGGTGGACTTCCGGCCAATGCGCCCAATCCGCGCCCACCAGGCGCGAAATCGTGTTCCACGTGGAACATGGTTTAGACGCCAATGGATGGCCCGGACCAGTCGCTCGCCCGGCGGCCTGGATGCGGCGGATAGGCATGCGACACGTACGACACGGTTCGCCGTCGCGCTGGTAGACGCGATGCAGCTTCTGGAACGAACCCTCCCGGCCATCGGCGTCGCAGTAGTTCATGAGGGTCGAACCGTTGAAGCGGATGGCCTTGCGGAGTGTCATGCGGATGGCACGCAATGAACGGTTCGCCCATTCGGAATTGAGAGTGTCAGCCCGTGTCAGCGGATGGATGCCCGCGGCGTGCAGCGACTCGTCGCAATAGATGTTGCTCAGCCCGGCGATCACCGTCTGATCCATGAGCAGGGCCTTGATCTGGCGGCGTCGGCTCAGCGCGGCTCGAAATGCGGCCGGCGCCACTTCGAGCGGTTCGAGGCCGACCTCGCGGACGCAAGAGCGAGCCGGCTTGCCGACGCTGCGACGCCGAGCGAACACAAACGGCGGACGGAATCGGATTACCTCGAATACCGGGACGCTTCGGGCCGCGTGGCCGACTTCCATTGTCTGCGGCATTCGTTCATGCTCGAATCTGGCACGCGGCGGCGTGCATCCGAAGATTGCCCAACAGCTCGCGCAGCATTCGACGATCACGCTGACGATGGATCGCTACTCGCACACGGTTTTAGGCGAGCTGGCGGACGCGCTGTCGGCGCTGCCGGAGCTGTCCGCGACGGGCGTCGAGCCGCAACGCCGGCGAGCGACGGGCACCTTTGACGCCGGGTCGGATTTCATACCGAATTGCTTCCCGCTTTCCTTACCGAAATCCTTACCGAGACGGCGTGCGCGGCGGGAACCGTTCGGTTCATCGTCGTGCAACGATGACGGGATTCTCGCCGGAACTACGGGCGGCGCAAACGCCGATGAATCAAAGACTTGCTGCGTTTCGATGCACTGTGATTCATCGCCAATCGGAGAGGGAGGGATTCGAACCCTCGATACAGGAGTTCACCCGTATGACGGTTTAGCAAACCGTTGGTTTCAGCCACTCACCCACCTCTCCCTCTGCGCGGTCGGCGAAGTCCGGATGCTTGAGAAGCCCTTCGCCCAACGTCAACTCTGCGGGAGCGTACTTTACGGAGCACGAAAGGTCAAGGAACCGCCGACCGGCCGAGACCGCCGGGGCGCACCGCACAAGACTGCCAAATCTCAGGCCCTCGGGCCCCTCTGACCGGGCGGCGGTAGACTGACCGGCGGACCAAGTCATACTATGACTACCGGTCGTCGTTTGCGGCGGTTTCAAGGATGCGTTCATGCTTCGGACGGTTGTAATCCTGGTGATCCTGGCGTTCCTGAGTCTCGGGGGATACTTCGTGTTCGTGGCGTGGGCAGGCGGGCAGCCGCAGGTGAGCTACATGACTGCTCCGGTCATGCGCGGCACGCTTGTCTCCACGGTCACGGCGACGGGCAACCTCGAACCGTTGGTGAAGGTCCTGGTCGGGTCGCAAGTGAGCGGGACGGTTACGCGGTGGTATGCGGACTTCAACCAGCGTGTCGAGCAAGGCTTTGTGTTGGCTGAGCTGGACCAGGACCGCTTCAAGGCCACGGTTGACCAGCGGCAAGCCGCCGCGAGAGCCACTCGGGCGCGAGTTGAGGAGGCCCGCGCGGCGCTCGCGGATGCGACCCTGAAGCGCGAGCACGCGGCAATGAACTTCGAGCAGCACGCCGCGACGGATTTGGAGCTGGCCGAGGCGAGGGTTGCCGAGCAACGGGCGGAGGCGGCGGTCCACGCGGCGGAAGCCGAAGTCGAACGAGCCGAGGCCGAGGCGCGACTCGCGGCCGTCGATCTGGATCGGACGGTCATCCGGTCTCCCATCGATGGGGTGGTGATTTCGCGCGATGTGGACGCCGGGCAGACGGTGGCGGCTTCGTTCACGTCCCCTACGCTCTTCACCATTGCCAACGATCTGGCCAAGCTGCAGGTGAACGCGGCGGTCAGCGAGACGGACATCGGCAGGATTCGCGAGGGCGGCGGGGCCGACTTCCGCGTGGACGCCTATCCCGATCGGCGCTTTCACGGGGTCATCTCCCAGGTGCGGTATGCCGAGACCATCGTCGACAACGTCGTCACTTACACGACGCTCATCAACGTGGACAATTCGGACCTCGCCCTGCGGCCCGGCATGACCGCGACGATCTCATTCGAGGTCGCCCGGGCCGAGAATATCCTCATGGTGCCAAACGCGGCGATGCGCTTTAACCCCATCGTGGCGCCGGTAGACGTCGATTGGAGGCGCCCGGGCAAGGCGGTGCGTATGCAGCCGCGGGTATTCAAGCTCGACGCCGGCCGCCCGGTCGAAGCGCCGATCGAGCCGGGACTGACGGACGGAAGTTTCACCGAGGTCCGCTCCGGCGACCTACGCGAGGGCGACGCCGTTGTGATCGAACAGACCGGCGGCCCGCGCGTCCGCGCCAACATGGCCACGCGAACGCCGAGGATTGCCGGATGAGCGGCGAGTTGATCGACATCACCGACGCCTGGAAGATATATCACGTCGGCGAGGTGCAGGTACCTGCCGTGTGCGGCGTTTCGTTGCGGGTTTCGCAAGGCGAGTTTGTGGCCATCACCGGACCCAGCGGCTCGGGCAAATCCACCTTCATGCACTTGCTCGGATGTCTGGACCGGCTGTCGTCGGGAACTTACAGCTTCGAAGGTCAGCCGATCCAGGAGTTGTCGCGTTTGCATTTAGCCCGACTGCGGAATCGACGGATTGGCTTTGTGTTCCAGAGTTTTAACCTGCTGGCGCGGACGACGATTGTGGACAATGTGGCCCTTCCGCTCATCTACCAGGGCGCGGGGCGCTCCGAACGAAGGAAGCGGGCGACGGAACTGCTGGGTCGAATCGGTCTGGGCGACCGACTGCGGCATCACACCAATCAGCTTTCGGGCGGCCAACAGCAGCGAGTGGCCATCGCCCGTGCCCTGGTCACCCGCCCCGCGATGCTCCTCGCCGATGAACCCACCGGCAACCTCGACACCAAGACCAGCCAGGAGATCATGACCCTGTTCCAACAACTCAATCGCGACGAGGGCATCACGGTCGTAGTAGTGACCCACGAGGCGGAAATCGCCGCCTTCGCCCGTCGGCATGTCATGTTCCGCGACGGACTGATCGTGCAGGACATTTTGCAGGCCACCGCGGCGTGAGACCTCCCCCTCTCCCTCCTTGGGAAAGGATTGGGGCGGGGGGTTGGGCTGAGGACCGCCGGCTGATCCGACTCTCGCCGCCCAAGGCACACCCGTGCTTTCTTTGGGGAGTCCGGAATGATGTATCTGAGAGGAGGTCCACGATGATCGTTGCTCTTCCGCCCGGCATACAGGCCTTCGTTAACGAGTTGATCCAGTCCGGGCAGTACGAGACTCCCGAAGCCGTGATCCAGGCTGGTCTCGTCGCACTCAGGCAGCACGAGTCATTCGGCGACTTCATCCCGGGCGAACTCAACGAACTCATCGCGGAAGTCGAAAAAAGCCTCGAGGAGTCCGGGTTCCTTGATGCGGAAGAGGCCTTGCGCGCACGCCTCACCGCTGCCGCCAAGCGCAGGGGTCGGAAGAGAAGACCGGCCCGCGTCCGATCAGCGCCATTGCGGACTTGCCCCCCTCCGCGGCGGGCATCGGGCACGCGCAACGAGGCCCGAGTGGGGAGTCGTTGGCGTCGTTGCCGTCAAGTGGCCGCGCCTCTATAATCTGACAAAGGGTAACGGATTGGACAGGGGCGTCAGAATCGGGAGGTACGGTGCGGGATGCCGGTTATTTCGACCTTCCTGGGCATCATCGTCCGGATCTACCACGACGATCACGCCCCGCCCCATGTCCACGTGCAATACGGAGAGTTTGAGGCGATCGTTGAGATTTCGACAGGTCGGATGCTAGGCGGGCGTCTTCCTCCGCGGGTCAAACGAATTCTCGTCGAGTGGTTGAGGGCGCGACGCTCCGCAGTGGCGAAGGCATGGGCAATCGCCCGACGGCATGGCACTCCGCCGCGCGTTCGCCCGCTGGAGTAGTCAGGAGTCATGAAAAAATTCGGGAACAAGATTCGGCGGATTCTTGACGTGGACGACGAGTCGTTTTCCGTTTCGCTGCGCTTCAGCGACGGAGCGGACGGCGTCATCTCTCTCGCCCACCTCTTCGAGCGCCCCAAGGGCCTCGCGGCCGACATCCTCAAGGGGGGCATGTTCTCGATGTGCTTCCTGGAAAACGGCGCCCTCGCCTGGCCCAACGGTTTTGAACTATGCCCCGACGCCTTGCGCGCACGCCTCACCTCCGCCGCCAAGCGCAGGAGTCGGACGGGAAGACCCGCCCGCGTCCAATCAGCGCCATTGTAGGCTTGACCGCCACGGGCGCGGTGTATCGGCGGAGGGGGGCCTCGCGGAGCGATCGGGGGGTGTCGGGTCGATGACTCGACCTTCGAACGTCTCAAAAGGGAAAGGGCTCGTTACCAACCGGTCCTTCGGATTCCAAGGCCTTCTCGATTGATCCGAGAGTCTTATCCCATTTTGTTACGCTTCGTTGTGCTTCAAGGTACAGCTCGCGTACTGATGCCCAGTCGGGCTCGCCGTCGGATACCATCCAGCGCGTGACCAGCTCTTTCGATGCGTTGTACACCCAAAGAGTTATGGAGTCTGGTTCCGTGTCGGGGGCGAAGTACCCAATTCCGAGACTTGCCCCGTCGAAGATGATCTTGTATTCATTCACACCGTATTCTGTTCCGGCATCGAACCATAGGACTTCATCTTTCTTGGACTTCTCCAACAGCCTATCCACAACAAAACGAAGTCGCTCAACGGGGATCATTTCAACACCTCTTACCTTCCACTTAAAACGGCAGATTTAAGCGGTCAAGCTGCGACGCCAGCTTCTGCGTAAAGTCGTTCCATTTCTTTAGTTGGGTCGCAGGGCGCTTCGTGTCCCCGGACCCGAACGCACGGATCGCGTTCTGCCAACTCCGAAGTTCTGACGCTACCAGTCCCCAATCCGTCCCTGACTTGTCGGACTGTGCAAGCACCTGCGCCGCTTGTTCCGCAAGGTCGCCAAGACGAACCACGACCATTTTCCAATCCTGTGTATCGAAGGCACTCTGAGCCTCATATAGATGTCGCGTTAGGTTGGCCGCTGTATAACGTGTCAACTGCCTTCGAATCGTCTCCAAGGTCTCAGTCGTGGCTTGTTTCGTCGCCTCGCTCGCACGTCGTGTGCGAACAATCTGCCAGATCGAGATTAGCAGCGCGATCAATGTCGCCATCGTTCCTACGACACCAACGACGGCAATAAGATCGCGCCACCAGTTGTCGAAAAACCCGTTTCCCATGTCCCTACGACCAGTCAGGCAGAGCGGCGCCCAGCTCGCGCCCGGAGAGATCACGTGGCAGCCAAGCCCGCTGCAATTCGTTCGCTGATCCACTATACCGATGATGGAAGGCGGGTAGAACCCGCCCTACGTTTCTTTTTGGTTGAGCTTTCCCCCCGTTGAAACGGGGGGCTATTTTCAAGCGTGCCTCCGGCACGACTGGTTCAGCGCTTCGCTACGGCGGCCGGAGTCGGTTCGTCGAAATCCTGATTGAACGGGTCGTCCCAGAAGTTGACGAGGTCGATGCGGGTGACGACGCCGGCGAGTTCGCCGCCGCGGGCGACGACGACGCCGCTGTAGCCGGCGGAGAGCAGGCGATAGACCTCATCCACGTCGACGTGCTCATCGACCGTGGGCAAGGGTCTGGCCATGATCTCCCGTACAGGGACCAGGCGCGGATCCGTCCGCGAGTGCAACAGTCTGGCAAGAGTCAACTCACGAATTCCGCCGATGACTTTGCCGGCCTCGACGACGGGGATTTGCGAAATGCCGTGCCGCCGGAGGAGAGTAATGGCCTCCTCCGCGAGATCGTCCGGGCCGAGTGCGATCATGGGGACGTTGCCGCGCCGCGCGATCAACTCGCCGATGGTGTGGGGCTTTCCGGCGGCTTTCATGAAACCCTTTTCGATCATCCATTCGTCGGAGTAGAGCTTGGATAGGTAGTTTCGCCCCGTGTCGGGACAGAGGACGACGATCATGTCTTGCGGGCCGCAACGTTGGGCATAGCGAAGTGCGGCCGCCATCGCCGTTCCGCACGATCCGCCGACGAGCAACCCTTCCTGCCGCGACATGGCCCGCGCCACGCTGAACGACTCCGTATCACTGACCCGGACCCAGTCATCGACGACCTGGGAGTTGAAGGTTTTGGGTACGTAATCCTCGCCGATGCCCTCGACGGCCCAGGGCTTGGGCGAATCCCCGGAGAGGATCGACCCCTCGGGGTCTGCGGCGACGACGCGAATTTTGGGATTTTTTTCTTTGAGAAACTTCCCGACGCCGGAGACGGTTCCACCGGTCCCCACACCGGCGACGAACACGGTGATCTTGCCGTCGGTCTGCTCCCAAATTTCCGGTCCGGTGTGTTGGTAGTGGTACTCGGGGTTGTTGAGGTTGGTGAACTGGTTGGGATGCCAAGCGTTGGGGATTTCGTTCATCAATCGGGCCGCGACGCCGCCGTACCCATCCGGGCTGTTGGTCTCCGCATTGGTGGGAGTGATCACGACCTCGGCGCCGTAGGCCTTCAAAAGGCGGATCTTTTCCGCGCTCATTTTGTCGGGCATGATGAAAATGCAGCGATAACCCTTGACGGCTGCGACCATTGCCAGCCCCACACCGGTGTTCCCGGACGTGGCCTCGACGATCGTCCCGCCGGGTTTTAGCAGCCCTTCGCGCTCGGCGGCCTCGACCATAGCCAGGGCGATTCGGTCCTTGACACTGCCGCCCGGATTGACGAATTCGATCTTGGCGTAGACGGCTGCGGAAAGACCGGCCGCGATCCGATGAACCCTAACGAGTGGGGTTTGGCCGATTGCCTCCAAGACATTGTCACAACGCTCCATCATGGGTATCCTCCCGGGGCCTAGTGGAAACGGGGCTAGCCGACGCTACCAACCTCTGGGGGGGATTGTATCGTAGTCTAATGTGGAATTGAACCGGGAGCGGAGCGAGAATCTCGGACCTGGCAGGGTTGATAAGGAACGCCGTTTGCCAGGAATCCGTCCCAGCCGGAGCTTCAGGCTGGCTGAGCTGCGGCACGCATACCGCGCGCAGGCGCGCCGCGTAGACTCGGCGGCTTGGGCAGAGAGTGGGAGGCTGTTGTTTTCGGACTCCCTATTGCATAAACTTATGTATTCGTACGTCGATTTTCGACGCATCGGCGTTTTGGCGGTCAAAACCCGCTGAGGCACGGATTGCCCCAAAAAAAGGGGGCGGCGGGATGCGGAATCAGCCGTTTTCGCCGCAACAGGGTTCGTTTAGGAGCACACGAAAGACCATGGTCGTTTCGACCGAACCGGCAGAAACTCGTAAGAAACCGCGCCCGATCATCGAGCGCGAGGAGATCACCGTTCGTTTTTGCGGCGACTCCGGCGACGGGATGCAGCTCGTCGGCATGCAGATGACCAACACGACAGCCATGTTTGGGAACGATGTGAGCACGTTCCCGGACTTTCCCGCGGAGATTCGCGCCCCGGCGGGAACGCTGGCGGGGGTGAGCGGATATCAACTGAACTTCGGAGCGCACAAGCTGCGGACGGCGGGCGATCGGGTCAACGCCCTGATCGCCATGAACCCCGCGGCGCTGAAGGCCAATATTGCGGACCTCGAAACCGGCGGCATCCTGGTGGTCAATGAGGACGCGTTTGGCAAGAACAATCTTGCGAAGGCGGGTTACGCGGAAAACCCGCTCGATGACGGCAGTTTGACCCGCCACCAGCTTTTCCGAATCCCCATCGACAAGCTGAACGCGGAGGCGTGCGCGGAGACGGGGCTGACCGGTCGCGCGGTGGGGCGGTGCAAGAACTTCTACGCTCTTGGGCTGGTGTATTGGCTGTTCGGGCGTTCGATGGAAACGACGCTGCGATGGATTCAGGACAAGTTCGGCAGCAAGCCCGCGGTGGCCGAGGCCAACGTGCGGGCCCTTCGCGCCGGTTTCTACTTCGGCGAAACCGCAGAGATGTTCCCGGCCCGGTACCTCGTGGCGCCGGCGAAGATCGCGTCCGGTCGTTACCGTAAAGTTACGGGCAACGAAGCGATGGCAATGGGTTTGATCACGGCGGCGCAGCTTGCGAATAAGCCGTTGTTCTACGGCAGCTATCCGATCACGCCCGCGAGCGACATTCTTCACGAACTGGCGAGGCACAAGAACTTCGACGTCCGCACGTTCCAGGCGGAGGATGAGATCGCGGCGATCACTTCCGTCATTGGGGCGTCTTTCGCGGGCGCCCTGGCGGTCACCGGCACGAGCGGTCCGGGGGTGGCGCTCAAACAGGAAGGGATCGGCCTGGCGGTCATGACGGAACTGCCCATCGTGGTGGTCAACGTTCAACGAGGCGGACCGAGCACGGGGTTGCCGACCAAGACGGAGCAGGCCGACCTCCACCAGGCCATCTGGGGTCGAAACGGGGAGGCGCCGGTTTGTGTGCTGGCCCCGGCGACGCCGGGTGATTGCTTCAATATGGCGCTAGAGGCATTTCGCATCGCGATTGAGTTCATGACTCCGGTGATGTTGCTGAGCGACGGATATTTGGCCAACGGCGCCGAGCCGTGGCAATTGCCCGACCCGTCGAAGTTCCCGAAGCTCAATGTCAAGCATCCGAGCGCGGCGGGCGGGAACGGACACGGTTTCCTGCCGTACAAGCGGAACGAGCGGCTGGTGCGGGAGTGGGCCCTTCCGGGGACGCCGGGCCTCGAGCATCGCATCGGCGGGCTGGAGAAGGAAGACGTCAGCGGCGAGGTGTGCTACGACCCCGACAACCACCACCACATGGTCTGTACGCGGCGGAAGAAGATCGACAACATCGCGGAGACCGTTCCGCCACTGGATGTCTTCGGCGACTCGTCCGGGGATTTGTTGGTGTTGGGATGGGGCAGTACTTATGGTCCCATTACCACGGCCGTGGAGCGCTGCCGGGCTAAGGGGATGAGGGTCTCAAGCGCTCACCTGCGCTATTTGGATCCGATGCCTAAGAACGTGGGCGACGTGTTGAGCGGCTTTGCAACGGTTCTTATTCCGGAGATGAACCTGGGCCAGCTTTTGGCTCACATCCGCGCCAAGTATCTTGTGGACGCCATCGGTCTCAACAAGGTGCAGGGCAAGCCCTTTATGATCCAAGAGATCGAAGACAAGATCGAGGAATTGCTAAACCATCACAATGGAAGGAAGTCATGAGCACTCCATCGGCCACCGTGCAGCTAACTGCCAAAGATTACGCCAGCGATCAAGACATACGTTGGTGCCCAGGTTGCGGGGATTACTCGATCCTCGCCCAGGTAAAGAAGGTCCTCGCCAACCTGGGGGTCAAGCGGGAGACGACGGTGTTCGTGTCGGGCATCGGCTGCTCCAGCCGCTTTCCCTATTACATGAACACGTACGGCTTCCATTCCATTCACGGTCGTGCCCCGGCGGTGGCGACGGGGATCAAGATCACCCGGCCGGACCTCGACGTGTGGGTAGCGACGGGCGACGGCGACGGGCTGAGCATAGGCGGCAATCACTTGCTGCACACCATCCGCCGCAATGTGGATCTGAAAATCCTGTTGTTCAACAACCGCATTTACGGTCTGACGAAAGGGCAGTATTCACCCACGTCGCCTTTGGGCAAGAAGACGAAGTCCACGCCCATGGGGTCCGTGGATTATCCCTTGCATCCGCTGTCCGTGGCGATCGGGGCCGAGGCGACCTTTGTCGCCCGATCCGTGGACGTGCATACGAAGCACCTCGAATACGTTCTCGAACGAGCCGCGAAGCACAAGGGCACGTCGTTCGTGGAGATTTATCAGAATTGCAACATCTTCAACGATTTGGCCTTTGAATACGCGACCGGCAAGGAGACCAAGGACGACACCACGGTGTATCTCGAGCACGGCAAGCCGCTGATCTTCGGCAAGGACCGCAACAAGGGCATCCGCCTGCACGGCATGGACCCGGAGATCGTGACGCTCGGCGGGGACATCAAGGAGGATGATCTGCTGTTCCATGACGAGAAGCAAGCCGAGCCGAGCCTGGCGTATTTGCTCAGCCGAATGCATTACCCCGATTTTCCCGAGCCGATGGGAGTCTTCCGCTGTGTCGCGCGGCCGACCTATGAAGAACTGGTAATGGGCCAGGTCAACGACGCGGTCAAGGCGAAAGGTCCGGGTCGGCTCGAAGAGCTCTACGACGACGGCGAGACGTGGGTGGTCAATTAGGCGTATCGGGTAGCGCATATGACGCCGTATGAGATCAAGTCGCAGTTGCGAACCCAGCCGTTTCAGGGGATACGAATTTACATTTCCGACGGGGAATCCTATGAAGTGACGCACCCGGACATGGTGCTCGTTACGACGTCGATCGTCCAAATCGCGCTTCCGCCGCTGGATCGCCACGGTATCCCAACCGGCGGATCGGTCTACGTCGATCCCGTACACGTCACTCGTATTCAGCCGCTCAATGGGCGCAAACGTGAAGTAGGCCGCCGGCGGCGGAAGTCGTAGTCGTCGAAGGCACGTATTCTGCTCGTTTTTGTCTATTTTTCGCATCCACTCCTCTTGTATCGACGCCGGTCGAACCGCTATACTGTCCTTCGGGTCTGATCTGGACCCGCTTGCAGCCGATGATCTCGGATCGGCGGAGGGACGAGAATGCGAATTGGGCGTATTGGAGCCTCGTGCGTTTTTGTCGCAGTGTTTGGCTTCGGCGGTGTCGATGCCGTGGCATCGCCATTGCCCGACGCGCGAGACTCCTCCGCGCGGACGGTGAGTCGAGCTCCCTCCTACGTCGGTGTCACGCCGGTGTCGGCGACATCACCGTTGGCATTGCCAAGCGTGCTCGACGGCTCCGAGCTCAGGCGGCTGAGCCCTTCCGGCGAAATGGCCGGTCCCCCGTTGAATAGCACACGGGTTTACGCGAACGAAATCGCCGCTATCTCGAACTTCTATCCGCCCCACGCCAACCAGAGATTGGCCGATGATCTTACGCTCGCCAACGGACCGTGTAACGCTGTCTATTACAACCTTGCGGTCGCCGGATTGGTCAGTCTTGGTCCGCCGACGACGTACAATGTCCACACCGAGTTATGGACCGATGATCCGTGCGCGCCGGGCGCCGTGCCCATCGCAGGGACGGCGGCGGACTTCACGAGCATCGCTCGGGACAACAATGTTTATCTGTTGGAGGCGGAGTTTGCCGGAGCAGCGATCCCCATTCCAGCGACGGTATGGTTGGCGGCGACGTTTTCCACGAATAACGCCGGTTGGATACTGGCTGCGCAAGCGGAAATCGGGTCCACGCAAAATTTCTTCTCCGAGGACGATACCGATCCCAACCCGGACCGTTGCACGCTGTACAACTTCACCTGTAGCCCCACCCCTTGCACCCCGCCATGGGCGGGTTTTTGGGTGAACGTCTATTGTGATGTGTCGGTTCCGCCGGAAGGGGCTTGTTGCAACGGATCGACTTGTACGCAAACCACGCAAGGGAATTGCCTTTCGCCCGGCGTCTGGCAAGGGGCGTTCACAACTTGTCAACCCAACGCTTGTTTGACCGGCGCTTGCTGCACGGGGGTGGACTTCGAAGACTGCGCGGACACCAACGAGCCGGGCTGTCCAGATGGACTTCTCCGGCCGGGGACGGTTTGTTCCAACAATCCCTGCGGCTTGAACTTCGAGGTCTATAAGAACGACTTCCCGACGGGCATCTTTAACGTCATCGACACAAACACGAAGTTTGGCGACGACCTGACGTTGGAACCAGGCGCTCCCTGCCAACTGTTCGCCTATGAGGTGTTGCTGGCAGGTGACGGAACCGCCGGACCGGCTACGTTCAACGCCCGCGTGGAGTTGTGGACCAACGACGACCGGGGTACGCCCAGTGTAGATAGCGACGACCTCCCCCTGGCCGTCATTCCTGAGACGCAACGTGATTTCAACGGTCTTGCGGCGGACTTCTCGGTTCAACGGCTTCTCGCCGGGCCGTTCACCACCTTGCAGTTGCCCCGCAAAGTTTGGATGGTGTTATCCACCAATACGAACAACGCCGGTCCGGTTTTCGGGGGTCTTGCAGACATCGGCTTCAGTCAGGACGGCTTTGCCATCTTCAACGATCCAAGCGCTCCGAATGCGTGGACAGGGCCTTTTCAATTCCCGCCCAACGGGTTCGACCCGACCAACTGTCCGGGTGCGGGCTGCATACCGGCGGGCAGCTTTCGGGCCACCATTTGGTGTTCTACGGAGTCGCTTTATGGCGCGTGTTGCGATTTATTGACCGGCGACTGCACGGAGGAAGTGCTTGAGGGGGACTGTTCTGGACTCCAACGCCGATGGAGCCGCGACACTTTGTGCAGTCAAGCAGCGTGCACGGCCATCACCGGCGCTTGCTGCGATTTATTGAACGGCGGATGCAGCGAGGGCGAAACCGAAAGCGCGTGCGGGGGCGTTCAGCAATCATGGACCAAGGGTGCGGCGTGCGTTGATGTCGTCTGCGAGAAAGTAACCGGCGCTTGTTGCGACCACGACCCGTTCGGAGGGTGCGCGGATAACGTTACCAGCGCGCTGTGCGACTGCGCCAGTTGCGAGTGGTTCAAGCTCGCGGCGTGCTCCGAAGTCGAGTGCGAGCTTCAGTCGATTCCCACCTTGAATGTGTGGGGAATCGCGATACTGTCGCTTCTGCTGTTGATCGGGGCGAAGATTCGGTTCAGGCGGGTGTCCGGGGCGACGGCGTGACGATGGCGGGCGCGGAAGGCGGTCTCCCGAGCAGCGATTTCCTCTGCTGACACAGCGGTGGCACCCCAACAACGGTCACGCTTGACCCCGCGCTTGCGCTTGGGGCTCGGATAAGGCGTCGAGCCGGTTCGGGGCGCTGGTGGCACGTCATTTCGGGCCGGGTTTGGAAAGGGCGAAGCGGTCGCGGATGGTGGAATAATCGTCTCCGCCCAGGCGGGCGATCAGGTCGATCTTGGTCACGTCCGCGGTGCCGTCGGGCAGCAGCATCTCATTGGCGATGTGAAAGCAGAGCACTTCGGCGACGCAGATGTTGGCGGAGAGCGGGCCGTCGCCGACGGGGACGATTTGCACGAGCTTGCACTCCAGTTGCACGGGCGACTCGGCCACGCGCGCCGGGCGGACGAAGCGGCTCGGCAGCGGCGTGAAACCCGCGGCCTCAAACTCATTGACCTCCGGGGGGAAGGCGAAGGAGGCCTCGTTCATCGCGTACCTGATCGAATAGGGCACCACGTTTACCACGCATTGCGGGACCGCGCGCAGGTTTAGGACGGTATCTTTCATCGTCCCGTCGGCCCGGGTGCAGGGCGAGAAAATGACCGCGGGGGGGTTCGAGCCGACGCCGTTAAAAAACGAGAAGGGCGCCAGGTTCGGCGTGCCGCTCGACGATATGGTGGAGACGAAGGCGATGGGGCGCGGCAGGACACAGGATAGCAAAGTCTTGAAGTTGTCGCGCCGGTCACGATCCGCCGTGACCAGAGACGTGAATTCGGCGTGAGGTTTCATACATTATTGCGGAGGCGCGGGGGTGCTTCCCACGATTTTACCCTCTCTCCGACCCTCTCCCAAGGAGGGAGAGTTGATTGCACTCGGCCGCTTAGTTGGCGGATGCCTGGAGCTTCTTGCACAGTTGATAATACTCCAGAACGCCCTGTGGGCCGGCGCGGTCGCTTTCGGGCGCCGCGGAGACGGCCTCCTGTTGCAGGGAGATTGCGCGGTCGAGATTGCCGACCAGGTAGAGCGCCTTGGCGTAGATTTCGATGACCCAGCTTAGTTTCGAGGCGTCGTAGGCCGCCTTGGCGGCATCAATGGCGAGGTCCGGCGTACGCGAGGCGTAGTCGTCGTTTCCACAAAGCGTAACGGCCAGTACGTGCATGGCTTTGGCGTTGCTCTTGTTCTTGGCGATGTGCCCGCGGACGACGGCTTTGAACTCCTCGGCCTTTCTCGGTTCCGAGGCGTAGACGCCGGTCAGCAGTTGCATGGCCATTTCATTCGCGGGGTCGATCTTCAGAACCTCGACCATTCGGCTCCAAACGAGGTCCATCTGACCCCTCTGGTAGGCCTCTTCCGCCGCTTGAAAGAGCTTGCCGACTTCCTGTTCGACGCCTGCGGCGGCTTTCGCGGCGGCGACGTCAAAGGTGCCCGCGATCACGTCGGGGATCACTTTTTCCAGCGAAGGATCAAGGGGACTTCCCTGCCATACGACCCGACCGTCGCGGCCGACCAAGTATGCAAAGGGAATCCCCACCAAATCGCTGGGGAGATAGGCTTTGCTAGTCGCCCCGTTGTCGTCGATGGCAACGTGATAGGCCATGGCCGATCCTTGCTCTTTTACAAACTGCTTGATCTGGGTGGGGGAGTTGCGGTCGGGGTCGGGGTCGGTTACGCCGATGATGACCAAATCCCGGGCGTGCTTTTTCTGAAAACTTGTCAGCAGCGGCACGCTCGCCTTGCACGGCGGACACCAGGTCGCCCAGAATTCGACCATGTGAATTTTTTTGGTCGCGTCCTTGGCCAGGTTGACTGCCTCACCCCGCACCCACTCTTTGATTTTCAGGGGCGGCGCGGGATCGCCGACCTTTAAGTCGGCGGCGACATGCGTTGCCCCAAGGGTCATCGCGGCCATCAACACGATAAACATCCGACCTAGCGTCATCAAAAAACCACTCCTCACAGTGTCTAACAGAACCCCAAGCGCAAGCGCGGGGTCAATCTCCGATGGCCGAAGAACCCAAGACCGGTCGCTCGCGCTCCCGGTTCTGATAGAGGCTCTTGTTTGCCCTTACCCCACTCTTGACAGCCGTTCCACGACTTTGGCCCGCGATCCGCCTAACTTCCGCAGCCGCCGGCAGGCTTCTTCGAGGTCGGCCAACTTCTTGGCGAAACAGAACCGCAGTTGATTCTCCCCATCGGCGGGGTTGCGGTAGAAAGCCGAGCCCGGCACCGTGGCGACGCCGACCTCGTTTAGGATCGCCTCGGTCGCCGCGGTCGCGGTGGCCCAGCGACGCTCATCAAACGACGCGAGCATATAATAACTGCCGTCGGGAACGAACGGCGTTAACCCGATTTCGCGGAGGGTATCGGTGAGCAAATCTCGTTTCAGGGTATAGTCGGCGCGCATTTCGGTGTAGTACTTTTCCGGCAAGGCCAGCCCGCCCGCGACGCCGTACTGCAACGGGGCGGGGGCGCAGATGTACAGCAAATCGTTCACCACCGAGACCCGGTCGATGATCTCCGCCGGTCCGACGGCATATCCGATCCGCCAACCGGTGATCGCGTAGGTCTTCGACCCGCCGCTCATGGTCAGCGTGCGCCCTGTCGCTTCGGGGAGCGCGCCGATGCTCACATGCGCCTTGCCGTAGGTGATGTATTCGTAGATTTCGTCGGTCGCAATCCAGACGTTGTGTCGGTTTGCCACTCCCGCAACGGCGGCCAATTCCTCTTGGGTAAAGACCTTTCCGCTGGGATTGGCGGGGGTGCAAAGCAGGATCATCTTGGTCTTGGGCGTGAAAGCGGCCTCCACGTCCGCGAGATCAAACGACCAATCCGGGGGCTGCAAGTCGACGTAGCGGACTTGGACCCCGAAGAGTTTCAACATATTGACGTGGTAACTATAGAACGGAGAAAAGACGATGCACTCATCGCCGGGGTTGAGGGTGGCGAGGGCGATGCACGCGAAGGCGCCCGCCGAACCGACGGTGACCACGATTTCCTTTTCGGGATCACATTCGATTCCGTTAAAGCTGCGCATTTTCTCGGCGATGGCGGTGCGCAGTTCGATGATCCCGCGGAGGTTGGTATAGCTGGCGCGGTCTTCGTCGATCGCCTGTTGGGCGGCGCGTTTGACCGCCTGCGGGGCGGGTTGGTCGCACACTCCTTGAGAGAGGTTCACCCCGCCCATCGCGGCGCAGATGGCCGAAAAGCGACGGATATCCGATTGTTTAATCGACTTCACGCGGTCCGCGACCGGCTTGTTCATGATCTTGCTCCTGTTCAAGGCGCCGCCTACGCGACGGCATGGAATCCGTTCCCGCCTGGTACGAGGCAGTGAGTATACGCGGTAGCCCGGTCTTTTTCAAAGGCGGCGCATGAAGAAGGGCCCCGGCGCTAACCGGGACCCTCTCGAACCGTACCTCCGGCGAGCGCCCATTGCAGGCGACGACGGGGGATTCACCTGGGGTTATTTGCAGGTCTTGCCCCCGGGCGGGCCCTTGCAATTATTTGAGCAACACTGCGAATTGCTGGTGCAACTCGCCCCGGACGGCAGGCACGCACAACCCGGATCGCCGGAGCAGTTGGAATCCGCACAATCGACCGCTCCATCGCAGTCGTTGTCGATGCCGTCGTTGCACACTTCCGCGGAAGGTGTGCACGGGGTGGGATCCAGAAACGGCGCCACCTGGGAGAAATACGAGGCAAACGCCCCATCGACGGTCGCGTTGTTCTCGGCGTCACACTCGTCTCCGAGATTGAACCCGCAAGAGCCGGAAAGCTGCCCCACGATTTTACCGTCGGCGTTGACGACCGGCGAACCGCTGCTGCCGCCTTCAGTCGCACCGATGTTATCGCGGCTATAAATGCGCTCACCGCGAGGCCAACCCTGGCACGTCGGAGCGGTGGTGTCGACGGTATGCTTCGAGTATGCCTGCGGCGCCCCGGACGGATGGCTGACGCGGTGGAGGACGGCGCCGTTGCTATTGGCGACCGGCGTACTGTTCCATCCCAGGAACACGCTTCCCCCGGGTGGAGTCTGGTTTAGCTGTAAGAGGGTGTAATCGCCGACACGGTTGGTCGCCTTCACCGTGGCGCCCAGGGTCTTGCCGGAGATAAGAGTGTCGGGCGGGTCGGTAAAGGTGCCCGTGCAAGTGGAGACCCCGCAGTTCACCTGATAGTGAAAGAAGGCTTCCAGGTTCGCGGCATGATTGTTCCGGCTGAGGCAGTGGTTGGCCGTCAGAAAGTAGGGGATCTCAGACCCGGTTTCCGTGTCCGCGATGAGTCCGCCGGAACAGGTATAGATGCAGCACCCGGCGATCCAAAGCATTTTGGCTACGGCGTTCTCCGCGTCGTTGACTGCCGCCACATTTGTGCAATTCGTATTCTCAATGCAATTAGCGTTGTAAGTACAGAAAGCGGCGACGCCTCCGTCGCCTCCGAGGAACCCGCGGCCGACGTGTCCGATCTCGGTGATGCTGAGGGAGATTTTGCGCAGGTCCGCGTTGGTGGCCGGCGCCGCCACCCGAAGTTGCAGAACGCCTTCCGAACCAAAGACCGACGCCGTCCAGAAATCACCGGTCTCGTCGGGGCCCGTACCTGTGTAAGGACCGTAAGCCTCGCCGCCTTGGCTATAGAAGAACAACTCTGTGTTATCCGGAAGCGAAAAGTTCTCCAGGTGAACGCGGATCGCTCCGGCATTCGCCGAGGAAACCGCCAATGCCCAGACGAACCCGCCGTCGCCCGTCGGGCTCAGCGCACCGTGAAGGTCGCGCCTCTGCTGCTTGCCCGCCTGCCCGCGACTCAATCCCACGATCTGGACCTGCGGCTCGATGGGCTTTACGACTCCGACTTGCAGCGGCTCGCCGACGGCGGGGACCGCCAGCTCGAACGAATCGATTTCCTGGGGGGTTAGTTCAACACGGACGGGCGTATCCAAGGCCGCAGGTGGCAACTCGCCCCTCAGCCAATTGTTGAGCGCTGCATGTCGGGCCAGGTACTCCTCGTGCGTGAGCCCCTCGGTGGCCACCTCCATCTCCGCCTCGACAACCGGCGCCTTAACAAGCACGTCCAATTGCCCGACGGTTGGTTGGACTGCAAGCGCCGCCGCGCCGCAGACGATCGGCACCATTCCCAGGACAAAACGACAAGTTTCCTTCATTCTTGGGCTCCTCATGTAACGGTTTCTCCCTTTGTCCCACCGTCACGCGGGTACATACCCGCAGGGCGATGGAAACGACCATGCAAGGTAATCTACGGCCCGACGCCTTGCGCCTGTGGGGTTAGATTTTCTGTTCTCGCAGGAGGCATTACAAGAAAAAAAGAAAAAAAGTTATTTTGCAAATGCAGCAAGCCGCGGAAAAAGTGTGGGGCCGTTATCGACGGAAGTCACGTTATGGGACTTGCCGCGCGCACAAGATTCCTCAGTCGTCCGAAAACACTCACCGATTATTGTTCTTATAAAGGACAGGGACGATTCTTGGGATGAAATCCAAGCGTTTTGTAACATCAGCGTAAGGTGATGGACTGACTTGACCTTCATGGTGTGAGCGGGCGTAAAATCGTCCACGAAAAGCGGGCTGGGGGGAAGAATCAGACGGTAAGCGACGCGGCCTTCCTCGTCGGTCCACTAATTCGGGCTTTGGCCCATTTATCTATAACAGTGCACCTCACGGTGCGGAAAGGAAGGTAGAACATGCCATCGCTTTTGGACTTGATTACCACCGTCACGGGTTATCTGAGTTCGCACGTCCCGCCGGATTTCCTGGCGAGGGTGATCGCCAACGTAAGCCGAGTTCTAGGGGTCAGCGCGCCTTAGCCCCGCGCGAGGAGATTATTATTGAATCTGCCCAACGGGCGGACTGATTGGAGTTGATCCATCGGGCCGCCTGTTGCTTTTTCTCGTGACAACGTGATTCACAGTCAACGCGGATGGAACGGGGACGGATTGAGATGTGCAGCCGAAGGAGCCGTTTCCGCTGTGGCGCGCTCCTGGTTGAGACGTCTATTGATGTTGGGCGTCGGGGGCGGCGGCGTCGTGCGCGCGGGAGCGCCTCCGGCCATTCTCGGTTTCGCCGACCCCTTCGCCTTCCGTCCTCGTACCGCGGGGGGAGGGTTCGATGTGCTGTCATTCGACAATCGGCACTTGTCATAGCCTCGGAGAAACCAGCAATTGAACAGTGGAAATGAGGACCGGCGGCATAGATCCCGGAGAATGTGATGGCGAAGTGGCCTTGGACCGAGCGGAAGTTCAGCTTCGATTTTCCGCCCGAAAAGTGGCCTGACCTGATGGAGCGCCTTCGCGGCGCGCCGGCGCGGATCGAGGAGCGGGTCCGCGGCTTGAGCGCGGATGCACGGACTCGCCGCCGGGACGGCAAGGGCTGGTCAATTCAGGAAAACGTCGGGCACTTGCTGGACCTGGAATACCTCCCCATGCAGCGGATCGAAGAAATCCTGGAGGGTAAGGCCGTATTGGCGGCGGCGGACATGACCAACCCAAAGACGCACGAAGCCCATCACAACGATCGAGACATTCTTACGTTGTGCGCCGAACTTCGGTCAGAGCGTGCCAAACTGGTGGCACGATTTGAGGGGCTTGGCGAATCGGACTGGGCCAAGACGAGCCTGCATCCTCGGCTCAAGCAGCCCATGCGGATCGTCGATATCGCCTACTTCACTGCGGAGCACGATGATTATCATCTAGGCCGCATCGGGGAATTGATTCGGGCTTTTACGCTTCCTTCGATCCGGCGGCCATAACCCGCTCGATCTCCTCGGCGGACATGCCCCGCTCGATCATGGAGCGCTTAAGTTCGCACTCGTAGCGGACCTTGTTCATTTTGTACCACGCGCTGCCGATGATCACGGCCAGCGGGACGGAAAAGGCGCCGAGGATTGCAAGGGTCTGTTTGTTCCAGACGATTTCGGACAATAGCGCCATCATGGGACGATCTCCAGGTGATACAAGTCGCGTGCCATCCTACCACGAATTCCCCGGCCAGGGTCAAATATTTTGTGGTATTACGCCCGCCGCGTGCGGAGCAAGATCAAAAAAATCGGCACGCCGATGATGGCCGTCACCACGCCGATGGGGAGGGTGGCGCTACCCAATTGCTGGCCGGTGAGCCAACCGGCGAAGCGCATCGTCAACTGTGAAATCCAGTCGCAGAGAATGAGAAACGCGGCTCCGAAAACGGCCGACACGGGCAGGAGGATGCGGCAGTCGGAACCGAACAACAGGGTTACGATGTGGGGCACGACCAGGCCCACGAACCCGATCGGCCCGCAGTGGGCGACCACTGCCGCTGTCGCCAAGGTGCACACCAGGACGCACACGCCCTGCAACGCGGCCACGTTGACTCCACGGGTGGCGGCAAGCTCGTCGCCGAGGCGATACTGGTTGAGCGCGCGACTCATCGCGATGAGAACGATCCACGCGGGGAGCATCAGCGGAAGCATGACAGCCCCTTCGACGGTGCGGACCGGATCGAGCGAACCCATCATCCAGCGGACCATGAAGAAGGTCTCGCGTTCGTTGGAGACGGCGGTGACGAACATCATCATGGCCGAGCAGAACAGACCCAGGGTGACGCCCGCGAGCAGTAATTCATTCGACGTGAGCCGCCTCGATCCGCGGGCGATGAGAAATACGGCTGCGACGATCAACACGGCCCCGGCGAACGCCGACGCCGCGACGCTGGATATTCCTAAGAACGCCACCGCCCATCCGCAGCGCAGGGCGATCAGTGCTCCGAGCGATCCGCCGCTGGCGATGCCCAGGGTATACGGCGTGGCCAGGGAGTTGCGAAACAGGATTTGGAACGTCGCTCCGCACAAGGCAAGGGTCATGCCGACTTGCAGAGCGAGCCAACTCCGCGGAAAGCGCTGCCCAAAACCGATTTGTCGGGCGACGGCGGTGAAGCCGGATAATTCAGCATCCGAGATGACCCCGTCCACGTCCAAGTCCACAAGTGATCGGCCCGTCAATTCGGTTTTGTCGATCGGCCATCCGAACCGCGCCCGCCAGGCGTCCCACCATCCGAAGGACGCGGACTCGGTCCCGATGCCGGGGCTGAGCAGCAAGAGCAGTCCCAGTCCGACAATAGCGGCGATGAGTCGGAGCACGTAGTTTCGCGGCGTAAGCCGGGTCATCGGCGGCCCCCGTCGGCGGCGTCGAGCGGCACGATCCAGCGGCGACCGGGTTCGTCGGGGACGGTTAGTGTCACCAATTTGACACCATAGATTGGTTGCAGAACCGACGGGATCAGCACGGCGGCGGAGGTTCCTTGGGCGACGGCGCGCCCCTCGTGGAGCAAGAGCACGTGCGTGCAGAACTGTGCGGCGAGGTTCACATCGTGGGTCACGACGACGACGGCCAATCCGTCGCAACGAGCCCGATCGTGCAGGATGCGGAAGATGGCCAGTTGATGCTGAAGATCGAGCGACGCGGTCGGCTCGTCGAGCAGGAGGATGCGCGGCTCTTGGGCGAGGGCTGCGGCGAGGTGGACTCGTTGGGCTTCTCCGCCGGACAAGGTCGCGATCGGTCGATCGGCGTACTCCAGCGTCTCGGTCAGGGCCATCGCTCGCTCGGCCACGCGGTAGTCCTCGGCGGAGTCGAACAATCCCAGCGATCGGTGTGGGTAGCGCCCCAGGAGCACGACGTCGCGCGCGCAGAAGTCAACATCGACGGGTGTCCGCTGGGGAAGGAAGGAGAGACGCTGGGCGCGGCGCCGCGCGGATATCCGGCGGAGCGATTGGCCGCTGATTTCGACTTCGCCCGCGTGCGGCGTGTGCAGCCCGGCCATCAGGCGCAGCAACGTACTTTTGCCCGCGCCGTTGGGGCCGACGATCGCCCAACACTCTCCGCCCGCGACGGCGAGCGAGATGGGTCCGAGGAATTCGGGTCGAGTGAGGAACCCGAAGCGCACCTCCCGCAGCGTAAGCAAGGCCCGGTCGTCAGGGGGCAACGTCGGACTCCGGGTGCAGCAGGCGGGAAACTCTTTCGATGATCTCGACGTACCTCGGCGAAGGAATGAGGCCGTTTTCATCGGTAAGGACGTAGATTCGATTCTTGGTGACCGCGGGCATGGATCCGAGCTGCTTCCATTGCTCGGCCATTTGCTCCTTGAGGGAGGCGGTCAGTTTCAGGTCGGGCATCAACTCGATGATGACCTCCGGCTGCTGCGCGAGCATGCCTTCGGGACTGACTTGTGGATAGATCATGTCCAGGTGGCCGAAGACGTTCGTTCCGCCCGCGATCTCTATCATTTGATCGAGAAATGTGCCTTTGCCGGTGGTGAGCACGTTGGCCAGTCGATCCGGTTGGCGGGAAACGGTCAAAAGGACGCGGGGTTTGGGTTTGCCCGCGATTCGCGAGCGGATCGCGTCGATGCGCTCGTGGAACTCCTTGGTGATCGCCGCGGCGCGGTTGGCCAAACCGAGCCGTTCGCCCAACTCGCTCAGGCAGTTCTCGATGCCCGGTAGCGTATCCGTCTCGTCCTTGTAAATGGGAATGTGCAGGTCTTCACAGAGGTGTTCGAGAGCGTCGTTCCTGCCGCGCATGACAAGCAGATCGGGTCGAAGGGCCGCAATCCGCTCCAGGTCCGGATCGGAAAGGCCCCCGACCTTCGGTCGGTTCAGCAGTTCAGGAGGATAGACACAGAACTTACTGACGCCCACGATCCGGTCGCAGGCGCCCAGCGCGCAAATGACTTCGGCGGAGTTGGGGGCAATGGCGATGATGCGCTGCGGAAACTTTGTTGCTACAGTAGCGGACGGCTCGCCCGCGCCTGCGAATGAAAGAGCACTGGTCGCAAGCAGCCAGTGGCACCCATCGGCGATGAAGCGTTGCAGACGCACGAACGGCATCGTATGCGCGGCGGGGCGGCGCTACAAAGTCGGTACGAGGCAGACGTCCTGGACGCTGCGGCCGGTGAGGCTGGCAAGGGCGATGGATGCAAAAGGCTTGTCCGGCTTTCCCGGAGTCCAGCAGATCAGTCGATCGCGAAGTTCGGTGGTGGCCACCAGAAGGTCCGGGGCGACCTCGACGCGGCGGAGCGTCTGGCCGCCGGCTTCGTAATGACAGGTAAAAGTGTCGCCCAGTACGCGGGTCAGCACGCGGTGCGATGTGTCGGTGAAGATCAGGCGTCGAACGCCGTGCGAGGCGAGCAGCCAGATGGATTCCGCCGCTCGTTTCTGGCCGTGGTGGAGCGAATCCGGTTCGGCGTCATGCGCGGCGGGCCAATAAAGGATGTCGCCGTCGCTGTTGCCCGCGAACAGGCCGTCAGTGCTCGGACACAGGGCGGTGATGATCGAATAGCTGCCGGTGTAGATGCGGGCGGGCCGATCCGCCGGATCATCGGCTGTCCAACGAATGATACGATCGTCAATGGAGCAATAGAGGTCGCCGTCGAGGAGTTCCACGTCGCGCACGGCCTTAGCGCCGCGAGTCATGGACTCGAACCTCGCCTTGCCCGAAGTCGGCTCCGTGACATTCCACTCGTAGATTCCCAATTCCGAATGTGTGGCGAAGAGGCGATCGTCGATGAGCGCAGCGGCGTTGAATCCTCCTCGCACTCGAGGAGCATCAGGAACGAGGAACGTCAATTCCGGCGAGCTTTGGTCGATCGGCCACAGGTAGACGCCGGTCGCGGCACCCACGAGCAGGATCGTGCGTCCGTCAGGCGTGGCGGTAATGTGTACCGACCGCGCATGACCGGCCGGACCGTCGACCTTGAGCCGGCGGCTGGGTGAACCGAGCGAGGTAGGGTCGAAAAAGAGCAATTCCTCCGCGGCGGAAACGACGATCCACTGTGTTTTCGTGGCCGGTTTTTCCGTTGCAAAAAGGGCGTCGTAAAGCTGCCCCCGCTGCCGCTCCGAAAAGGTGCGGAGCAGGTCGGGCAGCTTCACATCGGGTGACGCAGCGGCAAGCTCGTTGAGCCGGGTCAGCAGCGAGGCAAGTTGATCGACGTGCTCGGATCGAGCTTTTTGGAGGGCTTCGTCAAGCTGCCGGGCGGCTTCGTGTTCCGCTTGGCGAACCGCGGCCGTTCGCTGAACCTGTTGAACCTGTCGCAGTGCGGACGACTCGAAGCGACCAGTCGGGGGGCGGTCCAGCATCAACCCGGCGGCAAAGCACGCGGGTTCGAGGGCGTCGGCGAGGGCGCCGGCGACGGCTTCACTGATCCGAGCGTCCAGCAAGTCTGCGGCATCGTGTCCGGCGGTGAACTGTGCAAGCGCGGCGCGAAGAGAGGGCTGAAGGTAGGAAGCGAGTCCCTCGGCTTGGGCGACGCGGCGGCTGCCCAATAGATTCTTCTGAAACGACAACAACTCGCCTCGTTCGGGGATGATACTTAACCGGGCCTTCATCTCGACCTTGCAGGCGAACCCGTCGCGGCTGACGAGTTCACTTTCGTCAAGCTGTACGTCCACGGGGGTCACGCGAACGAACATGACGCTATGGGCGTCGTCATCGGCCACGCTGTCGCCGGAGCGAACGACTTCGTGGTCGCCAGTGGTACGAGCGACCAACGCGGCCCACTGGGAGGGTAGATTAAGCGTGCGCTTGAGAAGTCCAAAGAGTTCCGACGCGGGAACGTGCAGGGCGACGTTTTCCGTGCGCTGGAAGAAGGATTGAGGATCGAACTTAGCGGCGATCATCGCCAACCCCAACAAGGTAGCGTCGGGGTTCATCCCCGGCGTTGTTCGCCGATCGCGCAGTTGCGCCGCCCACAAGGGGCGACGCTACGCCGACGCGCTCTTTGGTCGTCGCGGTTCTTTTCATCCGCTAGTTCCCGCTCGCGGCTCTGACCGGCGTCGCCCACGAGGGGTGACGCTACTTTCGTCCTTCGACGAACTTATCATAGCGCGCCAAATCGGAAGGATTGACGGAGGGAGGCGTTTCGTCGATTTCGGCCAGGATGTCCGCTTGAGTAATTGGCCGCGCCGCCTTCCCGCCGATTGCCTCCAGGAACGGCCGCTGGGCCGCCTGGTGGGCGATGGCTTTGATGTCCGCCCCGCTGTATCCGTCCAACCGGTCGCATAACGTCCCGAAGTCCACGTCGTCCGCCATCGGTCGATCGCCGAAGTGAATCTCCAGCAATCGAAACCGGGCGGGCGCGTCTGGCAGCCCCACATAGACCAAGGCGTCCAATCGACCGGGGCGCAAAATGGCTTCGTCGAGCATCCACGGTCGATTGGTCGCTCCTACGAATAATAGCGCGCGATCGGCCCCACGATCAAACCCTTCCAGCTCTTGAAGGATTTGGGGCACTACCCGCTGCATAACCGTGGAGCTGTCGCTTTGACGTTTGGGCACCAGGGCCTCGGTTTCGTCGAGGAAAATCACGGAGGTCGTTTCGGCCTTGGCGGCGTCGAAGAGCTTGCGGACGTTCTGCTCGGCCTCGCCGACCCATTTGCTCATCATCTGGGCGGGGCTTACAAGAAAAAACACGGCGTCGATCTCGTGGGCGACGGCCTTGGCGATCATCGTCTTGCCCGTCCCCGGCGGGCCATAAAGCAAAATCCCCCCGCCCACGCCGATGCCGTATTTCTTGGCCAGCTCCGGGTGCTGGAAGGGGTAGATCATCTTGAGGCGGATTTCCTGCTTGACGTCCTCCAAACCCGCGATGTCATCGAAGCCGATGTCGGGTTTGTCCTTGACGATCCAATCGGAGGCGTCGGAGCCGCCTTCGTCTTCCTTGACTCCCTGCCGTGTGGGGCCAGCCCTACCCCCTTCGTGCCTTCGTGCCGGAGCCTGTCCGCCGCGGCGGATGCCTCCGTGCCTTCCGCCTGCGTGCAGGCGGTCGCAGTCCTTGGCCAGCTCGATGAGTTCTTCGGCAAGCTCCTCGTGCTGTCGGCGCGCATCCGGCGTCTTGGCCGCGGCGGCCATGTCGAGCATGCACCCGGCCGCATCCACGAGATACGTCTTCGATGCCAAGTAGTCGCCGTTCTGATAGGCAGCGACGCCCTTGCTCTTCAGACGATCAAATGTGGCAAAGGAAACGGTCATAAATCTCCCCCCTTCGTAAGGGGGGACTCAGGGGGGTCCCACCTCCCCCTACCCCCTCCTTGGCAAGGAGGGGGGCGCCACAGCCGAGGCCGCTGTTCTATTTCTCGTCTCTTCTCTTGGCGACCAATGCTGCGACGGCACCTGCAGGATCCTCGATAACACAAAACTGTAGGTCGCCCATCGGTTTGGGTCCGTCGATGATCTTACCACCGAGTTCGACGCATTGCTTGGCGCTAACGTTTACATCCGCGACGGTGATGTAGATCAACCACTGCGGCGGCAACTTGGCATTCGGCCCGCGGGCGTGACATATTCCCGCGACCGTCTCGCCGCTTCCGGGGAGATTCATGTTGAAATCGCTATAGCCCCCCATCTCGACCGGGGACGTCTTCCAACCCACGACCTTGCAATAGAAGTCTCGGACTTTTTCGGCGTCCTTGACCGTCAAATCTCGCCAGGTGATTGAGCCGAGGACCGCCATTTTCGTATCATCCATGTCAAATACTCGCTATCGCAGCTTGAAACACGTCGGAATGGCGAACAAAAACGGGATCGCGGTCCCAATCAGCAGCCAGCGCGGTATCGGCGCCGGGTCGTCGTCGCGCGATGACCATTTCAAGTACATGAAAAGACCACACAGCGCGAGAAACCATTGAAGAGGAATAATGCAGCAGATGCGAACGACGTCTGGGCCAGTTCCGAAAACGAAACCCCCCGTCGGAGGTGGGCTGAAAAACCCCCAGATACCGAAGACCAGCGCGAACGCATTGACCGTCACCACGTACAAAACGAGCTGCTGGTCTTTTTCCCGCCATTCAGCGTCCAGCTCTTGGTTTTGCCGCCCACATTCCGGACATCGCACCGGCTCCGGCAAGCCGGTCAGGTTGTACCCGCACTTGCGGCATTTCCTCCCCAAATCCGCGGGCTTTGCCGGGCGGGGCGGTGAGCCACGCTCCCCAGGTGAGCGGTCATCCGACATGGTCATGGACTTTCCAACAGCTTCTTCAGTTCCCGGCGGACGCGTTCACAGATTGCCAAGGCTGTCGTTGCGTCCTCTCGATCGGCGGTCTCGCCGGGGTAGCGAACGGCCATCCCCACACTCGTCAGGTCGCGCAGTTGTTCGACATCGAGGGAGAGCTTCGGGTACAGCGGCAAGAGAAGTTCATACAGCCGCTCAAGATGGTGAATTCGCGGGGGTTCGACCTTGTTATGAATCAGGACGGCCTTCATCAGTTTCTCGACGCCCTGTTGAGCATGAAAACACGCCGAGTCAAAATTCGGTTCGTTGACTGCTTCAAACTCACGGCGAGCAGTCCGGAAGTCGCCTTCCGCCTTTTCAACCCATTCCCTAACCGTTCCGTTCATAAAGTACGATTCCTTTGTTGAATGCGTCGCGGATCAGAGGGTCATATTCGGCGTAGCGTCGGGCGGCATCATCGGGTCGGCGCACGACGATGTCGACGGAAAACGGAGGTTCAAGGCGGTTCAGAATCTCCACGGACTTTCGCAAGCCTTTCCCTTCAAAGGGCATAATCACGAGCAGATCGACGTCAGAGTGCTCTTTTGGCGTGCCGTAGGCGTGCGAACCGAAAAGGATGATCTTGTCCGGATCAAACTCCTTCGCAATATGCTCGCTTAATTCGATGACGCTGCTTAAGGCGACCATGCATACCTCCCTGACATTTCAAGGCGACGCCCGGTTTTCTTGACGGTTCGCCGTGTCTTACCTACGATCCGGCCAAGATTCGCGCGGGTGGAGCCGTCGGAGGCATAGTTTAGCCAATGTTGCAGTCAAAATATAGCGGCCACTGGGGCTTTGGGATTGCGTTCATCGGCGCGATGGCCGTTGCGGGCTGTCGGCCTAGCGAACCGCTGCCGTCGTACAACGAGGATTTGGGGACGGAAGATTCGCCGCTGTTGCCGACGACGTCCGCATGGTACGACCCGGCCGTCGTTAAGGGGCAGGCCGACTGGCGGCCATTTCGTAAGCCCGGGTCGGAATCAGAGTCGGGCGCCGCCGCCGTGGGCGAAGCCAAGCCTGCGGACGGAAATCAAGGCGTCGAGTCCACACTGCGGACGCTGGTGAGCAATTTCAACGCCGCGGTTGCGGAGAATAAGTTCGACGAAGCCATCGACTTTCTCATCGAGGAACAAATCGCCCCCGCCAAGCAGGTCGTCGAGTTGATTCCGGTGCTCGTGGGCAAAATGAAAGAGGTCGCCGAGGTCTTGCCCGGCGACAACGAGAACTTGAAGAAGGCCGTCGCCAACGTGTCGCTTTCCTCGGTACTTCAATTGAGGATAGCGTCGGTCACGGTTTCCAATCCGACGGAGGCATTCGGCACGCTGACGGCGCCGGCGGGGGTCCTGGGAGCGGCCGATCCTGCGGTGTCCTCCGATTTGCGATTCGTTCTGGTCAAGGAGTCGGAAGGGGAGTACTGGTACATTGACCATCCGCAAATTCGTGCGATGGCTCCGACGCTGCCTTCGCTCCAACTGAGCCTTCCGCACATGGATGCGTTCATCGCCGACGTAAAATCGGGAAAGGTCGGCGGCGAGGCATTGGCCCAGCCCATCGCAATGCTCGATCAAATGCTGGCGGGGATGCTTCCGCCCGGAAACCAACCCGGCGCTGAATCGACCAAGGATGAACCCGAAAAGGATGCCAAACCCGACGAGGGTGGCTAGCATACTCAGTCAAACTTGAAACCTCTTATCTGTGCCACTGCCGTCTCGGTAGTGGCGGCACCGCTCATTGAGCGGTTGCATGCCATGTCTATGTCCGATGCACCGCTGATTGCTCATAGTCTTGCGGAAGTTTACCTGTACCTCTTAGCGACGCCGTGCGCAACGTGTGGTCGCGGGCCGCTGCGCGGCGGAGAGGCCGAGCGGTGCGCAGATCCGGCGGGCGGCGTTACCGTCGGCGTCGCCGCAACGTGCGGATCGTGCCGGAGCGTGACGCGGTGGAAGTTCCAGCTTTCGGGCCTGCCCCAAGCGGTTCCGGCGGACCAAGCGCCGGTGGTTAACTCGACGAACGAACCTTCGCGGATGCTCGACGTCGCCCAGTGGCTCACGTTGTTTCGCATGATGACGGAGACTGCGGGTAAGGAGTTGAATAAGCCTGCGGCCAGGCGGCTCTCGCTTGAAGCGGCCCAATGCCTCGACGAGGCGTTGAAGTTTTACGAGGCGGACAATGACCTGCCGCCCAAGGACTCATTCTTTCACGACGGCTCGCGGGAGCGGTTTCGGGACCATCCGGAGCAGTTTTCGCGGCAGCGGTTGTTGCACCTGCGTTCGAAGTTGCCGACGCGCCGGCAGGTCCAACGCCCGTGAGCGTTGGAGCGAAAGATCAATCATGACATGCGACCAGGCGGGGAGTAGAGGGGTACAAAGTACAAAGTGAATCCCACCCGACCCATCCAAACCCCCAGCACCAGCGCGGGGCCAGCCTCCCCCCTCCCCGTGGGCGGACAAAAGGGGATCGCCTCCCCCCTTGCCAAGGGGGGATTGAGGGGGGTCCTGACCCGTCGCTTGCGCACCGGGTTCGGAGTGTACCGCCGCGCAATTCGCCCGTGCCTCTGCATAGAAGCCATCATCCTCTTGTTCGTAGTGCAGGTTGCCCAAGCCAACGACGGCGGTGACGCACCGCAACTCAAGGAACGCGTCCAAACGCTGAACGAACGAGTCACGGAGTTGGCCGGTGACGACAACCTGCTCGATACGCTTTACTTCGCGTGGTCCGATCGGCCTTACGCGCGGGCGACGCTTGCGGTCCTCATCAAGGTCGTGGCGATGCTCGATCGCGAAGTCCGCCTGCGCGAAGACGGCGGTGGATTGATCGAGGATCGATGGGTGGAAGGAATGCTGCGCTGGTCTGAGGACGCGATCCGGCGTGCAATCGCCGAAGTACCGACCGATGACTTCCGGCCACATCGAATCCTTGTAACGAAGGCCGACGTTTCACCGAGTTCCCGGCTAGTACCCCTATTCGCCTTCATCGACGAGGCGGAAGAAACACGTGTCCATCCTCTATTCGGAGATTTAGACCTTCTCGCGGCGCTTGGGCAGCGCGTGTATCCCAGAGGCACGCGCGATGGTCAACCGGATGCCGCGCTGGATTTGGTGCTTGATCGCGCGCGGGCGCTGGGGATTGCGGTCGTCGACTTTTCGCCCGGCTGGGGAACCCAACGCGGAGTCGGCGGTTCTCCCCTTCCCAGCGCTAGGTCCTACGAGGAGGCTGGTCAGTTCTTGTCGCTCGACCTGATTAGTGCCTTCGGCTACGGGCGGCATCCGGATGCTATCACGCCGAAATACCCGGCGATGAATCAAACGGGCGTATTTGACACCCTGCCGGGCTCATTGGCCCGACGAGCGCTGCTGCGCGGTCTGTTCCAGCAGACGCGATGTGCGGGAGTTTATCCTTCCCCACCGATGGCGCCAACACGGCGGGAACACTGGCTGGCAGGGATTCGGGCAATGATGTGGGTTCATGCGTTTGATGGACAGTCGCTGGGGCTCATCAGAGGGTGGCGCGACGTGTCCCATCGGGGAATGCACCTGTTCCACCACCCACAGTTCGTGGAATCCGCCGCGCACACGGCCTTGGACATGCTGCGGGTTTCGGATCTCTTCGACGGGCGGGACGATCACGCCATCCTGGCACTCGCTATCGGATTCGACGCCCTTCGGGGGTCCGACGATTGGGCCGATTGGGTCCAACCCGTCTGGGCCGCGCTTCTGTCGCGCCAAATCCGATTCGACATTGTCACCCAAGAGATGGACGCGGGGGAACTACACAAGAGGTATCGGGTCGTCATTCCGCTACGGCAGGCAGACTGCGGCGACGTCTCCGCGGCGATGACGAGAATCGAAACGAAACTCGCCCTCATTCCCGATCACGTCTATCGCCTCACCGCGCGGGAAATGGATGGGACGATTGCCTCGAATGTTTTTGTGCGCGCGGGGCGGACGCCGGAGGGGAAGGCCTGTGCGGCAGTGGTGAATCTGTCCGACCGCCAGCGGTTGCTGAAGCTTCGCGGCCGGCCGATGATTAGGGCGTCACGCGATGTGATTTCAAATGTGCCGATTCCAGAACCGGACCAGCGCCTCGAGTTAGCCCCGTGGCAGGTGCGTCTGCTGTGGCCGAAGGAATAATTATGGCCCGCCAACGAAGAAACCTCTTGGCTCTGCATGCGCGGAACGATGATCCGAACTCGGCACGGCGCGAGATACCTGCTAAGCTGCCCCGTGCGGTTCGGGCGGTCATAAATCCTGCCTGGGAGTATTAGGCGATGTTCTTCAAGACGGCCAAGAGAGTGGTGATTGCGGTGGTTGGATCCACCGTGGTGCTGGTCGGCGTGGCCATGATCGTTTTGCCGGGACCGGCCATCGTGGTGATTCCCGCCGGGTTGGCAATTCTCGGCATCGAGTTTGCCTGGGCGGCTCGACTTTTGAAGAAAGTGAAGCGACAAGCTAACAAAATGTTCAATTCCGGCGGGGCAGCCAAGGCCGACAAGATATCGAACGCAAAGGTAAAAACTCCGGCTACTTCAACGCCTCCGTGACCTACGCAGGCATCTTAGGGATGGCTTAAATGGCCTTGACGGTTTATCGAGAAGCGGACGTCGATCGGAGCGCATTGCGCGGTCGGCGCGCGGCGATCATCGGTTACGGCAACCAAGGCCGGGCGCATGCGCTCAACCTCCGCGATTCGGACATCGATGTCGTCATCGGGCAGCGGCCGGGCAAGAGCTATGACGCGGTCCTGGCGGATGGGTTCGAGCCGCTAGCTGTTGGCGATGCGACGGCCGCCGCCGATCTCATCATTCTAACCTTGCCCGATGAGTCGGCTTCGGGAGTCTATGCGGCGGAGATCGGCCCGGCGCTTCGAGCCGGTCGCACCCTCGGATTCGTCCACGGATTCAATATACGTTACGGGTTCATCCAGCCACCTCCAAACGTGGACGTAATCATGGTCGCCCCGAAAGGACCCGGTTCGCTGCTGCGGTCGCTGTATGTCGAGGGTAGGGGCCTGCCCGCGTTGATGGCGATTCATCAGGACGCAAGCGGATCGGCCAAGCGAACCGCGCTGGCCTGGGCCGATGCCATCGGCAGCACCCGCGCGGGCGTCGTGGAGACCACCTTCGCCAGTGAAACCGAGACCGACCTCTTCGGTGAGCAGGTCGTGCTTTGCGGCGGGGTGACCGCCCTGACCAAGACCGCCTTCGAGACACTGGTCAACGCCGGCTACGAGCCCGAGTTTGCCTACCTCGAATGCGTCCACGAGTTGAAGCAGATCGTGGACCTCATCTACGAACGGGGCCTGTGCGGCATGCGCGAGCGGATTTCCAACACCGCCGAGTACGGCGACCTCACCCGCGGGCCGAGACTCATCACCGAGGAAACCCGTCGCGAGATGAAGCGGATCCTCGAAGAGGTCCGCAGCGGGGCCTTCGCCAAGGAATGGATCGCCGAGCATCGCGCGGGCGGCAGTAACTTCAACAAGCTCCACGACGCCGACGTAAACACTCTCTACGAAAAGGCCGGCGAAACCGTCCGTTCGCTGATGCCCTGGCTGCGCGGGACGTAACTGACAGATTCCCAGGCAATCGAGGGATCGCATGGAGTGGGCGAAGTCGATAGGATTGCCGAACAGGATTGCTGGATTCTTGGTGCGACGAGCGGATGGCCTACGATGTTACCAATGAAGAAACACTCGATGGCGAAGGGCTGGCGGCCCTTCAGAGGCGAAAGGTCGCCGATCTGCTCCGCGAGGTCCTCGAGACCAACCCGTTCTACCGAAAGAAGTTGGCCGGAGTATCCTTCGACACAGAGAAGGATCCGCTCGATCACCTCCCGTTTACGACCCGCGCTGAAATCCAACAAGACCAACTCGATCACGCGCCGTACGGCACCAACTTGACTTATCCGCTGGAGCGGTATGTTCGTCTTCACCAGACTTCGGGAAGCACTGCTACACCCTTGCGCTGGCTCGACACTGCGGAGAGTTGGGCTTGGTTCAAAAATTGCTGGAAACGGTTGTACGAAGCCGCCGGTCTAAAACGAGAGGACCGACTGGTCTTTCCATTCTCCTTTGGGCCTTTCATTGGTTTTTGGGGTGGGTTTGACGCCGCCGCGGAATTGGGGAACCTGGTGCTCGCCGCCGGGGGCATGACCACATCGGCCCGACTGCGGTACTTGTTGGATAACAAGGCGACGGTCGTTTGTTGCACGCCGACGTATGCCCTGCACATGGCCGAAGTCGCCCAGGCGGAAGGACTGCGACTTGCGGAGTCGCCGGTCCGGGCGCTCATCGTTGCCGGTGAACCGGGCGGCAACATTCCCGCCGTCCGAGCGCGCATCGAAGCCACTTGGGGGGCAAGGGTGTTCGATCATAGCGGGATGACGGAAATGGGGGCCTATGGCTTCGAATGCGTGGAATCGCCCGGCGGCATGCACGTCCTGGAGACCGAATTCATCGCCGAAGTCATCGACCCTATTACGGCTGCGCCGCTTGCGGATGGGCAGGAAGGTGAGCTGGTTTTGACCAACCTGGGGCGCTGCGGAAGTCCCTTGATTCGGTATCGCACGGGCGACCAAGTTCGTTTGATACGAAACCGTTGCGCGTGCGGTCGGTGGTTCGCGCGGCTGAAAGGCGGTATCCTCGGCCGGGTCGATGACATGCTCGTCGTCCGTGGGAACAACGTTTTTCCATCGGCGGTCGAGGGCGTCATACGAGAATTCCGCGAAGTGGGCGAGTTCAACCTCGTCATGGATCGCCCCCGGTCGCTGGCGGAGTTGGAAATCCGAGTGGAGCCGGTCGTGGAGTTGGAAGGCACGAACTTGGCGAATCGAATCGCCGATCGAGTCCGCGACCGGTTGCTGTTTCGGCCGAAGGTGACCATTGTACCGCGAGGCACGCTGCCGCGATTTGAAATGAAGGCCCGACGGGTCGTGCGACTCGATCGGACGTGACAACTGGATCGAGGGAAAGGTGGGACCGATTTTCTAGTCGGTCAAACGGAGATGAAGAACGGTATGATTCGACGCTTGTTTTTGATTGCGGCCGTTCAATGTTGCCTGCTGACCGGCGGCGTGCGGGCGGCAGATTGGCCGAATTGGCGCGGACCGGAACAGACCGGCATGTCCCGCGAGAAGGCCCCGGTCACTTCATGGTCGCCTTCGGGTGAGAACGTGATCTGGAAAGTCCCGATGGAGGGTCGGACGACGCCGATCATCCTCGGCGGCCGGCTCTTCGCCATCATCCCGGCGGGGGACGTGAGCAACAAGCTCAGCATTCAAGAGCGAGTCGTCTGTCTCGACGCCGCCGACGGCAAGCTGCTGTGGGAGAGGCGTTTCAATGTATTCGATTCGGACGTCGTCCAACAGCGCCTGGGTTGGACGGCCATGGTCGGCGATCCGCAAACAGGTTACGTCTATGCCCACCTGACCGGCGGGGAGTTCGTCTGTTTCGACCGCGACGGAAAAACCATTTGGAAGCGCTCGCTGACCGAGGAGTTCGGCCGCATCAGCGGGTACGGCGGGCGAATTCACTTTCCTATCCTCGACGAAGACCGCGTGGTGATCAGCTTCTTTAGTTCCGGCTGGGGCGATCAGGCCATGCCCCTGCACCGCTACGTCGCCTTCGAAAAGGCGAGCGGTCGCATCGTCTGGTGGTCCGCCCCCGGCGAGCGACCCTACGACACTACCTATGCCGTCCCTGCGGCGGCGGTCATCGACGGTAAGCGCATGCTCATTGCTCCCAACGGCGACGGGAACGTTTACGGCATGCTCGCCCGGACCGGCGAGAAGGTTTGGACGTTCAAGCTATCCAAACGCGGGCTGAACTCCTCCGCGGTCGTGGACGGCAACTTCGCGTACGTCACCAACGGCGAGGAGAACATCGACACCACGGAAATGGGCCGCGTTGTCTGTATCGACGCGACCAAGTCCGGCGATATCACGACTTCCGGCGAGGTCTGGCGGGTTGACGGGATCAAGGCCGGATTCGCGTCCCCGGCGATCGCCAACGGGCGGCTCTACGTGGTGGACAACAGCGCGAATCTGTTCGCCTTCGACGCCAAGACGGGCAAGCAGTATTGGACCCACCAGTTGGGCCGGGTCGGCAAGGGATCGCCCACGGTGACGGCCGACGGGGTCATCTACGTCGGAGAGCAAAACGGCGTTTTCCACATCCTCCGCGACGAAGGTGACAAGTGTGTGTCACTCGACCGCGAGGAGTTCCAACCCGCGGACAAGTCCATCGATGAGATTTACGGATCGCCCGTGGTCCTCGACGGGCGGGCGTATTTCATGAGCAGGTATCATACCTATTGCCTGGGGACCAAGGGTAAGGCGGCCGAGCCGGTGACCATTCCGCCGATGCCCGCCGAGTCAAAGACGTCGGGCAAGGTTTCACGGATGTATATCATGCCCGCGGAAGTGACCCTGAAACCGGGCGAAGCCGTCGCCCTCTCCATCGCCGCGTTCGACGATTGGGGGCATCCGCTACCCCTGGCGACGGATGCTCAGCCGGCGTGGTCCGTCATGGGTTTCCGAGGTACGGTGAGCGAGGTGGGCAAGCTGACCGCCATGCCGGACAAAGCATTTTCGGCAGGAACAGTCAGCGCGAAATTGGGTGAACTGAGCGGAACCGCGCGTGTCCGTATCAGTCCGACTCTTCCCATTCAGGAAAACTTCGACTCCATGCCCGTGGACAGTGTTCCGGCGGGATGGATCGGTATTTATGGAGGCAAAACGAAGGTTGTAGAACGGGACGACAGCCGCGTGCTGCGAAAGCTCGCTTCGAAGGAAAAACCGTCGCCGCCTTTTATGCGCGTCCGCGGATATCTTACTCCCCCAATCGAGGGCGGGTACACCATTGCGGCGGATATCCTCGGCACCCCCAAAGGTGAAAGGCACCGAGCGGACATGGGCGTCATCAACACTCGGTACTTTATGATGCTCATGGGAAATCAGACACTGTGGGTGGAGTCCTGGTCGCCCATTCCCCGATTCCACCAGGAAATCCCTTTCCCCTGGGAATCGAACAAGTGGTATCGAATGAAACTGCGGGTGGAGGTTAGGGACAAGGAGGCACACATCCGCGGCAAGGTTTGGCCTCGGGAACAGGAAGAGCCCAAAACGTGGACGATCGACGTGGTCGATCCCTATCCAAACCGTGAGGGCAGTCCTGGTATTTACGCCTATTCCAACGGCACGACTCCCAAGAGCGACGGTCCGGAAGTGTTCTATGACAATATACAGGTGCTGCGCAATGAATAAATGGCTCGCTGGCGTTATCAGAACCGGGAGCGCAAGCGACCGGCCTTGGTTTTTTCGGCATGGGAATCGTGGCCCCGCGCTTGCGCTTGGGGTTCTGATGGCATGGGTTACCGCCGCCCGGGCGGAAGACCCTCGCCGCCCCAAGAAGGGTGACTGGCCCATGTGGGGCGGATCGCCGGACCGGAACATGGTTTCGGATGAAAAAGGAATCCCCGCCCAATGGGACATCAAATCCAAGACCAATGTCAAATGGACCGCGCCATTGGGGTCACAGGCCTATGGCAATCCGGTGGTCGCGGGCGGCAAGATCTTCGTCGGCACCAACAACACCGGTGGATACCGACCGCACAGCAAAGGCGACAAGGGGATTATCCTCTGCTTCGAGGAGAAAACCGGCAAAATGCTGTGGCAAGCGACGCACGACAAATTGCCGACCGGAGTGGTGAACGACTGGCCCGAGCAGGGGATTTGTTCGTCGCCCGTCGTGGAGGGCGACCGACTGTACTATGTCAGCAATCGCGCGGAGTTGGTCTGCGCCGATGTCAATGGATTCCTGGACAAGGAAAACGACGGCCCGTTCACCGAGGAAAAATGGAAGGAAGAACAAGACGCCGACTTCGTGTGGCTCTTTGATATGATCGAGGAGCTGGGCGTTTTTCCTCACAACCTCGCCACGTCCTCGCCCGTCATGGCCGGAGACGCGATTTTCCTGATTACCTCCAACGGAGTCGACGAGGGGCACCTCAACTTGCCGTCGCCCGACGCCCCCGCATTCATCGCCGTGGATAAGAAGACCGCAAAGGTACTGTGGACGCGCAGCGATCCGGGAAAGAATACACTGCACGGGCAGTGGTCATCCCCTGCGTACGGCATCATGGGAGGCAAACCGCAGGTGATCTTCGGCGGCGGCGACGGTTGGTGTTACTCGTTGGATCCCAAAACCGGAGACATCATCTGGAAATTCGATCTTAACCCCAAGGACTCGGTCTACGTCCTCGGCGGTCGCGGGACGCGTAATGAAATCATCGCCACACCGGTCATCTACGACGACAAGGTGTTCGTCAGCGTCGGACAGGACCCCGAACACGGCGAGGGCGTAGGCCATTTCTACGCCATCGACGGGACGAAGACCGGTGATGTCACCGATAACGGAAGAATCTGGCACGTGGGCGGCGAAGAGTTCCATCGCTCCATTTCCACGGCCGCGATCGCGGACGGACTGGTGTATGCCGCTGATTTGAGCGGATACCTGTATTGCTTCGACATCAAAGATGGGAAGAGGTATTGGCGCTATGACACCTCTGCCGCCGTCTGGGGATCGCCCTATTTCGTCGACGGAAAGGTCTTCTTGGGCGACGAGGATGGCGAGGTCGCGGTGCTGGAACATGGCAAGACCATGAAGGAACTGGCCGTCATGGACATGCAGAACTCCGTCTATACCACTCCCGTAGCCGCGAATGGTGTGCTTTATATCACCAATCGACGAATGTTGTTCGCCATTCAGGGATCGCCATAGCTCTGGCCAGAATCGGCGGATCGTTGGATTCGCGCAAACACGCTCATCGTGCAGTCAGGCCGAATTGGCGATCACCCGCCGGGGTCTTACCGACGCACCCCCGCGTTGCACAACGCCGTACGCAATCAGGCAAACAACGATCGCAATCGCACACATGCTGAGGCTCGCCGTCCAAGCCCTCGAACTGACGTTCATCGGTGTGGTGTTCAATACCAGGGCGACCAAAATCGCGACCACGATGGCAAGAATTCCATATCGGACCATGATCCACACGCCGACGGCTACTCCTCCAATCCCTGCCGCCAACCACGCCGTATACGGATGCGCGCCGCGCGGAACTACGATGGGCGCCAGAACCAGCGCACATACGACGGCTGCCCAAGCGGGGTGGCGAATCCAGGTCCGGACCACGACCAGAAGCAACAGGAACAGGAGCCCATAAATGAGCGCTTGCTCCACGCACCCGAAGTAGCTTGCCAGCGCCGAAGCGAACCCGTACAGCTTTTCGGCGATGCGCTCGCCGGCGAACATCGGTCGCACGTTCCAACCGCTTGCGTTAACGATTGCTCTTTCCGCGGCAGTGGCGAAGGCCCACCAACAACCGACGCACACGCCGACCAAGGTATGAAATCGGACATCGCGATCGCCGAACCGGCGCAGCAGCAAACGGTTCCACGTGACCAGGAGATGCGGCCAAAGGCGTCGGGCGTACGCATCCAGCGTCAGATAAAACACGCCGAGAAGACCCGCGATTCCGACCGCCCGCACGACGGCCATGCAGAGTCGCGATAGACCGTCGTAGTATGTCGCCGAGCTTCCCAATCGGAGCACGGCGGCACCGATATCCAGCGCCACGACGACGACGGCAAGCCGGCCGGCGCCATGGTAATCAACTTTGGCAGCGCGCAATTTCAAGATTCCAAACGGTACCGCAATCACCAAAAGCGAAAGGAAAAGTGCTCGCTGCGCGGTGATCACCACGCGTTGTTGCGACGAAACCTCAATCGTTTCACCAGCCGCGCCGAGCGGACGTTCATCGGCCGCAACGTTGGGAGCCACTCCGAGCAGAATCAGGCGACCCGCCTTATCGAATAGCACTGCCCGCGAATTTGATTCCGCAGGCGCCGGGTCCCAAGGTGCAACGTACCCGGCCCGCCAAAACACGTTCTCCAATGCGGCGGAGACGAGGGGCCGATCGCTCTGGCGGTAGAAAAAGCACGGTTCCGACTCCGTCTTCGGAACAACTTTGGCCGCGATACCTTCGCCGGCATAGGCCCGTGCCATCGGCTCCCAGGCGTCTTGCGTCGCACAATATCCGAACGCTTCGTAATCGCCCGGTGCGGCGAGCCCCGCCGTTTCAAGTACGCTGCGAGCACGTTCCGCAAGCGCGGCCGGAGGACTCGCCCCCAAGTCGTCCCATTGAAAGGGATGAACAGACCGAAGGAGCGTGAGTGAGGACAGAAGCGCAATTCCGGCGATCGCCAGCCACATTCGATTGTTGCGACTGCCTTTTCTCGCGGGGGCAACGGCGATGAGGTCCGGCGAAGGAGTCACGTCCGACGCCAGGGCCATCCGCAGTACATCCGTTCCTGGAAGCGCCGCCGCGACATGAAGGGCCGACCGGGGGCGCTTGGGGGGATCCTTTTGGAGACATTGATCCACAATCTCTTCGACTCCATCCGGCAAATCGGCAACGATTTCGGACAAGGGGGTGGGAGCAGCCGACTCGTGGAGTTGCAGGTACTCGTCGAGAGAATCCCCCTGGAAAGCCCGGCGTCCGGAGAACAATTCGTACAGGACAAGTCCCAACGCATAGATGTCGCTCTCCAAGGTAACCTCTCGGCCGGTGATTTGCTCAGGCGCCATGTAGGCGGGCGTACCTGCGCGGATTTCCCCCGCCGCGATATGACCCGAAAGCCCGGCGATGCCGAAATCCGTGATTCGCGCGTTCCCCTCGCCGTCCAGCATGATATTGGCAGGCTTCAGATCGCGATGCAGAACGCCGGCGCGGTGTGCGGCGGCCAATCCGACACAAACCTGCCTCGCAATGTCCACGGCCTTCTCGCTGGGGAAGCGGCCGATTTGCCGCAGGAGGCCGGACAGGTCTTCCCCGGCCACAAATTCCATGGTGATGAAGTACTCGCCATCCGCTTCTCCGATATCGTGGACGCGGCAAACGTTGGGGTGGGTTACGGTCCGCGCCAGTCGCGCTTCGTTTCGAAAACGGGCCAGCCAGGCAGGATTCTTGGAGACCAACGGAGGTAAAAACTTGATGGCCACGGCTTGGTCAAGCGTCAGGTCCTCCGCCCGGTACACAACCCCCATTCCCCCCGCACCCAACTGTGACACGATCCGATAACGACCGGCGACGATCGTTCCGGGCGGCCGCTCTTGTTCCTCTTCGGGATTGCCTCCGGACTTGCTTCGGATCGGTAGCGCCTCCGTTTCCACGGTGCGGCGCGCTTCGAGGTTTGCGAACGCATCGGCGAGCCGCCGGTCATCGGTCGGCGGCGTCGCGGAACGACCTGGTTTGGAGGATTCCGCGGTCTGCTGGGCCAGGAGGGCCTCAACCTCGCCACGAAGCGATGGATCATCCGCGCAGGCATTCTGCAACCACGAACCGCGCTCATTCGGGGGGAGTTCGATCGCCGCGAGAAAAAGTCGTTTAACACGCGCGTGGCGGTCGGCGGTCATTGCTCAGCCGTTCCCGATAGCCGGCCCTTCAACCAGGCTTTCGCGTGCGTCCATTCCCCCTCGACCTTTCGTTTCGACACGCCCAGCATGTGCGCCACCTCGTCAACGGTTAGGCCGCCGAAGAAACGCAACTCCACGATGCTGGCCTGCTGGGGATCAAGGGTCGCGAGTTCATCGAGGGCGTCGGTCATGTCCATGAGACCGATCCGACCCGTGCTGTGCCCGAGAACGTCATCTTGCAGTTGCAGCCGCTGCCAATCGCGGCCGCGCTTGGCTCGGCCTCTGGTTCGCGCGTAGTCAATGAGAATACGCCGCATCATCGCCGCCCCCACCGCAAAAAAATGGGTCTTGCCCTGCCAGTTCACCCGCGACTGGTCCACCAGCCGTAGGTACGCTTCATGAACCAACGCCGTGGGCTGGAGGGTGTGCCCCTTGCGCTCACCCTGCAGAAATCGATCGGCGAGGGAATGCAGCTCCCCATAGACCAGGGGCATGAGCTGCTTGGCCAGCTTGTTCGCGTCGACCGCACCCGCCTGGGTGAGGAGTTCGGTCACATTCCCTGACGTCTTGCCCATAAGCGCGACCAAGGACCGACCCTGAATCGCACCGGCCGCCTGATGCATTGACCACGGATGGCGAGCTTGCCGATACGCTGCGCGAACGCGCGATTCCAACTCGGTCAGGGTGAATAATACGGCGGACGTGCACTTGAACGCAACGCGAGGGCCAGCCTCCCCCCTTACCAAGGGGGGATCGAGGGGGGACGAGTCGCTAGACGATTACGTAATCTGTACTAGCGGAAACGATAAGACGGGCGAGCGGCCGTCGGCTGCCACACGGGCAACCCGACGACCGCCGCCGTCCGAGCGACCCCTCCTCGCTCTCCTATGACCGCAGCGGACACTCCGAATAGTCCGCCGAATTGTCTTCCAATCCACTCCCACGGTCCGACCCGCACGCCGCAGCGTGGACCCGCCGGTCCACGGACGAGCGCATGCCGACATCTGCGGCGAATGTCGATCGCCTCCCTGAAAAAGGCCATCACCCCGCCCATCGCGGCTTCCCTAATGCAACGCGACATTCTGCATCGCATTCCGCATGGGCGACGCAGGCGCAGACCAGGAACTTGTTTGAAACCCCCCCTCCCCCGCAAAAGGGGAGAAGGCAGGGTGAGAGGTTTTCCAATGCCCACCAAGAAAAAGGGTCACGGATAAAGTCATTGCGGGGTCTACCGCGCCGTATCGCGTTATTTCCGGGTGGACCGGAAGAACGTTGGAGATGACCGATGCTGCACGTAGAAGAAACGCTACACCGTTGGTTGGAGTTGGAGCGGGCTGAGCATGAATACCGCCGTTGGGCGGCATTTTTCTATCCGCTGATTGACAAGCCGGAACTGGCCCAGTTGCTCTGTGAGGTTGGCCTGAGTGTGGTTCGTCGCCAGATTCAGGCGGGTGCGACCTCACGAACGGCGGTCGAACGAATTCTGCGCCCGTCGCCCAATCGGTAGCACGCGCTAGGCCAGAGTGTGGAGCGGGAGCGGCGCGACCGATCCTAACCCACAGCGCCGGTGCGAGGCTTATTCGGGCCGCCATCGTCAGGTGGGAAGCGCTTCGCGTCACATAGGGGCGCTCGAAAATAGCCCGGCCACTTCAATGCCAGGCAACCCGGCGACCCCAGGGATTCTCCCTCTCCTTTCGGAAGAGGGCTGGGCTGCGGGTGAATCGCACCCGACGAAACTGTCATTCTGAGCGCCAGCGAAGAATCTCGTGGACCGCCCCGCGAACACGGACTTGAGTCGCCGGGGTCACGTGGTACGCTTCGCCCCAACGGCTCCCAAGACAAAGCCTCGATCTACCCAGCGCCCGTCCCCTTTCCCGCTCTGAAATCCCAAATCTGAATTCCCCGCCTACCCCGCGCCTCATCTAACGCATCCGATTTCCACCTCTTCTCGCCGCCACCCTTCGACGTTTCGGCGTCTGAAAATTGTAATTTTTAACTCGCAATTCGTAATTGGTGCACAATCGGGGCATTCGGATTTTCTCGTCGCGGTCCGCGCCCCGCCGGATCGGCACGTTTATACGGAAAGCAAGTATATGCTAGACAAACGCACGCACGTCGACACGAAGCGCCTTGGCGATTTTCTTGAGGGTGCGGACCGTCGTGCGGTCGGGGTTGCGTTCTATCCGAGAGATTTGCGACTGGGGCATGCCCAGCTTTTTGGCTAGTTGAGCCTGCGTCAGCCCGGCGGCCTTCCGGGCTTTCACGACGCTCTCGGTAGCTAGCTCAATCGCAAAGTCGTCGGCGTCGATGAAATCTTCGTCCTTCTCGTTCTCGATCTGTGCAATGGCATGGAGCGTCATTTCGGCCTTGACAAGCCGCTCATACTCTTCGACGGGGACTACCACATGAGTCGTTGTCTCGTCTCGAACCAGGTAGGTCGGATGCCCGTCCAAATCGCGGCGATGGGAACGGTCTCCCGGAGCAACTGCGCCACCGCGCGACGTGCCCTTTAGGGGGGATCCACTGCGCTTCGGCCTCGCGTCGGATTGTCTCGGAACCGTCTGCATACTCTCACAACCACCCTATCTTTTACCGGGTCGAACTGGAAAACGGCCATGTGCCGTCCAAACCGGAAATATCGAAGCGCATATCGACTGATACTGACATCGGCGATTGCTCCGGAGTTTGTGATCGGGTCCGTGCGAATCCGTTCGAGCATGTCGAAAAAAGCTGCGCGATCGGACTCGCTACATTCGCGGCGAACATATTGGCCAACATTCCGATGAAGTTCCACCTTGAAGCGCATGCGCGCATCTCCTCTCTGCGGGAAGCAACCTACGGTCGCACCGCAAAGTGTTCAAGGTGGAACCCTCACATGCCTTGCCTCGATCGGGCGAACTTCGCTGCCCGTCCCCTCTGGTTCCACGACTGGCCGGGGGACCGGCCTATTCAGTTATCTCAAATAGAGTTTATATCAGATTTGAGATTTGTCAAGCCCGCATTCGTCGGGTTGTGTTACAAAAGCCGCGAAGGGGGTTTCGACAAAAGGGCGGGTCATGCGTCGCTCGCCAACGAAAACGACGAGGATGGTGCGGAGAAGGATCGAAAGATCAAGAAAAAACCCGCAGCGGCGGACGTAGGCGATGTCGTACAGGATGCGTTCGTCCCAAGGCGTCAACGAGTTCCCGTAAACCTGGGCGAGGCCGGTGATGCCGGGGCGGACGAGCAGCCGTTGGCGTCGGAAGTCATCGTAGGCCGCCACTTGATCGGGCAACGTCGGACGCGGACCGACCAATGACATTTCGCCTTTTATCACGTTGAACAGTTGCGGGACCTCATCGAGCTTGAACCGTCTAAGCACATAGCCCAGCCGAGTGATGTCGGGATGGTGCAAGGGCACGAGTTCCTGGGGGTCGGGCTTGCGGCCGCCGCGCATGGTGCGAAACTTGACGAGGCGGAAGACTAGCCCGTTTTTTCCCGCCCGCGTTTGGGTAAAAAACACCGGGCCGGGGCTGGTGAGCTTCACGAACGCGGCGACGAGTAGAATGACCGGCGTTAGCACAAGCACTAATAGCAGTGCGGTTATAAGGTCGAAAGGACGCTTTAGCGCGCGGGCCCAGAGCGATTCTGCGACCAATGCTTCGCGGGCAACCATGTACCCATCATCGGTAATAGGGGGGCTGTGGCATTGAACGGCCACCCGGCCCCCTTCCGTGTTTTCCTGGGGGGCGGACCTTTGCAACCTCGGAAGAATCGGAGAGGGAGGGATTCGAACCCTCGATACAGGCGTTCACCCCTATGACGGTTAAGCAATCCGTTCGCCGAAATCCGTAACCGCTGAAACCACAACGGGTTGCGCATCGGGAGGGAACGCGCTTACCGATTTCCTTACCGCTTCTTCTGGAAAAGACCCCGATTTGGCCGCTGTGATATCCGCGTGGCCGGGGCTGCTGGAAGCGGTCCGATCGCGGATCGTCGGCTTAGTTGAGGGGGCGCTGGCTAGAGACTCGAAACCAGATACTGGAAACCAGACAGCGGATGGACAGGACAGCGGCGGGATCGTGGCGATGGTCAAGGAGGCGTGAAGCGAAGGCAACGGGGCGGCGGATGGGACCATGCAAGCAAGCGTGGTTTTTTCTCCGGACCCTTTTCGTTACAATTGCCTTTGTCTTTTCGATCGCCGAAAGCGCGTCCCCTGACAACAGTGAAAGGCGGGACCATGAGTGCGACAGTTCAGGCAATGAAATGTGATGCCCGTCGAGCACGATCGGCCACGAGTGTCCTCTTTTCTGCGCGGGTGCCACTGGCGGCTTGTCCGCCAGTGCGGGTTCAATCCGAGCCGCCATCGCTAGATCGAGTATCCCTTCTCGATCCACGCTTTGCCGAATTCCGATACGCTTGCATCATCCTTTGCACCTGCCTCATTGCGGCTCTAAGCCCCGCAACTATCGCACTCGCCGACCCGCCTCAAGGGAAGATCACCGGCGGGGGACAGCAAGTTGCTGGCTCGGATACCGGCGGATGCCAATGGGCCGACGGGTTATTTTCTTATCCCGGTCTTGACGATCGCGTTGTCTCAACAACGGTCTTCAACGACGGAAACGGCGATGCCCTGTACGTGGGCGGAGATTTTTCGGTGGCCGGCGATGCCATCGCTTCCAGGATCGCCAGGTGGAACGGCACGAGCTGGTCGGCCCTGGGCTCGGGAATGAACAGCGTCGTAGTCGATTTCACGGTCTTCAACGAAGGGGGCGGGCCGGCCCTCTATGCCGGGGGATGGTTCACTACCGCAGGGGGCGTCAGCGCGAACTACATCGCCAGGTGGAACGGCACTAGCTGGTCAGCCCTGGGCTCAGGAATGGACGACTACGTGTACGCACTTACGGTCTTCGATGACGGCGGCGGGCCGGCCCTTTACGTAGGAGGAGCATTCGCCACCGCCGGAGGCGTGAGCGCCAACTACATCGCCAGGTGGGACGGCACGCGCTGGTCAGCCCTGGGCATAGGAATGAATGCCCCGGTAGTCGCTCTCGCGGTATTTGACGACGGGAGCGGGCCAGCCCTCTACGCCGGGGGAGACTTTACCACTGCCGGGGGCGTAAGCGCGAGCGCCATCGCCAAGTGGGACGGCACGAGCTGGTCAGCCCTGGGCTCGGGATTGAACAGCCGTGTGTACGCTCTAACGGTCTTCGACGACGGGAGCGGGCCGGCCCTGTACGCCGGTGGGGGGTTCACGACCGCCGCGGGCGTAAGCGCCAACCGGATCGCCAAGTGGGACGGCACGAGCTGGTCGGGCCTAGGCTCGGGTATGAACGACTACGTGACCGCTCTCACGGTCTTCAACGACGGAAGCGGACCGGCCCTCTACGCCGGGGGATGGTTCATTACCGCCGGGGGCCTGAGCGCCAGGCGCATCGCCAAGTGGGACGGCACGAGCTGGTCGGCCCTGGGCTCGGGAGTGAATGACTGGGTATGGGCGCTTACGGTCTTCGACGACGGGAGCGGGCCGGCCCTCTACGCCGGGGGAGAGTTCACCACTGCCTGGGGTGTAAGCGCGAACTACATTGCCAGGTGGGAGGGCACGAGTTGGTCGCCCCTGGGCTCGGAAACGAATCGCTCAGGAATGAATGGCTCGGTGAGCGCTCTTACGGTCTTCGACGACGGGAGTGGGCGCGCCCTGTATGCCGGGGGATGGTTCTCCACCGCCGGGAGCGTAAGCGCGAGTCGGATCGCCAAGTGGGACGGCACGAGCTGGTCGGCTCTGGGATCGGGAATGAATAACGCGGTATTCGCTCTTACGATCTTCGAGGATGGGAGCGGGCCAGCCCTTTACGCCGGGGGATACTTCTCGACCGCCGGGGGCGTAAGCGCGAGGTGGATCGCCAAGTGGGACGGCACGAGCTGGTCGGCCCTGGGATCGGGAATGAATGAACGAGTAATCGCTCTTACAGTCTTCGACGACGGCGGCGGTCCCGCCCTGTACGCCGGGGGGGTCTTCACCACCGCCGGGGGTGTAAGCGCCAACCGGATCGCCAAGTGGGACGGCACGAGCTGGTCGGCCCTGGGATCGGGAGTAAACCCCTGGGTGGAAGCTCTTACGGTCTTCGACGACGGAAGCGGCCCGGCCCTGTATGTTGGGGGAGCCTTCAGCAACGCCGGGGGCGTAAGCGCGAACCACATCGCCAGGTGGGACGGCACGAGTTGGTCGTCCCTGGGCTCGGGAATGGACGACGCCGTGGTCGCTCTTACGGTCTTCGACGACGGCAACGGGCCGGCCCTCTATGCCGGGGGATACTTCACCACCGCCGGGGGCGTAATCGCGAACTACATCGCCAGGTGGGACGGCACGAGTTGGTCGTCCCTGGGCTCGGCAATGGACGACGTCGTGTTCGCTCTTACGGTCTTCGACGACGGCAGCGGGCCGGCCCTCTATGCCGGGGGATACTTCACCACCGCCGGGGGCGTAATCGCGAACCACATCGCCAAGTGGGACGGCACGAGCTGGTCGCCCCTGGGATCGGGTATGAACAGGGTCGTGGTCGATTTCACCGTCTTCGACGACGGGAGCGAGCCAGCCCTGTACGCCGGGGGAGGCTTCAACTCCGCCGGGGGAAACGTGTCCGCTTTCATCGCCAAGTGGTCGTGCAGCACCGGGGCATGCTGTGACCTAGTCTCCGGAACGTGCGCGGAGGACAGAACATCGAGCGCGTGTACTGGAATGCACAAGGTGTGGACGAAGGGTGCGGCTTGCGTGGACGTGGCGTGCGAGGCCGTCCCCGGCGCGTGCTGTGACCTCGATCCCTTTGGGACCTGCACCAACGGCCTCACCCAAGCGGCGTGCGACTGCCCGGCCTGCGAGTGGCTGAAACTGGGTTCCTGTTCCGAATTGGATTGCCCGCACACCTCGATCCCCACGGTCTCGGAGTGGGGCCTGGTGGTGCTTACCCTCCTCCTCCTCACCGGCGCGAAATTGGCCTTCCGTCGTTCTACGCCGTGCGACCCAGCCGGGACGTGAGAATCCGGTCGCTTCCGCACCCGGCTCGGTCCCCGACCCCCCTTCATCCCCCCTTGGAAAGGGGGGAGGCGGACCCGTCGCTGGCGCATGCTGTGACCACGATCCCTTCGGCGCCTGCACCGACAGCGTCACCCAAGCGGCCTGCGACTGCCCGACCTGCGACTGGGTGAAACTCGGTTCCTGTTCCCAACTGGATTGCCCGCCCACCCCGATCCCCACGGTCTCCGAGTGGGGCCTGGTGGTGCTGACGCTCCTCCTCTTGGTTGGCGCGAAATTGGCCTTCCGTTGCTCTTCGCCGTGCGACCCAGCCGGGACGTGAGAATCCGGTCGCTTCCGCACCCGGCTCGGTCCCCGACCCCCCTTCATCCCCCCTTGGAAAGGGGGGAGGCGGACCCGTCGCTGGCGCTCCGGGTTCTGATTCGTTTCAGCGTTTTTGTGTTTCTGCGTTTCTTTTGGCATTTCGGGCAGAAAAACGTCGATCGGCCCGCGGCTTGGATGCGGCGGATGGGAGTACGGCACGTACGGCACGGTTCGCCTTCGCGTTGATAGACGCGATGGAGTTTCTGGAACGACCCTTCCCGTCCGTCGGCGTCGCGGTAGTCCATCAGCGTCGAGCCGTTGAAGCGGATGGCCTTGCGAAGTGTCATGCGGATGGCACGGAGCAAGCGGGCTACCCGTTCGGAACGAAGAGTGTCAGCCCGTGTCAGCGGATGGATGCCCGCGGTGTGCAGCGACTCGTCGCAATAGATGTTGCCCAGCCCCGCGATCACGGTTTGGTCCATGAGCAGGGCCTTGATCTGCCGGCGTCGGCTCAGGACGACCCGAAACGCAGCGGGCGTCACTTCCAGCGGTTCCAGGCCGACCTCGCCCAAGGGTTTGCCGACGGACCGTTCGCTGCCCGTCAAACACCAGACGCCGCCGAAGCGCCGAGGGTCGCAAAAGCGCAGCTCGTTGGACGTCCCGTCGATCGTGATCCGCAGGTGGGTGTGCTTTGGCACCGGATCAACAGCGTGGCAAACGATCATCCGCCCGGTCATGCCCAGGCGGAAGACCAGCTCGATCCCGCCGTCCAACGCTAGGATTACCCGCTTCGCCCGCCGCGATACCTGCTCCACCCGCCGTCCGGGCAAGAGCTTCCCCAGCGGTCGGGGGTCACCGTGAACGATGTCCGTCCGCGTCAGCCGCACCGTTCCGAGCGTCCGCCCGGCAAGCTGCCGCTGCAACTGTCGCGCGATCGTCTCGGCTTCCGGTAGTTCGGGCATTCCTAGACCTTTTCACATCGCCCACCGTGTTAAGCTGGGCGATCGAACAACCGCCTTTTCCCCGAACCCGGCTTGGGGTACGCTGGGGCTAGTCTGGTGCGTGCCAAGGATATTATCCACGGACGCCGGGGGTCGACCAGCGACGCCTTCCGGTACGGCCCCTAACGCATGACCAAGATGAAGAGTAGGAGTTCACTTGCATGTTGACCAAGAAACCGGGTGAGTTGTTCGGCCACCCCAAAGGACTGTTCGTTCTCTTCTTCACCGAGATGTGGGAGCGGTTCTGCTTCTACAGCATGAGGGCTTACATCGTCCTGTACATGACCCAGGCGTTGCTGTTCAGCCAGAAGGCGTCGAACGGAATCTACGGCGCGTACCTCGGCATCGGATACGCGTCGACGTTCTTCGGCGGGATGCTCGCCGACCGACTTCTGGGTCAACGCCGAGCGATCTACTTGGGCGGGTCGCTGATGGCCGTAGCCCAGTTCGCATTAGGCGCCCATGCGCTGCTCATCCCCGCAGTCACACCCGGCGGCGAACCGAAGATGGATGGGCTGTTCGTCGGCCTCAACATGCTCTTCTTCCTTGCGCTGGGTCTGTTTGACGCCGGACAGGGCTTCTTCAAGCCGAACATTTCGACCATCGTAGGCAGTCTTTATGAACAAGGCGATCCACGGCGTGACGGGGCGTTCACCATCTTCTACATGGGGATCAACGTCGGCGCCGCGCTGGCGGGTATCTCCGGACAGATTTCGCAGACGGTCGGATGGCATTGGGGGTTTTTCCTGGCCGGGGGCGGCATGATTCTCGCCCAGATCATCTTCTATGCGGGGCGCGGGGCCTTACAGGGCAAGGGGCTCCCGCCCCAGCGAAGCGCCCCAACCGCGGCGGCGGGTGCAGGAATCCCCAACGCATTGCTCTTCGTCATCGGCATCGGCTTGTTCGTTCCCGTTGCGGGTTACTTTCTGGCACGTCCGGCATGGGTACAGAACATCGCCGCGTGGTTCATGATCCCAGTACTTTTGTATCTTCTGTACGTGGCGTTCCGGGGGACAGCGGTGGAACGTGGGCGGATGATCGTCATCATCGTTCTGTGCTGCTTCTGCACGATGTTCTGGGCGTTCTTCGAACTGGCCGGTAGCGCCATCAACCTCTTCGCCAACGAACGCGTGGATCTCACGGTTCCGGTTTTCGGCGAATTAACCTCCTCGCTGGTTACGGCCTCGATCAATCCCGTCCTCATCTTCGTTTTGGCGATTCCCTTCGCCAAGCTGTGGGTTTGGCTGAACAAGAGGCAGATGGAACCGCCGTCGCCGCTCAAGTTCGCCCTGGGCCTGGCTCAGCTTGGTGCGGGGTTCTACATCATGTATCTCGGCGCTGCCCAGGCCGGCACCACCGGCAAGTGCAGCATCGTTTACCTCGTGCTTGGATTCTTCCTGCACACCACGGGCGAGCTGTGTCTTTCGCCCGTGGGCCTTTCGACGATTACGAAGCTGTCACCCGCGCGCATCGTCGGAATGTTCATGGGCGTGTGGTTCCTATTCACGGCCATGGGCTATGTCGTGGGCGGCTGGGTCGGCGGCCTCACCGAGCACCGGGGATACGCCGAGGTCTTCAAGCTGATCGCCATCATTGCCGTCGCGGCAGGCGTGGTGTTGGGTTTGCTCTCGCCGTTTCTCAAGAAAATGATGCACGGAGTGAAGTAACAGCGGGCTGGCGCCGACGGCGAAAATGTTCGTCATACTGAGCCTGGCCGTGCTGGGCGTGGCGATGCTGATCCTGATCCTGCTGCCGATGCTGGACCGGGCGATCAAACGGTACGGAGCGTGAGTCAAGAATGCTGAATGACGAATTCAGAATGGCGAATGCCCGTAGCACGCTGGATGGCGAGGTCCACTCGTCACAGCACACGATTCCGATCGGCGCTAAACCTATGAGAGCAAAAACTTAACGGAGACCGCATCCATGTCCGCACAACCCCAAGGCACGTTTTTGGGACACCCCAAGGGGCTGTTTGTCCTCTTCTTCACGGAGATGTGGGAGCGCTTCAACTACTATGGGATGCGGGCGCTTCTTGTCCTCTACATGGTCAACTACTTCAAATGGCCTCAGGAGCAGTCCTCTAAAGTCTACAAATGGTTTACGGCACTGGTGTACCTCACGCCGCTGATCGGCGGGTTCCTGGCCGACAAGTATCTCGGGAACAAATGGGCGATCATCCTCGGCGCCTCGACCATGGCCATCGGTCAGTTTTGCATGACGGTCGACAGTGAGCAAGTATTCTATGTCGCGCTGGGTCTGCTCATCGTCGGCAACGGCCTGTTCAAGCCCAATATGGCCACGCAGGTCGGACGCCTCTATCCGCCCAATGACGCCCGACGTGACAGCGCCTATACGATCTTCTACATGGGCGTCAACCTCGGCGCATTCATCGCGCCTATTGTGTGTTCGGAACTCCAAGAAAACACCCGCTTGGGCTTCCGCGCAGGCTTTGCGGCCGCTGGGGTCGGCATGTTGATTGGATTGGTGACCTATCTTCTTGGCCTACGCTGGGTGCAGGCGGTTCCTCCGACTGCACCCGTTGATGCGCCGCCAAAGCGTGCGACCGCAAAGGCAGCGGGGCATTACGTGACCGAACAGGAGGCCCGCACGGTGCCATCCGTCATGCCAACCATATCTGGCGCGGCCCCGCAGTTGATGCTCCTCTTGGGTTTGGCGGTGGTTGTTATCCCATGGGCGTTGTGGCAATTCGGCATCTTCAAATGGGATGACGCCGTGGCGTACAGCGGAGGAGGCGGAATAGCCTGCATCATGGGATGGTGGATCGTCAAACAAATCCCCATGGCGCTTCGAGATCGGGTTCTCGCAGTTTACGTCGTCGGTCTGTTCGTGATATTTTTCTGGGGCGCATTCGAGCAGGCCGGCAACGCCATGAATTTGTTTGCAGATAAGACCAGCAATCGATACATCACCGAACCGATGCCAACGCCATCTGTATTCCCCGAGGTTGCCGGATCGCAGCCGGCGGCTGCGGCGGACGAATCCGTTGGCTCGTTCGATCGATTGAAACGAGGATGGGGCAAGCTTTGGAACCCCGTCAAAACCGGGTATTTCCAATCCATCAACGCGCTGGCGATTTTCGTGTTGGGGCCGGTGTTCGCGTGGCTTTGGATTTTCCTACCAAGGAAGGGAGTTAGACTGTCGATCCCTGCGAAAATGGCCATCGGATTGTTTCTCCAAGGATCGGCCTTCGCATTGATGGTTTGGTCGATCAAGTACGAAGCGCAGCCGTCGAACGCACCATTGGCGGCGTTGCCTGCGGGGGTGGTCGTCGATGCGCAGGATCGCGTTATATTCCGCGACGCGCCGGATTTGGGAGACGAGAAGGGCTTGGCTGAGTTCGCGGCGGCGAGAATTGACGATCGTTATCCGAAAGTTGTTCAGGGCGGACGAATCGTCTTTGATGAGAACGCCAAGCAATTGAACATGACCGGTGTTTTGGCGAATACCGACCGCGATCGCATGTTGCGGGCCACTGTTTCGCCGCAATATCTTTCGAAAGCGCGAGAACTTGCCCTCGCGTCAGCAGAAGCCAGGAAAGAGAAGGGAAAAGAGTTCACCGTACAGGTTCAGCTTGACGCCGTTCCGCCCGGATTTGACTTACGCTACGCGGGCTTCCCGAAAGAAGCCGTTCGTTTCGACGAGGCAACGCGCACGCTCACCTCGACCGTCGAACTCGGTGACCGCGACTACAAGTCGTTGCTCGTGGCCGGGGCCGATCCGGCGCTTCGCGACGCCCTCAACAAGCTTTTCGTTGAGTCGGCCAAGTTCAAGGTCAGCTCCTGGTGGCTCTTTTGGTTCTACATTCTCTGCACCCTTGGCGAGCTTTGCGTGTCGCCGGTGGGTTTGTCGATGGTCAGCAAGCTCGCCCCCGCCGCCTATGCGACGATGATGATGGGCATGTGGCATGTGATGATTTTCTTCGGCAACTACACCGCCGGACAATTAGGGGAGGTCTACGGGAGCATCGACCCGGCCCGATATTTCGCATACATCGGAGGATCGCTCGTTGTAGTTTCCTTCATCTGCTTCCTCGTGGTGAAGAAGATCAAGTCCATGATGCATGGGGTGAATTGAGTCGGCAGAGGGTTCAACTTCGGCCGCGCAGACGTTGTTCGAGCTTCTTGGCCACGTCCAAGGGCACCAGTCGGGCGAGGTGGTTGGGGTCGTAGCGGCCGATCTCCACGATCTGCTTGATGAGCGTGCTGGAGGTGAGCATGTGCTGTCCGCTGGTCATCAGGAACACCGTTTCGATGCCTCCGATGATGAGGTTGGTGGTGGCGATCTCCAATTCGGCGTGCAGATCGACGTTGTCGCGGATGCCGCGGAGGATCACCCGCGCCCCGACGGTGCGGGCGTATTCCACGGTCAGCCCGCTGTACGTCTGCACCTCGATGTTGGGGAGGTCGGCCGTGTGCTCGGCCATCATCTCTTTGCGCTCCGCGGAGCTAAAGACTTCTTTTTTCAACGGGTTGTCGCCGACGGCCACGATCAGACGATCGTAGAGCCGCGAGGCGCGCTCGATGATATCGAGGTGCCCAAGCGTGAGCGGATCGAACATGCCCGGAAAGATCGCCAGGTTGGGTGACGTTGTCATGAAATATCATTGTACACCGCCCGTCGAATGCGTCCACACAGTCATGCTGAGCGTAGCGAAGCATCTTCGTTTACGAGAATAGGCCCTTCGCTACGCTCAGGGTGACAGCCGCTTCGTTCAGGGTAACAACGCCGATTGACATACCCGCAGACCATGACGATGCTGACGGCGATGAGCGACGCACCGGTCCAAACTACTGCGGTCGATCTTAGCGTTGATCTCGCCGGGCTTCGACTGGTCAATCCGGTGATGACCGCTTCGGGCACGAGCGGCTTCGGCCCGGAACATGCGGAATACATGGACCTCCGCAAACTAGGCGCGTTCGTCACCAAGGCCGTCTCCCCCGAAGTCCGCAAGGGCAACCCGCCCGAACGGATCGTCGAAACCCGCGGGGGAATGCTCAACGCCATCGGACTTGCCAACGTCGGGTTGGAAAGGTTCGTTGCGGAGAAGATTCCCTTTCTGCAAAGCGCCGGCGTGCCGGTTATCGTCAACGTCGTCGGCCACTCCGTTGAGGATTACCAGACCGTCTGTCGCCGTCTTGATTCGATCGACTGTGTGGCCGGGTTAGAACTGAACGTCTCCTGCCCCAACGTCGCCGACGGCTTGGAGTTCGGCACCGATCCCCAGCGACTGTCCAAATTCGTTGCCGCCGTCCGCCGCGACGTCCGCCGAGCCAAGCTCATCGTCAAGCTCTCACCCAACGTCAGGGACATCACTGAGACGGCACGAGCGGCGATCGACAGCGGCGCCGACGCCTTGTCGGTTATCAACACGCTCTACGGCATGGCCATCAACGTGGATACGTGGAAGCCGATCTTGGCCAATCGCACGGGCGGCCTTTCCGGCCCGGCGATCAAACCCGTCGCTCTCTACATGGTGCATCGAGTGTATACGCAGGTCGCCCGTGACAAGGGCGTGCCGATCATCGGCATGGGCGGCATCACCGACTGGCGCGACGCGGTGGAGTTCCTGCTGGCCGGTGCCACGGCGGTGGCGGTGGGCACGGCCCTCTTCGTCGATCCCCAAGCGCCGATTCACATCTGCGAGGGGATCGCCGCGTATCTGAGTCGCCGCGGACTAACCTCCGTCCGCGATCTCGTCGGCAAGCTGAAATAGAGACGGTTACGAGTTACGAATTACGTCGGGTGGCCCGGGTCCTTTGGACCTGGGGGAGCCGATGATTCCCGCCCGGCAATATACGGACGATCATCGCGTTCCCCACCTCCAGAGGAGGCGGGCCACCCAGTCTCGCTCAGCATGACAGTCGCTATTCGTAAACGGGGCATTATAGCGGCTTCCAGAGACCGATCACGTTCCCATCGGGATCGGCGAACCACGCGAAGTGTCCCATGCCGGGTACTTCCTGCGGCGGGATAACCGTCTTTCCGCCCTGTTCCTCCGCCTTCTTGAGGTAGGCTTGAAGGTCGTTTACCTGGGCATAGAGGGTGACGTAGTTGTGCGGCTCGTGTCCCAAGGCGGTGATGTGTCCGTCGATTCCCATTCCGCCGCCCTGAGTGTCGATCATGGCGGCCGGTCCCTGTTGCTCGATCTTCCAGCCGAACAGGTCGCTGTAAAACTTCACGGTTTTCTGACTGTTCCGACATCCGATTTCAAAGTGTACGACTGGGGCACCCATCTCTTTTTCTCCGTGCTTCGGTTGTTGTTTCGCCCGAAGTCAACGCTTACTCAAATTCAGTCCATTAGACTATCAAGCGTTCAAGGCGCGCTGTGGCGCGCCGTATTTCTGGGTTACAAAGCCGACGATGATTCCCACCAAGCTTCCCGGCAGAATGATTTCGAGGTAATGCGACCCCTGCAACACGGCCACGACGAGGGCGAGCGCGAAGCCCAGCGTAAGTCCGCAAGCAATACCGATGCCCAGGGAGTTGAACTTGCGGGCGACGAAGCCGGTGACCACGCCCACAATCAGCCCCTTCATCGTCGAGCCGATCACGATCCCGACAATTCCCTCCTTGACCGCCGGCACATCGGGCGACGAGACCAACGCCGACAGACCGTCGAAAGCCCCCAAAACGCCGCCGAGGATCAATCCCAATAACGGTTTGCTCATCGAATCATCTCCAAAACTCTCCATTCGTCGCTCATGCGCCGCTCAAGCTTCTTTTCAACGTCGCCGCAGGATCCTTTAAGACTTCCCGAAAAGCATCGCGGAAGCCCATAGATTATCGTCGAGGCCAGACAGCCAAAAGGGTCCGCATCAGCAAGTAAGCGGCCACCAGCAGGATGGGCGCTCGATAGCGCCATGCCCAGCGCCCCAGGCGCTCGAGCACGCCCTCGCGATGGGCGAGCACGGCCTGCCCATCAAGAAAGCGCACGACCTCAGCGGCCAGTTCCGCCGCGCCGGCATAGCGGTGCTCCGGAGCGGCCGACAACGCCTTGAGGCAAATCGCCTCCAAGCGCCTCGGCACGGCGCGGTTTCGCTGCCGTGGCGGGACGAGCGGCAAAGCGCCGTCGCCGGATTGTGCGACGGCAGTACGCGGCGCCTGGCCGGTGAGGAGAAAATACAGGATGCCGCCCAGGGCGAACACGTCGCTGCGTTCGTCGATCCGGTCCACAGCTCCCGCGGCCTGTTCAGGCGACATGTACCCAGGCGTGCCGAGGATCGTTCCGTGTGATGTTACCCGAGGATTCGCCTCCGACGATCGGTTTTGTGGTATGGACACTTCCGGCGGTGCGACGGCTGTTGGATCGGGGGCCGCCTTGGCGAGACCCCAATCCAGGACCAGCACTTCGCCGAACTGACCGACCATGACGTTCTGCGGCTTTAGATCGCGGTGGATGACCCCGTGGGCATGAGCAAAGGCCACCGTTTCGCAGACGCGCTGAAAGACTCGGAGTCGCTGGGGAAGACCCGCGGAAGCGTCGAAGTGCTCATCCAGTCGTCGCCCCTGGACCCACTTCATGACGTAGTACACCCGGCCATCGGCGAGCGTGCCGATGTCGTGCACGGGCACGATACCGGGGTGCTCCAGTCGGGCGATGATGTGGGCCTCGCGGGACATGCGGTCGATGGATTCCTTGTTGAGCGTTCCGTCGCGGATGACCTTTAGGGCTACGGGTCGTCCGAGGGAGCGATCCTCGGCCAGATAGACCGTGCCCATTCCTCCCTGTCCGATACTTTGCGTAATGCGATATCGCGGGTCATCGGGCGCATCGTCTTGGACGACCTGCCGAAGGTGATCGAGCGTGTCGTCGTTTAACGCGCGGGTCACGACGTTGTCCCCAAGATTCGCCGGGCTTCGTCGCGGAACTCCTCGTCGTCGGCGGTCAGTTCGCGAAGCGCGTCGAGGACACAGATACGGAAACTGCGACGAGACCAGGCCAGAAAATTCGTCACCTGGGTAACGGGCAAGTTGTACTCCGCGGCGAGTTGGTCGTAGGTCGGTCGCCGGCCTGCTTGGGTGGAGTGCAGATCGTATCGCTCGAACAATGAGTACTGAGTTCGCTTGTCGGCTTGCTCGCACGCGACGCGGAAGGACTCGATCGCTCGTTCCAACAAGCTACGGGCGCATTCCCGATCGAAATAGGATTCCTCAGGGTCTTCCGCCGAGCGACAGTACGAGAACTCGGCGTCTGCGCCGGCGAAGTCCAGCGAAACGAACCGCTGATCGCCGCCGCGTTTAGCCCGCCCCGCCGCCTTTCGCTCGTTGGCGACGTACCCGTCGGCACACACCCGCAGATAGGTTCGGAAACCAGCCTTCTGGGCGGTGTAGCGCTCCACGAACGGCTTTTCCATCGCACTGGCGAAGAACCCCTGCGTCCAGTCCTTGGCCTGCTCATTGGACGCGCCCCATTTCATGCGAATGTGCTTGTAGATCGGTTTCCAGTACGCTGAAACCAACGATTCCCATGCCCGCTCGCGGGAGCGCGGGTCGTCACTGCGAACGCCCTCGATGATCGAGCCGCGAGTGAGCGGGAAGCGGTCCTGTTGGCCGCCGATTTCGGTGTCTCGATCCATACGCACGATTCCTTTACAAACCTAGGACAGCGTAACAGGTCTGAATTACGAATTACAAATTACGAGTTACGGAAGGTGCCCCATCCCTGCGAAGCAGGGGTGGGGGATCACATCAATCCTGTAGTCAATCGTGCGTTGAGGAAGTTAATCCCCCCCCTTTCTGACGAAAAGGATGGGGCACCTAACGCATCCCCCATTCGACAATCGGCAATCGCCAATCCACAATGGGCCTGGCGGAATATGTCTCTCGCAACGAATACGTGCATTGGTCCGTACGTGATCCTCGCTCCCCTCGGCGCGGGAGGGATGGGGGAGGTTTTCCGTGCGAAAGACACGCGCCTGGATCGAGAGGTGGCGATCAAGGCGCTGCCGGAGCACTTCGCCCGCGATCCGGAGCGCGTCGCCCGCTTTCAGCGCGAGGCAAAGCTCCTTGCTTCGCTCAATCATCCCCACATCGCGGCCGTCCACGGGTTCGAGGAGGTGGAGGGCAAGCGATTCCTGGTGATGGAGTTGGTGGAGGGCGCGACCCTGGCCGACCGACTTCACGATGGAGCAATGCCCGTCGAGGATGCGTTGACGATTGGCCGGCAGATCGCCGAGGCCCTCGAAGCAGCGCACGAGCGGGGGGTCATCCACCGCGACCTCAAGCCGGCCAACGTGAAGATCACGCCGGACGGGGCGGTCAAAGTCCTCGACTTCGGCCTGGCCAAGGCCATGTCCGAAGATTCGTCGGCGACCGATATCGCCAACTCGCCGACCATTACCGCACAGCACACCCGCCCCGGCGTCGTGTTGGGCACCGCCGCCTACATGAGCCCCGAACAGGCCCGCGGAAAACCCGTTGACAAACGAACCGACATTTGGTCGTTCGGCTGCGTCCTGTACGAATGCCTCGCGGGGCGAAGACCCTTCGAAGGGGAAACGACTTCCGACATTATGGCGCAGATTCTGGAGCGTGAACCGGATTGGGCCGAACTCCCCGACTCTACACCCGCCTCCGTACGACGGCTTCTACAACGCAGTCTTGTTAAGGACCGCCGCAAACGGCTTCGGGATGCCGGCGATGCGGCCCTCGAGCTGGAAGAGGTCCTGCTCGGTAGCGTGGCCGGCTCTTTCCCATCCCAAGTTTCGTCGAACCAGGCAACATCGAAGAAGCCCGCCTTTCTGGTCCTCGGAGTCCTGTTTGCGTTTGCGCTAGGATTGGTGCTGGCCACGGCGTTTTGGCGCCAGTCGGCTTCGACGGACCCCTTACCGCCCGACAAGGTGGCGAGATACACGGTGACGCTGCCGCAGGGGACGACGATTGGGACGGGCCGACATGCGCCGCTCGGGGTCGAGCGCCCGTCCTTGGCGCTGTCGCCGGACGGGACGTTGCTCGTCTACGTCGGCGTCACCGATGGAGTGAGCCGGCTTTTCCTTCGTCGCGCGGACACGCTCACCGCTACGCCCATGCCCGAGACGGAAGGCGCCTGCGATCCCTTCTTTTCGAACAACGGGCGGTGGGTGGCTTTTTTTGCCGACGGCAAGTTGAAAAAGGTTTCCCCGCTAGGCGGCGTTCCAGTCAGCATTTGTGAAGCCCCGATCCCCAAGGGGGGAACTTGGGGGCCGGACGATCGAATCGCGTTTTCTCGGCACGACGGACTCGAGATATGCACCGTCTCCGCCGGAGGCGGGAATCCCAAATCACTGCTGCAGCGGACCAGAGGCGGAATCCTGGAATGGCCGCAGTTGCTGGCGGATGGTAAGTGGTTGCTTTTCGCCGAAGGAGGAGTCGGAGTACGGCTCCTTTCCTTGGAGTCCGGTGAAGCTCAAACTCTGTTGCCTGGAGCGGCGTTCGCCCGCTACGTTCCTTCCGGTCACCTCGTGTACCTTCAAGCAGGCACGGTAGCGGTCGTCCCCTTTCATTGGTCGCAGCGGACCCTTGGAGAATCTCACATTCCCTTGGATGCCGATATCCGCACGGCCAACAGCATCCCTCAACTGGCCTTCTCCCAGTCCGGAACACTGGCGTATGTTCCCGGAGGCCGTGTTCCTGAAAACACGCTGATCTTGGTCGACCCCACGGGGGAGACGGTCCCACTGGGTTGTCCCAAAAAATCTTTCGGCACCTTTGAATTCTCTCCCGACGGCCAACGTCTGGCCATTGAAGTTCAAGACCTTGGAAGTGATATCTGGGTGTACGACTTGGCGCGGGCAACCTTTACGCGCATGACTTCGGATGGAACCAGCAACCGTCCACTTTGGACTCCGGATGGCAAGACCTTAATGTTCTCCTCGATCGAGAATGGCGAGCGCGGGATCTTCGCAAGAGCCGTCGACGGCGGCGGCGAACGAAGGCTCGTTCTGAGCACGGAAGGCGCCCTGGACTCCCTATCACCCGACGGGCGCTATGCGATCCTGGGCGTCAGGCAACCGGAAACAAAGGGTGACTTGTGGTTCTTCCCGCTCCCCGAGGCCGAGAAGCTCCACGTCCTCCGTAACAGTAACTTCAATGAATGGGGCGCCGCCTTCGCTCCCAATGGCAAGTTAATCGCGTACGTGTCCGACGAATCGGAGCAATATGAGGTCTACGTGACGCGCTTTCCCGGCGGCGATGGGACGCTAAGAGTCTCCAACAATGGTGGTGAAGAGCCAGTTTGGTCTCCTGAAGGTAACCAACTCTACTACCGCAACGGTGACAAATGGATGTCGGCGCCCATTCAAGCTGACCAAGAATTCTCCTTTGGGGCGCCGCGCTTGTTGTTCGAAGGGCCCTACTTCAACTGCTGGGGGCGATCGTACGCCGTTGCGCCGGACACGGGACGATTTCTCGTCATCGGCGGCCAGATGGAAGAGGCGCCGGCGCAGTTCACGATTGTACTGAATTGGTTCGAAGAACTTAAGGCCAACGTGCCGGCCGACTTGCGGTGACAAATCGACAATCGCCAATCGACCATCGACAATGGATCGGGCCGAAAATGTCTCTTACACCGAACACACGCCTTGGTCCCTATGAGATCGTCGCTCCGCTCGGCGCGGGGGGGATGGGGGAAGTCTATCGCGCGAAGGACACGCGGCTGGATCGAGAGGTGGCGATCAAGGTGCTGCCCGATGCCTTCGCCCGCGATCCGGAGCGCGTCGCCCGCTTTCAGCGCGAGGCAAAGCTCCTTGCTTCGCTCAATCATCCCCACATCGCGGCCGTCCACGGGTTCGAGGAGGTGGAGGGCAAGCGATTCCTGGTGATGGAGTTGGTGGAGGGCGCGACCCTGGCCGACCGACTTCACGATGGAGCAATTCCCGTCGAGGATGCGTTGACGATTTGCCGGCAGATCGCCGAGGCCCTCGAAGCCGCCCACGAGCGGGGGATCATTCACCGGGACCTCAAACCGGCCAATGTGAAGATCATGCCCGACGGAGCGGTGAAAGTCCTCGACTTCGGCCTGGCCAAAGCCATGACCGACGAGTTGTCGCCCTCGCAGATGGCCCACTCTCCGACCATTACCGCAAAGCACACCCGTCCCGGCGTCGTGTTGGGCACCGCCGCGTACATGAGTCCTGAACAGGCCCGCGGGAAACCCGTCGACAAACGCACCGATATTTGGTCGTTCGGGGTTGTACTCTACGAAGCCCTCTGCGGTTGCAGGCCATTTGTGGGGGAAACGGCGACCGATCTGGTCGCCAAGATTCTGGAGCGCGAGCCGGATTGGAGCACCCTGCCGCCGGAAACGCCGCCGATTGTTCAATTGCTACTGCGCCGCTGCCTGGCCAAGGACCGCAATAAGCGCCTCCACGACATCGCCGACGCCCGCATCGACCTCGAGCAGGCCATCGCCGATCCGGCCTCTTCGATGCTTCGACTCGGGGATGCCGCCATATCGGCGGCGGACGCCCGAATCCGTCAGGCCGCGTGGCGTCGAGCGATTCCCTGGATTCTTTCGGGGATCGCCACCGCAATGCTCGCGGCTTCCCTGGTCCTGCTGTGGCGGGCGACCCGCCCACCCACCAAGCCCGTCGTCCGCCTTGAAGTCGTGGTGTCCGACAAGGAGCCATCGCCAACGGGCTGGGGTGCCCAGTTCGCAATCTCGCCGGACGGCACGCGCCTGGCCTATGTGATCGGAACCTGGCAGTCCCACCACCTATACCTTCGCACGCTCGATCAATTCGAGGGGACTCTCTTTGCCGGAACGGAGCACGCCGACAAGCCATTCTTCTCCCCGGATGGCCAATGGGTGGCGTTCTTCGCTGAGAAGAGGCTCAAGAAGGTATCGGTTTCGGGTGGTGCGCCGCTGACAATCTGCGACGGGATTGGTGGTGGATTCGGTGGAACGTGGGGGAAGGACGGCACCATCGTCTTCGCACCGGACTTTACCGGCGGCTTGTGGCGGGTTCCGGCCGCAGGCGGAAAGGCCGAGGAGCTCACCAAGCCGGATCCAACGAACAAGTGGGCCGCGCACGCCTGGCCGCAGTTTCTCCCGGACGGCAAGAGCATGATCTTTACCGTATCAGGCGGCGGGATGAGCGATTTCAACGACGCAACCATTGAACTGATTTCCCTGGATACCAAACAGCAAAAACCCCTCCACCAGGGCGGCTCACACGGCCGGTACGTCCCCAGCGGGCATCTTGTGTTTGTTCACAGAGGAACCTTGTTCGCGGCCCCTTTCGATCTTCAACGTCTGGAACTTACCGGACCGCCGACGCCGGTGCTCGAAGGTGTCGCTTTCGAATCGGAGTTGGGAGCTGGAGAATACGACTTTTCCCAAACGGGCACGTTGGTCTACCGTCGCGGAGAGGCGATCCGTCCATTGAAGACGCTCGTTTGGGTGGATCGGCAGGGTACGGTCACGCCCCTTTTGGACATGCCGCGCGATTACGGGAGTCCGGCGTTCGCCCCCGATGGGAAGCAATTGGCCGTCGAGATCTCCACCGAAGACAAGCAAAACCCGAGCGATTTGTGGGTGTACGATATCGAGCGGGAATCGCTAACCCGACTGACGTCCGATGACGGTCTCGAAAGATCCCCCGTTTGGACGCCCGATGGTCTACGCGTGACGTACGCCTCTGGAAAAGATTTTGATTCCATGAACATCATGTGGAAACCGGCCGACGGGGCGGGCGAAGCGGAACGACTGACGGACAGCCCGTCATTTCAGTCGCCTTCGTCCTGGTCGCCGGACGGCAAGGTATTGGCCTTCATGAAGCGGGATGAAAAGACCAAAAGCGACATCTGGTTTCTCCGCTTGGAGGGCGATCGAAAACCGGAAGTCTTCTTACAAACACCATCCAGCGAATGGTCAGCGCGGTTTTCTCCCGATGGTCGCTGGCTGGCTAATATGTCGTATGAATTCGGGAAGTGGGAAATCTACGTCCGCCCATTCCCCAGCGGCGATAGGAAGTGGCAGATCTCGACCGACGGTGGTTGGTCCGCCCGGTGGTCACCGCATGGAAAGGAACTTTTCTACTTACAAGACAAAAACATGATGGCAGTCACTATTACGGCTGACGGTTCGTCCTTATCTGCCGACAAACCGCGCAAGTTGTTCGAGGTTCCGTTCAGCGTGTTTAGCATCGACGTCGCTCCAGACGGGCAACGCTTCGTCATGGCCAAGTCAGCGGCGGAGGAGAAGGACGCCGATCGCACGCACTTAACTTTCGTGTTCAACTGGTTCGAGGAGCTAAAAGCCAAAGTCCCGACGAAATGAGAAGAAGCTACGAAGGGAAAAGGCATTAAGGCACTGAGGCATTGAGGCACGGAGGGGCAATCGACAATTCGATTTTGACGTTTTGACGTTTCCGTCATTCGACAATCGACAATTGACAATCGACAATATCGCTCGTGAGCTTCCTTAACCCAATCGCAATTGCCATCGCCGCGGCGCTCACCATCCCGCCGCTCATCGCCCTCTATTTCCTCAAGCTTCGTCGCGAGGTGCGGCTCGTGCCCTCCACTTTTCTTTGGAAGCGCGCCGTCGAGGACCTGCACGTCAACGCCCCGTTCCAACGTCTTCGTAAGAGCCTGCTTTTGCTCCTTCAACTGCTTATTCTGATCCTGGCCGCCATCGCCTTGGGCAAACCGATGTGGGAGGCGACCCAGACCTCGGAAAGCACGATCATCCTTCTGGTCGATCAGTCCGCCTCCATGGCCGTCGTTGAAGAGGGCGGACGCACGCGGCTCGATCTGGCCAAGGAGCAGGCCCGGCGCGTGGTCGAGAACATGAGCGACGACTCTCGCGCCATGGTCATCGCTTTCTGCGACCGGGCCAGGGTCTTCTCCTCCTTCGACTCCGACAAGCAGGCCCTTCGTCGCAAGATCGACTCCATCGAGCAAACGCAAAGCACCTCGTTGCTCACCGAGGCCGTGGGACTGGCCGAGGCCTACGCCCAAAACCTCATCATCGGAGGTGAACAGCCCGGCAGTGACATCGCCCCGGAGTCCGCCGCCCCCGACGCCTCCGTATTTCTGTTCACCGACGGCCGCCTGGAGGACGCCGGCCGCGTCGCCCCCCAGAAGCTCGACGTATCCAAAATGCAAGTGACGCGCATCGGCGCGCGCGGCGACAACGTGGGTATCACAAGCATGGACGCTCGCCGCGACTACGAGCATCCGAAAATCCTCGAAGTCACCGCTGCCGTCCAAAATTTCGGCCCCCACTCCGTCGAAGTGGACGCCACCTTGTATGTCGACGGCAACACCGTGGACGTGCAATCCCTCCTACTCGACCCTGCCGACCCTACATTCGACGCCAACGAACCGCCTCCCGGAAGCGTGAAGCTCGCCGTCTTCGACGAGATCGAGTTTGAGGGCGGCGGCGTGGTCGAGGTGGTGCTCAAGCTCGACGACGCCCTTTCCGCCGACGACCGGGCCTGGACAATCCTCGATCCGCCCCGCCACACGAAGGTCCTGTTGGTGACGGACGGCAACATGTTCTTGGAGGACGTTCTGGAGACGCTGCCGCTCGATCTGGTCACCATGACGACCGGCGGATACGAACGCGCCGCCGACGAAACGATCCGCGACGCCGACCGCAGCCTCTTCGACGTGGTCATCCTGGATCGACACTCCACTGCCCGCCTACCGCAAGGGAACTATTTTTTCTGGGGCGCCGCGCCCGGGATTGAAGGCGTGAAAGCCGGCCCCGTCGTTTCGGATCAGGTGATTTTCAATTGGGACGAGACCCATCCCGTGCTGCGTCACGTCGCCGTGGAGACCATGGAGGTGGCCCAGTGGTTGCAGCTTACTCTTCCGCGCGAAAGCGTCTCGATTATCGACGGCCAGACTTCTCCCGTGTTAGCTTATCTCGCTCGTGACGCGAGCCAATTCCTCATCAGCGCCTTTGGCCTCATCGTTCGGGACGATCGCGGCAACGAGTTGATGAACACCGAGTGGGTCGCCGGCGTCGACTTCGTGGTGTTCATGCAAAACGCCATCCAATTCCTCGCCGCAAACCTGGCCGCCGCCGGCAAACGGAGCGTCCCACCCGGCGAACCGGTTACTCTGCCTATTCCTCCGCGCGTCGCGGAAGTGAAGATCATTCGCCCCGATGGCGTCGCGGATGCAATCCCCACGGGGCAATATCAAACCATTCACTACGCCCGCACGCGGAGCGTAGGCGCCTATCGCGTCGAGCCGGGCGTGCCCGGTGACAACGTCTTCGCCGTCAACCTTTTTAACCCCACCGAAAGCAACGTCGCCCCCGTCGAGACGCTCACCATCGGCGCCGACGGGGGTAAGCCGCAGATGGCGGGCGTACAAGTGAGCAGACCCGCCTGGCCCTACGTACTTCTCGCCCTTCTCGCGTTGCTCATCCTCGAATGGATCATCTACAATCAGCGGGTTTTTGTATGAGCGACACCATCGTTCTTCCCGTCTCGCGCGGTCGCGCCGCAAGCCGCGCCCTCGTTTGCAGCGTCCCCGCGATCCTCCTCGGTATCACGACGATGCTCATCTACGGCCGACTCAATTTCGTCCCCACGGGTGTCTCCAATCGCCTGGTCGACTATAGCATTGCGGTGATCGCACTTCCCGTCCCGTTGATCGCCGCGTGGACCGCGTTTAAGGCCCTGCGATGGTTGCTGCTCGCCCTGTGGCCCGCGAGCGTCGCGGTCGTTGCGGAGGTCGATACCCTGACCCTTCGCCTCGGACCCTTTGGAACCCGGACTTATGACGCGTCGACACTGGACGTTCGTTACCCTTTCGAGTTGTCGCAGGATGCCGACGGAGGCGGCTTCGAGGCCTTCCTCCCCGAAGAGGAGCAACGTGCCAAACTTCTCCCCCGCATCCTCCACCTTACAGCCCGCGAACCGCTCCACCGAGTCATTCTCTACTTTGTAAAAGAATCGGAGCCAAATATAGCCCGGGCCTTGCGCCCCATCGTTGACCGCTGGCGCAGTGGTCATTCAGTTGACGACAGTGCCGCTCTGCCCCTCGCATCGCTAAAGGAAACGCTTCAGCGTCCCGGCCACTGACTTCCAAAAGCCGAGGGTCGGGTTATCCGTCAAAAGTGCAAATTCTTGGGGCGTATACACGAGAAGGTCGAGGGCGGGAACGACGTCGTAGAGGTCGAGAAAATCCTCGCCGCGCTGCGGGAAAGGTTTGCTCGTGTCCTGGACGAGGATCAGGTCGATATCGCTGCGCGAAGTCATTCGCCCGCCGGCGAACCCCCCGAAAAAGTACGCCTCCCGGACACGCCCTTGCAGCTTCCGTCGAAATGCGGCAACGAGCTCTTCCGGCGTCAGACCAAAGAGCGGATCGCGGTCACTGCGAACCAGGATCTCGTTTCTGCTCATCGGCAAAGCCTTGCCTCACTTGTATCAGAACACCCTCCGCGAAACCGAGCGCCTCTTTGGCCTGATCCGGGGTGAATAGCTGAAAAGGCGCCCCCGAGGGCACCGCGTCGGGATACCGTGCGGTGATACAATACTGATCGAGTCGCCGTCCCGCGTTCAGGATTTCGTCGTTGATGTCGAGTGCTTTGGCGATTTCCGTCACCGAGTGCCCGCGGACGGCCTCATAGCCTCGTAGAAGCGCCAACGCTTTGAGGGCTTTCTCCGCTACCTGTTGGCAGACAAAACAAGTCTGCGCGAAGTGGCCCTCGCGGAAGGAGCTTGTCGCCCACTCGAAATCGTTTCCCGCCTGGGCCAGCCAGTCCCCGGCACGACCTGGTTTTCCGTTCACGCAGCACATCCTCCGTGCTCGGCACCCGCACGTTTACGCGTCGATCCTAACAAGCCCGAGTCCGCGCTGCAACGCACTGCGTGACGGCCGCGGTCCGGGTTATGACCTGTCGACGTTGCCCCTAGTTAGCAACTTGCCAGCCGGCTTACGCGTCGGGACACTATGCCTCGAGTCGTCGTGCGACGCGGCGACCAACGTGGGCCTCAACAAGGTACGAAAACCCGGTGTCCACCTCACGACGCGATCTGGTTTACTTTATCCTCGGTGGGTTCTTCCTCACCAACGCCATCTTGGGCGAACTGACCGGTGGGAAGCTCTTCTCCATGCCCGCCGTGGGACTCGGTTGGCTGGGGTTGAGGGAGGTCGTGCTCTCCATCGGCGTCATTCCCTGGCCGGTGGTGTTCATTACCACCGACCTCATCAACGAATACTTCGGCCAACCAGGAGTACGAAGGCTGACGTTCCTCGCCGTCGGCATGATCAGCTACGCCTTTCTCGTTCTCCTGTTCGAGATCCAGGTCCCCGCGTGGGAGAGTTCCCCGGTTCCGCATGACATGTTCGCCCGCGTATTCGGGCAGTCCATGTGGATCATCGTCGGGTCACTGATGGCCTTTCTGATTGCCCAACTCCTCGACGTGGTAATCTTCCAGGCGTTCAAGCGCCGGACGGGTCGCCGGATGCTCTGGCTGCGAGCGACGGGCAGCACGGTATTCAGCCAACTTGTGGACACGTTCATCGTCCTTTTCGTCGGCTTTCGACTGCCGAGCATCTTGAAGGTCCCCGGCTATGAGCTGACCTGGGAGAAATTCGTGCAAGTGGCGGTCGGCAATTACTCCTACAAGCTGGTTATCGCCATCCTTATTACGCCGATTATCTACATCGTCCACGGCCTCATCGACCGCTACCTTGAGCGCGAGCGCACGGACTTCGTATCGACGGAACCCGGAATCGTGCGGTAATATCCGGCAATGGAGCTTTTCGCCTACTTCATCGACCTGATCCTTCACCTGGATCGTCATTTGGCGTCGTTGATTGAAAGCTACGGCCTGTGGACCTATCTCATTCTCTTTCTCATCGTCTTCGCGGAAACGGGGTTGGTGATCACGCCCATTCTTCCGGGTGACTCCCTTTTGTTCGCCGCGGGTACTTTCGCCGGACGTGGATCGTTCCATCCGCTGCTTTTGTTCATGATCCTTTCCGCCGCCGCGATTCTCGGCGACACGGTCAATTACTGGGTCGGCAAATACCTCGGCGAACATTTTGTCCGCGGGCGCGGCCGGCGATGGATCAAGCAGGAGCACCTCGACCGCACTCACGCCTTCTTCGAAAAATACGGAGGGAAGACCATTATCATCGCCCGCTTCGTCCCCATTGTGCGGACGTTCGCTCCCTTCGTGGCCGGGATTGGAACCATGACTTACGGAAGGTTCCTGGCCTACAACGTGATCGGCGGTCTCTTGTGGGTAGGCGTCTGCGTCGCGGCAGGGTACTTTTTCGGCGGTCTGCCCATCGTCCAAGACAACTTCTCCCTGGTCGTACTGGCGATTGTCATCGTCTCGTTGATTCCGGTAGTTGTGGAATACCTGCGGGCCCGTTCGCAAGCTCCGGCCCCGCCGTGAGGTCTCCTTCTGAGATTGTGAAATGCACCGACGAACATTTCTGAAAACCTTGGCCGCGGGGCTGAATGGACTCGTCGGACTCGCTGTGATCATCCCCGGCATACGTTTCCTACTTGGTCCATTACGCAGCGCCTCCCGAAAACGGGATTTCATTCGTATAGCCCCGTTGGCTTCCCTCACGAGCGGACGACCCCGGCGCGTGACCGTACTGGCCGATCGCTGGGATGCGTACACCCACTATCCGCCGGGCCCCATCGGCAACGTCTGGTTGCTGCGCAGCGAAAGCGACGACCGCGACCCGAAGATTCGCTGCCTCCACGTGATCTGTCCCCATTTGGGCTGCGCCATCGACTACTCCGCCGACCGCAAGACATTCAATTGTCCTTGCCACGCCAGCGAGTTCGACGCCGCGGGCCGACGCCGCTTCGGCCCTTCGCCCCGCGATATGGACGAATTGGAATGCCGTATCAGTGACGCGGACGAATCGGGTGTGCAGTGGGTCGAAGTGAAATACCAGGAATTTCAAACCGGCGTTTCGGCGAAGCGTCCCGCGGTCTGATCGACAAAGGACGAACCAAGGCTCACCGGCGAATGGAGCGCACGGGAGTGGATGGGAATCGAACCCACCAGGGACCGCGTTAACGACCCCTCGACGGCTTTGAAGGCCGCGGGACCCACCAGGCGTCCGGACACTCCCTGCGATATCGACTATCTCAATCGGCGGGGCATCGATCTTCAGTTGGTGCGCTCACGGGTCGGACACCTGAGCCACGCGTGTTCATGCGCTGGGCATTAGTTCGATCCTCGCCCCGCCCGCCCCGCCCGCTCTCCCCATTCGCCGCAGCCAGCGAAAATGCGAGGCCAGGCCCGCACGAAACGTCTCATGGGCCCTGTATCTCAACCCGAACTCCGCGCACGTTTTTTCCACAAGCGGTGCAAGGGCCGCGTAATGGACGTGACAAATCTGAGGGAACAGGTGGTGTTCGATCTGGAAGTTCAGCCCGCCCAGGAGCCAGGAAAGCAGCCGATTGCCGCGGGCAAAGTCCACGGTGGTTTCGATCTGATGCGCGGCAAAGGAGGACTCCATCCGGCCCGTCTCCTCTCGAGGTAGCGGGAAAGTAGCCTCTTCCACGCAGTGTGCCAATTGAAAGACGACGCTGAGAATCACGCCTTGTACATAGGCGATCGCAAAGTAAAACAGCAGCACCACCCATAGGGGATGTATCGCCAACGGAATGGCAAGCGCCAGTGTGAAGAACACCGTCTTACCCCCGATCAACGTCACCAGGTCCCACCCTTTGGGCCGCGCGATTCGGTGTTCGCCGATTCGGCCCTCCGCCACGTTTCGGAAATCATCAAAAAGATGCCATTTGACCGGTAGGAATCCGTACAAAAACCACATGTAGAAATGCTGCAAGCGGTGAAACTTCAACCGCTTTTGATGCGGAGACAGCCGACCCAAGGCGCCCATGTCAATGTCGTCATCATGGCCCGTGATGTTGGAAAAGCTGTGATGGAGTGTGTTGTGCTTACGCGCCCAAATGTACGAACTGCCTCCTATCAGGTCGAGCGTCGTGGCCATCATTTTGTTGACCCATCGACGATCCGAGTACCCGTGATGCCCGCCGTCGTGCATAATGCAGAACCCGACGCCGGCCACCGACAGGGCCAACGACATCGCCAGCGGCGTCGCCAACCACCACGTCTGAGCGTTGAACACCAGCAGCCCGTACGAGGCCGCGAACCAGCCGAAAATGAGCGCCGTCTTCAGGTACATGCTCGGGCAGTCGCGGCGCCGCAGCCCGGTGCTGTCGAAGTAGCGGTCAACCCGCTGTCGAATCTCGCGATCGAATTCGCCGCTCGTGCGGAACTTCAACGGCGGCGCCGCAGGACGTCCCTGACTGCCCAACTCAATTGTTGAATCTATTCGTTTCACGCTTGCTCCACGTTTGGACCATGCCCGACGCGTCCGCCACGGACAAGATTTTCCGTTCACCCGTAGCGTGCCGGGGTCACCCTCGCTCGATCCGTTCACGACCGCCCATGAACGGACGAAGTACCTGCGGGATGGTAACGCTGCCGTCGCGGTTTTGGAAGAGCTCCAGAATGGGTATCAGGACTCGGGGTGAGGCGATCACGGTGTTGTTCAGCGTGTGGCAAAAATGGACCTTTTTGGCCCCGTCCCGATAGCGCAATTTCAGCCGCCTCGACTGGAATTCATAGAACCGTGAGGCCGAGTGCGTCTCGCCGTAGCTTTTTCGAGAGGGCATCCACGTCTCAATATCGAACTTTTGAGCCTGCCCCATGCCCAGATCGCCGGTGCACACGTTCACGACGCGATAAGGTAGCCCCAAGGCTTGCAGCACGTCCTCGGCGTTCTTTAAGATATCGGCGTGCCAACGCTTGCTCTCTTCTTTATCGTTGCGACAGACGATCACCTGCTCGACCTTATCGAACAGGTGGATACGGTACAGGCCGGTGGTGTCCTTGCCCGCCGCACCCGCTTCGCGCCGGAAGCACGTGCTCATGGCGCAGTATTTGAGCGGCAGATCAGTTTCGATAAGGATTTCTTCGCTGTGATAAGCGGTGATCGGCACCTCGGCAGTGCCCACCAGAGATAGCTCGTCGCGCTCGCAGAGATAGGCTTGATCGCGCCCGGTCGGGAAGTAGCCGGTGCCGTACATCACCTCTTCCTTGACCAGGACCGGCACGACCATGGGCATGAACCCCCGCGCGACCATCATGTCCTGGGCCAGCCGCAACACGGCCTGATGGAGCAAGGCCCCGTCGCCCTTGAGAACGTAGTTCCGCGAACCCGCGAGCTTCACCCCCCGCTCGATGTCGATGATGCCCAGCGCCGCCCCGAGGGTGACGTGATCCTTAGGCTCGAATTCGAATTGTCGAACCGTGCCGACTCTTCGCAGCTCGACGTTCTCGGATTCATCCTTGCCGACGGGCGCTTCGGGATCGGCGGGTTGGGGGATAGTGAGCATGAGCTGATCGAACTCTTGTAGGATCGGCCCTTCGGAGTCTTCGAGTTCTTTGATCTTGGGCTTGATCTCGGTCATCTCGGCCTGAACGCGGTCTCCCTCGGCCATGATGTCCGCGTCGGAGTTGCCCTCGGTGATCGCCCGCCTGTACCACTCGGACTTCGGGTTTCGCAGCAGGCCGATCCGCTGGCCGCTTTCTTTGACCTGTTCGCGGTATTTATCGAGGGTGACCTGCAACTCCCGCCGCCGCCGATCGACCTCAAGCAGCCGATCGACGTCGCAAGCGATCCGCTTAGCCTGTGCGGCTTGCTTGACCAGTTCTACGTTTTCTCGAATGAATTTGATGTCGAGCATTTAATCAACCGGATCCCATGAAAAGTCTACTTGACCCGCAAATCCTGCAAAGTCCGCCCGTAGCCTCGTCGAATACGCTCTTGGTACCAAGATTCGATACACATCCTTCAACTCGAACCGCACGTTGCCCCATACGCGCCATTCGCGTTCCATGTAGGTGTTTGCCGGATCGTCGTCGCTGACCGAGTGATCGAAAATCTTAACATAGCTGAATACTCTCGCATCGAGGTCCGCCAACGCCCAGAACCAGTGTTTGGCCTTCTCCGGATCGACACCCTTCGGAACCGAGAATATGGCATGCTGTAGCTCAAACAGATCTCGGTAGATCTCCTCGAGCTTCTTCCAGCGGTAGATTCCCTTCTCGTCGTATGCGCTTTTCGGAACGTACATTACTGGGCTCGCGCCTTTTCCCATAAGGAAGTCTTTCAGGAACGCGATGCCAAAAGGGCTGTATTTCGCCATGTGTATACCAAGATCAATGAGCGGGATATCGCAAAAACAAACCACAGCAGGCTGGAGCATCGAATCGTCCAAGAAGGAGCCGTCCGGGCCCCCCACCATCACGCCCCCGATCCTCCCCGGTTTGAGCGATACGGTCAGTTCGGTAAGCCCAGGGGAACGGGGCACGCGATATGCCGCCCGGAGTTCTTCGGACTTCAAGATAGAACACAGCATGTCGTACTGCTGGTCAGGATGTCCACGCAGCGACGCGCCAGTGAAATGCGTAAGCTCTTTGGAGACGTACCCTTGCATCGTCGCGACGGCCCTCAACGGCTTCAACTCGCTCGGCGCCAATGAGCGTTTAACTTCACCCTGCGGCTTTCCGGTTGCTCGGAACATTGCAATTCTATGCGGTTCGGGCGCCGTTGCAAAGAAGTATGTGAGAAGCGGTTACGGCTCCATCCGAGGCGACAGGCTGCAAAGCATGTTTACTGCCTGATCTCAACGACCGACTGCAGCTCGCGATATTCGTTGGTCTCCATGGCGGGGTTGAAGAAGTCGTGGAACCATTGGCCATCGACGACGAGGCGATAGCGGCCCCTTGATTACTTCAAGCCTGCCGAGGTAGAGGCGGCAAGAGGACTAGGATATACTTCGCGTTGGCAAACAAGCGTGCCGAGGTGGCCATGATTGAACTCATTGTAGACAAGCGTTCGGCGATCGAGCAGCTTTGCCGGCAGTTCAACGTCTCACGTCTGGAAGTGTTCGGTTCCGCCGTCGACGGCACGTTTGATCCGGATCGCAGCGATGTTGATTTTCTCATCGAATTCCATCCAGGGCAGGACCTAGGCCCGTGGCTGGCGCATTATTTCGATTTCAAGGCGTCCTTGGAGGACTTGCTCGGAAGGAAGGTCGATTTGGTCATGCCGAAGGCCATGAAGAGTCCCTACTTTATTCAAGAAGTAAATCGAACTCGGCAACTGCTTTATGCTGCCTAAGATTCCAAAATACCTCGATGATATTCGCGATGCCGCGCAGTTCGTTCTCGACTTGGTTCGCGGACGGACTCTCGACGACTACCGCAGGGACCGCGTTCTGCGCCAGACAATCGAACGCAACTTTGAAGTCATCGGCGAAGCCATGAATCGTATCGCCAAACTCGAACCCGATGCCGCGGCGCGAATCGGAGACTACCCCAGGATCATTGCGTTTCGCAACGTCCTAACCCACGGATACGATTTGATCGAAGATGATCGGGTGTGGAGCGTGATTCAAAAAGAACTGCCCGCGCTTGTAGAGCATGTTGAACGGTTGCTCAACGAGAGACCGGGATAGTTCCGCCGTTCCGCATTGAGCGACGACGATGCAGTAGCGATCGCGGCCTCTGGGCAACTTCAGTCGAGCCTCGAAATCGCCGTCGGGTAGGCGGCGCATGGGCGTGGATTGCGGCGTCCAATCGGGGAGGCCGTCACAACATCGTGCCTCAAGGCCAGGTCGCCGAAACCAGCTTCTTCTTGGTAGCTTTGGTTTCATAACGGAGCATCACCACCTTGGCCTCGAGTTCCTCGATCATCGCCCACGAATTCCTTGCCCGCATCGGCGTGGTAATCGGAGCTGGAGGCGGGGCAGCCATCAGGTCGTCCCTATTAGACTCCTCGGACTCGACATCGCACGGGGTGGGCGGCTCCGCCGATTCCGCCGCCACGGCCACAGGCGGCGCGTCCTCAAAGTATTCGGGGGAAGATGACGGCGCCATTTCCACGGCCTCATCCAGCGCCTGCGCTTCCTCGACGGTCAGACGAGCCGACCAAGGCGGGAGGGTCCAGGAGGGAGCGTCCGGGAGGGTCCATGAGGGAGTGGGCGCTTCCGTGATTCTCACGGTTTCAACAATGGCTTGCGCTTCCTCGACGATCCCAGCGGCGGGCGGTGCCGAGATCTCCACCGTCTCATCCAGGGCCTGCACTTCCTCACCGATTTCGGCGGCGGGAGGCGGTGCATTTCCTACGGTCACAGCGATGGCCTGCGCTTGTTCGACGAATTCGAAGGCGGCAAACTCTTGGTACTCAAACTCACCAAAGGACTCGACAGTTTCCTCGATCGAGGAGTCAACGGGCGGCATCATCAATTCTTTTCCGACGGGTTTGTCGGCGAGGACTTGATCCCCGGCCGCAGTATATGAATCCTGTAGACCCTCTTCGATCAACTCTTGGTCCGACGCTTCGGCGACGGCTTCCTCCTTCGCGGTGGGTCGGTCGATCGGACGCACCCAGTTCTTGTTAGCGTCGATGATGGTGAGCATGGCCGCCAGGTCCGCCAGCTTCGTATCCCAATCATGCCTGCATTCGACCGCGCGATCCCCTTTAATGAACTCGGGACCGGCAATCAGCGACGTCGTATCCCCCGTGACGACCGGCACTTGGTCATCGACAGGCTCAAGCTGCGGCGTTTCGGCCACCGCCTCCACGGCCTCCACGGACGCCGGAGGCCCCTCGCCCGCCGCAAGGCGCTCGAGTTGGGAATTCGCAGCGGAAAACGCCGGATCGATCGTCAAGACGTGGCGGAACGCCTCTCCGGCCTCGGCGTATCGTTGTTGTCCCTGGTACATCAGGCCCAAGTTGTAGTAGGCATCCGCCTCCGGCAGCACTGCTTGGAAACTCGCCAGCGATTCGCTGAAGCGCTCGGCTTTGGCGAGTGCCATTCCAAGATTGACGTGGGCCGTCGCCAGATCGGGCCGCAGTTCGATCGCACGGCGAAGCTCGCCCTCCGCATTCTCCCATTGTTGAATATGCATCCACTCGAAGCCGAGGTCGTTGTGCAAGACGGCGTTGTCCGGCCGCAAGGCGACGGCCCGTTGCAGCGAGTTAACCGCCTCTACGTGCTGCCCGGTCGCGCTCTGCAACAGTCCCAAGCGATGAAAAGCGGCCACGTAGTTGCTATTGAGCGCGACGGCCTTTCGGTACTGGAGGAGCGCCCTGTCGAACTGTCCCTGCCGCTCAAACAACATTCCGGCGGCGAAATGCGTCTCGGGAAGGATCTTGGGCGGCTTCTCCACCGGGGCGTTGGCGATCGCGGAATCGGGCGCCTTTCGCATGTTGCCCTGGTTTTGACCTGTGATCTGAAATTCCGATTGCGCGCATCCGGCGGCACAGAGCGTCGCCGCGGCCAACAGGATTCGCCTCGCTTCGTCTCGCATGATCGGTCTCATCGGGTTGCGTTGTTGGATCCTATTACCTGAACGGACGGGCCATCACGGAAATTCCGTCCCTCATCGTAACGGGCGCGCTTTTCTACTGCTTGATTTCCACGACCGAGTTCAGTTCGCCGTACTCGTTGGTTTCGATCGCGGGGTTGAAGAGGTCGTGGGACCATCGGCCATCAACGACGAGGCGGTAGCGATAGCGGCCCCTGGGCAGCTTCAACCGGGCTTCGAAATCGCCGTCGGGCAGACGGCGCATCGGCGTCGTGTGTGGCATCCAGTCGTTGAAGTCGCCGGCGATTTGGATTTCGCTCGCTTCCGGCCTATGGCTGCGGAAAATCACCACGTCCGATTCCTGTCGAACGCCGTAAATCGCCTCGATCTTACGGTCGATCTCCGCATGCGTTGCGACCCGCTGCGGTACAGCGGCCTCCCTTGTCGACTGCGCCGCAACCGTTGAAGGATCCGGCTCCGCCCCCAAACCCTGAACCGCGGGCTGAGTTGGTTGGATGAGCTCCTCAACAACGAGCTGAATGGTCGGCTGACGGGGCGCCGTCGGCTTTCGATCCGCGGCATGGCTCGCGAGCAACGGCGCCGGGTCGATTGCGCGCAAAGCAGCCGGGGCCACTCGGGAAGTCGCGCCTTCAAACGTTAGCTCCGGCATCACCGGCACGTCGAGCGGCGGAACGATCGCCGCCGGGCGAGTCGTGGGCATCCGACCCCTGTCGATCAGTGTCGTAGTGGTGGCCAACAGCCTTTCCGCATCCTTGGCCAGCCTTTCCATGTGCTGAAGCATTTCCGGCGTGGGCGCGCGTGGCGGCTCGACGGCGATCAACTCGCGGGCCAGTTTCTCGAAATCGCGGGCCCCCATGCTCGTAGGGGCGAATTCCGTGATGGGCTGTCCGAAGCTCGCACCCTCCTTGAGCTTGGTGTTGAAGTTCACGATCGTTTCGTACACCAGCCCCTTGAAGCGATTGCGCAACTCGGCCAGGATTTCCCGGGCCAGCTTTGTCCGAACATCGTATTGGTTGGGGAGGATTCGCATCGTCGGCTTGACGCCGTTGCGCTCGCTGATCTGCTCGATGGTGGCAAGTTGTCGCGTCAGTCCGTGCAGCGAGAAGTAGCCGGTGTCCACCGGGATCACCACTTCGTTCGCCGCCCGCAGGCCGTTCTTCATCAACATTCCCAGGTGCGGCGGGCAGTCCACCACGCAGTAGTCGTAGCGGTCGGCATTGACCGCTAGTAGTTCTTTCAGCAACGTCTCGGCTTCCTCACGGTCGCCCAGCCGCGGTTCGAGATTGGCGAGTCCGGCCTTGGATGGGGCGAGGTCGAGGTTGGGCGCGATCTGCCAGGTAATCCGAGAAAGCTCGATCGGTTGCCCTTCGATGCGCCCCAGGAGGCAATCGAGGATGGAAAGGTCGATTTGTTCGTCCGGGACGGCCATCCCCAGCGCGCAATGGGCCTGGGGATCGAGGTCAACCAATACGACCCGACGAGCTTCTCGAGCGATCGACGCGGCCAGGTTGATGGCGACTGTCGTCTTGCCACAGCCGCCCTTCTGATTGGCGATGGTGATGGTACGCACGGATGACCCTCATCCTCGCCCTTTCTGCGACGAGGGAAAGAAACATGAATGCCGAGTTACGAATTACACATTACGAAAGGGGCGCCCCGGAACACAACAACCGCAGGGCAGTCGCGTTCACTCCAAACTCGCCATTCGCAATTCTGAATTCGCCATTCCGGCGGGAGGCGTGTCAATTTAGCCGATACGAGGGGCCGCCTCCTGCCGCCCAACGATCGGTCCACAAGGAAAACCGCCCCAGCCAGCACCAGCACGCGTGAGCGTTGGTGCAATCATCAACCCGTCAAGCCGACCGGCGTCCGCGACCCGGCCAATCCTTGACCCGGCGACCGCGGAATGGCCCGTCTGGCAGGGGGCAGTCCTCTGTCAATCAGCACCAACACCCTTGAGTGTTGGTGCGATTGTTATACTCTGACATCGGATATCAGCACTGAAAAACTTGAGGCACTCGCATTCCGATTCTCGCTTGGCAGTATTGCCGCGGAGCCTAGGCCGTTCGATCAGCGTTGCTGATGCCGGTTCGCGGCAAGTAACGGCTTACGGTGCATCAGTAGACGTATGGTCGTGGATGATGACCCATCGGCCGTCGACCTTCCGCAGTACGAGGCTGAACGCCCCGCCTATGGGTTCGGCTCGCTCCAGCCGCCAGCGACCCAGCACAAGGGTGACACTCGGGCCGGGCAGTGTGACTTCAATATCGCTGAAGGAAAGGCGACCCATGGCCTCTCGCGTCGGGTAACGCTGATGATACCGGTCGAGTGTGGCCTGCCAACCGCGAGTCACTTTGCCCCCTGAACTGAAGGTCAGGTCCGGAGAACGCCAATAGGGAACCATAAATGCATCGATATCGCCCGCGTTCCACGCCTGGGCCTGCTGTTCGAGCATTCGCGGGATCTCCAGGCAGGCATCATTCCTGCGGCCCGGCGATGCGCAGCCGCCTGCGAAGATCGTCATGCAAAGGAACCACCGTCCGCCGCGGATTCTTGGACGTCGGCTCATAACTCCTTTCGTCTCGAACGTCTGTAGCGTCTGTGCCCGCATGTGCGAAGTATAACGCCTTTCAAATCCCGTGGAAAGGCGTCAGGGGCTGAGCGTCCGCGAACCCGGCCGCTTATCGGATAGCGCCACTCCCGATAGTGCCATAGGCTGACACTTCCCGTCTGAGATTGGGTTACCGGATGACACCGCGGCAAAGTCCGATGTTCACCGCCTCACCGCTCCCGCCGACGAACCATTATCACTGCCGTCGCCATGACCATTTGCCGGTATTCCCAGGATAAACCACGAGCGGGAGGGACGTTAAGCCCGCGGGCACCGACGACGATAGCGGTAAGGGCCGTGTGGCCTTAAGAGGCGCAGTCAAAAATGCCCTATATTCCTTTCAGCAATGCTCGCTCGGTAGCGAGCACCATCGACCACATCCATGAGCGGCCGCGTGCCGTCAGCTCCAACGCCCGTGAGCGTTGGGGCGAGCAACCAACCGACATCGAATCCACGCGGGCCATGGTGGCCGCAGTCGACGCCCGCGATCCCTACACCCGTGCCCATTCCGTGAGTGTGGCCGCCTACGCGGTGGCGATCGGTCGGCGGATGGGATTATCGCCGGCGGAGGTGGAGTCGTTGCGTAAGGCCGCCCTCCTGCACGACGTGGGCAAGATCGGCGTGCCCGACGCCATCCTCACCAAGCCCGGTCCGCTGACCCCCGACGAATTCAACACCGTCAAGCGGCACCCGGAAATCGCCATTGAGATTCTCGGACATCTCAGCGTCCTCGCCGACCAGCTTCCGCTGATCCTGCACCATCACGAGCGATACGACGGCCGCGGCTACCCCGCGGGCTTAGTCGGCGAGGGGATTCCCCCGGGCGCTCGGATATTGGCCGTCGCCGACGCCTTGGATACGATGTTGTCGCAGCGAACCTACAAGCCGGCCTATAACCTCGATCAGGTCCGCGCGGAGTTGATCGCCTGCTCCGGCCGGCAGTTCGACCCCGCCGTCGTCCAGGCCGCCCTCGCCTTCCTCGACGAGACGCCGATGCGAGAGGCGTAGTCGCGCGTGCAAGCCAAGCATCGCGTGCGATCCTGTAAACGCACCATTCGAAGGCGCCGGCGTGCCGCTGTCGATGTGTGCCCCTGCTCTGTGAGCAGTGCCATAGCTTGGCATCGTTGGGGCGAGACGGTCATCGGCCACTAAGACCCAACGATCCGCTCGTCCCACCTGCCGTTTCCGTCGTTTCTCATATCCAGTTTCCCGTCTCTAGTTACTTGATGATCGCTCCCCCGCCCTTTCCCCACTCTCAAAGAGAAACGGGTGTTGCGCAAACCCTGTTTCGGCTATAAGTCCTTATAAATACTAGACTTACGACTTGGTTTGGCAGGAAATGCAAATTGCGCAACGAAAAATTCGAGGGGGCGGCGGACCGCGTTGGCGCTATCAAAAACCGCCGCGCAAAGCGCAAAGCGCAAGCCTTTGCGCTTTCGTCGCCCCTAACTGTGGTAAGATGGTTAATTCGCAGTGTCACGGTATGGCCCTGTGAATTGTGCGTCCGAAGGGCGTTCGGAGCGGGCTTGAATGGGGTTCAATCGCGTTCGTACCAGCGGAGGGGTCGGGCTTGTTCGCGGAGGCGTTCCAGTTCGCAGAGCGCGTCCTCACAGACCTGGTCAACCGGGACGCCCGGCGACAAGCTGAGGGCCGACCGAAGGTGGTCAAGGCCGTAGAGAATCCGTGGGGGCTTGGCGGGGCCGTGGCGGACCGGCAGCGCGGGAGCGTCCGCCGAGACCGGGGGCGCGGTGGCGCCGGCCCTGTCGGGGCTTCCCGTCGGCGGACGCCCCGGACCGCCGACGCCCGCGGGCGTGGCGTGCTCCGCAGGCGGTGACTTTGGTTTGTCGCGTCGTGCCACGTCGTGTCACTTACCCGGCGATTGCCAGCTTGATCCGCTTCTACGCGAAGACGTTGGAAACCGCGTACTGCCACATGGCGTAGGTCAAACGATACCGTGCTCTACAGCCATACAAGAATTTTGCGCGTCTGAATCCTTCGTCTGAGTTCTCTTCCAGAGCGGTGAACTCCACCGGCTCGCGGTCTTGGAAGATGAAGGGGCGGAGCACGCCGTCGGTCTTCAACAAAAACCACTGCGTTGCAAGGGTCAGCCACGGGAAAGCGATGACTCGGGCGATGCCTTGCATGACGTTGGTGGTTTGACTGATGACGCTGGCGTTGATCGCTTCGCTGGCGGTAAACAGCATCGTGGGCGGAACTACGCAGACCAGCCCGGTTGCACTCATGGACATCGGGTCGCCCACGTCGTCTTTGAATGCGAGCATGGCCGCGATGGCGTCGCGGAGCGACTTCTTGAACTCATCGGTGGTCGGAACGGTGGGGGCCACCGCGGAGGGAGCGAGCTTGTTGTCCTGATTGCCGGATGCGCCGGATGCGTGGGTATCGTTGAAAAACGACACGCCGTCGTAGCTGTTGAAGCCCGAGGTTGCGCCGTTCTTGAGCAACTCCGAAATCAGAAAATCCTTGTGCGTGGCGGCGCGAACGGCGAGCTCCTGGACGCGGACGCGAATCTGGCCCGTCTGATCGTCGGAAATTTCGTCGCGATCCACTTCCAAGGTGCTCTCGTACTTTTGGTTTTCGACCGAGTAGCTCTCTGTCCGGATGCCCGCGGCGCGTCGGCCGGTTCCCCACTCGCGCATCTTGGGGATGGAGCCGAGCCACTTGTATGACTCGGAGTCCCTGGTGCTGGGGATGCGCGTGGAGAGGTCGGCAAAATGCGAAAGTTGAGCGTTGTAGCGCTCGAAGAATTCCGAGCGAAGACCCGCGGTGCTGAGGCCCGTTCCGACGATTGCTGCCATTGTGTGTCACTCCCTAAACGATGCGCCGCGCGTCCCTGCGCGGCGGTACAAAACTAACTTTCCATCACGGGACCGCGATGCGCCCGAAGGCGTCGTTGATCCGCACGATGACCGTGGTCGAGGACACGTATCCCACAATCATTCCAATAAACGTGTTGCTCGTCAGGGTTTTGCTGGTCGCGTCGTCGGCCGTTCCGTAAAGCGCGTCGCCCAAATCGGTGACGGCGGCGGACGCCAGGGGAACTTCAAAGTCGCCCTGGACGTATGCCTTGACTTTCTTGGCGCCGCTGGCCGCGCCGGTTGCATCGACGCTGGCGTAGGCGATGCCCGCGAACTGTTCACCCGCGACGAGCGGGCCGACATAGCCCGAAGAGCGGATGGAAAGCAATGCTCCCCGGTAGATGACCGCGTCGGCGACGACGGGGAACTCACGGAGTTCCTGGTCTACGTAATGCGGCCGGTCGATAGCTGCTGTAAGTGCCATATCGTGTCACTCCCTTGACACCGCCTTGCGGCGGATCCCATTCGCCCGCGTCCGTGCGGGCGGTGCTATTCGTTGTCGGCGTCGGCCTCCGCTTCGATCCGGTCCATGCGGTGCAACAAAGCGCCCTGTTCAACATCGGATGCAATGGCACGTTCGATGGCGCCGTCAACTCCGCCGCCGTAGAGTTCGATCCCCGTGCGCCACATGCCGGCTTCGCTGTGCGCCCACCCAATCGCGTTCTCGAAGGACTTTACAGCCTCGTCTCGGTACTTGGCGTGTTCGTCGCTCTTGGGTTTGTGGGTCGCATATTTTTGCTTGAGCGCAGCGAGCTTGCGTTCGAGCTGGCGCGCGTGGTCCTCGTACACCTTCATGGGCAGACGCGCGAGGTCGAGCGGCGGATCGCCGACGCCCTTTTCAAGTTCGACGAAGGCGGTCATCCAATCCTGATCCGGTCCGCCGGTACGTGAGAAGAAGAACTGTAGGGCAGCGGATTGGATCACGCGCTGAAAGGTCGTGCCCTTCTTGTCGGCGTACGCCTGAATGAGGCGCGCGACTTCATCGTGAAAGGTGAGTGTCTTCTGAATTTTGCCCACCTGTGGCTCCGCAACCGAAGCATTATTCATACACCGCACTCCCGATCGTAACGCGATTCACTGACCGCTCAAAGGAATTATACAACGGATCGGGGCGAATGCAAGAAATTTTACGAATATTTTTGTATTCACCGATTTTCGGTGTACAATACAGTTGATGCCGCGATGAGTCGCGCAGATGAAACCCCCGCAATGTGTGGGGGGTGGTCTTTTATTGGTTAGAAGGCCCGAAACGGTGGTTTTTTCAGGAGGTCAAGCGATGAAAAAGAATGTGAAGGGTCGGGGAAGAGGCGGGGGCGGGGGGGTCCGGCCGGGGCAGAGGAACATTGTACGCGAGGGATTTGAGCGGTTTGCAGATCACCTCTACCAACCAGCACTGCCGTTCGAGATTCACACCAGCGACAGTGCCACTCCGGCGTGCATCCGCGAACTGGGCGTCGATGATCCGACCGACGATTGGAACCTGAGCCGATTCGCCAATCCGCCACGTGCTTGGATCGACATTGCCAACCAAGCGCTCAACGCGGGACTGCGGCTGTCCTTCGATGTGCCGCGCGGACTGTCCTGCAACCTTACGGCGTTGCTCGTGGGGCGACTGGGAACCGACGGCACAATTGGAACCGACGTGTGCGCGGCGTACGACTGTATCCGCAAGCGTCTCGTCTTTTGGCACCGCAACGAAGACGTGCTTCGGGATGCCACAACTGATGACCTGGCGGAAAGCGCGGCGGCGGTGAAAGGCAAGAAGCGATGAGCCGCAAGGAAAGGAAGCGACGGAGCGGATACACCAGTGAGGAAATCTGGGCGTTGTGGCCGGGACTCTGCGAAAAAAACGACAAAGCGAAGAAAGCTATCCGAGAGGTCGGTCGCGGCTTGGCACTGCATATGGACGCTCTAGAAGGGATCCTTGGCGCTGCGCTGCGCGTGGCGAAGGAAGGCCAAGCGGTGAAAGAAAGACTCCAGGACGCGGAGCGATTGAATAAGGTCCTGAGTCGGCGCGTCGGGGAACTTGAGCGTCGGCTACGCAAGGCGTCTTGAGAAAATGATCTACGATCCGAGCAAACTGTTTCGCATGGATCTCGACCGCAAGGAAGTCGGGCGGCGGATCGCCAAGGCGCGGCGCTCTCGGGGCTGGACGCAACGCGACCTGGCCGAGGCGATGGGGCTGTCCAAGGCGTGCATCGTGGGCTGGGAAAGCGGCCAGCGCTTCCCGCGGACGCACGTGCTCGGGACGCTGGCGAACGTGTTGAAGCGATCGCTAGACCACTTGATCTTGGGTCGCGGTCGGAACGCAAAGGGCTGGAAAACCTCCTGAACGGACGGGGCGGCGGCGGGGTTCGCGCTTTACCGACCGCCGTCCCGTCCGCGGGGGAGTGAATGGCGTCATTCTCCTTTCTCTGCCTGGTCGGCGGGTTCTTGTTCGCCCGCCGGCCCGGCGGTGAGGAGTGACAAGGTTGGACGGCTTCCCACGCAGCGTCGGTCGGGGCAGTACACCCCTTTGCCCCGACCGGCGCGCGGGGGGCGGTGACAAGGACAGGCATTAAGGCATTAAGGCACTTAGGCAGGGAGTAAAACATGAGCGAGCGAATGCAGGATCGGGGGTTGGAGTGCCAATTGGTTGGCACGCCGGAAGTCGGCGACGGACTCAAGACGGTGAAGTTGGCGCCCTGGGGAAAAGTCGAGTCAATGAACGGCGACTTCCTGGTGGACGATGAGGGGGTGCGCGAAGTGCTGCGCACTTTCGCAGAGCACGGGACGGCGGTCCCGATTGACGTGGAGCATGAGTCGTTGCCCGAGCGTCAACCGACGACGGGCTCCCGCGGGGCGATCGGCTGGGTGGAAAAAATCTGGGGGAGCGCCGCCGATAAGGGCCTGTTCGCGCTTGTGCGATGGAGCGACGCGGGCAAGGCGCTGATCCGCGAGGACCGGTTCCGCTACCTCAGCCCGGTCTTTTGGATTCGCAAGGATGATCGCCGGGCGATCGGCTTGCACTCCGCCGCGGTGACGACGCTCCCGGCCATTGCACGGATGGAACGGCTGGCCGCGAGTCAAACAAAGGAGAAACCTATGAGCGAAGAGACAACAGCGAACGCGGAGACGACGGCGGCCGCCGATGAAAACGCCGCGATCGCGGCGGGCGTGCGAACGGCGCTGGGACTGCCCGAGAACGCCAACAAGGATGCCGTTGCTCTGGCACTGTCGGTGCGGGCGACGGGCGCGGCCAACGCTGAGCTTGCGACGATGAAGCAAGCGGAATGCGAGCGCTCCGCCCGTGCGCACGTGGAGCGCTACATTGTATCGAACCAACTCAATCCCAATGACAAACCCGCGATGGAGGCGGCGGTGCGCCTGGCGATGAGCGACCCGGCGACGTTGGACGCAATCTTCAAGAACGCGACCCCGTACGCCACGCCGGGCCGGACCACTCCGCCGTCGAGTCGGCAAGTGCTGATCGCAAAGGCGGAGCGAGAGTACTGCGAAAACGTCGCTCACCAACGGGCGACCAGCTTGAAGGCGTTCACGAATCAAGCGCTGCGCGACAAGGGACTGGCCGCGCTGACCGAAGATGAGGCCGTGGGATTGAGCGTGGGGTAGCAATGGCGGAAACACAACTGACGCTGGCGGCGCGGGCCTTGGGGTTCGATGAGAGCGCCAAGTCCGTGGATCTGTTGGCCCAGGCCCAGGCGCGGCTTGTCGAAAACCAAAAGGAACTGGAAGAGGCGCGGAGCGGCGGAACCATTGACGACGTTGCGCGGCTCGCCCAAGAACAAAAAAACCTGACCTTTGTCGTCGATTCGCTCGGCCAAAAACAGGGGGAGGTGACCGCCGGCGAGCGGGACTGGATGGGCGTCCTGCGGCGACTCAGCCCCCAAATCGCGGGCTTCATCGACGGGCTTACAAAATCCGCGAAGGTCACCAAAGACCTGGCCGATCAAAAGAAACTCCTGTCGTCGGTAGGGGCGGCGGTCATTCCGATCGTCGTGGCGATTGCGGCGGCGGTGCGGGCTATGGCCGCGGAGTTCGCGGAGGCGAACAAGACGATCCGTGACCAGGCCAAGGCGCTGGACGAACTTGCGTCCAAACAGCGGGAGCGGCAACAGAGCATCGAAGACATCCGCGCCGCGAGCAAGCTCCCGGTCTTCACGCCCGATGAAGCGCGGGCCGCCGCAGTTACGGCGGGACGCATCGGAGAGCAGTTTCCGTTCATCGACCAGGGGGCGGTCAATCGCGCCGTAGCATTCGGCGCCGGGTTGTTCGGAATGGACCAAACCGCGCGGCTCGCGCGGCTGATCCAGTTGGGGCCGGAGTCGCTCAAGCTGACCGAGCAAATGCGCCCCGCGGCGGTGCAACGCGAAATCAACAATGAACTGAAACGGCATCGCGCCCGCCTTGACCAGGACTTCGCCACGGAGGCGGCACAGAGCGCCGAGGGAAAGGCTCGCGTGTCGGGCGAGATCGCCCAAATGGGCGGATCGACGCTGAACCTTCGGGAGCGGATCGCGGCGCGGGCGCTCGAGGGGATGGACATCGACAAGCTGGTCGAGCTTGCCCAAAAGGTCGAGGACATGGGCGGCCTGGAGGAACTGGACCGGCTGTTGCAAATGGCCATATCGGGCGAGTCGCCCAGTCTGCACGTGTTGCGGAGAATCAATCAGGGTGGCGGAGTCTTTGGTGCAAACCTGGGTTTTCTGGACCCCACGCACGGGGCAACGGAAGCAGAAATCGCCGTGCTGCGCGGTGTGTTCCAAGGGATGCGCCCGATCGACGCGCGGCAGTACAACGGACGCTACATAGGGGCGGACGCGGCGGCGCAAGAGGCACGCGAAATCACCGGGGCGTCGAAAGTGCGGAACGTGGAGGGTTGGTAGTTCGTGGGTGAAGCGGTCCGACAGCTTGCCTTTGTTGAATTCGCCGACGAATGGATCCGCGTCGATGAGGCGTCGGCGCTGACCAACGAATCACTGCGCGTGTGGCAGTTCCGAGCGGCGGGTGAGGCGCGATCGGCGCGGCAAGTCGGCCGTCGGCCGCTGGCCCGCAAGTGCGTGCCCGAGTCGGGGGAGGGCAAGGCGGTCTGGCACGTACACCGGACCATCGACCCCCGGCTGACGCGCTATCCGGCGTCGGCGGATCGGGAGGGCCGGCAACGGGCGGCGCTGCTGACCAAGTATCCCCAACACAAAATTCACGCGGCATATCGGCGGGCGCATTGGTTGCGCGAATGGCGGACGGCTTGCGACACGCGACGCGGCGGGGCGGTGAGCGAAGCCCAAGCGGCGGAGCGGATCATCGCGGAGGCGCGGGAAGTGGAAGGGGACGCACTGCCCATCTCGTTCCGCACGCTGCAATTGTGGCGGAAGTCCTACTACGCGACGGGAGCGGACGGGGCGGTCCGCGGGGTGGAAGCGCTCATCGACCGGCGCGGCGCCGAAATGGTTGCCTTCGGACTCCATGAAGGCCGAGCGAGTGAGGCGGTGGAATACTTCTACGGCCTGTATCACGTGCAGAGCGGACCGACCATCCGTACATGCCATGAAGCGACCCGGCGCACGGCGACGCGGGAACGATGGGCGTGGCCGTCGAGCTATACCGCCACCGTGAAATGGCTGCGGACCCACGACGATCTTGCGCTGACGTGCCTGATGCGCGAAGGCCGCGGGGCGTGGCAGCATCGCTTCCTGCCCCACCAGGAAATCGACCATACCCTCATCGAACCGGGCGACTTGTTCGTGTGCGATCATCACCAGGTAGACTTCTGGGTGCAGCACGACGGCGAGCAACTGCGCCCGTGGCTGACCGCAATCCAGGACGATCGAAGCCGGTGCATCGTCGGCTGGCACCTGGGAACCGCGCCGCACCAGGACAGCATACTTTGCGCGATGCGTCGGGCGTTTAGGGATTGGTCGATCCCGCGGCACATGCGGATCGACAACGGGAAAGACTTCACTTCCAGGCTCTTGACCGGACTCACGAAGCATACCCGCGATCGGTTGCGAGCGGAGTTCGGTCCGAACTGGCGAAACGAGGTCAAGCGGACGGAAGCCCTGACCGAATGCGACAATCCGCGTTTCAAGGGGGTGATTCACGAACTGGGCATCGAACTCATCTACGCGATCCCCTATCAGCCTTGGTCCAAGGGAACGCTGGAACGATGGTTTGGGACGTTTGAGGATCAATGCGGAAAGACCTTCGCAACCTACTGCGGCAACTCGACGCTGAAGCGCCCGGAGTGCCTGGAGGCGATCCGCCGGGGGTACACGAAGCCACAGAAAAGCGCCCTGCGGCGTCGATACGGCCGGGACTGGAAACGAGTCGCGGCGCTCAAGTTCGTTGACCAGGGGGCGGTGCCGACGTTGGAGGCGGCGCGGACGGCGATCGCCGAATCCATCGAAGTCTACCACCGGACCGAGCATCGCGGACAGGGGATGAACGGACACTGCCCGCTTGCGGTTTGGAACTCCGCAACAACGCTTCGCAAGGCGGACGAAGAGGCGCTGACACTGCTATTGGATTCGCGCGGCGTGCACAAGGTCGGCGCGAACGGCGTGGCCCTCAAGGTGGGCAATACGACGCTGAGCTACGGGGCGAGCGAAGCGCAGTTGAACCGGATGCGCGGGCGGGAAGTGTTTATCACCCTGGACCCCGACGACGTGTCCTACTGCGCGGCCTGGACCCCGGACCGCGAGAACCGGCGCTTCATCGCTCGGTTGCAGTGCAACGAGCGGGTGTCGCCGTTGGCCACGGTTGATGACTTGCGGACCGCGAACGCGACGGTCAACCGGCGACGCAAGGTGTACCGACAGGCGGACCGGGAAGCGCCCGGACGGATGCGCAATGCGGCGGCGGAGCTTCGGGTCCAACAGCGTGCCAAGCTGGCCGAGCTGCGGGCGACGGGAACCGACGATCATCGGCCAAACGTGACCGTAGTTCAGACGGCGTTTGACGGTACATCGAAGTCAATCCGAACGGCGATCGAAACCGTTCCGACCGACCACGGGCCGCGGGACTTGTCCGCGGTCGCTTCGGCGCTGGGATTCAACTTCCGCGCCGGCGAGCCGGTCAACGAACGACGGGGTACGGCGCTGGATGCGCTGCTGTCAAAACCATTCGTAAACGAGGGATCGCCCGAGGATGACGGCGATCGGGAACAAGGCACGGACGCCGATTCACCGCGGGCGGACCTCTTCGGTCTGCTGTCGGAGCGTCGGTATGAGCGAACAGACGGGTAACGACCAGGCTTTCGAGGCCCTATCGCAGGAAAGCCGCGTCGCAAGGACGGCACGGATGCTGGACGAAAAGACTTCGCTGCAAGAAAACCAGCGGACCGACATCATCGAGCGGTTTTTCCGCTTCATCGAAGAGTACGGCTACACGCAGAGCGCCGTGGCCCGCGAACTGAACATATCGAGCACGACGATCTCGGACGTGTTGCGGAGGAAGTGGACCGGTCATAGCGGCGACGCTCACCTGGTCAAGATTCACAATTGGATGGAGCTTGCGGCCCGGCGACAGAACATCGTCGGCAAACGAAAGTTCGTCGAACACTCTGTGGCGACCGAAATCCTGCAAGTCGCCGGAATCGTGGCCGAAACGTGCAAGATGGGGGCGGTATTCGGACCGGCACAGATCGGCAAGTCGATGACCTTGGAAGCGATCCAGGGCGACCAGCGGTTCGGCGATCCGGTATTGATTCGGGTCGATGAGTCGATGTTACGCCCGTTCGCGTTGTGCCGGGCGATTGCATCGAGGTTCGACCTGAGCGTCAACGGCACGTTTGACACCGTGTTCCGGCGAGTCGTGACCCGTCTCACCGGGACCAAGCGAATGTTGATGTTCGATGAAGTCGAGCGGGTCCACTATGAGACGTTGGAACTGATACGCGACCTGCACGACCAGACCGGATGCCCGGTGCTTCTGTGCGGCAAGCCGAAGATATTCGCCAAGCTCGGACTTCGGCAGATCGGGGATTTCTCCGAAGTGACCGACCAGTTGTCGGCGCGGATCGTCATGCACCGCGACCTGACTCTGCGAACCCGCGGGAAGAAACCTCACCCGTTGTTCAGTCTCGACGATATCCGCAAGCTGATCCATCGCGCCGACGTGAAACTGCACGTCGCCCCGGACGCGGTGAAGTGGCTTCAAATGCGGGCCTCGACGCTCGGGACCGGCGGACTGGGCCGGGCGCTGGCTTGCTTCTATCTCGCCTGCAAGGTGGCTTTCGTGCAGAGCGCGGACACGATTACGGCACAAAACCTTGAGGACGTGACTGACATGACGATGGGTGATGAGGACGCGCAGCGAGTGGCTGAAGTTGTCGCCGAATCGTCGGGAATGCGGAGAGTTGTATAGCGGTTCGACGCCCGTTTAATCACACGTCGAACCACATTCGGACAGGTTTAACACGAACGCCCCAGCTTGCCGGACCTACCAGAGTGTCGGCGAGATCATGGGGCGTTCGTCATATAGGCGATGCGCAAACAAGGTGTCCGCTGCGCAAGATACCGGTGTCCCTTAGAGGAGTGGATATGGGTCCGTGCGAAAAAGGGGACACAACTCGCCGATTCGGAGGGTTCAGACGAGTGCAACCGAGATTCGCAAACCCTTGAGGCGCAAGAGTTTGAGGAAAAAGCGGGCGACCGGATTCGAACCGGCGACGTCCAGCTTGGGAAGCTGGCATTCTACCACTGAATTACGCCCGCAAACACACGTAAGTACGGTAGCTATAACGGCTTAGCACACCATAAAGCCTTGGCTTAAATAGAGCATCGCGATCGCGAGGGGCTCTACTTCGCAGTCCGCGAGTTTGAATTGTACCGTGTTTTTCGCGTTTTGTCATCAGCTAGGATAACAAGTCGTACAGCGTGAAAAGTTTATGGTTGGCGGGCTAGCCTTTTTTTGCTCCAGTCGTTATGAGAGTCTATTCGGGAACCTGCAATGGCCAAGCAAACCATCGCCGTCATCGGAGCGTCGAATGATCGAAGCAAGTTCAGCAACAAGGCCGTCCGGGCTTACGTCGCCCAGGGATGGGACGTGTATCCGGTCAATCCCAAGGGCGGCGAGATCGAAGGACTAAAAACCTACCCGTCGCTCGGGGATATCCCCGTGAAAATCGACCGCGTAACGCTGTACCTGCCGCCGTCGCTGGGCATGAAGGCTTTGCCTGCCATTGCCGCCGCGAATCCGGCGGAATTCTTCGTGAACCCCGGTGCGGAAAGCGAGGAATTCGTCACGGAAGCAGAATCGCTGGGCCTCGACCCCATCCTCGCGTGCAGCATCGTCGATCTCGGCGTCACGCCCGCGCAATTCCCCGGATAGACGTAAGGGAACGAGTTGCTTATGATGGCTCGTTGGTGAGCAACGCCAAGCATCTTCAATTCATCCCATGGACCATGCCGTTTTTCTTTGTTTTGGCGGCGGGGCCCGCCCGCGCCGAGTGCGCGTGCGCCGCCGCGAAGCTATCGAACGGTTGGTGCAAAAAGTGCCGCGTCGGATACGTCGCGTCCATTCGCATCGATTCCAAACTCCTATACGAAGAATTGGACGCCCACGGCCACAACATCGACCCCGCGAGTGTGAAGTGTCCCACCTGCCGCAAGGCCATCGAGATGGACGGGTTCTGCGAGTCGTCCCGCATGGGGTTCGTGGGCAAGCAGGCCTATCTGTCGAGGCTCGCCTACCACCTCGCCAAGGGTCGGACGATGGACTCCTCGAAGATCACCTGCACGGTCTGTAGGAAAAACGCCGAGAAGTACGGCTGGTGCGACGCCTGCAAGGTGGGGATGGTGGCGAACGTGGCCATGACCGAGCGCGCCGACTTCGATCTCGCCGTCAAGGCTTATGAACTGGTGGCCCTGGCAGTGCAGACCGCTAAACGCTGCGAAATGTGCGCCGTCGCCATGATTTACGACGCCCGCTGCGACGACTGCAAGTTATCCTACAAGGACGGCAAACCCGTTGAATCCGGAACCCGCAAACCGTAGTTGCGATGCTCGAACCTCACACGTCGTGGACAGCGATCAACCGTGCGCTGTCCGCCGCCGTGCGACCATCACGCTGCCGTTCGAGAGCAAGAGAAGCGTCATCGACAACATGCCCCACTCTGAGAGCGTGGGAATGCACGGGATTACCGACGCGCAGGGAGGATCGTCGCAATCCGTCAGCCCGTCGCAGTCGTTGTCCACGTCGTCCGTGCACAATTCAGTCGCCGCCGGGTTGATCGCCATGTTCGCGTCGTCGCAGTCCGTCTGCGGACCGCCCGGACAGGCCGCGTTGCCCGGCGATCCGTATTCGTCTCCGTCGTTATCGACGCAAGGCCCGGCAATCACCGATCCCGAGGCCCCGGCGAAGTTCGTCGGCGAATTCACACCCGTCGTACCGTCGATCCGCAGACTGGTGACTCCGTCGCTGGGCAGCGCCCCGATGCCGTAGATCATGATCGCGTCGGGATAGAACCAATACTCCAACGTGTCACCGTTAAACCCCAGGAAGTTGTCCGGCATAATGTAGTCCGGCGTCGGCGCGCCGGGCAGGGCCGCGAAACCCGAGGTGCCCAGCAGAAGGTACTTGTTGCTCGTGTCACCCGTGAGGTCTGCGGGGAAGGTATAGCGCTTGCCGGTTGCGCCGCTTTCCACCCACTTGGCGGCCAGGAATATCTCGCTGTCGGCCCCGCAACACTCCTTCAGCTCGACGAATTGAACTGTTCCATCCGCATTGGTGAATACCTCGTTGAAGCGCCAGAGGTGCGACCCTGCAAAAGCGGGCATGCACGGCAAAAAGAACACCGCCCCAACGAGAGTGGCGAGGCATACACGCGAGCAAGCAGGCCTCATCGTTTTCACTCCCCAAGATCCTTCACAGAATACCAAGACTGCCTTAAGGCTACCGGATGCCAATGAATTGGTCAAACCCCAAAACCCTCCGACCGAAGGTCAGGTCAAAGACACGAATCGTGACGCGAATAATCCTTCGATGTCGTGCCGGGGGCGGCTCCGATGGGCTACTCCATCGCCTGGAGTCGAACCGTCACAACTTCCTCTTGCTCGCCGCGGCGAAAGGTTACGCGTACTTCGTCGCCAACCTTGTATTTCTCCAGGGCGTCGAGCAATGCGTATTGGTCCGGCGTGGGGCGGTCGTCAATCTTGAGGACCAGGTCTCCGAATTGACGGATGGTTCCATCGCGGGTCACGATCGTACCGCGAAGCCCCGCTCGTCCTGCGCCGCTTGATTCGGGGACTTCCAGCAGCAGCACTCCTTCCAGTCCGAGCCGACGAGTCACGTGATCGGGCGCGACCTCCACGCCCAGGATCGGACGGATCACGCGCCCATGACGAATAATCTCCGGAACGACGCGGTTGACAATGTCCACGGGAATGGCAAAGCCGATCCCCGCGCTGGCCCCCGAGGGGCTGGCGATCTGGGTGTTGACTCCGATGAGTCGCCCGGCGCTGTCCAGTAACGGGCCGCCGGAATTGCCGGGGTTGATGGCTGCGTCGGTCTGAATGACATCACGGATCGGTCGTCCGGTTAGGGATTGGATTTCGCGGCCCAACGCGCTCACAATTCCCGTGGTCAGGGTTTGATCGAGGCCGAACGGATTGCCGATGGCAAAGACTTTTTGTCCCACCTGCAAATCGGTGGAGGTGCCGATGTTGATGGGCTTGAGGCGATCGGCGGGGGCATCGATCTTGAGGACCGCGAGGTCCTTCTCGCCGGCGAGGCCGACGAGGCGCGCCGGCCACGGCGAGCGATCGGCGAGCGTAATCGTCACTTTGGTACTATCGAGCAGCACGTGCATGTTGGTGACGATGTGCCCGTCGCGGTCGTAAATGAACCCCGACCCGCTGCCGCGTCGTATCTCCACCGGGTCAAGACTGAAAAAGTCGCGGGCCACGTCGCTGGTGGTGATGTAGACGACCGAGGGCGACGCCTCCTTGAACACTTCGATGTTTGCCTTCTCGTCTTCGGTGAGATTCCCGCGGGCGACGACGGCCTGCGGCTCAGCCGTCGGGTTCAGGAGCGGCGAGCCTCGCTCCGGCCGCATCCACGCCCACACCAACGCGAACACCGCCGCCCATACCAAACCCATCGCCATCCAATTGCGCCGTGACGGCGGGCGAAACAAGGGCGGATCGCCGCGATAGTCCCACGATTCGTGTTGTGGACCAATGGTTGTCATGCGTTGTCGGCCCATCTCGATGCGAACAATACGCGGCGCGACAGCCGCGGGCCAAACGGCATGTCCTCGCGCTGGCCCTTCGGGCTCTGATAGCGCTGCGTGCGGCATCTCATCTCACTTTCGCTAAGGTGATGGTTATGCTTTGTTTCGGTTCGACCTCGACCACGATTTCTCCCGCCGCGCCTTCAACCGATCCCGTCACCATCTCCGTCGAGAGGGTCTCTTTGCTGATGTAGAGCTTGCATTCGTTGATCGCCGACTTCAGGCTTTCCGATTCCGTTGATAGCCCGAGCTTGATCCGGTCGGCAATATCCAGACCGGCGTCCTTTCGCAGATTCTGAACGTTTCGGACAATATCCCGCGCAATTCCCTCGTTTTTCAGCGAAGGCGTGATCCGCTTGTCGATCAGCACCACGGTCGCACCGTCGGACACACCGGCCCAATCTTCACCGTAGGATCTCGTTACAATGATGTCCGCTTCTGTGACGGCTACATCTGTGTCTTCGACGGTCAGCCGCACTGGTTTGCCTCCCGTGACCAGCTCTTCCAATGGCCCGCCGGCGATTTTTTCAATCGCCCTCCTTGCCGAGGCCAGATGGCGACCGAATTTGGGGCCCAACGTCTTCATGTTCGGCGCAATCGTAGCGGTATAAAGTCCGTTTCGATCCTCACGGACTGAAACCTTCTTGACGTTGAGTTCTTCTCGAATATCGCTCGCGAGTTCTTGAGCCGCCAGTTTTTCATATTGGTCTCCGGGTACGACCATCAATTCGGCAAGGGGCTGGCGAATCTTCAAATTGGCGTTCTTTCTCGCTGAACGGGCCAGTGACACTATGCGAATGCACGCGCGAACGTTGGGCGCCAGGATGTTTCCTTGCGGCATCTCAGCGGGGCGCGGTGGGAAAGGAGCATGGTGAACACTTGGATACTTCCTGCGCTGCTGTTCAGTCTCCAGGTTTTGGTACATCGTTTCGCTCATGAACGGGACGATCGGCGCTATGGTCCGATTGAATCGTAGTAGAACATTGTATAGGGTCGTGAAGGCTGCACGTTTATCGGCAGGCCAGCCTTCGCCATAAAAGCGGCGGCGAGAGCGCCGGACATACCATGTGCTAAGCCGGTCAATAAAGCGTGACGCCTCGCCGCAAAGGCGCGCCACATCAAATTGGCCGTATGCTTCGTATGCCACCTTGACCACGTTGTCCAATTCAAGATCAATCCAGTCGTCGAGAATCGTAATCGCTTCCGGACTGGGCTTGTGTTCGTCGGGCTGGAAGTCATCGACCCGCGCAAGATTGCAGAAAAACGAGTACACGTTCCACCAGGGAAGGATCACTTCGCGGCGGACCTCATCGCAGTGGTGCGGACCAAAGAGCACGTTCCGTTCCGGCGACGTGGCCGCATACAGCCAACGCATTACATCCACCCCGATCCGGTCGGCGGCTTCGTTGAACTCAATGGCGTTGCCCGTCGATTTGTGCATGGGCTTGCCCTCGTCGTCCATGACCAGCCCGTGGCCCTTGAGCACTTTGAACGGCGATCGGCCCACCATCATCGTGCTCACGGTGAGAAGGGCATAGAACCAGTTGCGAAACTGTCCCGGCAAGGCCTCCACCACGAACTCCGCCGGAAACCACTGCTCCCAATGCTTGGGGTCTGAAAAATATCCCATGGTGGAGAAAGGCACGATGCTCGCGTCCAGCCAGGGGTTACCCACGTCTTTGACCCGTGACACACCCTTGTCACCACACTGTGCGCAGCGGATTCTCACCGCATCCACCCAAGGCCGGTGCGGCGAATGACTGTCGAATTGATCCCAGCCCGACACCGCTCGCGCCTTCAATTCTTCTTTCCCGCCGATCACCTCGAAATGCCCGCACTGGTGACATTCCCAAATGGGCAATGCCAATCCCCAATAGCGCTTCTTGGAGATCATCCAGTCGCCCATGTTCTTTAACCAGTCCAGTTCCCTCTCCAATCCCCAGTCCGGGATCCAGCGCGCGCCTTTGGCGGATTCCATGATCTCATCGCGCCAGTTCATATTGATGAACCATTCGTCCACCAGGCGATAGACCAATTCATCCTTGCAGCGCCAACAGTGTGGATAGCGATGCCAGTATTGCTCCTTAGCGAAGAGCAATCCACGTTTCTTCAAATCTGCGACGATGTCATCGGCGACTTCATCGAAACGCTTCCCGGACAAGAATCCGAACTCCGGTCGAAAGCGGCCGTCCTCATATAACGGCGCGATCTGAGGCAGTCCCAGTTCTTTGCCCAGTTGATAGTCCTCGGCTCCGCAACCGGGGGCGATGTGTACGATCCCCGTGCCTTCCGATTCCGTGACCGCGTCCCAAGCAATCACACGATGAGCTTCCTTCGCCTCCTTCGCACCGGGCAGATCATCAAACGGGCCGCCATACGTCAGGCCGACGAGCTCTTCACCGCGAAGCTCCTCAACCACCTCGAACGAACCATTGTTCTTGAACATCGCCAGGATGGACATAAGACTCGGCGTGTTGGACTTATCAGGAGCCTGCACGGGTTGTGTGCGTGAGCTTTCGAAGTTGACTTTGCCGACATAATAAAATCGCTCGCCCTGCTTGACCTTCACGTACGCCATGTCCGGCTTGACGGCGGCCGCGACGTTGGAACTGAGCGTCCACGGCGTCGTCGTCCACACCAGCAACGAGTGCCCGGGGCGATCCAGCAAGGGAAAGGTCACGAATACCGAAGTGTGCGCGACCTCGCGATATCCCTCGTTCATCTCCATCTGGCTGATGCCCGTCCCGCACCGCGGGCACCAGGGCATCACGTCGACGCCCTTGTAAACCAGCCCCTTTTCGTGGCACTTCTTGAGAAACGCCCAGATGCCATAGTTATTCTCGTCCGACATCGTGTAGTAGGAGTGGTCCCAGTCCATCCACTGCCCGAGCCGCTTCGACTGCTCAGTTTGCAAGGCCGCGAACTTGCACGCCCGCGCCTTGCACTCCTCCACGAACCGGTCGATTCCGAACGTCTCGATGTCCTTCTTATTGGCGAATCCGTGTTCTTTTTCAACCTCGACCTCCACCCACAGGCCCTGGCAGTCGAACCCATTCTGATAGCGCAGCTCGCGGCCGCCGTCGAACGAGGCGTGGTATCGTTGATAAATGTCCTTGTAGGTCCGCCCCCAGGCGTGATGGACGCCCATGGGATTGTTGGCTGTAATTGGCCCGTCCAGAAAGGACCACTTCGGCTTCCCGCGATTGATCTCCCGCAGCTTCTCAAACGCCTGGGTCTCTTCCCAAAACGCCAGCACCGCCCGCTCCTGGGCGGGAAAATCAACCTTAGGATCAACCTTCTCAAATGCCATCGAATACTCCGTCGCAACGCGACTCGACGTAATATAATCGCCTTGGCCCTCGACGTGAATCGACTTGGTCAGTACCGTACATGAAACCGGTCCATCCGGAGCGGGGCCGCTCTACCCAAGGAGTACCCCGTTTGGAAAACCTGCCCCTTTGAATCAGGAGAATACGCGATGGCGAAGTCGCCCGAAGAAATGCTCGAGTCGATGGTTCAAAACCTCAAGGAAAAAACCGGCAAGCCCCTGGAGCAGTGGTTGAAGATCGCCGCGGCGACCAAGCTGGACAAGCACAGGAAGCTCGTCGATCACCTCAAGGCCGAGTACGGAATCGGCCACGGCTACGCCAACCTGATCGCCCAGAAAGCGCTGCAACCGGCGGACGGGCCCGCGGGCAGCGACGACTTGGTTGAGGCCCAATACGCCGGGCCCAAAGCCGTTCTCAGACCGATCTACGATACGCTTATCGCCGCCCTGCGCCGGTTCGGAAACGACGTTGAAGTCTCGCCCAAGAAAGCCTACGTCAGCCTGCGGCGAAGCAAGCAATTCGCTATTCTCCAACCCTCGACGGCCACACGCCTTGACGTGGGCATCAATCTGAAAGGAAAACCCGCGAAAGGGCGACTGGAAGCCTCCGGCTCGTTTAACTCCATGGTCAGCCACCGCGTCCGCGTCGAAAGCGCCGCCGATGCCAACGCCGAACTCGTCGGCTGGCTACGCGAGGCCTACGAGTCAGCCTAAAAGGGTTAACAGGATCAGGCCGCCGAGTCCGAGGGCCAGGGTGGAGAGCAAACCCGCGATCAAGGCTCGTCCGCCGACGGCGATAAGCTGCCGCAGGTTGACCTCCAGACCGATGGCCGCCATGTCCATGGTGAGCAGTAAGTTCGCCAGAAACGTACAGAGCGCGGCCACGGGCACGGTGAATTGCTGGTTTGAGCGATCCCAAAGCGGATTCATCGGATGAAACGACAAGGTGGGAAGCAACCCCGCGGTATTGGCCAAACTGAGGATCAGGAAGCCCCAAACAAACCACGGGACCAAGCGGGCATAGCGGATGGTCAGGGAGGCGCTGCCATTGTCGGCGGCGTGGCGTCGGGTGTGAAGAATGGCCAACAGGAAAACCATCGGCGCGAGACATGCCACGCGAACGAGCTTCACCAGCGTCGCCAATGTCCCGGCTTCGGAACTGAAGGCAAAGCCGGCGGCGACGACTTGCGGCACGGCGTGGATGGTCGTGCCGGCCCACATGCCGAAAGTTTCGGAAGTCAGCGCCAGCCAGCCGCCCACGAGCGGCCACGCGAGCATTGCCAGCAACCCGAAAAGATTGACCGTCCCGATGGACAGCACAATGTCGTCGTCCTCGGCGTCGATAAGGGGGGCGGTCGCCACGATGGCGCTGTTTCCACAAATGGCCGTCCCCGCGCCGATGAGTAGAGAAGTCTTGGCGGTCAAGCCGCAAAGGCGCCCAATGTAGTAGCCGCCGACGAGGGCCATGCTGATGCACAAGACGATCACGACCAGTGCCTTCGCGCCCACCGTCGAGATGACCGCGAGATTGAGTCCTCCGCCGGTCAGCACGATCGCCACCGGGATGTAGGTGCGGATGGCGCTTTTGCACCCCGCTTTGAACACGTCGGGCAGGGCGAGGGTGTTGCGGGCCAGCAGACCGAGTAGGACCGCGATGATGGCCGGTCCGACCGGATGACGGTCGCCCGACTCCCCCATCACCGTAAATGGAGCGAAAGGCAACTCATGCAAGGCATACGCCAGACATGCGACGCCGATGGACAGGGCATACCCGGGAGCGAGCTTTGCCCAGTGGGTGGGGGGCGCCGCGGCCTTCGGGGCGACCACCGCCTCGAAGAGACCCTCCATCGAGCCGAGTGAAAGAAAAGCATCGGGACTAAGGTTGCGGGCGTAGACCGCGGGCCGCGTGAGGTCGTCGTGCAAGGCGAGTTTGGAGGCGATATCACTCATACGAGGAGGCAGCGGATCAGATGCCGCTGCCGAAGCAATGCTCAAATATCTCCGGTACATATTCACCCACGGCTCGGTCGGTCAAAGAGTACGTCTTCATGCGCAGCAGCGGCGGCGAGTAAATATGGAGCGTAATCAGATCGGTCCCATCCGCTTGTAGGTTCGAGACCTGGTGGATGTCGGCGTCTTGCGAAGCGGCGATGAGTCCTTCGTGAAGATCGCGCGACGACACGGCCTTCACCAAGAAGGAGGGGGTGGTCTCGAATTTGGTCTCGGTGGCGATGCCGCGGAGGACCTTCAGGCCGCAAGTCGACTCGGCGTGATTATGGATCGGGCTTCGTTGCCCGCTCTTCCAGCATAACACCAGCAGGTGATACCAGGGCGTGCCCCGCACCAGGTTGCGGCGGTAATGGGCCTTATCGAACTGGGCGTATGGGGCCACGTCTTGCACGGTGAGGTCGAGGGATCGTAAGCGGTTTTCCAGCTCCTCCATGGGGGCACGCTCAGTGAGGTTGTCGAGATAGTGCAGGAGTTTGGAAAGTTTGCTTGTCGCAAGTGAAATGGTCATCGCTACCTACCTGTGTAACAACTAAGCAGAAACGCAAAAGCGAGCCGCGGACTTCAGTCCGCGCGGAGGCTCCGCGCAAGCTCCGACTTCGGCGGATTTCATTCCGCCCGCGGCACGGCTGGACGAATCTTTCTGCGTTTGTACATAGATGCTCCGAAGCCCGAAAACGGGGGCATCCTAACCCAATAATCAATATCGTCAAGACTATGGCGTCTGACTGTGCATAAAAAGCCCTCTCCCCCTTGGGGGAGTACGTGTTTAGCAATTCTCGCCCCGAAGGGGCGAACGAAAGTAGCCAGCGACCTACCCGTGTTGAAAAACTAGATGCTCCGGGGCCCGAAAACAGAGGCATCCTAAACTAGCGATCAATATCGTCAAGACTATGGCGTCTGATTGTGCATAAAAAGCCCTCTCCCCCTTGGGGGAGTACGTGTTTAGCAATTCTCGCCCCGAAGGGGCGAACGAAAGTAGCCAGGGGTGGAGTCCGCCGAAGGCGGACGGAACCCCTGGATGCGTCGTCGCCCCAATCCCCGCCCCGGAGGGGCGGAGGAAGTCTAGGGAGCAAGAATTCCCGCTAAACAGATACTTGGGAGAGGGGGTTGGGTGAGCGGGAAAATCTGCGGTTGCCTGGATATCTCACCCTCACCCCAGCCCTCTCCCTTGAAGGGAGGGGGGTTCTTGAACACGCTTCGAGAGACTGAAATTCCGAGTCCGTCATGGTTGTGATTTTCTCGCGGATCGACGGACGCCCCCAAAGGCCCGCCAGACCGTGCCGACGCTATGGTCGAATACAATCGTCCGTTACTAGGTCCCGCGGGCTGGGAAAGCCCGGAGGAATGCCCGGGGCGGTCACGGAATCGCAGCTCTTAATCGACAATCCGTGGCTTTTTCTTGTTCGGAGACCGGTAGAGGCCTCGAACCGGAAGGAACATACTGCTGCACCAGCCGGGAATTAAGCGGACATCTTCACAGGTTGCGATGCAAAGCCAAGTTTTGTGTGCGGTTTCCATATCGTGTTTCAGAAACCCGTGCATGCGATCGCCAAGCCGATCGAGTTCAAGAGCTACAAGGACCGGTGAATCCAGTTTCTCAAATAGAGTGCCCTTTCGCCCTAGCCATTCCTTAATGAGATTAACCAGAGAATGGCTCCGGCCATCTTCAGGACGCACGACGAGCACGTTTCGCGATTTCTCATTGGCAAGCGATAATGCTTTTTCCTCACCCTGCAAATAGGGACCAATCAAGAGAACCCCGCATCCGCTTCCAAGGCGCTCGGGCACCAGTCTGTTCCAAAGAATATCGAGATCCTTCCAAGCTTTCACGGTCTTTGGCGTTTGCGTTCTCGTTTTGCGTGACATCAAAGCCTCCAGCCAACATGATTATGGCGTAATGCAATCCTCGGACACCAACTCTTCCCGATTCGGATACTCCTCCGGTACCCCCGGTCCGGTCACCAGCTCGCCGCGTTCGATCCGCTCGGCCACCGAATGGTTCAGGTCCAATAATTGTTTCAGCAAATCGCCATCGGTGGAAAAACCGTACGCCTCCATCACGGCCTCATCCAGTGCCGCGTGAGTGTCCTTGAGCGGGTCTCTGCCGGGGAGTTCAATTCCGCGGTAGAGCGTCCGCAGCCCGCCTTTGACCTTTTCTAGCGCCCGCTCTCGGACCCGGCGGACTTCGCGCCCTGCCTTGCCCACCGTGCGGACCTGTTTCCCTGTCGGTTTCTGCGGCCAGGGAAAGGTGTCAAAGACCGACTCGGGCGTGTACCGAAAATCTGATTTCAACTTTGAACACTTGGCGACGAACCACTGCCAGTGTGCGTTCGATTGCAAAATACCGAAGCTGTAGTCGTCGTCGAACACGAATGATTGCACGAGATTGCTCGGTCGCACTCTATTGGAGAGGAATACAAAAACTGGGCGCTTGGTAACCAACGAACATACAATGTATCGCTGCCGCGCCTCGACGGCCTTGACCGTATCGGGTACGCAACGGCGAAGCTGCCACCACGTATCCAGCCGCGGCACAAGCTGACGTTTGCGAATTCTCTCGTCGAGTTCGTCCGACGTCGCGTGCCCTCCGCGTGGACTCTTCGATCCAATTCGCCGCATTTGCGGCAATACGGTTTTCCTCACATGTTCAAAAGCGGATCGAAACTGCATAGCATCCGTCAGTGCACGCCGCTGGAAATCAATCAGCCACCGTTCTGGGGTTCCGTCGCCTGTCAGGAGCTCTCTTCCTGTAAGGTAGGGTTTTACTACCTGTGCAGACGCCTTGTCTTTCGCAATTAGGTCGCGTGCGACGGACTCTTTCACTAGAAAACCCATGTTGCCCGGCTCGAGGCCGCGGAAGATGCGTTGAGGTTCTTGATTACACCTCAAGGTCCGAACCACGCTTAGGTCGATTTCGTCAGACAGCGCGGAATTGATCAACGCGCATTCTCGCGCCCTAAGTTCAAAATCCTTCGCCGCCGGGCCCTCGCCGCGCTTGCGAATCCTGGTGCGTTCACGCGGCGGATCGACCTTGTGCCAAAGGAAACGCTTCTTGGGGAGGAGCTTACGGTTCTTGGTTTTCGCCCAGTTGACGATGGACACGTGGACGTTGGCTTCGCCCGACCAGGGTTGGTTGTCCACGGCCTCGACGATCGTTCCGCTCTTCACGATGTGATCCAGCCCGCCGACCCGCGATTGATTGTTGCGCACGTTCTGCGTGCCGACCAGTCCCGCCCGTCCGGCTAAGGGGTCTTCCGGCGTGCACTCCGGCAGGTGATCGTGGGCCAGGCGGAACCAATACACGCAGTAGTCGGCCATGCCGGGAACTTCCGGAAACGTTCGCCGAACGGCATTGACGTAATCGGCCCCGCGCTCGGGCTTGAGGCGCTTGGCCCCCAAAAACGGGGGGTTGCCGATGATGACATCCGCCTTAGGCCATTTGGCCGGCGCTATCCGCCTCACGGCCCAAGGGTCCTCGTCCAATTCCGCAAACAGCATCGTCGGAAACGGCTCGCCGTTTCGAAATGGGGTAATCAAGGAATCACCGGCAATGAAGTTGCCGTCGAGGTTGTCGAGCGGCAAGGGCGATTCGTTGACGTGCAGCTCATCGATGGCCAGCTTGCGGGCGACCATCATGGTGACTTTGGCGATCTCCACGGCGAAGGGGTTAATGTCCATGCCGAAAAACTGCGCGGCCGTGACAAAGCCGATCTGCCGCTGTCCTTTCTCAACTTTCTTTCGTTCTTCAATCCGTTCGAAAAGACGCGCCTCAAGCCGTTTGATTTCGCGGTAGGCGATATAAAGGAAGTTTCCCGATCCACAGGCCGGATCCAGCACACGATAGGTCTGCATCCGCTGACGAAGCTTTTCGAGTTCCGTCAAAGTGGCGGCGTTTTCAATGAAGTTACGCCACGGTTCGACGATCGTGGGCCCCACGATCTTCATGATGTCCGTAGGATGGGTGAAGTGCCCGCCGTAGGCGTGCCGCTCGCCCTTCTCCAGCGAGTGCTCGAAGAGCGTGCCGAAAATCTCCGGACGAACCTTGGACCACTTCGATGTTGCCGCTTGTCGAAGCTGATTGAGTTCATCCTCGTGCAACTCGAGGCGCGCCGGTTCCTTGAAGAGACCGCCGTTGAAGTAATCCACCCCTTTGTAGCGGCCGCCCTTCGCCCCCATGGGCGTGTTCATGGCCTCGAATAGCCCGCCGAGAAGGTCGTAGCTGTCCGTTTTCGATTTGCAATCCTCCAGCAGGCGAGTGACGAAGTATTTTTCGAGCAAGCCGATATCTTCGGCAAAGAGAACGACCAGCATCTGCAACGTGAATCGCTGGGCGATGTCACGCGGAACTTTGCGATTGATCAGCTTGTTGAAGCAAACGGCGAGGACGTCGGCGGCCTTTCTGGTGACTTCCTCCTGATCGTTGCCGAAGACCGGCCGGTCATGGGACGGGAAAAGAAAAGCGAGCGGGCCGAAACGGGTCGCCAGTTCTGTGAGCGGGAGGCGGTCAACCGGCTCGTCCATTTGGGTCTCAAAGTCATAGACCCAAAACTCGTCAAAGTTGCAGAGCATAGTATAGCGCGGCCGACCTGGGACCAGTTGTATCCAATAGTCGAACGCCTGGCGGTAGTGGGCATTAAGGTCCGCTCCACGTTTCTTCATTTCGATGAGGACGTAGGGCTTCCAAACGTAGTCGGCGAAGGCGACGCCCCCGCCCGCCTCGCGCCCTTTGCGAACGCGAAACTCGGGCGTGCCTCCGACCTCGAGGCATCCTTTGTGCCCCAGGGCTTGAAAAAAGCGATCAAGGAAAATTTGGGCCTGGCCCTTCTCGTCGCCGGTGATGTGCCCAGCCGCCCAAGCGACAAAATCGGAGAGAGGCTTCGCCCGTTCGTCGGTCATGCGGGGGATTATGTCCTGGCGGATCGGAAACGGATAGCGCCCGCGGGTGACCGCCCCCAGTTTCACTACGCACTCGTGCAGCGCCGACGCAACAAGTAAAAAGCCCCGCCCGACCGTTATGGTCGGACGGGGCGTTGTTGCTTCACGAAAAATTCCTCTACCAGGAAGGGAGAGGGAATAATACTTCCTACTTCCCGCCCGGCGCGCCGCCGGCGGGTTTGCCCGCGATCAGCCCGTCAAGTTGGGACTTCAAGGACTTATCAAGGTCCTGTTGCGCCCCGATGTTGACGTGCTCGATCTTTCCGTCCTTGTTGACCACGACCATCGTGGGGAAGCTGACCGCCTTGAACATCTGCCCGACTTTGTTGTCGCTGTCCTTGGCCAATTCCAACCGCGAGCCGACACCCTTGAACACATCAACGATTTCCTCGGTGGTGTATTCCTTAGCGCCCATCTTCTGAGCTACGTTTACGAAGCGGACGCCCTTGGCCTCATACTCCGCTCGGATCGACTCTACGTTGGGCAACTGCTTCTTGCAGAATCCACAGTTGGGAGCAACGAAATTGAGCACGGTGGCCGGGTGGTTCTTAAAGTCGTCGCTGGAAACCTTCTTGCCGTCCAGCGTGTCGATGGTGAACGCCGGAGCCGGTTGACCGACCAATTGCATCGCCGGTCTTTGCGGCGGTTTCGCGGGTAGTGCCGGGGCGGTCGGCTGGCCTGGAACGGCCGGCTGCGCCGGCGGAGCGGCGGCAACCTGCGGCATCGGCTTTCCGGCAATCAACGCATCCAACTGACCTTGCAGTTTCGTTTCCAAATCGCCGATGTTGCCGACGTTAACCGCCTCCACGTTCCCGCTCTTGCCCACAACCACCATGGTCGGGAAGCCGGAGACGTTGAAGAGTTGACCGATCTTGTTCCCCGAATCGCGCGCCACTTCCAGCTCGGCTCCGAGTTCCTTGAGGATTTTCATGGTTTCCTCTTCCGGAAACTCCTTGCCCATGGTTTCCGCCACGTTGACGAAGCGCACGCCCTTCTCGACGTAGGTCTTGCGGACCGTCTCTAGCCGCGGAATCTGCTTCTTGCAGTACCCGCAGTTGGGGGCAAAGAAGTTCAACACCGTCGCCGGCGCCTTCGCCAATTCCGTGTTCGACAGCGGCTTGCCGCCCGTGGTCGTCAGGGAGAAGGCCGCAGCCGGTTTGCCCACCAGATCCTCCGGTCTCTTCCGGGGCGGCGGCGGAGGCGCGTCCGCGAATTGCGTGGGAATCGGCTTGCCCGCAATCAGGGCGTCCAACTGCCCTGCCAATCGCGTTTCCAAATCACCGATATTTCCAACGTTGGTCGCCTCAATCTTCCCGCTCTTGCCCACCACGACCATCGTCGGAAAACCAGAGGTTCCGAAGCCCGGGCCGACTTTGTTGCCTGGGTCATGTGCGACTTCGAGCCCCGCACCGAGTTCCTTAAGGATCGCTTGGGTTTCTTCCGGGGTGAATTCCTTACCCATCGTTTCGACGACGTTAACGAAGCGTACGCCCTTACCGACGTAAGTCTTACGGATCGTCTCCAGCCGCGGGATTTGCTTTTTGCAGAATCCACAGTTGGGAGCAAAGAAGTTCAGCACCGTCGCCGATGCATTAGCAAACTCCGCATTAGACAAAGTCTTGCCGTCTACCGTGGTTAGGGTGAACGTTGGAGCCGGTTTGGCGGGCGCCGGCTTACCGGGGTTGGCCGGATTGGGAGCGTCCGTGGGCGCCTTGGCGGGCGGCGGGGGAATGTCTTTCGGCGCCGCCTGCGCCACTGAAGGTGCCGCCGGAATCGGCTTGCCCGCGATCAAGGCGTCCAACTGGCTTTGAAGGCGGGTTTCGAGGTCGGCCACGTTGCCGACGTTGACCGCCTCGACCTTCCCGCTTTTGCCTACCACAACCATCGTCGGGAACCCCGTGGCGTTGAACAACGGTCCAACTTTGTTCTCCGGATCGCGAGCGATTTCCAACCCCGAACCGAGGTCTTTGAGGATTTTCACCGTGTCTTCTTCGGTGAACGGCTTACCCATGCTCTCGGCCACGTTCACAAAACGCACGCCCTTCTCGGTGTAGGCCTTCCGCAGGGATTCGAGCCTGGGGATTTGCTTCTTGCAGTACCCGCAGTTGGGAGCGAAGAAGTTCAGCACCGTCGCCGGGCCCTTGGCCAGTTCCGCATTAGAAAGCGGCTTGCTATCCAGGGTGGTTAGGGTGAACGGCGGCGCCGCTTTACCGACTAAGTCCTCCGGCCGGGCACGCTTGGGGGCTTCCGCCGGCTTGTCCTCGGTCGCACCCTTGGCGGGTACTTTCGCGGCCACTGCTTCCGTCGGAATCGGTTTTCCCGCGAGCAACGCGTCGATCTGCCCGGTCAGGCGCGTCTCCAGGTCCATGAGGTTGCCGCTGTTGACCGCCTCGACCTTTCCGGTCTTGCCCACGACGATCATCGTCGGGAAGCTATTGGCCTTGAACAAGGGCCCCACGGCGTTGGTGGGATCCAGCGCTAGTTCGCCCTTGAAGCCAAGTCCGTTAATAATCTCCACGATTTGGTCTTGGGTGAACTCCTTTGTGCCCATCTTCTCGCTGACATTCACGAAACGCACGCCCTTGTCGGCGTATTTCTCACGAATCGGCTCCAACCTCGGAATCTGCTTTTTGCAGAATCCACAGTTGGGAGCGAAGAAGTTCAGCACCGCGACGCTGTTTGCCAGGGTCGCGTTGTTGAGCGGTTTGCTCTCCAGGGTCTGCAAGCTGAACACCGGCGCCGGCTGGCCGACCAACGTTTCCGCCGGCTTCGCTCGCTGGCGATCTGCGACTGTCGGCCGCGCCGCGGGCGCTTGGATGGGAACCGTAATCAAGGGCTTCTCTGCATCATTCGTCTTCAGCGTAATGGTTCGACCCTCCGGGGGAGGCGCATACCCCGCGGGCATCCGCACCTGAATCGTATAAGCCTCTCCCGCCTTCCGCTCCGTAACGCTTACCGTTACCGTCGGATCGTCCACCGTCGCTTCGAGGACTTTCGTGGGCGTTTTCCCGTAGTTGGTGAACTTGATCACCCTCGACAGCCCCTCCGCGGGCGGCGCCCCTTCCGTCTTGGGCCTGGTCAAGGTGACAATCGCCGGCTGCACTTCGAGCCGCGCCGGCACGACCGCCGACACGTCGACCTGAATGTCTTTCTGGGCCTCGACGTTGGTGTTGAGCGTCAGCGTGCTGTGAAGCGTCCCTTCGGCGAAGGGCGGGGCCGCGGTCACATGCAGGTCGTACTGTTTACCCGGCGACTTCTCTACCAGGTCGAACTTGAATTTGCTGTCCGGCGCGGGGACCAACGTCAACTTCAGGGGATTGTCCGTATTGTTGGTGATGTTGACGATCCGCTCCTGGGGCTCTTGGCTGGTGATCTTGCCGAAGTTGGCTGAAGTCGGAACGACCTCCACATAACGCTTCACCTCGCCGCGAAGCTTGAGCCGCAATTCTGGGGTCGTCGGGTCGTTGGAGCTGATCGTGATCCCCTTCTCGAATCTCCCGCGCAGCTTCGTGCTCATCATGGAAAACGGAAACTCGCCCTCCTGCCCGGGGTCGAGCTTCTTGGGATAGTCGCCGGCGATCGTACACCCGCACGACGGCTTGACCTTGGAGATTTCCAAGGGGGCGTCACCTTCGTTCTTGAGCTTGAAGGTGTGCTTCAGGGGTGGACCGACCCACACCGCCCCGAAGTCGTGGACGGTCTCATCAGGCGTGGCGATCGCTTTGGGGCCCTTGACCTCGGCCGCCGGAATCGGAACGACCGCGGCTTCGCGCCCGGACTTCGCGCCGCCTTCCGTCGGCGGGCCGGCCTTGATACGGGTCTTGCCCTCTGCGCCGGCGGCCGGCGGCTTGGCCGATGCCGTTGTCACCGTCGACGCCGCCGCAAAGACCGCGAGCAGCAACATCGTCAGCCCGCCGCGCCCGATTTGATCCCAACCGCTTCGCGTGTCGTGATAGTAATTGTTCATGAATTGATGTTCCTGTTCTTAAAAGACAAACGATGACCGCCCCTCAACGGACGACCCACCCATTCCTTGAATACCTTACGCGCCGAAGCGCACGTCCCCGTCCGGAAATGGAGCACCAAAACTCGCGTCGCCGGATGATTGTTTATACCTTGCCCATGGCGCCGAAAGCAACGACCGTAATTCTATGTTACTATTGCGTTACCCATGCGCCGTCGGATGCCTTTGTGCGTATCGGATGAATATCGTAACTGGATGACGGACGATGGGATCATGCGGCGACGGCGCCTCCGTCCCGCCCATGAAAAGGAAGTGTATCCCTGGCGCAACCGACGACCACATTCCAACGTCTTCTGTTGGGGTTCGCCTCGATGGGACTGTTGGGATACCTACCCGCGTCGGGGTCGGTGACCGTCGCGGTGGTAGGCGTCCCGATGTTCTACTTTCTTCACGCCTGGCCGGCTGCCGCCTACGTTGCGTTCACGCTCGCCTTTACCGCGGCGGCCATCGCGCTTCACGGTTGGGGCGATCGACTGCTGGGGACGAAAGACAGTGGACTTTTGGTTTGGGACGAAATCGCCGGGTTCCTCGTCGCCGTGGCGTTCGTCCCTTTCACCTGGCGCCTGGCGGTCATCGCTTTTTGCGTTGAGCGGAGCCTCGACATCATAAAGATCCCGCCCGCGCCGTGGATCGAAAAGCGCTGGCCCGGCGGTTGGGGGGTTGTGGGCGACGACCTGATCGCCGGCGTCTACACCTGCGTTTTGCTTCACCTGCTCACCCACTATGCCCCGGGTTTTTCCGGGCTCACAATTCCGTAGGGTGCGTCCCTGACGCACCAATTCGTGAAACAAACAAAGGTTGCGTCCCCGACGCACCCATTCGACCGGCGAATAAACCGTGCGTCGGGGACGCACCCTATCCATGAAAGGCTCTCTCGATGCAAGACGACGTCGGAACGTTTTTGAGGCGTTCCTCGGGGGTCGTGGGGCAGGACCGCGTGCGGAGCGAAGCCCCAGGCGCGCGC